>Ga0209800_10000009_pt1 | contig 691333 bp, 540 predicted proteins | sample Higcelweek8metaG_FD_187174 | JGI IMG/M metagenome (GOLD analysis project Ga0209800, IMG submission 187174) | Freshwater pond sediment microbial communities from the University of Edinburgh, under environmental carbon perturbations - High... | ecosystem: Environmental > Aquatic > Freshwater >...
TGATCTCCAGTACCAATGAAGACTTCCGACGCGCGGTCCAACGCTTGATCTCTTCTTCCATCACTGCACTCATGGGTGGCTCCTTTTCCAAGGTTACACCTGAGCAGGTTTTCACTGGGTCATTACAGCGGACGCCGCGGCGATGCACGCCGAAATAACGCCGCCCGACGTGGAAGCCTTGCGCCAGCAACTCGTCGGCATTGGCGACAGCCTACAGGCGCAATTGCACGAGCTGAGCGCGCGCCCACGGGTCGACGCCTGCGATCGGCTGCTGATCAACCTGTCAGGCGCACAGCAGGCCGTGAGGCGATTTCGCGAGGCGCAGGTGCGGGAAGGCGGGAACGATGGGCGATGAGCGCCGCCACCGCAGTCTTGAACGCAAGCGGGCGAAGTCCAAGGGCCGAAAGACGGAACACAGCTGGCTTGCGCTCCCGCACTACATGCTCGAATCACCGGAATTTTGCGAGATACCTGTCAGCGCGGTGAAACTACTTGTACAGGTCGCCGGAGACTACCGGGGCGAGAATAACGGCAACTTGGAAATCGTGTGGGAGAAGAAATACAAAGGGCGCGGCTGGAACAGCGAAACGACGCTCACACGGGCGCGCGATGAGTTGATCAATCGCGGCTGGCTTGTATGCACTCGCCACCCTTACAAGCGACGGTGTGCGCTCTACGCCATCACATGGCAGCCAATCGACGAATGCGAAGGAAAGAATCTGGAGATCGCGCCACAGCGAGTCGCGTCCAATGCCTGGAGAAAACAAAAACAGACCCCCAGAAACTGGAGCGATAAACCCCAGAATCTGGAGAAACCGGAGAAAAATGACCCCAATAAACCCCAGAATTTGGGGTTTAACGACTGAAAATGGTGAACTTTAACCCCCAGAAAGTGGAGACCCTTATAGATCTACCAAGGGCGAAGCCCGTGCAGTGCTGTTCCGCTCTGGCTTCACCGCTTCAAAGGCTCTATGCGTTGAGGGCTCGGCTTGAACGAATTGTTAGAGCGCAGACCCATGATCTTTCAGCTCCTGAATTTTCTCTGCGATTTCTTGCTCGGAAGGCTCATCACGTCTGTACTCTTCGAGTTTTCCATCTTTGAGGCGGAGCCATACTGTATCGCGCAAGCCCATGACATACGGAAGGCCGCTAGACCGATTTGTCTCACCTGTTTGCAAGAGTGGGCTGTATGTCGGATCGGAGCGATCAAGTTCAAATCCGTATGGAACATCAGTGCTCCACTCCGCAAGAAGCTCAGGCCCTCCATAGGCGAGCTTATAGATTTGAACTGCGCTTCCATGCGCCCCAATAGGAAATTCGACGATTAGTTCGTCATTTCCGTCATTATCCAAATCTGCGTACATAGTTGAAGTGCGATGGTCAGGGCTTACAAGACGATCCCTGTCAATATTGTCGTCACTGCTCGCGTTGAGTCTCTCCGAGATATTAGCCACAAGCACTTCAGGCAAGTTTTTTAGGTAGTTGTCTAGTTGCTTCTTTGCCTTCGTAGCTTCATGGCTTTGCCAAAGTGCTATGAGTAGCGTGACGAGTATTCCTGCAAGGCCTAGTGGATCCATGATTGCGCTCTAACGCCTGAGTTAAGCCGCGCCGACCGCGGCAATTGGCAGCGAGTAGTGCGCGAGTGCCCGTGAGTTTCAACGAAGCCGAGAGACGGCGTCGGCTTGAACGATTGGTTAGGCAGCACCTTCGCTGGCATCCGGTTGGCTAAGCTTCGGAAAATCGCCTGCATCGAAGTAGGGATCTTTATCCCAACCGTATTCGGTCTTGAGTTGTTCTCGAAACAGCACGGCCTCCCAGTGATGTAGAAGCTCAACCGTCTGCTTGAAGGAAACTGGGAAAATTTGATGGTTGACCCCAACGCGATCGTAGGACTTCTTCTTTCCGAACCGCGACTGCCGTGACTGAGCGAAGCGGAATAGGTCGCCGGACGGATCCACGGCATGAAAGGCAAGCACAAGCTCGTCGGTCGCCTTCAATCGCGCATCCTGGTCTAATGCATAGCCATTGCGTAGGAGCCAGCCCCGTCCAGTGCTCCAGAGTGTTGCCAGGTCGTGTTTGCCGAGTAGTCGCTCGTCAACGGCTTTGTCCCTCTCACAGACAGTCTCTAGAAGTGCCTTCAAACGCAGTTCAACGGTTTGCCGTGCGAGGTGCAGAACAGGCCCCGACCAGTTTCCGATCTCGTGAGGTGCAAGGCGAGGAAGCAACTCGCTGACCAGCATCTCGAAATCGAGTGCAGCTTCGGCATAACCAACCGGCGCGTTGTGGTTCTCGACATAGTAGATCGGCGGGCGCTCCGCACAATGGCCGCTCTTTGCGTCCGACCATATCTCGCGATGGTGGGTATCGACGTCGGGGATCTGAGTCACGTTCGCTGGGCCTGATGGTGGATGAAGATCGCGGTGCGGTTGTGCTGCCTAACTACCAATAGTCCCCGGATTTGAGGTGTATGGCCAAGACTGTCATTGCAACGTCGAATGAGTCAATCAAACCCGCCTGTAAAATATGACAGGGCCGCTATTTAGGCTTCGTCATCAACACACGAAGCACTGCGGCACAGCAGGGGGCTCGGTCTATACGGCGGCCTATCGACGCCCCTGCGCGCGCTGGCACGCCGTCAACGGATGGCCGCAGGTGAAGTGCCGGCCGGAGATGGACTCGCCCCGTAGAGTGCGCGGGATGCGGCCCGGTGCTTCTTGGGTCGTCCCCCTACGCCGTCGCCGCCCGCCCGTGGCGCCCGTGCTGGAAAGCCGGTCGGACGATCCCCCGCCCTGTCGGCAGGCTTTGGCCGTGAAAGCGCACCCCGGCACCGTCGCCCCCCCCCTGGGGGTATCAGCACATCCTTGGCAGCCAAGCCCACGGCACGATGCCGATGCTTCCTGCACACAAGACCAATTCTGCAGAGAAAAACATGTCAACTAGCTGGCATGACGACTTGTTGACGTGCCCGCGGGGGCATCGCAAGGCATGCCCGGTCCGGGGGTGTTGGCTGCGCCCCTTGAACGGGCTTTGAAGCTGCCTACCGGGGGGCATGTCAATCTATGGTGCCTCGCCGCGACGACACACGCGCCCTCCCATGCGTGAAAATTTTCCCCATGCGATTTGAATCATCAAACGGCAGAGCCGCGCATGTCTCGCCGGCTGGCGGGCAAGGCCCGCGCACCCGCGGCGCATGGCAGGCGATCGGACCCGAAACGTCGCAAGGGTTTTGCAAGCAAGCAGGCATGGCCTGGGGGCAACTTTGGGGGCAACTGTCGGGAGCCGCTCGCGCACTTAACTTAAATATCAATGACTTAGAATCCCTATTGGATAGCCCTCCGCCCACTCGATGATCCAAAGCAATCCGAAAAAGCCGAAGCGCACGCTTCGGCTTTTTTGTTGGCCGAACCCGGCTGCCTGGAATCCATGCCTTCTCCCCGCACAGCGGGGAGAAGGTGGCCGAAGGCCGGATGAGGGGCGCTCTTGGCACCACTCGATATCGACGGACCGCACCCGCGCACTCGGCAACACATGCATTGGGGCAGCGGGCGATTTCGCCAGCGGATCGAAACGTTCATGCAACGATCAATGCAGGTCGGACCACGCGACCTGCCCTCTTTTTGCTGCTGTAGGAGCGGCTTCAGCCGCGAGCCCCATCGAGGCATCCCATCTCCGGCCAGAAGGCCGCCCGCACACCATCGCCGGCGCGTGACCATCGGGGAAAAATAACCATTATTTTCAATAGTTTACGGAACAACCGGAACATACATTTTCATTTTGATTTGTTTCATCCGCGCACTGCGCACCCACCTCACGTACGCACGGCATCGCCTGAGCAGGTGTTCTGAACACCTGCGATGCAGCACAGCGCTGCTCCGATGCACTGCCAGCACTGCAAGGATGATCAAAATTTCACCATTCATGCAGCTCCAGGCCTCGCGCGCGGGGCCATCGAACACCAATCCCAAGGCTATTTGCACCGATACCGCAGCTCCCAGGCGCCAATGATGATGAAGATTTCACCATCCACGCAGCGCATCGCCCTGCGCACGCAGCTGCCGAACACCAACGCCGGGGCTTGTTGCCTCGACACCGCAACTACGAACTCCAACGATGAGGCTCTTTGTCGGCCACCTTCTCCCCGCACAGCGGGGAGAAGGTGGCCGAAGGCCGGATGAGGGGCGCTCTTCGCACCGCGCAGACGTCTCGCGCTTAGCAGCCTATCGTCAACAACCGCATCGACGGCATTGACGGACTGCCCCTGTACACTCAGCAACAGGAGCGTTATGGCAGCGAGCGATTTCGCCAGGGGATCGAAACGCTGATTCAGCAGATCGATGCAGGTCAGGCCACGCGGCCGGCCGAAATCAGAGCCGGAAATGAGCCTGACCCCTTTTCCTCAACCCTCTCCAACTAGCCTGCGCAGAACAGGTGAAAAATCATCGGGTTATGCTTGGGTCACTGAGAGCAGTTTTCCGCATCGTTTGCCCGGGCAAAGGAAAAACGGTTTGCTGCACAGGATTCAGCAAAAACGACGAATGAGAAGGCGTCATGGGGCCAAGGCTGGTGCCCGCGTGTACACGCAATCGACCCCGCTAGGCGCGGCAGGCATCATGTGCCTCCCCTGTTGCGCCACAATGGCCTCACACCTCCTCACGCATGAAGACTTCAAGCCCAGCTCCATCGCTCACCGAACAAGAATTCGACCGCCTCTCAACCTTGTTGCACGAAGCCGGCCCCGATTCGATGAACATCGAGATGCTCGACGGCTTCTTCGCCAAGTACGATCCTTGTTGTATGCCCACCATAGAGTCCTTGAATGAACACAAAATTTCTTGTCTGCACGGATTTTCGGGCTAGGAGGAGCAATAAATGTCCGCAATCCATGACTTGATCGGGCAAATCAGCGATCCCCGCCTGCGCGAACGCCTGGGTGCCGAATGGGCAAATGCAGCAAAAGAAAAGAAGTTTGGCTTGGTGTTCGAAGACCATCTGCCCGAGCTGTTGCCGCTGCACGGAGCCAAGCCACGCAAGGGCGATCTGGTATGTCGCCGCCAAGGTGCGTTGAAAGATGTGTGGCAAGTCAAGTCCATCCATGCCGGCATCGCCACCTGCGTCAAGCCCAGCAACGAAGCGCACCCCAGTGAACCCAGCCGCGCTGCGGTTGAGCCGGTGCAATTCCCAGAAAACGAACTGCTGGTGGTGCGTGAATTTGGCGAGCCGATCTTCCCCGCCCTGGTGCCGGTGGATGCTTTAACCAATGGCCCAGCCGATGCGCCCTGGCATACGCTGATCGAGGCCGACAACTACCACGCGCTGCAACTGCTGGATTACCTGTATGCCGGTCAGGTGGATTGCATCTACATAGACCCGCCATACAACACCGGCGCACGCGACTGGAAGTACAACAACGACTACGTGGACGGCAACGATGGCTGGCGGCATAGCAAGTGGCTGGCTTTCATGGAAAGGCGGCTGAAGCTGGCGAAGCGTTTGCTCAAGCCGGATACGGGGGTGCTGATCGTCACGATTGACGAGCACGAAGTGCATCACCTCGGGATGCTGCTGGAGCGGGAGTTCCCTGAGGCGTGGCGTCAGTTGGTGACCATTGTCATCAACCAGAAAGGTGTCGCCCAGGGACGCCTTTCCCGAGCAGAGGAATACGCGCTGTTCTGTTTCAACCCCGATGTGACGTTGGCGGCACATCACGACGATCTGCTTTCGCCCGACCGTGGAGATTCCAAGCGTTTTCAAACACCGCGATGGGAGTGGTTGTTGCGGGGCGGTACAAACTCCCGGCGGGAAGATCGCTATGGCCTGTTCTTCCCGATCACGGTTGATCCGGAGAAGCGAAAGATCATCAAAATCGGTGATCCCTTGCCGCCCGATCAAGAACCTGGTCTGAGCAATCTGTCGGATCGCCGCACAGCATGGCCACTGCGTACCGATGGCACGCTCGGCAATTGGCGGGTCAGCCCCCCGACCTTGCGATTGCTGCTAGCCAAAGGCTATGTGAAGCTGGGCGGATTCGATGAGGCACGGGGCACCTGGACTATTCTTTACCTGGGGCAGAAGGCTCAAAAACAAATCGAAGACGGTGTGATCGAGGTGGTTTCGCAGGATGAAGTGACGGGCGAAGTCGCCGTGCGCTACACGGAAGCCCAGCAACGCTCGATAAAAACCGTGTGGCACCGCGCCACCCACGACGCGGGTAACTACGGTTCGAGCCTGCTGCGCGGGATTCTGGGTGAAGGCGGAAAATTCTCTTTCCCGAAGTCGCTGTACGCTACCCGCGATGCAGTCGCCGCCGTCGCGCGTGATCGTCCCAACGCCCTGATCTTGGATTTCTTCGCTGGTAGCGGCACTACGCTGAATGCCGTCAACCTGCTCAACGCCGCAGATGGCGGCCAGCGGCGCTGCATCCTGGTCACCAACAACGAAGTCTCCGCCGAGGAAGCTGCCGCTCTGAGCGCACGCGGCCTGCAACCCGGCAATGCAGAGTGGGAAGCCCAAGGGATCTGCCGCTCGGTGACCTGGCCGCGAAGCAAGTACACCATCCTTGGCCAGCGTGACGATGGCTCGGTACTGGCGGGTGAATACCTGACCGGCAAAACCGTGGAGCGCGAGAAAGCGCGCAGCTTCACGCAGATTGGCTTTGTCGATCCGGCGCAGCTCGACACACTGCCCAAGAAGAAGCAGGTGGTGACGCTGATCAATGGCCTGCCGCAAACGCTGGTGAAGGATCAGTGCCCGTTCATCGTGTCGGAAGACCACAAGGCCAGCGTGCTGTTTGACCCGTCCGCAGCAGAAAATTGGCTGGAGGCGCTGGACGGACAAGAGCACATCACCAACTTCTATATCGTCACGCCCACCAAACGGGTGTTCGACCAGTTGAAGGCGCAGGTGGCGGACCTGCTCGGGCCAATCCTGGTGCCGGAAGAGGAAAAGCGCCCGATGAGCGCGGGCTTTACAGCCAACCTCGCCTATTTCAAGCTGGACTTTCTAGAGAAAGAGCGCGTGTCGATACGCCGTGCCTTCCGCGAAATTCTGCCTTTGCTGTGGTTAAAGGCTGGGGCCGTGGGACCGCGGCCGGATTTGAAACGTGGCGAACCTGAACCCGCTCTATTTGCGCCTGCGGGTAGCAATTTCGTAGTGCTGCTTGATGAAACCCGCATGGGCCGTTTACTGAAATCTCTCGAGGGCTGCAATGGCTTGTCGCAGGTATTCATAGTCACCGATGCGGACGAATCCTTCAAAAGCATGGCGCAGGGCGTACGCGAGGTGGCGGGCAAGGCTAACCCCGGCTTGGCTGTGGTGCAGTTGTACCGCGATTACTTGCTCAATTTCATGATCAACAAGAATCAGGATCGGGTAGCCGATCAGGATGGCAAACTGGGAGTGCGGGCATGAAGTTCACGCTGTTCGATTTTCAGAAAGATGCGCTGAACGATTTGCGTAAAGCGCTGGCCAAATCTCGCCAAGGCGTGTCGTCTGACGATCAGCATGTAGTCGCTTTTTCGGCGGCCACTGGCAGCGGCAAGACGATCATGATGACGGCGCTGTTCGAGGCCATTCTGGATGAGCCCGATGACCAGTTAGCATGGCCACTGGACTGGACACCGCAGCCCGATGCCGTGATCCTGTGGGTATCAGACATGCCAGAACTCAATGAGCAAACAAAGCTCAAGATCGAGAGCAAGTCGGACAAGGTGTACCGGGTCAATCAGCTCATCACAATCGATGCGCATTTTGACGCACCCCGGCTGGTCGGCGGTCGCATCTATTTCATCAACACACAGAAACTGGCAATCAATCAGCCGCTGACCAACCGTGGTGATGGACGTCAGCATTTAATTTGGGAAACGCTGACCAACACCGCGCGGGCCATTCCCGACCGGTTTTATGTAGTGATTGATGAAGCACACCGCGGCATGACCTCGGGCAAAGGTGCGCAGGCAGCGCAAACTTTGATGCAACGATTCTTGCTGGGCTACCCCGAGGTGGGGCTTGTCAAGATGCCGATGGTGATTGGTGTGTCAGCTACACCCAAGCGGTTTCTGGATTTGATTGCGAGCGCTGAGCACACCGTGACTACGCATAAGGTGGTCATACCGGCTGAGGAAGTGCGCAAATCCGGCCTGCTGAAAGACCGTATCCTGATCCATCATCCGGAAGCCGCCACCACGGCTGAAATGGCGCTCTTGGAAGAGGCGGCCAGGCGATGGAGTCAGATGACGACTGCCTGGGGAACGTATTGCCGTGACGAAAAAGAGCAAACCATCTGGCCGGTGCTGGTGGTGCAGGTTGAGAACGGTTCAGACCGGCAACTCACCAAAACCGATCTTGGCGCAGCGTTAACCGTGATCGAGAGTGCCATTGGCCGCCGCCTGAACGAAGGCGAGATCGCCCATGCGATGCACGACACTGGCGACCTGGACGTCGGCGGCCGCCGGGTGCGGAAAGTGGAAGCTTCGCGCATCGATGCTGACAAAAATATCGGCGTGGTTTTCTTCAAGACCAGCCTGTCCACCGGCTGGGATTGCCCACGTGCTGAGGTGATGATGTCTTTCCGCCGTGCGGAGGATCACACCTACATTGCCCAGTTGCTGGGACGAATGGTGCGTACACCTTTGGCACGCCGCATTGAGAAGGATGCCGCACTCAACGATGTGCATCTGTTTTTGCCGTACTTCGATACAGGTGGCGTGGAAAGCGTGGTGGCATCGCTGCACAACGCGGAAGATGTGCCGCCCGCCGAAACTGGCTCCGGTCGGAATTTGGTGGTACTCAAGCGGCGCGACGGTACTGAGGACATCTTCAACTCGCTCGATCAGGCCGTCACCTATCGCGTCAATGCCGCTCGTGCACAAAGCCCGCTGCGTCGATATATGGCCATCTCACGCAGTCTGACCATCGATGAGATTGATGACGGTGCGTGGGGCCAAGGAAAGCAGCAGATTGTTAAGTGGATGGGGCAGCGGGTCGCCGCGATCAAGGCGGCAGGCCAGTTCGATGCGGCTGCCAAAGCGATCACTCAGGTTGGCCTGCGAACCTTGGCGGTCAATCACGGAACGGGCGTAGCTGAGCCGACTGCGGACTATCACATCAATGCCTCGGATATGGATATTGATCGGCTGTTTGAAGAGGCCGGACGTGCCTTCAGCCACGGTTTGCAGATGGAGTATTGGCGTGCCAATGCGGATCGCGACGCGCTGGAAATCAAGGTCGAGGCCATCGTTCTTGCCCGCAATGCGGCAGAAATGGCCATTCTCGAATCGTCGGCAGAGAACGCCTTCGATGGGCTTTACGACAAGCACAAGAAAGCCATTTACAAGCTCAGGGAGCAACGGCGCGTTAATTACGAGAAGCTGCGGCTGTCGACGGCCAAGCCCAACGAAGTGCCATGGCATTTGCCAGCCTCCATTGATTTCAAACGCCTGCCTGCCGATCCGCTTTGGGATCGCCACCTGTATGTAGAAAGTAATAGCCAGTTCCGCGTCCAGTTGGGCGATTGGGAAGCCGGAGTGTTGAAGGAAGAATTGGCTAATCCCGAAGTGGTCGGCTGGTTGCGCAACCTGGATCGGAAGCCGTGGTCGTTAGAAATTCCGTACGAAACTGGGGGCGATGTTCGCCCTATGTTTCCGGATCTCGTCGTTGTGCGCAAAATCGGCAGCGACTTTGTCATCGACATTCTGGAACCCCACAACCCAAGTCTTAGTGACAACTTTGAGAAGGCTGTTGGGCTGGCAAAGTTTGCAGAAAAGCATGGAGCACTGTTCGGGCGCATCCAACTGATCCGCAAACAGTTTTCAGCGGGTGGCGAGCATTTCGTGCGTCTGGAGATCAATCAATCCGCTGTGATCAAGAAGCTATTTCTGATCACAAGCAACCCGCAACTTGATGAGTTTTTTGCTGCTGTGTCCAAGTAACGTCAGGTAGAGAAGACGAGTTCAAGCAAAAAAGGTCAGATCGGGAGCTCTAAAAACTTGCAGTTCGAAGGCGGCGCGGGCGAGAAGATTCGCCGCAAGCTCCTGGAGACCTGCGACGTGCACACCGTGCTGCGCCTGCCGACCGGCATCTTCTACCCCCAAGGGGTGAAAGCGAACGTGGTGTTCTTCGACGCCAAGCGCAAAGACGGCCGCCCTCAGACCGAAGGTATGTGATTCTACGACCTGCGCACCAACCAGCATTTCACCCTGAAGACGCGACCGCTGAAGCTGGACGACCTGCGCGACTTCATCGCCTGCTACAACCCGGACAATCGCCACGCAAGGCAGGAAACCGAACGCTTCCGATACTTCAGTTACGACACGCTGATCGCCCGCGACAAGGCGAGCCTCGATCTTTTCTGGCTGAAGGACGACAGCCTGGACAATCTGGACGATCTGCCGCCGCCGGATGTATGCAGCAGGAGATCATCGACCATCTGGAAGCTGCGCTGGCCGCGTTCCGGGACGTGGCCGCGGGGTTGCAGCGCAACGGATGAGCAGGCAGCACATCATCGGATGCCTGCAGTCGATCGATAACTTCTTGCCCTTTGATCGGCAAATAGATCATTGATCGTCAATTGATTGATGTCTCCGCGATCGCTGCGCGCCGGATGATCGCGCGCGCTGGACGGAGCGCGCATCGACGGCCAGCAGCGTGCACGATCCGTGTCGCGATCCGCACGGATTTATGCAAGGATTTCCCGCATGAGCAACCATTCGATTACGTCCCGATAACGTTTCTTTGACATCAACGCCGCCTGCATGAACGGTAGCCCGTTCGTACGCTGCCCTGGACGCCTCGTAACTGCGCGGTAACTGCATCCAAACCCATTTCGTCCGCACACTCCCGGCCCACGAAAACATCCGGATGCATGCGACATGGCGAACATCGTTCCCGCATTGACCTACGGCATCGAAGAGGAATTCTTCCTCATCGATCCGGAGACGCGACGCCTGTGCGGCGACAGAAGCAGGCAGTTGCTCGCTGCGTGCAGGTCGCGTTTCGGCGAGCGCGTCGGCGAAGAAATGAATACGTGCCAGCTCGAGGTATCGACGCCGATCCTGCACACCGCGACGATGGCGCGGGAGTCGATGACCGAACTGCGCTCGGAAGTGGATCGCATCGCGCAGCGATTCGACGTGCGGCTGCTCGCTGCGGGCACGCATCCGCTCGGCGATTGGCGCGAAGAAATTCAACAGCCCAAAGCGCGCTACGAACGCCTGATCGCGGATTACCGGATGATCGGCCGTCGCAATCTGCTGTGCGGGCTGCATGTCCATGTCGGCATTCCCGCGGGCGTCGATCGCGTGGCGCTGATGAATCGCCTGCTGCCGTGGGTGCCGTTGTTCCTGGCGCTGTCGACGTCCTCGCCGTTCTGGAACGGCACCCGCACCGGGTTGAAGAGTTATCGCCAGGCCGCTTACGACGAGTGGCCGCGCTCCGGCACGCCGGATATGTTCGACGACGAAGCGCAGTATTTCGGTTTCGTCGATCTGCTGCGGAAACATGAGGCCATCGAGGATGCGAGCGACCTCTGGTGGACGATCCGTCCGTCGAATCGTTTCCCGACGCTGGAACTCAGGATCGCCGATGCGTGCACGCGGGTCGAGGATTCGCTGGCATTGGCCGCTGCGTTCCGGTGCCTGGTACGCGCGCACCTGCGTCTGCCGCAGCTCGGCGCGACGCGGACCCCGCTCACGCGCCGGCTCATCGACGAGAATCGTTGGCGCGCGAAGCGTCTGGGCACGCAGGCCACGTTCATCGACGAAACCCGCGACGATGCGCTCAGCATCGAAGCGATGCTGCAGGCGCTGCGCACGCTGATCGCGCCGGATGCCGAAACGCTGCGCTGCACGGGCGAGATCGACCGGCTGGATGCGATCCTCGCGGAAGGCACCAGCGCCGACCGCCAGTTGGCCATCTATCGCCGGCAGCGGGATCTGATGAAGAGCCGCCGCCATGCCATGCAAAGCGTGGTCGACTGGCTCGCGGACGCGACCAATGCGCTACCGGCCGGACAGTTCCGCAGCGTTCACGGCGGCTCCGGCGTGGTGAACGCGTAGCCCACGTTCGGCACGTATTCGATCCAGTTGCCGGATCCGCCTGCGGTCGCGAGTTTGCGACGCAGGCGATGCACGACCTGTTTGAGCGATTCGCGATCGGCCGCATCGCGATCCGACCACACGAAGCCGATCAGCCGCTCCGCATCCACCGGCCGGCCCTGCTGGCTGAGCAACAGCCGCAGCAGGCGCAATTCGAGCGTGGACAGTCGAAAGCTCTGGCCGCTCTCGACGACCGCCTCGCTGCGCTCGACGTTGAGCGTCAGTGGGCCCCACGAGAGCACGGCATCTTCCAGTTGTTCGCTGCCCCGGCGCAGCAGCGAGCGGATGCGCGCCAGCAGCGTGCGCGGGCTGAACGGCTTCTTGAGGTAATCGTCCGCACCTAGATTCAGGCCGCGGACTTCGTCCTCTTCCGCGGAGCGCACGGTCAACATCATCACCGGCACCTGGCTGTGCTTGCGGATGAGATCGAGCACCTCGAAGCCGTTGCGGATGGGCAGGTTCACGTCCAGCAGGATCAGATCCGGCCGGGTTTCCCGGAACCGCGAGATGGCCTGCTCGCCATCGAAGGCAGTGACCACGTCGTAGCCCGCACCGTTGAGCGCGAACTTCAGCAGGCCGACCAGTTCGACATCGTCGTCGACGACCAGGATTCTCATGCTTCGCGCTCCAGCGGCAGGACGATGCCGATCCGCGTGCCCTCGCCGCGCAGCGGTTCGGCCACTTTCACCACGCCGCCATGCGCCAGCACGATCGCATGCACGATGGTGAGCCCCAGCCCCGTGCCGCGCTGGCTGGGCTCTTCGTGCGGCGAACGCTTGAACGGCGCGAACAGATCGCTGAGCGTGTGCGACACCGGCAGCCCGGGGCCGTCGTCCTCCACCCAGACCATCACCCGGTCGACGGCCCATTCGATGTCGATCCAGATGCGGGTCTGGTCCGGGGCGAACTTGTTGGCATTGGCGATCAGATTGACGATCACCGAGAACAGGCGCTGCGGATCCCCGGTCAGCGCCGGGCCGGAGGCCAGCGACGCCACGACGCGCTGATCGCGCTGATCGATGAGCGGCTGCATCAGTTCGATCGCCTCGCTGACCACCGCGACCAGATCCACCGGTTCGTAGCGCAGGCGCATCTCGCCGCTCTCGATGCGCACGCTGTCCAGCAGATTGTTGACCAGTTGCGAAAGCCGGATGGTGCCGCGGTACTGCGCGCTGGCCAGCTTCATGGCGATCTCGTCGCCGCATTGGCGCAGGTGATCGCGCAGCAGTTCGATGGAGGCGATCTGCGCGGACAGTGGGGTCTGGAACTCGTGCGAGAGATTGGCGAGGATCCGGTCGCGCATGCCGCGCGCGGCCTCGATCGCGTTCTCTTCGCGCACCACCAGCAGTTGCCTGTCCGGCGCTGCGCGCAGCCGGCGGGCGAGCAGCGGCCGCATCATGTCGGTCGCGAAGTAGCGCTCGGGCGGCGGCAGGCCGGCGATGGCATCGTCGCCGCTGCGGGCGTCGCCCGACAGGATCGGCACGAGGACTTCATCGACCTTCAGGCCGACCACTTCCGCGCGATCGCGGCCGACCATCGCCAGCAACTGCCGGTTGGCGTAGTGGATCGTGTCGTGGTCGTCGATGCCGAGGATGCCCTCGTCCACGCCGTCGAGGATCACGTCGAGTTCCTGCCGCTGCTCGCGTTCCGACTCGGTCAGCGCGCTGACCTGGGTGCGCATGCGCTCCAGATCCTCGGCCAGCGATACCGGCTCGGCAAGGAATGTCGTCGGCGTGGGCACCGGCGTCGACAGATCGCCCGAGCCCAGGCGGCGGGCCGCGCTTGCCAGGCGCGCGAAGGGGCGCGAGATGCGCGCGGCCAGCAGATAGGCCAGCGCGAACGCCAGTCCGCCGGTCACCAGACTCGACAGGCCGAAGCTTGCGAGCCATTCCAGCATCCGTCCTTTCAGCCACTGTTCGTGGACGCTGGCGACCAGCAGCGCAGCGGAGCGCCCGGTTGCGTCGCGGACATTGACGACACGCACCGCCGCGGAGCCCCTGATGTTTTCGTAGGTGTCGGATTCCCCGGTCGCGGAGACTTCCCGCAGCGCAGCCGCCAGCGCGCCGTCCGCAGCGGAGCCCTTGCGCAACACGGGCCGCAGGACGACGTGGACGTACTCCACCTCGGAGCGTTCCGACAGCCGCTGCTTCAAGGATTCGGCGACGACGATCGAGATGTCCTGGACGTAGGGCAGCCTGCGACGCACGATCCACCACGCCTCGCCCTCGCGCCCGAACGCCAGTCCTTCGGCGAGCGACGGCGGGCGCGGTCCGATCTCGCCGAACATCGCGCCGGCCCTCTCAAGACCGATGTAATCGATCCCGCTGGTCTTGCGCACATCCTCGATCAGCGTGCGCGACTTGGTGAATTGGCCGCGCTGCAGATAGAACGGCAGCGATGGCTGTTCGACCAGCAGGTCGGCGACCACGTTGGGCTCACGCTGCCACTCCGCCAGCCGGCGCCTGGCCTCGGATGCGCTGCGTTCGGCCTCCTTGCGCGCCTGCGCCACGGCGGCCGAACGGATCGTGCCGAGGCTGGCGGCTACGAGGAAGACCGCGAAGAAGACCACCAGGCCGATGTGACTGAGCAGCAGGATTTGCGACAGTTGCCGGCGTGTCGACATGCGGGTCCAAACAGTGCGGGAGATCGAACGTCCGATTATGCGGACATCGCGCGATCGGCGCGATTCGTCGGCGGAGGGCTCGGGAAATCGACGGCAGGCATGACACCCGGAGGTGACCATGCCTGCCGCTGACCCCTAACTCGACCCATCGATGCAGTATTCCTTCAGGCAGGCACTGCGGAGGGAAAGCATCGTGGGCGCTTGACTCGTATGGCGGTTACAGCAGCCGCAACGGACAGGCCATGCCTGCATGCCGCGACTGGAGCCGGCAGAATCGACCATCGGCACGATGCCTGTCAGTTATGGGGCCGTTACGATCGGGGAATTGAAGTGCGCGCAGCAGCCAGCGGCATACCGTCGAACGGCACGGCTTGATGTCCTGCTCCCGGCAGGAACCACCGGCTTCCTGTCAGCGCGCCATCAAAAAAGCCGAGGCGGATGCCTCGGCTTTTCGTGGCAATGACCCGCTGGTTTCAGACCGCGTCGCCCGCCTCCTTCACCTGCTGCTCCAGCCGCGCCTTCAGGCTGTCGTCGAGCTTGAGCTGGCGCGCCAGTTCGTCCAGATACGCGCGCTCCATGAAGTTCTGTTCGTCCGCGGCGAGCAGGCTGGCGAGGTACATCTCCGACGCCATTTCCGGGCTGGTCGCGGCGCGCGCCACTTCGGCCGGGTCCAGCGGTTTTTCCAGTTCGGCCTGCAGCCACTGGCGGACTTCGGGCGCAGCATCGATCCGGCTGAATTCGCCCTCGATCACTTCGCGCTCGCGCGCGTCGACGTGGCCGTCGGCCTTGGCGGCGGCGATCAGCGCCTTGAGGATGGCCTGGCTGTGCGATTCGGCCTCCGGCGGCGGCAGCATGTCCACCGTGCGCGGTTCGACGGCCGCGCCGGCGCCGCCCTGCTGTTTCTTCCAGTCGCCGTAGGCCTTGTAGGCCAGCACGCCGACGGCAGCGAGCCCGCCGTAGACCGCGACCTTCCCGCCCATCTTCCGCGCCTTGCGATTGCCCAGCAGCATGCCCAGCGCACCGCCGGCCAGTGCGCCCTTGCCGAAATCCGCGCCGCTCTTCACGCCCGCGGCGTTGCCCAGGCCGCCCGCGCTCTGCTGTGCGGTTTTCAGCAACTGGTCGAGAAAGCCTTGGATCTTCATGCGCGGTACTCCGGGAAAAGGAAGAGGGGACGAATAGCAGTGTGGGCCCGACCGCCCGGCTTCAACCCGCCGGAAGTCATGCGTGCTGCCCGGCGCCCGGCATGTTCAGGCAGGCGCCGCCCATCCGGCGCAAGATGCCCGGACCGTAAACCGCGCTTTCGACGACGCCGTCGCCGGTTCCATCGCCGGCCCGTTAACCCGGTCACGGCAGCCGGACGCGCAGTCCGCTACAAGATCCCACCCACTTCAGACCCGAGGCACGCCCCCATGCCCCAGTCCATCTCCGTGATCTTCAGCGTCAGCCTGCTGCTGACGTCCTGCACCGGCACCATCGGCAGCGATGGCGCCCGGCTCGAAACCACCAAGGCCGACCGCGAAGCCGCCACGCTGCGCCGCGAGCGCCCCGCCCGCCCGGCGCAGCCCGCCGCACCCGCGGCCGAAGCCGCCGAGAAGCCCAGGATCACCGGCGGGCCGAATCGCCCGACGCAACTGCCGAACCCGCCCTTCAACAGCACATCGTTCGGCACCTTCAACCAACCCTGGGCGATGACCTTCCTGCCCGACGGCCGCCTGCTGATCACCGAGAAATCCGGAGAGCTGCGGCTGTTCAATACGGTCACCAAGACCACCGGTACCATCACCGGCCTGCCCACGGTGGCCTACGGCGGCCAGGGCGGCCTGGGCGATGTCGTGCTGCATCCGCAGTACGCCAGCAATCGCTACGTTTATTACAGCTACGCCGAAGCCGGCACCAGCGGCACCCGCGGCGCGGTGGTCGCGCGCGCGCCGCTCACGCTGGACGCCAACGGCGGCGGCAGTCTGGGCACGTCGCAGATCGTCTGGCGGCAGTCGCCGAAAGTCGGCGGCGAAGGCCACTACAGCCATCGCATCGCCTTCGGCGCCGACGGCAAACTCTGGATCACCTCCGGCGACCGCCAGCAGGGTTCGCCCGCGCAGGACATGACCAAGAACCTCGGCAAGCTGATCCGTCTCAACGACGACGGCAGCCTGCCCGCCGACAATCCGTTCGCGAACCAGGCCGGCGTCGCCAGGGAAGTCTGGTCGCTGGGTCACCGCAACCTGCTCGGCATCGCCTTCGATGGCGCCGGCAGACTCTGGACCCACGAGATGGGCCCTGCCAACGGCGACGAATTGAATCTGATCGAACGCGGCAGCAATTACGGCTGGCCGCTTGTCTCCAACGGCAACAATTATGATGGCAGCAACATTCCCGACCACGCGCCCGGCGACGGCTACAACGCGCCCGAAGCCTGGTGGAACCCGACCATCGCGCCGGCCGGTTTCATCATCTACTCCGGCGACCTGTTCCCGTACTTCCGCGGCAGCGGTTTCATCGGCGGCCTCGCCTCGCAGGCGCTGGTGCGCATCCAGTTCAACGGCACCACCGCACGGGAAGCCGAACGCTACGCGATGGGCAAACGCATCCGCGAAGTGGAACAGGGTCCGGACGGCGCGATCTGGCTGCTGGAAGACGGCGCAGGCGCGCGGCTGCTGAAGCTCACGCCCAAGCCGCTGTAACCCGCCTCTCCATCTCGCGCAACCCACAAGGCCCCGCATCGCGGGGCCTTCCTTTTGCATGGCGCGAATACGCGTTGTCGTGCGCCCTGCATGGCAAACAACCTGTAATTCAGGCCAAAGCCTCGATCGCACTGCAGGATCCGTCGGCTGTTCCGCGATTCAGCCGGCGGCGGACATAGTCCGTCACGAACGGCCCGTCGCCAAAGATCGACGTTCCGCGATCCGCAAGGTATGGCGAATACAAGCTGCCTTGCGACGATCGCGACATCCCGCGGGCTCCACGCCCGCTTGCGTCATCGAAGGAGTCTTCCGATGAAAACCAGACACGTCTTCCTGATGCGCGACCTCGAGTCCGCGCGCATGGCCGTTGGCTCCCTGCACACCTCCGGCATGCCGCAAGAGGATATTTCCATCGTCGCCCGCGCCGATATCGAGATGGAACGGATTCCCGACGATTACCGCAACGCCAGCACCGATTTCATTCCGGCGGCGATGCGCGGCACCCTCGGCGGCGGCAGCGCGGGCCTGGTGGCGGGCCTGATCGGCATCGCGGTACCCGCCATCGGCATCACCGTCGCCGGCGTCGCGGCGCTCACCCTGATCGGCGCGGCGACCGGCGGCTGGGCCACGGCGCTCGCGGGATCGGCAGTGCCCGATCCGATCCGCCGGCGCTACGAACAGGAAATCGCCGACGGCAGGATTCTGGTGGTGGTTGACGTCGACGACGACGATCCGGAAGACTCGGTGCGGATCGACCGGATCGTGGCCGAGCACGGCGCGGAGCCGCTGTCGTTCTCCGAACCCAGCGCGATGCGATAAGCGCGACGTGCCCGCACGCCGCGGGCGTCGATCAACCCGCTGCGGATCGCTGTCTGCTCACAGCACCGTGCAGGTCACGTTGAAGGTCAACGCCCCGGACACCGGAAGCGTGCCGATCACGATGCCGCCCGGCGACTGCAGTGCAGCGATGCTGACTGCCGGACAAACTGCGCCGCCGGTGGCGCTGCCGCAGGTCACCGTCGTGCAATTGAGGTTCGTCGGCGCCGGGTCGCGCAGCACCGTGCCGTTGGCGGCGTTCGGCCCCGCGTTGCTCACCACGATGCCGTAGGTGATGGTGCTGCCCTGCACGACCGTATCGGCCGCCTGATCGACGTTGCCGTTCACGCCGGGCGTATTGGTCTTGGTGACGCTCACGTCCGCCGGCGGGCGCGTATTGGTGTAGCGGCACGCGATCGCCGCGCCGGTATTGCCGACGGTCAGCGTGTTGCCGCTCAACGTCGCGGGGCCGGTACAGCTCAACGCCGCGGTGTACACGCCCGCGTTGCCGCCGCCCAGCACTTCCGCCAGCGTCAGGGTCTCGCCCTGGAACACCGTCACCGGCGTGACGTCGCTGTCCACTTCCGTCGCGGTATTGGCGGTGGACACCAGCGAATCGATCACCGTGCCGGCACGGCTCAGGTTGACCGTCGCGGTATCGTTGAGGGCCGCACCCGACCAGGCCTTCTGCAGCGTGAGCTGCGACGTCACGCAGGTGACGCTGTCGAACGTCAGGAACGCTTCGTCGAAATTCGCGTTGTTGTCCAGGTCCACCACGTAGGAGATGGTGCTGCCCGCCGTCACGTTGACGGTGCCGGAGACGAATACCCACGGCGCGCTGGCCGACGTTATCGGCGAGATGGGCGCGGGCATGATCGCGCTGGCGCTCGCCAGGATCGTCCCGGTCAGACCGGCCCCCTGGCGGATGGCGATGCTGCCGTTACCGGCGAGGTTGTCGCGCGTCGAGAACCAGCCCGAAAAGGTCGCCGTGCGCACCTGACCCGCACTGCCGCCGCAGATCGGCACCACGAAGGACTGATAGAACGCATTGGCGCCGGACGCGATGTCCAGATAATGCTGCTGCACGCCCGTGCCGGTGGCCGGGTTGGGGTCCAGGATCGGACCGCCGTTGCCGTAGTTGAAGTTCACGCTGCCATCGACCTTCACCACATTGGAAGTCTGGCCCGACCCCAGGGTCCAGGGCGCGATCCCGTAACCGATGTTGTTGCCGAAGGCAGGCGGCGGATTGTTCTCGAACCCGGGATTGGAGATCAGGTTCTGCGCCGCTGCCGGCAACGCCAACAACAACACCGCGATGGCCACCACTCCCGCCCACATCCGCACGCTCTTCCACGATCCGGACTGCATCGTTTTGACACTCCCCATGTCGAATCCCCGATACCACCAGCAGCAATTCGTGACAAGCTGCCAGAAATGATGGGGCATGGTACGCGATTTGGCGCTCCATACGGGGCGAGGGCATTTTGCATGGTGGGTTTGGTGATCAGGGATCCGCGGCCGTGCTGCCGGGTATACCGCTGGCCCTGAAGAAATCGAATAGGCGATCTATATCATTGATCTATATAAATTAATTTTCATTTCGCCGGCGCAATTACCCACAATCTTACTCACTACTCTGAAGCAATCCCCGTCTTTGCTTCAGACGATGCTCGATTGAATGGAAATACAAAGCGATGCGGCGGGTTCGATCAGGTCCGAGGCCTCACTGCGCACTGTTGACGCAGGGCGATACCGGGTAATGCGCAAGCGGCAGCTTTTCCGGCGTTGTGAGCATCCGGGCTCATGGTCGGAGTTCCTGCTAGCGATGCGCCCGGGAGGGATGCCGCCTAGCTCTGAATCAGGCCACGACCTACGCAAACGGAGAAGCTGTGCCGGGGCGCTTTGAGCTTTGACGACCGGGCCGAAATAACGTGCCTGTTATTTCTTACAGGCATGTTCGATTGACTCATTCAACGTTGCGATGACAGTCTTGGTCATCCACCTCAAGTCCGGGGCCTATTGGTAGTTAGCTGATCTTGGAGGATCTCCTTGCCAATCACCATCGCGCTTAGAACCCTCGCAGCCGTAAATGTCTTTCGTGACACGATCATCGATGCACTGAGCTCAGGTCATGCGGACGAAGCGCTACTTTGCTCCGGCTTCTTTCAAGAGAACTTCAAGGGCTCGGCTTACCAAGCGAGCAGAGAGCAAATGCTCGCCGCTGCTTGCGCGACGAGCGGCATAAAGCTCACAACCGTCGGGGTTCACAACTACTCTTGGCAGCCGTCCTACAAGGATTTTCGTGACAACATGCTTGCAGCAGGTGCGTCGGTCAAATGCTTGTACAAGCCCGGTCTTCGCTGGCACGCGAAAGTTTTCATCGCTTCCCGCAATGGAAAGCCGATCATCGGAATAATTGGCAGTTCCAACATCACGCGGAATGCCTTCTCCACAACAACACCGTTCAATAATGAGTGCGATGTGTTCATTTGGCCTAAAAGTTCACCTCTCGCACCGTTGGCGGAGCTAGTTGCCGAGCGTCTTGACGGTTTGATTGTGATCCGTGCCCCTTATCGGCGTAGCTGGAACCAAGGCCTGACCGCCTCGCAGAAGCTAGTTCAAATTAGGAGAGAAGTCCTTGGGCAAGACTTGCGAGAGCTCAGCTAACGATTCATTCAAGCCGACGCCGCTTCGCGGCGCAGTTTTATACAGGCGTTATGCGCCAACTAAACCATAAGGGGAACTTGTGAGGAATTTTTCTCTGCTCGTATTCGCTGCCGCGCTCACTGCATGCAGCTCATCAGAAACACCACAAACGACGACAGCCCAAGCGAAAATATTGCAATGCGCAAAAGATACAGACTGTAAGGGCGACCGAATCTGCGACACCGGGACATGCAAGAACCCAACTCCGCAACCCTCCGCCAGCGCTCACAAAGACGTCATATCTGCACCGTCTAGCGAAATAGTCAGCCAACCTGCGCCTGAGAACATGGGCGAGGATTTGCAAGACGCAATGATTGCCGCCCTGCGCCAAAAACCCGGAACCAGCGAGCGCATTGGCAATTCTGCGGACGCGATAATCGGCTATGTCAACGCTGGCTACGTAAATAAACTGCCAGACTCGCGCGCGGACTATAGCGACTATCGTATTCTCAAAAAGCCAGCCAAATTCATGGGGCACACGCTGGTGGCAATTGAGGAGGAATACATGCAGGAGTACATCGGCTGCTGCGTGTCTCCGGGCATGTCGGTTACTCTGCGCATCAACCCAACTGGAGATGACTTGGACAAATTCGCGTCAATGAACGGCTGCAGCGTGAGCAAACACAACGGCGAGGGCCTAGCTGAAATGGGCCTTCCGAATGCGCCTAAGGGCACTTACGCCACTCTGGACTGCAAAGAGCGCGATATCAATGGAGGCGCATAACAATTCATTCAAGCCGAACCTACTTCGCGGGTCGGTTTAATTCAGGCGTTAGCTTTCACAGGCACACTCTCGGCGATCATGGACAACTACCAAAATCCAAAACCCGGAAAGACCTACATTAGCCCGTCGCTGCCGTCGTTCGGAGACAAGACCCGCCGAGTTCGAATTGCATCCAAAGTCTTGCCATCCGTTGATGGCTACGACTATGCAAAAGAGCGAGATGAGGTTGTCCTTCGCGAGAAGCCCGATGCAGCTACATGCATAAAGGCGAAATTTTTAGAGGATCACCGCGACGTCTTTGTACTAACGGTCCAAAAGTTCGACGCAGAGACGGGTATGCCATACGGCGTAGGTTTTTCCTTCGTCGGTGAAGAGATAGGTCGTTTCTGCGAGTTCCTAGCCAACGTCCAGTCCGTCAGTTTTAAGAATGGCAGCGCAGTAAACATATCCGACGACGAGCTTCGAAAGATCGTGCTCACGTCGCAACAAGCTAAACAGCTCGTTACCGGAAATGAAGAACTTATCGCTGAAGCTCTGCGCAACTCCGTCACTAAGAGCGACTTGGTAGCAATCGGGTATCGCAAGAAGCAACTAGAGGTGTTCGCCCGACTGCTTGAAGATGATGAGTACTTTGCAGACTTAAAGAAACGAAAGAACTGCAAAGACGAAGCACTTTGGCAGCAGTTCTTCGAGGCTAACCAGTGGATATTCGGATACGGCCTGAGTTACATCTACTCGGCGGGGCTAGACGAGCGAAAGCTCGAGCAGGTTGTCCGTGGCTACCGCGTCGGACAGCCCGGAAAGCGTGTAGACGCCCTTCTCAAAAGCAGAGCAATAGCTTCAACGCTGTGCTTCGTTGAAATTAAAACCCACAAGACCGAACTGCTCGAAACCCAGTACCGTGGCGGCTGCTGGTCGCCCTCACAAGATCTATCTGGCGCCATAGCCCAGATACAGGGCACCGTCTCCTATGCTTCGGAAACTATCTTCGGCAAGCTGTCTTTAACGGACAAGGATGGATTCCCCACAGCGGAAGAAGCGTATAATTTTTCGCCAAAATCTTTCGTTGTTGTAGGAAGTTTGAGCGAGTTTGCAGGGGATCACGGCGTCAATGAAGCGAAACTCCGATCTTTAGAGCTTTACAGACGAAATCTTCATCAGCCGGAGATTGTAACCTTTGATGAGCTATACGAGCGCGCACGGCACATCGTCAGCGTGGGTGAAACGTGATAATTCCTTCAAGCCGCCCCTGCTGCGGGGCGGTTTAATCAGACGTCAAATCGCAAAAAAAAAAGCAGCTCCAATCCAACCATCATAAGGAGATGAAAATGTTTAAGAAATACTGTGCAATCATATCTCTGTTTGCCATAAGCAACGTCGCTTTCACCCAAGACGTGGACCAAAAAATACTAGAAGCCATTAACAATGACAGGCTAAATAGCACAACCGAGCTCCGCATAGAAAAAATATCTGATGTCTTTGACTCAGTCCCACAAAACATTCAAATATCCAATGAAGAAGACTTGAACACATATAAGAGGCCAATACTATCCGAACTAAATCAGACACGAAGCAATTACAGCATTTATTCAGTTGAATCTGACGGCAAATTAACATATATGACTGCCACTGCTTCAAAGAAAAATAAAATCTACGTAGTTGTCTCTGACTACATGCAGTACGCGGATAGAAATGTGGATGGCAAGTCAGAAAGAGTTGGTTACATGATTAGAATACGTGCAAGCATTCACAGCAGCAGCAATGGAACAGACATAAGCGGAATTTTTCCACTTGGCGTAGCCGTAAAGAAAAACAAAATATCCGGAAATCTAGCGGTAGAAGTTCATGGCTTGTCTGGCCCCGACATTTCAAAATATGTCGGAACTCCATTTTCTCTTTCGGAAGAATCCCTTATAAAAGCCGTAGAAACTGCAGCTATTCTGAAATCAAGAATTTATGATGATGGAATTAATGTGCGTCCTGTTGTCATACCGGCAGAGTCTAACTAATCTAGGAAAAAGGGGTCAGGTTCGAATGGCACTTACTTAAGCACTTTTCGCCGGATTTTCTGATTTCTGCGAAAGTTTCAACCCAGTGATTTCAGTTGTTTACGGCCAGCAAAGACAGTGGATCCCCGTCTTTTCTGGAGTGGCGAGGCTTAAGTAAGTGCCATTCGGGTCAGGTTCATATTTTCGAATCCGACATGTGTGAGGTGAGCAGGGATATCCGCGATGGGATAGCAAACGAACCGGCCCCTCTTCGAGTCGGAACACGCGCATGCGCGCCGCGGCTGGCGACAACGAATCGTCGAGGCTTCACAAGATCAGGAGGAAGTGGTGGGCCGTGAAGGATTCGAACCTTCGACCAAAAGATTAAAAGTCTTCTGCTCTACCGACTGAGCTAACGGCCCACGTGTGATCTAGCGATCCGGCCTGGCGGCCGCCCGACCTTGCGCCGGGGCGCGCATTTTAGCCCAAACCGGGGCGAATGGGTCAGATGGCGGCATATCGGGTGGGATCGGGCACGCCGGCGGCCTCGAAACCCTCGGCGCGCAGGCGGCAGGCGTCGCAGTGGCCGCAGGCGGCGCCGTCCGCGTCGGCCTGGTAGCAGGAGACGGTCTGCGCGAAATCCACGCCCAGGCGCAGGCCTTCGCGGACGATATCGCCCTTGGTCATGCGCATCAGCGGGGCGTGGACGCGGAAACCCGCGCCCTCGACGCCGGCCTTGGTCGCGAGATTGGCCAGCGCCTCGAAGCCGGCGATGAATTCGGGCCGGCAGTCGGGATAGCCGGAGTAGTCGACCGCGTTGACGCCGCAGAACAGGTCGGTGGCGCCCAGCACCTCGGCCCAGCCCAGCGCGACCGACAGCATGATGGTGTTGCGCGCCGGCACGTAGGTGACGGGGATGTCCGCACCGATCACATGGCCGTCGGTGTCGACGGGCACCGCGATGTCGGCGGTCAGCGCCGAGCCGCCGAGGCTGCGCAGGTCGACGTTCACGGTCTTGTGCGCGGCCGCACCCAGCGTCCGGGCGACGCGCACCGCGGCGTCGAGTTCCGAGGTGTGGCGCTGGCCGTAGCGCACGCTGAGCGCGTGCGGCGCGAAGCCCTGCTCGCGGGCGATGGCGAGCACGACGGCGGAGTCCATGCCTCCTGAGACGAGAACGACGGCGGGTTTCATAGGCGGCAGCTTCGAGGTTTCGGATTGAAAGAAGAGGAAAGCGGTACGTGCAATCTGGAGTGGCAATACAACCGACTTCTGTCATCCCGAACGTATGTGAGGGATCTGCTTGTTCTTCCGGCAAGCGAACAACAGACCCCTCCTCGGGCGTTGCCCTCGTTCGGGATGACAGTGTTTAGGGATTTCCGTCTCCCTGCCTCACCTGCCCGGCTCGTCGTTCCACAGCAGCTTGTGCAACTGCATCTGGAATTTCACCGGCAGCCGGTCCTGCACGATCCAGTCGGCGAGATCGCGCGCGGAGACGTCGCTCTTGCTGGGCGAGAACAGCACGTCGCAGCGTTCGGACAGGCGATGCTCCGCGACGATGCCGCGTGCCCAGTCGTAATCGTCGCGGCTGCAGATCACGAACTTGATCTGGTCGTGCGCGGTCAGCAGCGGCAGGTTCTCCCAGCGGTTGCGCTCGACCTCGGCCGAACCGGGGGTCTTGATGTCGACCACGCGCGAAACCCGCGGGTCGACCTCGGCGACGTCGATCGCTCCGGAGGTCTCCAGCGAGACGCGATAGCCGGCGTCGCAGAGCCGGCGCAGCAGGTCGAGGCAGCGTTTCTGCGCCAACGGCTCGCCGCCGGTCACGCAGACATGGCGCACGCCGTGGCTGGCGACTTCGGCCAGGATCCCGTCGATGCCGCGCCACTCGCCGCCGAAGAAGGCATACGCGGTGTCGCAGTACTGGCAGCGCAGCGGGCAGCCGGTCAGGCGCACGAACACCGTCGGCCAGCCCGCGTCGCGGGCTTCGCCCTGCAGCGACAGGAAGATTTCTGTGATCTTGAGGCGGTCCGCCGCTGCGGCGGTCGCAGCGGAGGCGACATCGTTCATCGCGGCATTTTACCCGCAGAGCGGGACACGCGGCCCGCGGGCGCGACGCACAGGCGCGGTCAGCGCACCCGCGAGAGCTGGATCGCGCGCAGGCGGTCGTCGGCGGTGCGTGCGGCCTCGCTGCCGGCGTAGCGGGCGACTACCTTGGCCAAGGTGGCTTCGGCGGCGTCGAGCTGGCGCAGCCCGTACTGGCACAGCCCCACTTTCAGCAGCGCGCCGCCCGCCTTGTCGTGGGTCGGGTACTGGTCCAGCAACGTCTGGAACTGCTCCTGGGCCAAAGCGTAGTTCTGGGTGACGTAATAACTCTCGCCCAGCCAATACATCGCATTCGGGGTGAAGGTGCCATTGGGATGGGCCTCGAGGAAGCCCAGGAACTCGCGTGCGGATTCGGCGTAACGGCCCGCTTTCAGCAGGTCGAACGCGACGTTGTAGGCGGTGCGCTCGTCGACGCCCTTGCCGAGCGTCGAGGCGTCGCCGTAAACCCTCGGCGGTGTGTCCTGCACGGTCGGCTGCTGCGGTGCTGCAGCGGCAGGCGTGGCGGGTAGCGCGGGGGCGGACGGGAGAGGTGCGGGCTCAGGTGTGGCGCTTTCGAGGCGGTTGAGGCGGCTGTCCAGATCGAGGTACTGGGTGCGACCGGTCTGTTTGTACTGCTCGTGCTGCTGCTGAAGCTCTTCGATCTGCGCGCGCAGCGACTGCACTTCGGTCTTCAGCTCGCCGAGCTGATTGAGCAGATCAAGATTGCCCGAACGCATCGCCGCAAGCTGCTGTTCGAGCGTGGTCAGACGGTCGGCGGTGCTGACGCGTTGCGCCGAGGCCGGCGCGGCGAACGCCAGCGCGAGAACAAGGCAAACGGAAAGCGGCAAACGTCTCATGATCACGACAGGCACGACCTCGGCGGAAAGGATTCGGAAACGCGCGACCGCGCGACATCAGCGGAGCGGCAAAGAGGGACAGACATGCAAACAGGGAGCATCGCGGACGATGCTCCCTGCGTTGCGGGCATTACTTGGCGGTGTAGACGATCTCGACGCGGCGGTTGCGGCCCCAGCAGTCTTCGTTGGAGTCGGTGCAGACCGGGCGCTCTTCGCCGTAGCTGACGACCGTGATCTGGCCGCCGGCGCCGCCGTTGGCCTGCACCGAGGACGACACCGCGTTGCCGCGACGCTCGCCGAGGCCCACGTTGTATTCGCGGCTGCCGCGTTCGTCGGCATTGCCTTCGAGGGTCATGCGCGAGCTGGGACGATCGCGCAGGTACTTGGCGTGGCAGGCGACGATGTTCTGGAATTCCGGCTTCAGCGCGTCCTGGTCCAGATCGAAATAGACGACGCGCTGGCGCAGGCAGGCATCGGTATCCAGATCGTTCGGGCCGTAGAGGCCGCTGGGCAGCGTGGAGGTATTGCCGCCACTCACGGTGCCGGTGTTGGTGGAACCGCTGTTGGTGCTGTCGGTTGCGGAGGTGTCGGGATTTTCCTTCACCTTCTTGCTGCAGGCAGCGGCAGTCACGCAGAGGATGGCGGTCAGCAGCACTCGGGTCGTCGTGTTCATGGTGTTCCTCTCTTTGTCGCAGGGTAGGTCAAGGGGGATGGATGCAAGGGCGGTGACAACGGGAAGTGCAGCAACAGCGATCAACGCGGCAGGCGGTACGGACCCCATGCGGGTTCGCGCACGTCGCCGTTGGCCAGCACCAGACGCTGGCGCACACGGGCGTCGGAGGAGACGGCGTAGAGCACGCCACGGCCGCGTTCGCGCGCGGCGTACAACACCATGCTGGCGTTCGGCGCGAAGCTGGGCGATTCGTCGAGCGAACCCGGCGAAAGCATGGACCAGCGCGGCGAACCGAGGCTGCGGTCGAGCATCGCGATACGGTACACGCTGCCGCTACCCTGCGCCACGGCCAGCTTTTTGCCGTCGTAGGACACCGTGACCTTGGCGTTGTAGCTGCCCTGGAAACTGACGCGGGTGGCCGAACCGCCGCCCGCGGGCACCTGATAGATCTGCGGTTTGCCGCCGCGGTCGGAGGTGAAATAGATGAGGCTGCCGTCGGCGCTCCAGGTCGGCTCGGTGTCGATGCCGAACTGGTTGGTCAACTGGGTCAGCGCGCGGCTGCCCAGGTCCATCGTATAGATTTCGGGGTTGCCGCTTTTCGACAGGGCCAAGGCGAGCTTGCGGCCGTCGGGCGAGAAACTCGGGGCGCCATTGATGCCCTTGAAAGCGGCGACCGTTTCGCGCGCGCCGGTGCCGATGTCCTGGATCACCACCGAGGAATTGCCGCGCTCGAAACTGACATAGGCGAGCTTGCGGCCGTCGGGGCTCCACGCCGGCGAGAGCAGCGGCTTGTCCGAGCGCACCACGGTCTGCGGGTTGTAGCCGTCGGCGTCGGCGACCATCAGCGCGTAGCTGGTGTTCTTGCCCAGGCCCGACGCGGTGATGTAGGCGATGCGGGTCCAGAATGCGCCGCGCACGCCGGTGACTTTCTCGTAAATGGCATCGGCGATCTGATGCGAGACATCGCGCATCGCATTGGCGCGCGCGGTCAGCGCGAACGCCAGCAGACGGTTCTTGCCGATATCGTAAAGCTCGTATTCGACGCGGTAGCCGCCGTCGCCGGCATCGAGCACGCGGCCGACCACGACGAAATTCTGCTTGGCCTGCTGGAAGAAACCGAAATCGATCTCGCTGCCGCGTGTCGGACGCTGCGCGCCCATCTCACCCTGCGGCATCGGCCGGAACTGGCCGGAACGCGCCAGATCGGCGCGGATCACTTCGGCGACATCGGTCTGCAAGGGTGTGCCGGTGCCCTGGTAGGGCATGGCCACCACCGCGATCGGCAGGGCCGAAGCGTTGCCGCCGACGATGTCGATCTCCAGACCGCGCTGCTGGGCGAACGCGGCCAGCGGCAGAAGACATGCCAGCAGCAACGCGCAGATCGAGAGCAGGTTGTTTCGCGGCATGCGGAACGGGAAGATCGAGCGGATCATCGAACGGGTCATCGGCAGTCCAGACAAATCGGGGAATGCCGGCAGGTGGCGGCGCCGGCAGGGCCACAGCTTGGCCGCGAAAGCGGTCAGAAAGATGAACGAACCCGGACTCGCAGGGCCGCAGACCGCCGGATTCAGCGATCTTCGCCCCGGAAATTGATGGTCAGCGTGCGGTTGAAGACGCTCTCGAAGCCACGGTACGGCAAGGGTTGGGCCTTCAGCACCGCGGCCTCCACCGACCGCCGCCCCTGCTCGTCGTAGGGACAGGACGGGTCGACCTGGGCGTCGATCACTTCGCCGCCCGCGATCTGGCGGATCACGATCTTGCAGGCGACGGCCGACGACACGTTATCGGGCTGGGTCCAGTTCATGCGGATGGCCTTGGTCAGCGCCTCGATGTAGGCGGCCCTGAGCGCGGCGTCCGCGCCGCGATCGCCGGGCGGCGGGCTGGCGTTCGCGGCGGCGGTATTGGATGCCTGCTGCGCGCGACGGTCGGCGAGCTGGCGCAGGCGCTCTTCGGCGAGCTGCGCGTCGCGCTGCGCTGCGGATCGCTGGCGGCGGATATCGGCCAGCTGCCGCTCCCGCTCCAACTGCATCGCGGTGCGCGCCTTCTGCTCGGCCTCCCGCTGACGCTCGCGCTCGGTCAGATCGACCTGGCCCTGGCGCTGCTTCGCTTCCTGCTCGCGCGCGGCGGTCTCGGCGGAGGCGGAATCGGGCTTCACTTCCTGCTGGTCGACGGTATCGGGATCAGGCAGTTGTTCCTGCGGCTGCAACTGCTGCTCGGGCGGCGTTTCTTCGGGCAGCGGCTCCTCCAGCGCTTCAGGCAACGGCTCTTCGGGCAGCGGTTCTTCCAGCGGTTCAGGCGGCGGCGCAGGCGCCAGCGGCACCGGTTCGCGCCGCAGGGCGCTGCGCATGCTGGCCGAGAGCGCGTTCAGATCGACGACATCGGCGCTGATCGGCTCGCCCGCGGCGGCGGACGGCGGTGTACGCCACAGCGAGGCCACCAGCAGCAGCAACACCGGCACCGCATGCAACAGCAGCGCGAAGACGACGGCCAGCGCGGTGTCGGCGCGGTTCTCGCGCATCGGGCCTATTTCCCGTCCGCCGGCAGACTGACCAGGCTCACCTTGGTGATGCCGGCGTCCTTGATCAGGTCGATGCCCTGCATCACCGTCTGGTAGCTGGCGTCGCGCGCGCCGTTGACCAGCACCGTGGTGCCGTCGTTCTGGCCGTGGATGGCCTTCAGTTCGGCGGTGATGTCGGCGGCGGTCATTTCGCGGTTCTTGCCGCGCTCCAGCATCAGCGCGAGGCGGCCGTCGGCGTAGATGCTGACGACGATCGGATCCTTCGGGGTTTCCAGCGATTTCGCCCGCGACTGCGGCAGGTTGATGTCGGTACCCAGATTGAGCAGAGGCGCGGTCACCATGAAGATGATCAACAGCACCAGCATCACGTCGATGTACGGCACGACATTGATCTCGGCTTTGAGCTTGCGCTTGCGGATGCGGCGCCCGGAGGCGGTGACGGCCATGCGGTTTCTCTCGGTCTGTGTTGCTTCGGTCTGTCTTGCTTCAGTGCGCGGGAATTCAACGGTCCGGGGTTGCGCGCGGGGTTGCGCGCGTCCGCTCAGGCGTCTTCGATATGCGCCTGGCGCTGCAGGATCGACGAGAACTCTTCGGTGAAGGTGTCGTAGCGCACCGCGATGCGTTCGACGCGGGTGGCGAAACGGTTGTAGGCCCACACCGCCGGGATCGCCGCGAACAGACCCATCGCGGTCGCCAGCAGCGCTTCGGAGATGCCGGGCGCCACGGTGGCGATGGTGGCTTCCTTCATGTTGGCCAGACCGTGGAACGACATCAGGATGCCGAGCACGGTGCCGAACAGACCGACGTACGGGCTGATCGAGCCGACGTTGGCGAGGAATTCGAGGTTGTGCTCCAGTCCGTCGATCTCGCGCGAAACGTTGGCGCGCATCGCGCGCTGCGCGCCTTCAAGCTGCGAGCGCGCGTCCATGCCGCGACGCTGGCGCACGCGGTTGAATTCGCGCATGCCGCCTTCGAAGATCGATTCGAGGCCGTGGATCTGCTGTTTGCGGGCGCCGGCATCGGCGAAGAGCCGGCCGAGATCGGCGCCGGCCCAGAAGCGTTCCTCGAAAGCTTCGGCTTCGCGCTGGGCGCGATCGAGCACGCGCTTCTTGCGGAAAATGATGACCCAGGAAGCCACCGATGCCAGCAGCAGCAGCGCCATCACGAACTGCACCGGAATGCTGGCGTCGATGACCAGTTGCAGATAATTCAGACCGCCGCCGTGCGCGACTTCGCCGGCCGCCTGGGCGGTGGCCGCAACCGCGTCTTCGGGCAGCGGCTCGATGGCGGTGGCCTGCAGCATCATGGCTTGTGGAAACATCCTCGGGTCACTCCGCGTTCGATGGGTTGGTTGGATTGCTTGGCTGGGGATGGGCCGACGCGGCTTCCTGCAACGCCTTCAACTGGGGATACAGCGCGTCCGGGATCGGCCGCGGCTTGAAATCGGATGCGCGCAACACCGCGACCCGCACCTCCGCGTCCAGCAAACGCACGCCATCGCGCTCGATGCGCTGCACGATCACCAGACTCGCGCGGCGGCACTCGCGCAACACCACACCGACCTGCAGCGCATCGTCCAGACGCGCCGGCAGACGGAAGTCGATCGTCATCGCCCGCACCGCGAACACCAGATCGTGCTGCAGGCGCAGAAGTTCCTGACCGTGCCCGTGCGCGCGCAACCACTCGGTGCGTGCGCGCTCGAGGAACGCCAGATATTGCGCGTGATAGACGACGCCACCGGCGTCGGTATCTTCCCAGTAAACGCGGACGGGGTGGGTGAATGGGGTATTCATGTTATCGATGCGCTGTTCGACCCGGGAAAAGCCGTCGTCCCGTCGCAAATGTGGGTCCATGATGAAATGCGATGAGGGCTGGTTCCCGGCTTGCGCCGGGATGACGGTGCTTGTTGCGGACCAGAACCGAACTCCGGATCGATCACGCATCACCTTCGACGAACAGATCGTTCGCATTCGGTTTGGGCTTCAGGCCCAGATGCCGGTAGGCCTTCTGGCTGGCCATGCGCCCGCGCGCGGTGCGCACGAGGAAGCCCTGCTGGATCAGGTAAGGCTCGATCACGTCTTCGAGCGTGCCGCGCTCTTCCGACAACGCCGCCGCCAGCGATTCCACGCCGACCGGGCCGCCGTCGAAATTCTCGATGATGAGATTGAGCAGCCGGCGGTCGAGATCGTCGAAACCTTCCGGATCGACTTTCAGCATCGACATCGCGGCGCGGGCGACGTCGTGGTCGATATGCCCGGCGGCCCTCACCTGGGCGAAATCGCGAACGCGGCGCAGCAGGCGGTTGGCGATGCGCGGCGTGCCGCGCGAGCGACGGGCGATCTCGTCGGCGCCCTGCGGCGCGCAGTCGATGCCGAGGATCTGCGCCGAGCGGCTGACGATCCGGGTCAGTTCCGCGGCGCTGTAGAATTCCAGGCGCTGGACGATGCCGAAGCGGTCGCGCAGCGGCGCGGTCAGCAGCCCGGCGCGGGTGGTGGCGCCGATCAGCGTGAACGGCGGCAGGTCGAGCTTGATCGAGCGCGCGGCCGGGCCTTCGCCGATCATGATGTCGATCTGGAAATCCTCCATCGCCGGATACAGCACTTCCTCGACGATCGGCGACAGCCGGTGGATCTCGTCGATGAACAGCACATCGTGCGGCTGCAGATTGGTGAGCAGCGCGGCGAGGTCGCCGGCCTTCTCGATCACCGGCCCGGAGGTCACGCGCAGATTGACGCCCAATTCATTGGCGATGACGTGACTCAGCGTGGTCTTGCCCAGGCCGGGCGGGCCGAAGATCAGCACGTGGTCGAGCGCTTCGCCGCGGCGCTTGGCCGCCTCGATATAGATCGACATCTGCTCGCGCACCGGCTGCTGGCCGAGATATTCGTCCAGGCGCTTCGGGCGGATCGTGGCGTCGACGACGTCGTCCTCGCGGCTGGCGCCGCTGGCGATGATGCGGTCTGTAGTCATCCGGACATTATGCCGGCCCATGCAGAATGTAGGGCGACGACGATGACCGGACCGTGCCCACGGCTGACGAAAGCGAAACAACGGCGCTTCCGAACCCCGAACAAGCCGAAAACGAATCGGACGCAGCCGCGTTGCGGACCATCCACAGCCACGCAGACCACAACGCCAATCAGGACGTGCCGTCGACGACCGCCCCATCCACCGACACGCCGCGACACGCCTCCGCCGCGAGCGCGAACGAATGGCGCCGCGCCGCGTGATCGAAGATGTTGGCGGTCAGCATCAGCTCGTCCGGCCGGTGCCGGGCCACGAACGCCGCAATGCCGATGCGCACCTCGGCCGCATCGCCGACCACCGCACAGGCCAGCGCCTGTTCGACCATCGCCTTCTCGTGCGGCTGCCAGTACGCCTCGATATCGTCCACCGGCGGCGGAATCAGCCCGGGCTGGCCGCGGCGCAGGCGCACGAAACTCTGCTGCTGGGTGGTGAACAACCGGCGCGCCGCGGCGGCGGTATCGGCGGCGACCACGTTCAGCGCCAGCATCGCGTACGGCGCCGCCAGATACCGGGATGGCCGGAACCCGCGCCGATACAGCGTCAGCGCCTCATCCATCGCCGCCGGTGCGAAGTGCGACGCGAAGGCGAACGGCAGGCCCATGGCGGCCGCCAGTTGCGCGCTGTAGAGGCTGGAACCCAGCAGCCAGACCGGCACGTCCAGTCCCGCGCCCGGGACCGCCTGCACGGCCTGCCCCGGGCGGACGGGCTCGAAATAGCCCAGCAGTTCGGCGACGTCGTGCGGGAAGCTGTCGGCGCCATCCATGTATCGGCGCAGCGCGCGCATCGTGGCCTGGTCGGTTCCCGGGGCTCGACCCAGCCCCAGATCGATCCGGTCCGGATGCAGGGACGCCAGCGTGCCGAACTGTTCGGCCACCTGCAGCGGCGCGTGGTTGGGCAGCATGATGCCGCCGGCGCCGACCCGGATCGTACGCGTGCCCGCGGCGACATGGCCGATCAGCACCGCCGTGGCGGCGCTGGCGATGCCCGGCATGTTGTGGTGTTCCGCCAGCCAGTAACGGCCATAGCCCAGGGCTTCGGCATGTCGCGCGAGATCCAGCATGTTGGCGAAGGCTTCGCGCGGCGTGGCGCCTTCGGTGACGGGCGCGAGATCCAGCAGGGAATAGGCAATCATCGACATGGCGTTCCGGGGGGAACCCTTCACATGGGGGCCGCCGCGTGGATTGCCATGCATGATCGAAGCATCAGCGACGCGACGCTTCGGGCGGCCCGAAGCGTCGCAGGAAATCCCGCTAGATCTGCACCTGCGAGCCCAGTTCGACCAAGCGGTTGCCCGGAATCCGGAAGAAGCCGGTCGCCGAGGCGGCGTTCCGATGCATCAGCGCGAACAGTTTGTCGCGCCAGACCGGCATGCCGCGATGCGGACTCGCGACGATGGTTTCGCGGCTGGCGAAATAGGTCGTATCCATCGGGTCGAAATAGATGCCGCCCTTGTCGCAGCTGCGCATCAACGCCAGCGGCACGTCAGGCGTTTCCATGAAGCCGAACTGGATGACGACACGATAGAAATCGTTGCCGATGGCTTCGATCTTCAGTCGCTTCTCCTTCGGCGCGTACGGCACGTTCAGGGTATCGACGGTCAGCAACACGTTGCGCTCGTGCAGCACCTTGTTGTGCTTGAGATTGTGCATCAGCGCGTGCGGCACCACGGTCTTGTCGGCGGTCATGAACACCGCCGTGCCCGGCACCCGCACCGGTGGCGCCAGCATCAGGCCAGGCAGGAAGCTGTCGAGCTGGATGCCTTCCTTGCGAATCTCGGCATGCAGCAACTCGCGGCCACGGCGCCAGGTGCGCATCATCGTGAACGCGCCGATGCCGATGAACAGCGGCACCCAGGCGCCGATGCCGGACCGGAGTTTTGCGCCATTGGCGAACAGGAACGCCAGATCGATGAGCAGGAACAGTCCGCACAACGGCAGCACCCACTTCCGCGTATCCGGCCAGCGGGTGTAGGCGACGATCGCCAGCAGCAGGGTATCGATCAGCATCGTGCCGGTGACCGACAGCCCGTAGGCGGTGGCGAGTGCGGAGGAACTGCGGAACGCGAAGACCAGCAGGATGACCGCGCCGAGCAGCATCCAGTTGATCGACGGCACGTAGATCTGGCCGATGGTGTCCTTCGAGGTGTAACGGATCGCCAGTCGCGGCAGATAACCAAGCTGGATGGCCTGCCGGGTAACCGAGAACGCGCCGGTAATCACCGCCTGCGATGCCACCGCGGCGGCCACGGTCGCCAGCACCAGCATCGGAATCTGCGCCCAAGCAGGAATCGACATATAGAAAGGGTTGGCCACCGCTGCCGGGTTCTCCAGCAACACCGCACCCTGGCCGAAATAATTCAGCACCAACGCCGGCAACACGAAACCGAACCAGCCCCAGCGGATCGGTTTCTTGCCGAAGTGGCCCATGTCCGCGTACAGCGCCTCGCCGCCGGTGACGGTCAGCACCACCGCGCCGAGGATCAGCACCGCGTGCCAGTTGTGGGTCGCGAAGAAGTTCCAGGCCCAGTACGGATTCATCGCCTTGAGCACGATCGGATTCTGGACGATGTTGTAGAAGCCGAACGCGGCGATCACCACGAACCAGGTGATCATGATCGGACCGAAGGCCTTGCCCACTTTCGCGGTGCCGAAGCGCTGCGCCGAGAACAGCAGGATCAGGATCACCAGGCTGATCGGCACCACCCATTTCGTGAACACCGGCGAGATCACTTCAAGGCCTTCCACCGCGCCCAGCACAGTGATCGGCGGGGTGATCATGCCGTCGCCGAAGAACAGTGCGGCGCCGAAGATGCCGAGAATGCCGACGGTGTAGCTCAACCGCGAACCGGGCTTGAGGCTGCGCTGCGCCAGCGCGGTCAGCGCCATGATGCCGCCCTCGCCATCGTTATCGGCGCGCATGATCACGATCACGTATTTCAGCGTGACCACCAGCAGCAGCGACCAGAAACCCAGCGACAGCAGGCCCTTCACGGTCGCGGCATCCGGCGTCAGCCCGAAATGCGGGTGGAACATCTCCTTGATGGTGTACAGCGGGCTGGTGCCGATGTCGCCGAACACCACGCCGACCGCACCGGCGACCAGCGCGGCCATGCCGGCCGACACATGACTGCCCGGGGGCTGTGAAGAATCGTGGGACTTGGAATTTTTCATCGAAGGCAATGCCCGTGAAGGCTCTCGGTGCGTGTATGTCGCGTGGGGCGCGGGAATCGATGCGACGCGGGAATCAGCGCAGCGCGGACTGCAGCGCTTTGCGGATGATGGTGGCGGCATCGTCGCCGGCCGCGGTGGCGTCGCGCGCCATGCGCACGGCCTCCGCCGGTTTGTAGCCCAACTGCAGCAGCGCGCTGGTGGCTTCGGACTGGGCGTCGGCGCCGATGCCCGACGCCGCGCCGCCGGTGACCACGCCGTCGCCATACAGGCCCGATGTGCGGTCGCGCAGTTCCACCACCATGCGCTCGGCGGTCTTCTTGCCGATGCCGGGAATGCGGGTGAGCGCGGTCACGTCGCCGGTCTGGATCAGCCGCGCGAATTCGTCGACGCTGGCGCCCGAGAGCACCGCCAGCGCGATCTTCGCGCCGATACCGCTGACTTTCTGCACGTCGCGGAACAACCTGCGCTCGGCATCGCGCAGGAAGCCGTACAGCGACACGCTGTCTTCCTTCTGCGCGTAGTGGGTGAACAGCGTCACTTCGCGACCGACTTCGGGCAGGTCGTAGAAGGTGCTCATCGGCGCTTCGAGTTCGTAGCCGACGCCATGGACGTCGATCACCAGCCACGGCGGCTGCTTGTGGATGAGCGTGCCTTTCAAGCGACCGATCACAGGGTGCTCCTCCGGGACGACGCTCTCTCCCTTTGAAAAAGGGGGATCAAGGGGGATTCGCCCTGGTTTTCGCTCTGCCCGGACACGAAAAGCAAATCCCCCCTGCCCCCCTTTTTCAAAGGGGGGAACAGCGAGCATTCGCAAAGGAGGGATGCAGCGATCTGGTGCTTCGCTGCGTGGTGCTTCGCGGAGTTGTGCGCAACGGCTCGGCACTTCGCGGAATGCCGCTTCGTGCAGAGGCAGTTCGCAGCGAAGCTTTCCGCAGCCCGGCTTTCCCCCTTTGAAAAAGGGGGATCAAGGGGGATTTGCTCTGGCATTTGCTCTGCGCTGGCGCGAAAAGCAAATTCCCCCGTCCACCATTTTTCAAAGGGAAAGAGCAAGGACGTCATCGGCGAATCATTCATCGACTCACTTCCTCCACGCCTGGCGCGCGTTCACGCCCAGGCGCAGCGCGGTGGCGCGTACGTGGGCGTGGGTGATGGCGACGGCCAGCGCGTCGGCGGCGTCGGCCTGCAGCTTGCCCTTGAGATTGAGCATCAGCCCGACCATGTGCTGGATCTGCGCCTTGTCGGCGCCGCCGGTGCCTACTACCGCGAGCTTCACTTCCTTCGCGGCGTATTCGTGGACCGGCAGGTCGCGCTGCACCACGGCGCAGATCGCCGCGCCGCGGGCGTGGCCGAGTTTGAGCGCCGAATCGGGATTGCGGGCCATGAATACCTTCTCGATCGCCACCTCATCGGGGCGATGGGCGTCGATGATATCGGCCAAACTTTGGAGCAAACGCTTCAATCTGAGCGGGAAGTGGTCGCGCGCGTCCTCGCCGGCCACCAGCAGATTGATCGGCGCATGGAACACGTGCGCGATCCTGCCGCCGGCGTCGACATCGATGATGCCCACGCCGGTGCGCTGCGAACCGGGATCGATGCCGAGGATGCGTGTCACTACGTTGCGCTCGGCGGATGCGCTCAGGCGTACGCGTCGGCGCCGAGTTCGGCGTTGGAATAGACGCTCTGAACGTCGTCGAGGTCTTCCAGCCAACGCAGCAGTTTGACCACCTGCTGCGCGGTTTCGCCGGAGACGGCGATGTCGTTGTCGGCGCGATACGCGACCTCGGCGATATCCGGCGTCAGGCCGGCGGCTTCCATCGCGGCTTTCACCGCGGCGAAAGCGTCGGGCGCGGTGAGTACGTCGATCGCGCCGTCTTCGGGATACACCACCACGTCGTCGGCGCCGGCTTCGATCGCGGCTTCGGTGACCTTGTCTTCATCGGCGCCTGCCGCGAACGACAGCACGCCGAGTTTCCTGAACATGAAGGACACCGAGCCTTCGGTGCCGAGATTGCCGCCGAGCTTGCTGAAGGCGTGGCGCACGTCGGCGACGGTGCGGACCTTGTTGTCGGTGAGGCAGTCGACGATCACCGCGACGCCGCCAGGGGCGTAGCCCTCGTAGCGCACTTCCTCGTATTCGACGCCTTCGAGTTCCCCGGTGGCCTTCTTGATCGCGCGTTCGATCACGTCCTTGGACATGTTGCCCGCAAGACCCTTGTCGATCGCGGTGCGCAGGCGCGGGTTGGCGGCGGGATCGCCGCCGCCGGCGCGGGCCGCGACGCCGATCTCGCGGATGATCTTGGTGAAGATCTTGCCGCGCTGCGCGTCGACCGCGTTCTTGCGCGCCTCGATGGAAGGACCTCTACCCATGAATGTCCGGAGCCTGTACGAATGCCGAGCCGACGATTTTACGCCTATCCCGCGGCCGCTGCGGCGGCTCCGGCCGCGAATCGTCCGTCGTGCAGGAAACGGGCGGTCTGCCGGGCGGCGTCGGCGGACAGCACCAGGCCGCTGTGGCTGGCGGGGACGATGCAGTGGTCGGCCAGCCCCGGCAGCCGGGTTTCGGCCACGCTCACGGTGCCGTCGGACTCGCCTTCCATGCGCGCGAACCAGCCGCCGACCCCGCGCGCGACGTTGCCGGCCACCATGCCGACCGCTGCCGGGCCCGACCAGGGCGCGCAGCCGGTTTCGAGCAGACCGCGGCTACGGCCCAGCACCAGCGACAGCGCCGCGCGGCCGCCGATGGCCGTGGCCACGCCGCTGCCGCAAAGAGGCGAACCGAGGCAGACCACCCGGCGCACCGGCAGATCCGGCGCCCGGCGCAGGGCTTCGAGGATGACCAGCCCGCCCAGACTGTGGCCGACCAGCAGCTCGACGGGACTGCGGCGCAGACGCGCGATCAGCCGGTCGCCGGCCTTTTCCGGATCGCGCCACACGCTGTCGTAGCCGAACAGCTCCGGCGCCAGTCCCTCGCGACGCAGGCGCATCGCGAACGGCGCCAGCCAGTGTCTGGCGTTCCATATGCCATGGACCAGAAGGACCCTGGGCGGCGTCGCACCGTTGCCCGCCATATCAGATGGCATCCGGCTGGCGGCGCAGGATGAATTCGAGGTCGTTGGTATTGCCGACCGGGAACAGGTATTCGCCCACCTTCTCGAACCCGTAGCGGCCGTAGAACCGCTGTGCGCCCGGATTCTCGCTCCACACGCCGATCCACAATGTGCGTGGGCCGTCGCGCAGCTGCCAGTCGAGCACGGTCTGGAAGAGTTTGCTTCCCCAGCCGCCGTTGTGCGCTTCCTGCAGGATGTAGAGCCGTTTCAGTTCGCCGTCGCCCTCGGCCATGTCGGGGTGCGGCAGGCCCGCCGGCCCGGCGACCGCGTGGCCGAGCGCCCGCCCATCGCGCTCCAGCAGCCAGATCGCGTACGCCTCGTCCGCAAGCATCGTGCGATGCACGTCCAGCGAATAACTGTTGTCGAGGAAATACGCGAGATCCTCCGGCGGATACAGATGGCCGAAGGTCTCGGTGAAATTGCGCCGGGTGATGTCGACGACGCGTTCGGCGTCGGCGGGGGTGGCGCGGCGGATGGTGAAGCTCATCGCAAACACCTTGCTCGTAGCGTTTCGTAGAGCGGCCTTCAGGCCGCTTGAAGATCGCGGATGGGGTTCAGCGGCCTGAAGGCCGCTCTACAGAATGTTTCACGCTTTCGGCGGACGCACCTGCACGTGCACTTCGGCCAGCTGCGCGTCCGGGATCGGCGACGGCGCGCCGGTCATCAGGCACTGCGCGGTGGTGGTCTTCGGGAACGCGATGACATCGCGGATCGATTCGGTGCCGGCCATCAGCGCGGCGATGCGGTCGATGCCGAAGGCGATGCCGCCGTGCGGCGGCGCGCCGTACTTCAGCGCGTCCAGCAGGAAGCCGAACTTCAGCTCGGCTTCCTCGCGGCCGATGCCCAGCAGGTCGAACACCGCCGACTGCATCGACGAACGATGGATGCGGATCGAACCGCCGCCGATCTCGTTGCCGTTGAGCACCATGTCGTAGCCGCGGCTCACCGCGGTCTTGGCGTTGGCGCGCAGGTCGGCTTCGTCGTCGACCGCGGGCGCGGTGAAGGGATGATGCAGGGCGACGTAGCGCTGCGCCTCCTCATCCCACTCGAACATCGGGAAGTCGGTGACCCACAGCGGCTTCCAGCCGGCCTCGACCAGATTCAGATCCTTGCCCAGCTTCAAACGCACGGCGCCCATGAAATCGCTGGCGGTCTTGTACGCGGCGGCGCCGAAGAAGATCGCGTCGCCGCTCTGTGCGCCGGTGGCCTGCACGATGGCGGCGAGCGTGGCGTCGTCGAGGAACTTGGCGATCGGCGAATTGATGCCGTCGCGGCCCTTGGCGGCGTCTTCGATCTTCATCCACGCCACGCCCTTGGCGCCGTATTTGGCGGCATGCGCGCCGAGGTCGTCGATCTGCTTGCGCGACATCCCGACACCGCCCGGGGCGCGCAGCGCGATCACGCGGCCGTCCTCATGGTTGGCCCAGTCGGTGAACACCTTGAATTCGCAGGTCTTCACGAGATCGGCGATGTCGGTGAATTCCATCGGATTGCGCAGGTCGGGCTTGTCCGAACCGTAGCGACGCATCGCTTCGGCGTAGGTCATGCGCGGAAATTCGCCCAGCTCCACGTCCATCACCTCGCGGAAGACTTCGCGGATCATCGATTCGGTGGCGTCCTGCACGTCACGCTCGCCCACCCATGCGAATTCCATGTCGAGCTGGGTGAATTCCAGTTGGCGGTCGGCGCGCAGCGCTTCGTCGCGGAAGCAGCGCGCGATCTGGTAGTAACGGTCGAAGCCCGCCACCATCAGGATCTGCTTGAACAGCTGCGGCGACTGCGGCAGCGCGTAGAACTCGCCTGGGTGCATGCGCGCCGGCACCAGGAAGTCGCGCGCGCCCTCGGGCGTGGCCTTGGTGAGGATCGGGGTCTCGATGTCCTGGAAACCGCGCGCGTCCAGCCAGCGGCGCAGCGCCTGCACCAGACGGATGCGGGTGCGCATCATCTGCTGCATCTCGGGGCGTCGCAGGTCCAGATAGCGGTAGGTCAGGCGGGTTTCCTCGCCGGCGTTCTCGTGTGCGTGGAACGGCAGCGGCTCGGCCTTGTTCATGATCTCGATCGCGGTCGGCACGATCTCGACCCTGCCGGTCCTGATCTTCTCGTTCACCGCATGGCGCGCGCGCACGACGCCGGTGACGCGCAGGCAGTCTTCGTTGCCGAGGCCGCTGGCGGCCTTGAACAGCTCGATCTGATCGCTTTCGACCAGCACCTGGACGATGCCCTCATGGTCGCGCAGATCGACGAACACCTGATGGCTCTGGACGCGGGCGGTGTTGACCCAGCCGCAAATCGAGACGGTCTGGCCGATCAGCGCCTCGTCGATGAGGCCGCAGAAGTGGGTACGCATGGGGGAGACTCCGGGTGTAGGATCGTCCGGCGCCTGCCGGTCATCCGCGCATTTTAGCGGTTGCGGCGGCCCGCCGTGGCGCTGTCCGCTATCGTGCCCGCCATCATCGTGCCCGGCGCCACCTCACGTCGTCCGCCCCCATCCAAGCAAGGAAACCCGAATGAAACGCCCGACGATGCTGCTGTCCCCGCTGATGCTCGCCGCCGCCCTGTCCGGACTGGCGACGATCGCGCCGTCCGCGCCTGCACAGGAGGTGGGTGCCCGCGCCTACGCGCCCGAGCGCCTGTGGGAAATGCCGGTGGCCGACCAGCGCCGCGTCGTCGGGCTCGAATACACCGAACAATCCAACGGCGGGATCATCCCCGACGACCAGATGCGCTTCTATCTGGACCAGATCAAGTTCTCGCGCTGGACCTTCAGCCAGATCAAGAATGACATCGCCCAGTCGCTGGCCGGCGGCGGCAGCAACCCCAACCCGGGCGGCAAGAGCATCCGCTGCGAGAGCCGCGACAGCCGTCAGGTCACCTGCGACACGCCTTGGCAGCGCCGTTCCGTGCTGACCCGCCAGTTGTCCGACACCCGCTGCGTCCAGGGCCAGAACTGGTCGAGCACGCCGGGCACGGTCTGGGTCAGCGGCGGCTGCCGCGCCGAGTTCGCGTCCGCCCAGGGCGATGCCGGCGGCCCGGCCACCGAGCTGCAGTGCGAGAGCACCGATGGCCGCTACAAGCGGTGCGGAACGGGTCTGTACGGTGCGCCGCGCCTGGTTCGTCAATTGTCCGATACCGCCTGTCGCTACAACTTCACCTACGGCCTGAGCAACGGCGCGGTCTGGGTGGACAAGGGCTGCCGCGGCATCTTCCGCATCGAGGACAACAGCGACAATGCGGCGTACACCGTCACCTGCAACAGCAACGACGGCAGATACAAGACCTGCGCCTGGGAGCACAGCCGCGGCGTGCCGGTGCTCTTGCAGACGCTGTCCGACCGCCGCTGCACCCAGGGCTATTCCTGGGGCTACAACCGTCGCGCCACGCTCTGGGTGAACCACGGCTGCCGCGCACGCTTCGGCGTGCGTTGAGCCGTCGCTGGCGCCCGATCCCTCGCATCCATCCAACGAGTCCCCCAATGCCTACGATCCGCACCCTCAGCCTGCTCCTGATCGCGCTCGCCGCCTGGTCGGTGGCGCCCACCGCCCAAGCCCAGTTCGGCGACAAGGACAGCGTCCGCTGCGAAAGCAAGGACACCCGACGCGAAACCTGCGACACCCCATGGCCCGGCCAGACCCGGCTGACCCGGCAGTTGTCGGACACCACCTGTGTCCAGGGAAAGAACTGGGGCGCGACCCCGGGCAAGGTGTGGGTGGAGCGCGGCTGCCGCGCCGAATTCGGCCCGCAGTACAGCGGCAAGGAAGTGCGCTGCGAGAGCAGCGACGGCCGCTACAAGGCCTGCGGCAGGAATCTGTACGGCAACGCCGACCTGATCCGCCAGCTGTCCGACACCCCGTGTCGCGAAGGCGTCAGCTGGGGCACGCGCGGCGGCTCGGTCTGGGTGGACAAGGGCTGCCGCGGCGTGTTCCGCGTCGGCGAAAGCGGCGGCCGCTACAGCACCACCTGCGCCAGCGAGAACGGCCGACGCCAGACCTGCGCCTGGGACAGCAAGCGCGGCAAGCCGGTGCTGCTGGAAGCCCTGTCCAAGTCGCCCTGCGTCCAGGGTCGTTCGTGGGGCTACGACAAGAAGCAGGGGCTGTGGGTGGACGAGGGTTGCCGCGGCCGCTTCGGCCTGCGCTGAACACACCCGGGCCAATCGAACGACAACGCCGCCTCAGGGCGGCGTTGTCGTATCAGGACGCACGTTGATCGAAGGCTGCCTTCAGTAGCCCCACGGCGTCGGCGGCAGCGGCACCGGCCGACTCAGGTCGAATTCGACCTGGAACAGGCGCCCGTTCGGGCGCGACAGCTCGTAGAGGAAACGACGGCCGGGCTCGATCTCCATCGCCCAGGTGTTGGTCACCGAGGCTGTGAGGCCGTTGGCGTTGAAGTTGGCGATGGATTCGGCATCCACCGGAAAGGCCTGGCGCTGCGCCGTGCCGGCCGTAGCGGTGTCGCCGCCGTACATCGTCACCTTGTCGGACGTACCGTCCTCATGCCGATGGTCGTGCTTCAGTCGCAACCCATCCACGGTGCGGGTGAGCACCCAGGTGCGCGAATGGTCATCGCCGACGTGGAACGGCACCCGCGTGGTGTTCGTATCGCATTCGCGGACATGCATCACCAGCGGCTTGCCCGCGAACGCGTCGTTCGCGGATGCAGGCGTGTCCACCACGACCCGTCCGGCGAAGGCCTGCCCGCAATGGCTGCGGAGCGCGGCGAGGAAGTCGTCGACCGGCGCATCCGCGACCGGCGCGACAGACGATGACGGTGTGCCGGCGCAGGCGGAGAGCAGGCACAGCGCGGCGAGCGGAGCGATTCGGGGAAGTCGTTTCATCGCCCCACCCTAGCCGTCCGATCGAAACCGGACAAGGCGTTCAGTCGGCCGGCTTGCTCGGCGCGGGCTTCGGGGCGGGCTTGCTCTCGGCAGGCTTGGCGACCGGCGCAGGGTCTGCTGCCTTGGTGGCCGGTGCGGCGTCCGTTTTCGCCTCCGATTTGGGGGTATCGCCCTTTTCGGTGAGATTGCGCTTCTTGTCGCCGTCCTTCTTGAAGTCGGTCTCGTACCAGCCGCTGCCGGACAGCCGGAACGACGGCGCGGTCAGCTGGCGCCTGATCTTCGGCGCCCCGCATTCGGGACACACCTCGGGATCCGGGTCGGACATTTTCTGCAGGCGGTCGAACTCGTGACCGCAGGCGTCGCACTGGAAGGCATAAATAGGCATGGAAGACCGTGGGTTCGGAGAAGGAGGGCAGCGATTGGCGGCCATTCTGGGGCCGCGCGCTCTGGAATCAAGCGGCGATCCCGCATTCCGCGCCATTCCCGCTTCCACGACCGCCCGTCGGAGCGTCCCTCGCCCGCACCGGCTGAATACGATTCCAGACCACCGCCCCTGCCTCATGTGCATTCGCACATCGGGCCACAGTGGCCGCCCGTGGCGCCAAGACCGCGGATGGCGACAACGCATCGAACAATGGAACGGACAACGGAGCGGACGATGATCGGTAGATCGAGTGGATGGATGAAGACGGTCGCGGGCGCAATGCTCGCACTGCTGCTGGGCTGCTGGCCGCTGCATCCGGCGCAGGCCGCGATCAACCCCCACAACCTCGGCGCGAAATACGACGCGACCCAGGCCAACATCACCTTCCGCGTGTATTCGTCGCGGGCCACGCGGATCGAGGTCTGGATCTACAAGACCGCTGCCGGCGCTCAGGAAACCGTCAAATACGTGATGACCAAGGACGCCGCGACCCAGGTCTGGTCGAAGACCGCGTCGGTCGCGACCCTCAGGAACAGCTACGGCATCACCGGCACGGTCTACTACGGCTATCGCGCCTGGGGCCCGAACTGGACCTACAGCAGCGCCTGGACGAAGGGCAGCGCCACCGGCTTCGTCACCGACATCGACGCCAGCGGCAACCGCTTCAATCCGAACAAGCTGCTGCTGGACCCGTACGCGCGCGAGATCAGCCAGGATCCGAACACCGCGACCTGCACCGACGGCACCGTCTACGCCTCCGGCGCCGCGCATCGCACCAAGGACAGCGGCGCCTGCGCCAGCAAGGGCATCGTGCTGGCCACCGACACCACGTCGTTCGGCACCAAGCCCACCCGCGCCTTCAAGGACGACATCGTCTACGAAGTGCATCCGCGCGGCCTGACCATGAACGACACCTCGATCCCGCTGCCCAAGCGCGGCACCTACGCTGGCGCGGCGCTGAAGGCGGCCCATCTGGCCAGCGTGGGCATCACCGCGGTGGAATTCCTGCCGGTGCAGGAAACCCAGAACGACCAGAACGATATCGATCCGAATTCCAGCGGCGGCGACAACTATTGGGGCTACATGACCCTGAACTATTTCGCGCCGGACCGCCGCTACTCGTCGGACAAGACCGCCGGCGGCCCGACCCGCGAATTCAAGGCGATGGTGAAGGCGTTCCACGACGTCGGCATCAAGGTCTACGTCGACGTCGTCTACAACCACACGGGAGAAGGCGGCGCCTGGGGCGGCAGCGACGGCCTCACCGTCTACAACGTGATGTCCTGGCGCGGCCTGGACAATCCGACCTATTACTCGCTCACCAGCAACCTGCAGTATTCGTGGGACAACACCGGCGTCGGCGGCAACTACAACACCCGCAATCCCATCGCCCAGAACCTCATCGTCGATTCGCTGGCGCACTGGCGCGACGTGATCGGCGTCGACGGCTTCCGTTTCGATCTGGCCTCGGTGCTGGGCAACACCTGCCAGCACGGCTGCTTCAACTTCGACAAGATGGATCCCGGCAACGCGCTCAACCGCATCGTCAACGAACTGCCGCCGCGCGCGGCGGGCGGCGGCAGCGGCCTGGACCTGATCGCCGAACCGTGGGCGATCGGCGGCAATTCCTATCAGGTCGGCGGCTTCCCGTCCGGCTGGTCGGAGTGGAACGGCCTGTATCGCGATGCGCTGCGCAAGAAGCAGAACCAGCTCGGCGTGGAAATCGTCACCACCGGCACGCTGGCGTCGCGCTTCGCCGGCTCGTCCGACCTCTACGGCGACGACGGCCGCAAGCCGTGGAATTCGGTCAACTTCATGGTCGCCCACGACGGCTTCACCCTGAACGATCTGTACGCCTACAACAGCAAGCAGAACAACCAGCCGTGGCCGTACGGCCCGTCCGACGGCGGCGACGACAACAACCACAGTTGGAACCAGGGCGGCATCGTCACCCACCAGCGCCGCGCCGCGCGCACCGGCATGGCGTTCATGATGCTCAGCGCCGGCGTGCCGATGTTCAACGGCGGCGACGAAGCGCTGCGCACCCAGTTCGGCAACAACAACGTCTACAACCTGGATTCGCCCGCGAACTGGCTGTACTGGACCCGCAGCGCCATCGAAGCGGACTTCGAGACCTTCACCCGGCGGATGATCGCGTTCCGCAAGGCGCATCCGGCGCTGCGTCCGCTGAATTTCTACGCCAGCACCGACACCAACGGCAACGTGATGGAACAGTTGCGCTGGTTCAAGCCCGACGGCGGCGTCGCCGATGCGGCGTACTTCAACAGCAGCAGCAACCACGCCATCGCCTGGCGCATCGACGGCAGCGAGTTCGGCGACAGCGCCAGCGCGATCTACGTCGCCTACAACGGCTGGTCCGGCAACGTGAACTTCAGCCTGCCGTGGCCGGGCACCGGCAAACAGTGGTACCGCGTCACCGATACCGCGACCTGGAACGAAGGCGCCAATACGGTCGCCAACCCCGGCAGCGAAGCGCTGATCGGCGGCGAGTGGACGGTGTATGGACTGGAAGCCCGCTCGATGTTGGTGTTGATCGCGAAATAAGCCGATGGAGGCATCGCGCGGGCGCGCGATGCCTCCCGATGCCGGAGAAGGATCGATCGCATCAATCGGAATCGTGCGAAACCGCTGGAAAAAAAACGGAACCGACGCGCACAGCCACTTGCCGGGTCATCTTTCGACCTGATTGCCCCTGTGCGTCACCCAATGACGCGGCGCATCACGCCGCCGCGATCGTCCCTGCATTCTGCATGGCATGCACGCATGCGACCGCGCTGCGACCGCATCCACGATCCATGCGCGCGGGCTCGATATCTCGCTATCGGGCAGAACACCCGAACGACTGTGCCCACCCTTCGCGCCGCATCGTCGTACCTGGCGATTCCGTCGTTTGGATATGCGACGCAGCCCGCAAAAAAACCCGGAATCTGGCACCGCATTTGCTTGTACCCCTCGTGGGAATGCTTCTCGCCAGCATCGCCCAAGGCATTGCAGAAGGAACGCGGTCACCGGCGCCAGGATCGCAGCCGGACACCCCATAGACCAGTCATCGATACGGCACGCAACGCCACAGGATCCCAGGACATGCTCTCACTCGCTGCACGCAAGACAGAAACAACGACCGAACCGACCGACCGTCCGCGCAGCGATCAGGCGGTCGTCGCGACGCCGTACGATCCGCATCTCATCGAAAGCCTCAAATCCGACCACGCGTCGCTGAAGGCGACGCTCGACCTGCTCGAACACTACATCCTGCATCAGGAATTCGCGGATATTCCGGGAATGCTGGCCCGGTTCAGCGACGCGCTGCAGCACCACATGAATGAAGAGCGCGACCACTTCTACCGCTACGTTGCCCTCTGCGTGCGGGAAGATGCGGCGAAATCCGCGTTCGTCGAACGCACCAACGCCCGCATGGAAGGCATCGCCCGCCAGGTCATGATCTTCACCAGGCATTACAAGAGCATCGGCGTAAGCCGGGTGAACAGGGATGCGTTCCGCCACGATCTCGAAGTGATCTCCGATCTGCTGGGCGAACGGATCGAGCTGGAAGAAACATCGCTCTACGCGCTGTACCAGCCCGACCACGGCCACGGGCATGGCTGGATCGACGCCTCGCCCCGCGAGCTGGAATACGCGACACGCTGATCGCGGCGGATCCCTTCCGTACCCAACTGGCGGCCGAGTTTCATGCTTGCCGCGCAAGGAACCGAAGTAATCCAGGCCGGGGCCGATCGCAAAGCGGGCCGAGTGGAATAACCGCTGCGATTCCATGAAACGAAAAGGTCGACTCCTTTCAGGGTCGACCTTTTCGTTTAGGTGCGCCTCAAAAAAGCGCGCTGCGGCGGCCGATCTGCGCTTTACAGCCTGTCGTAGTAATTCGCCCGCGACGAGCGCTCGAACTGGAACGGCGCGACGTAGCCGGTGATCGACGGCCTGAAATAGAGATCTTCGATACCGTACCAGCGGTTGCCCACCTTCGCGATCGGCCGGAAATAGCGCACGCGGATCGGCGCGCACTGCGTCGCACCCAGCGCGAACGCGGATTCGCAGCTGTGGAAATACTGTGTGTAAGGATCTCCGGTGGAAATGTTCGCGCGATAGCGGGTGTCGTACAGATTCAGTCCGATCAGTTTCCAGCCGGAACGCTGGACCAGGGTGACGGCGGGTTCGCCGAAGCCCGCCGACAGGAACGAGGTCTGCGTCTGCGTGCCGTCGGCGTTGCGGATGAAACGGCTGGGACCGACCTGGAACTGCTCGCCGTAACCGTATTCCTCGGGCGCATCGAACGAACCGTAATGCCAGGTGCCCGCAGGTTCGGTCGCACCGAAGAATACCGGCTGGTTGCCGTTGAGGACGATCGTGTGCCCTGCGAGCACCTGGGTTTCGCCTCCGCTTTGCGCCGTGACCTGGAACACCATCGCATCGGCGACACCATCGGATAGACCCAGCCGCCAGAACTTCGCGGCGTAGTCAGGGCCATCGATGCGCAGCGCGCCGGCATCGATGCGCCACTGCACGCCGAGACTGGCCGAGGCCGAAGTCGGAACGAGGGCGCTATCGACCTTCGCGCCGATGCCGTCCGCGTGGCCGAAGCCGTTGGCGCCCATGGTATGCAGCGCGAATTCACAGTTCTGCAGCGCGGCGGGCTCGCCGTTCACCTGCGAGGGCTGCAGGCAGAAATACGGAATCGCGCGGCGGCCGAGCACATCGGCCTCCGCGACCGGCACCACCGAATCGTCGAAAATCGACGCGTTCCACAGCGTGCTGGTCGTGGCGTTGACGGTCGGCTCGGATGGATACTGCGGATAGTTCCTCGACTCATCGCGGGTCTGCAGCCAGAGCTGCTGCCGCTTGCCGACGAACAGCCGGCGATAGGTTTCGCGCTGGATGGTGGCGCGTCGGACGATCGACCTGGAGGGATTGGTCGGATCGATCTGGTTGGCGAACACCAGGCTATCGAAATACGGCTGTCCTTCCGGCGTGGTGCGCAGATCGCCGTCGGCCAGCACTTCGGCGCCGAAATTCGGATTGCTGCGACTCTGTCCCGCGGACACCGCGAAACCGCCGGAGCGGCGAAGCATGAGCTGCACTATCGGCTGCACAAACGGCGCGCCTTCGCGCGCGATGCGCGTGGTCAGCAGCCAGTTCTTCCCCAGATCGTTCGCCGCGAACGCACCTGCCGGGAGACTGCTCAGATAGGCATACGCCCCGCCCCTGATTTCGGGATACAGGATCAGGAACTGGCGATACGCCTCGCGGTCCGCCAACAGCTCGGTCGCAGTGGTGAAACCGGACGGCAACTGGCGCTCGCCCTGCACGATCACGCGCTGCAGATTCGCGGCAGGCGCCAGATCGGCGGACGTCAGCGCGCGCAGCGCCTTGTCCATCTCGTCGTCGGACGTCGGCAGCCGTCCGCCGAGTTCACGGCTCACGAAAAAATGGATCGCGGTGCTGATCGGCGAGACCCGCAGCGACGGATTTTCGGAGATGTCGAGCAGGCCGTCCGCGCCGGCCTGGCGCTTGAGCAACTGCGCGCTGCCCAACAGTGCGCGGTATTGCAGGTTCGGCTTGGCGATCTCGATGCTGACGATGCTCGCGGCATTGAGCCGGGTCAGGTCGGCGGTGAAGGTGTTGCCGTTCACGGTCGCCGGCACCTGCCGATCGCCGAAACGGACGATCACGGTGGGCGTCTCGCTGCCCGAGGTCTCGATATCGCCCGCGATCCGGATCGACACCGGCGGCAGCTTCGGCAGCGAACCCGGCGATGCGACCGCGCCTTCGACGGGCGCGCGCGGAACGGTGTTGCCGACCGGCATTCTCACCCTGGCGCCCGTACCGGGCCGCTCCAACATCGGCGCCCTCCGCGCATCGCCGTAGCGATGTTTCGCGATTTGCACCCAGGATGCCGCCAGCGCGGCCGTCATCGACGCCGCACACAACAGGAACACGATCGACTTGCGCATATCCGGAAAATTCCCCTGTCATTCGGCTCCGCCGAAAAACGATCGCCGCGCGTCTCCAAGCGCGGCGCCCGGCGCAGCCGGGTCGAGCAAAACATGATGCGGATGTGAACGAATGGAGCTCGCCTTTCCGGCTCCGATCCCCGGGCAAAATTCTACCTGCGGCCCTTTTTCCCGACAACTCGCCGCGCGGAATCGCTCTGCCTATCGATCATGACGCATCGATAGCGACGGCCTTACGCGCCGTCGTACAGCGCCAACAACTCCACTTCCGCCGCTTCGAGTTGCGCGCGCAGCGCCTGCTGCTCGCGGCCGAGTTCCGTGGCGCGCTTGCCGCCGTCGAGATAGGCCTCGGGCGCGGCCAGTTCGGTTTCGATCTGCGCCAGCCGCGTTTCGATCTCGGCGACGCGCGCCTCGGCCTTCGCCAGTTTGTGCGGGTTGATCTTCGCGGCTTTCTTCGCGGGCGCGACAGCGGGCGGAGGCGGCGCAGCCGGGGCTTCGGCGGGTTTCGCCGCCGCTTTCTTCGGGTCGCCGCTGGCGCGGCTGCGCAGCCACGCCGCGTATTCGTCCAGATCGCCGTCGAACGGCGTGACCACGCCTTCCGCCACGCGCCAGAAGGTGTCGCTGACCAGGCCGATCAGATGACGGTCGTGCGAGACCAGCACGATCGCGCCGGGGAAGTCGCTCAGCGCCTCGGCCAGCGCTTCGCGCATTTCGAGGTCGAGATGGTTGGTGGGTTCGTCCAGCAGCAGCACGTTCGGCTGGCGCCAGGCGATCAGCGACAGCGCCAGGCGCGCGCGCTCGCCGCCGGAGAAGCCGTCGATCGACTCGAACGCGCGGTCGCCGGCGAAGCTCCACTTGCCGAGGAAGTTGCGGAAATCCTGCAGCGACGCGTCCGGCGAGATCTCGCGCAGATGGTCGATCGGCGAAGTGCCGGCGACCAGCGCTTCGACGGTGTGCTGTGCGAAGTAGCCGATGCGCAGGTCCGGATGGGCGTAGCGCTCGCCGGTGAGCAGCGGCAACTCGCCGACCAGCGACTTCACCAGCGTCGACTTGCCGGCGCCGTTGGGGCCGAGCAGGCCGATGCGGTCGCCGGCCTCCAGGCCGAAGTTGGCGTTGTGGAGGATGGTGGTGTCGCCGTAGCCGCAATCGGCATGATTCAGGCGCAGCAGCGCATGCGGAAGCCGCAGCGGCGCCGGGAAATCGATGCGGACTTCGCGCTCGGCGCGCACCGCTTCGGTGTTGGCCATCTTCGCCAGCCGCTTGACCCGCGACTGCGCCTGCTTGGCCTTGGCGGCGCTGGCGCTGAAGCGGTCGATGAAGCTCTGCAGATGGGCGCGTTCGGCCTGGGCTTTCTCGTGGGTGATCTGCTGCAGGCGCAGTTGTTCGGAACGCTGGCGCTCGAAGGCGGTGTAGTTGCCGGTGTACAGCTTGGCCTTGCCGCCGTGCAGGTGCAGGGTGTGGGTGTTGACGTTGTCGAGGAACTCGCGGTCGTGCGAGATCAGCAGCAGCGTGCCCGGGTATTTCAGCAGCCATTGCTCCAGCCACAGCACCGCATCGAGATCGAGATGGTTGGTGGGTTCGTCGAGCAGCAGCACGTCGGACGGCGTCATCAGCGCGCGCGCCAGGTTCAGGCGCACGCGCCAGCCGCCCGAGAACGACGCCACCGGGCGCTGCTGGGTCTCGGCCGGGAACCCCAGGCCGTGCAGCAGCTTCGCCGCGCGCGCGGCGCCGTCGTAGCCGCCCACTTCCTCCAGCCGATGATGGGCCTCGGCCACCGCTTCCCAGTCCTCATTGGCGAAGGCGTTGGCCTCGGCCTGCAGGGCCGCGTGCACGACGGCGTCGCCGGCCAGCACGAAGTCGACGGCCGGATCCGGCAGCGAGGGCATTTCCTGGGCGATGCTGGCGATACGCAGCCGCGACGGCAGATCCAGATCGCCGCGGTCGGCTTCGACCTCGCCGCGCACGGCGGCGAACAGGGACGACTTGCCGGTGCCGTTGCGGCCGACCACGCCCACCCGCCAGCCGGCGTGCAGGGCCATGTCGACATCGGACAACAGCAGGCGTTCGCCCCGGCGGAGGGCGAAATTGCGAAAGGAGATCATGGGTGGAGAAGACTCTGGGGCGCGGCGGAAACCAGCCGGAGCCGCGATTTTACGCTGTGCGTCCCGGTTCCGGGGCGCCGTATCCAGGAAAGTATATCTCTTCATGCCGATGACGCGATTGACCATCCCCGGATCGCGTGTTACATCCCGGTCGAGTTTTTTTATACCCTCAGGAGCTTCAAACATGATGGAAAGACACCCGCTGACGCTCGGCCTGCTGGTCGCGCTGGCCGCCAGCCCCGCCTTCGCGCAATCCCCCGACGAGACCCAGGACGCCGAAGGCAGCCTCGAAACCGTCGTGGTGACCGGCACCCGCACCTCGACCCGCACCGTCGCCTCGTCGCCGTCGCCGATCGACGTGATCACCCCGCAGGTACTGGAAGCCACCGGCACCACCGAGCTGGCGACCGCGCTCTCGCGCGCGCTGCCCTCGCTCAATTTCCCGCGCCCGGCCATCACCGACGGCACCGACGCGGTGCGTCCGGCGCAGCTGCGCGGCCTGGCCCCCGATCAGGTGCTGGTGCTGGTCAACGGCAAGCGCCGCCACACCACCGCGCTGATCAACCTCAACGGCAGCCAGGGCCGCGGCGCTTCGCCCGTGGATCTGAACGCCATTCCGATGTCCGCCATCCAGCGCGTCGAAGTGCTGCGCGACGGCGCTTCGGCGCAGTACGGCTCCGATGCCATCGCCGGCGTGGTCAACATCGTGCTCAAGGGCAGCGGTCCCGGCGGCAGCATCGCCCTGACCGGCGGCCAGTACAGCGCCGGCGACGGCCAGACCGCGCAGTTGTCCGGCGATGTCGGCTTCAAGCTCGGCGAACACGGCTATCTGCACCTCGCCGCCGAGGCCCGCGACCAGGACCAGACCGATCGCGCGCGGCCCTACGTGCTGACGCCCGGCACGACCGTGCGTCCGAGCACCGCCCCGCCGCCGGGCGCGGTGGTGCAGCGTTACGGCGACCCGGAGGTCGAGCAGTACGCGTTCTCGGCCAATGCCGAGGTCTTCGTCAACGACGCGCTGAGCTTCTACGGCTTCGCCAACGCCAGCCGCCGCGACGCGCTGTCGAACGGTTTCTTCCGCACCGCGCTGGACAGCCGCAACATCCCGGCGATCTATCCGGACGGCTTCCTGCCGCAGATCCGCAACATCGCCGAAGACCGCTCGTTCGTGGGCGGCCTGCGCGGCCTCACGGTGCTCGAGTGGGATGTCGACCTCAGCTACAACTACGGCAACAACGACCTGAGCTTCGGCGTCGAGAACAGCCTCAACCGCAGCATCGGCCCGACCTCGCAGCGCAATTTCGATGCAGGCGCGCTGGAAATCACCCAGCACCTGTTGAACCTCGACGTGAGCCGCGGCTTCGACGTGGACTGGCTGACATCGCCGCTGAACGTGGCGTGGGGCCTGGAATGGCGCGGCGAAGACTTCCAGCAGACCGCGGGCGAGCTTGCGTCCTACGTCAATGGCGGCGAGCTGCTGCCGCCGATTCCGCCGGGCACGCCAACGCCTTCCGGCTCGCAGGTCTTCCCGGGCTTCCAGCCGGGCGACGCCGGCGATTTCAACCGCGAAAGCTACGCCGCCTACCTCGACCTGGAAGCCGACGTCACCGAGAAGTTCAATCTCGGCCTCGCGGTTCGCAGCGAGGAATACAGCGACTTCGGCAGCACCACCTCGGGCAAGGTCTCGGCGCGCTACGACTTCAGCGACAGGGTCGCGCTGCGCGGCACGCTGTCCACCGGCTTCCGCGCGCCCTCGCTGCAGCAGCAGTTCTTCCGCTCCACCGCCACCAACTTCATCGGCGGCGTGCCGTTCGACATCCGCACCTTCCGCGTCAACGATTCCGCCGCGGTCGCGCTGGGCGCCGAACAGCTGAAGGCCGAGGAATCGAAGAACCTCAGCCTCGGCCTGGTCCTGCAACCGGTCGAGAATCTGTACGTCACCGTCGATGCCTATCGCATCGATATCGATGACCGGATCATGCTGTCGGAGAACCTCACTTCGACGCTGGTGCGCGATTTCCTGCGACTGAACGTGGATCCGTCGCTCGGCGGCGGCCGCTACTTCACCAACGCCATCGATACCAGCACCAAGGGCGTCGACATCATCGGCACGTATCGCTGGGAGATCGGCAACGGCAAGCTCGACCTCACCGCCGGCTACAACTACAACAAGACCACGGTCGAACGCATCGCGCCGAATCCCGCGGCCCTGACCGCGATCGATCCGACCGCGGTGCGCATCGGCCGCGTGGAAGTGGGGCGGCTCACCGTGGGCGCGCCGCGCGACAAGTTCCAGCTCGGCGGCCACTACAACGTCGGCGCATGGCGCTTCGGCGCGAACGCCACCCGCTACGGCGAGTTCAGCGTGCTGTTCGGCAACAACCCGGCCGATACGTCGCGCGACCAGACCTTCGACCCGCAGTGGACGCTGGACCTGTCCGGCAGCTACGCGCTGGGCAACTGGGACTTCACGCTCGGCGCCGACAACGTGCTGAACGAGTATCCCGACGAAGTGCTGTTCGCCAACTCGACCAACGGCCAGTTGCCCTACAGCGCGAGTTCGCCGAACGGTTTCAACGGCGCGTACGTCTACGGGCGCATCGGCTACAAGTGGTGATCGCGTTTCGATGACGATGCGGCGCCGGGCATGTCCCGGCGCCGCGGTCCGGCACGGTGTCCGCATCAGCGAAGGCAACATCCGCGAAGCGACCGATGCGATGGACTGTCGAAAAAGCGCATGAAATGAGGGCTGCGGCATGCGCCGCAGCCCGCACCGCTGACGCAACGTCACGGCGCCGTAACTGAACACCCTGCAGGCATCGCGTATATTACCCCGATGCCGCATCACACTTCCCTCATCGCGATTCTCTGCGTCGGCTTCGTGCTGGCCTTCGTGTTCGGCCTGCTCGCGCAGCGCCTGCGCCTCTCGCCCATCGTCGGTTATCTGCTCGCCGGCGTACTGGTCGGCCCGCATACGCCCGGCTTCGTCGGCGATCAGACGCTCGCTCCGCAGCTCGCCGAGATCGGCGTGATCCTGCTGATGTTCGGCGTCGGCCTGCATTTCTCGATGCGCGACCTGATTGCCGTGCGCTACATCGCCGTGCCCGGCGCGATCGTGCAGATGGCCGTCGCCACCGCCATGGGTTGGTTTCTCGGCTGGCGCCTGGGCTGGCCGCATCCGCAGAGCATCATCTTCGGCCTTGCGCTGTCGGTCGCCAGCACCGTGGTCCTGCTGCGCGCGCTGGAGAGCGGGCGCATGCTGGACAGCGATCGCGGACGGATCGCGATCGGCTGGCTGATCGTCGAGGATCTGGCGATGGTGCTGGCGCTGGTGCTGGTGCCCGCACTGGCCGGCAGCACCGGCGACGATGCCGACGGCGGACTCGGCAAGGCGCTGGTCGCGACCATGGCCAAGGTCGGCGGCTTCGTCGCGGTGATGCTGATCGTCGGCCGTCGCGTGCTTCCCTGGGTGCTGGAACGCGTGGCCGGCACCGGCTCGCGCGAGTTGTTCACCCTGTGCGTGCTGGCCTGCGCGATGGGCATCGCTTTCGGCGCGGCGGAACTGTTCGGGGTGTCGTTCGCGCTAGGCGCGTTCTTCGCCGGCATGCTGCTCAACGAATCGCCGCATGGCCACAAGGCCGCCGAAGACTCGCTGCCGCTGCGCGACGCGTTCGCGGTGCTGTTCTTCGTCTCGGTCGGCATGCTGTTCGACCCGATGATCCTGCTCGAACATCCGCTGGAGGTGCTGGAGACGCTGGCGATCATCATGGTCGGCAAATCGCTGGCGGCCTGGGCGGTGGTGCGGATGCTGGGCAAGTCCAACGAAATCGCGCTGACCATCGCCGCCAGCCTGGCACAGATCGGCGAATTCTCGTTCATCCTGATCGGTCTGGGCGTGTCGCTGGACCTGATGACGCCGGAAGCCCGCGACCTGGTGCTGGCCGGCGCGATCCTGTCGATCATGCTCAATCCGCTGATCTTCGCGGTACTCGCGAGGCGCCGCGCACGCGACGAAGCGAAGTCCGCGGCCGACGCACCCGCACCGCTGCCGATGCGTCACGTGCTGCTGGTGGGCTACGGCCGCGTCGGCATCAAACTGGCCGAGTTGCTGACGCGCGCGGACGTGCCGTTCGTAGTGATCGACACCGACAGCGACCGCATCGAAACCGCGCGAGCGGCCGGTTACCGCGCGATCCGCGGCAACGCCGCCGACGACGACGTGCTGGAAGAAGCGATGCCCGAGCGCGCGGCGCTGGCGGTGCTGACCATTCCCGACCCGCTGGAAGCCGGCAAGGTCGCCAGGCGCCTGAAACAGGGCGCGTCGCCCATCCCGGTGCTTGCGCGCGCGCACAGCGACGCGGGGGTGAAACATCTGCTGGAGCGTGGTGCAGACGCAGCGATCCTCGCCGAGTACGCGCTGGCGCATTCGCTGACCGAGATGGTGATGTCGGCGCCGCCGTACCGGCGCAAGAGCGCGCAGACGCTCTGATCCGCAACGGCGGCAAATGGCGAAGGCTGATCAGCCGCCGCCTTTCAGCTGTCCGACCGCTTCCAATGATGCGATGCGGCGTTGCTCGATCGCATCGAAGTGCTGCGCACGCAGTGTGGCCACGGCCTGCGCCCGCGCCGCAGCGGACAGCGTGCGATCCGCATCGATGCGCGAACGCGCGGACAGGTACGCGTCGATCCGCGCATCCCATCGGGCGCGCGACGCATCAAGCTCGGCCAGGCGCTGCGCCGCCTCCTTGCCCCACAGCGCTTCGCGTTCGGCGGCGCGCTGCTGCGGCGTCGATCGCTGCAGCTCGAAGCTACGGTTCTGATCAGCGACATCGCTGGCGGTATCGGCTTCGGTTCTGGCCGAAAATCCCGCGGCAAGATCCAGATCGGCCAACAGTTCCGATCTTCTTTCCGGGCTGAGGCGGTCGTCGGCCGCAATCTTCATGCGCTTCAGGGTGAGCGCCGCGAGCGCTTCCTCCTCCGAAAAGAATGCGGCCGCCATCGCATCGCCCAGCGCCTGACGGCGCAGCGCCGACACCCTGTCCAGCCGCTCCTGCGGATCGCTCGACCGCGCAAGCTGCGCGTCGGCAAGCCGCTGCAGATAGGCCGCGTAGCGGTCGAAGTACGCCAGCACCGTCGCTGCATGCTGCGGGCCGTGCCGGTCCAGCAGATAGGCATCGAGCAACTGCCGGATCTGCGCCCGATCGCGCTCGCCGATCAGGCTCAGGTAGTAATCGAACAGCCTCCGCAGACGCAGATCGAGCACGACATTGCCGTTTGCGTCCAGCGTCACGCCGCCGTCTACCTCCGTGCCGCGCAAGGAACTGGCGTCCATCGCGAAGCCCGAGGCTGCCGGCGTCGCGGCATCAGCCGATGAAACCGTGGTGGCGTTCACCGCCGATCCCGCTTCGATTTGCGCGCCGGCCGCATCGACAGGCAGGCGCGCGCGCTTCGTCGCCTGCCATGTCAGGGCCGATGCCGCGATGCAAAGCACCGCGGCACCGATTCCCACCGCACGCGTGCGGGTCACAGACCCAGGGTTTTCAGACGGTTCGCCTGCGCGCGCAGAACGCTGGCCGGGCTGGACGAAAACAGCCCGCGCAGGCCGAGGAACTGGTTCACTTCGTCGAGGTGATTCCAGCCATAGTCATCGCGCAATACCGTGCCCCAGTGGGAAGAACAGCGCCCGACCAGACCGTCGTTCTGCTCGAAGCCGAAGAACAGGCTGCCCGCGCCCATGGCAGGGTCGCCGATATCGAAGATATTCGTCAGCACCGAAGTGCCGCTGAGCGAGTAGTAGCGGATCCCGTTGACCACCGCCGGACCGCTGCCGCAGCTCGTCGTGGGTTTGCCCTGCGGGTGCAGGTTGTTGAAGCGGGTGGACCCGGCCGTGCTCAGCGACGACAGCGCACCCAGGACGTTCTGCGGATCGCTGTTGCCCGACAGCGCACCCAGAAAGCCGCTCAGCGAATTCACGAAACCCGCCACCAGCGGACGCAGCGGCGAGCCGGACGGAAGCGTGGTGCTGATCGCATCGGCTGCAGGTGCGCCGGTATTCGGCGATCCCAGCAGCGTCACCGACGCGACCAGATCCGGCCGCACCGAAGCGGCATAGCGCGCGGTCGGCCCGCCGTGGCTGTGACCGATCAGGTTGAATTTCTGCTTGCCGCTTACGGCGCGCAGCGTTTCCAGATCGCGGATCAGCTGTTCGCCGCGCACTTCGGTGAAGTTGCTGGCGGACACGCTGGCGGTATAGACCTTGGCGCCGCCGGCCTTGAGTTCGTTGCCGATTCCGTACCAGTAATCGTAGACGCCCAGCACCGAGTCGAAACCGAACAGCCCGTGCACCAGCACGATCGGGTATTTGGTCTGGGTATACGTCGACTGCGCCTGCGCGCCGATCGAGCACAAACACAACATCAGGGCCGCAAGCGCGCTGCCGAACGCACGGCGATAGCTATGACGATTCATCCGCTCCCTCCTGGAGATAACCATGGATCGATGCACACGACCACCGCTTCAGTACGGTGCCGAATGGTGAGCGGATATTGGCATGATTCAGCCGTTTGTCATCTTGCACAGCAGCATTTGCACGGAGTCGAGACGGGCATCACTGCTTTTCAACGCCCAGGCTCTCGATCCCTCGCGGCTCGACCCCTCGTCGGCGCGATTCTTGATAGGCAGGCAGAAACAACCGCCGGGAATACCTGCTGCGCGGCCCCGCCCGGGTCCGGGTGGGGCGCATCGTCCTGCCCCTGAAGCCGGTTATCGGCCGGCTTCGATGGTGAACTTGCTGAAGGCCACGCCCAGCGACCAGCCTTCGCCCTTGCCGGCCAGCGACAGCGACACGTCGCCGTTGGTCATCGCCTGTGCGGACGCGCTCTTGTCGGCGGAGGCGTGCGCTTCGGCGGTGGCGTAGCTGCCCAGCACATCGCGGATATCGTTGACGTTGGCGAACTGGCCGAAGCCGTTGCGGATCTTGTATTTGCCGAAGCTCAGGCCGCCACCCTTGGTTTCGATTTTCACCGACAGGGTCTGGCCGTTGTCGCAGGTGATGTTGCCGGTGCCGGAGGCGGTCTTGTAGAACACCGACCAGCCGGTGAGGTTGTAGGTCATCTTGCAGGTCAGATCACCGGCCATCGCCGATGGCGCGGCGACCAGCGCGAGGCACAGCGCCAGACCGCGGAACAGGCTCTTGCGGGACATCTGTCGACGTGTCGGATTCCTGCGCATCTCGTTCGTGCGAATCTGGATCTTCATCTGCGCTCTCCTCATGCGTGCCTCGTGCGGAAGCCGGAACCGCGTTGCGAACGTCCCGGCGGATCAGGCACCAAGCTTGCTCCGCAAAAGATGAACGATGACGCAAGCCACGGGGCATGCTTGATCCCCGTTAGAATCGGACGCCCAGCATCATGCCGCACCAGGGAGCCACCCATGTCAGGAACCTCGATCGACAGCCCGGAAGACGCAGCCACACAGCCCGGCCTGCCGCCGCAACTGACCCCGATGGAAGCGCGCATCCTCGGCAGCCTGGTCGAAAAGGCCGCGACCACGCCCGATGTCTACCCGCTCACGCTCAACAATGTCGTCCTCGCCTGCAACCAGAAGACCGCACGCGAGCCGACGATGAACCTCAACGCCGGCGATGTCGGCCATGCGCTGCGGCAGATGGAAGTCCGCGGCCTGGTCAAATCCGAGTACGGCGCGCGCAGCGAGCGTTATCTGCACCGCATCGAACGGGTGCTGGACCTCACCCCGGCCCAGACCTGTCTGCTGTCGCTGCTGTTCCTGCGCGGCCCGCAGACCCTGCACGAACTGCTGGCGCGCAGCGAACGCCAGCACCGGTTCGCCGATATCGACGATGTCCGCCACACGCTGGAGCGTCTGGCAGAACGCGAGCCGTCGATGATCCGTCGACTGCCGCGCGGCAGCGGCCAGCGCGAGGACCGTTACGCGCACCTGTTCTGCGGCGAACCGGCGATGCCGGAACGCAGCGCGGACACGTCGTCCCGCGCGCACGACAGCGATGCGATGGACGCGCTGTTGGCGCGGATCGAGGCGCTGGAAGCGCGGGTCGCCACGCTGGAATCGGCCGGGACGGCCTTGGCGGCGGACGGCGGACCCGGCTGATCGCGGAACCGCCGATCACCTCGATTCACATGTAAAAAAACGACGGGCGCGGAAGTATCGACCGAGCGCCCATGTCGACGCTTCCCTGTTCGGAGTAGCGTCTGCGCCGGCGGCCGGGAACCGCTGTCCCGCACACAGCGACCTGCAGCGATGCGTCGCCCGCCATACGCGCCGAAGGAAAGGGACCGTTCGACCATGATCGGCCGGACTTTCATATCGGAACCGCCCGGACAGCCGCAATCTGCAGGCCGTGTCCCCACGACGACGCCATCTGGCAAAAGCGCCATCGGACTGTCCGCATCGGCGTTGTCAGTGCGTTTGCCACTGTGCAGGGCAGACACTGAGAAGCGCCGTCGGCACGGAACGCTCGGAGGGTATCGCATGTATCGCACCATCTCGACCCGCATCGCCTCACGCTGATCCATCGGCGGCAGCGCGTCGGCTGCTACACGTCTTTCGCACACGACCCGAGCCCGCGCTTCACGCGGACGGGCGGTTGCGTCCGCCGTCGCCATGTCGCCGCAACATCCGTCGGCCTCATTGCGCGCGGCGCTTCCGAACGCTGCGTTCGGCAAGCGGCGACGCATGCCTGCAACCGCAATTCGGACCCAGGAACCCCAAGCCCGGACCATCGCGAAACCTCGCGCTGCCCGACTCGAACGATCCGCTTCATCAAGGAGATGCACATGAGCCGTTATCTCTTCAAGGGCCGTCTCTGCGGCCTGATCTGCGACGATTGCCCCGAACCCCTCGCGGGCGCCAAGCTGCGCCTGTATCGCCCCTCGCAAACGCAGGATGTCGTCTCGCTCGCGGCCGCGCAGCCGAAGGACACGCTGACGCTGCTCGACGACGCGCAGATCGGCGAAAAATCCGCGCGGCTGTTGGCCGAAGTCGACATCGGCAGCGACGGCGAGTTCGAAGTCGCATTGGACGCGCGCGAAAAATACGACGGGAGCGCGTTCGAGATCGACATCTACTGCGGCAGCGTGCCGCGGCAGAAACCGCCGCGCGTGCCGCCGAAACCCCGACAATTCACCGTGACCACGCTGCAGCCGCAATGGCGCGAGCGCGACAACGGCCTGGTGGCCGCGTGGACGTACTGCATCCCGTTCCGCTGGTGGTGCTGGTTCCGCGGCCTGTTCGGCGCCTGGACGATCTGCGGCAAGGTCACGGTCTGCGGCAAGAAGATCCCGGTCTCCGGCGCGAAGGTCTCCGCCTTCGACGCCGACTGGCTCGCCGACGATGCGCTCGGCAGTGCGATCACCGACGGCGCCGGAAAATTCAGGATCGATTACGCCGCCGCCGACTTCAAACGCACGCCGTTCTCGCCCCTGATCAATATCGAATGGACCGGCGGGCCGGATGTCTATTTCAGGATTGAAAGCGCCGGCGCCACGCTGCTGGCCGAAACCCAGGCCCGCGCGCGACAGCCGGACCGCGAGAATGTCGGCCCGTGCTTCTGCGTGTCGCTGTGCGTCGATGTCGAACAGCAGCCGCCTTTCGATAATCCGCTGTTCACCCATGTCGGCGATTTCCACATCTACGGCGACATCGGCAATGCGTCCGGCCTGACCACGGCCGCGGTCCTGGGCCATGGCGGCCCCGGCTTCGGTTTCTTCGGCGCGACGAAATTGCGCGGCTACTGTCCGAAACAGATCGGCGGCGTCCCGGCGCGCTATCGCTTCCTCTACGAAGACCTGGCCAATCCCGGCCTGCTGCCGATCACCGGTGCATTGGTCGCACCGGTACTGGTCGGTGCGCGCCTGATCCTGTGGGATACGTTCGGCACCGGCCTGGCATGGACATTCCAGTCGATCTACATCCAGGGTTCCGGCGCGACCGTCGATCCGACACCGACGCCCGCACTGCCGCCGGGCACGCCGTGGGGCTCGCCCCCGCCGCATATCGTGGTGCCCGATGCCAACGGCTGGATCGCGGTGGACCAGTCCGGGCTCGACGACGGTTTCTACGGCCCGCTGATCCGCTTCGCCACCACTGCGGTGCAAGCGGCGCTGGACGCTCCGGGCAACGGCCCCGGCAATGCCGTAGCGGCGCCGAAGAACGGCGTGGATCTGCGCATCGTCTACGAGGCGGCGCCGGTGGGCGGCGCGGTCGCTTTCAGCAACGCGCTGGACCGCATCCACATCAACAACTGGGGCGAAGTGCGGCTGCTCGATCTGCAGGAATTCACCGGCGGCGGCATGCCGTGTTCGAAGATCACCAACGCGATCAACATCCAGTACACCGTCGACCATGAACTCACCGCAGGCTGGAGCATCGGCATCAGCAGCGCCGCGGCATTCCCGCCTCCGCCGCCTCTGCCTTCGGGCAATGCGCCGCGCGGCGGCAACGGCACCCATTTCGTGGATGTGAGCGCATGGCCCAACTGCGCCTACAAAGTGGTGCTGGGCACGGTGCGCCGCTTGACCGATGGCGAGAACGACGACACCGGCCGCACGGTGGAGCGGATCTTCTGCAAATAGCGGGACAGGCAGGTCGTCGCGGGCAACAGCAACACGGCTGCGGCCCGCGACGACACCGCATGCATATTCGCAGGCGACATGACCGGTGGCGTGAGCGCTGCCATGGACAAGGGCTGCAATGCGGCCCTTGTCCGTTTCCGGCCGGCGTTCGGCCAGCAGCCCACGCGGCTTCAGGTTTTCCCGAACACCAGCTTCCCGCCGTCGGCATCCACGCCGACCGTATCGCCGTTGGCGTATTCGCCACTCAGGATCCGCTGCGCCAGCGGGTTCTCCAACTGCTGCTGGATCGCGCGCTTCAGCGGACGCGCGCCGTAGACCGGATCGAAGCCGACGTTGCCGAGAAGATCGAAGGCCTTGTCCGACAGCGCGATGCGGATGCCGCGTTCCGCCAGGCGCTTTTCAAGCCCGCGCAGCTGGATCTTCGCGATGTCGCGGATCTGCGCCTTGTCCAGCGGATGGAACACGACGATATCGTCGAGGCGATTGATGAACTCGGGACGAAAGTGCGCCTGCACCACGCCCATCACGGCCGCCTTCATCTTGGTGTAGCTCTCGGCGGAATCGTCGTCCGACATCTCCTGGATCATCTGCGAGCCGAGATTCGAAGTCATCACGATCACCGCATTGCGGAAGTCCACGGTGCGGCCCTGGCCGTCGGTGAGGCGGCCGTCGTCCAGCACCTGCAGCAGGATGTTGAACACGTCCGGATGCGCCTTCTCCACCTCATCGAGCAGGATCACGCTGTACGGGCGACGACGCACGGCCTCGGTGAGATAACCGCCCTCTTCGTAGCCGACATAACCCGGAGGCGCGCCGACCAGGCGGCTCACCGCGTGCTTCTCCATGAACTCGCTCATGTCGATGCGCACCATCGCATCGTTCGAATCGAACAGGAATTCCGCCAGCGCCTTGCAGAGTTCGGTCTTGCCCACACCGGTCGGGCCGAGGAACAGGAACGAGCCGCTCGGCCGATCAGGATCGCTCAACCCCGCGCGCGTGCGGCGCACCGCATCGGAGACGACCTTGATGGCCTCGGCCTGACCGACCACGCGCGCGCCCAGCAACTGTTCCATCTTCAGCAGCTTGTCGCGCTCGCCTTCCAGCATCTTGCTGACCGGAATGCCGGTCCAGCGCGATACGACTTCGGCGATCTCTTCTTCGGTGACCTTGTCCTGCAGCAGCGTGAAACCCTGGGTCTCGGCTTCCTGCGCGGCCTTCAGCTGCTTTTCTAGTTCCGGCATGGTGCCGTACTGGATCTCGCTCATCTTCGCGAAGTCCTGCTTGCGCTGCGCCGATTCGAGGTCGAGCTTGGCGGCTTCGATCTGTTCCTTGAGCCGGGTCGTGCCCTGCACCACCGCTTTCTCGGCCTTCCAGATTTCCTCCAGATCGTTGAACGCGCGCTCCAGCGTGCCGATCTCGGTTTCCAGATCCGCCAGACGCTGTTTCGACGCGTCGTCCTTTTCCTTCTTCAGCGCCTCGCGCTGGATCTTGAGCTGGATCAGCCGGCGTTCCTTGCGATCGAGTTCTTCCGGCTTGCTGTCGATCTCCATGCGGATGCGCGACGCCGCTTCGTCCATCAGATCGATGGCCTTGTCGGGCAACTGCCGGTCGGCGATGTAGCGATGCGACAGCGTGGCCGCGGCGACGATCGCCGGATCGGTGATCTCGACGCCGTGATGCACGGCGTAGCGTTCCTTCAGACCGCGCAGGATCGCGATGGTGTCCTCGACGCTGGGTTCGCCGACGAACACTTTCTGGAACCGTCTCTCGAGGGCGGCGTCCTTCTCGACGTACTTGCGGTATTCGTCCAGCGTGGTCGCGCCGATGCAGTGAAGTTCGCCGCGCGCCAGCGCCGGCTTCAGCATGTTGCCGGCGTCCATCGAACCTTCGGCCTTGCCGGCGCCGACCATCGTGTGCAGTTCGTCGATGAAGAGAATGATCTGGCCTTCATTCTTGGCCAGATCGTTCAGCACGGCTTTCAAGCGTTCCTCGAATTCGCCGCGGAATTTCGCGCCGGCGATCAGCGCGCCCATGTCCAGCGACAGCACGCGCTTGCCCTTCAGGCCTTCCGGCACTTCGCCGTTGACGATGCGCTGCGCGAGGCCTTCGACGATCGCGGTCTTGCCCACGCCGGGCTCGCCGATCAGCACCGGATTGTTCTTGGTGCGGCGCTGCAGCACCTGGATGGTGCGGCGGATCTCCTCGTCGCGGCCGATGACCGGATCGAGTTTTCCGGATTCCGCGCGCGCGGTCAGATCGATGGTGTATTTCTCCAGCGCCTGGCGCTGCTCCTCGGCGTTCTCGCTCTGCACTTTCTCGCCGCCGCGCATCGCGTCGATGGCCGCTTCGAGTTTCTGCTTGTTCGCGCCCGCGGCTTTCAGCGCGCGACCGGTGTCGCCGCCGTCGTCCAGCGTCGCCAGCACGAACAGTTCGCTGGCGATGAAGGCATCGCCGCGCTGCTGCGCGAGTTTGTCGGTGACGTTGAGCAGGCGCGCGAGGTCGTTGCCGACGTTGACGCTGCCGGCCTGCCCGGAAACTTTCGGCAGCTTTTCGAGGCTTTCGCCCAGACGCTCGCGCAGCAGCGGCACGTTGACGCCGGACTGCGCCAGCAGGGGTCGGGTACCGCCGCCCTGCTGGTCGAGCAGGGCGACCAGCAGATGCACGGGTTCGATGACGTTGTGGTCGCGACCGACGGCCAGCGACTGTGCGTCGGCGATGGCCTGCTGGAAACGCGAGGTGAGTTTGTCCATGCGCATGGGCGGACTCCGGGAAGGGCATTGGAAACAGGGCGGCGCTGCCGCGACACATCGGACGTGTGGCCCCGCGCGCGGGATTCAAGTGTGGGGTTCAAGTGCGGCCCGCACGTGTGTGCGCCGCGCAAGCCTCGTTCATCCTCGTCGTCGGTGTCCTATCATCCGCGCATGCGACGCATTCTCGTTCTTGGCGGTTACGGACTGTTCGGCAGCCGCGTGGTGCGTGCGCTCGCCGCGGACGCCGATGTGGAGATCTGCGTGGCCGGCCGCGATTCCGCCAAGGCGCGCAGCGTCTGCGACAGCCTGCCCGACGCGCGCGCGACGCTGACGCCGCTCGCGATCGACGCACAGGCACCGCAGTTCGGCGCGCAGCTGCGCGCGTTGCGACCGCAGGTCGTGATCGACACCGCCGGTCCGTTCCAAGGCCGCATCGATGCCCGCGCGCCTGCCGCGGCGGACACGTATCGCGTTCCCGCCGCGGTGCTCGCCGCGGGCGCCCACAGCATCGATCTGGCCGACAGCCGGACATACGTCGGCGGCATCGGCGCGCTCGACCACACCGCGAAAGCAGCGGGACGATGGGTCATCTCCGGCGCCAGCAGCGTGCCGTCGCTCACCGCCGCAGTGATCGAATCGCAGCGGAGCGCTTTTTCCCGGCTGGACAAGGTGGAAGCGGCCATCGCGCCCGGCAATCGCACGCCCCGGGGCTGGGCGACGACGCTGGCGATCCTGGGCTACGCAGGCCAACCGCACCGATGCCTGATCGACGGCGCCTGGCGCGAGGTGCACGGCTGGCAATCGCTGCGACGACTGAAGGTGGAAGGCATCGGCACGCGCTGGCTGGCGCGCTGCGATGTGCCGGATCTGGATCTGCTGCCGGCGCGCTATCCCGAACTGCGCAGCGTCGAATTCCGCGCCGGTCTGGAGCTGGGGCGCATGCATCTGGGACTGTGGCTGGCGACCTGGGCGGTACGCGCGGGACTGATCCGCAACCTGGATCGTTTCGCGACACCGTTGTTCCGTCTCAGCGAGTATTGGCAGCGCATCGGCAGCGATACCGGCCTGATGCGCGTCACCCTGCACGGCCTCGGACACGATGGTGAGGCGCTGCGGCACGACTGGACACTGATCGCCCGCAACGGCGATGGGCCGCAGATTCCGGCGACCGCCGCAGTGCTGCTGGCGCGCCGGCTGCTGCGCGGCGAGATGGCAGGCGGCGGAGCGCTGCCGTGCCTGGATCTGTTCACGCTGGACGCGTTCCTGCAGACCCTGGAAGGTTTTGCGATCGAGGTCGTGGAATCGAAGTCCCGCATGGAACACGCATGAGCGTGATCTTTCGCGCGATTGAACAATCCAGCAGCCTGCAGCCGTAATCCGCTTGGCCATTCGATTCGTTTCCGCAATGGACCCGCAGCCCGCGGTCGTGCGTCAGAGAAAGCGGCGCGCCTGCGCGGGATCGGGCACCGGGCAGGCATCGTGGCGCCCGAACCAGCGATAGCGGTTGCGCGCGACCAGACGATACAGCGGGTCGCGCACGCGTCGCGGCAGCAACGCCGTCACCGCAGCGATACGCCACACGCCGCCCAAACCCATCAGTACGCGACGCATGGCGTCGGTATCGGTGGAGACGCGCGGCGACGCGCGCGCACCCAGATCGATCAGGTCGTATTCGACCAGCAGGAAAGAGACGGGATCGTCCGGATCCAGCCCGTTCGCGACCAGCAGCGCGCGGCCGCTGTCGCCCTGCATCGCGGCGAAACGATAGCGTTCGCGACGGTCGTGGCGAAGCAGGAAGCGCACCCAGCCGTTGCAGAGCACGCAGACGCCGTCGAACACGATCACCGCGCGATCCGCAGACGAAGGTTCGCTGCTTTCGACCTCGTTTCGTACGACCGTCATGCCGGCTCCACCCAACCACGATAGTGCACAAGCAGACCGATTCCGGGCATGCGTGCGCGCACATCGAAACGATATCGCCCGTCCTCGCCCGACTCGCGCGCTTCCACGCCGGCGAACCAGCGCACGGGCATCGGCAGCAGGCCGAGGATGCGGATGCCGGTCACGCGCCAGACGATCGCGTCGTTCTCGACCGCCATGCGGTAGCGCAGCGTCGCCGGCCCCAGACGCTCGTGCAGCACGCCGCGGGCGATCCACAGCCGCGACGGCATCGCATGCGCCGCGCCGTAGCGGCGGGTCCAGCGTTCGCCATCCTGCCCGGCCACGATCTCGACCACGACCGGATGCGCGCCCGCCGGCGGCAACCGCGTCAGCCATGCGAACAGCCGCGACAACACGCCGTGCCCGCGATCGACCATCGCCTCACCGCGCCAGAGGCCGCTGCGCGCATGCACCGCACGCACGCACGACGGCAGAGACATGTACGGGTCGCCGAGCGCGCGGTGGAAGAGCGGCAAGGTGTCGCCCATCCGCGAACCGGAAGACATGGACGCCATCATCGGGAGGCGCTGATCGCAGCCAGCGCCCACGCGGGATTGGCGTGCATCAGTACCAGCGTGCCTTCGCCCACCAGAGCCCGGGATTCCGGACTGGCGCCGTTCCCGTCCCAGCGCCAATGCAGGGCACGATGATCCAGCCCGTATGCGCGCAGCGTGCCCCGCACGCCGGCGTCGACCGCCGCCAACTGCGCAGGGCTGCGGCCTGCGATGCGTACGGCAGCCACATCCGCCTGCACGCGGATCGGGGACGGCTTCAAACGCGGTGCGATCTCGGCTCCCGGCCACGCATCTCCCAGCGCCCTGCGCATGGCCGCGGCCTGACGTTCGAGCCTGGCGGCATCCAAACGCTCGATCGCCACCGGCAGTACCCGGGAGATCATCGGCAACTCGAAGCGGTGATGTACGCCGGCTTCGAACTCACCACCGGTTCGCGCGAATGCGACGAAATGACTGGAGGCGACGACACGGGGACGCTGCCCATCATCTCCGCCGAACAGCCGCGCGAGCGCGTCGAGATAGTCCGGACGCCGACCCAGGCCACAGGACTCCAGATGCAGCACGGTGAAGGCATCGATGCGGTCGTCGGATACCGGCGGAAACGCTCCGCTTTGGGCCGCCCGCCGGACCGCCTCGAGCACCGCGCGCTCGCCATCGGCATAAAGCCCGACCTCCGCGCCCTCCCACGGCGAACCATGCATGACCAGGGTGACGGAGTTCCAGCGACCTTCGCCATTGAACTGCAAGATTTCGCGAACGTCCTGCAACGAGCGCGCGCCGGTCACCAGCAAAGTCGCCGCTGCGCCATCTTTTGCCCGGTAATAGGCTTCGGCCGGCGCGAAGAGCGCAGCTTTCCCCGGCAAGTCTTCGCCCAGAATGAAAACCACATCGCGGGCGAACGCACGACCGCTCACTGCGGGTGCGACGAACGCCAACAGCGCGGTGGCAATTGCGAGTCGCGCGGCGGACACGCTCACTGCAGCCTCACCGCCGCCTTCAGAGTCTCCGGCGGAAAGTCGCTGAAACCGCTGTCGGACACCAGGATCGAATAGTCGCCGAACGACACCAGCACGCGGTCGCCGAGCGCAAACAATGCCGCAAGCCCGGGCCGCAGACGCAGCAGTTCCGTGTAGGCGGCACCGTCCCGGCGCACGCGGAGCAGGATCGCATCCTCGCGATGCGCCTCGTCGCTCCACTGGCCTGCCATCAGGCGCATGTGGTGTCCGCCGACCTCGCGCGACAAACCTTCCAGCGGCGTCGCTGTCTGCGGCGCCGAAGCAACCGCGATGGCGATCCCTTGGGAGGTTATCGCCGGACTGAAGCCGGAACCGACGCTCGCCGCCGGCGAGTACAGCGAGGCAACGCGCTGGCGTGCAACCGCAGGTTGATCCACGCGCACCGCGTCGGCCTCCGTGCGCACTTCGCTGGTCACCGCGACGAACGAGGTGTACGGCGTGAGGATCCCGTATTCCAGGCCGACCCGGGCGATCTCCCGTTCGGCCTCTTCGCTGCCGGAACTGCATTCGTAACCGCTGCACTTGTCGTCCATCAGCAGATCGACCTTCTTCCGCGCCCAGAACAGCCGCACCGCCTTGTACTGCGGTCGCACCGGGGTTCTGCCGAGATCCACCGCCACCTCCACAGGCTGGTCGCCGCTGGTGCCCGAGAACACGACCCTGCCGGCCAGCGGACCGCGATATTTCGCAACCAGCACGATCGGGCGTTCCGCGAAGAGATCCGGCACTTTCTGCGGCAATACGTCCATCGGTTGGGTGCCTTCCCAGCGCACCGCGATGCCGGTCATCACCGGACGATCGATGTAGCTGCGCAACCGCGCCGCTTCGGCCTTGCCCTCGTCCATTTTTTCGACCAGGAAGGGCTCGCCTTCACCGGCACGGGCGAGGCGTTCGATCACCGGCCGCACCACGCCGGCGCCGATACCGAACGTGAACACGTTGCCCTGGTCGAGATGCCCGCGGATCAAGGCGGACGCGTCCGACCCGGCAGCGATCGCGCCGTCGGTTACCAGGACCAGCGAGCGCGACATGCCGGGCGCCTTCGGCAGCGCATAGGCGGTTTCCAGCGCGGGCACCAGTTCGGTACCGCCGCCGGCATCGCTGGCATCGATCAGATCCAGCGCGCGCTGCAGCGTGTCCTGGGTGGCCGGAAGCGATCCGCTTTTCGACAACACCCTGGAGCCACCCGAAAACAAGAGGACATTGAAGCGATCGGTGGGCTTGAGCGTGGTGAACAGATCGCGCATCAGCCGTTTCGATACGTCGAGCGGCTCGCCATGCATCGACCCCGACACATCGACGACAAAGATGTATTCGCGCGCCGGCACGTCCGACGGCATGGTCGTCCTCGGCGGCTGCGCCAGCACCAGCAGATAATTGTCGCCGCCATCGCTGGCGGGATAAGCCAGCGCACCCGCACTGATACGCGCTCCACCAAGCGCGTAGCGCAGCACGAAATCGCGGGTGGCTGCGTTGCCGTCGGAATCGTCGATGGCGAGCGAAGCCTCCGTCGGCGATGGACGATCGATGGCGATGTCGTGCGAGGGGCTTTCGATCGATGCGATCGGAGCGCCGGTGGCGATCTTCACGTTGAGCGACAGTCCGAAATCGCTCACTTCAGGGGCAGACGAGCGCGGCATGCTGCCGTCGGGATCCTGCGCACGCTGATATTTCTCCTGCGGTGCGGTGTTGGGGAAGAAGAACTCATACACGCCCGCGGTCGGCACCAGCAATTCGACATACTGCAATTCGACCTTGATCCTGTCGCCCGGCAGCACATTGGCCAGACTCATACGGAAGGCGCCGACATCCTGCTGTTCAAGCAGGGTGGCCGAACGACCTTCGCTCTTGGCTTGTTCGTAGGTCGCTCGCGCCTCTTCGCGCTCCCGCAACTGCGCTTCGACCACACGATCGCCGATCGTCATGCGGACCGCATATACGGTGGCGCGCGAGGACGCAGGAAAGACGTACACCGCTTCGACCGGCACCTTGCCGCGATTCTCGTAGGCCTGGATCAACGAAACATCAGCGATGACACCTGCGATGGTGGCGTCTACCGTCGTCATCGCCAGCGGAAGGTTTTCGACTTTCTCCCCCGCCGCTGTAGCCTCGAAATACGGCGCCGAAGACTGGGAGCGGTGCTGCGCGAACGCAGGCGCAGCGATCGCGGCCCAGAACAGGGCGCAGAACAACGCAAGCGAACGGGCGACGCAAGCGCAGCCGAGGAAATGATTCATAGAACCCCTGTGCAGATATTCAACGGAGACGCCCGCAACTGCACCATAGCCAGCGACGACATGACGACGCAAGCCATGGAGACCGCGCTCAGTCGAACCACACCAGCGTCGCCATCCGCCCGGTACGGGCGTCGCGCCGGTGCGAGAAGAAGCGCTGCGGATCGGAGATTGTGCAGAGGTCGCCGCCGTACACACGGGTGACGCCCGCATGAGCCAGACGCATGCGCGCGATGGCGAAGAGGTCAACGCGCCAGTGACCGGGGCGGGTCGGTACGAACGCCACCTCGGCGCGCGCGTCCTGGGCGAGGAAGCGGTCGCGCACTTCCGCGCCGATTTCGTAGCGCTGCGGACCGGCCGCAGGACCGATCCAGGCGAGCAGGCGGTCGGCGGGGGTATGCATCGCGGCGACCGTGGCTTCCAGCATGCCGGCCGAGAGCCCGGGCCAGCCGGCATGGGCGGCGGCGACTTCGCGACCGTCGTCGGCCGCGAACACTACCGGCAGGCAGTCGGCGGTGAGGATGGCGAGGACCGTGCCGGGCGTGGCGGCGACCGAGGCGTCGGCGATGGGTTCATGGCCTTCGCCCTGCGGGCCATCGCACCGCACTACGTCGATGCCATGCACCTGTTTCAGCCAGTGCGGCACCGACGGCAGGCCAGCCGCTTCGACCAGCAAAGCGCGATTGCGCTCGACCGTGGCCGGATCGTCGCCATCGGCGGCGTAACGGTTGCCGAGGTTGAAATCATCGAACGGCGGCGACGAGACGCCCAGGCCGTGACGCAGCGTGGTGAAGGCGTGCATGCCGGGCGGCGCCGGCCAGTTGGCGGGCAGGAAAGCCGGACCGACGGACGCACGACTCACCGCTCGCGCTCCGCAGCCTCGCGGCTGTCGTCGCGCAGCGCGCGGACCAGCGCCTGCATGTCGGCCGGCATCGGCGTGGAGCAGCGGACCGGCTCGCCGCTGATCGGGTGGGTGAATTCCAGGGTTTCGGCGTGCAGCGCCTGGCGCCTGAAGCCGCGCAGGGAGTCGATCAGCGCGGTGGTCGCGCCTTTCGGCAGTTTCAGCGACCCGCCGTAGAGCGGGTCGCCGATGATCGGATGCTTGATATGCGCCATGTGCACGCGGATCTGGTGGGTGCGGCCGGTTTCGAGCCGGCATTCCAGCAGCGTGTGGGCGCGGAAACGTTCCCGCAGGCGGTAGTGGGTGACCGCTTCGCGCCCGTCCTCGCGCACCGACTGGCGCAGGCGGTCGCGCGGATGGCGGTCCATCGCGGCATTGACCGTGCCGCCCGAGACCAGCGAACCCGACACCACCGCCAAGTATTGCCGGTGCACGTCGCGTGCCGACAGCTGGGCCACCAGCGCGGTATGCGCCGGCAGGGTCCGCGCCACCACCATCACCCCGGAAGTGTCCTTGTCGAGCCGATGGACGATGCCCGCCCGCGGCAGGGTGACCAGCGACGGGTCGCGGTGCAGCAGCGCGTTCACCAGGGTGCCGGCCGGGTTGCCGGCGCCCGGATGCACCACCAGCCCGGCCGGTTTGTTCAGCACGAAGACGTCGGCGTCCTCATATAGAACGTTCAGGGCGATGTCCTCGGGCTCGGAACGGGTCTGGACCTCCAGCACCACGGTCAGAGACACGGACTCGCCGCCGCGCACGGGGTCGCGCGGCCGCACCTGGCGGCCGTCCAGCAGGACATCGCCGGATTTGATCCATTCGGCGAGGCGCGAGCGGGAGTATTCGGGGAACAGTTCGGCCAGCACCGCGTCGAAGCGGCGCCCGGAGGCCGCGTCGGGCACCACCGACAGGCGGGCTGCGGTCTCCGCATCTGGCGTTGGCGTGGGTAAGGACATCCGGAACTCCTGGAGGGTTGGGGTTGCGCGACCGGGACGGTATCGCGCATCGAGCCGGCGGCGGCGAAACCGCCGGCGACGTGGTCTGGAAGGCCCCGCCTGCGAATGCGGCGGCGGGGCCGACTGCGGCGCAGGTTTCCGGCAGGCTGTTAAGGGGCTGGCCGGTCTGGGCTGGTATTATCGCCCGCTCACCCGTCCAGCAGCAGCCCGCATGCCCCTTCGCCGCCTTTCGCTCACCGCGCTCCTGCGCCCCTCCCTGCTGGTGGTCCTGATGTTCGCCCTCGGTACCTCCGGCTGCGCCAGGCTGAAGGGCGTGTTCAAGGACAAGGACGCGAACGAAGGCGTGCCGGTCGCCGAACTGTACGAGAAGGGCCAGCGCTCGATCCGCAACGGCAACTACGACTCCGCCGTGCTGACCTACAAGCGCCTGATCGCGCAATATCCCTACGGTAATTACACCGAGCAGGCGCTGATCGAAACGGCCTACGCGCAGTACAAGATGGGCACGAACGACGATGCCATCTCCACCATCGACCGTTTCCTGCGCACCTACCCCACCCACCGCAACGCTGCCTATCTCTATTACCTGCGCGGCCTGGTCAACTCCAGCCGCGACACCGTGTTCCTGCAGCGGGTGTGGAAACTCGACGCCAGCCGCCGCGATCTGGCCACGCCGCAGCAGGCGTTCAACGACTTCAAGATCGTCACCGAACGCTATCCCAACTCCCGCTACGCCGCCGACTCGGCCACGCGCATGGGCGAGCTGCGCGATCTGTTCGCGCGCCACGAGATCGAAACCGCCATGTACTACCTGCGCCGCACCGCGTGGGTCGCCGCGATCGAACGCGCCGAGTACATGCGCGAAACCTACCCGGGCAGCGCCTTCGAGAACGACGGCGTCGCGGTGATGGCCGAGGCCTACACCCGGCTGGGCAACACCGCCCTCGCCGACAGCGCGCGCCAGCAGTTGCAGCAGAAAGCTCCGCAGCACCCGTGGCTGACCGACGGCGACAAGTGGCCGAACTATCCCTCGATCTTCCGCAAGCTCAATCCGCTCGCCAGCGAGAAGTCGGCGCTGGATAACGACTGAGTCCTGCGACGCATGTTGCGAAGAAAAAGCCGCCGGAAGGCGGCTTTTTCTTGTCCAGACATGACCGCACGCAGATCACAACGCGGACCACAACGCGGATCACAGCCGCTGCTTCGGGTCCAAGGTCTGCGCCTCCTGTTCGACGATCTCGCCGACCAGCCATTGACTGAAACCCGGGGCCTCGAATTCGAGGAATCCTTCCGGCCAGTTCACGTCGATCCGCCAGCGATAGGTTTGCGCGCGCTCATCGTCGCCGATGACCTCACGTTCGATCCTGTCGATCGAAAACGCGGTCATGCCTGCACTGCAGGCCACGTAGTCCAGCATGAAGCGTAAACCGAAGACCTCATGAAACTGCAGGATCGCCTGGGCGATACGGAATCGATACCCGCCATCCTCCGACGGGAGCCATTCCAGGATGAAGTCGATATCGAGCACCAGTTCCGCAGTGCCCTGATCGCCTTCGACGATCCGGAAGCCATGGACGCGGACATCGTGCCAGGACAGCGTGTCGAAGTCGGCGACGTACCAGCGCACGGGGTGCAACTCGGGCGGCGGGCCTGAGCCCGTCCTACGCCGAATAACCGTTGGTGATCGGATACCGCCGCTCGCGGCCGAAGGCGCGACGCGAGACCTTGGGCCCCGGCGCGGCCTGGTGGCGCTTCCATTCGCTGATCCGCACCAGCCGCAGCATGCGATCGACGGTGTCGGCATCGAAGCCGGCGCGTACGATCTCGTCGCGCGACTGTTCCTGATCGATGTAACGCAGCAGGATCGCGTCGAGCACGTCGTAGGGCGGCAGCGAATCCTCGTCCTTCTGGTTGTCGCGAAGCTCGGCGCTGGGCGGCCGCGAGATCACGCCCGGCGGGATGACCGGCGCGCCGCCGACGGTATTGCGCCAGCGACAGAGCGCGAACACTTCGGTCTTGTAGAGATCCTTGATGGGCGCGTAGCCGCCGCACATGTCGCCGTAGATCGTGGCGTAGCCGACCGCGTATTCGCTCTTGTTGCCGGTGGTCAGCAGCAGGCCGCCGAGTTTGTTCGCCAGTGCCATCAGCATCGCGCCGCGGGCGCGCGACTGCAGGTTTTCCTCGGTCACGTCCACGGGCTTGTCGGCGAAGACTTCGGACAGCGCGTCGAGATAGCCCTGGAACGGTTTCTCGATCGGGATGGTGATCATCCTCACGCCCAGCGCCTTGCACTGTTCGTCGGCCAGATCGTTGGACAACTCGGCGGTGTAGCGCGAGGGCAGCCGCACCGCGGTGACGTTGTCGGCGCCCAGCGCATCCACCGCCAGCGCCAGCACCATCGACGAATCGATGCCGCCCGACAGGCCCAGCCAGGTCTTCTGGAAGCCGTTCTTGCCGCAATAATCCTGGATGCCGCGCACGATCGCGCGCCACGCCAGCGCGTCGCGGCTTTCGTCGCCGTCGTCCACCCACTGCACCGGCGCGAAACGCCGCTCGGCCGCGTCGTACTCCACCACCAGCCATTGATCGGTGAACGCGGCGGCGGCGGGATGCACCGCGCCGTCGCCATCGGCGACCACCGAAGCGCCGTCGAACACCACCGCGTCCTGACCGCCGACCACGTTGAGATAGGCGATGGCGGCGCCGGTTTCCTGCACGCGCTGCGCCAGCAGCGCATCGCGCTGCGCATGTTTGTCGTGCTCGAACGGCGAGGCGTTGGGCACCAGCACGAGCTGCGCGCCGTTGCGCACGGTGCTGGCCAAGGGCTCGGCGAACCACAGGTCTTCGCAGATGATCAGGCCGACCGGCACGCCCTTCACGTCGAACACGCAGTCCTCGCTGTCAGGATCGACGTCGAAATAACGGCGCTCGTCGAACACCGCGTAATTGGGCAACTCGCGCTTGCGGTACGTGTGCGCGATCGCGCCGTCGCGCAGCACGCTGGCGGCGTTGTAGACCACGCTCCCGGCCGCCTGCGGCCAGCCGACGATGGCGACGATACCGGTCGCCGCGGCGGCCAGCGTCTCGAGCGCATCGCTGCAGTCGCGCAGGAAGCCCGGCCGCAGCAGCAGGTCTTCCGGCGGATACCCGGACAAGGCCAGCTCCGGGAACATCACGATGTCCGCGCCGTATTCGTCGCGGGCCTCGGCGATCATCGCCGCGATCCGTTCGGCGTTGCGGCTCACAGCGCCGACCGGAAAATCGAATTGGGCGAGGGCGATGCGCAGGGTCGTCATCAGGGTGTTTCCTTCCGGAAGGCTAGCGCTGCTCTTCCCGGGAGGGATCGGACAGCTGTTCTCCTTCCCCGGATGCGGGGGAAGGTCGGGATGGGGGCGCTCGGACAGCGCTGCATGGATCATGCCGTAAACGCCCTCGCTGTTCTCAAGAACGTCATTATTCCAGAAACGAAGCACCCGATACCCCAGCTTCGTCAAGCAGGCGTCACGGGCACGGTCCTGCGAAGATTCCGCCTGCTGGCCGCCGTCGACCTCGACAATCAATTTCCTGCGCAGGCAGACGAAATCGACCACGTAGCGATCGATCGGGCACTGGCGCCGGAATCGTTCGCCGAGTTGTTGCCGACGCAGGAGTTTCCACAGATGCGATTCGGCATCGCTCATGTTTCGACGCAGGTGTCTTGCGAAGTCACGCTTTTGACCTTCGCGCACGGGATCTCCAGAGCTTTGCGGGAGATCCATCTTGGATGGTCGGTGATTGATGTCGCTGTCGGAATTTTCCGCATCAGCGTGTCGGTGTTTGCCGCATTCGCAGCAGAGAATGTTGGCAAAGCGCCCCCATCCCAGCCTTCCCCCGCGATGCGGTGGAAGGAGCAAAGCGAGGGCGCTCGTCCTGCTTCAGACCACAGCAGCCGGCTTCCCATCGTCATCCAGCGCGATCATCACGAAATGTCCGCGCGTGCACAGCTGCCGGGTGCCGGCCTTTGCATCTTCGGTATGGAGCTTCACCTCCACGCGCATGGAACTGCACCCTGTCTCGACCACCCGAGCGATCAGTTCGACGAGTTGCCCCTGGCGCACCGGAACGTGGAAGTCGACCTGCTCCGAACGCGCGGTGACCACCGTGCGTCGCGCGTAGCGGGTGGCGGCGATGAACGCGGCCTTGTCCATCCACGCCAGCGCCTGGCCGCCGAACAGGGTACCGAGGTGATTGGCATGATCGGGGAACACGATCTCCCACAGCAGCGCTTCGCTCGGCCCGAGACCGTTATCGAGAGGATCAGAAGGCATCGTCGAATGCCACCGCGCCGCTGATCCCGACCTGATACGCCGAGACCCGGCGCTCGAAGAAGTTGGTCAGCTCCTGCACATCCTGCAGGTCGAGGAACGGGAACGGATTCTTCGCGCCGAATTCCGGCGCCATGCCGAGGGCCGCGAGGCGCTGGTTGGCGACGTAGCCGAGATACTGGCGCATTTCCAGCGACGACAAGCCATTGACACCACCGGAGAGCACGTCGTCCGCGAATGCGGCTTCCACTTCGACGGCTTCGTGCAGCATCTTTCGCACGTCGCGCTCCATGCCGGCGTCGAACAGGCCCGGATCCTCCTGTCGCGCGGTGTGGATCACCTCGAAGGCGAACGCCATGTGCCCGGATTCGTCGCGGAACACCCAGTTGGTGCCTGCGGCGAGTCCCGGCAGCAACCCGCGCGAGCGCAGGAACCAGACGTAGGCGAAGGCGGCGAAGAAGAACAGGCCTTCGATGCAGCAGGCGAAGCAGATCAGATTGAGCAGGAACTGCCGGCGCTGCTCGCGAGTTTCCAAACGCTCCAGCGACTGCACCGAATCCATCCAGCGGAAGCAGAACGCGGCCTTGGCGCGGATCGACGGGATGTTCTCCACCGCATCGAAGGCCTCGGCGCGCCGCGCCGGATCCGGGATATAGCTGTCGAGCAGGGTGAGATAGAACTGCACGTGCAGCGCTTCCTCGTACAACTGCCGCGACAGGTACATCCGCGCTTCGGGCGCATTGATGTGTTTGTAGAGATTCAACACGAGATTGTTGGAGACGATGCTGTCTCCGGTGGCGAAGAACGCGACCAGGCGTTCGATCAGGTGCCGGTCGGCGGGCGCCAGTTTGTGCTGCAGATCGTTGAGATCGATGCCGAAATCGATCTCCTCCACCGTCCACGTATTACGGATGGCGTCGCGGTACATCTCGTAGAACGCGGGGTAACGCATCGGTCGCAACGTGAGCGCGAAGCCGGGGTCGAGCAGATGTTGGGTCATTGGACGCTCCTGCTCCCTCCCGCAAGCGGGGGAGGGTTGGGGTGGGGGGAATGCGGTTGAGACAGGCGAATGAGGCGCTTTACGGCCCCCATCCCAACCTTCCCCCGCTTTGCGGGGGAAGGAGTTGAAAGCACGCTATTGGCAGGCCTCGCAGGCTTCCGGGTTCTCCAACGAACACGCCAGCGCCTCCTGCGGGGTGTAGTCCACTGCGGGCGCACTCACCGTCGTCTTGGCGATTCGCGTCGCCGGCCTCGAACGCAGGTAGTAGGTAGTCTTCAGCCCGGCCTTCCACGCATACATGTACATCGACGACAGCCGGCCGATGCTCGGGCTTTCCATGAACAGGTTCAGCGACTGCGACTGGTCGAGATACGGGCCGCGCGCGGCGGCGAGATCGATCAGCGCCTTCTGCGGCAATTCCCAGGCGGTGCGATACACCCGCTTCAGCACGTCGGGAATGCCATCGATGCCCTGCACCGAGCCGTCGGCGAGCTTGATCGCGTCGCGCGTGGATTCGGTCCACAGGCCGATGCGTTTGAGCTCGTCGACAAGGTATCGATTGGTCTGCAGGAAATCGCCCGACAGCGTTTCGCGCTTGAACAGATTGCTGACTTGCGGCTCGATGCACTCGTAGCAGCCGGCGATCGATGCGATGGTCGCGGTGGGCGCGATTGCGATCAACAGCGAATTGCGCAGACCGTGCGCGGCGATCCTTGCCTTCAGCGCGGCCCATGCCGCCTGATCGTCGGGCACGACGTCCCACAGATCGAACTGCAGCGTGGACGCCGCGGCGCGGGTATCCGCGAATGCGGGATGCGCGCCCTGCTCTTCCGCCAGTTCGCAGGAGGTTTCCAGTGCGTGCAGATAGATGCGCTCGGCGATCCTCGTCGACATGCGCAATGCGTCTTCGCTGTCGAACGGCAAGCGCAGTTTGAAGAACACATCCTGCAGACCCATCGCCCCCAGCCCGACCGGGCGCCAGCGCAGGTTGGAGGTGCGCGCGGATTCGATCGGATAGAAATTCAGGTCGATCACCCGATCCAACTGGCGCACCGCGACGCGCACGGTCTCGGCGAGTTTGTCGAAATCGAAATACCCGGCACAGTGATCGTCGAACGCCAGATGCTGCGCGAGATTGATCGAACCGAGATTGCAGACCGCGGTTTCTTCCGCCGAGGTCACTTCGATGATCTCGGTGCACAGGTTCGACAGATGCACGGTGCGACCGGGGCCGACCTGGTTGCAGGTGCGGTTGGCGGCGTCCTTGAAGGTCATCCAGCCGTTGCCGGTTTCGCCCAGCACTTTCATCATCCGTGCGTACAAATCGCGCGCTTTGACGGTTTTCGCAGCGAGTCCCTGATGTTCGGCCTGCGCATACGCGCGCTCGAAGGCGTCGCCCCACAGGTCGACGAAGTCCGGCACCGTGTTCGGATCGAACAGCGACCAGTCGCCGTCGTTCTCGACCCGCCGCATGAACAGATCCGGCACCCAGTTGGCGAGATTGAGATTGTGGGTGCGGCGCATCTCGTCGCCTGTATTGCCGCGCATTTCGAGGAAGTCCTCGATATCGGCATGCCAGGTCTCCAGATAGATGCAGGCCGCGCCCTTGCGCTTGCCGCCCTGGTTCACCGCCGCGACCGACGCGTCCAGCGTCTTCAGCCACGGCACGATGCCGTTGCTGCGGCCGTTGGTGGAACGGATCAGCGCGCCGCGCGAGCGGATCCGCGAATAGGACTGGCCGATGCCACCGGAGAACTTGGACAGTTGCGCCACGTCGGCATAGCGCGCGTAGATGTCGGCGAGCGAATCGCGCGGCGAATCCAGCAGGAAGCAGGACGACAACTGCTCGTGGCGGGTGCCGGAATTGAACAGCGTCGGCGAACTCGGCAGATAATCCAGCGACGACATCAGTCGATAGAGTTCGAGCGCGGCGTTCGGGGTATCGGTCAGCGCCACCGCGATGCGCATGAAGAAATGCTGCGGGGTTTCGATGACCGTGCGCTGCTGCGGATGCCGCAGCAGATAGCGGTCGTAGAGCGTGCGCAGGCCGAAATACTCGAAGCGACGGCTCTGCGCGACGTCGATGGCATCGTTGAACTTGCGCGCGTGGGTTTCGACCACCGCGCGCACGCGGTCGTTGATCAGGCAGATCGCGTGTCCCTGCGCGATCGATTGCGAGAACGAATGTACGCCCTGCCCGGCCACTTCCTTGTCGATGTAGCCCGACAGCAGGCGCGCGGCGAGACGCGCGTACTGCGGCTCGTCGGCGGTGAACGCGGCGGCGGTGCGGATCGACAGTTCGTCGAGCTCGCGGGTCGTGGCGCCGTCGTAGATGCCGGCGATGGTCTTCAGCGCGACGCGCATCGGATCGATGTCGTCGAGTCCGTCGCAGCAGCGCTGCACGGCGCGCACGATCTTGCCGACATCGACCGGTTCGCGGCGACCGTCGCGCTTGGTGATGCCCATGGTGTTGGCGGCGTGCTGCGGCGCCAGGGCGAAGCCGGGCTGTTCGGCGTGCGCGGCGACGCCGGGCGTCGCGATGCGTGCCGGCGCGCCCGAGGATTCGGCGGCCTGCGGTGTGTTGTCGATCAGCGTGGTGGTCATTGGTTCCTCTCCGGTGACGTGGAGAAGAAGCGAAAGCGGTGCGACGCGCGGCTCCGACGGACGGAACGAGGAACGACGCGCCACCGGCGACTGCCGGGCGCGGATCCGCGCGAACACCGGCCCTCGCCCCCTCGGGCGAGCCTGCGTCTGCGCGGTTGCGAATCGAAGACCGAAGGCGGACGACGCGGACAGGCCGTCCGCGCACGAGGCGCTGCTTCGACCGACGCTCCCCGCGGAGACGGTTGGCCAGACGGCGCCGTGGCGCCGGTCGAGGCAGGTCTTCGGGCTCATGGGCATGCGGCCAGGCCGCTCCTACTGCGCGTCGCTTCCCAGCCGATGTCCCATTGCGGGACGGAGCCAGTGCCATGACGCGGGTCGTTCCCAATTACCGCTGCGGGGCAGCTCCGGAATGGGCGTCGGACTCAGGTCTTGTTCGGACCATGGTCTTCTGCCGCACCGGATTCCCATTTCAGCCGACCTCGGGCGAGGTCGGCACCTTCGACGGGGCACAACATAGTGTGCAAGCCGCGAGGGGTCAACACTAAATGTCGTAGGCCACGTTTCTTGCGGACAAAACGAAGGCCGCCCGGAGGCGGCCTTCGAAAAACTGCGCGAACGCGAAGCGGATTACTTCGCCAGACGCTTCGCGATGGCGGCGCCGAGGTCGCCCGGCGAACGCACGGTGGTGATGCCGGCCTTCTCCATCGCCGCGAACTTGCCTTCGGCCGTGCCCTTGCCGCCCGACGCGATCGCGCCGGCATGGCCCATGCGCTTGCCCGCGGGCGCGGACGCGCCGGCGATGAAGCCGACCACCGGCTTGGTCACATGCTTTTCGATGAACTCGGCCGCTTCTTCCTCAGCGCTGCCGCCGATTTCGCCGACCATGATGATGCCTTCGGTCTGCGGATCTTCCTGGAACAACTTCAGCGCATCGATGAAGTTGGTGCCGTTGATCGGGTCGCCGCCGATGCCGATGCAGGTCGACTGGCCGAGGCCGGCGTCGGTGGTCTGCTTCACGGCTTCATAGGTCAGCGTGCCCGAACGCGAAACGATGCCGATCTTGCCGGGCATGTGGATGTGGCCGGGCATGATGCCGATCTTGCATTCGCCGGGGGTGATCACGCCGGGGCAGTTCGGACCGATCAGCACGGTGTTCGGATAGCCCTTGAGCGTGTTCTTCACGCGCAGCATGTCCAGCACCGGAATGCCTTCGGTGATGCAGACGATGACGCGGATGCCGGCGTCGGCGGCTTCCAGGATCGCGTCGGCCGCGAACGGCGGCGGTACGTAGATGACCGACGCGTCGGCGCCGGTGGCCTTCACGGCTTCGGCGACCGTGTTGAACACCGGCAGGCCGATGTGCTCGCTGCCGCCCTTGCCCGGCGTGACGCCGCCGACGACCTGGGTGCCGTAGTCGAGCATCTGCTGCGCGTGGAAGGTGCCCTGCTGGCCGGTGAAGCCCTGGACGATGACTTTGGTGCTTTTGTTGACGAGAACGGACATGGGATTTCCGATGTTGTAGCCCGGGTAGAGCGCAAAGCGCGAAACCCGGGGATGTTCGCGAAGAACCCCGGGTTTCGCGCTTTGCGCTCTACCCGGGCTACGAATGAAAAGGTGTCAGGCGGCGACGGCGGCGACGGCCTTCTTGGCGCCGTCGTTGATGTCGTCGGCGGGGATGATCGCCAGGCCGGACGCCTTCAGCAGTTCCTTGCCCTTTTCGACGTTGGTGCCTTCCAGACGCACGATCACCGGCACCTTCACATCGACTTCCTTCACCGCGGCGATGATGCCCTCGGCGATCATGTCGCAGCGGACGATGCCGCCGAAGATGTTGACGAAGATCGCCTTCACGTCGGGATCGCGCAGGATCAGCTTGAAGGCCTCGGTCACGCGCTCCTTGTTGGCGCCGCCGCCGACGTCGAGGAAGTTCGCCGGCTCGCCGCCGTTGAGCTTGATCACGTCCATCGTGGCCATCGCCAGACCCGCACCGTTGACCATGCAGGCGATGTTGCCTTCCATGGTCACGTAGTTCAGATCGTGCTGGCTGGCGAGCACTTCGGTCTCGTCTTCCTGGCGGATGTCGCGCATCGCGGCCAGTTCCGGATGACGGAAGGTCGCGTTGTCGTCGGAATTGATCTTGCCGTCGAGCACCGCAAGGTCGCCGTTGGTGAGGATGGCCAGCGGGTTGAGTTCGACCAGCGCCAGGTCCTTCTCGTTGAACAGCTTGTAGAGGCCCATCATGATCTTGGTGAGCTGGCCGACCTGCTTGGCGTTGAGGCCCAGCGCGAAGCCCATGTCGCGGCACTGGTAGGGCTGCAGGCCCTGCACGTAGTTCACGTCGAGGGTCTTGATCGCGTCGGGATTGTCCACCGCGGTCTTCTCGATCTCGACGCCGCCGTCGGCGGACGCGATGAAGGTCACCGCCTTGGTGGAACGATCCACCAATACCGACAGATAAAGCTCCTGCGCGATATCGGTGGCCTGGGTGATCAGCACGCTGTCGACCGGCAGGGCGACGCCGGCGGTCTGATAGGTGGTCATGTTGGTGCCGAGCATGCCCTTGGCATAGGCGCGGACGTCGTCGTAGGTCTTGGCGAGCTTGACGCCGCCGGCCTTGCCGCGACCGCCGGCATGGATCTGGGCCTTGACCACCCAGAAATCGCCGCCGATGGCCTTGGCCGCGTCGACGGCCTCCTCCGGAGTGCGCGCGACGCGCCCGGCCGGGACTGCGATGCCATAGTCGGCAAACAACTGCTTCGCCTGATATTCGTGGAAATTCATGTGGGTTCCATGCGGTAAAGACGTGTCGCACGCGGGTGCGGGGGTCGCGGGCGGGCCGGACCTCCAATGGGGCCGGTCCGGTGCGGACAGCGCGCTATTGTCGCCGATGCGCGGAGCGACAGCCAACCCGGGCCGGGATAGGGGCCGCAATCGGCCTGGACGCCTATACTCGCCCCACCGCCATCCAGGATCCGGGTTTGAGCCCTTCCACCACCCAGCCGACCCAGGACTACCAGCGGCGCGAACTGTATCTGTTCGCGCTGTACCGGGTGCTTGAGGCAGGGGTGCTGGCGCTGCTGGTGTTCGGCCCCATCGCGACACTGCAGCCGCAGGCCGGTCACGAAGGACTGGTGGCGGCGGTAGCCGCGGCCTATGTCGTACTGGCGCTGATTCTGCTGTTCCATGCGCGCAAGGCGAAGAAGGTGGTGACGCCGACCCTGATCGGCGTCGGTATCGATATCGTGATCGGCGCGCTGGTCGCGTACGCGGCGCCGTCGGCGACCTCGGGCGTCGCCCTGATGCTGCTGTTCAACGTCGGCTCGGCGTCGCTGCTGCTGTCGCTGCGGATGGGCCTGAGCGTGGCCGCCCTGGCTTCGGCAGGCCTCGCCGCCGGCTATCTGTGGACGTTCCTGATCGAACAACAGCAGCCGCGGCCGATGGCCGAACTGATGATGTTCACGGTCAGCTTCCTCGCCATCGCCACTTTGACCCACCAGTTGCGGGTACAGATGCGCGCCACCGAGGCACTGGCGGCGCGGCGCGGTGCCGAAGCGATACGACTGGCGGAGATCAACGAACTGATCATCCGCCGGATGCGGACCGGCGTGCTGCTGGTGGACCGCGAGGCGCAGATCCGACTGGCGAACGAAGCGGCAATGCTGCTGTTGGGCGAAGGCGCGGCCGGCAACAGCAGCCTCGCCGAAGCCGCGCCGGAACTGGCGCTGCGGCTCAGCGAATGGCTGCGCAACGGGCTCGGCAACGACACCCCGCTGCGCCTGGGCGGCGATCAGTTCGAAGTGGTGCCGCGCTTCGCGCGACTGCTGGCCAACAGCGACAATACCCTGATTTTTCTCGACGATACTTCGCTGGTGTCGCGCCGCGCGGAATCCTTGACGCTCGCGGCGATGGGGCGGTTCTCGGCCAGTCTCGCGCACGAGATCCGCAATCCGCTGGCTGCGATCAGCTATGCCGCGCAGTTGCTGGAGGAGTCGCGCGAACTGCCCGATGTCGATCGCCGCATGGTGCAGATCATCCATCAGCAATGCATGCGCACCAACAGCATCGTCGAAAGCGTGCTGGGGTTGGCGCGGCGCGAACGCGCTACCGCCGAGCACATCGAACTGGTCTCGTTCCTGCGCAATTTCATCGAGGAATTCAAGCAGAGCGTGCCCGACGAAACCGACAACATCACCCTCGCCGCGCCGCAGCCGATGGTTCCGGCGCTGGTCGATCCGAAACACCTGCATCAGGTGCTCACCGCGATGGTGCAGAATGCGCGTCGCCACGGCCACCTGCCCGGCGAAGCGGCGAGGATCACGCTGCATACGTACCTTCTGGACAACGCACCGGTGATCGACGTGATCGATCGCGGCCCCGGTATTCCCGATGCGGTGGTACCGCAGCTGTTCCGACCGTTCTTCACCACGTCGGAACACGGTACCGGCCTGGGCCTCTACATCGCCCGCGAACTATGCCGCGCGAACGGCGCCTCGCTCGACCATGTCTCTCTACCCGGTGGCGGCTGTTGCTTCCGGATCAGCATGCCCGGGCAACACACGCTGCTGCCTGCCTGACTCCGGGTGAGAAGCCGGATCGAAAAGTCCGATTGAACGTCTTGATCGTCTCGCCTGATCGGCTCTGCGGCTGTTACAACTGCCGCAAATGGACTAAAGTTGACGCAGGAGGGCAATATGGCTGAGCAACGCAGTGCGCTGATCGTCGACGACGAGCATGACATCCGTGAGCTTCTGGTGGTGACACTGGGGCGAATGGGGTTGCGCACCGACACGGCTCCCAATCTGGCAGTGGCACGGGAGATGCTCAGCACGGTCGCCTACGACCTGTGCCTCACCGACATGCGCCTGCCCGACGGTTCCGGGCTGGAGCTGGTCAGCGAGATCGCCACCCGCTTCCCGACCACGCCGGTCGCGGTCATCACCGCCTATGGCAACGTCGAAGCTGCGGTGGAAGCGCTGAAGAGCGGCGCCTTCGACTTCGTCACCAAACCGGTGGACCTTACCGTCTTGCGCGGACTGGTCCGCCAGGCGCTCGATCTCAACACCCGTCGCCAGGCCAATCCCGAGGGCGCGACCCTGCTGCTGGGCGACTCGCCGGCGATGGTCGGCCTGCGCGACACCATCACCAAGGTCGCCCGCAGCCAGGCGCCGGTGCATATCAGCGGCGAATCCGGCACCGGCAAGGAGCTGGTCGCCCGCACCATCCACGCGCAGGGCTCGCGCGCGGCCGGACCGTTCATCCCGGTCAACTGCGGCGCCATTCCCGCGGAACTGATGGAAAGCGAGTTCTTCGGCCACAAGAAGGGCAGCTTCACCGGCGCGCATACCGAAAAACCCGGCCTCTTCCAGGCCGCCGACGGCGGCACCCTGTTTCTCGACGAAGTGGCCGAGCTGCCGCTGTCGATGCAGGTCAAACTGCTGCGCGCGATCCAGGAAAAGACCGTGCGCCCGGTCGGCGCCAACGTCGAGATTCCGGTCGACGTGCGCATCCTGTCGGCCACCCACAAGGATCTCGATGTCCTGGTCGCCGAAGCCAAATTCCGCCACGACCTGTTCTATCGCATCAACGTGATCGAACTGGACGTGCCCGCGCTGCGCGAGCGCACCGGCGACCTGCCGCTGCTGTCCGAAGCGATCCTCAAGCGTCTCGCCTACGCCATGAAGCGGCGCGCGCCCAGCCTGTCGGCGGACGCGGTCGGTGCGCTCGAAATCTATCCGTTCCCGGGCAACGTCCGCGAACTGGAGAACATCCTCGAACGCGCGCTGGCCATGGCCGACGACGAAATCATCGACGCCCGCGATCTGCGCTTGCCCAGCGCACCGCAGATTCCGGCCGTCGCGGCCGCGCCGCAGGCTGCGATCCAACCGATCGCCGGCATGACGCCTGCACCGCCCCAGGCCCACACACCGGCCGGCGCCGATCCGCGCGGCGGCAACCCGCGCGACACCAGCACCAGCGCCCTGCCCTCGTACATCGAGGAGATCGAACGCAACGCGATCCAGCAGGCGCTGCAGGAACACCGCTACAACAAGACCAAGACCGCCGCAGCGCTGGGAATCACCTTCCGCGCGCTGCGCTACAAACTCAAGAAGCTGGGGATCGAGTAGCTTTCTTCACGCGCCCGGTCGCGTGCAGCCAGGCCGGAATATAGGAACGGGCCAACCAGTAATATTCGTTGCTGACCCGCACGGAAGCGCCCAGGTCCCGCTCCAGCGCCACCGCCAGCTCACCTTTGTCCTGACCGATCGCCCCCAGCATCGCGATCACCAGCAGGTGATCCCGCACCAATGCCGGCGCTGTGCCGGGGACCGCCTTCAGACCCGCCACGCCCCTGTCATACATCGCCACCGCGTCGCGCTTGGCCGTGGCTTCGTACGCAGCCAGGACCGCGGCGATTTCCGGATCATTGGCGCGTTCGCCGACCCATGCGGGCTGGATCCACACGCCCTGCAGATCGGCAGGCGTCAAATAGCCGATGCTGAAATCGGCGATCACCGACGCTGCATCCAGCCATTCGGATTTGCCGGTATCGGCCGACATCAGCGCATCGAGTTTTTTCATGACCGCGGGATCGAGGCCTTTCGCAGTACCGTTGCCTAACAAGCGCTCGCGCACCCGACGCGCGTTGGCATGATCCGTAGTACCCGTGCTGGCGGTCACTTCGTGCACATTCGCCGCGACCGGCACCGGCTTGCGCCCACCGGTGAATTCCAGTACCGGCATGCCAACGCCCATGAGGTTCATCACGCTCTTGACCGTCTCCACCTTGTAGCGGCTTTTCGGCGCGCCGAGCGCCACGGTCGGATGGAAATCGGTATGCACCGGCGCGCCATAGAGTTCGACCAGACCGGCCAGCACATCGCGATCGGCGAAACGCCGGACCTCGTGGTCCGGGGCCGACTCCAGGCCCAGGCGCTTGAGATCAGCCAGCAAGCCGGGGGCCTGCAGTTTGGACACGTCGAAGTCGCGGATCTGCGAATGCGATGCCACGAAGATCACGTCCGAGGTATTGGTCAGATACGCTTCGACATGCGGATACTCCTCGATCAACGCCGCTACCATCGTGTAGAAGAGCGGATCGTTCAATTCGTAGGTCTGCATCCACTGGATCAGCAGTCCGTCCTCTTCCAGATGCTTGGTGAGGAACTGATAGAACTGGCGCGTGAACAGGCTGGAGACGCCGCTGACCCAGGGATTCGACGGTTCGGAAACGATCACGTCGTATTGCTTCTTGCCGGTGGAGAAGAATGTGCGAGCGTCGTCGACATGCAACTGGCTGCGCGGATCGATGTAGGCACGGATCACGCGGTTGCCATAGCCCTCGGCTCCCGCATGCATCGCAGCTTCAATCTCGATCGTGTCGACGACCCTGGGTACCTCACTGCCCAGCAGCGTATGCGTGCTCAATCCCGACCCCCAACCGATCACCGCAACCCGCTCGGCTGCGGCATGCAGCGCCAGCGGCAGGCTCGCAGCCATCACCATCGTGTATTCGTCGTCGGTGGGAACACCTTTCTCGGACAGCTCGATGGAAGCATCCGGCTTGCCATTCGTCGCGATGGTGCCAATGCTGCCCTGACGATAGAACGCGACGGTCGCGGTCTTCCCGTCGCGAAGAAACTGAACGTCGGTGCCCTTGGCCAGCTCGAAAACACCGTGCCGGAACACGCCCGACGCCAGCGCGCGGGGATCCGCGGCACCGAACAACAGACTCAGCGACGCCACGACCAGAACACTCGCCAAAGCACCGAAGTAGAGCTTCGGCCTGAAGACCGAGCTGAAAGCGCGCAGCAGCACCAGACCCAGCACCACGTCAGCCAACGCCGCGAGGGTCACTGCCAGACGCAGCCCGAGCAGCGGAACCAAGACATGCATCGCCAGCACCACACCGACGATCGCGCCGAGCGTGTTCGCGGCATAGATGCGGCCGATACTCTTTTCGCCATAACCGCGCCGCAACAGGGCCATCGTAAACAGCGGCAGGGTCATGCCGGCGAAAAACGCGGCCGGGAACATCACCAGCAGCGCGACGGTCGCGCTGCCAAGACTGAAGAGGTAGTAGCCGCTCTCGTTCCGGGGAAAGATCCCCATGAACCAGCCCACCCACTGGAAACTCTGTGCGAACACCGGCAGCGAAGCCAATGCCGCCAGGCCCATCAGCACCTGCGCGACGCCCGCCACCGCCACCGGATCCTGGATTTTGCGGCTGCGCTTGCGCACCCACAACCCGCCGAACGCTAGGCCCAGGATGAACGCGGTCAGCATCAACTCGAACGAGTGCACGGTGGTGCCGAGCGCTTGGTTCAACAGACGGATCCAGCCCACCTCATACACGAAGGAACTGGCGCCGGTGATCGCCGCGCCCGCCAGCATCAGGGTCTGGAATCGGCTCAAACGACGATCGGCCGCGCGCTCCTGAGAAGCATCCTGCGGAACGCTGCTGGAAGGCGGCGCCGCGATCGCAGCGACCGTATCCGGAACGGATGCCGCAACCTTCCAGGCCACCACGCCGACCAGCAGGTTGATCACGCCCGCGACCATCACTGCGCCCGGCATCCCGATCCAAGGCAGCAACAGGAAGGTCGCCGCCAGCGCACCGGCGGCCGCACCGATACTGTTCGTGAAATAGAGGCCGCCGAGGATTTCGCCATCCTGCTGTGGCGACACGCGCAGATAGCCGCCGCTCATCAGCGGGAACGTCATGCCCAGCAGCACGCTCTGTGGCGCGATCAACAGCGCGGCAGATCCCCATTGCCAGAAACGGATCGCCGATTCGTTCTGCAATGCCGGCAGCACAGTGTTCTGCGAGAGCTCCATGTAACCGACGAACAACGGGTGAAACACCAGCGCCGTGGCGCCGATGATCAGCTCGACGATGGCGTAGGAACGGATCAATCCCGACCAGCGCCCGCCACGTGCACTGACCAACCACGCGCCCGCCGCCATGCCGCCCATGAAGATCGCCAGCACCAGCGTCTGTGCATAAGCCGCGTGCCCGAGGATCAGCCCGAGGTAGTGCGACCAGATCGCCTGATAGACGAGACCGGCGAAGCCGGAAGCGACGAACAGCAACAGCAACGCCCGCTCAAGGCGGGCCACAGGCATCTGCATCGAAACACACCCCTCATCGGATCAACGGAAAGAATAGCCCGAATGCGCGCAGCCTCTGCAACCACGCCACTCTCCATCCTGCATAGACAAGCTCGCTGTCCCGCTTTCAGTTGAATGACGGACTTTCCCCATCCACATGGTGAATGTGATCATCCGCAATCCGTCGACCGCCGGCGGCGATGAGTCAGGCAACGCAGAGACCAGAATCTGGGGCATGACCTGACTGATGATGTCAGTCGCATACCAAGCTGACGTCCTGCGTCACTTTTTGTCCCTTTCCAAACCGTGACATGAACCACATCCTGGGTCGCCCGTTCGCGACCAGGTTCCGTTCAGAATGTTGGCACGGCTTATGCATGTGTCTCCTGTGCACGTGCTCGGTAGCACGGGCGCCCACTGACCGGATCGCTGGCCACGGGGCACGTGAAAATTTTCAGCCACACCACCACGCCACACCACTCCCGAGGGATCTCCCATGAAGAAGCAGCAAGGTTTCACCCTGATCGAACTGATGATCGTCGTCGCGATCATCGCCATCCTGGCCGCCATCGCCCTGCCGGCGTACCAGAACTACGTCGCCAAGTCGCAGTCCACCTCCGGTCTGGCTGATATCCGTGGCGGCGTGACCGCATTCGAAGAAGGCATCCAGAGCGGCAACCGTACTGGCGGCGCGACACTTCCCGACATCGGCTTGGCCGACACCACCCGCTGCACTGTCGGCATCAGCGGCGATTGGTCCGACGCAGACGGCCAGACCATCACCTGTCAGCTGAAGGGCAATCCGAACGTCGCTGGCAAGACCATCACCCTGACCCGCAATGCCACCGGCCAGTGGAACTGCACCAACGACATCGCGAATCTGAACTACGAGCCGAACGGCTGCCGCCCGTAATCGCTTGTGATTTGTAACGTTAGATCGTTTCTCCGGGAATGGGTGCTAAGGCACCCATTTCCTTATCTGGCAACGATACAGGGCCTGAATCAATTCTATTGACACTGTCGCAGCCCTACCCACAGTCCCACAGAGTGGTCTTCATCATGAAAACAGGGCCATCGCTCGACCACGGATTCACTCTCATCGAACTGATGATCGTCGTCGCGATCATCGCTATCCTCGCGGCGATCGCACTGCCTGCCTATCAGATATATGCAGGCCGATCACAAGTCACCGCCGGCTTGGCCGACATGCGCGGCGGCGTGGTGACATTCGAAGAACGTATCCAGAACGGTAATAACGCCGCCGGCAGCCCTGCGGATGCAAGCGAGATTGGCCTGCCATTGAATACCGTACGCTGCAGCGCTATTACCCCAACCGGCACTTGGGCGGCCGCCAGCGGCCAGACCATCGTCTGCACCCTTGCCGGCAATCCCAACGTGTCGGGCAAAACTTTGACGCTCACCCGCGACAGCGAAGGGCGGTGGAGCTGTACCACTACCGTCGACACACTCTATCGTCCGAACGGTTGCTCCTGATACCGAACCCCCTTCGCGACACGCTTTGTCGCCGGCTCGATTGATCCAGTCGCGTCGCAGATTCTGATATCCATCGCAGACCAGCCTACCCTGAATGGAGGCCGGTACCGCCACTATCTGCTGATGACACCCTTTGGACTGTCGACGACAGTTCCAAGTTCGCTCGGCCCACAACCCGCTCCCGTGGCTTGAACAGAAGCGGTACTATTTCCCGAAACTTCATGCCGTTTCGATGTTATTGTCGGGAGTGCATGATCCACTTGGGGTCTGCGGGGCGAGGGGCTGTATTTGTGAACGTTGCTCACACATCCAATCTGATCGGCATCACCGGGATCGCCCGGCGCTTGGTGCTGGACGGCGCTTTGGACGAGACCGTCGCCCGCGAGGCGCTCGATGCCGCCACGCGCGAACGCAAGCCGATCGCCAACTATCTACGCGAACACAAGCTGGTGACGCCGCCGCAGTTGGCCGCCGCAAACTCGATCGAATTCGGCATGCCGCTGTTCGATCCCACGGTCATGGATCCCAGCCAGAGCGCGATCCGACTGGTCAAGGAAGAACTGCTCCAGAAACATCTCGTGCTGCCGTTGTTCAAACGCGGAGGGCGACTCTTCGTCGGCGTTTCCGATCCGACCAACACCGCTGCGCTCGACGAGGTGAAGTTCCACACCAATCTGCTGGTGGAACCGATCCTCATCGACGAGGACGCCATCAAGCGCACCATGCAGTTGTGGATGGAGTCCAGCGATGCGCTGGGCAATCTGGACGATGCCGAGGGCCTGGACAATCTCGACGTCTCGGGCGGCGAAGACGAGGGCGGCAGCGACGGCGGTATCGACAGCAAGAACGACGACACGCCTGTGGTGAAGTTCGTCAACAAGGTGCTGGTGGATGCGATCCGCCGCGGCGCTTCCGACATCCATTTCGAGCCCTACGAAACCGATTACCGCGTGCGGCTGCGCATCGACGGTATCCTTAAACAGGTCGCGAAGGCCCCGGTCAAACTGAGCCAGCGCATCGCCGCGCGCCTGAAGGTGATGTCGCAGTTGGACATCGCCGAAAAGCGCGTGCCGCAGGACGGTCGTATCAAACTCAACCTGTCGAAGACCCGGCAGATCGACTTCCGCGTGAGCACCCTGCCCACCCTGTTCGGCGAGAAAGTCGTGCTGCGTATCCTCGACGGCAGCGCAGCCAAACTCGGCATCGAGAAACTCGGCTACGAGCCCGACCAGCAAACACTATTCCTCGACGCGATCAAGAAACCCTACGGCATGGTGCTGGTGACCGGCCCCACCGGCTCCGGCAAGACCGTGTCGCTGTATACGGCACTGGGCATCCTCAACGAGGAAGAGCGCAACATCTCCACGGTCGAAGACCCGGTGGAAATCCGCCTCCCCGGCATCAACCAGGTCCAGCAGAACCAGAAGCGCGGCATGACCTTCGCCGCCGCGCTCCGCAGCTTCCTGCGTCAGGATCCCGACGTGATCATGGTCGGCGAAATCCGCGACCTCGAAACCGCCGAAATCGCCATCAAGGCGGCGCAGACCGGTCACATGGTGCTGTCGACCCTACATACCAACGACGCACCGCAGACCATCTCGCGCCTGATGAACATGGGCATCGCGCCGTTCAACATCACCTCGTCGGTAAGCCTGGTCATCGCCCAGCGCCTCGCGCGCAGGCTGTGCAACAACTGCAAACGCGAAGCGATACTGCCCGAACACGCACTGCTGGCCGAAGGCTATACGGCCGACGATGTGCATGCCGGCATCAAACTGTACGAAGCCGTGGGCTGCGGCGAATGCACGGGCGGCTACAAGGGCCGCACCGGCATTTACGAAGTCATGCCGATGACCGACAAGATCCAGGCCATCGTCCTGCAGGGCGGCAACGCCATGCAGATCGCCGAGGCCGCGCAGGCCTCCGGCGTGAAGAACCTGCGTCAATCTGCGCTGCTGAAAGCCCGGAACGGCCTCACCAGCCTCGCCGAAATCAACCGCGTCACCAAGGACTAAGCCATGGCCGCATCCCGCACCGCTGCGAAAACCACCTCCGTCACCGAACGCGCCGGCAATCAGATGCCGACCTTCGTCTGGGAAGGCACCGACAAACGCGGCATCAAGATGAAGGGCGAGCAGCAGGCCAAGAACGGCAATCTGCTGCGCGCCGAGCTGCGCCGTCTGGGCATCACGCCCACCGTCGTCAAGCCCAAGCCCAAGCCGCTGTTCGGCGCCGCCGGCAGCAAGGTCGGCGCCAAGGACATCGCGATCTTCAGCCGCCAGATCGCCACGATGATGAAATCGGGCGTGCCGCTGGTGCAGTCGCTGGAGATCATCGGCAACGGCCAGAAGAATCTGCGGATGAAGAATCTGGTCGACGCCGTGCGCGTCGATATCGAAGGCGGCTCGTCCATCTACGAGGCGATGAGCAAGCACCCTGTGTATTTCGACGAGTTGTACCGCAACCTCGTGCGCGCCGGCGAATCGGCGGGCGTGCTCGAGACCGTGCTCGACACCATCGCGACGTACAAGGAAAACACCGAGGCACTCAAGGGCAAGATCAAGAAAGCGCTGTTTTACCCGGCGATGGTGATCGTGGTCGCGATCCTGGTCAGCTCGGTCATGCTCGTCTTCGTGGTTCCGCAGTTCGAGGACGTGTTCAAGAACTTCGGCGCCGAACTTCCCGCGTTCACCCAGCTGATCGTGAAATTCTCGCGCTTCATGGTGTCTTGGTGGTGGCTGATGCTGGGCATCGCGATCGCCTGTATCGCGAGCTTCATCTTCGCGTACAAGCGTTCGCCGGGGTTCCAGCATTTCCTCGACAAGGTCATTCTCAAGGTGCCGGTGATCGGCGCGATCATGCACAACTCCGCCATCGCCCGCTTCGCGCGCACCCTCGCCACCACCTTCAAGGCCGGCGTGCCGCTGGTCGAAGCGCTGGAAAGCGTCGCGGGCGCCACCGGCAACTCGGTTTACGAAAAAGCGGTGTGGCGCATCCGAGAGGACGTGTCCGTCGGCTATCCGGTCAACATGGCGATGAAGCAGGTCAACCTGTTCCCGCACATGGTCGTGCAGATGGCGGCGATCGGCGAAGAGGCCGGTGCGCTCGACACCATGCTGTTCAAGGTCGCCGAGTTCTACGAGCAGGAAGTCAACAACGCCGTGGACGCGCTGGCCAGCCTGCTGGAACCGATGATCATGGTCATCATCGGCGTGATGGTGGGCAGCATGGTCGTCGGCATGTACCTGCCGATCTTCAAGCTGGCCGCCGCGGTCGGCGGCTGAGTCCGGGCCCGCGCATCGATGGCGTTCCTCGACCAGAACCCGGCGATCGGTTTTCCGATCGCCGCCGGCCTCGGGCTGCTCGTCGGCAGCTTCCTCAACGTGGTGATCCTGCGCCTGCCCAAACGGCTTGAGTGGGAGTGGAAACGCGACGCGCTCGATGAACTGGGACAGGGCGATCTCTACGATCCGCCGCCGCCCGGCATCGTGGTCGAGCCATCGCACTGCCCGCACTGCCAGCACAAGCTCTCGTGGTATGAAAACATCCCGGTCTTCAGCTGGCTCGCGCTGCGCGGCCGTTGCCGCAACTGCAAAGCGCCGATCTCGATCCAGTATCCCGCCGTCGAACTGCTGACGATGCTGCTGGTCGTCGCCAGCGTCTGGCGTTTCGGCTTCGGCTGGCAGGGATTCGGTGCGTCGCTGCTGAGCTGTTTCCTGATCGCGGGCGCGGGCATGGACCTGCGCACCAAGCTGCTGCCCGATCAGATCACGCTGTCGTTGCTGTGGCTCGGCCTCATCGCCAGCGTCGACAACCTGTTCGTGCCAGCCAAGGAAGCCATCGCCGGCGCTGTGCTGGGCTACGTCTCGCTGTGGACGGTGTACTGGGTGTTCAAACAGCTGACCGGCAAGGTCGGCATGGGGCATGGCGACTTCAAGCTGCTCGCCGCGCTGGGCGCCTGGGCCGGCTACAAGGCCCTGCTGCCGATCGCGCTGATGTCATCGCTGGTCGGCGCCATCATCGGATCGATCTTCCTCGCAATGCAGGGCCGCGACCGCAACACCCAGATCCCGTTCGGGCCGTACCTCGCCATCGCCGGCTGGATCGTCTTCATGTGGGGCGATGTGATCATTGGCACCTACATGCACATGTCGGGCCTCGAGTAACCCCATGGCTCGGCTTCCGTAAAACATGTACTGCGTCGGCGTGACCGGTGGCATCGCCTCGGGCAAGTCCGCAGTGGCGCACGCCTTCGCGGCCTTGGGCATCGTCATCGCCGACGCCGATATCGCCGCGCGCGAAGCCGTTGCAGTTGGTAGCGATGGTCTGGCCGAAGTGGTCGCCGCGTTCGGCCCCGATATTCTCGACGACACCGGCGCCCTCGACCGCGCCGCGATGCGTAAACGCGTATTCGGCGACGACGACGCGCGTAAACGCCTCGAAGCCATCATCCATCCACGCGTGCGCGAATCGCTCGCGCGCCAGTGCGCACAGGCGACGAGTCCATACGCGATTGCTGCGATCCCGCTATTGGCGGAAGTCGGCGCGCGCGCTGCTTATCCGTGGCTGCAGCGCATCCTGGTCGTGGACGTCCCTGTCGAGGTGCAGCATGCGCGATTGATCCAGCGCGACGGCATCGATAACGCATTGGCCGACAAGATGATCGCCGCGCAGGCGACGCACGAACAGCGTCTCGCTGTCGCGGACGACATCGTCGTCAACACTGGCAGCCTGGAAGACCTGCAGCGACATGTTGTCTTGTTGGATGCGCGGTACCGCAGCCTCGCGAACATTGCGTAGAGTCAGCTTCGACGCATCAACAACGTCGCAATAGCCTTAGATGCCGACTGGATATCGCGAAGACCCCGGGCCGCTTTCAATTCCTTCAGGACCCCGCAAGAACGAGATTCCGATCTTTCGCATTGCGTGCCTGACGATTCGGCTTACTTCATTCTGTATACCGTCAACAGCTCGAAGGTCTTCTCGTCGAGATAAAAACAGTACGTCGCCCCCAGCGTCTCTTCCGAAGTGACGCCATAGCAGGTTTCCAAATAGTGCTTGTCCTTGAGAACGGCACGAACTCTCTCGATATGCGGGCTCGTCATGGATGGACCTGCGACGCCCAGGGACCCGTATCTCAGGCGCCTGACAGAATAAAGGGAGAAAACATCGAGATCGATGCCGTCTTTCTGGGCGAAGCCCAGTGAAGACGTTGCCGCAGCTACGGCCTGATCGACACCGCCTTTATTTGTGGATGTCGCTGCGACTGCGGCGGAAGGCATCGGCGAGCCGACGTCGTTTTCGCATGCCAGCAGCGACAATACCGACAAGACGATAATCATTGCTCTCATTGAATCCCCTCTACCGATCGGATTGAATACGCACGGGCATGTCCTGTGCAACCAGCTATAACGATCAGCGCACAGCTTTCACGACCGTTCCGCCTTTCATCACGAACACAACACTTTCGAGCAACGCCACATCCTGCACAGGATTGCCCGACACCGCCACGATATCCGCATAGCGACCGGTTTCGATCGCGCCGATATCACTGCGTCCCAGCGCTTCCGCAGCATTGATCGTTGCCGACTGGATCGCCTGCGTCGGGGTCATGCCGTAGCGCACCATCACCGCGAATTGCCTGGCGTTGTCGCCGTGAGGAAAGATGCCGGCGTCGGTGCCGTAGACCATCTTCACGCCGGCCTGGTGCGCGCGACGGAAGTTCTCCCGCTGCAGGTCGCCGATCTCGCGGTCCTTGCGCAGGTTGTCTTCGAGCACACCATTCTTGCGGCCTTCCGACTGGGTGTAATCGGTGTTGTAAATGTCCATCGACAGCCACGAGCCGTATTGCTTCGCGAGACGGATGCCTTCTTCGTCGATGAGGCTGGCGTGTTCGATGGTGTTCACGCCGGCGCGGATGGCTTCGCGGATGCCGGCGGCGCCATGCGCATGCGCGGCGACCTTGAGGCCCCACATCTTCGCTTCGTCGACGGTGGCTTTCATCTCGTCGTAAGTCATCTGTTGCTGGCCGGGCTCGGTGTTGCGCGAGAACACGCCGCCGGTGGCACAGATCTTGATGACCTGCGCGCCGTATTTGCGGACTTCGCGCACCGACTTGCGGGCCTCTTCGGCGTTGTCGGCGTTGTAGGCATTGCGGTCGTTCATCGACGGCGGGAAGTATGTGGAATCGCAGTGGCCGCCGGTGGCGCCGAACGCGTAACCGGCCGGAACGATGCGCGGACCGACGACCTTACCGGCGTCGATCGCCTGTTGCAGGCCGACATCGTTCCAGTCGTCGGAACCGAGATTGCGGATGGTGGTGAAGCCAGCCATCAGCGTGTCGTGCGCATGCGTCACCGACACCGCGGACCAGAAGCGGTCGCTGAACTGCAGATACGTGTAGCCGCTGTAGGTCGGGTCGCTGTCGATGTGCACGTGCATGTCGATCAGGCCCGGGAGCAGGGTCATCTCCTTGAGGTCGATGCGCTCGGCGCCTTCGGGCACGGCATCGCCCGCGCGGCCCACCGAAACGATGCGGCCTTCGCGAACGACGATCTGCGGGTTGTCGATGAGTTTTCCGCTGCGCACATCGAGCATGCGCGCAGCGGTGAGGATCCGCACATCGCTCCGCGATTCTGGGGCTTCCTGGGAATGCACCACGAAGGTCGCTGTGGTCAGGAGGAGGCTGCAGAGCAGCGGCAGGAGGCGCGGACGGCGCATGGTCAAGTCCTCTGTAGGGAGCGGCGGCTTTTAACAGCCGAATGGCTGGTCAAGCCGCGATAGGCCAAGGAAAGTGTATCCGCAGTCGATCGCGGCTCCCGCCGCTCCCACAGGAATGACCTGTGGTCAATCGACCGGCTGGAACTGCATCGCTGCGGTCGGGCCCAGCCACGGCAGCAGCCAGTGATCCACCAGCAGGAAAGCGAACAGCGCCATCAGATAGACGATCGAATAATTGAAGGTGCGCATGGCGAAGAACTCGTCCGGCGGATCCAGCAACTTCCATGCATACCAGAGGAAGACTACGCCCAGCACCAGCGCGCCGCCGAGATAGAACAGTCCGCTCATGCCGACAGCCCAAGGCAACACCGTGACCGCGAGCAACAGCACCGTGTAGAGCAGGATCTGCCAGCGCGTGTATTCCACGCCATGGGTCACCGGCAGCATCGGCACCAGCGCGCGTGCGTAGTCTTCGCGGCGGAAAATCGCCAGCGCCCAGAAATGCGGCGGCGTCCATACGAAGATGATCAGCACCAGCAGCAGGGCATGCGCCCAGTCCCACGGATTGTTCATGCCGGTGACCGCGGCCCAGCCCAGCAGCGGCGGCGCGGCCCCGGCGATGCCGCCGATGACGATGTTCTGCGGCGTCGCGCGTTTGAGCCATGCGGTGTAGACGACGGCGTAACCGATCAACGATGCGAAGGTCAGCGCGGCGGTGATCGGATTGACCATCGAGATCAACAGCGTCATCGACAGCGCGCCGAGGAACACCGCGAACGCCAGCACCTGCGCCGGCTTCAGCGCGCCGGTGGCGAGCGGACGGTGCGCGGTGCGCGCCATCACCCGGTCGATGCGCTGGTCGATCAGATGATTGATCGCGGCCGCGCTGGCGGCGGCGAGCCAGATGCCGATGAAGCCGAACACGCTCTCGCGCAGCGGCGGCAACCCCGGCACGGCCAGGAACATGCCGACGAACGCGGTAAAGACGATCAGCGCCACCACCCGCGGCTTGGTCAATGCCCAGTATTCGCGCATCGGGATCGCCATCAGAACGCGCTCATACCGTCGGCCGGCACAGGCGCGCCAGCAGGCTGACCAGCAGGAACAGCAGCAGCGCAGCGCCGGCGTTGTGCAGCACCGCGGTCCACAGCGGCAGGCCGAGCACGACGTTGGCGATGCCCAGACCCACCTGCGTCAGCATGAGCAGCGCCAGCACCACGCCGGTCAGCCACAGCCCCGGCGTGCGGATGAGTTTCAGCGCCATCCACAGCAGATAGAAGAACACCACCACCGCCATCGCGCGATGCGCGAGCTGGATCGCGATGCGCGATGCGCCGTCGAGCACGCCGCCCTCGTAGTCCACGCCGATCCCGCGCCAGAGCACGAAGCCTTCGCGGAAATCGTGCGGCGGTATCCACTTGCCGACGCAGGTCGGAAAATCGTTGGCGCAGGCGAGCGCGGCGTAGTTGGCGCTGACCCAGCCGCCGAGGGCGATCTGGATGCCGACCACCACGACCGCGCCGATCAGCCACCAGCGCATCGCATTCGCGCCGGCGATGCGTACCGGGCTGCCAGTGGCGCGCCATGCCATCCAGGTCAGCATCGAGAAGGTGGCCATCCCGCCAAGCAGATGCGCCATCACGATGATCGGTTTCAACAGCATGGTGACGGTCCACATCCCCAGCAATGCCTGGAACACGATCAGCATCAGCGTGAATGTGGCAGCGCGCGACAGATCGTCGTTGCTCCAGCGCAGCGCCGCGATGAGCAGGATGAGCTCTCCGATCACGGCGCATGCGACCGCGGCCTCGTGCATGCCGCGCATGTACAGCGGAATGCCGACTACGATGAACCCTGTAGCCAGCAGGATCTGCGCGATGCCCAGGCGCCGCCGCCGCGCCGCCAGCAATGCCAGCGCCAGCACCAGCGTGCCGAGAATGGCCGCGGCGTGGCGATGGACCTGTTCGCGCCAGGCCTTGTGGACTTCGAGCGGACGCACATCGAGCGCGGTCGGATGATTGACGTCGGCGGTCACCGATGGCCACGTGGCGCGGCCGTAGCAGGTCGGCCAATCGGGGCAGCTGAGTCCGGCGTTCGACAGACGCACGAAGGCGCCGAACACGATGACGCACAGCGCGAGTACGACCGCGAGCCAGGCGATGCGATGGAAATGGCGATAGATCGGCGGCCTGTGGGTGGCCGGTCGGCTCTCGGGGGAATCCTGCGATACGGAAACGTGCGACATGGAAGAGTTCTGCTTACTTCAGCTTGAGCAGCCGGGACATGTCCTGGCGCAGATGGGACGGATCGAAACCCGGAGCGTAGCGCAGAACGACGAAGCCGTTCGGATCCACCACGTACACCGGAATACCGGCCGGATCATTCAGCCGCGGCAATGCCGCGCGCAGCGCCGCGTCGTCCTTGAGCACGCGCAGTTCGGGGCCGCGTTTCGCTGCAGCGGGCGGTTCGCCCAGCCACAGCACTTCGACATGATCGGCGTTGCGGCCGAACAGTTGCCACACCGTGTCGATCTGTCGGGACAGGGTCACGCAGGGATCGCCGCAGGCGGCGGGCGGCGCGACGACGATCCGCCAGGTGCGCTGCACCGGATTCCACGGGTATGCACCGCCATCGGCGAGCGTCACCGGCAGCCTGCGCAGATCGCCGGGCGGCTGCAGCAGCTCGCCGTGGTTCTTCATGCCCGCAGGGCGCCACCCCGAAAAGCGCAGAACGCCGGCCAGCGCGAAAGCGCCGAAGAAGATCGCGAAGATCGCGACCAGCATGAGTCGGTTGCGGTTCGGCGAAGCGGTTCTGTTCATTGCGGAGGCCTGTGGTCGCGTTGCGCTGCGCGTCGTCTGCGCCAGCTCAGCAGCAGTGCGGTGATCAATACGGTGATCGCCAATCCGAACCACTGCACCGCGTAGCCGATATGGCGTTCCGGCGGCAGGGTATTGGGAAGAATGTCGAAATCGCGGGCATAGCCGAGACCGGGGTCATTGTCCGGGCGCAATACGCGCGGCGCGAGTGCCGGCAGGTCCAGCGCGACGCGCAGCATCGGCAGGTCGATGGCCGTCGCGAGCAATGCGCCATCGGATTGCTGGACCGGCGCGCCCATGTCCAGACCCTGGCCCGGCGGGGGCATCAACAGTCCGGCAAGCCGATCGCGTTCGACATCGCGCACGACGCGCGGCAGCGTGCGGTCCGGCGGCAGTGCGGTCCAGCCCAGATCCACCAGCACCGGCAGCCCGTTCTTCAGCACGAAGACGCGATAGGCGCGAACGCCGACCTTGCCGCCCTGCTGCTGGTTGTCGAGCAGCACCGCCGGCGCCTCGGCGAAGCGGCCTTCGACCGCGACCCAGTCGTAATCCGTGGCCCGCGATTCGTCGGCGATCACCGATAGCGGCTTCGGCGTGCGCGAGGTCAGTGCGCTGGATGCTTTCGCCAGCATGTCGCGTTTCTCGTCCGCGCGTTCGAGCTGCCAGAACCCGAGCCACGCGAACAGCGCCGTCGCCAGGAGCGCGATCGCCCAGAGGAACGCAGGATGCCGACGCACGCTCACCCGATCACCCCATCCCCTGCGATAATGCCGACCGCAGACCGTGCTGCCGCGCGGAACCGGAGCTTGCCATGAGCGATTCGTTGAAGACCCTGCTCATCGTCGGGGTGTTGATCCTGATAGTGTGGAATCTGGGTGCCGGCTTGTATTACATGCTTGCCGACAAGGGCAAGACCAACCGCGCAGTGAACGCACTGACCAAACGCATCGCGCTGTCCGTGGCGCTGATCCTGCTGCTGATCCTGTCGATCTACATGGGCTGGATCGAGCCCCATGGCGTAGGTCGCAACCCCGCGGGTTGAGAAGACCCTTGTAGAGCGGCCTTCAGGCCGCTGGACTATCGCTACGAACCCAGCGGCCTGAAGGCCGCTCTACATAGAATTTTGTAGAATCTTTTCAGACACGAAGGCCGGCGAAATGCCGGCCTTGTGCGTTCCGTCGGGTGCGTTCCGGCATCGATGCCGGGACGACACCGTGCTTACAGAACGTAGACGAACAGGAACAGGCCCAGCCACACCACGTCCACGAAGTGCCAGTACCAGGCCACCGCTTCGAACGCGAAGTGCTGATCCTTGGTGAAATGGCCCCTTGCGCAACGCAGCCACATGATCGCCAGCATCAGCGTGCCGAGGGTCACGTGCGCACCGTGGAAGCCGGTGAGCATGAAGAAGGTGGAGCCGTAGATGCCCGAGCCCATCGTGAGATTCAGTTCCTGATAGGCGTGGATGTATTCCTCGGCCTGGTAGAACAGGAACAGGCAGCCCAGCAGCACCGTCGCGCCCAGCCACACCAGAAGCGCCTTGCGGTGCGCGGCTCTCAGCGCGTGATGCGCAAAGGTCACCGTCACGCCCGAGGTCAGCAGGATCAGGGTGTTGATCAGCGGCAGGCCCCAAGCCGGGATGGTCTGGAAGCCACCGCCGATATCGGCCGGACCGCTGCTCGGCCACGACGCGCTGAACGACGGCCACAGGGTGGCGTTGGTCATCACGCCGTCGCCCGCGCCGCCCAGCCACGGCAGCGCGAACTGGCGGGCGTAGAACAGCGCGCCGAAGAACGCGGCGAAGAACATCACTTCGGAGAAGATGAACCACACCATGCCCATGCGGAACGAGGTGTCGACCTGCTTGTTGTAGTGCCCGGCCAGCGATTCGAGGATCACGTCGGCGAACCACTTGAACAGGATCGCGCACAGCCCGGCGAGGCCGACGAAGAACGCGGATTTGCCCCAGGAGACATGGTTCAGCCAGGTGGCGAACCCGACCATGGTGATGAACAGGAACACCGAAGCGAATACCGGCCACCTGCTGCCATGCGGCACGAAGTAGATATCGGGATCGTGGTGAGCGGCGTGCGCTTGGGCCATGGCAGTCGTCTCGCGGATGTGTCGGATGAGTGAAGGTCAGGGAGCGGTACGCGACGCGTCGGCGGACGCACCGGCAGACTTCGCGGTCTTCGCCTGTGCGGCCAACCGTGCGGTCAGCGTATCGTTCTTGAAGAAGGTATAGGACAGCGTGAGCGTGCGCACGTCCTCCGGAAGATCCGGGTCGACGATGAAGCGCACCGGCATCTCGCGGGTTTCGCCGGCGACGAGAGTCTGCGCGGTGAAGCAGAAACACTCGGTCTTGTTGAAGTACTGCGATGCGCGCGCCGGCGCCACCGAAGGCGTAGCGCTGCCGACGATGTCGCGATCGCTGGTGTTGCGGGCGTAATAGGTGGTTTCGTACAGTTCGCCCGGGCGCACCTGCATGCTCAGCTGCCGCGGCCCGAATTCCCAGGGCAGTTTCGAATTCACGCCGCCGTCGAAGGTCACCGTAACCATGCGCTCGCTGCGGGCCGACGCCATCGCGTCGCCGGGATCGGACGCGCCGCGTTCGAGACGGATGCCGAACACCTTCTCGCAGGCGATGCGATACAGCGGCACCAGCGCGAAACTGAAACCGAACGCCACCAGCGAGACGGCGACCATGCCGCCGATGCCGAGGCTGCGCTTGCGGGCGGTTTCGGCGTTCATTGCCCCACCGCGTTGAGCACGATGAAGCCCACGTACACCGCCAGCGAAAGACCGGCCACGACCAGCGCCGTGCGCCGCGCCGAAGCGCGACGGGCAGCAATCGTGCGATCCATGACGGATGCGTTCGCGACGGATGCGTCGCCGGTGGGCGGTGGTGAGGTCATCGTGGCGGCCGGATCGTGCGGGCAATCAGTGGGTGATGTCGCCGTGGGCCAGATCGCCGTCGCGGATCACCGGCGGCGTGCTGAAGGTGTGGTGCGGAGCCGGCGAAGGCACCGTCCATTCCAGACCCTTGGCGCCTTCCCAGGCGCGCGCTTCGGCCTTGGCGCCGTGCTTGAGCGAGTGCCACAGCACGTAGAACATGATGAACGGCGTGGCGAACATGCCGAACGCGCCGATCGAGCTGATCAGGTTCCAGTCGGCGAACACGACGTTGTAGTCCGGGATGCGGCGCGGCATGCCGGCCAGCCCCAGGAAATGCTGCGGGAAGAACAGCAGGTTCACGAACACCACCGACCACCAGAAATGGAACTTGGCGAGGGTTTCGTTGTACATGCGGCCGGTCCACTTCGGCCACCAGTAGTAGACGCCGGCGATGATGGCGAACAGCGCACCGGTCACCAGCACGTAGTGGAAGTGCGCGACCACGAAGTAGGTGTCGTGATACTGGAAGTCGGCCGGAACGATCGCGAGCATCAGGCCCGAGAAGCCGCCGATGGTGAACAGGATCACGAACGCGATCGCCCACAGCATCGGCGATTCGAAGGAGATCGAGCCGCGCCACATCGTGGTGACCCAGTTGAACACCTTCACGCCGGTCGGGATCGCGATCAGCATCGTCGCGAACATGAAGTAGATCTCGCCGCCCATCGGCATGCCGACGGTGAACATGTGGTGCGCCCACACGATGAACGACAGGAAAGCGATCGAAGCGGTCGCGTAGACCATCGCCTGGTAACCGAACAGCGGCTTGCGGCTGAAGGTCGGGATGATTTCCGACACGATGCCGAACGCCGGCAGGATCATGATGTAGACCTCGGGGTGACCGAAGAACCAGAAGATGTGCTGGAACATCACCGGGTCGCCGCCGCCCTTCGCGCTGAAGAAGCTGGTCAGGAAGAACTTGTCGGTGAGCAGCATCGTCACCGCGCCGGCGAGCACCGGCATCACCGCGATCAGCAGGAAGGCGGTGATCAGCCACGTCCAGCAGAAGATCGGCATCTTCAGCAGGTCGACGCCGGGGGCGCGCATGTTGAGGATGGTGGCGATGATGTTGATAGCGCCCATGATCGAGCTGATGCCCATCATGTGGATGGCGAAGATCACGAACGACAGGTTGAAGCCGCCCTGCAGCGACAGCGGCGGATACAGCGTCCAGCCGCCGGCAGGCCCGCCGCCCGGGAGGACCAATGTCACCAGCAGCAGCGCGAACGCGAACGGCATGATCCAGAAGGACCAGTTGTTCATGCGCGGCAGCGCCATGTCCGGCGCGCCGATCTGCAGCGGGATCATCCAGTTGGCCAGGCCGACGAAGGCCGGCATCACGCCGCCGAAGATCATCACCAGCGCGTGGATGGTGGTCATCTGGTTGAAGAACTCGGGCTTGACGAACTGCAGGCCCGGCGTCATCAGCTCGGCGCGGATCACCACCGACATCGCCGCGCCGATGATGAACATTACGAAGCTGAAGACCAGATAGAGCGTGCCGATGTCTTTGTGATTGGTCGAATAGAGCCAGCGTTCGACGAAGCTTTGCTTGTGATCGTGCGCGTCGTGACCGTGGTGGTCGGAAGCGGCGTCGTGATCGGCGTGCGTGGTGGCCATGACTTACCTCAACAAAAGTAGTGCGATCAGCCGGCCGGGTTGGCGGCGGCTGCGGGGGCGTTCTGGTCGACGGCGGCGGCGGCGGCCGGAGCGTCGGCCGCGGCTGCGGCGTCGGCTGGAGCTGCGTCGGCGGGCGCGGCCTCCACGGGGGCTGCGACCGGGGCCGGGGCTGACGGCGCATTCTTGGCGCGCTCGGCGGCCAGCCACTGGTCGTACTCGGCCTTGGGCACCGCTTTCACCACGATCGGCATGAAGCCATGGTCCTTGCCGCACAGTTCGGCGCACTGCCCACGGTAGATGCCCGGCGTCTTGATTTCGGTCCACGCCTCATTGATCAGGCCCGGGATGGCGTCCTGCTTCCAGCCCAGCGCGGGCACCCACCAGGCGTGGATCACGTCGTCGGCGGTGATCAGGAAGCGGATCTTGGTGTTGGTCGGCAGGACCAGCACGTTGTCCACGTCCAACAGGTAATTCGGGTGGTTCGCGGTGCGGGCGTCCACGCCGCTCTGGCGGATCTCGTCGCTCTTGCGGTCGAGACGGCTGGTGAAGCTGACCGCGTCGCCGGGCGTCTCGGCCATGTACTCGTACTTCCAGAGCCACTGGTAGCCGGTGATCTTGACGGTCATCGCCGAGTCGCGGGTGTCGTACATCGCGATCAGCTTGCTGGTGGCCGGGAAGGCCATCAGCACCAGCAGCGCCACCGGAACCACGGTCCAGATGATCTCGAGCTTGGTGCTGTGGGTGAAGTCCACATCGGGTTTTGCGCCCTTGGACTTGCGGAACTTGAACATGGCGTAGGCCATGGCGCCGAAGACGATCAAGCCGATCGCCACGCAGATCCACAGCGCCAGCATGTGCGCGTCGTAGGCGTTCTGCGAGGAGGCGGTGACGCCCTTGCCCATGTTGAGCTGCCACGGCACCGGGTCGGCCGATTGGGCCATCGCCGCCATCGGCAGCAACGCGACCAGCGGCAGCGCCGCCAGCGTCCGGCCCCAGTTTGTCCAACTCGCACGCATTTGCACCATGGCCCAGAACCCCGAAGTCGTGACTAGCTCAGAAAATAGGTACGGGGACGACTCGGCGGCGGAGGCAGGCCTGGAAGCCATGCTGCCGCAAATCGGGTCCCGGAAAACCGGAGAATGGTAGCCGTTCGCGGCATCCACGGGCAAGCAAGGCCCGCTCGCGGCGGCGGAGACGTTCCACCATACGCCCTCGACCGGCCGGGTTGGCGGGCACTGATAGAATCCGCCGTTTCTCCGCTTGCCGGACTGCCGTGAACGAGATCGTCGACTTGTCTGTCAACCCGCCCCCAAGCCGGATCCTCTCTCCCGAGCTGCCGGCCGCGCCCGGCTCGCTGCGCGCCGCGATCACCGGGGCCTGGGTCCGCGACGAGGCCGAACACGTCCACGAACTGCTGGCCGCCGCCCGCCAGCCGGACGCGGACCGCGCCGCCATCCAGGCCACCGCCGCGGACCTGGTGCGCCGGGTCCGAGCCCGCGCGCAGGACCAGGGCGCGATCGAAGCCTTCATGCGCCAGTACGACCTCGGCAGCGAGGAAGGCGTGCTGCTGATGTGCGTGGCCGAGGCCCTGCTGCGCATTCCCGATCAGGACACCGCCGACAAGCTGATCCGCGACAAACTGGGCGATGCCGACTGGAAGCGGCACATGGGCCAGTCCGAGTCGGTACTGGTCAATGCCTCGACCTGGGGCCTGATGCTGACCGGCAAGCTGGTCGATCTGGCCGACGACACCAAACGCGACGTCCACAACGCCTTCAAGCGCCTGATCGGCCGCGTCGGCGAGCCGGTGATCCGGCTCGCGGTGCGCCAGGCGATGCGGATCATGGGTCACCAGTTCGTGATGGGCCGCACCATCGACGAAGCCCTGTCGCGCAGCCGCAAGGGCGACAACGCCAACTATCGTTATTCCTTCGACATGCTGGGCGAAGGCGCGCTGACCACCGCCGATGGCCTGCGTTATCTCGAAGCCTACCGGCAGGCGATCCACGCCATCGGCAAGAGCGGAAGCTTCAAGGACGCCGATGTCTTCGCCGTGCCCAGCATCTCGGTCAAGCTCTCCGCACTGCATCCGCGCTACGAACACGCCAAGCGCGCGCGGGTGTTCGCCGAACTCGGCCCGCGGCTGCTGGAGCTGTCGCAGCTGGCCAAACAGTACGGCATCGGCCTGACCATCGACGCCGAGGAAACCGACCGTCTCGAACTCTCGCTCGACCTGATCTTCCAGGTGCTGGCCGACGCATCGCTGCGCGGCTGGAACGGTTTCGGCATCGTGGTGCAGGCGTATCAGAAGCGCGCACCGTTCGTGATCGACTACATCGCCGACATGGCCCGCCGCCTGGACCGGAGAATCCCGGTGCGCCTGGTCAAGGGCGCTTACTGGGACAGCGAAGTCAAACGCGCCCAGGTCGACGGCCAGTCCGGCTACCCGGTCTTCACCCGCAAGCCGAACACCGATGTGTCGTACCAGGCCTGCGCGCGCCGGCTGCTGGACGCGACCGACGCGATCTATCCGATGTTCGCGACCCACAACGCGCAGACCATCGCCGCGATCCACCGCATGGCCGGGAATGCCGCCTATGAATTCCAGAAACTCCACGGCATGGGCGACGATCTCTACGCCGAAGTGATCCCGGCCGACCGCCTGAACGTGGCCTGCCGCGTCTATGCGCCGGTGGGTTCGCACGAGGACCTGTTGCCGTATCTGGTGCGCCGCCTGCTGGAAAACGGCGCCAACTCCAGTTTCGTGAACCGGATCACCGACGAGAACGTCGCCATCGACGACCTGATCCGCGATCCGATCGAAACCGTGTCGGCCTTCGACACCATTCCCCATCCGCGCATTCCGCTGCCGGTCGATGTGTACCGCAGCTTCCTGGCGCTCGACAGCAGCAACGACAGAGACAATTCCATGGGCCTCAATCTCGCCAACGATGCGCAGCTGCGCACGCTCGCCGAACAGATCAACGCCGCGGTGACCGGCGACTGGCGCGCCGCGCCGCTGGTGCCTGGCGCGACCGCAGCGCGCGCATCGCTGCCGGTCACCAATCCCGCCGACCGCCGCCAGACCGTCGGCCAGTGGCAGCCGGCCGACAGCGCCACCGTCGAGATAGCCCTGCAGAACGCGGTCGCCGCGCAGCCCGCGTGGGACGCGATGCCGGCCGCCAGCCGCGCGACCATCCTCGAACACGCCGCGAAACTGCTCGAAGCACGCATGCCGCAGTACATCGCGCTGTGCACGAAGGAAGCCGGCAAGACCATTCCCGACGGCATCGCCGAAGTCCGCGAAGCCGTGGATTTCCTGCGCTATTACGCCGGCCAGGCGCGGAAGATCTTCGCGCCGGAGCCCCTGCCCGGCCCGACCGGCGAATCCAACACCCTGCAGCTCGCCGGCCGCGGCGTGTTCGTGTGCATCTCGCCGTGGAATTTCCCGCTGGCGATCTTCATGGGCCAGGTCGCGGCCGCGCTGGCCGCGGGCAACAGCGTCATCGCCAAGCCGGCCGAACAGACCAATCTTATCGGCTACGCCGCAGTGAAACTGATGCACGAAGCCGGCGTGCCCGAAGCCGTGCTGCAGTTCCTGCCGGGCGACGGCGCCACCGTCGGCGCGGCACTGACGAAGGATCCGCGCGTCGCCGGCGTGGCCTTCACCGGCTCCAACGACACCGCCCGCGCAATCAACCGCGCCATGGCCGCGCGCGAAGCCGCCATCGGCGTACTCATCGCGGAAACCGGCGGCCAGAACGCGTTGATCGGCGATTCCTCGTCGCTGCCGGAGCAACTGGTGAAGGACGCGATCTCGTCCGCGTTCACCTCCGCCGGCCAGCGCTGCTCGGCCGCGCGCGTGCTGTTCGTGCAGGACGACATCGCCGACAAGGTGATGCACATGCTGGCCGGTGCGATGGCCGAACTGAAGGTCGGCGACCCCGGCCTGCTGTCGACCGACATCGGCCCGGTGATCGACGCCGACGCGCTGGCGCTGCTGGACGCCCACGCCGCGAAGATGGCGAAGGAAGCGAGACTCATCGCTACCGCCCCGACCGACGGCAGCATCGCCCACGGCACCTACTTCGCCCCGCGCGCCTGGGAACTGCAGTCGCTGTCGCAGCTCACCCGCGAGAACTTCGGCCCAGCGCTGCACGTGATCCGCTGGAGAGCCGATCAGCTGGATCAGGTCATCGACACCATCAACGCCACCGGCTTCGGCCTGACCCTCGGCATCCACTCGCGCATCGACGAGACCATCGACCGCATCGCGGCGCGCGCGAAGGTCGGCAACATCTACGTCAACCGCAACCAGATCGGCGCGGTGGTCGGCGTGCAGCCGTTCGGCGGCCAGAACCTGTCCGGCACCGGCCCGAAAGCCGGCGGGCCGCACTATCTGCCGCGGTTCACGACTGAGAAGACGGTGACGGTGAATACGACGGCGGCTGGCGGGAATGCTTCGCTGTTGACGTTGGGCGATTGAATCAGCGCACCATTGAATGACACGGGCCGCGCATGCGGCTCGCGTCGTATCTATCCGATGTCATCCCGAGCGCAGCGAGGGATCTGCTGTTGCCCGATTGCTGTCAGCGCAGACCAAGAAAGCAGGTCCCTCGCTGCGCTCAGGATGACAGGCCAAGAGGCTTCGATACGTCGTAGCGCCTGACACATCCCCCGCCTCAACGCCAGTCCTGTACGCGCGCGACGCAGCCGGTGACAATCGGGTTCCGTTGTCCGCCGTATGAAGTCCCGATGTCCGATACCGCAGCACCGTCTCCCGAATCCCCCGCCGGCATCGCCGCGCCCGTGCGCTCCGCCGCATCCATCGCGACCGTCATCGCCCAGACGATCGCCGACGAGATCGTCGCGCAGCCGGCGCAGGTGCGCGCGGCAGTGGGCCTGCTCGACGAAGGCGCGACGGTGCCGTTCATCGCCCGCTACCGCAAGGAAGTCACCGGCGGTCTGGACGACACCCAACTGCGCAATCTTGAAACCCGGCTGATCTATCTGCGCGAGATGGAGGATCGCCGCGATGCGATCCTGGCGTCGATCGCCGAGCAGGGAAAGCTGACGCAAGCGCTGATCAACGATCTGCTCGCTGCGGACAGCAAGTCGCGGCTGGAAGACCTTTATCTGCCGTACAAGCCCAAACGTCGCACCAAAGCGCAGATCGCGCGCGAAGCCGGGCTGGAACCGCTGGCCGATGCGATCCTCGCCGATCCGTCGGTCGCGCCCGACGAACGCGCGAAGACCTTCATCGATCCCGACAAGGGCGTGGCCGATGCCGCCGCTGCACTGGACGGCGCGCGCGCGATCCTGATCGAACGCTTCGGCGAGAACGCGGCGCTGGTCGGCGAGTTGCGCGACTGGCTGCAGGCCAAGGGCGTGCTGCGCGCGAAGGTCGTCGCCGGCAAGGAAAACGAAGGCGCGAAGTTCCGCGACTATTTCGATCACTCCGAGTCACTTGCCAACATCCCCTCGCACCGCATGCTCGCGCTGCTGCGCGGCCGGCGCGAGGACATGCTGTCGGTGGATCTCGAACCCACCACCGACGTCGAACAGGGCAACGCCTACGCCGAAGGCCGCGTCGCGCTGGCGGCCGGCATCGCCATGCAGGGCCGCCCTGCCGACAAGTGGCTGGGCGACACCTGCCGCCTGGCATGGCGCGCGCGGCTGCTGATGAATCTCTCGCTCGAACTCATCACCGCCGCGCGCGAAAAGGCTGAAAACGAGGCGATTTCGGTGTTCGGCGACAATCTCAAGGATCTTCTGCTGGCCGCGCCGGCCGGGCCGCGCAGCGTGCTCGGGCTCGATCCCGGCCTGCGCACAGGCGTGAAGGTCGCCATCGTCGACGCCACCGGCAAAGTGGTCGCCACCGACACGATCTATCCGCACGAGCCGAAGCGGCAATGGGATGGCTCGCTCGCGCGACTGAAGCAGCTCTGCGCCGAACACAAGGTCGAACTGATCGCGATCGGCAACGGCACCGCCAGCCGCGAGACCGACAAGCTCGCTGGCGAACTCATCGCGAAACATCAGGAACTCAAGCTCACCAAGATCATGGTCAGCGAGGCCGGCGCGTCGGTGTATTCGGCGTCCGAGCTGGCCGCGCGCGAATTCCCGAATCTCGATGTCAGCCTGCGCGGCGCGGTGTCCATCGCACGGCGCCTGCAGGATCCGCTGGCGGAACTGGTGAAGATCGAACCCAAGGCGATCGGCGTCGGCCAGTACCAGCACGACGTGAATCCTTACGCGCTGGCGCGTTCGCTCGACGCGAAGGTCGAAGACTGCGTGAACGCGGTCGGCGTGCACGTGAATACCGCCTCAGCGGCGCTGCTGGCGCGCGTCGCCGGACTGTCGAGTTCGGTGGCCGAAAACATCATTACGTATCGCGATACGCACGGCGCGTTCAGGACCCGTCGCGAGTTGTTGAAAGTGCCGCGCCTCGGCGACAAAACCTTCGAGCAGTGCGCCGGCTTCCTGCGCGTCGCCGACGGCGACCAGCCGCTGGATGCCTCATCCGTGCATCCCGAGGCCTATCCGGTGGTCGAGCGCATCGTCGAGGCCTGCGGACGCCCGGTCGCGCAGCTGATCGGCGATACCGCCACCCTGCGCAATCTGAAACTGGAACAGTTCACCGACGAACGCTTCGGTCTGCCGACGGTGCGCGACATCGTCAGGGAACTGGAAAAACCCGGCCGCGACCCGCGTCCCGAGTTCAAGGCTGCGCGCTTCGCCGATGGCGTCGAGAAAATCAGCGACCTGGTACCCGGCATGGTGCTGGAAGGCGTGGTGACGAATGTCGCCGCGTTCGGCGCGTTCGTCGATATCGGCGTGCATCAGGACGGTCTGGTCCACATCTCGGCGCTGGCCGATAAATTCGTCAAGGATCCGCGCAGCGTGGTCAAGGTCGGCGATGTGGTCAAAGTGAAAGTCATGGAAGTGGATGCGCCGCGCAAGCGCATCGGTCTGAGCTGTCGTCTCGACGACGTTCCCGGCGAAACCCGCGGCGGCAAGCGCGAAGAGCGCGACAACGCCGGCGGCAACCGCAACAGCGGTCGCGACGCGCGCGGTCATGGCGCAAACAGCGCCGGTCCGAAACCCCGTCCCGGCAACGCGGCGCCGCCCGCGAACACCGCAATGGCCGATGCGCTGCGGGCGTTGAAGCGCTGATCGTCGATAACGCTGCCGGGCGGAATCCCGGCAGCATCGGCCGTTACTCGAACACGCCTTCGCGCAGCCATTTCGTCGCGACCCACTTCTCACCCGCGATCACCGGCGCGCCGCCGTGCAGGGTTTTCGTCGAGGGATGCGGGCGGTCGTAGCTGAAGAACAGCGCGCAGCCGCGCTTGGCCGCGAAGCGCAGGCCCAGATCCGGGAACGTGGTTTCGCCGCCGCGCTCGGGTTCGCGCAGATAGATCAGCAGCGTGGCGATGCGCTGTCCGCCGCGGGCGAGGACGGCGGCCGAACCCTCGGCCGTCGGGTCGAAATAATCGTAGTGCGGTTCGTAACGGTCGCCCGGGCGGTAATGCAGCACCTGCAGATGCTCGCCGTTCTCGACTGGCCACGACAGCAACTGCGCGATCCGCGCTTCGATCGAACGCACCAGCGGATTCTCGTCGCGCCGGAAGAACATGCCGCGGCTGGTGCGCACGGCATCCAGCTTGTTGTGGCCGGTCTTCATGTCGGTGGTGAGCGAACGCTGCATGCGCGGCCGCGCGGTTTCCACCAGTCGGTCGCATTCGTTCTTGCTGAGGAAATCCGCGAACATCACGATCTGCGGATCGGGCATGCTCACCAGCACCGACACCTTGCGGTCGCCGGCATCGATCGACATCGCACCATCGTCGAGCGCCGGCGCCGGCATCCTGCGCTCGCTGGCGGTCGTCGAACGCTGCGCAGCAACCTGCACCGGGGCCTGTCCGGATGTCGCGACCGGCACTGGAGGCGCTTCTGTCGCGACCGAACGCTCCCCCATCGCTTCCGCGATCAGGCCCATGGCGAGATCGCGCCGCCAGCCGCGGTCGCACATCGACTGCAACAGCGCATGCGTGGGCTGGCCCGCCCGGAGCTGCTCCACGAGCCATCGGGTGATGTTTCGATAATCGGTGTCGGCCATCTATCCGCCCCTGGGCTGTTCGTTGCGGCTGCTATTGTCCGATGGGATCGGCGCAGCGGCCGTCGCGATCGCGGGCATCGGCGGACCACCGGGCCAATCCGCAGCGACCGTCGCGCATCTTCGGACAGGATAACGAAAACAGCGATGCCCCCGTCCGTTTCATCCCTGGCGCCGGGATCGCGCTCGCCCACCCGGCATTCCACGCTAATCGGGACATCGAACTTCCTGATCCGGCACTCGGATCTCCCTCTCGAAACACGTCCGCCCCAGCGGCCATCCGCAGCCGGAGGGCGTCGGGTCGCGCCCGGCGACCGCGCCAGATGGAGAACGATTTTATCCGTCGAATCAAAGACCTATCGTGTTGACAACGTCCGACCGCAGCAGATATGGTGCCTCGCTGCCGAGCAGAAATTCGCGTTCGGCAGATACGGATTTTCTTTAGTTATCCAACGGCATAAAGGAAGATTTAAATGAATTCGAGCACGATCCTGAAAGCGTGGAAGCAATCCGAAGGCAAAGCGTCGATCGAACAGGTGGCGGGCATGCCCGTCGTCGACGAGAACCTTCTTCGTCAGATCGGCGGCGGTCAACAACAGCAGAATCGGGAATTCTCTTCGGGTTTCTTCTGCTCGGTCAGCGGCGAATGCAACGGCGGCACCTCCTGCTGGCCGTTCTGATTTCCTGGGATTAGAGAACGATTAGAGAAGAGGAGCGACCGAAATTCGCTTCTCTTTTTTTGCCGCCGCACGGATGGCACAGCGACCGGTCGCATGCAGTTCTCGTTCGGCACATGGTCAATGTTCTTCACCTATCCAACAGCACAAGGAAGATCAAAATGAACACGAGCACCATTCTCAAGGCGTGGAAGCAATCCGAAGGCAAAGCAGCGATCGAACACGTGGCGGGCATGCCCGTCGTCGACGAGAACCTGCTCCGCCAGATCGCCGGCGGTCTGCAGCAGCACCCGGAATTCTCTTCGGGTTATTTCTGCACGGTCAGCGGCGAATGCAACGGCGGCACCTCCTGCTGGCCGTTCTGATTCCACGCGACAAGACAAGAGGGGCGGCCGAAATCCGCCTCTCTTTGTTTATGGCCGGTGCACGTGCGGCACAAGGATTGAACCTGCATCGATTCGACGCGACTGCCGGCCGCGCATCGCGAGGCAGGGTCATCTCCCATCCCGGCGCCGAAGGCTGCATCGGCAACGTTGATCGACGCGCATGCCATGCACGGATCGCGATTCCGACGCACTGATTGACGGGATGGCGGCGCCTCTCCAACCCCGTGCCAAGAGAAAACGGAATGACTCCCGTCGCGCATGCATTGCAGCAGGCGTGGCGATCGTCCGATCACAACAGCGAGAGTGGACATGGATCTGAAACACCTGGCCTGGTTCTTCGAAGACGAAGTGGAACACTGCCAGCAGGCATTCCTCAGCCGCACGGCACAGCCCGACGCGCAGGAATGGTTGGCCGCGAGCAGCAACAATCTGCTGCGCAGCCTGTTCGCGTGCACCCACAAGGTGCTCATCGCGCAGTACAAGCTGATCGAATCCGACGTCGCTTTCGACGATTTCTGCCGGTCGCTCCGCGAGCCCGACATCCGCGAGTACCTGCACGCGCGTTATCCGGTCATGCGCCGCCGCATCGACGACGCATGCGACGGCTGGCTGGAGCAGGCCTGCGCGATCGTCGCACGCTTCACCGAAGACGAGGATGCGATCCGGGCGAGACTGTTGCCGGGCGGCCCGACAGCTGCGATCGAGAAAGTGCGTTTCGGCATGGGCGATTCCCACCGCGGCGGGCGCAGCGTGGCCATCCTCGATTTCAACGACGGCCGGCATGTGGTCTACAAGCCCCGCAGCCTCGCCATCGACACGCATTTCGCGAGAATCCTGGACTGGACCAATCAACACTGCGGCACCGACCTCTGGGTGCCGGCCCATCTGGACCAGGGCGACTACGGCTGGGTCCAATTCATCTCGCACGCGGCCTGCAAAGACGATGCGGAGGTCGAACGATTCTATGCCCGTATGGGCAACCTGCTGGCGCTGCTGTACGCGCTGGGAGGCAACGATTTCCACTACGAGAACATCATCGCCGTCGGTGAGCACCCCGTGCTGATCGATCTGGAATCCTTCTTTCGTCCGCATCCGGGCGGAGAGGAGACCGAGGCGCTGGACACATCGGTACTCTCCGTGGGCATGCTGCCCAACCGGCTGTCGGCGGCGGGACAGATCCCGGAGATCAGCGGGCTGTCCGACGCGGAGGGGCAACTGGGCCTGGAAAACCTTTATCTGGTCCAGACCGAAAACGACACGTGGTCGCTGGTGCGCAGCCGCGGGATACTGCCCGGCGCCGACAACATCCCGGTACTGGACGGTGCAAGGATCGAACTGCAGGCCGAACACGCGCAGCCGCTGAAGCTGGGATTCGAGCGCATCTACCGCACCATTCTGGAGAACATGGCCGATTTCTCCGCTCTGCTGGACGCCTGTGCGGGCGATCAGGTGCGCGTGCTGTTCCGGCATACGGCCACCTACGCGCATCTGCTGGAAGAAGCGCGCCACCCCACCCTGATGGCGTCGGAAAGCGCGACCGCCGATCATTACGCACTGCTGCGGTTGGGCGTCGCCGAGTATCCGGCCGCCGCGCAGTTCGTCGAATTCGAGATCGCCGATCTCCACCGCGGCGACGTACCGATGTTCACCGCCCAGGCGGGCAGCCGGCACCTGTGGTATTCGGACGACGGCTGCGTGCCCGACTTCTTCCACCGCGACGGCATCGAAACGGCCCGCCGGAAACTGGCGAAACTCTCGCTGCAGGATCTCGACCGGCAACTCTGGATCATCGGCAATGCCTTCATCGCGCACTCGGCGCGCGCCAGCTCGCAGGGACGCGCGCGCGCGCGGTTGCGCGCCGCGGACACGCACGCGACCGCGCTGGACGAGCGCCTGATCGCCCAGGCCACGACGATCGGAGCGCAACTGCGCGAGCAGATGCATGTCAGCGGCGAATCGGCGAGCTGGCTGGTGCATCTGTCCACCTCGCTGGACAACACGAAATTCGAGCTGATCCCTGCGTTCTACGACCTCTACGGCGGCATGCCCGGCGAAATCCTCTTCTATTCGCAGCTGGCCCAGGTCACCGGCGCTTACGAACACCTGACCCTCGCGCAGAAGGCGCTGCAGCACCTGAAGCAGCGGCTGCGCGAATCCGGTTCCGCCGTCCATGCGATCGGGTTTTATGTCGGCTGGGGCAGCGTGATCCATCTGATGACCACGCTGGCGCAGCTGGAAAGCGACTATAAACATCTGGACTACATCGAAACGCTGCTGGCCGATCCGAGATTCGAGGACCTGATCGCGAAGGATCGCAATTTCAGCCTGATCAAAGGCACTGCGGGATTCATGCTTGCCTGCAGCGATCTGCACCTCGCGAGCGGCTCGCCGCGCGCGCTGCAGCTGGCGCAGGCATGCGCGGACCATCTCATCGCGCATCGCTGGGCCGAGTCCGAGCATCTTGCCTGGCGCGTGAGCAGCGCCGTTCCGTTGAGCGGGCTGGCGCATGGCGCATCCGGTTTCGCGATGGCCTTCGCGCACCTGTACGAAGCCACCGGCAATCCTGATCATCGCGACGCAAGTCTGTCGGCGCTGGAATACGAGCGCACGCTGTTCTTCCCCGAATCCGGCAACTGGCTGGACCGCCGCGATTTCGTGATCCGCGAATACGGCGATGTCCCGTGGTGCTCCGTCGCCTGGGCGCACGGCGCGCCGGGCATCGGACTGGCGAGGCTGGCGCTGCTGCGCGCCGGCATCGATACCCCGCAGATCCGACAGGAACTGGATCTCGCCGTGCGCACCACCCTCGCGACCGGCTTCGACGGCAACGATTCGCTGATCTTCGGCAACTTCGGCAACCTCGAACTGCTCGCCAGCTACAACGAATGCTTCGGACAGGACGCGCTGCCGGAACTGCCGGCGCTGGCTTCGCGAATGCTCGAGCGCGTCGAACAGGAAGGGCTGCGCCTGTCCGCGCCGGCGGCGTTCCCCATCGGATTGATGAGCGGCGCCACCGGTATCGCCTATCAGTGCCTGAGGCTGGCGCGCATGCACCAGGTGCCGTCGGTGCTGTGCGGCACCAGCCGGCTTCCCGCAGGCATGATCCTCGACTCGAACCAGGTTGCGCACCCGCCGGAAGCGGCGCTGTCGGCAGGATGACGCCGATGAATCCGGCAGACCTCTTCCGCAAGGAAGCGCGCGATCATCTGTCGCGCGGCGAGGACGGCCTGCGCCGTCTCGAGGTGTCGCCGCTGTGGACGTGGGCGCTGCTGTGGGTGCTGCTGGCGGCCCTCGGCGCGGCGCTCGTGCTGGCGGTCGTGGGCTCGGTCGAAGTCAACTCGCGCGCCATCGGCATTCTCCGCCCGGCGACCGGCGTGCGCGTGCTGGTGAGCCAGGTGTCCGGGACCGTGGCCTCGGTCCCGCTGAGTTCCGGCGAGGAGGTCTCCGAGGGCGACACGGTGCTGCAGATCGACGCGCCGGACCTGCAGGGTCAACTGCTGGAAGCGCAACGGCAAGTGGGATTGCTCGAGTCCGATTTCCGCCAGGTATCGCGACAGCAGGACCACCTGCACCAGCAGCAGGTCGCGCAAACAAAGACCCGCCTGATCAAACTCACCGAACAGGTCGACAGCGAGCGCGCATCGCTCGATGTGCACCGGCGCAAGTTCAAAGCGATGCGCTCGCTGGAAAGCAGCGCCGTGGTCAGCGGTTTCGCAGTGCTCGATGCGCAGGAAGCGGTTGCCCAAGCGGAACGCCGCCTGGCCGGGACCGAGCAATCGCTCGCTCTGGCCCGGCAGGAACTGGCGGCGATGGACAGCCGGCGGCAAACGGAACTCTGGGAACAGCGCCAGTCGCTCGACAGCGCGCGATCACGCCAGGACACCGTGCTGCTGGCGAACCGGCAGACCCGGATCGTCGCGCCGCAGGATGGCCTCATCGAAGCGCTGCTGGTGAAACCGGGCGACGACGTGCAACCGGGCCAGGCGGTGGGGAAACTCATTCCCAGCGGTACGCCGCTGCAGGTCGTTTCCTTCCTGCCCGAAAAGGACCGGGCCTTCGTGCGCGTCGGCAGCGAAGTGCGCCTGGAGCTGGACCAGCTGCCCTACGGCGAATACGGCACGCTCGGCGCCCGCGTCGTCCGCATCAGCGACGATCTGGCATCGCCGCATGAAGTGACCCAGGCGCTGGGCGACGAGCGGAAGCTCGACGGTCCTGCGTTCCGGGTGGTGCTGGCGATCACCGATCGGACCTCCGCCCGTAATGCCGACGTCGCACTGCGCAGCGGCATGCTGATGAAAGTGCGCTATACGCTGCGTCGGCAACGGCCGATCACGATCGTGCTGGAACCGCTGCGGAAATGGCTTCACTGAGCTTCCGCCGCCTCATGCGCCGACGACGCGTCGCCGTCGTGCACCAGATGGAGGTCGCCGAATGCGGCGCCGCTTGTCTGGGCATGGTGTTGGGTTTTCATGGCTGCCATGTGCCCTTGGCCGAACTGCGCGAAACCTGCGCGGTCACCCGCGACGGCGCGAACGCGCACACCCTGCTGCAGGCCGGGCGCGCGTACGGACTCACCGCGGTCGCGCTGCAGGTCCAGCAGACCGCCCGGCTCGCGCAACTGCCATTGCCGGCGATCCTGCACTGGGACTTCAATCATTTCATCGTGCTGGAACGCGTTCGTCGCGACACGCTGACGATCGTCGATCCGAATGGCGGCCGGCGCACGGTGTCGATGGCGGAGGCGGGCCGACGCTTTACCGGGATCGCACTGTGTTTCGAACCCGGGCCGGACCTGCGCCGGCGCCCCGCCTCGCGCCCTAGCCTGGCCCGATACCGGGCGCTGCTGGCCGGGCTGTTGCCCAATCTGGTCCAGATTCTGCTGGCGACGCTGGCGCTGCAATTGTTGGGACTGGTAACGCCGGTGGCCACGCAATTGCTGCTGGACCGCGTGATCACCCCACGCCAGTTGCCGTGGATGTGGGGCCTGGGATTCGCGCTCGGCGCGACGGTGATCGCGCGTGGCCTGCTGACGCTGGTGCGCAGCTGGGTGCTGCAAGGCCTGCAGAATGCGCTGGATCTCAGCCTGATGGGCCGCTTCCTCGACCATCTCCTGCATCTGCCGCTGGGATTCTTCCTGCAGCGCGAAACCGGCGATCTCGTGCAGCGTGTGCAGAGCAACGCGATCCTGCGCCAGCTTTTCAGCAGCCAGTCCGTGGCCGCCCTGCTGGATTCGATCCTGCTCGCGAGCTATGTGCTGCTGATGCTCGCGTTCAACTGGACGCTCGGGCTGGTCGTGCTGGGTTTCGGGCTTGCGCGCGTGGCGTTGTTCCTTGCGCTGCGCAGACGCAACCAGCGCATCATGACCTCGGAACTGGCCGGCAGCGGCCGCGAAGGGGCGGCGCTCGTAGGTGCACTGACCGGGCTGGAAACCACCCGGGCGATCGGCTCGGAAGACCGCATGGTGGCGCGCTGGTCGCAGCAGATGGTGGCGACGCTGAACCTGCAGCTGGAACGACGCGTGCTGGAGATCAACGCAGACCAGTTGGCGATCCTGCTCAAGGCCTGCGCTTTGGCCACGGTGTTCGTGATCGGCGGCCACGCGGTCATGAACCAGGAGATCACCATCGGCGTATTCGCGGCCTTCATGACCCTGCAGGCGCTGTTCCTGCAGCCGCTGGAATCGCTCATGCAGGCGGCCGCACAGCTGCAGTTCCTGAGCAGTCATCTGCAGCGCCTGGACGATGTGCTGGACACGCCGGTGGAAGCGTCGGGCGAGGCGCGTCCGGACATCACCGGCGCGATCGAACTCGATGGCGTCAGCTTCAGCTACGCCGCGCACGCGCCGATGCTGTTGCAGAACGTCTCGCTGTCGATCCGCGCCGGCGAGAAGATCGCGATCGTCGGTCGCTCCGGCGCCGGCAAGTCGACGCTCGCAAGGCTTCTGTTGGGTATGCACCTGCCCACCAACGGCACGATCCGCTTCGACGGCCACGACATGCGGGCGCTGGATCTGCCGCGCTTGCGCAGGCAGATGGGCGTGGTGCAGCAGGAAACCTTTCTTTTCGACGACAGCATCCGCGCGAACCTGTCGCTCAACGATCCCGACCTGCCGCTGGAACGTCTGCGCCGGGCCGCGCAGCTCGCCTGCATCGACGAGGTGGTGGAGGCGCTGCCTCACGGCTACCGCAGCCGCGTGGGCGAGAACGGCAACCTGCTGTCCGGCGGCCAGCGCCAGCGGCTGGCGATCGCGCGCGCGGTGGTGCACTCGCCGGCGGTGCTGCTGCTGGACGAAGCGACCTGCTCGCTCGATCTGGAAACGGAAGCGCGCATCCATGCGAATCTCGCGCCGCTGGGATGCACGCGGATCGTCATCGCGCATCGTCTGGCGACGGTGATGGATGCCGACCGCATCCTGGTATTGAGCGAAGGCCACCTGGTTCAGCAAGGCCGTTACCACGAGTTACTGGCGCAGCCCGGCCTGTTCCGGAGTCTGGCCCATGACGTCGAATCCGACACGCAGGCGCAACATGCCTGAGGCGCAGCCCATGCCGGGACTGGTACCCGATGTCGCGCTGTGGCGGTTGCTGTCGCTGCGCGGTATCGATCTGCCTCTGATCCATCTGCGGGAACAATCGCCGATCGACGGCTCGCTCGAATCGATGCAGCACGCGCTGGCACGGCAGGGTCTGCATGCGCGCGCCGTGCGGATCGAAAACCTGCGCGACCTCGCAGCGCTGGAAACCCCAACCTTGCTGCAGTCGGCGGACGGCACATGGTTGCTGCTTCGCGCCCGCCGGGGCAGGCAGGCAGTGGTCGAAAGCGCGGACGGCCTCAGCCGACGCACCCTGACGGCGCTGGCGGCGGCGCTGTCCGGATATGCGCTGGAGCTGACACCCGGCCTGCCCGACGGCCAAGGCGTCTGGCCAAGGCTGCGCACACTGCTGCGTGCGTATCGCGGGACGTTGATCCAGTTCGCTCTGGCCAGCGTGGCCCTGCAATTGTTCGCGATGCTCACGCCGGAATTGACCGGACTGGTGATCGGACGGGCGCTGCCCGACAGCGCGCCGCAGTTGCTGCACCTGATCGCCGCCGCGGTCGTCGTGGCCGCCGTGTTCAGCGGCGCGATCGGCTGGCTGCGGGAGCGCGCGGTGCTTTACCTGCTGACCCGCCTCGAAGTCGCGCTAAAGCGCGGCTTCCTCGAGCACGTACTGCGCCTGCCTTTTCCCGAACTGCAACGCAGGACGCTGGGCGAACTGCTGCAGGCGTTCTACGGCATCGCAAGCGCCCGGTCATTGCTCGCGGAACGCCTCTTGAGCGTGCTGATGGATGGCCTGCTGGCGATCGGATTCCTGGTGCTGATGGGCATCAAGGTGCTGGCGCCGACGCTGGTGCTGCTGGCCGTCGTCCTCGCGATGGCGGGCATCGCCATGCTCGTGGGCCGGGCGCAGGCGCGATTGCAGGCGGCCGAAGTGACCGCGCAGGCTCGACAGCGCGGCTATTTGACCGAATTGATCGCCGGCATTCGCGCCATCAAGGCTGCCGGCGCGGAGCAGGCATGTCATGCACAATGGCTCGGACGTTTCGATGCCGAACTGGACCTGACCCTGCGCAGGAACCGGATCGGCCTGTGGAACGACGTGGGTTTGCAGACCATCCGGCAGGCATCGTCGATGACGCTGTTGTTGTGGGGAGGCTATCTCGTTCTGCAGGGCGACCTCGGGATCGGCGCGCTTTTCAGCTTTATGCTTCTGGCCGAAGGTTTCCTCAATGCGATGCAGAATCTCATCACCACCTACCTGCTGTTGGTGATGGCATCGCAACAGCTGAAGGGCGCGACCGAACTGTTGAGCCTGCGCGCCATGCCGCAACCGTCGGGGCCGGGAGGGCCGCTGTCCGGCCCGCTCGTGATGAAGGACGTCTGGTTCCGCTATTCCGAGGACGGGCCGTGGATACTGCAGGACTACAATCTGCGCATCGAACCCGGCGAACAGCACCGGATGGCCGGCCCTTCGGGCAGCGGCAAGAGCACTACCCTGCGCCTGATCGCCGGATTGTATGCACCCAACCGCGGCACGATCTCCATCGGCGGACGCGAAGTGCAGTCGGCTTCGGCGCGCATGCTTTACCTGCCGCAGTTCGTGCATCTCAATGCGGGCTCGATCATGGATAATCTGCGCAGCCTTTCGGGCAACGCCTCTTCCCGCCGAATCGAGGACGCGGCGGCGCAGACCGGCTTCGACAAGGTGATCGATTCGATGGCGATGGGCTATCACACCCCCATGACGGACGGCGGTCACACCTTGTCGGGCGGTCAGCGTCAGCTGCTGGCCTTGACCGCTGCGCTGGCGTCGGACTGCGACCTCCTGCTGCTGGACGAACCCATGGCGAACATCGATGCGATGACCCGCACGCATGTGACGGAGATCCTTTCCGCACAGCAGCGCACCATCATCAGCGCTGGCCACGTTTGAGGCATTCGATGAGCAACGGTTCCGGAATCAACGACAATCGACGCATCCAGAAAAAATACCTGCGCGTCGATTCAACCCACCCGCGACTTCAAGACCAATCAGAATGACAGTAGCGATCGAACTGGAAGCTGTCGACAAATCCTACGGGAAACACCAGATATTGCGGCAACTGGAGCTCAGCGTCCCCGAGCGTGGCGTTTTCGCTTTTCTGGGCAACAACGGACACGGCAAATCCACCACCATCCGACTGATCACAGGTCTTGCCGCAGCCGATCGCGGCAGCATCCGCGTATTCGGACGCGACATCCGCCGGGAGCGCCGCCAGATATTGGCGGAAATGGGTTGCCTCATCGAAGCGCCCAGTAGTTACCCGAATCTCACCGGCATGGAATTTCTTTCGATCGCGACGAGCCTGAAGGGTTTGCCGCGCAGCGAGATCGATCGGACGCTGCAGCTCGTCGGGCTGCACTGCGACCGCCGCCAACGCATCGAGCATTATTCTCTGGGCATGAAACAACGGCTGGCCTTGGCGCATGCGCTGATCGGCAGCCCGCGCTTGCTGGTCCTGGACGAACCGACCAACGGCCTGGATCCGGACGGCATTCAGGATATCCGGCGACTGTTGTCGACGCTGCCGGACACGGCCGGGTGCACCATTTTCTTCGCAAGCCATTACCTGGACGAGGTCGAAAAAACCGCTACGCACCTCGCCGTATTGCGCGACGGTTCGATCCTTCTGCAGTCATCGGTACGGGATCTCACGCAGCGCCTCGCCAGCGTTCTGGCGCTGGAGGTCGACGATGCCATCCTGGGAGCCGGCATTCTGCGGTCGTCCGGTTACGCGGTCGAAACCGACGGCCCGAACAATCTGTTGGTGTCGGGCATCGATCGCGAGGAGGCAGGACGCGCGCACGCCTGCCTGGTGCAGGCCGGAGTCGTGCTGTACCAATCGATACTGCGAAAACCGAGTCTGGAGCAATGGTTCCTGCAGACAGTATTCGCCGGGGGAGAAAAGACATGATTTTGCGTCTGTGCCGTATCGAGCTGCTCAAGATCCGTCGTTCATTGGTGCTGCTGATGACACTGGCCTGCCCTATGGCGGTCGTGATCCTGGTATTCGGCATGAACCTGCGGAAAGCGACACCGCAAACGATGACCCCGGAACAGTGGACCATGCTTTGGGCAAGCGTTTCGGCGATGTGGTCGTGGTTCATGCTGCCGCTCTATATCGCGCTGTCCACCAGCCTCATCAACGGCAACGAACATCGCAATCAGACCTGGCGCCTGATGCTCAGCCTTCCCATCGGCAAAGCGGAACTGTACGCGGCCAAAGCCATGGTGGCGGTTCTTCTGATGCTGGGGGCGCACATCACTGTGTTGACAGCCACGGCATTGGCCATCGGCGTGCTGGGAATGCTTGGGTTTCCGTTGACCGGCGCCTTCAACGTCCGCCCATCGGCAATGCTGTGGGCCGCGCCTCTGGCTGCACTGCCCTTGCTTGTGCTTCAACATGCATTGAGCTGGCATCTGCGTTCAATCGTTCCGCCACTCGCGATCGCGGTGATGGCGACCTTCGCCGCCATCCAGGTCGGCAGTTCCGAATATTGGCCTTATGTCCCCTGGACTTACCCGCTGGTGTCGACGAACGCGGCGTCGGAAACGGCGCGTACAAGCGCGACGATACTGGGACCCGCGCTGGCCGCAATCTTGTTCCCGCTCACCGCCTGGTGGCTTGCGAGACGCGAGACCGTCTAGACGACTTGTCCCCACACCTGACCGCAGTCCGCACGGTGTATCCTGTGCTGCTATCGGCACGGCCATGAGCCGCAATGACACTGGGATTCGGTGCGATTGCGCTTGCAGCACCCACATCAGCACCAGCATCCGGTAATCGCTTTCGACGCACGCTGGAATACACGTCGCATACAACGCGGAAAACTTGAATCGAGCATGCGGAATTCGCCCCTCCCCGACCATGTGCGTCTTTCCGTCGCCCCGATGATGGACTGGACCGACACGCACTGCCGGAACTTTCACCGTCTGCTCGCGCCGCATGCGCGGCTGTACACCGAAATGGTGCATGCGAACGCGGTGATCCACGGCGACCGGATCCGCTTGCTGGCGAAGGACGATATGCAGCATCCGGTCGCGCTGCAGCTCGGCGGAAGCGAGCCGGCGCTGCTGGCGCAGGCGGCGATGATCGGCGCGGCGCACGGTTTCGACGAGATCAACCTCAACTGCGGCTGTCCGTCCGACCGCGTGCAGGCCGGGCGTTTCGGCGCATGCCTGATGCGCGAGCCTTCGCTGGTCGCCGACTGCGTGGCGGCGATGATCGAAGCAGCGCCCTCCACGCCGATCACCGTGAAATGCCGCCTGGGTGTGGACGACGATCACGAGTGGGAACGTTTCCTCGGCTTCGTCGACACCATCGCCGCCGCCGGCTGCCGGATGTTCGTGATCCACGCCCGCAACGCCTGGCTGAAAGGGTTGTCGCCGAAAGAGAACCGCGAAGTGCCGCCGCTGCGCTACGACTGGGCGTATCGGCTGAAACGCGAACGCCCGGCGCTGCAGGTGATCGTCAACGGCGGCATCGCCGATTTCGTCGAAGCCCGCTCGCATCTGGATCACGCCGACGGCGCGATGCTCGGCCGCGCGGCGTATCACGATCCCTATCTGCTGCATCGGCTCGATGCGGCGTGGTTCGGCGGAGTGCCGTCCGAAAACGGCTTGCGCAGCCGCGGCGAGCTGCTGCGCGCGTGGCGGCCGTACGTCGAAACGCAGCTCGAACGCGGCACCTTCCTCAAGCACATGACCCGCCACATCCTTGGCCTGTTCCATGGCGAACGCGGCGGCCGCGCATTCCGCCAGATCCTCAGCGAAGGCGCACACCGCCCGGGCGCGGACTGGTCGCTGATCGAACAGGCCATCTCGATCACCGAAGCGCCGCATGAGCGTGCCGCCTGACCGCGGCACCGCACGACCATTCTCCGGAAACGTCCCGATGCTGACCCGCGACACCGACGCCTTCCTCACCGCCGCCCGCGCCTGCGCGCCCGACTTCGGCCCCGCCACCGCGAAAGCCGCGTTCCTGGTCGCGCCCGACGGTTTCGGGCTGGCCGCGGAATCGGCCAGCGACAACCGCTACATGGCCGAGGCGGCCGCGTTCGACGCCGCCCGCGCCTCGGCCCAGCACCGCGACCTGCAGCGCGCGCTGTCGGCCGAACTGCCGGTGATCTGCTTCGCCGGCGACCCGGCGACGCCGGATGCGGTCTTCCCCAACAACGTCTTCGCGACCGCGCCGGGCCGTTCGATCATCGGCCGCATGCGTCACCCCGTGCGTCAGCGCGAGGCCGCCCGCGCCGACATCCGCCGGTTCTTCATCGAATCGCTGGGCCGCGCCGAGATCGACCTGTCCACGCAGCCGCACGTCTGCGAGCTGACCGGCGCACTGGCGATCGACCGCGCCCGCGGGCTGGGCTTCTGCGGCCTCTCGGAGCGCTGCGACGAGGCCGGCGCACGCCTCATGCATGACGCCTTCGGCCTGCGCGCGACGCTGATGTTCGATCTCGCCCCGGGCGAATACCACACCAATGTCGTGCTCGCGGTGCTCGCGGGGCGCGCCGCGTTGATCTGCGCCGACGGTTTCGCCGACCCTGCTGCGGTCGACGCCATCGCTGCCTGCTACGCGCCGCACGCGATCCGGCTGTCGCCGGCCGAACGCGCCGCCTTCGCCGGCAACGCCATTTCGCTGGCGCCCGATAGCGTCTGGATGAGCGCGGCCGCCGCACGCGGGCTCTCCGACGCCAACCGCGCGTCGCTCGCGGCTGCGGGATTCGGGGTCCGCGAGGTCGAACTGGACGCCATCGAGGCCGCCGGCGGTTCGTTGCGCTGTTGCGTCGGCGAGGTTTTCTAGTCACGACCAAGACAACGTCTGCGTTGTACATTCGCCGAAGCCGATTCCGACGCATACCCGGATCTTGCTCAAACGAATCAATCGCTTGAGCATCATCTTCGTCCCAGCGACCGTCGATGGACCGCTTCGGCAGGCGCAGTTCCGATCGTCCGGCTGCCGCAAAACACCGCACCTCGCGGCCGTGCGACTGAATCGGGACCACCCTGTCAGGTCCCCGTAAGAAAAAGTTAAGGACGGATTCACCGCGTCCTTTCGAGAATGGCCCCCCTGAGCGCGATGATGTGTTCCGCCGTTGTCGCCCGTCCTCTCCGAGTCCCGCCCATGTCTCTTTTTCCCCGCACTCTGACGCTGACTGTCCTGGTCGTCGCCCTCGCCGGCGCCGCCTTGCCGGCTGCCGCTCAGCAGGGACGTGGGGGCCGCGGTGATCGCCCACCGCAGATCGCGGAGCCGGCGCGTCCGCAGCGGGACGATTCGGTGTCCGATGCGGTCCGCCGGATCGAACGCGCGAACCGTGGTCAGGTCCTCAGCGCCGAACGCATGCAATACGACGGTCGCGACGTGACCCGGATCAAGGTGGTCGACGACGAAGGTCGCGTCCGCATCTACATGGACGATCCGCAGCCGGCCAGCGAGCCGCGCCGCCCGTCGTCGCGCGACGACAATCCGCCGCGTCGTCGCGGCGACAACTGAAACAGCAATGCGATCGCGACGCTTCGGCTCGCGATTCCTCCGTCGGACGTGCGCCGCATTCGGCGCATCGATGGGCGTTTCCCTCATAAGCGCAATCTGAACAGGCCGACCCGTTCGCGCCCGGACAACCTCCATGCGCGGCTATGCTCCGTACCTGAACAAAGCGTCGGCACTCCGCCGACCCTGGAGCAATCGATGCGCATTCTTCTGGTCGAAGACGAAGCCCCTCTCCGCGAAACCCTGGCCGCCCGGCTCAAGCGCGAAGGTTTCGCGGTGGACACCGCCCAGGATGGCGAGGAAGGCCTGTACATGGGCCGCGAAGTACCGTTCGATCTGGCGATCATCGATCTGGGTCTGCCGAAGATGTCGGGCATGGAGCTGATCCAGGCCCTGCGTGGCGAAGGCAAGCAGTTCCCGGTGCTGATCTTGACCGCGCGCTCCAGCTGGCAGGACAAGGTCGAAGGCCTGAAACAGGGCGCCGACGATTACCTGGTCAAGCCCTTCCATGTCGAAGAACTGCTGGCACGGATCAATGCCCTGGTGCGTCGCGCCGCCGGCTGGAGCAAACCGGCGCTGGAATGCGGCCCGGTCACGCTGGATCTGGCCGCGCAGACGGTCAGCGTCAACGGCACCAACGTCGACCTCACCAGCTACGAATACAAGGTGCTGGAATATCTGATGATGCACGCAGGCGAGCTGGTGTCGAAGGCCGACCTGACCGAGCATATCTACCAGCAGGATTTCGACCGGGATTCCAACGTGCTGGAAGTGTTCATCGGCCGGCTGCGCAAGAAGCTCGATCCGGACGGTGCGCTGAAGCCGATCGAAACCGTCCGCGGCCGTGGTTACCGTTTCGCGATCGCGCGGACCGGCGACATCTGAACCACGATGTCCTGAATCAAGACAGTTGCATCGAAACGTCCGAAGCCCGCCGCTTGAACCAGGTTCCACCACGCCGTCCACGAGGCCGCAGACCGATGCATCGCGGCATCACATACGGACCACCGAGCCCCAGTCATGCCCAAGCGTGAGCGCCTGTATCACTGGCGCCCGCGTTCGCTGCAGACGCGGCAACTGCTGGCGGCCAGTCTGGGCCTGGTCGCGTTCCTGGCGCTGGCCGGTTACGCACTGGACCGCGCATTCCTGAGCACGTCCGAGAACATCCTGCGCGGCCGGCTCCGCGATTACGCCCTCGATTTCGCCCGCGAGACCGAATTCAGCCGCGGCGGCGACCTGGTCCCGCCCTACGACGACAAGCTCCCCGACCCGCGCCTCAAGCGCCCGGGCAGCGGGCTGTACGCCCAGATCGTGCTGCCGTTCGTGCTGTGGGATTCCGATTCCGCGCGCGGGCCGCAGTTGCCGCAGGTCCGCATGCTCAAGGCAGGCCAGGAACGCTTCGAAGGGCCGCTGGAGTACGTGAAATCCAACGGCGAGATCAGTCAGGCCTACCGCTACGGTTATGGACTGGTGTGGCCGGGCGACGATCTGTCAGACGAAGTGCCGCACACCATCTATATCCTGGAAGACACCTCGCGGCTGCAGAACCAGCTGACGGTATTCCGGCGCGCGCTGTGGGGCTACCTCGGCGGGGTGGGCGTGCTGCTGTTGATGCTGCAGGTGGCGGTGCTGCGCTGGAGCCTGCATCCGCTGCGTCGGGTGATCGACGAACTCAAGCGCGTGCAGCGCGGCATCGCGTACCGGATGAGCGAACGCCACCCGCGCGAGCTGGAACCGCTGACCGAAAGCATCAACGCCTTCATCGAAAGCGAACGCGAGAATCTCGACCGTCAGCGCAACATCCTCGCCGACCTCGCGCACAGCCTGAAGACTCCGCTGGCGGTGCTGCGCAGCCGGATGGACAGCGGCACCGACGGCCCCGAGCTGCGCGCGGAACTCGACGAACAGCTCAAGCGCATGAACGATCTGGTCGGTTACCAGCTCAGCCGCGCGGCGTCGGGTGGTCACAAGCTGTTCGCGGCGCCGCTGGCGCTGGAAGCCAGTGCCGAGGACATCGTCAGCGGGCTGGAGAAGGTCTATTCCCGCAAAGGCGTGCTCTGCGAATTCGAGATCGATCCGGAGGCGCGTTTCTACGGCGAAAAGGGCGACCTGCAGGAGCTGCTGGGCAATCTGCTGGAGAACGCGTTCAAGTGGGCGCGCTCGCGGGTGTTGCTCACCGTGAAGGCCGGCGAAAGCGCGCCCAACCGCCGCCCCGGTCTGCTGCTGCAGGTGGAGGACGACGGCCCCGGCATCCCGGAGGAAAAGATCGCGCTGGTGCTGCAGCGCGGCGTGCGCGGCGACGAGCGCGTGCAGGGCCACGGCATCGGTCTGGCGATCGTGCAGGACATCGTTCGCAGCTATCGCGGCGAACTGGAAGTCGGAAGTTCGCAAGAGCTCGGCGGCGCGCGTTTCGAAGTGACACTGCCGCCGGGGCTGTAGGTCGGGCGTAGGTCGGGCTCAAGCCCGACATTACGATGTATCCGTTCGCGTCGCAGTGCGATCGAAACAACTTCGTTCAATATTCGGCTCAACCGAAAGGCCGCAATGTCGGGCTTGAGCCCGACCTACGGCACCGCACGATCGGAAAGCTCCCGATCGAACGGGCTCCGCCCGTAGAAACGTTCGAGATGCGCGGCGATCGCCGGCATCTGTTCGCGCAGCAGGCGCGGCGCGCTGAAATGGTATTCGCTGCAGACCGCGAAGAACTCGTCGGTGGCTTCGGCGGCATACGGGTCGATCGCGGTCTCGTGGCCGGCATCCACTTCGGCCACGAATGCGTCATAGGCATGCTGGAAATCCTGCGCCCACGCGCGCTGCCAATCGCGCGGCAGCGGCGGGGTGCCGTCCATCACGCCGTCGAGCACGTCGAGCTTGTGCGCCATTTCGTGCACGGCGACGCAGCAGCCGGCCTCGGGATCGTCGAGGTCGGCCTGCACGTCGGCCCACGACAGGATCAGCGGTCCGGCATCCCAGGACTCGCCGATGATCTCCTGATCCTCGATGTGCAATACACCGGCGGCGTCGACATGATCGCGTTGCACGCGGAACGCGTCCGGATACACGATCAGCTGCGACCAGCCGTGCAGGCCCTCCGCGCCGAATTCGAGCAGCGGCAGGCAGCACAGCGCGGCCAGCGTACAGCGCTGATCGGAATCGAGCGTCAGGCCGTCGACCGGCGTGATGGTCTTGCGATGCAGGAATTGCGCGCTCAGCGCGGCGAGGCGGGCGTCGCGCATGGGGTCGAGCGCCGCGGCCCAAGGTACGGCCGCGCGGACGCGGCGCCACTGCGCGGGATCGATGACAGGATCGGTTCGGGCGAACAGACCTCGGAGCCAGCGCAAGCGAGACGGGCCTGTAGGAATTCGGTCGTCGCGCAGATCAGCCGGCCATGCCGGCCGGAGGGATCAGCGGAACATGCCCGGCAGGAACCGGTGCCAACGCGGTGCGCGGACAGGCGGCGCACCGTTGCTGCGGGTGGCCGGAGGCGTCCTGTTGGTGGCGGGCGCGGTACTGCGCTTCGCCGCTGCCGGCCGGATCGCCGGAGCCGTTTCGACATTGTCGGTCGCGGCCACGATATCCGGGCACTCGGCGGAATCGCCATTGGCGCTCGACAGGGGCGATGTACGCGCAGCCACGGGCAGACTGGCCAGGGCGAGCGCGAGAGTCGTGAACAGAACGAGGCGTGAGCGGCGCATGACGACTTCCATCGAATGGGGAGGGCCCAGACAAGACCCGGACTATAGCGCGGATGTGACCGGGTTGGAGCGGCCGTCCGGCGAACGGCGTCCTGCTGCGCCGCAGCATCCAGTCCGCCGGAGTTGCGGCAGACTCGCCACGTGAACGACACCGTCCCCGACCTGCAGCCGGATACGCCCGCCCCTCACGGCCAGAAGCCCGCGAGCGCGGCCAATCGCCCGGACACCCTGACCGCACCCGCCCTGCGACGTGCGCTGATCGCCGGCGCGCGGCGGGTCATCGCGGCCCGCGACGGGCTCAACAAAATCAATGTCTTTCCGGTGGCCGATGGAGACACCGGCAACAACCTCGCCTTCACCTTGGGCAGCGTGCTGAACGGCGCGCTGAGCCGGCGCAGCCGCCACATCGGCGAGCTGCTGAAGCGGATCGGCGACGACGCCATCGACGGCGCGCGCGGCAACTCCGGGGCGATCCTCGCGCAATTCCTGCACGGCGTGGCAGAACACGCCCGCGCGCAACCGGTCCTGGACGCGCAGACCCTGGCCGCGGCGGTGCGTCACGGCGCCGACAGCGCCCGCAGCGCCCTCGCCCATCCGGTCGAAGGCACCATCCTGAGCGTGATCGACAGCTTCGCCGACGCGATGGAGGAATCCGCGACCCGGCTGCGCGACGATCCGCGCGGCGGATTCTCCAGCGCGCTGGTGCAGGCCCGCAGCGCCTTGGCGCGCACGCCGCAGCAGATGGCATTGCTGCAGAAGGCCGGCGTGGTCGATGCCGGCGCACAGGGGTTCGTCGATCTGCTCGAAGGCATTGCCGAATTCGTGGACGGCGGACCGCGCGCCATGCGTTTACGCGCAAACCTGCGCGCGGCGAACGAAAGCGACGACGGTCATGGGCATGACGTCCTCGAACACGGCGACACCCACGACGACGGCCACGCGGCGCACGGCGAGGTCGATCCCGAGCGCCGCTGGTGCACCGAATGCCTGCTGATCGTGGACGCCGAGCGCGGCACGCCGATCCAGCGCGAACCGCTGCGCGCGGCGCTGGAAGCGATCGGCGCGGACTCGATGGTGCTGGCCGGCGGCGGCACGCGGATGCGCGTGCATGCGCACGTCGGCGCGCCGCAGCAGTTGTTCGACGCCTGCGCCGCCTTTGCGACGGTCGAGGGCATGAAGGCCGACGACATGCTGCTGCAGTCGCAAAGCCCCGCGCGCGCCGACCGCATCGCGGTGATCACCGACAGCGCCGCCGATCTGCCCGAGGCCGTCATCGAACGTCACGGCATCCACGTGGTGCCGGTGCGGGTGAACTTGGATGGCCGCGATTATCTGGACAAGATCGGCCTCGCCACCGGCGAGTTCTACCGGCGCATGGCGGCCTCGCAGCAACTGCCGCGCACCAGCCAGCCGCCGCCCGGCGATTTCCGGCGCCAGTTCGAATTCCTGTGCGCGCACCATCCGCTGGTAGTGTACGTCGGCCTGTCGCGCGCGATCTCCGGCACGCTGCAATCGGCGGAACACGCCGCGGCGCGGGGCGATGCCGGCAAGGTCAGGGTGTTCGACACGATCAACGTCGCCGGCGGCCAAGGGCTGTTGACCTGGCGCGCGGCCGAACTGGCCGACGCCAACGCCGATGCGGACGCGATCCTGCGCGAACTCGAACACCTGCGCCCGCTCACCCTCACTTGGGCGATGGCCCGCGACATCACCCACGCCGTGCGCGGCGGACGCATTCCCGCGTGGGCCGAGCCCGCGGTGCGCTTCACCGGGCTCACGCCGATCGCCCGGGTGAACGCGGACGGCAAACTCGGCATCGCCGGCGGCCTGTTCGCGAAAGCGAAAGCTCCCGAAGCGTTCGCAGCGTATGTCGCGAAGCGCGCCGGCAAGACATTGGGCAAGCGCACCCGGCTGCGCGCGATCATCGGTCACTGCGACGCCCGCGAAGACGGCGAGCGGCTGCTGGCGGCGCTGCGCGGGCGATTGGATCTGGTCGACGCGCATCTGGTCGAAACCGGTCCCGCCATTGGCGCGCATGCGGGGCGCGGGACACTGGTGGCGTCGTTGCAGCCGGCACCGGGATAACATGTCGCCGACGACATGCGGTCGGCAAACATGATGTCCAAAGCGGCGACGCCGACAGGCGAGCGGATCGGTACCGGAGCGAAGAGCAGGAACGGATGGGCTGGGCGACACGACACATCGAAGCACTCAATCGCGGTGAAACCGTCACTTTTCGTCCGACCGGCGGATCCATGACCGGACGCATCGAATCCAGGCAACTCTGCACCGTCGAACCGGTGGACGATGCCGCGTCGCTGCGTATCGACGACATCGTGCTGTGCAAGGTCAAGGGCGCCGAATATCTGCATCTGATCAAAGCGATCCAGGGCGAACGGTTCCAGATCGGCAACAATCGCGGCTACATCAACGGCTGGATCCGGGCGGACGCCATTTTCGGTCGCTGCGTGAAGGTGGAAGCGTGATGCCCGCCACCGGCGTCACCGCCATGCTTATCCTGGCCGCCTACCTGCTCGGCTCGCTCTCCGGCAGCCTGCTGCTGGGCAAGCTGCGCGGCGTGGACATCCGCACCCAGGGCAGCGGCAACGCCGGCGGCACCAATGCGTTCCGGACCCAGGGCGCGATGTTCGCGCTGGGCGCGGTAGCGATCGATATCGGCAAAGGCGCGCTGGCGGCGTGGTTGCCCCTGCACTTCACGGATGCTGGCAGCGTTTCGTGGCTGCCCTATGCCGCCGCATTCGCCGCGGCGATCGGCCACGTCTGGCCGGTCTGGCACGGCTTCCGCGGCGGCAAGGGCGCGGCCACGGTGATCGGCGGCATCGCCGTGCTGTGGCCGGCGGCGGTGCCGGTGCTGTTCGCGGTGTGGATCTGCGTGCTGATCCTCACCGGATACGTCGGCCTGAGTACGATGCTCGCCGGCCTGGCGCTGGCGGTGCTGGCGGTGACGATGCAGGTCGACCAGACGCGTCTGATCTTCGCGGCGGCCACCGCGCTGCTGCTGCTGTTCACCCATCGCGCGAACATCGCGCGGCTGCGCGCGGGCAACGAGTCTCGTTTCGAAAAAGCGCGGCTGCTGCATCGCTGGGCGCGTCGCGCGTGATCGCGAGCGATGCGCTCGATGCCGCCTCGATCCGCGCGGCCATGCCGGCGTCCGCGATGTCGCGTATCGCAAGCCTCGACATCGTCGACAGCATCGATTCCACCAACAGCGAACTGCTGCGCCGCGAAACGCCCGCGCAGGGCATCGCCGCGCTGTTCGCGGAGCACCAGACCGGCGGCCGCGGCCGTCAGGGCCGCACATGGGCGTCGCCGCCCGGCAGCAATCTGTATCTGTCGGTCGCGCGCTGTTTCGACGGCACGCTCGCCCGCCTCGGCGGCCTGAGTCTGGTCGCCGGCATCGCGGCAGCGGAAGCGTTGCGGGCGCTGGGCGCGGACACGGTGCGGCTGAAATGGCCGAACGATCTGGTGACGATCGATGGCGACGCTCTGCGCAAACTGGGCGGCGTGCTTGTCGAAGCCGGCCTGCAGGACGGACGGCCGCGCGCGGTGGTCGGCCTCGGCGTGAATGTGCGCATGCCCACGACCGCCGCCGTGGACATCGACCAACCCTGGACCGATCTGCTCGCGTTGTTGGGCGAGACCTTGCCGGCGCGCAATCGTGTCGCGGCCGCGGTGCTGGCGACGCTGGCCGACGCTCTGGAACGCTTCGACGCCGAAGGCTTGGCGCCATTCGTCCCGCGCTTCGCAGCGCTGGACGCGCTGCATGACGCCGCAGTGACCGCGACCCTCGGCGAACGCACGTTTGCGGGCGTCGCCGCCGGGATCGCCGACGACGGCGCGCTGCGCCTGCGTACCGACGACGGCGAACAACTGCTGCGCGCGGGAGAAGTCAGCGTGCGACGGCGCCCGCCGACGCAGGCATGATGCCGACGATGACGACCTTTCTCTTCGATCTCGGCAATACCCGGCTGAAATACGCCGAGCTGCGCGACGACGGCAGCCTGGGCGATGTCGTGGCTGTCGCGCACGACGGCGACGCGCTGGCCGCGGGCTGGGATGCGGCACTGCCGGCGCGCTTCGAGGCGGCGGCGCTGACCATGGTCGGCGCGACCGCGCTGCGGACGCGGCTGCTGGACGCGCTGACCGCGCGCTGCGGGCGGATCTCGATCGCGCGCACCGTGGCGACATTCGGCGGCCTGCGCATCGCCTACCCGCAGCCGGGATCGCTGGGTGCGGACCGATTCCTGGCGATGCTGGGCGCGCGCGCGCGAACCGGACGGGCAAACGACATGCGGCCGTGGCTGGTGGTCGGCATCGGCACCGCGATCACCCTCGATCTGATCGACGCCGACGGCCTGCATCGCGGCGGGCGGATCGCGCCATCGCCGGCGCTGATGCGCGAAGCCCTGCATGCGCGAGCGGCGCAGTTGCCCGAACACGGCGGCGAGTGCGTCGCGTTCGCCGACAACACCCCGGACGCGTTGCGCTCCGGCTGCGACGGCGCCGCGCTGGCGCTGATCGACCGCGCATTGCGCGACGCCGAAGCGCTGCTGGGCGCGATACCGGCCCTGATCCTGCACGGCGGCGGCGTCGATGCGCTGTCCGGCTTGAGCGGCGACGCGACGCGCGCGCCGGCGCTCGTGTTGGAAGGCCTGGCGGCTTGGGCGACAATCCCGGCATGACCCTGCGCGCATCGATCGTCCTGCTGGCGGTACTCAATCTCGGCGTGGCCGCGTGGTGGCTACTGCGGCCGGAGGCCGTGCCGGCACCGGTCGTCGAGGCACCTTCCGGCATCGCCCGCCTGCAACTGCTCAGCGAACGCGTGGGGCCCGCGCCCGCGCCGGTCGAAGCGACCGCCGCCCAGCCCGACGTGACCGAAACGCCGACACCTCCCGCAGCGCCTGCGGCCGCTGCGCCGGCCGTAGCCGAACGCTGCTACCGCTTCGGGCCTTTCGCCGATGCCGCCGCGCTGGCGACCGCCCAGGTCGCCCTGCGTCCCGGCGCGCTGCGCCTGCGCACCCGCGAGACGCGCGAGGGCGGCGGCCGCGGCTGGCGGGTCTACCTGCCCGCCGCCGCCGACCGCGCCGCGGCGAACGCGAATGCCGACAGACTCAAGGCCGCAGGCTTCACCGATCTGCTGGTCGTCGGCGACGGCGCCGAAGCCAACAGCGTCGCACTCGGCCGCTTCAGCAGCGAACCACGGGCGCAGCAGCACGCCCAGGCGCTGCGCGCAGCCGGCTTCGCCGCAAAGGCAGAGCCGCTGGGCGAGGTGCGCACCTCACGCTGGGTCGATCTGGCCGCGGGCGAAGGCTTCGATACCGCCACCGCGCGTCGCGCCAGCGGCGCCGCGCAGTCGCGGACGATCGATTGCGCCGGGGTGCGTTGAGCCTTGCGGACTGCGCCGTGGAATCTGCCCGAGGGGCGCGGCTGAACAGCCTTTCAGGACCAGCCGCTGGACCGGCCTGCTAGAATCCCCGCCTCATGTCGGGCCCGCCTCGCGGCCCGCACAGCAGAACTCGCCGGCATAGCTCAGTTGGTAGAGCAACCGCCTTGTAAGCGGTAGGTCGTCCGTTCGAATCGGACTGTCGGCACCAACCCCCTTCTTCCCGGGAATCCCCCATGCAGCGCAGCTTCCCGCCCGTGTCCCTGATCGGCGTTCCCACCGACATCGGCGCCGGCCACCGCGGCGCGCGCATGGGCCCGGATGCCCTGCGCATCGCCGGCATCGGCGAGGCGCTGTCCGCGCGCGGCGTGGACGTGACCGATCGCGGCAACCTCGCCGGCCCCTCCAACCCGTGGCTGCCGCCCACCGACGGCTACCGCCATCTGGAGGAAGTGGTCGCTTGGAACCGCCTGTTGATGGACGCCGTCGGCGCCGAGCTGCGCGCGAACCGGATGCCGATCGTGCTCGGCGGCGACCACTGTCTGGGCGTCGGCTCGATCACCGCTGTCGCCCGCTACTGCCGCGACACCGGCAAGAAACTCCGGGTGCTGTGGCTGGACGCCCACGCCGACTTCAACACCAGCCAGGTCACGCCGTCGGGCAACATCCACGGTATGCCGGTGGCCTGCCTCTGCGGTATCGGCCCCGAACCGCTGGTCCACCTGGGCGGCAGCGCCCCGGCGATGCGCCCGGACGAGATCCGCCAGATCGGCATCCGCTCGGTCGACGCCGGCGAGAAGCGCCTGGTGAAAGAGCACGGCCTCGACATCTACGACATGCGCTACATCGACGAAGTCGGCATGAAGCGCGCGATGGAAGAAGCGCTGGAAGACCTCGACGACGACACTCATCTGCACGTGAGTTTCGACGTGGATTTCCTCGACCCCAGCATCGCCCCCGGCGTCGGCACCACCGTGCCCGGCGGCCCGAACTACCGCGAAGCGCAGCTGGTGATGGAAATGATCGCCGACACCGGCCGCATGGGTTCGCTGGATATCGTTGAACTCAACCCGGCGCTGGACAACCACAACGCCACCGCCGAACTCGCGGTGGATCTGGTGGAAAGCCTGTTCGGCAAATCGACCTTGATGCGGGATTGATTCTCGCCCCGCGGATGACGCGAACGGGTCAGCGCTTGCCGACATCCTCGTCCGGCAGCAGCGGATAGACCTGTGTGACGATGCATCCGTACTGCGCCGCCAGCGAGCTTTCGAACCGCGGACGCTGCACGCCGCCGACGTTCTCGTCGCGGAAGAACACAGCGCGATCGCCGACATTGCCGCAGATCGCCGTGGTGCCCACGCCCGAGACCAGTTGCATGTGCACCGCGGACGACATTTCGGGGCAGCCGGAACCCAGTTCCACCCGGTAATAACGATTGCCGCTGCTGCGTCGCGGCGACACCTCCACGACCAGCCCGTCGGCGTCCTCGCTCCAGGCGCGCATGTAGCGCGCATCCAGACAGTAGGCGGTGGTGCCGCCGAAACCGTGCCGGCGTCGCGAACCGCGCACGTCGATGGTTTCCAGCGTGCCGCGCTCGGCGCCGATGCCGCCGCCGCGATCGCTGCGCAACGCATGTTCGGCGTACTCGCGTGCATCGATCCGCGCCACCCCGGCGACCGCGCACTGGCGTTCGCCCAGATCGAGAATTTCCTCGTTACTACCGCAGATCCAACCTTGCCTGCTGGTCAACTGCAACCGGTCCGCACGCAGCGCATCGGGACAGGGGTCGGCCAGTTCCAGCCGGTAGCGTGCGTCGTCGCCCAGGCGGATGGCCAGCGTGCTCGGATCGCTTTGTCGTACTTCGCGGACATCGCGGGCGCTGAAACAGTGCGGCGCAGGGCGTGGTGCCTGCTCCGCGAGCGCGGATGGCGGCGATGCCGCGGATGCGTGAAACCCTGCAAGGGACGACAGCAGACATGCGTATGCGGCTGATCTGATCATGGTGTTGAAGCCTGTTGAAAGCGTATCGACGATTTCGACGCGGGGCGGGTGCGCAGCCGATTTCGGCGCGACTTTATCACCCGGGCATGTCGTGGCGATGTCGCGCTGGCGACGCTTGCGCGCATCGCGGCTTTACCGATCATCCTCGATGAAACGCGCACTGGATGGGCAAGCTTCACGCAATGCCTGCAATTGCCGGAGGGACATCCATCCAACAGGGTGCCGATCGCTCGCCGAGATACTTCGCAGCTCCAACACGCGATCGGCACCGGAGATTTCGGCGACGATCCGGGTACTTTCTACGTCGCCGGCACCTTTGCGATCTGCCGACTTGAACGTGATGATGCCGTCGTTCGAGATCGTCAAGCGGGTTTTCTCCCCGCGAAGCTCGAAGTTGAGCGCACAACCGCGGTCGAAGTCATGAAAACCCACGTAGTGCGGCATAGACCAGCCACGAGCCTCAGTACAAGCCGCCAACAAGAGCAACAACAAAAACACCCAGCAGATCGAGTGGTATCCGTGACCGGGCATCGCGTCACTCCCCGGCGATTCGCACGCCACCGTCCACCATATCCACCGCCACCGCACGCAATGAATCTCCGCGACAGGGGCCGGCAACACAGGCGCCTTCGCGCAGCTCGAAGCTGGCGCCATGGGCGGCGCAGACCAGCAGGCCGTCCTTCGATTGCAGGAATTTGCCGGGCGCCCAGTCCAGGCGCCGGCCGGCGTGCGGACAGATATTCAGCCAGGCGCGAACCCGGTCGCCGTCGCGATGCAGGATCAGGGATTCGGCGCTGCCGTCGACCTCGGCTTCGACCTCCAGCAGCCCGCCGTCGGGCAGGTCGTCGAACATCGCCAGCGGCTTGCCGGCATCCTGATTTAACGAAGTTCTCACACCTTCCGTCATCGTGCGTCCGATACTGCGGCGACCGGCCGCTGGCCTTCAGTGTGTCACGACACCCCACCATGTTCGCCTCTTCCGTTTTCCGCTTCCAGCATTACCGTCACCGCGCGGGCGAGTTCTTCGCGCCGCGCAAGCCGCGTCATCGCGCACTGCGCGTGCTGCTGGCGCTGATCGGCGTCGCCGTGCTTGCGGGCCTGCTGGTGGTGGGTGTGGTGGTGGGCGCTGCGATGCTGGGCGTGGGCCTGCTGGCGCGGCTGTGGCGCCGTCGCGGCAAGCCGATCGCGGCAACGCCCACACGGACCCTGGAAGGCGAGTACCGGGTCGTGCGCAAGCCGATGCTGTCGAACGCGCGCTGAGTTCTGCCGCTTCCGGCTTTCAGCCACGTCGATTCCAGCCAGTTCGATTCCAGCCGCGCCGATCCGGCGCCGGGCTCGACGCAGCGCCGTCGGGCGCGCGATCATGGCGCCATGAACGCATCCCTTCCCGATCTGATTCCACCGCCCGCCGCGGCGCGCGTGCCCGTGCGCGGCCAGTCGCTGACCGGTTTCTTCCCGGTCCGCCGCGTCTATTGCGTCGGCCGCAACTTCGCCGACCACGCCCGCGAGATGGGCGCCGCCGCCCCGGCGTCGAAAGCCGAACGCGGCACGCCGGTGTTCTTCCTGAAACCCGCGGACGCGCTGGTCGTCGACGGCGTGGCCGCCTACCCGCCCGGGACCCAGGATCTGCACCACGAGATCGAACTGGTCGTCGCGCTGGGCCAGGACGCGCCCGCCGGCGTGCTCGATCCCGCGCAGGCCGAAACGCTGATCTTCGGCTACGGCATCGGCCTGGACCTCACCCGCCGCGATCTGCAGGCCGCCGCGAAAGCCAAGGGCCTGCCGTGGGACACCGGCAAGGCCTTCGATCAGTCCGCGCCGATCAGTTACCTGCTGCCCGCGGCCGACGTCGGCGCGCTGGCCGAACACACGCTCTCGCTGCGGGTCAACGGCGCGCTGCGTCAGGAATCGCGCCTCGATCAGCTGATCTGGGACGTGCCGGACATCCTCCACGAACTGTCGAAACTCTACGCCCTGCGCGCCGGCGACCTGGTGTTCATGGGCACGCCTGCGGGCGTCGCCGCACTGCAGCCGGGCGATATCTGCGAAGGCCGCCTGGACGACCTGATCCGCCTGGATTGCCGGATCGCGCCGCCGCTGTAGAACCTCCGAAAAACAGTCCCGCGGGGCGCACGAAGACGCTTCCGCGGCCTGGATTCCGATCCGCATCATTCACTCAGACCGCAACCTCCGGAGGACGCTTCCATGGGCATGATTTCCGAGTTCAAAGAATTCGCGATGAAGGGCAATGTCGTCGACCTCGCGGTCGGCGTGATCATCGGCGCCGCGTTCGGCAAGATCGTGAGTTCGCTGGTCGACGGCGTGATCATGCCGGTGGTCGGCAATCTCGTCGGCGGGGTGAATTTCCGCGATCTCGCCTACGTGATGAAGGATGCGGTGATCGGCCCGGACGGCAAGGAAGTCGCCGCCGCGGTCGCGATCCAGTACGGCGCCTTCCTGCAGACGGTCATCGATTTCGCGATCATCGCGTTCGTGCTGTTCGTTGTGATCAAGGTCATGAACCGGCTGAAGAAGGCCGAAGCCGCCGCGCCGCCTGCGCCGGCCGAGACGCCCGAAGAGGTGCTGCTGCTGCGCGAGATCCGCGACGCCATCAGCAAATAATCGACGCGCGACAGGCACGGGCCGCGGTCGCCGACACGTGACCGACGGCATCTGTATGCCGGGCCGCGGGCTGATACGCTCGCGGCTTCGTTTTTCCGGGTCGGAGCGTTCGCAATGCGTTCGAAATCGTGGTCCATCCTTGCCCTGTTCACGGCGATCGTTACCGCCTCCGCAGGCGCCGCGCCGCCCGGGGCGCCCGGGGCGCCGCCCGAAACCCGCATTCCCGAAACCGCAATCGCGACCGCCGCACAACTGCGCGAACAGGCGCTGCAGGACACGACCGCCTGGCAGGTGGTCGAATCGCTGACGACGGAAATCGGCCCGCGCCTCGCCGGCAGCGAAGCCGATCTGCGCGCGGTGCGCTGGGCGGAGGCCAAGTTCAAGGCGCTGGGCTACGACAAGGTCCGGCTCGAGCCGGTGAGTTTCCCGAAATGGGTGCGGCGCGGGGAAACCGGCGCGGTGCTGGGCGAATTCGCGCAGCCGCTGCATCTGACCGCGCTGGGCGGCAGCCCGGGCGGCACGGTCGAAGGCGAGGTGGTGCGCTTTCCGGACCTCGCCGCGCTGGAAGCGGCACCGGCCGGATCGCTCGCCGGGAAGATCGCGTTCGTCGACTACACCATGCAGCGCGCGCGCGACGGCAACGGCTACGGCCCTGCCAGCCGGATCCGCAGCCGCGGGCCGAGCGCGGCGATCCGCGCGGGTGCGGTCGGTTACGTCATGCGCTCCGCGGGTACCGAACAGCACCGCTATCCGCACACCGGCGTCACCCGCTTCGACGACGGGCTGACACCGATTCCTTCCGCCGCGCTGGCGCTGCCGGACGCCGAACAGATCACCCGGCTGCTGTCGCGCGGCAAGCCGCTGCGCATGCGACTCGCGCTGGACTGCGGCTGGGACGGCACAGCCGAATCGTTCAACGTCGTCGGTGAGATCACGGGCAGCCATCGCACGCTACGCGACGAAGTGGTGGTGATCGGCGGGCATCTGGATTCGTGGGATCTCGGCACCGGCGCGGTCGACGACGGCGCCGGGGTCGCGATCACGATAGCGGCCGGGCACCTGATCGGCCGCCTGCCGAAAGCGCAGCGCCCGTCGCGCACGATCCGCGTGATCGCATTCGCCAACGAGGAGCAAGGCCTTTACGGCGGCAAGGCCTACGCCGCGCAGTACAAGCCGGCGGTGGCGCAGCATCAACTGGTGGCCGAGAGCGATTTCGGCGCTGGTCGCATCTATGGGTTCAACACCAGCGCCGCGCCGCATGCGCAAGCGGCGGCGGCGCAGATCGCCGAGGCCCTGAAACCGCTCGGCATCGAAGCGCTGGCCAAGGGCGGGCCGGGTCCGGACGTCGGCCCCATCGCCGCCGAAGGCGCGGCCTGGGCGTGGCTGGGCCAGGACGGCACCGATTATTTCGACCTGCACCACACGCCCGACGACACCCTGGACAAGATCGATCCCGCCGCGCTGGCGCAGAATGCAGCGGCTTATGCGGTGTTCGCGTATCTCGCCGCGTCGGCCGACGGTGGCTTCGGCAGCGCGCCCAAGGCGCCAACCGCCGCCCCCTGAAAACGCATCGTCCGCGCGACAACGCGCGGACGATGTCGACAAGGAATTCTTCCACCACCGCACAGGAGTCAGCGCATGGCTTTCCCCACCGCAGTCAACGACCAGATCACCGATGCCGTCACCCAGTCCAACATCAAGGTGATCGGCGAAGCCCCCGCCTTCGCGATGGGTTCGATCTACCAGAGCATGGCCCATTCGACCGGCATCCTGTACCAGAACGCGGTGGCCGCGCAGCAACAGCAGAACGCGCTGGCGCAGGCGGCGGCGAACCAGGGCGTGATGCAGATCTATTCGATCGATACCACCACGACCGCGGGCGCGACCGACACCATCGGACAGGCCGGCGTCGCCGACAACCTGACCAGCCTGTTGACCGTGCTCAATGCCTTCGATTCCGCCAGCCCCAGGGCGAGCGCCGACGCGGTTGCGCCATCCGCCGCGGAAGACGATGCCACCGCATCGCCCGTGCGGAACGTCGCGAACCAGATCGAAGCGGCCGTGAAGTTCTCCAACGATGCCGTGCTGGGCAATGTCGACGTCTTCGTGTCAGGTCTGCGCAGCGCTGTCGATGCGATGGCGCATGCGCTGGATTCCATGAACCGCGTCACCCACGACAACCTGGTGCATATGCTGCAGGAAGCCGCGCTCTCGACCACGCTGGCGGCGATGATCCGCGAACCGCACAAGGCCGCGGAGTACGAAGCGGTGCTGCAGGCGATCAAGCGGATGGTGTGAGGGTTTGCCCTGTGGGAGCGACGCAAGTCGCGACGGCCTGCGGCAGGTTTTTCAGCAGCCTGTCGCGACTTGCGTCGCTCCCACAAAAGCCTATGAAGCGGCGGCATCGCGACTTCCGTCGCTCCTACAAGATCGGCGTCGGGACTTCCGTCGCTCCCACAGGACTGATCAGCGTGCGCGGGCCCTGAACCACTCCGCCAGCAGCACGGACGTGGCGGCAGCCACATTGAGGCTTTCCACCGCGCCGCTGCCCGGGATCGACAGCCGCAGGTCGCAGGCCTTGGCGAGTTCCGTATCCATGCCCTCACCTTCCGCACCGAGCACGAAGATCGTTCGCTCCGGCAACTTCGTCGCGAACAGATCGCCGCCGCCACGCACGACCGTGGCGACGATCGAGAACCCCGCGCCGCGCAACTGCGCGATGGCGTTGTCTTCGCGGCCCAGGCGCACGAACGGCACCATTTCAGCGCCGCCTTCGGCGACGCGCGCGGCGGCGCCGGACAGCGCCAGGGTCGATTGTTTCGGCAACAAGGCCGCGACCGCACCGAAGTGCGCGGCGGAGCGCAGGATCGCGCCGAGATTGTGCGGATTACCCACGCCGTCCAGCCACAGTGCGCAGCACGGCCCGGGCGGCAGCTCGCGCAGCCACGGCGCCATCGACAGCGGCTCCTCGCGCAGCACGTCCGCGATCACGCCCTCATGGTGGGCGCTGGCGGCGAGTTTCTGCAGATCGTCCTGCTCGACCACGCGATAACCGACACGGTTGGCGACGCACCATTTCAGCAGCGGCTGCAGTTGCGGAATCCGCGCCTCGGCCAGATAAAGTTTGCGGATGGCCTGCGGCCGCCGCGCGAACACCGCGCGCACCGCATTCAGGCCATAGAGGCGCAGCTCGACATCGCGGCGCTGTTGGCGCGCAGGCTCAGCAGGCGCCGGGGACGAATAAGGATTTTGTTTCCAGGGCATGGCCAATTGTATCGAGTGTTCGTCGCGCCTGCGGACGAACGCCGCGGCCTGCGGATCAGCCGAAGAACACCCACGCCGCCAGCGCCACGACGCCGATCAACAGCCACGCCCACTGGTGGGTGGCGCCGTCGCCGGGCATCACCGTCGGCGGATGCGACTTCGACATGACCGAAATGGTCTCGGCGCGCGACGCGATCTGCGCCGCGGTCGCGCCCAGATGGTGAGGGCCGCTGTGATCGCCGGACTGGTCGCCGTGGCCGCCGTTCTGCTGCTCGGCGATGCGCCCGGCCAGGTTCTGTATCATCGCCATCGCCGACTTCAGGTCGCCGCCGCTGGCCTCGCGCAACAGCTTGATCGCGCCCATCTTGTCGCCGCGCCGCAGGGCGTCGATCACCGATTGCGGTACTTGCTGGCTGGTCATGGACGGCTCCCCGGAAGCGATTCGCGCAGCATAGCGCGCCGGCGCGCCCGCGACAGCTGTCCGCCAGAGGCCCCAACGGAGTCAAGCGCATGCAGATAGAAGTCCTGTACGGCGACATCACCATGCTCGCCGTCGATGCCATCGTCAATGCCGCCAATCAGGCGATGTCGGGCGGTGGCGGCGTGGACGGCGCCATCCATCGCGCCGCGGGTCCGGAGCTGCCGATCGCCTGCAGCGCCATTCCCATGGTGCGCCCCTATGTCCGCTGCCCCACCGGCGAAGCCCGCATCACGCCCGGCTTCCGCCTGCCCGCGCGCTGGATCATCCACACTGCCGGCCCTGTCTGGCAGGGCGGTCGCGCGGGCGAGCCGGAGCAACTGGCCAACTGCTACCGCGCATCCCTGCGGCTGGCGGCGCAACATGGCATCGCTTCGATCGCGTTTCCGGCGATCAGCTGCGGGGTGTTCGGCTACCCGCCCGAGAAGGCTGTGGCGATTGCGGTGCGCAGCGTGCGCGAGAGTACGCATCCGCCCGCACGTCTGATCTTCTGCGCCTTCGATGCCGCGATAGCCGATCTGTATCGAAGCGCGTTGCTGTCATAGGGTGCGCTTGAGCGCACCGATGTCCGATGAAACCGCAGCGCATGACGTGCGCTTTCCGGCGCACCCGATCGCTATCGCGCGATCAGGCGTGCCCGCCGACCTGCGGCGTCTCGTTTTCCAGCTTCTCCAGCGCGTGCTTCACCGCTTCGGGCGAATGCGTGAACGGCGCGAGCAGACGGTAGAACGCCGGCACCACGAACAGCGACAGCAGGGTCGAGAACGCCACGCCGAAGATGACCACGATGCCGATGGTGGCGCGGCTGGCCGAGCCCGGGCCGCCGGCCACGACCAGCGGCACCGCGCCCATGATCGTGGCGATCGAGGTCATCAGGATCGGACGCAGGCGCACCACGCAGGATTCGATGATGGCGTCGCCGATCTCCCTGCCCTCGTCGCGCAGCTGATTGGCGAATTCGACGATCAGGATGCCGTTCTTCGCCGCCAGCCCCACCAGCATCACGATGCCGATCTGACTGAACAGGTTGAGCGTACTGCCCGCCACCCACAGCCCCAGCAGCGCGCCGAGCACGCCCAACGGCACCGTCAGCATGATCACCAGCGGGTGGATGAAGCTCTCGAACTGTGCGGCCAGCACCAGATACACCACCAGCAGCGCCAGCGCGAAGGTCAGCAGCACCGCGCCGCCGGCCTTCTGGAATTCGCGCGATTCGCCCTTCCAGTCGATCTGCGCGGTATCGGGCAGTTCTTCGCGCACCACCTGATTGGCCCACTCGATGGCGTCGCCGAGGCGGTAGCCCGGCGACAGGCCCGCGGAAATTGTGATCGCGCGCAGGCGATTGAAGCGGTTGAGGCTGCCGGCTTCGGCCAGCTCGGTGATGGTGACGAGGTTGGACAGCGGAACCAGCTCGCCGTTGTTGCCGCGCACCTGGATGGCCGACAGATCCGACGGTGTGGCGCGCGCGGCGCGTTCGGCCTGCAGGATCACGTCATATTCTTCGCCGTTGTCGACGAAGGTGGTGACGCGACGGCTGCCCATCATCGTTTCCAGGGTGCGGCCGACTTCGGACACCGACACGCCCAGATCGGCGGCGCGGGCGCGATCGATCAGCACCCGCATCTGCGGCCGGGTTTCCTTGTAGTCGGAATCGGCGGCGAAGAAATTCGGATTCTTCTCCATGCGCGCGAGCACCCGGTCGCGCCATTGCGCGAGCTCGCCGTATTCGGGGCCGCCCAGCACGATCTGGAAAGGCTGGCCGCCGCCGCGCGTCAGGCCGGTGCGCACCTGCGGATTCACCCGCACGCCGGTCAGCCCGGCGAGATCCTTGCGGACCATCTGCACCACGTCATCGGTGGTGATGTCGCGCTTGTCCCAGTCCTGCAGGAACACGATCGCCTGGCCGGTATGCATCTCCTCGCTGGCGCCGAAACCGCCGGGCACGCGGGTATTCACGCGCTGCATCGGCTTGCCTTCGCCGACCTGCTTGAGCAGCACTTCTTCGACCTGCTGGACCTGACCGACCGTGTAGTCGAAACCCGCGCCTTCCGGCCCGACCACCGATGCGAAGAACACGCCGCGATCCTCCGGCGGCGCCAGTTCGCTCGGCACGAACTTGAACAACAACACACTCGCCACCAGCGCGGCGATCATCAACGCGCCGAACATCCACACGCGCCTGATCGTGCGCTCCAGCAGATTGCGGTAGCCGCGCGTCACCCGGTCGAGCTGCTTCGAGACCCAACTGTGCAGACGGTTCGGTTTGTTGCTGGCATGCGGGCGCACCAGCTTGGACGACATCATCGGCGTGAGCGTCAACGCGACCAGTGCGGAAATCGCCACCGCTGCGGCCAACGCCACCGACAATTCGCGGAACAGTCGCCCGGTATTGCCTTCGAGGAAACCGATCGGCAGAAACACCGCGACCAGCACCGCCGTGGTGGAAATCACCGCGAACGCCACCTGCTTGGTGCCGCGCTTGGCTGCGACCAGCGACGGTTCGCCCAGATCGGCGCGACGCTGGATGTTCTCCAGCACGACGATGGCGTCGTCCACCACCAGGCCGATGCACAGCACCAGCGCCAGCAGCGTGAGCAGATTGATCGAGAAATCGAAGGCGTACAGCGCGATGAATGCGGCGATGAGACACACCGGCACGGTGACCGCGGGGATGATCGCGGCGCGCACGCTGCCCAGGAACAGCCAGATCACCAGCAGCACCAGCGCGATCGCTTCGAACAACGTCGCCCACACGCGATCCACCGCGGCTTCGATGAAGATGGTGCTGTCGAAGGCGACGAAGATCGCCGTGCCCTCCGGCAGATTCTTCTGGATCTGCTCGGCTTCGGCGCGCGCCGCGAGGGCGACATCGAGACTGTTCGCGGTGGAAGTCTTGACGATGCCCAGACCCACGTTGGGCGTGCCGTTGCTGCGGAAATACGCGCGGCGCTCGGCCGATTCAAGCTCGGCGCGGGCCACGTCGCCCAGGCGCACGACGTAGCCGTCGGCGCCCTTGCCCAGCGGAATCTGCGCGAAGTCCTCGGCCTTCAGATAGGTACGCTCGACGCGCAGGGTGAAATCGCGGTTCTCGGATTCGATGCGGCCCGCCGGCAGTTCGACGTTCTCGGCGCGCAGCGCGGTTTCCACGTCGCTCGCGGTGAGGCCGCGCGCAGCCAGCGCGTCGCGATCCAGCCAGATGCGCATGGCGTAACGCTGCTGGCCGCCGACGCGCACCTGCGACACGCCGTTGAGCGCGGACAGACGGTCCACGACGTAACGGTCGGCGTAGTCGGTGAGCTGTAGCGTGTCCATCCGGGTCGAACTCATGTTCAACCACATGATCACTTCGGAATCGCTGTCGGCCTTCTCGACTTCGGGCGGGTCCGCCTCTTCGGGCATGCGATCGGCGACGCGGCTGATCGCATCGCGCACGTCGTTGGCGGCGGCTTCGATATCGCGATCGAGCGTGAATTCGATGGTCACCGACGACCGGCCGTTGACGCTGCGCGACTGCAGGCTTTCGATGCCCTCGATGCCGGCCAGCGCATCCTCCAGCACCTGGGTGATGCGGGTTTCGACCACGCCCGCGGACGCGCCGGGATAGCTCACGTCCACCGAGACCACCGGCGGATCGATCGCCGGCAGTTCGCGCAGCGTGAGGCGCGTGTACGACATCACGCCGAGCACGATCAACAGCAGGCTGAGGACCGTCGCGAAGACCGGACGTTCGATCGAGATATCGGACAGGCGCATGGCGATCAGCTCCGGGCGGGGGCGGCGACGGGCGAATCCCTGGCGGGCGCAGGTTCGGCCGGTTTCGGCTCGGTAACGGTCGGCGATGCGGAAGGCGTCCCCGGAGGTTGTGCCGCAGGTGCCGTCGCCGGCTTCGCAGCCGCGGCACCCTCGCTGATCTTCGCGCCGGGGCGCAGCTTGCCGGTGCCGTCCACCACGACGCGGTCGCCGGCCTTGGCGCCTTCGACGATCTCCACCTTGCCGTCGCCGCGCGCGCCCAGCGTCAGCCGCACCTGTTCGACACTGCCGTCGTCCTTCGCGCGATAGACGAAGCTGTCGCGACCCACCTGCACCACTGCGATCTCCGGCACCATCAGCGCCTGACGCTCGGCGCTGGGGAGGGTGACGTTGACCAGCATGCCGGGACGCAGCAGGCGTTCGGGATTGGGCAGATCGGCGCGCACGGTCACCGCGCGGGTGGCCGGGTCCACACGCGCATCGACGATGGCCACTACGCCATCGAACGTCCGGCCGGGATACGCCGCCGCGGTGCCGGTGATCGCGCGCCCCGGAGTCGCCAGCGACAGCTGCGATTCGGGCAGCGGGAAATCGACGTACACGCGGGCGAGTTCGTCCAGCGTCGCGATCGGCGTGCCGGGCGTGACCAGCGCGCCCGGACTGACCTGACGCAGGCCCAGCACGCCGGAGAACGGCGCGCGGATCACGCGGTCGGCCAGCTGCGCACGGATCTGCGCGACGCGCGCGTTGGCGGAGTCGCGGGTGGCGCGCTGCGTATCCAATTGCGAGCGCGCGATCAACTGCTGCTGCGCGAGTTCGCTCTGGCGGCGCAAGAGCCGGTCGGCTTCGTCGGCGGTGGCCTGCGCCTCGTTCAATGCGGCGCGCTGCTGCTGATCGGACAGTGTGATCAGCGGCGCACCGGCGCGCACTTCATCGCCGCTGTCGAAATGCACCTGCTGCACCAGTTCGCTGACCTTCGCGGTCACGGTGACCGATTCGCGCGCCTTCACCGTACCGATGGCGGAGATGCGTTCGGCGAAGGTTTCCGGCTGCAGGCGAACGGTCGTGACCGGGATCGGCCGGTCGCCGCCGCCGCCCTGCCCGCCAGCGGGGCCGGCAGGCGCCTTGTCGTCGCCGCCGCAGGCTGCGAGCATCAGCGCCAGGCAGGGCAGCGCCACCACGCGCCACCATCGTGACGCGGCGACGCTGGTCGCGGAAAGCGTGAGGGCGTCCGAGCCGAAAGCATCCGTAGCGGAAACATGCGAAGTGAAACCATGCAAAGTGAAACAAGGCATTGTGGGAGCCTGCAGAACGGTCCGGGCGATTGTAGCGGCAGCTTTGTGATGGCCGCATGTGCGCCACGTGCCGGCGTCCTGCATTTCACGCGGAATGCGTCGAATATTCTTGCAGATCGCCTGAAATCGTGACCTTTGGCCTATGCGATGAGACCATTCGGCAACACAGCGTTTCGTCCCGGCGCGACCATGCCCGCACCTCGATCACACCATCGTTCATGCCAACGTCCATGACCCCGCCGGTCCGCTCATCCGCCCGCGCCCTGATCCTCGCGAACGTCGTCACGCTGGTCGCGGCATTGCTGTTCCGATGGGAAGTGGCGTGGCTGTTCTGGCCCTACTGGATCCAGAGCGTGATCATCGGCTTCTACGCGCGCAGGCGCATGCTCGGTCTTGCGCAGTTCAGCACCGAAGGGTTCACCTCCGGCAACAGGCCGGTGCACGAGAACGATCAGGGCAAGCGTTCGACCGCGAATTTCTTCGTCCTGCACTATGGCGGCTTCCATCTGGGCTATCTGGTGTTCCTGCTGGCCGAGCACCGCGTCTCCGGCCTGTGGAACATGTCGATCCTGTTCGCCTGCGGCGTCTCCTTCGTACTCTCGCAGCGGAGCACCTACGCCATGCAGCACGCGGCGGACCTGCGCGGAAAACCCAACCTCGGCAAACTGATGTTCATGCCGTACGTGCGCATTCTGCCGATGCACCTCGGGATCATCTTCGGCAGCGGACTGGGTAGCGGCGTCTTCAGCCTGGTGCTGTTCACCGCGCTGAAAACACTGTCGGACATCGCGCTGGATGCTTTCGACCGCAAGGATGCGGAGAAAATCGCATCGCACGGTGGAAACGCGTGAGCGCGCGTTCGACATTCCAGAGTTCTTGCGATGTCCACCGCCCAAGTATTTCATCCCGATAGAGCGACCGATTCCAACCAGCACTGAGCACCTTCACAAATGCGGAACGCCGGCACAGGGCCGGCGTTCCGTAACACTTCGCGATGACTGCGGCGGATCGCCGCCGGGCGTCATCCGACGGATCAATCGTTCAACTGCCCCAGCGCCGCCAGGCCGTTGTCGCGGGCACGCGCGAATACGGTTTCCTGCGCCTTGCCGACATTGCCGACCAGATCCTGCGACCAGATCTTCAGCGCGGCCGACTGCATCGCACGGCCGTAGGAGAACGACAGCGGCCACGGGTTGTTTTCGTACTGGTTCATGGCGTTCAGATGCGCGGTCGCGTCCCGATCGCTCTGACCGCCGGAGAGGAAGACGATGCCCGGCAGAATCGCCGGCACGGTCGCCTTCAGGCAGTCGAGGGTGAACTCGGCGACTTCGTCCACCGAAGCCTGTTCGGGGCAGTCCTTGCCGGCGATCACCATCGAAGCCTTGAGGATAGTGCCGGTGAGATCCACGTCGAACAGGTGCAGCGCCTGGAACAGCGCACGCAGCGTCGCCTCGGTGACGCTGAAGCATTCGTCGATGTCGTGTTCGCCGTCCATCAGCACTTCCGGCTCGACCATCGGCACGATCCCGCATTCCTGGCACAGCGCGGCATAACGCGCCAAAGCATGGGCGTTGGCTTCGATGCAGGTGGTGGAGGGGATGTCCTCGCCGATATTGATGACGGCGCGCCACTTGGCGAAACGCGCGCCCAGCGCGGCGTATTCCTTCAACCGCTCGCGCAGGCCGTCGAGGCCTTCGGTGATGAGTTCGCCCGGGCAACCGGCCAGCGGGTGAGTGCCCTTGTCGACCTTGATGCCGGGGATGATGCCGTTGTCCATCATCACCTTGGTGAACGGCACGCCGTCCCTGGTGGACTGGCGGATGGTTTCGTCGAACAGGATCGCGCCGGAGATGTGCTGGCCCAGGTTCGGCGTGGTCAGCAGCATCTCGCGATAGGCGCGACGGTTCTCTTCGCTGTTGGGGATGCCCACGCCCTCGAAACGCTTGGCGATGGTGGCGTTGGATTCGTCGATGGCGATGATGCCCTTGCCCGGCGCCACCATGGCGTGGGCGATGTCGGCAAGCTGTTCGATGCTCATGGCAGGATCCTGGGGGCGGCTGGGAAAGTCGGCCATTATACGCGCACGCCCCGTGCAAAAAGAGCATTACGGATCAATCACATACGCCGCTAATGGGCATCCGGGCACGGCCCGCTGCATACGATTTCACCGCGCCCCGCCGAAGCATGAATGCGCGCCCACCGCGCAGGCTGCGCCCTTCGCATCCGATGCCTCAGTGGCCTGCGTCTTTCTGGATCTGCTGCACCAGTCGGGTCAACACATTGCCCGGCCCCATTTCGCTGAACCCGGTGACGCCGTTGGCGATCAGGTAACGGACGCTCTGGGTCCACTGCACGGAGTGGGAGATCTGGCGCACCAGCAGCGATTTCACCGACGCCGACGCATCGTCGACCGGATAAGGCTGGGCGGTGACATTGGCGACGACCGGCGTGTCCGGTGCGGAGAACGCCATCGGCGCCAAGAACTCCGCGAACTCCTTCGCGGCATCGGCCATGTAGCGCGAATGGAATGCGGCACTGACCGGCAGCGGCATGAACATCCGCGCGCCGGCCGCTTCGAACAGCGGGCCGGCCAGTTTGATCTGGTCGACCGGACCCGATACCACCGTCTGCGCCGGCGAGTTGAAGTTGGCGATATCGATCCCGGTCAATCCGCCCTCTTCGATCACCCGTGCGATCGCGTCAGCGCCCAGACCGATCACCGCGCCCATGCCGCCGTTCGTGGCCTGCGACATCAGTTCGCCGCGCTTCTTCACCAGACGCAGCCCGGTCAGGAAATCGTAGACACCCGCGGCCAACAGTGCGTTGTATTCGCCCAGGCTGTGGCCGGCCAGATAATCCGCACGCGCGCCCTCGGCGACGGCCTTGTAGTAATGCAGGGCATTGACCACATACAGGCTCGGCTGGGTGAACTGCGTTTCCTTCAGTCGATTGTCGGCATCTTCCAGACAGAGTTCGCGCATCGAATAGCCGAGGATCGCATCCACGTCCTTCTCGACCGCCGCGTATTCGCCCACTTCATCGAACAATCCCTGGCCCATGCCGCGCTTCTGCGAACCCTGGCCGGGAAAAACGAAAGCAATCATTTCAACCTCGGATCTGCGATGACCGGGCATCGCTTCGACCGTCTATTCTGAAGTCCGCAGGAACCGGAGGGCAAGCCTTTCCTCCCCCGAGAGCGGCACCGCTCGACGCACGATCAGTTCCGGCACATGCGCATCCAGGCGCTCGGCGCAGACCGCAAGAAGATAATCGGCTTCCGGCTGCAGCTGCCAGAATCGCCAGCGCGCGGGATCGTCGCCCAGCTCCTGATCGATGGCGATCCGCACGCGCCTGTCGTCCGGATAATCGAAGCTGAATTTGTCGAGCGGCAGCTGCAGGCCCATGCCGCGCGCCTTGATATAGGCTTCCTTGAACGTCCAGTACTCGAAGAAACGATACTGCTGCCGATGCGATGGCGTGTTCGCGAGTTCGCCGGCTTCCAGAGGCGAGAAGAAGCGATCCGCCATGCCGATCGACACTTCGCGCGCGCGGGTATTCTCGACATCCACGCCCAGGGCCCGGCCCACGGTCACGCCGAGCACGATCATGCTGTGGGTATGCGAGAGATTGAAGGTCAGGCGCATGTCCTCGGCCTGCGGATTCAGCGCATGCGGTCGGCCGTAGGCGTTGGTGCCGAACACCCAATCCCTCGGGTCGATCGGCACGTAGCGCGACAGCACCGTTCTCACCAGAACGCGCGTCACCAGGTAGCGACGACGATCCCTCGCGAAATAGTATTTCGGCTCCTGCGCACGCTCGTCCGCGCTGAGCAGTTCCCGGTATGCGAGATGCAGGGCCTCATCGGAGATCGATTCGTAATCCACCAGCCACAGATGGATCTCGGACGGGTCGATCGCGACAGGCAGGCTCATGCGATCACCGGAGCGGACATCGTCACATCCATCGCATCAACACTCATGGATGGCGAGCAGGGCTTTCGCTGCGATCATCGTCTCGGACGGATAACCGAACGCATTGTTGATATAGGTCACGCCGTCGATCTTCACGCTGCGATTGAGATGGCTGTGCCCGTACACATGGATGCTGGGATTGATTTTCCGCAACTGCGCTTCCAGCCGCTCGGAACCGAGGATGGGGTACAGCACCCGGGTCGAGGCCGTGACGTACCACGGCATCACATCGATACGCGGCAGGAAGTGCGAACAGGTGATCACCGTTTCGTCGCGCGCATCGGGCGTCGTCGCGTTGAGCGCGTCGAAATGCAGCGAGATTTCGTTGGCGCCGTAGCCATCGGGCCAGCGGCAGGCGCGGAAATCCACCCACATCGCCTGCAGTTCCTCGGTCGGCTCGCCGAAGGAATAATCGTACCAGCCCAGCAGCGGATGAATCGCCACGCCGCGCTCGCGGTACGTCCGCATCGTGACCCCGCTCGCTTCGGCCACCGCGCAGACTTCGGCGAATTTCTGCAAGGAACTCTTGTCGCGGCCTTCGCGCGCCACCCACAGATCGTGATTGCCGGGTACGAACACCACTTTGCGGAAACGTTTGGCGAATGCGCGCAGACACCACTCGAACAGCGAGGGCTTGTCGGTCAGATCGCCGGCGAGGATCAGCAGGTCGTCCCGATAATCGAAAACCGAGAGGTTTTCGACCCACTGGGCGTTGGCGTCGTAATCGACGTGGATATCGGAAAGCGCGAAGATTCGCATGCGATGGGATCAGCCTTGCCGGGGCGGCGAAAGCCGGATGCCGCCAGAATCGCAAGAGCGAGCAGACCGCGGCTGCGAGAGATCCTGGCGCGAGGAATAAAGCGAAGTATTGAGGCCCGAGGCATTGAAGCCCAGCGACATGAACGAAATCCCGAAGAATGACACCACTACTCCTTTCTGCATGATCCGATATGCAAACCCGCTACCCATACACTCGATTCTAAATGAGTCCGCTCCACGCGTTGTTTCGTACGAAGCGCTACTTCGCAGGATGGGTTGAGCGCAGCGATACCCATCAGCATCCGAAGCGATGGGTATCGCTGCGCTCAACCCATCCTACCTTGCTCAATCAGCCCGTCCTTCAAACAGCCGGAAATTTCGGCCGATCACAACTCTCCCAACCCCTCCGCAGTCCCGTCCTCGCCCACCTGCAGCAACCGCAGCGTGTTGGTGGCGCCGTGGGTTTCCATGTGCTCGCCGCTGGTAAAGACCACGCGGTCGCCGGGCATGAGCAGGCCGGCGTCGACGAGTTTGCGGATGCTGCCGCGGGCGGCCTGGCGCGGGGTCTGGCCGCGGCTGTCGTAGTCCATGGGGAAGACGTCGCGCATCATCGCCATGCGACGGCGGGCGCCGCCGTCGCGGGCGAAAGCGAAGATCGGGGCCTTGCCGCGGAAGCGCGACAGGAAGCGCGCGGTGCCGCCGGATTCGGTCATGGCGACGATCGCGCCGACGCCGATGTGTTCGGTGAGGAACATCGCGGTCATCGCGATGGCCTGGTCTGCGCGCTGCAGGTTGCGCGGCGCCGCTTCGAAATCGGTGTCGTGCTCGAACTGGCGCTCGGCGCCCAGGCAGATGCGCACCAGCGCTTCGACCGCCTTCACCGGATACATGCCGGCGGCGCTCTCCTGCGACAGCATCACCACATCGGTGCCGTCGATGACCGCGTTGGCGACGTCCAGCACTTCAGCTCGGGTGGGGATCGGGCTGCTGACCATCGACTGCAGCATCTGGGTAGCGGTGATCACCACCTTGTCGCGCTCCAGCGCGACGCGGATGATCTTCTTCTGCAGGCCCGGCAGTTCGGCGTCGCCGATCTCCACGCCCAGATCGCCGCGCGCGACCATCACCACGTCGCTGGCGTCGACGATCTCGACCAGATTCTCGATGGCTTCGGCGCGCTCGACCTTGGCGACCAGCGCGGCGTCGCTGCCGGCGGCGCGCGCGACGCGGCGGGCCTCGTTCATGTCGGCGGCGTTGCGGCAGAAACTCACCGCGATGAAATCGGCGTTGAGCTGCGCGGCGACCTGGATCAGTTCGCAGTCGCGCTCGGTCAGCGCGCCCAGAGACAGGCCGCCGCCGAGTTTGTTGAGGCCCTTGCGGTTGGACAGCTCGCTGTCGTTGAGCACGGTGGTGACGATGCGCTGGCCTTCGACCGCGGTGACCTGCAACTGCACCACGCCATCGTCGAGCAGCAGCACATCGCCCGGAATCACATCGCCGGGCAGGCCGAGATAGCTCACGCCGACCTGATGTTCGTCGCCCGGCGGCGCATCCTCGCTGGCGAGCAGATCGAAGCGATCGCCGGCGCGCAGTTGCACCTTGTCGTTCGCGAATTTTTCGATGCGGATCTTCGGACCCGGCAGATCGGCGAGGATGCCGACCTCGGTGCCGACCCGGGCCGCGGCCGCGCGCACGGCGTCGGCGCGCGCGATCTGCGCGGACGGATCGCCGTGCGAGAAGTTGAGGCGAACCACGTCCACGCCCGCGCGCAGCAGTGCGTCGAGCACGCCGGGGGCGTCGGTGGCGGGGCCGAGAGTGGCGAGGATCTTGGTGCGGCGGCGTTGTTCGGTCATGTCCGGTGTCGTCGAAGCAGGGCTCCGACAACGCTATCACGCCGACGCGGCAATCGCTGCGCGACGGTCCTGCAAACGATCACAATCCCGGCGGCGCGGCGGGTGCGGCGTATTCCACCACTGTTTCGATATAGACCTTTCCGGCCCGATACAGCTCAAGCCGGTCGAAGATCCCCTGGCTTCCCTGCGGCTTGCCCGCGGCATCGCGCGGCAGCCCGTCGATGACGCGCTGTTGCAGGCGCGCCGCATGCGCGTGATCGCCGGTGGCGGCATGGCACGCGGCGACGGTGTCGAGCTCGGCGGGGTCGAGCTTGCCGTCCTCCATCTGCTTCGCGATCACCAGACCTGCAGCGGGGTCGCGCGTGTCGTCGTGCGCGCTCACGCAGAGCAGCCAAGCGAGATTGTTCTGGATCGACAGGACATCGTCGGGCTCCGGGCGGGCTTCGCGCAGCAGCGCGATCGCGCGTCGACGACTGTCCGGCGTGCTGTCGGCACGATTGTGCAGCCACAGGGCGTAGTCGTTGCGGGTGTCGGTGGAACCGGCGGTTACGGCTTTGCCCAGCCAGCGCTCGCCAACGGCGACGCCCGATGCGCCGTCGGCACCGTTGACCAGCATCGTGCCCAGCAGCCCCTGCGATCGCGCATCGCCGCCATCGGCATCCGCCTGCAGCCAGGCCAGCGCACGCTTCGGGTTGCGCTTCATGCCGCGTCCCTCCATCGCCAGCTGCGCGAGGCGACGACGCGCTTCGGCGCCGGTTCCGCCTTCCATCGCCGCCAGCGATTCGTAGATTTCGATCGCGCCATCCAGGCTGCCGGGCACATCGGGGTGTTCGCTCTCGTACAGGCGGCCGATGGCGTAGATCGCATCGATATCGCCGGCACTCACTGCGGCCATCAGCCAGTTCGCGGCACGTTTGAATTCCCGCGCCTTGACCGCCTCGTTGGCGAGGAACCGCATCGCGTAGGCATCGCCGCCCTGCGCGGCGGCGGTCATCGACGGCCACCAGGTCCGGAGCGTCGCGCGACTTCCACCCGCATGGACGTCGTGCAGCGCACGCTCGCGCTGCGAGATGGCGTGGCCCCGCTCTGCCGCCTTGATCCGTGCGCTCTCGGCCAAGGCCGTCATGCTGCGGTTCTGGTAATACTCGGCAAGAATGCCGTGGCCCAAGCCCACGCCATTGCTGGAAGGGCGCTCCAGCACCGCGATTTCCTGCGCGGTCAGCGCGCGTTTGCCGATCATGATTTCCTGCGCGACCAGCAGCATTTCGGCATCGCTGTCGCCGGCCGCGATCGATCCCCGCAGCCGGCGCATGGCGAAGTCGCCGATCCTGCCGCCGCTTTTCGTGCTTTCGAGCGCCGCATACATCGCGCTGGCGCCACGCCCGTACCAACGCCTGTCGGCCGCATCGAGCAATGCATCCGCGGCCTCGATGTCCTTCTTCACGCCGACACCTTCGGCGTACGCCATCGCCAGCAGCACCATCGGCAACGCCTTTTTCTGTTCGGCCAAAGGCAGGAGCGCATCGATCAAGCCGTCGGCGCAGCCTTCGATTTTCTCCGCGACGCAGGCCATCATCCAGTTGGACAGCGACCCCATGCCGCCGCGCGCCGCGCCTTCGCGCAACTTCGCGACAGTTCCGGCGACATCGTCGGCTTCAGCGCCCGCCTTCACCGCCTGCATGTCGATGCCGATGGTTTCGCCGCCGCTGCTCTGCGACTCGATGAACGCTTCCGCAAGCAGGTGGCGGTTGTACGGATAGCCGATGTAGTCGCCTTCGCGATCGATGGCGTTGGCTACGTCGATGAAGTCGAAGGCGAGGTGACGTTCGGCCTGTTTTTCCGGATCCCACACCGCGACCACCAGCGGCAGATAGCGTTTCGGATCGACGCCCCGATAGTAGTCGTATCGATACTCGTATCCCAACAGCGCGATCAACGCGTACACATCGCGCGGCGACAGCACCGGGATCGGCCTGCGCCATGCGCTGTCGCCATTCCCGGTCAAGGCATGCTTCGCCAGCGACGCCAGCGCCGCGGCTTCGCGTTCGGCCATGTCCGCATCGCCGAGCGCATCCGCGCAGAGCATCGCCGCCCGATGCAGCGCTATGCTGACCGGAACGGCGATCGCGGCGTCGCGCAATTCCACGGCCTGCTCGCGACAGGCATCGGCATCGACCGCGGCATGGTCGTAGCCGACCTTGTCGAGCGCGTCGAAGCGTTCGTAGGTGGCGTTCAACTCGGCAACGGCGAGGAAACGCGTCCACACGCGCCCGGGATCGGCAGCCACTTCTTCCGGCGATGCCGCGCCTGTCGCGGCTTTCTCTTTCGAAGTTGCGGGCTCGGCAGCATCGGCCGCAGCAACGGCGAAACACAGCGCGGATGCAATGGCGAGCAGAACACGGCAGGCGAAGTCGCGCATCATCGGGAATCCTCGTCCATGACGTTGCGCAGCAGTTTGCGCAGACGTTCGTCGCGCTGCTGCGCATCGAGTGCGGCGGGAATGGTGAAGCGCAGATTCGCCGACAGCTCGTCCCGCACCTTGCGCAGCTCGGCGAGATGCGCGGCGACCTTGTCCACCGGCAGCTCGTCGCGTTCGACATTCATTTCGTACACGACCTTGACCGACTTCTCGTCGACTTCGACCTTGCGCTGGAAGCCGAAGGCGTGCGACGTGCGATCGATCTTCTCGGCGACGAAATTCGCTTTCCAGCGCTCCGGCAACTGCACCGTGACCTCATGGCGGTAGCGCCCACGGGCGGCGTAGCCGAGCGGGCCGATGCGGTCCAGCGATGTCGGCAGGGTGCTCGCGCCCTGCAGCGCTTCGGCATAGACTTCCAGCGCACGGACGCCGGCGCCCTCGCTGTCGAAGGGCGACGTCAGGCGGTAGCGCTCGCGGATGCGCAGCCGGTTGCGCGCGGTATCGTCTTCGATGACCGGTTCGCCCAGGGCTTCGACCTCGCCGTAGCGCTTGCGGTAATACTCGGAATAGCGACGCGCGAGCTCGGCGCCGCGTTCGCTCAGGGTGCTGCGGCGCTGGTAGTCGGCGGAGGCCCCGGTGTAGGACGTTTCCACCTCGAACGCGACCTCGGCGCCATCGGCGCTGGGCGCGAAGCGTTCGATCACCTCGACCCCCGCGTTGCCTTCGCGCGGACGCTCGATCGGCTGCAGCGCGGCGACGCCCGCCGCCACCGGCAGCGCCATGCCGTAATCGCCGAGATCAAAACTGCGCGGGTCGCCGCCCTGCTGGCTGATGGTCGGGTCGATCCAGATCGTCTGCCCGCCGACGCGCGCGCGCACGATCACGTGATTGAACGCCGACGCGGTGGGCACGAATTCGCCGACCGAGCGGCCGCGCTCGGTGGTGACCAGCGCCGGCGCCGCATCGATGTCCATGCGATGCAGCAGCGTGGTCAACAGATACACCTTGTCCTTGCAGTCGCCGTAACGCCGGCGCCAGACCAGATCGGGCGGGTTCGGGCGATGGCTGTTGTCGCCGATCTCGATGCCGAAGTAGCGCACGTCGTTCTGCACCGCACGCAATGCGGCGGTCAGGCGCGCGTTGGCGTCCGGCAGTCGCTTCCACTCCGCCAGCTCGCGTTCCAGGTCGGCGTCGAACGCCGCGGTGTGCGGCGGATACAGCGGCAATGCCCAGGCGACGACATCGGCCCAACTGCGCTCCGGCGCGATCTGCACGCTGGGGTACGGCTGGAACCAGGCCGGATAACTGTCCTCGTAGATCGTCGCCGGCAGCGCGCGGCCCAGCATCTGCACTTCGGTGGCGTCGGCGCCCTGCCGCACCAGCGGTTCCACCGCCGTGTTCTCGCGATGCACGCGGAACTTCGTGCCGGGGTCGTACAGCACGCGCAGACCGCTGCGCAGCGTCGGATTGCGCCAGCTCAAGGTGATCCAGTCGGCGGTCTGGCCGGCCAGGATCGGATTGCTTCCGGCGATGCTGTAACTCACGCGCACGATGTCGTCGACGCGCACATCGTCCAGCACGATCAGCGCGGTGACGCTGCCGTCGGTCAGGTCCTGCTCGAATTCGCTTTCGCGCCGCGCCAGCGAGATGCGCTCGGGCGACAGCCGGTTCTGCCACGCGCCGTCGCGCATCAATTCGACGCGATGGATCGACATCGTCTGGAATTCGGGATTGAAGTTGATCTGGAAACGCCCGGCTTCGCCGATCAGCGATGGCGACTTCGGCTCGAACACGTGTTCGAGGTAGACCAGGTTGCGTCCGGCGCGACGGTCCGACTGCATGTCGTAAAGCCAGTAGCGCCAGCGGCGGTCGTCGGCGCCGGGAGCGGCCGGGTCCCACTTCGCCGGCAATTCGCGCCGGACCACGAAGGTCGGCTCGGGGCCGGTCTCGAAACGCAGATCGCCGCGGACGTGTTCGGCCGCCATCGCATCGGATACAGCCGCCACGAACAGCAGCGCCGCCAGCCGGATGTAGTTCATCGTCGGATTCTCTTTCCCCTGTCCGGGAAAGGCTACTACATCGCCGATTCCGTCGCCGCTGCCGGCAGGGTGCGGACGCGGCGGCCGGGACGTGGTGCGGCGGCCGCTTGTTATCTCGCTGCGCCGCAGGTCAGCCGTTCGCGAGCAGCGCCGAGAGCTCGGCCGGCGTCCGCGCCAGGTGTTCGGCGCCGGCCGCGCGCAGTTCGTGCTCGTCGCCGAAGCCCCAGAGCACGCCGATGCCGCGCATCCGGTGGTGGCGCGCGCCTTCGATGTCCATGTGCCGGTCGCCGATCATCGCGCAGTGTTCGGCGCGCAGGTCCAGCCGGGTCAACGCTTCGGCGATCAGCTCGGGCTTGTGGCTGAGGCTGCCATCGGCAGTGGCGCCGATGATGTCCTCGAAGCGATGGCCGAACGGCAGCGTGGCGACGATCTTGCGCGCATGCGGTTCGTTCTTGGCGGTGACCACGGCAAGTCGATGGCCCGCGGCGTGCGCGGCTTCGACCACCTCGCCGATACCGCGATAGATCTCGTGTTCGCGCCAGCCTTCGATCTCGAAACGCTCGCGGTACAGTTCGACCGCGCGCTCGATGTCGGCCGGATCGTCGAACAACTGGCCGAAACTCACCCGCAGCGCGGGGCCGATCCAGCGCCGCAGCTCGGCTTGCGGCAGGCCGGGATGGCCCATGCGTTCCAGCGAATACGCCACGCAGCGGGTGATGCCGATGGCGGAGTCGATCAGGGTACCGTCGAGGTCGAAGAAGAGCGTGCGCAAGGAAACTCCTGTCGTGATCGGGTCGTTCTGTCGGCGCATTATCCGTGAATCGTCGATTCCGAATCATCGGCTTTTCGAGGCACCGTTCAATGTGCGATCCGCGCCGCCAACGAAAGACCCCCGCCGAAGCGGGGGTCTGGTGTCGCGAAGCAGGCCATCGCGGAACGCGACGGCATCGTGTTCATCATCATGCCATCGCGCTGCGATCAGAGCCCCGCCTGGGTGACGATGAAATTGCGGATCGAGGTATTCGACACCCGGGTGTAGACGCCGGGCAGATTGCGGCGCGCGCAGCCCGTGCCCCAACTGACGATGCCGGTCAACACCCTGTTGCCGGTGCCGCGGGTCAACGGGCCGCCCGAATCGCCCTGACAGCTGTCGATGCCGCCGCTGGTGCGGCCGGCGCACAGCATCCGCGCGGTGATGTCGCCCCTGTAGGAGTTGGCGTCGTTGCAGTCGGTGCGATTGAACAGCGGCACCGACACCTTGCGCAGGTTGATCGGGAAACTGCCGCCTTCGGTCAGCGCGCCCCAGCCCGTCACCAGCAGGTTGGCGCCGACCGCGCCGTCCCCGGTCGCCAGCGTCGCCAGCGGAATGCCCGTCGCCGAGGTGCTCAGCTGCCACACCGCCACATCGCTATCGAAGGTGCCGGGATTCCAGTTGGGATGGATGGCGATGCGGGTGACGTTGCGGCGCACGCCGGTGCCGTCGAGATTGCGGGTGCCGGTGAGCACCTGCACCTGCCCGGCGGTGACGAAATCGCTGCAGTGCGCCGCGGTCACCACCATGTTCGCCTTGACCAGGGTGCCGCCGCAGAACTGGGCGTTGAAGTTGTCGGCGACGCTCCTGGTGAGCAGCGCGACCTGGAACGGATTGTCGGCGGCGCCCGCGACGCTGCCGCCCACGATTCTGGGACGGATGATCCGGTCGATTTCTTCGGACGTCATGGTGACGTTCGCGTATTCGAGGTTCTTTTCGGCGACGCGCAGCTGGACGTACTCGCGCATCCAGTTGCTCTTGCTTCGATCGCCACCGCGTTGCTGCGCCATCGCGGGCGCCTGCAGGGCGACCAGCGCCAGAGCGCCGATGGCGAGCGCAGCGCGCAGCGAAGCGCGTGCGCGCGTGCGGGCGTTGGAGGAAGGATTGGAATCGACCGCGGACAGGTTACGCATGTGTCTCTCCTTGAGAATGGGCGATGCTCGGTGAAATGCTCGATGACGATGCTCGATGACACCGGACGCGCGGGGCGGGAGCGCGCCGGCCTCGTGCGCGATGCGCATGAGGCGTGCCTGACATCGGGACTGCGCATTGCGGCAGGAGTGTCTGCATCGGCAGACGGGCGGGTTGCCGCTGGGCGGGCAGAGCCTGTAGCGTCCTGCGCCTTTTCGATCGCATGATCCTTACTGCGAGGCAACCGGCGTATAGCACGCGATCCGCGGCGGCGTCAACGCAACGCCGTGACGCTCGAAGGCCCGGAATCGACCGGGCCTTCGAGCGTGATTTGCGATGTTCCTTTCAGTACATTCCTGTTCAGAAACTGCTGGCGCAGCCCTGGCTGAACGAGGCGTTCGCGGTGACCGTGCCCCACGCGCCGTCCAGTTCACCGCAACCGACGGTTTCCCCGCCGACCACGCGCCCACCGGCATCGCGATAACTCCACGTACCCTGCAGGCAACCGCCCGCGATGGCGACGCCCGATGCGAGCGTCAACGCGAACAGCGCGGACAATGCGATTTTGCGATCGATCTTCATGATGTGCATTCCATGCGACATGCGGCGAATTGCCGCGCCTGCAGCGTAGTACAACTGCCATGCGGGCGGGTAGTTGGATGAACCCGACATGGGAGAAACACGCGAAGACGTGCCAGCGAAGCGACGCTGTCGACGACAAGGCCCGGATCCTGCGAAGGGATCCGGGCCGGATCGGTCGACGCCGGTCGGTGACATGCGGGTCAGTTACATGATGAATCCGCAACCCAAGCGGTAATCGTAATTGGCGGTCACCCGCCCCCACGCCTGCTGCGGCTTGCACAGTACGTTGTTGGCTTCGCCTACGATCGCGCCGTTTTCGTCGTAATACGTGTAGGTTCCGGGCCATTCCGGTCCGGGCGGCGCGGCGGTCGCGGCGATCGATCCCAATGCGATGCCCGAGGCCGCGCATGCGGCCATGATCCAGTGTGCTCGACGCATCTCTTCTCTCCATGTCGCGGCTCATGCCGCATCGCCACGCTAACAACCGACCCGTACGAAAATGTCAGAGGATCGTTAGAGAAGCGGCAGCGTTCACATACCCGACATGCGTGGGCACATCGCGCGGACGCGTGATGCAGCCGGATGCGTCATCCGGCGCTCGTCTGCAGCGCCGCCACCGCCGGCAGCGTCTTGCCTTCGAGGAATTCCAGGAACGCGCCGCCGCCGGTGGAGATATACGACACGTCGTTCTCGATGCCGTATTTGTCGACCGCCGCCAGCGTGTCGCCGCCGCCGGCGATCGAAAACGCGGCGCTGTCGGCGATCGCGCGCGCCAGCGTTTCGGTGCCCTTGCCGAAGGCGTCGAATTCGAACACGCCGACCGGGCCGTTCCAGACCACGGTGCCGGCGCTCTTGATCAGTGCGGCATAACGCGCGGCGGTGTCGGGGCCGATATCCAGGATCATGTCGTCGGCGGTCACCGCATCGACGGCCTTGACCGTCGCCGGCGCGTCGGCCGCGAAAGCAGCCGCCACCACCACGTCGCTGGGGATCGGAATGTCGGCGCCGCGCGCCTTGGCATCGGCGATGATCTGCCGTGCGGTGTCGAGCAGATCCATTTCCACCAGCGATTTGCCCACGCCGTAACCCATTGCGGCGATGAAAGTGTTGGCGATGCCGCCGCCGACGATCAGCTGATCGACCTTGGACACCAGCGACGACAGCAGTTCCAGCTTGGTGCTGACCTTGCTGCCGGCGACGATGGCCAGCAGCGGCCGCGCGGGATGTTCCAGCGCTTTCGCCAGCGCGTCCAGTTCGGCCATCAGCAGTGGGCCGCCGGCCGCCTGTTTCGCGAAGCGGATCACGCCGTGCGTGGAAGCCTGCGCACGATGCGCGGTGCCGAAGGCATCCATCACGAAGACATCGCACAGATCGGCGTATTTACGCGACAGCGCCTCGTCGTCCTTGCCCTCGCCGACGTTCATGCGACAGTTTTCGAGCAGCACCAGATCACCCGGTGCGATTTCGACGCCGTCCACCCAGTCCTTCACCAGCGGCACGTCGCGGCCGAGCAGTTCGCCCAGGCGCTTGGCCACCGGCGCCAGCGAATCGGCCTCGCTCCACACGCCTTCCTTCGGACGACCGAGATGCGACATCACCATCACTGCGGCGCCCTGCGCCAGCGCGGCCTTCAGCGTGGGCAGCGAGGCGACGATGCGCTGGTCGGAGGTGACTTCGGCGCCGGCGCCGGGCGCGTGCGAAACCGGCACATTGAGGTCCTGGCGGATCAACACCCGCTTGCCGGCGAGGTCGAGATCGGTCATGCGGAGGATGGCCATGTGCGACTCCTGGGAACGCTGCGAAACGGACCCGCATTGTCCTTGCTGGCTTCCCGGCGGGCAATGGCGATGCGGCCAATGGCCAACGGCAAAAACAAGAAGCACCGTCATCCCGGCGCAGGCCGGGACCCAGCCTTTGCTTCGGTGCCCAAGATCAAATCCAATACTGGGTCCCGGCCTGCGCCGGGATGACGGTGCTTTGGATGCCGTTCCAATCACGCATCACCGACACCGCGATCACACAGCAGGACAGAAGATCAAAATCAGCCTTCGACTTTCCGGCTCCGCAGCAGGCTCAGCGCGAAACCGCCGACGATCGCCGCACCCAGGACCAGAAACCCCCACAGCAGCCAGCGCCGCCAATCCGGCGGCGTCGCCTTTTCGGCATAGGCCTGCGTCCCCGCGGCTTCGCTGCGCGCACCAAGCGTTGCGACCGGCGGCGACCATTCGGCGCCGAGCCGCGACCGCAGCGGCGCCAGCGCCTGCTCCACCGGCAGCGGGTCGCGGCGGGCGTCGCGGCTGCCGGCAGCCAGCGTGTACGGGCCTCTGCCCTGCGCCAGGAATACGAAACGATCCGGCAGATACGCGACGTCCATCGTCGGCGCCGGGGTCAGCGCGATCGGACTGCGCAAACGCCATTCGCGTGCGGCGATCGGCGCGGTCAAGGCATAGTCTTCGTTGTCGATGCGCAGACCGTTCTGCTGCAGCCGGAACAGCAGCGTGCGGCCGATCGGCGTCCACGCGTCCTCGCCGTCCACGCTGCCGTTCTGCGCATCCAGGATCACTTCGGCGGTGGCGTTGTCGGCGCCGAGGATCACGCCGACGCGGCCGACCGGCAGTTTCGCCGGCAGTCGATAACGATAGAGATGCCCCTTGCCGAAGGCATCGGGCGCGGTGTCGACGAATTCCGCGCGCAACCGCCGCCATTGCGGCGGTTGCGCGCCGCCGCGGGTGCGTCGTGCGGTGACCTGCAGACCCGGGACCGGGTCGCCGTCGAGCTGACGCAGGCGCAGATAGCGCAACGACGTGGGCTGCAGCGCGATGTCGCGCCGCTGCAGCACCGAACCGCCGCGACGCAGCGACACCACCGCAGCGCCATCGACCAGCATCTGCCAGTGTTCGAGATCGTCGCTGCCCTCCACCGCGAAGCGCGCGTGGACATCACCGATTTCCGGCCAGCGCAGGTCGAGGCGGTCGACCGTGGCCGGCCGTTTCGGATCGCGTCCGAGGTCGGCGTCCATCACGTAATCGATCGGCGCGGGCACTGCGGGTGCGGGCGTCGCCAGCGTTGCCGAGGTCGCCGGCACGCCCATGTCCACCTGCAACAGACGCAGACGGCCGTTGCCGTCGCGCTCCAGCCGCAGCGACAGATCGTCGGTGCCAGCAGCACTCGCGCGGCGCGGCAGCGCGAACACCGGGAGCGGCGCCTGCGCAACGCCCGGCCGCGTGGCCGGATCCACGGTCAATCGCGCCACCGGCACCGCTTGGCCATCGGCATTCAGCACCACGAAATCGCCGAGCTCCGGATCGATCAGCGCGGCGTAGACCTCCGGCGTCAGCTCGAACTGCCAAGCCGCATTCTGGCCCTCGGCTTTCAGCGGCCAGCGATAGGCGTAATCGCCGGTCGCTTTCGAGGCCTCCGGCTGCGCGGCTGCGGCCGCCAAGGCTGCGCTCAATAGGGCTGCGCTGAGCGCGACCGCTGTCCGTTTCATGCGGGAATTTCCTCCGTGGATGCCGCGCGCCGCGGCGGGGCCGGCGCGAAATAGCCCACCGCCGTACACAACAGACCATACGCGATGAACGAGACGATGCCGAACAGATTGCCGAGGTGGCCGCGATCGATCAACAGCAGCTTGAGCAGCACCACGCCCATCAGCACCGCGCCGGCGCCCCACAGCAGGCGATCGCCGCGCTTCGAACCGAAGATCCAGCCGAGCACGCCCAGCACGCTCCAGACCACGGTCAGCGCGGTCTGCACGACGGAATCGTCCAGCATCGACGGCGACCAGTCGGTGCCGCCCCAGTGGTGGGTCGCGCGCAGGGTGGCGAAGGTGACCCACGCGAACGCGGCCAGCGCGAACACCGTCACGCCGGTCTGCGACCCCATCGTGCCGCGGCCCGCCCAGGCGCGCTGCGCGAGCAGCGCGAGGGTCGCGACCTGCAGCAGTTCCAGCGGATTGAGCAGCGCGATCCACGGCAGCGGCGCGCTCCCGCCGGGGAAGAACAGCGACACGCACCAGCTCATGCCCAGCACCAGCCATGCGGATACGAGCAGCCAGCGCCGGTAGTCCTCGAAGCCGCCTTGCTCTCCGGCGTTCCCGCCTGTCCGGGCCAGCGGCGGCGCCAGCAGCGCCGGCCGCAGCTGCAGCAGCGCCGCGAAGGCCAACACCGGCAGACCCACCCCGACCCACTCCCAGCCGTCGCCCATATCCACCTTGCCGGTGAAATGAAACGCGGTAACGGCGACCGCCACCACCCACGACCACAGCCATCCGCCGTGCGCGACGAAACGCACGGCCGTGCCGGTATCGCGCAGGCAGATCATGCTGCGCCACCCCAGCGCCGCATACGCCAGCCAGGCCACAGCGCCGAAGCTTGCGAATGGGTGGGTGTGCACTAACGACAGCATCAGCGCGGCCGGAATACCGAGCGCCAGTGCGGCGGCTGAGATCCCGCCGGCCACGGTCATGCGGCTTTCGCGACGACGCAGTTCCGCAGCCAGCCAGCCAGTGAGCGCGACGAAGACGAACAGCGCATCGGTCCGGCCGGGATTGGAGATGTGATCGACGATTTCCTGCGCGCCGGCGAAGGTCCACCAGCCGAACGCCCAGAGCGTGAGCAGACCGACCAGACCGCCGTCGTGTTCGTTGCGATAGGTCCATGCAGTCGCGAAACCGGCGAGCGCGATCAGCAGCGCGCCCATGAACGCGGGATTGGCGATGGGGGTGTTCGCGACCGTATCGAGGAGGCCGCTCTGCGAGAAACCGCTGCCGATGCCGCCGATACCGGCCACATACGCGGCCGCGGCGGCGAGCTGCAGCAGCAGGCCCGCAATCTGCGGCAGGCGTCGCTCCTGACGCACGCCCAGCCACACCAGCGCCGCGCCCTCCAGCGCGAACACGCTGGCGGTGGCGCGCGCCGACAGCGCCAGCGGCACCGACAGCGTCGAGAAACCGACCGCAAGCACCGCATAGGTATCGACCAGCGACGCGAACTGTTCGCGACGCCGCAGCGCCGCGGCGAGCAGCGCATAGATCGCCGCCGCGCCCAGCGCCGACAGCGCCAAAGGCATGCGTTCGCCTTGCAGCAACCCCGCCTGCAGCGCGAACGCCACCAGCGGCGTGCCGAACACCAGGGTGCCGTCGACCAGCGCATGCGCGTTGCCTTCATGCCCATGCCCGTCGTGATCGTCTTCGCTGCGGCGATGCGCGTAAAAGATCGGGATCAACAGATACAGCGCGAAGAACAGAAGCAGGAAGGGTTCGGTAGTCGCGAATTTCGCCGGTTGGTAATCGAGCACGCCCCACACGGTGCCGATGCCGAAGGTGAAGACGAAACCGAGCAGATTGAGCAATCGCCACGGACGGTTCCATGCGATGCCGAAGATGCCGAGATTCAGCACCGCGTAATAGCCGAACAGCGCGACGTGATTGCCGCTGCCTGTGGACAGCCAGATCGGCGCAAGGAACCCGGCGAGGATGCCGAATACCGCCAACGCCAGCGCGTTCTGCAGCACCGCCAGCACGCCGATGCCCGCGACCAGCGCGATGGTGATGGCGAACGCGGCGCCCGCCGGAATCACGTCGTAGAGTTTGTAGGCCGCGAACGTCACCAGCATCAACACGCCGATGGCGCCGCCCTGGACCGACAGCGAGAACGACCGCCGCGTCTCGCGCTGTCGCCACGCGAACACCAGTCCGGCGATGGCGGTCGCAGCCACCGCGGCGAGGCGCAGCTCGATCGGCACCCGTACCCAGCCCTGGTCGCTGGCGTATTTCAGCAGCGAGGCCACGCCGAAGAACAGCACCAGCATGCCGATCTTCACCGGCACATTGCCTTCGGTGAACCAGCCGCGGATCCAGTCGAAGGCTTTTGCGACGACATCCGGCGGCGGCGGACTTTGCGGACGCCGCGCCTGCCGGGCGGCGGCGCTGGCGACCGGATCGGCCAGTTTCCTGCGCGGCGGCAGCGGCGGCGGCATCGCGCCCGTCGTTTCGGCAGGCGGTGCGGGATCGTCCGGAAGATCGAAGCGCGCACGACGCGACGCGGACGCGCCGGGATACGCGGGATCGGATGCGTTCAAGCCAGCGGAGACGGGGCCCGCGTCGCCGCCATCGCGCGCGATCGGGTCGCGCCTGATGGCATCGGGTGCGCTGTCGGCCGGCGCAGCGCCGTCGCGCCAGGTCTCCGCGACACGTGCCGGGGGCGCAGCGGCCATCGAAGGTTGCGCGCGCGCGACCGTGTCCTGACTCGACGCGGGCGGCGCTGCGCGCACGGACTCCACCTGGCGCAGTCGCCCGTGCAGTTGTTCGACATCGCGTTCCAGCGCATCGATGCGGGCCTTGGCGTTGCCGATCTTGACCAGCGCTACCACCAGCAGCACCGGCACCGCCAGCAGCGCCAGGGCCAGCAGGACCAGGATTCCAGCGAAATCATCCATCTTCAGCCGCCCTCGGCGCGGCGTACCCCTCGTCCGCCACTGACCGTCTGCAACCGGGCGAACACCGCCGCAGCCTTCCCCATGCGGTCATGAAATGCAACCGGCCCGGCCGTGCGTAGTGCGCAGGCGCGCTCCCGGTATCGTCTGCCGCTACCAAGCAGACATGTGGAAGCCGGCATGTCGATACATCGGCACGGCAGGAGGAATCCGATTTTCGCGGCGGCGAATGCGCGCAGCCGGAACACCCAGCGGATGTCCGGGTCTCGCCATTGGCGAGACCCGGACGCGAGGACGCTGGCGCCGGCGCAGCCGCATCGCGGCATGCATGCGGCTTTCGCTCGCAATTGTCTTGATCAGGAAAGGTTCGTGCAGTATCCGCGAGTGTCGCAGGACCAGAACAGGGTGTTTTCCCACTGGCCGCTGTAACAGGTGAATTCGTAGTACTGCTTCAGCATGCCGTTCGAGTAGTAGAAGGAGCGCGACTTGACTTCCCCTTCATTCTCCGGCCCGCAGTAGCCCAACGGAGAAAATTGCGCCCTCGCTTGGCCACTGAAACCCATGATCGCGCTGAACAACACAATCGCAACTCCCATCATTACGCTGTTTTTCACGGCTTTACCCTCCATAGTTGACCGCCGCAGGCGTCTGCGCAATGCGCGGCGGAAACATCGCGCACGGCCACTATAACCCCGTACATCACGCTTCCGGGCGCTTGCCTGGCTGCGGAATCCCGACAGGGCAGGATGCATTCGTATCGTTGCGCGCAACGACACTCGTCGCTTGCCTGTCTCCCGCATCACGAGCGTATGCGGCCGAAAGCAGGATTGCGCGAAGAGGCGATCGCGAATCGCAAATCGCGATCGATCCCTTGCTTGAAGCACGAAAGCGCCCGAAGGCGCTTTCGTGATTCCACATCGCAATGTCGCCGCGACGCTTACTTCCCGGCGACCACCTTCACCAGTTCCAGGCACTTGGTCGAATAGCCCCATTCGTTGTCGTACCAGGACACGATCTTGACGAAGGTGCTGTCCAGCGCGATGCCGGCATCGGCGTCGAAGATCGAGGTGCGGGTGTCGCCGCGGAAGTCGGTGGCGACCACCTTGTCTTCGGTGTAGCCGAGGATGCCCTTCATCGCGCCTTCGCTCTGGGCCTTCATCTCGGCGCAGATCTCGGCGTAGGTGGCCGGCGTTTCGAGTTCGGCCACCAGATCGACCACCGAAACGTCGGACGTCGGGACGCGGAACGACATGCCGGTGAGCTTGCCCTTCAGTTCCGGCAGCACCACGCCCACGGCCTTGGCCGCGCCGGTGCTGGAGGGAATGATGTTCTCGAGGATGCCGCGGCCGCCGCGCCAGTCCTTGTTGGACGGGCCATCGACGGTCTTCTGGGTGGCAGTGGCGGCGTGGACGGTGGTCATCAGGCCGCGCTTGATGCCCCACTTGTCGTGCAGCACCTTGGCGATCGGCGCCAGGCAGTTGGTGGTGCAGGAGGCGTTGGAAACGATGGCCTGGCCGGCGTAGCTGGCGCAGTTCACGCCGCGCACGAACATCGGGGTGTCGTCCTTCGAAGGCGCCGACAGGATCACCTTCTTCGCGCCGGCGGTCAGGTGCTTGCCCGCGGTGTCCTTGTCGAGGAACAGACCGGTGGATTCGATGACGACTTCGGCGCCGACTTCGTCCCACTTCAGGTTGGCCGGGTCGCGTTCCTGGGTCAGGCGGATGCGCTTGCCGTTGACGATCAGGGTATTGCCGTCGACCGACACCTCACCCTTGAAGCGGCCGTGGACCGAGTCGTACTGGAGCATGTAGGCCAGATAGTCGGGTTCGAGCAGGTCGTTGATGCCGACGATCTCGATTTCGTCGCCGAAGTTCTGGACGGCGGAACGCAGGACATTGCGGCCGATGCGGCCGAAACCGTTGATACCAACCTTGATCGCCATGGACGGGTCGCTCCTGAGCAGGGGTGAGGACGGGGGGAAGCCCGGCATTTTAGCGGATCGGCGGACGGCGCGGCCCCGGGCGGCCGACCTGCCGACGGGCAGAGGCTCCGACATCGGCCGATCAACCTGACAGATCTGACGGTGGCCAAATGTTAAGAATTTGATCATTCTCAATATGGCGCCCGGGAAAGCGCGCGATTGTGCCGACCAACCCGACACAACCAATCCACTGCACAGGAGTTTCACCCCCATGAACACCCGTTCCATCCGTCGCTTCGCCCCGCTCGCCGCCGCCCTGATCCTCGGCGGCCTCGCCGCCCCCGCCTTCGCCCAACAGGCCGGCGAATGGACCTTCGGCGTCGGTGCCCACCAGGTCAACCCGAAATCCGACAACGGCAGCGTGGTCGGCGGCACCCTCGACGTGGAAGTCGGCAGCAACGTCCGCCCGACCATCACCGCCGAATATTTCGTCCGCGACAATCTCGGCATCGAAGTGCTGGCCGCGTGGCCGTTCGAGCACGACATCAGCATCGCCGGCCTGGGCCAGGTCGGTTCGACCAAACACCTGCCGCCGACCGTCTCGCTGCAGTACCACTTCGGCGAAGGCACGGTGAAGCCGTTCGTGGGCGCAGGCATCAACTACACCCTGTTCATGAGCGAAGACACCGAAGGCGCACTGGCCGGCAGCGAACTGGAGCTGGACGATTCCTTCGGCCTGGCGCTGCACGCCGGCATCGACTTCAAGGTCGGCGAGAAGGGCGCGATCCGCATCGATGCCCGCTGGATCGATATCGATACCGACGCCAAGCTCGACGGCGCCGACATCGGCACCGTGAACATCGACCCGCTGGTCTACGGCGCGGCATACGTCTTCCAGTTCTGATCGCTTCTGATCGCTGCAGCGCGACGGCCGGGGTCATGGCATGCCATGGCCCCGCCCGATGACTGCAAAGAACGGGTCATGTCGGATACTCTCTCCTTCGCCATGATCCGTTCTGCTTTTTATTCCCTGCGTCCATTCCGCCCGACACCGCACCGCCGCACCGGTCCGCGGACGGGCTTCGTCGTGTGCGCGCTGCTGGCGGCGCTGTCGCCCACCGCCGCGCATGCCTGGGGCGGCTATGGTCATCGCCTCATCGCACGTTTGGCCGAAACCGAACTCTCGCCGCAGGCCCGCGCGGAAGTCGCGCGCCTGCTGGGCGCGGCCGACGATCGCAGACGCGACCAGCGCATGCTCGGCGACGTCGCCGACTGGGCCGACGACCTGCGCGACAACCATCCGGAGCTGGGGCGCGCGAGCTCGCGCTGGCACTACGTCAACCTGGCCGAAGACCGCTGCGGCTACACGCCGCGCAAGCACTGCCCGGACGGCAACTGCGTGATCGGCGCGATCGAGGCGCAGCGCGACATCCTCGCCGACCGCAAACAATCCGATGCGGCGCGCGCGCAGGCGCTGAAATTCCTGGTGCATTTCGTCGGCGACGCGCATCAGCCGCTGCACGCCGGCTACGCGCGCGACAAGGGCGGCAACACCTTCCAGATCCGGTTGAACGGCAAGGGCAGCAATCTGCACACGCTGTGGGACCGCGAGATCGTGGCGTCCGCGAAGCTCGGCGAAGACCGCTATCTGCGACATCTGCAGCGGATGCCGGTGCCGGGCGAAGCGCGGGTCGGCATCGCCGATCCCGCCGCCTGGGCGCAGGCTTCCTGCCGGATCGTGCTGCGCGACGGCTTCTACCCGTCGCGGGCGAAGATCGAACCGGCGTATTTCACGCAATGGCGGCCGACCGCCGACGCACAGCTGCGGATCGCCGGGCATCGGCTTGCCGTACTGCTCAACGAGGCGTTGTCGACCGCACCCGCGCGGACGCGCTGACGGCGAACGCGCTTTTCCGCACGTAGCCGGGAACCGACGCCGGGATGACCATCGACGTGGCGGTGCCGATCAAGGGAAGGATGCGACGGCTGCCAAGCGAAGGCGCGCGTCCGGTCTGGGCCGCGCGCCTCCAACGGCTTTCCTTACTGTGCTTCCGGCGCTGACGCCGTCGCGGCCGCGGTGGCTTCCGCGGCTTCGGCGGCAGGGTCGGCCCGCTCCGCCCTGGCGGCGAGTTCGCGGAGCTCCGTGCGGCGTTGCGTGATCCGTTCCCGGGCCATGGCCAACTGCGCGTCGATTTCGCTCCGCTCCGCCGCAGCGGGCGCCGATGCCCCTGCGGCAGGTTTCGGAGCTGCCGCGCGCGCGGATGGTGCCGGAACGGCGACCGGGGCGGGACGAGGCACAGGCGGCGGCGCGGGCGCAGCGACGGGCGGCACCTGTGGCGGCGACGGTGCGACCGCATCGGATCCCGCGTGTTTCACGCGCGGCACGGGCGGCGGCGGCGGCGCGGGGGGCGCAGGCGGTGCCGGAGGCGGCTCCGGGGGCGCAGGCGGCATGGGCGGCGCGGTGTCCGACGTGAGCAGCATCGTCACTTCGACGCCGCGGAATCCTGTGGCGGCGCCCTCTTCCCCGACCCGGACCACGGCCGGCTCACCGTCTCCGGTGATCAGCCTGGGCGTCGCTACCAGCTTGCCGTCCCGTTCCAGCGAGGCCTGGATGTCGAAGCGTCCTTGTCCGGCCGGCCTCACGGTCGCGAGCAGCCGCACTTCCTTGCCGGCATCGCGATAGGTGTATTCGATGCGGTCGCCGAAGCGGACCGGCCTCAGACCGCTCGGCGACAACGCACCTTCGTCGATCCGGGCGCGGATGTCCGCCATCATGTCGGCGCCGTCGACCGCAGTCGTAGCGGTCCTGACCACGACCTGGCCCGGTTGCGCCGACCACACCACGAACCCGGTTCCCAGCGCCAACGTCGCGACGGCGGCGATGCCGGCCCGTCGTACGCATGCCCGCGGCATCGGTGATTTCAATTGCATGACTCTCTCCTTCATCGGATGTGAGAAACCCCAGTGACAGCCCAGCGGCGCCTGCCGGTCGGTCATGAGGGTCTTGAGCATCGCTTCGCCGTACGCGCGTCGCGAATGGGGATGGGCCGCGACCACCGCCTGATCGCAGGCGAGTTCCTGGTCGTGGCGGAATCGGGTCGCCGCCAGATGCACCAGCGGGTTGAACCAGAACAGGCAGCGCACGACAGCGATCGCCAGATTCGCGAGCGGATCGCCGCGCTGCAGGTGGCGGCGTTCGTGCGCCAGCATCAGCCGGCGCTGTTCGCTGTCGTAGCGTTCGGAGAAGTCGGCGGGCAGCACGATCCGCGCGCGCACCGCGCCGATCACCGCGGGCAGCCCGAGGCTCGCCTGCGCACGCCACAGCCGGTCGCGCAGGGGCCGCAACTCGCCGAGCGCGCGCTCGAAGCGGCGCTGCTGCCACCAGAATCGCAATGCCATTGCGATGGCACCGATCAGCCATGCGACGAGCCACCAGTGCGTGCGATCCACGATCGCCTCGACCGGCACCATCGCGACCGGCCGGGCGACGGCCTGCAATACGCTCGGTGTTGCGGCGTTTTCGACCACCCGCCCAGGCAACAGACTGGCGATGAACGCCGCCGGCAGCAGCCACCACGCGGCATAGCCCACGCCCGCGCCGAAATGCCGACGCAGCAGCCGCGGCAGCACCAGCAGCGCCAGCGCGGCGACACCCACCGCGAGCGTTGTCGACCACAGCATCTGCAGCGCTTCACTCGTCGCGACCATGGCCGGCCTCCCTGGTTTCTGCATCGTCCAGCGAGTCGACCAGACGCCGCAGCTCGGCGACATCGGCGGCGCTGAGTTTGCGGTGCTGGCTGAAATGCGCGACCAGCGGTGCGACGCGACCGTCGAACAGACGCGCCAGCAGGCTCTCGCTTTCGCCCATCACCCAGTCCTCGCGCCGCAGTGTCGGGCTATACAAATAGCGTCGCCCGTCCTTCTGCGCCTCGATCGCGCCCTTGTTGAGCAGGCGGTTGAGCAAGGTCTTGATGGTCGCTTCCTGCCACTCCTGCCGCTGGCCCAGCGCCGACACCACCTCTTCCGAGGTCTGCGGGCTGCGCTGCCACAGGACTTCCATCACCACCGACTCGGCTTCGCTGATTTGCATATCGTTTCCGGGCAACGTTTACGTCCGTAATTGAAACCGAGATTACACCCGTAATCAGTGATGTCAAGCGTCAACAGCACCCATTCCGGCCGACCGTGAACCGCAACCGCCAAAACTGCAGGATGATGTCGGTATGCACACCACGCCCCAGCCCCATCGCCTCGACCATCTCAACGATACGGTCGAAACCCTCCTCGCCAGCATCGACGGCCCGCTGCGCATCGCCGCGCCGCTGGGCATCGGCAAACCGCACCGGCTGCTCAATGCGCTGTACGCGCGGATCGAGAAGGATCCGTCGCGCGAACTGCATCTCTACACCGCGCTGTCGCTGGACCCGCCCTCGCCCGCGGGCGATCTGCAGCGCCGCTTCCTGGCGCCGTTCCTGACCCGCCATTTCGGCGACGATTTTCCGCGCCTCGCCTACGTGCAGGCGCAGAAACGCGACGCGCTGCCGGCGCACATCTCGGTCGAAGAGTTCTACGTGCAGTCCGGGGCGCTGTTGAGATCCCGTCAGGCGCAGTCGCGCTACGCCAGCCTCAACTACACGCATGTCGCCCGCGCCATCGCCGCGCGCGGCGTCAACTGCGTGATCCAGAAAGTCGCGGCCAACGCCGACGGCTCGCGGCTGTCGCTGTCGTCGAACACCGACCTGACCTTCGACGCGATCGACGCCATCCTCGCGCGCGGGCTGCCGCGGCCGCTGCTGGTGGCGGAAGTCGATCCGCAACTGCCGTGGCTGGAAAACGGCGCGGCCGTGGATGCCGGTTTCTTCGACATTGTGCTGACCCCGCCGGGGCCGTATCCGAAACTGTTCGCGCTGCCCAGGCAGCCGGTGGCCGACGCCGAATACGCGATCGGTTTCCACGCCAGCGCGCTGGTCCGCGACGGCGGCACGCTGCAGATCGGCATCGGCGCGCTGGCCGACGCGCTGTGTCACGCGCTGGTGCTGCGCCACACCGACAACGCCGCCTACCGGCGCGTGCTGCAGGCGCTGGATCCGGAGATCGACCGCCATCCGGCGGTGATCGCCAGCGGCGGCCTGGACCCGTTCGAGCACGGCCTGTACGGCTGCAGCGAAATGATCAACGAAGGCTTCCGCAAACTGGTGCAGAGCGGCGTGCTGCGGCGCAAGGTCGTCGACGACGAACCGCTGATGCGGCGGATCAACGACGGCAGCGCGTCGGACGCGGATCGCGAACGTCTCGAACGCGAGGGCGAATTCCTGCACGGCGCGTTCTATCTGGGCTCGCACGAGTTCTACGACTGGCTGCGCGGCTTGAACGACACCGAACGGCAGGGCATCGGCATGCGCCGGGTCAGCGAAGTCAACGAACTCTACGGCGGCCGCGAATCGCTGGAACGCGTGCAGCGTCACCACGCGCGATTCTTCAACACCTGCATGATGGCGACCGCGCTGGGCGCAGCGGTGTCCGATGGCCTGGCCGACGGCCGCGTGGTCTCGGGCGTGGGCGGCCAGTACAACTTCGTCGCGATGGCGCATGCGCTGCCCGAAGCGCGTTCGGTGCTGATGCTGCGCGCGACGCGCGAGGAACCGGGCCTTCCCGCGGCCTCATGCATCCTGTGGAATTACGGGCACACCACCATTCCCCGGCATCTGCGCGACATCTACGTCAGCGAATACGGCATCGCCGATCTGCTCGGCGCCTGCGACGAGGATTGCGTGCAGGCGATGGCCGGCATCGCCGACAGCCGCTTCCAGCACGCACTTCTGAGCGCCGCCGACCTGAGCGGCAAGCTGCATGCAGCGCCGACGCGATTCCGGCTGTCCGACCGCAACACCCCGGAACGCCTGCGCGCCGCGCTGGCGCCGCTGCGGCGCGAAGGCACCCTCCCCGACTACCCGCTGGGCAGCGATTTCACTCCGGTCGAACAGCGGCTGGTGAAAGCACTGACCTGGTTGAAAGCGAATACCGCCACCCGCGGCGCGAAGCTCGCGACGATCGCGCGGGCGTCGATGGGCGCAGGCGCATCGTCGGCGGACGATCTGGAAGCGCTGGAACGGATGGGCTATGCGCGTCCGTCGGGCTTGAGCGAAAAGTTGTACGCGAAATTGGTGGCCATGGCGCTGCGCGAGACCGCTCCGCCGGATTAGGTTCAGCCGCCGCCGAAATGGCCGAGGCCGCCGAGCCCCGCACCTGCGCCCTTGCCGCCAGCGCCATCGTCCTTGGGGCGCGGAACCCTGATACTGCGATTCGCATCATTCGGATCGGTGATCGCCGACGGCTCAAGCGCCGGCCGACAAGGCTCGATCACGATCGCGTCGCGATACGACGACAGTTCGGCCAGACAAAGCGTTTGGGAATCGGCGACGATGCCCAGCACCTTCGGTGCGGAACCGCCGTCGTCGAACGCGAGCAGTGCGCTCCATTGCGGATCTTCGGCGACCGCGATCTGCGGCGCAGCGAGCGCAGCGATGAGAGTAAACAGGATGTGACGATAGCGGTTCATGGCGATTGTCCTGTTGCGTTCCAGTGGTCGGCCGCATCCCTGCGGCCCTTGCCCATCCGGACAAGTATCAGTACGGGACGAAATGGCAGTAGTCGATCACCGAAACCGAACCCAGCGAACTCAGCTGGTTCTCGCAGCCTTGCTGGGTCTGCGCGCTGATATCGAGATAGCTGAATGTGTAGTACTGGCCGTTGGGGCCGTGATGCGGATCGACATATCTGACGCGTGCGCGCCACTCGCCCGGCAGATACGGCGTCGGGCCGACCGGCTGCAGGCCGCCGATCCTGGCGGCGGACGCGGGCGCCGCGGAAGCGGCGGCGATAAGGACAGTCATGGCGATCGTTGAAAGCAGGAATTTCATCGGAACTCCGGAGGTTGCGTTGCGCCCGCGGCGGGGCGTGGAAACATCGCCGGACGCGGGCGCCCGGCGACGGATGGCGGCCTTACTTCTTCGGCGTGTCCTTCTTGCGCAGCGGATCGGTGATCAGCACCAGCTCGCCCACGGCCGCGTCGTAGGCGTCGGCCTGATGCGCCTCGCGGATGCGCTTGACCTGATCCAGCAGCACGCCGGCAATGTCGTCGGTATCGCCATCGGTTTCGCTGTGCACCGCTAGCTCGAAGTGCTGGTGCATCACGCCGGAGAACGGCGGCGTGTAGGAACACGGGTTCATCGAGACCAGCGTGTAGCCGAAATTGTTCACCGCGTTGTTGATCGCCGCCTGCAGTGCGTTGTTGCATGCGGCCCAGGTCGAATACGGACCGACGACCGAACCGGAACCATTTCCGTAATCGGCGGTGCCGAAGTAACCGCCGCCGCTGCCGACCACCGGCGCGGCATGGGCGCTGCCCATCGCGGCGAGCGCAAGGCCCAGACCCAGACCAGCGGCATGTAATTTGTTCATGTATGGAATTCCTCGGTTGAACGACATTCTGTGGAACGTCGTTTGTTGAACGGCATGGATCGGTTGCGGCATCCTGTCTGCACCGCGCCCCTCGCTGCGAACGATTCGCGGCACCCCGCCCGCTGCGGGCTGGGCGAATCCACACTAGGCAGCGACCGGCCGGCGAGCCAGTACGAACCCGGGCGAATCCGGGAACGCCCGGGTCGTTTTCGCCGTCCCAAGGGCCACAGCGCGGCGGCGACCGGTGGCGCCGCGCGTAACCCGGAATCGAAGAATCAACGACTTGCACGGATTTCAGCCCGGGTTCTCCCCGCGATCCCCGTGGCATCGGCCATGCGGGCGGCCGTAGACTGTCCAAGGACATCCAGCCATCGGACACCCTCATGCGGAACGGTTTCGCTATTGCGCTCAGCCTCGGCCTATTGGCGTCGTCGTCGGCCATCGCCCACGACACCCTGCCAGCCAAATGGTGTCCCACCGGCACGACGGTCGTCACGGTCGGCACCTTCGACCTCACGCCCTCCACCCTGATCGACTACCGTACGCAGCATCTCAGCGACGGCCAGGTGCTGGGCAGCGAGTGCAACGACCTCAAGACCTGCGGCATCGTCGACGACTGGTTCTGGGCCAATGAAGCCGCGCACGAAGCCTGCACCGGCCAGCAGTTGAAGAACGGAGAGTCGACCCCGGCGATGCCCTTCGTGTCCTACCCCGCCACCTTCAATCACAACGGCGACGAAGACCACGACGGCATCAAGGATCACCACCAGTTCTACAAGTTCAAGTCAGGCCTGAAAGGCGTCTGCGTGGTGTGCAAGCCGGCGACGGCGACGCCTGTGCCGGCGCAGCCTGCGGAGCTTGATCGATAGCTTGCGGCTCTGTCCGCGTAAAAGTCGCGGCGCCATGAACAAGCCGATAAAAACGAAACTCTGCAGGTGAGTGCGGGTTTACGGTGCGCTCATTCAGTCCACCAGGGGCGCATCTTACGCAGCATTTCTTGATCGGTTAAGGCGTGCTCCAGCACGCCGCTTTGTACGGGTTACAGGCCTTGACCCGGTACATCACGTTGAGCGAAATTCAGTGCGACCTCGATACCTTCGCGGCCATCAAGGCTATCGTCTGAAGGGGCAAACACCATTTCAAGCACCACGCGAATCGCTGCCTGTCGACACCCTACCGCCCGTCGTTCCAGAAGCGGAGGTGGCAGGTGAAATCCAGCCTGACACACTCGCCGCATAACCGCCTCTACCGAGGCCCGGGTGTCGGGTAATTACCAAACTTGTACAAAAAGTCCGGATACCGGGTAACTAGCAAACTTGTGCAAGTGGCATTACGGAACTCAGTCTAATTTTTATACACACCGACATAAATTCGATTGTCACCTGTCGCACTCATTACGTAAGCAGAGCATGGAAAATCATCGCAAAACGTTTTGGGCCCAAGAATAACATCACCCCTGTACAGAAACATTTTGCCAATACTCCTATCTGACTTATTCAACAGACCACTACCAATCATTCTGCTCTTGAAGACCTTTAAATCGCTATCCTCTGCCTTTTGAAAATCAGCAGGCACTCTTAGCTCACCATCGAGCTTCACAACAAACTCGACACTAGCATCGGGCTCTATAAGCGATGCATTTGTTTTGATAACCTCATATCGATTAGCAGAAAGAAGCCTGGAAAATAAAGACATTGTTTCGTCCCTGCTTTTTTTTTCAAGAAAATATGCGAAAAATATACACGGAATCAAAAAAATCGATACGACCAATAAAATTCGCTTTTTGCTATTGTCCACAACAAGCCCTCCCACTCAATACCCAACTCCCCATTCGAACATTGCGTTCTACGAAACCAGGAATCGAATTATCTCCAGTGTTTTCAGAAATATACATATGCGCGCGATAGAAAAAGCAAGACGAACACTGATTGCTCAAAAAATCCCAATTCACTCCGATTTTATCTGTCTTTATTTCAAACCTACCGATCACAACTCTACGCTCGTAAAAGCTTTGCGGAGCATCGCCGAATCTACTCATATCCGGCTGAATGTCAATGTCATCCACACCAGTGTTCAATCCAGGCAACTCAGTTGGCTGTCCCGCAACATTATTGCAGACCCTTTTTATAATTCTCCTCTCAAACTCAGCAGTAGCGCCGGAGATAGTTCGAGGGAAGCGACGCTCAAAATATTCCGAGTAATGTCGCACACCACTTCCTCTTATCCCCATTGGGTTAATTTGATCCCCAAGACCTGGGGAACTACTCAGACCAAAGAAATCTACGCCGACAAAAGGATTTGCGTCAACGTAACCATAAGCACTGATACCGCCGTACAACCCAATTGGATCGCTTTGCACATATCGGCCAATACCCGGCTCATAATCGCGCCGCATGTTGTAATTCAACCCACTTACGCTGTCATATCGCTGCCCCGGGAAGCGCATGTCGAATACGAAGCCGCCGCTCTCCGGAGTATGGTTGCCGAACGGCGCACCGGCCAAGTCCCAGCGCCACACCACCACACCCTGACTGCCATAAGACGGGTTGATCACCACTCGCGGCGTACCCAGCGCGTCGGGCTCCACGTAGTACAGCTTGTTGAAGGTGTCGGCTTCCATCCGCAGCACGCCCACCGGCAAGTCGCCCAGCCACACCGCCTGCTGGATCGGCGTGCCATTCGCGTCGTAGTCGCCAATCCAACGGCCCGACGCATCGTGGACACTGTAGGTATCGCTGCTGCCTGCGCTCTTGAGCACCCGCTCGCCGCCAGCGGAGTAGGCATAGCTTGCGCCAGTGGCGCTCTTCATCCGATTCGCCGCACTGTAGATATACGACTGCCCCCCAGCGATACTGGTCAGATTACCCGCCGCGTCATGGGTTCGCGACACGCCGTCCACGCTCGACAGCCTATGGCTGCCCGTGGCATAGGCATAGTCTCTCGTAATCCAGTTCGTACTGACGACCGTGGAAACTCCGCCAAAGCATTCGCTGCCCGGCAGATAGGGCTCTCCGTCGCAGACAAGGGCCACTTCATCGATGCTCTCGCCCGAACTCAACCGGTTGCCAGTCTTGTCGTACCCGTACTGTTGCTGCAAGACATTGCTGCCGTTCCTGGCCTCCTTCAACCGGTTCAGATCGTCGTATTGATAAGTTCTCAAGGTCTGCAACTGCTTGCCGTCGCGCAGAGTCACCAGATTGCCTACCGGATCGAACTGATAACCCAGACTGATGCCGAGACTGGCGCCATTCTCTGGACCATCCTCGACCACGCCGGGCTGGTAGTTCTTGTTCAACGTGCGCCGATACTCCAAACCATTACCGTAGGTCCAGCGCTGCACAGGGCCGAATGGCGCGTAGCTGACGTTGCGGAGCAACTGCTGCGGACCACCATTTTCGCCTTGGACATTGATCTCCGCGATTCTGCCCTGACTGTCGTACTCGTAGTTCAGCGCGGTACCGTCAGGGTAATGCATCGTCTGCAGCCGACCATTGGCCGCGTACTGCCATCGGATCGTGAATGTCTTGTTGTTCGTGCGCTGCACCTTCCGGGTCAGATCACCGAAGCGGTTGTAGCAGTAGGTGGTGTTGCCGCTGCCGTCGCTCATCCGACTCAGGCGGCCGATCAGGAACGTTTCGCCCGCGATGCAATCGCTTTGTGCAACATCGTAGACATACGTTTCGTTGAGCGCCGTTTCCTGCGGGTAGGTTACCGTCGTGATGCGATTCAAACCGTCGTAAGCGTAGTTGCTGATCTTGCCGTTGGCGTCGGTCTGCAGCGTGCGGTTGCCGGCTTTGTCGTAGTCATAGTCGGTAGTGCCGGTATCCGGGCTGACCAATTGCATCTGGTCACCGAAGCCATTGTAGAAATAGTTCGTTTCGAGGTTCTTGGGATCGATGACCTTGGTCAGCCGATCGAGTGCGTCGTAACGGAAAGCGGTTTCCGCGCGATCCATGTCGCCGACCGCACCGGTCGCGTTCTGCAGCGTGCGCTTCAGGCGCCCCAGAGGGTCGTAGTCGTTGTCGGTCTGCCGCAGCAGCGCGTCGGTTGTGATGTCGAGATTACCGTCGAGATCGTACTGGAAGCTGGTAGTGACCGGCGTGGTCATGGAAGGATCAGGGTTATTGAGGTGAAGCGCCTGCAACTGGCCCAAGGTGTTGTAGGTGCGGGACAACGTGCGCCGCGGCGTGGCGGTGGCATCGCGGGTGTCTTCCTGAACGCGCGCGCCCGCACCATTGAGGGTGTAGGTAATCGTGTTGCCATCGTTGTCGGCGATGCTGGTCAACCGATGCGCGGCATCGTAACCGAAGGTGACATACACGCCATCGGGCTGCGTGACCCGCTGCACCGAGCCATCGGCGAAATAGTCGATCGTGGTGATGCGATCATCGGCTTCGGTGCCGCTGTCGGTGCCGCGGACCTTGGTCTTGAGCAACCACCCGCGGAAGTTGTTGTATTCGAAATCGGTGATGACGCCATTCGCATCCTTGATCGATTTCGTTCGCCCTGCCCCGTCGTAGGCGATGATTTCGACAACCTGATCCATGGCGTTGGTGATCTTCCACACGTCGCCCTTACGATACGGGCAGGTCGTGGGCGATGCCGCGCAGGTCGACTCATCCGCCTGGCGATACGTGTAACGTGCGATGTCCTTGAAGACGTTGACGACTTCAGGGCGCGGGCCATTGACCTCCTTCACCAGTCCAACGAATGGGCAGGTGCTGTTGGCGACGTCGGTCGCATCGCAGTAGGCAGTGCTCGTCTCACGCACGGCATTGTCGGCCGGATCCGTGGCGGTGACGGTTGTGACCTGATTGTCGACGTTGTAAGCCCACGCCGTCTTCGCCTTCAGCGCACCCAGATTGTCGTAGGTACGCCGTTCGGTCACGAGGTTGGTCGTCGGGTCACGGGTCACCTCTTCGCGACGCTGTTCCGGCGTGTTGAACGCCTCGACTACCGCGGAACGATAGGCTTCGCTGGTGTCATATTCGTATTTCGTGGTTACATTTCGGCGATCCTTGCTGCTATCCCGCCGGCCTTTCGTGTCGAAAAACTGCATGGCAGAGATCGCTTCCCCTGCGTTCTGGACTGAAGTCACGCGCCGGTAGAGACCGGGCGTGATCGTATAGACGCGGTCACCATTCGAAGCCGTCCTGACCGTCGCCTGGGTGTCGCTGTCGTAGGTCACAGTAGTGACTTCGTTGTTGGGCATACCCAGCACGCGACTTTCGATGACGCGCCCACGAGCATCATATTTGAACGAAGCGAAACGCTGACCGGTTTCCGAAGTGATGCCGGTGAGGTGGTGGACGAATTTGGCGTCCGCCAATCCCGCTTCGTGGTAGTGATACTGCTTGACCTGGCTGTTGCCGTAATCGACCGATGTCAGATTCTTGTCGGTATCGTAGCCGTAAACGACCGCTGCGCCGGAAGGTTGGACGATGCGGCTGAGCATGCCATCGGAGTATTCGAAGCGCAGGCTGCGCCCCTTTTTGTCGGTGACCAAGGACAGTAAGTTGCCGCTGTAGGTCAAGGTCACCGCATTCAGCGGATCCGCGGGATGCTGGATTGAGATCAACCGGCCATCGGCATCGAAGTCGCGCAGCTCTCCGCCCGCGAGTCGCAGACGCCAGCTGACATTTCCGGAAGTGAGCGATTCGAGTATGCGGTCGGTCGAGTTTTCACCGCGATAGCGGTTGGGGGAATTCGGCAAGCGAACGAACGATTCGAAATAACCTTCATCATTGACCAGCGAAGCGCTCTGCAGTCCGGTAACCGCATGAAGCCTATCGCTGTAGGTGTGCGTCCATGACGCTGCGAAGGCAGAGCTTGCCTTGAATTGGCCAAGCGAGTGATAGTGGCGTTTGAACGAGCGCCCGGCGAAAACGAAGTCCGACTCCATCCGCGCCTTTTCGCCGGTTGCCGGATAGACCGGGTTGGGGCTGGCAGGGCAACTGGCGCATTGCTGCAGTGGCCCATTGATCAACGCCACATAAGCTGCGGCCTGGGTTTCACAATCCGCGCCGCCGTTGATCGTTGAACTAGCTACTGGCTTGAAGCCGCTGCGGCATATGAATGTCGTGTGACGTCGCACATACCAGGAGTGCGACTTGATCTCAGGTGACTGGCCGGGGCACTGGGCGGTTGAATCATATCGGCGATACTGCTGGTCGTAGCCGACACCCAGCTTGATCAGTCCTCGCTGGGGATTGTTCGGATCCGGTTCGATGACTCCCTGATCGTAGATTGCGGCATTGTCGTCCGCGATGACCGTTCCCGTAATCGTACATCCCACGAATTCGGTCGCAAGCAAACGCTGTTGTGTCAATGCGATCAGATTCGTTTCACTATCGCACCAGCTCGCATAATCGGCATTCGGATCCTGCGCCGGCGGGATGCAGCCCACTACGCCCGGCACTGTCGTGGCGTACATCGTGTATCGGGCTAACGGCGCCTGCTTCTGTATCTGGTAATAGAATTGAACGTTTGGAACCGTCATGCTTCCATTTACTTGGAAGGCTCCCGGCGGATCGAAGCGCTCAAGGAACTGTCCTGTTCCCTGGAATGCAGGATCGTTCCGCATCGCGATCTCGGCTTCTTGACGGGTGTCCGAACACACAAAGGTCGTCGTGCCGCCGTAGAGATAACAGAAGCGCGCCGGATCGAAGCCTTGCTGCGCTGAAGCTTCCGGGGCGCCAGCAAGCCAAAGCGCACTCGCGATGAAACAAGCTCCGCCGAATCGGAGACTGCGCCGAATCAAGCCAAGGAGTACCCGTATGACCTGATCGAGACTCTGCACTTGCTCGTTGCGCGTCATACCCTGCTCCCTTCGCTTGACCATGGATGTCCGGGCAGCCTAAGCACATCGGGTCTCACCCGCGGCGACTGTATCGGGTCCGGCAGCGGGCTGAGTCGCCATCCGTGACGGCAGCCACGCTACCCGCTCAACACGACGGGCGTCAACAAGATATGTCCTTATTCTGTCGCACGGTCATTCGTCATCCAACGGTCACACCACCACACTCACACCAACGCACTACGCCGCGTATACGCCAGCACCGCATCGACGCGGCGCTGCAGATCCTCGCGTGTCTGCGCTTCCATCGCGCATTGCCCCAGCACGAAATAGGCGGAACGCAGGACATCGCGCCAGCGCGGGTTTTGCGGGAGTTTGGCGACGGTGAGATAGCGTTCCATCGCGCGTGCGCGCAGGCGGCCGTCGTCGATGGCGACGCGCCAGATGCGGCTTTTTTCCGCGAGTTCCAATCGGCTGCTGCCGGTGGCGCGTTCCCAGGTGTCGATCACCGCGAGCATCAGTTCGACCAGCGAGCGGCGGAATTCGTTGCGGCGGAGTTCGTCGGGCATGCCGGCTTCGCGCGCGTCGTCGGCAGCGATCGTCGGCGACGCCGTATCGGCGCCTTCATCGGCGCGCGCCTGCAGTCCGAGCACGATCAGTCCGTCGCCGTGTTCCCACTGCGCGAGATGCGCAAGCAGCGGCGTGCCGTCGCGGGCGACGCAGTCGAAGGTCTGCGCGGCGGTGTCTTCCATCCGCTCCAGCGCCGAGGTCAGTGCGGCCTGATCGGCGACGGCGAGGAATTCGGCGACGGCATGTCCCACCGGCGCATGTTCGCCCGCACCGAGCGATCGGCATGCGGCGCGATTCGCGGCCAACACCTGGCCTTCGGCATCGAGCATGCAGACCGCGTCGTCGCGGCTGTCGAGCAGGGCCTGCAGCAGGCTGCGATCTTCGGCCAGGGCATCGGCTTCGCGGCGGTAACGCGCGAGTTCTTCTTCCTGGCGCACGCGCCGCGCTTCTTCCTGCAGGCGTTCGCGCTGGCGACGGCGCTGCAGCAGCATCCAAAGCCCCAGCCCCACTGCGGAGGCGATCGCTATCGTCAGCCACAGCAGCAGTGTGCGCTGTCGCAGCTCGGCGCGACGCAGGTGGTTCTCGGTTTCCAGCGCGGCGATGGTGCGATCGCGCTCGGCGGTTTCGAAGCGCGTGCGCAGCCAGTTGAGCTGGCGATCGTGCTGGGCGCGCGCGACCGCGACCTGTTCGGCGTGCGCGCGCCGCAGCGTGGCGATCGCTTCGGCACGTTCACCCATCGCCTCCTGCGATGCGGCCAATTCTTCCAGCAACGCTGCGCGCTCGGCATCGTCCTCGGCGAGTCCATCCAGGGCGTCGCGCAGGCGTGCCGCCGCCGCATCGGCATGTCCGGACAGCCGCTCGACGCGCGCGATCTGCAGTTGCAGCGACGCCGGCAGCGGCAGATCGTGCTCGGCCGCGACCGCCTGCGCAGATGCGCTGAAATCGCGTGCCTGCGCGATCTCGCCCGACGCCAGCGCTGCGCGCGTCAGGCCCGCATATACGCGGACTTCGTAAGCGCGGTTGCCGCTCTCGCGATAGGTGCGCAACGCCTGCTGCAGCCACGAGGCCGCCTGTTGCGACACGCCGCGATCGAGGTCCACCGCGCTCATCGTTTCGAGCACGTGCGCGGCTTCGACCCGATCGCCGCGCCGCTGCAGCACCGCATACGCTTCGTTGTAGTAGGGCATCGCTTCGTCGGGCTCGTCGAGTGCGCGATAGATATCGGCGATGTTGCTCAGCACCGCACCGGCGACTTCGCCGCTCGCGCGCTGGATCTCCAGACTCTCGACCGATGCGCGCAGCGCACCGTGGAAATCGCCGAGCCGGCGCAATGCGGTGCCGACATTCTTCAGATCGCGGGCGATAGCGACGCGATCCTCGCGCTCCTTCGACAGCGACAACGCGCATTCGAAACGACTCAAGGCTTCGGGAATGCGCTCGCGCCGATAATCGAGAAGTCCGCGACGACGCACCAGTTCGTATCGTGCGGCCGCATCGCGGCCGCCATCGCCGAGCATGGCTTCGACGCAGTCGAGGGCGTCCTCGGCCTCGTCGAAACGGCTGGCCGCCATCCGCTTTTTTTCGTGGTCGAACAGCGCTTCGACGACAGCGTCGCCAGCGGAACCGGGCGGCATGGCAATGCCGGCGCGCGCCAGGCACACCGCAGGATCGGGCAGAGGACGGCGCGGGTCGGCGGCCCGCTCCGTGTCGATGCGCGCGCAAGGCGCAGGCGACGCGGCGTGAACGCAGAGCGAAGCCGTGCAGATCAAGGCCACCGATGCGGCGGCGCGCGCGGATGTCGAAACGAAACGCCCCAGGCGGCTCACACGCGCTGTCCGCGGATCCGGGCCATGGCGCGATGCGACTCAGTCACGCATCCGCTCCAGCTTCAATGCCAGCGTGAATCGCGGCACGTAGCACACGCGATTCGGCGGACGGCCCGCATGGCGCAGTTCGCCGTCGAAGATCGCGAGCCGTCCGGGACGCGGCGTGACCGCGGCGCGTACGTCCGCGGCATGGTCGTAGAACACCGTCTCGCCGCCCCATTCGATGTCCCAGCGATCGCAGACGTACCACAGCGCGGTGAGTTCGCCGGCGCCGGGATGCGCATCGGTGTGGGTGAACAGCATGTCGCCGTAGTGCGCGACATTCACGTAGCTGCGATAGACGCGATAGCGCTGCCCGCGCGCGAAGTCGGCCACCGCAGCCAGCGTGGGCGCGAAGAACGGCATGCCCTGCAGCGCGTCCAGCGCGATCTCGGTCGCCCAGTGCCGATGCTCGGCGGTGTCCGGACGCGCGACCTCGGTGCGCGTGAAGCCGGCGCGGTTCAACACCGCCCACAGCTTCAGCAGCTCGGGCTCGGGCATCAGACCGTCGTAGACCGCGACGCTGCGTCCGTCTATCTCGGTGCGCCACGTGGGTGGGATGCGAGTGGGCGGTTCGATCATCGTCTCGTCCCGATGCGCCGGTCTTCTCGCGGATCGACACGCATCGATCCGCGACCCCGGATCAGAGCGCCCGCGCCGCAGCGACCGCGGCGTCGACGGTGATGCCGAAATGCGGGTACAGCTTTTCGGCCGGCGCGGAGGCGCCATAGCCGTCCATGCCGATCACCGCGCCGTCGAGCCCGACGTACTTGCCCCAGAAATCGCGCACGCCCGCCTCGATGGCGATGCGCTTGCGGCAGGCCTTCGGCAGCACCGCTTCGCGATACGCGGCGTCCTGGCGATCGAAGACATCGGTCGACGGCATCGATACCACGCGCGCGCCGTCGCCGAGTTCGGCGGCGGCCTGCATCGCGAGGCCGACTTCCGAACCGGTCGCGATCAGGATGTACTCCGGCGCGCCGACGCTGTCCTTCAACACGTAGCCGCCGCGACGGATGTCGGCGACCTGCGCCTCGGAACGCGGCTGGTGGGCCAGATTCTGGCGCGAGAAGACCAGGCACGACGGGCCGTCCGCGCGTTCGATCGCAGCACGCCAGGACACTGCGGATTCGACCGCGTCGCAGGGACGCCACACATCGTTGTGCGGGATGTAACGCAGCGAGGCGAGGTGTTCGATCGGCTGATGGGTCGGACCGTCTTCGCCCAGGCCGATCGAATCGTGGGTATAGACGTGGATCGCGCGGGCTTCCATCAGCGCGCTCATGCGCACCGCGTTGCGGGCGTAGTCGCTGAACACCAGGAAGGTCGCGTCGTACGGCAGGAAGCCGCCGTGCAGCGCCAGGCCGTTGCTGATCGCGGTCATCGCGAATTCGCGCACGCCGTAATAGACGTAGTTGGCGTCGGCAGCGCTGGTCGCGACCGACTTGCTGCCTGTCCACAGCGTGAGGTTGGAATGCGCCAGATCGGCGGAGCCGCCGACCAGTTCCGGCAGATGCGGCGCAAAGGCTTCGATCGCCATCTGCGACGCCTTGCGCGACGCGACCACCGGGCCTTCGGCCTGCAGTTTCGCGATGTAGGCATCGGCGATGCCGGCGAAATCGGCCGGCAGTTCGCCGCGCATGCGTCGGGTGAATTCATCCGCCTGCTCGGGATAGTCCGCGGCGTAGCGATCGAACAGATCGCGCCAGTTCAGCTCGCGCGCGGCGCCGACGCTGTTCGCGCGCCAGCCGTCGGCGATGGCCTGCGGAATCTCGAACGGCGCGTGCTCCCAGTTCAGTCCGGCGCGGGTCGCGGCGACTTCGTCCTTGCCCAGCGGCGCGCCGTGCGAGGATTCTTTGCCGGCCTTCGCGGGCGAGCCGAAACCGATCGTGGTGCGACAGCACAGCAGCACCGGCCTGTCGGACGAGCGCAGCGCGGTGTCGATGGCGGTCTTGATCTCCACCGGGTCGTGGCCGTCGATGTTGCGCACCACGGTCCAGCCGTAGGCCTCGAAGCGCGCCGGCGTGTCGTCGGTGAACCAGCCCTGGACCTGGCCGTCGATGGAGATGTTGTTGTCGTCCCAGAACGCGACGAGTTTGTTGAGGCCCCAGGTGCCGGCCAGCGAGGCGGCTTCGTGCGAGATGCCTTCCATCAGGCAGCCGTCGCCCATGAACACCCAGGTGCGGTGGTCGACGAGGGTCAGCTCGGGGCGGTTGAAGCGCTGCGCCAGCAGTTTCTCGGCGAGCGCGAAGCCCACCGCATTGGCGAAGCCCTGACCCAGCGGACCGGTGGTGGTTTCCACGCCCGGGGTCATGTGATTTTCGGGGTGACCGGCGGTTTTCGAGCCGAGCTGGCGGAAGTTCTTCAGCTCGTCCAGCGGCAGGTCGTAGCCGGTGAGATGCAGCAGCGCGTAGTGCAGCATCGAGCCGTGGCCGTTGGACAGCACGAAGCGGTCGCGGTTGGCCCAGTGCGGGTTGCCCGGGTTGTGCTGCAGGTAGTCGTTCCACAGGACTTCGGCGATGTCGGCCATGCCCATGGGCATGCCCGGATGACCGGAGTTGGCGGCCTGTACCGCGTCGATGGCGAGGAAACGGATGGCGTTGGCGAGATCGCGGCGGCTGGGCGTCGTCATGGGGCGGGAGTCGTTTCGGCGGCGCCCGGCGGGCTGCGGGCCGCCCATTGTCCCATCCCGGAGGGGCTGATGTCCCCCAGGATGATATCCCCCGGATCGCGTTGTGCCCGATGCGTCGGCCGCAACGCATCGGTCGGGCCGCGTCGGGCCCGGAAACGACTTCGCCGGCGCGAAGGCCGGCGAAGAGGGGTCATGCGGTCGTGCTATGGCGTTGCGATCAACGACCCGCGTCGATCACCGCGCACATCGAGGTGATCTGGAAGTCGGTGCTGGTGGAGAAGCCGCCGGGGGTGGTCTTGGTGACCGTGATCTTGACGTTCTTGCCCTGCGGCTCGATCACCACGTTCCACGGCAGGGTCGCCTTGGCACCGGTGATGTCCACGCCGCCGTTGGGCTGCTCGAACGAGATCACGCCGGCCTTTTCGTCGCTGGAGGCCACGCGCAGACCGGATTTGGTGCCTTCGGCGTAGATGCGCTTGTAGGCGGTCGACACGTTCACGCCGGTCACGATGTCCCAGGTGGTGAAGGTGCGGCCGGTGGTGAACTTGCCTTCCTGCTTGAAGTTGGTCTTGCAGGCGGGATCCGCAGCCATCGCCGAGCCGGCCAGCGCCAGCAGCGCCGTCATCGCAAACAATTTCCGCATCTTTGTTTCTCCTTGGGTGGCACGCGCGCCAGGGGGTAGGCGCCAATATGGGGTAAATCTCGCGGGGATTCTGCCAGCGGCCCGGAACGCCCACAAGCGAAGCGGTGGCAGGACCGCGACCGCCATCACATCGACCACCCCATCAACCGTCGCGCCGGCGGTCACGCCTCGCGCGGCGGATCGGACTCGCCGCGCGACACCATGGCGGCGATGCCGAGGTCGCCGGTGACGTTGACCGTGGTCCGGCACATGTCGAGGAAGTGGTTGACGCCCAGCACCAGACCGATGCCTTCGGGCGGCACGCCGACCATCGCGCAGATCAGCGCGATCACCGGCAGCGAGCCGGACGGCACGCCGGCGGTGCCGATGCCGCCGAGGATGCAGACCAGCATCACCGTGACCTGCTGGCCCAGCGACAGGTCGACGCCGAAGTACTGCGCCAGGAACAGCACCGTCACGCCCTCGAACAGGGCGGTGCCGTTCTGGTTGGCGGTGGCGCCGACCGTCAGCACGAAGCGCGAGACCCGCCTGGGCAGATGCAGCTTCTCGTCGGCCACGCGCAGCGCGGTGGGCAGCGTGGCGTTGCTGGACGCGGTGGAGAACGCCATCAGCATCGCTTCCTGCACGTCGCGGAAGAAGCCCAGCGGCGAGCGCCCGGCGATGAACCGGATCGCCAGCGAATAGATCACGAACTGGTGGATCGCCAGCGCCAGCAGCACCACCAGCACGAACGCGCCCAGCCGCACCAGCAGGTCCCAGCCGAACTGCGAGACCAGATTGAACATCAGGCAGAACACCGCATACGGCGCCAGCCTGATGACCAGCCCGATCAGGGTCATCGAGACATCGAACAGGCCTTCGATGGCGCGCTTGAGCGTATTCGCCGCTTCGCTGCGGGTCAGCACCATGCCGACGCCGAACAGCAGCGCGAAGAACATCACCGCGAGGATGTTGCTGTCGGCGGCGGCCGCGATCGCGTTCTTCGGCACGATGCCGATCAGCATGTCCATGCCGGTGGGCTGGCTGGTGCTGTCGCTGACGATGTTCTTCGCGCGCTCGGCGCCCTGACTCATCATGCTCATCGCGTCGGCGCTGTTCACGCCGACGCCGGGCTTGAGCCAGTTCACCAGCAGCAGGCCGATGACGACCGCGATCGCCGACAGCACCGTGGTGTAGGCCAGGGTGCGCCAGCCGATGCGGCCGAGCGCGCGCACGTCGCCCATCTCGCCGATGCCGACCACCAGCGCCGAGAACAGCAGCGGGATGACCAGCATCAGGATGAGATTGAGGAAGATGGTCGCGAACGGCTGGGTGGCGTACTTGATGAAGCCCTGCACCCACGCCGCATCGGCGCCGACGAAGCGATAGACGATCAGCCCGAACAGGATGCCCGCGGCGAAACCGATGGCGATTTTCCAGTGCATGGGCAAACGCGGCGGCGCGGTGGCGGTTTCGGTGCTCATGAAGGTTCCTGCAAGGGTTCGAAGGAGGATATCAGGCGCCACGGAGTGGACGCCGCGGTGCGGGCTGCGGCCTGGCGCAGGGCCGGGTCGAAATTCGCGTCAGCCCGAACGCGGGTCAGCCTCGAGAACGGACATGCCTGCCGGCAGTTTCGGCGGCGGATCTTCGCGCCCGCAGCGCGGTTATCGGGATGACAGCGAATGCACGCGTTCGCGGCCACATGCGATGTCATGCAGGCGTCCGGAACCGGGGCTCGAGCTGACAGCCCGGGCTTCTTCCGGCTCATGCCTCCGGATACAGCGGCGGCAACACTACGGGTGCGGTCGGCGCGGGCGCGGTCCGCCAGCGCGGGCCGGCAGCAAAGGCCGCGCGCATCGCGACGACCGCAGCGGCGGCATCGCCATCGCCCCAACGCGCGCGCTGCAGCGCATCCACCGCCGCGCGCTGCGCCGGATCGGCCAGACGCGCATGGACCGCATCGAGATCGGCCACCGCGGGCGAGGCCATCGCGCACAACAGGCGCGCGATCTCGGCGACGTTGCCGCGCGCCAGCGCGTTCGCCCAGGCTTTCGCATCGGCGGGCGGCACGACGCGTGGCGCGGCCTCCGTCGGCGAAGTCGACGTCATCGGCGCCCCCTGTGCCGGCGCCGGCTTCGGCGAAGTCTTGCCGGCGGGAGTCGCATTGGCGGCCGCCAGCTGTCGCCGACGCGTCGTCCACAATTGCCAGCCGAAGCCCATGGCGATGATCCAGAAGATCGGCAGCACCAACAGCGCCCAGGCCCAGCGGTTCTGCGGCCGCCATGCGTACCACGGCGGCGCTTCGCCCGCGGCGGCGGCATCGGCCGCGGCGATGTCCGCCGCAGTGGCGGCGGCCGCGCCCGGCGACACCTGCACGGCGATATCCGGCAGCGCCGCGATGCGGGCGACGCCGGCTTCGGTATCCCACCAGGCGATGCGCGGGCCGGCGATGCGCAGCGCGCCCTCGCGCACCGCCACCACCATCACCCGGCGCACGACGGTCGCCTGCGGCCGGTCGTCGACGAAGCGGTCGTCCGGCTGCGCCGGTTCGGGGAACAACTGCGCGCCCGTCCTTATGCCGAGGGTCAACTCGGGCAGTTGGCTGGCGATGGTGCCGTCGGCCACGGCTTCGATGGTGACCGCCGCGCTCTCGCCCACCCGCAGCGACCTCGGGGCTTCGAGATAGCGCAGCCGCAGACCGCGCAGCGGCAGCCACGGTTGCGGCGCGGCGGCGGGGATCGGTTTGACCTGCAGCACGACCGGGTCGCCGCGCACGCGCAGTTCCTTGCGCGCATCGCCGAAGACGCTGTCGAACATGCCGATGCCGCGTCCCAGGAAACGCGCGGCCGGCACCGTCACCGTGCCGCTGCGCTCGGGGATCAGCAGGAAGCGCCGTTCGAGCACGTTGTAAGCGGCGCCGCCGACCGTCTGCGTCAGTTGCTGATCGTCGCCGATCTTCTGCAGCGTGGCGCCGTCGGGCGGGTCGTGGTCGAGGCGGCCGTCGATCAGGATCCCGGATTCGTAGAACAGCCGTACCGTATAGCCCACGGTCTGCTGCACGTACGGGGTCATGCTGTCGACCCGGGTCTCGATGAAGATCGGATCGGTCGGCGCCGCAGCCGGCGGCGCGACCGGCGCCTGCGGCGCGCGCGGCGGCGCCACCCAGACGCGCAGTGGGCGGGTCCGTTCGTTGCCGATCTGCATGGCCGGTATCTCGAGTTCGCCGGCGCGCGTGGGCTGCAGCGTGAGCCGCATCCTGATGTGCAGCATCATGCCGCCGTTCTGCAGCATCACCTTGTGCTGCACGTTCTGGTCGACGATGCGGAAGTCGCGGGTGATGGTGGCCAGATCGGGGATCGGCTGCGCCGCGTTGACGTTGATCTCCAGATGCAGGACCGTCGTCTCCTCATAGGCGATGCGGTCGCGATCCACCCATGCGCGGCTCTGCGCCCAGGCCGCGGGCGCGCAGAGGCACAGCAACGCCGCGAGCAGCACGCCCGCATACACGGACAGCGCGCGCAGGCGCGAGGCCATCGGCCGCGGCTGCATCGACCGCGACAGCATCAGCGGTCGCCTCCGCGCCGGCGGCGTTTTTCTTCGAGCTTGAATTTCGCGCGCAGCAGCCCGCCCGGATCGTCGGGCACGCGTCGCAGCCAGGCGTCGTTCGCGATCCTGCGTTCGCGCTCAGCCGCGGTTTCCTTCGGGTCCGGATCGCGCCCCGTCTGCGCGCCGGTCTGCGCGCCCGGCGGCTTCGGCTCTGGCGGTTTCGGCTCCGGCGGCTTCGCCTGGGCGCGACGCATGCGTTCGCGCAGGGCGGCATCGGCGTCGCGCTGCGCCTGCAGCTGCGCCTTGGGATCGGGCTCGGCCGGCTTGGGGGCGACGGGCTTGCCGGTGACCGGGTCCACTTCCGCGGGCTTCGGCGGCGGCGGTTTCGTCGGCGATGCCTGCGGGTCGGGCTGGCCGTCCTTCGGGCGGTCGCGGGAGGGCTCGGGTGGCGGCGGCTTCTTAGCGGGATCCGGCGACGGCTGCGGCGTGCCCTTCGGCTTGTCCGGCGGCGGCGCAGCGCCCGGCTTGTCGTCGGGTTTCGCATCGGGCTTCGGCGGCTGCTTCTGGCCGTCGCTAGCATCGCGGGGCTGGTCCTGGCCGGGTTTCTGCTGGTCGTTCTGCGGCTTCTCCGGCGGCGGCGGTTTCCCGCTTTGCGGCTTGTCCTTCGGCTTCTGCTGCGGTTTGTTCTGGGGGTTGTCCTGCGGCGGCTTGCGCTTGCGCGCGCGGTCGACGCGCTGGCGGTTTTCGACCGCGTCGCGCATGCCCGGCTGCAGCTGCAGGGCGCGATCGTATTCGGCCATGGCTTCGTCCAGGCGGCCCTGTTTCGCCAGCGCGTTGCCGCGGTTGTAGGCGGCTTCGGCGCCGGGCAGATCGCGCCAGGCTTCCTCGGCGGCGACGTAATCGCCGCTGCGGTAGGCCTCGACCCCGCTCGCCATCTGCGCATGCCGGCGCTGATCGTCGCGCTGCCACAGCGTATCGCCGTCGGCCGCCGCGACCGGCTGCCACGGCAGCCACAGCGCCAGCAGCGCGACCGCCAGCACGCCGCGGCGGAACGCAAACAGCGCCAGTAGCAGCAACGGCGGCAGCAGCCAGAAGCCTTCGTCCAGCGGCGCCGCGCCGCGCTTGCCCTGGGCTTGGGCGGCATCGATCCGGTCGGCTTCCAGCACGCCCAGCGCCACCAGGTCGCTGTCGTCCGGCGCGAATGCGGCGTAGGTGCCGCCGCCGGAGGCCGCGAGCGTGCGCAGCGCGGGTCCGTCCAGACGCGCGGCCAGCACCTCGCCGTCGCCGGCGCGATACGCGCCGCCGGCCGCGGTGCCCAGGCCCAGAACGGAAACCCGATAACCCGCGTCGCGGGCCTCGACCGCCGCCGAATTGGCGCCGCCGCCAGGGCGATCGGTGATCAGCAGGATGTCGCCGCGACCGAACCCCGCGCGCGCGAGCAGCCGCGCCGATTCCTCGATGGCGCGATCGGCGCGGCTGCCGTCGCGCGGCATCACATCCGGCGACAGCGCGTCCAAAAACAGCGCGATGTTGTCGGCGTCGCCGGTCAGCGGCGAGACCGTGTAGGCATCGTCGGCGTAAGCCACCAGCGCGATCTGTCCGCCGCCACGGGTGCGCAGGATGTGCGCGATCTTGGCGCGCGCCTGCAGCAGTCGCGACGGCTGCACATCGGCGGTCAACGTGGCGAACGACATGTCCACCGCGATCACCAGCGGGTTGCGGTCCTGCCACAGCGGCTGCGGCACGGTGCGCCAGCTCGGGCCCGCAAGCGCCAGTACCGACAGTGCGAAGGCGATCGACAGCGCCACAGCCGGCAGCATCGCCCGCCATCCGCCGGTGGCGCCCGCCCCTCCCTGCAGCAGGTGCGGCAGCAGGTGGGCGTCGACGGCGTCGCGCCAGACGTTGCGGCGCAGGCGGCTGCGGCGCAGCCACCACAGCAACGGCGGAATCGCGAGCAGGCCGAGCAGCCACAGCGGCCGCAGGAACTGGAAGTCGTGGACGATCGGGGTCATCGGGTCGCGCCCCGGCGCTGCCACAGCACCAGCAGCGCCAACAGCAGCGACGCCGACAGCGGCCAGGCGTAGCGCTCGATCCGCGGCCGCAGCCGCTGCCCGGGGCGCTGGACCGGTTCGAGCCGGTCGATCTCTGCATAGATGCCGACCAGTTGATCGACATCGCGGGCGACGTAGGCGCGGCCGCCGGTGAGTTCGGCGATGCGCTTGAGCCCGGCTTCATCGGTGACATCGCTGCTGCTCGGCCTGCGGATCGGGATGCCGAACACCGACAGCCCGGCGCCGTAGCCGCCGAAGGCGATGGTATGGATGCGCACGCCGGCATCGCGGGCGATCTGCGCGGCCTTGTCCGGCGCCAGCGCGCCGGCGGTATTCACGCCGTCGGTGAGCAGGATCAGCACCCGCTGTTCGGCCGGCTGTTGCTGCAGGCGCTTGGTGGCCAGGCCGATGGCGTCGCCGATCGCGGTGGCGCGGCCGGCCAGTCCGGTGACGGTGCCGTCGAGCTGTTCCTGCACGGTCTGCAGATCGCGGGTCAGCGGGGTCAGCGCGTAGGCGCGCTCGCCGAACACCACCAGGCCGACGCGGTCGCCGCTGCGGCGCTCCAGGAAATCGGCGATGACCGCCTTGGCGGCGGTCAATCGCGGTACGACGCGGCCTTCGAGTTCGATGTCGCGCTCGTCCATGCTGCCGGACAGATCCACCGCCAGCATCAGATCGCGGCCGGCCTGCGGCGGCTGCACGATGTCGCCGAGCTGCTGCGGCCGCGCCGCGGCGACGCACAGCAGCGCCCACGCCAGCCAGGGCAGCAGGCCCAGCCCCTGCGGCCGGGCGCGCGCGCTGCGGCCGCCGATCGTATCGAGGCGTTCGCCGTACGGCACCCGCAGCGCCGGTGCGGCGCTGGGCGCGGCCGGCCACAGCCGGCGCATCAGCCACGGCAGCGGCAGCGCCAGCAACAGCCACGGCCAGGCGAACAGCGAACGCAATGCGTCGAGCGCGGCGTCGATCATCGCCCGCCGCCTTGCTGCGTGCCGCGCCCGTGCCAGAGCCGGGACCAGCGCGAACGCTTGCCTTTCCCGAGCATCAATTCGACGAAGCGCGCGCGGACGATGCCATGCAGCGCCGCGTATTCCTGCTCGCCGACATCGCGCCGGAATCCGCCTTCCAGCAAGGTGCGCCCGGCGCCGGCGGAGAACACCTGCACCGGCCGGCCCTGATCGAGAAAGCGCAGCCAGGCATCGCCGGCCAGGCGGACGGCGTTCGGGTCGCTGCGCCGTGCGGCGCGACGCAGCAGCTCCGACATGGCGGCAATGCGCGCGGGGAAGCCGTCGGCCGCGTCGACGCCTGCATCGAACAATCGCTCCATGTCCTCGCGCAGACGGCGGGCGCGGCGGCGGCGGTACCACACGACAGCGGTCACCAGCGCGATCGCCAGCAGCACCAGCCACCAGCCTGCGGGCGGCGGCCACCACGACGGCGACGGCGGCAGATGCACGTCGAGCAGCGGCAGCGGATCGGGCGCCGCACCCGGCAAGGCGCCCGGCGCGGCGCTCTGAACCGACGCGCTCTGAAGCGACGCGATCTGGATCGATGCGAACTGGATCGACGCGAACCGGAACGTCATGCCGCGCGCGTCCCGGCGAACAGATCCAGCCAGCCTTCGCTCGGCGCATCGGTGGACAGCCCGCGGGCGCGGATACCGCTGCGCGCGAGGATCGCCATGGCTTCGTCCAGCGGCGTCGCGAACGCCGCCTGCCAGCGTTCGCGCTGCGCGTTGTTGGCGAGGTCCAGTTCGACCCGATGCGCGGCGCCATCGGCCGACCCGCCCTGCCCGCCAGCGCCGCGTTCGGCCCAGAACGGCAGCTTCGCGCGCGGCGGCTCGCGCTCCAGCGGGTCGCTGAGCAGCAGCACCACGACTTCGCGATGCTGCACCAGCGTGGTCCAGCGCAATGCCGGTAGTGCGATCACGCTCATCGGGTCCGCCAACACCACCAGTCGCGAGCCGGGACGCATCAGCCGATCGGCATGATCCAGCGCCACCGCCAGACCGGCGTCATGCTCCGGCGCGCGCGCGTACCAGCGCACCATCGCATCCAGCACCCGCAGCGCGCCGCGGCTGCCGGACGCCGGCACCACCGGCGCCTCGCGCGCCGTGCCGCGCAACGCGCCGATGCGGTCGCCATCGCGCACCGCCGCCCACGCCGCTACCGCGCCGGCGCGCGCGGCCTGCACCGACTTGAAGCGCATCCGGGTGCCGAAGTACAGCGACGGCGCGGTGTCGGCCACGATCAGGGTCAGGCGCTCGCGTTCGGCCTGGAAGAGTTTGGTATGCGGGGTGCCGGTGCGCGCGGTCAGCCGCCAGTCGATATGGCGCGCATCGTCGCCCTGGGTGTATTCGCGCGATTCGGCGTATTCCATGCCGCGGCCGCGCATCGGCGACGGGGCCTGTCCGCTGAGTCCGTGATGCCCGCGCCGCGGCGGACGCCGGCCCTGCACCGCGCGACGCAGTGCGACCAGTTCGTCCAGGCTGGGGGTGATGCCTTCGCTCATCGTCCGTCGTGTCCGGTCGTAGTCCCTGTCTTTGCTCAGGGCAACGGCACCTTGTCGAGCAGCGCCTGCACCAGCTTCTCGCCGTCCCAGCCTTCGGCCACCGCCTCGTAGCTGGGCAGCACGCGATGGCGCAGCACGTCCAGGGCCACCGCGCGGACGTCGTCCGGGGTCACGAAATCGCGGCCGGCCAGCCAGGCCCGGGCGCGCGCGCAGCGTTCCAGCGCGATCGAGCCGCGCGGACTGGCGCCCCAGCCGATGCGTCGCGCCAGCGCCGGGTCGTAGCGTTTGGCGTCGCGCGAAGCCAGCACCAGTTCGATCAGATAGCGTTCGATCGGCGGCGCCACATGCAGGTCCAGCACCGCCCGGCGCGCCGCGAACACATCGGCCTGCGACAACTTCAGCAGCGGCGCGGCCTGCGCACCGGTCGCGTCGTGCTCGCCGCGCGCGCGGTCGCGGGCCAGACGCAGGATCTCGGCTTCCATCTTCGCTTCGGGATACCCGATGCGCACGTACATGAGGAACCGGTCGAGCTGCGCTTCGGGCAGCGGGAACGTGCCTTCCTGTTCGATCGGATTCTGGGTCGCCATCACCAGGAACAGCCGCGGCAGCGGATACGTGCGCCGGCCCACCGTGACCTGGCGCTCGCCCATCGCTTCGAGCAGCGCCGACTGCACCTTCGCCGGCGCGCGGTTGATTTCGTCGGCAAGCAGCAGGGAATGGAAGATCGGCCCGGGCTGGAACTCGAAATGGCCGTCCTGCGGGCGCCACACTTCGGTACCGGTGAGATCCGCCGGCAGCAGGTCGGGCGTGAACTGGACGCGGGCGAAATCGGCTTCGAGACGTTCGGCCAGGGCGCGGATCGCGGTGGTCTTGGCCAACCCGGGCGCGCCTTCGACCAGCAGATGGCCGTCGGCGAGCAGGGCGATGAGCAGGCGTTCGATCAGGCCCGACTGGCCGACGATCTCGGCGGACAACTGCTCGCGCAACTGCGCGAATGCGGCGTGCGACCGCGAAGCAGCGGCAGGAGTATCCATGATCTCGGTCATGCATCCATCGCTCAGGGTAAACGACCCCCAGTTTGACCGATCCGGGGCGGAATTGTTCAACGCACCGGCGTGGCCGGCCGATGCCGATACGACGCGGACGCGATGTGGCGATCTCCAAAAAGAAAACGGGAGCCGAAGCTCCCGTTTGCATTGCCGGCTCGACGCGCGGGCTCAGAGCCGCGGCATCGCGCCCATGACTTTCGGGGTCACGAAGATCAGCAGTTCGGCCTTGCCCTTGCTGCGGCCCTTCTTCTTGAACAGATTGCCGAGGATCGGCAGATCCGCCAGGAACGGCACCTTGGACGCCTGACTGCGATCGGTGAACTCGTACACGCCGCCGATCACGACGGTGTTGCCGTCGTCCACCAGCACCGCGGTGTTCACTTCGCGCTTGGAGATCAACGGCACCGAACCGCTGGCGGTATCGATGAAGTCTTCCAGCTCGTCCTTCTTCACCGCCAGATTCAGGAACACGCGGCCGTCGTCGGTGATGGTCGGGGTGACCTTCAGTTCCAGCACGATTTCCTTGAAGTTCACGGTCTGGGTCACGGTGCCGCCCGAAAGCTGCGTGGTGACATAGCCGATCTCGCGGCCCTGCTTGATCACCGCTTCGCGCTGGTTGCTGGTGACGACGCGGGGATTGGAGATCACTTCGCCGCGACCTTCTTCCTGCATCGCCGACAATTCCAGATCGAGCTTGTAGCCGGCGTTGAGGATGCTGAAGGCGAGCGTGGCCGGATTGGAGCTGATCAGACCGCCGGCCAGCACGCCCAGATCGACGTTGTTGCCGCCGCTCAGCGTGTACGCGCCGCGCTGCGGTGCGGGACCGATCTGGCCGCCGTCGATCCAGCTGCGCAATGCGGTGTTGTAAGCGTTGTCGACGCTGGTGATCGAATTGCGCGACGCCGTGGTGTTGGTGATCGAGTTGCCGTAGGTGACGTTGTCCTTGTAGCCGTTGATGCCGAACTTGGCGCCGAGTTCGCGGGCGAAGTCTTCGGTGGCGATCACGATCTTGGCTTCGATCAGCACCTGATCGACCGGCTTGTCGAGCTGCGACACGAGGCGACGGATCTCGGTGACGCGCGCCGGGATATCGATCACCAGCAGCGTGTTGGTGCGACGGTCGAAGCTGATGCTGCCGCGCGGGGACAGGAAGCCGCGACTCTGCTGGCTACCTCCGCCACCGGCACCGCCTTGGCCGCCGCCGCCGGACTGGTTGCCCTTGCTGTCGTCGGTCAGCAGCTTGGCGATGTCCTCGGCGTTGCCGTAGCTCACGACGATGTATTCGGTCACCGTTTCGACGCGGTTTTCGATCGCGATGCGGGCGTCTTCCTTGTCCTGCTCGAACTTCGCGATTTCCGCCTGCGGCGCGACCCACACCACGTTACCGCTGCGGCGCTTGTCGAGCTGTTTGGCCTGCAACACGATGTCCAGCGCCTGGTCCCACGGCACATTGATCAGGCGCAGGGTCACGTTGCCCTGCACGGTGTCGCTGGCGACAATGTTGAGATTGGACTCCTCGGCGATCAACTGCAGCACGGTGCGCACCGGCACGTCCTGGAAGTTGAAGGTCACCGGGCGGCCGCTGAACGGCCGGGCCGCGGTCGCCGCCTTCTGCGCGGTACCGGCGACGGCGGTGGCGCTGCCGACCGCACGCGACGGCGCGGCGGTGCGCGGCACCAGTTCGACGATGTAGTCGCGGCCGGTCTGGTACGCCATGGATTCGAACGCACCGCGGGTGCTGATCACCACCTGCGCCTTGTTGCCGCTGGCGCTGGCCTGGACCTGCTGCACCGGCGTGGCGAAGTCGGTGACGTTGAGCATCCGCTGCAGATGCGCGGGCATCGTGACGTTGCCGATGTCGACGACCACGCCCGCATCGCTGCTGCGCATGTCGGGCATCGCGCCGTCGCTGTCGAAGTGCAGGATCAGCTTGCCGGAGCCGCCGTCGCCGCGCTTGAAGTCGATGCTGGTGATCGCGCTGACCGCCGGCGTCTGCTGTGCGGTCGCGGGTCCGGGCGCGGCGGGTCCGGGCGGAGTCGCGCCGACGGCGCTGAGCGCCGAAAGCAGACCGACCGCCAAACCGTAGAACGCGGCTTTCGTTGGCATCTTGCGACGGCCCTGCTGCTGGCTATGCGCCTTGAGTACGATCATTTCGCTATCCCCTCGTCTTATTCGTCATCGAGCGAAACCGACACCGGCCGCTCCAGCCAACCGCCTGCACCATCGGAAACCAGTTCGACGAGTTCGATTCGATTCTCGAACACACCGGTCACGCGCCCGTCGGCCTGGCCCATGTAATTTCCAGGAACGATCCGGTGCGTGACCTTGTCGGGTCCCATCACCAGCGCGACCTGGGCACTGCCTTTGCCGATCGTCCCGACCATGTCGAGAGAATCCAGCGGAAATTGTTCCAGCGCCTGCTTGCGCCGATCCGAATCCGGACGCGGCCCGGAAGCGCCCTCGCCCGCCGCGAACATCGCGTTGAACGGGTCGCGCAGCGACTGCGCGGAGTATTCGAAGACCTCGAACTGCTGCATGACCGGCAGCGGATCGAGCGGCGGCGCCGGTTTCTTTTTGACGTTCGCCACCCATTCTTCGAGATTGGGCGCTTCGCCGGGCGTGCTGGTGATCGAACGACCACAGCCCGTCAGGCCTGCGAACAACGCGACCGCGAGTGCGGCACGCGCGACATTGTTGTGGAGTCTGCGCATCAGCGGCTCCCTCCGGCGGCCTGACCGGCGACAGCGGTCGCCGCAGCGGCAGGTGAATTCGGCACGGTCGCAGCGGGTGCGGCCGGCTTTCCGGCAGCGCCCGGAGTGCTGGGGGCGGAAGCGGCTTCATCGCCGTCATCGCGGTAACGATAGGTTTTGACCGTACCCTTGAGTTCGAGCACCGTACCGGGGCCGATACCGATCGGCTTCTTGCCCTTGTCGGCGGGGGCGCCAGGCGTTTCGCGCGGTTTCAGCGAGATATCGTGCATGGTCATGATCACCACGCGCGGCAGCGAGGCCACGCCGCTGACGAAGGCGCCGAACTGGTGGTAGCTGCCCACCATCTTCAGTTCGATCGGCTTCTCGACGTAGAACTCCAGCGCGGTTTCGTCGCCCGGCTGGAACAGTTCGTTGGTGATGCCCGTGGCGAGCGCGGTCTGCGAAATGTCGACGATCAGTTCGGGCATTTCGGTCTTGCTCGGCAACTGACGCAGCATCTGCTGCAACTGCTGCTCCATCTGCGCGAGCTGCTGCTTGAGCGGCTCCAGATTCGCGGCCTGGCCCTGCAGCTTCTCGAATTCCTGGCGCTTGGTGGTTTCGTCCGCTTCCAGACCTTCGAGCACCGCGCTTTTCGGGCGGGTCAGAAAGTTCCACATCAGGAACAGGATCAGCATGCCCAGCGCGAAGCAGAACCCCAATTGCCATTCCCGCGGCCAGGAACCGGCATTGTTGAAGTCGAGTTCCTTGAGCGACATTTTCTTTTTCACGACGCGGGCCCTCCCGTTTGCTCGGACGGTGCGGATTCGGGATTCGGGCTGCCTTCGGGCATGACCTTCGGCTGCGGTCCGCTGGCTGCCGGCACGGGGGCCGCAGGCGCAGCGCCGGGGGCCGGAGTCGTGGCGGGCGCGGTGCCGGCGGCAGGCTGGGCGGGCATCAGCGGCTGCAGGGTCGCCGGCTCGGCGACGGTCACCGCGGCGACAGGATCGACACCCTCTTCGCCTTCCTTCTTGGCATTGGGATTGGCCAGCGTGACCGTCACCGTGAAGGTGTGCGGCAGACCGCTGTTATCGCCTTCGACCTGGATCACCGAGAGCTCCGGCTTGGTCATCCAGCCCGACGCCGACAGGTTTTCCATGTACGAACTGACCCGGGTGTAGGACTGCGAGCGGCCTTCCAGGGTCAGCTTGTCGCCTTCCTGGTTGATCCCGGTCAGGATCACGCCGTCGGGAATGGTGCGCACCAGCGAATCGAAAAGATGCACCATCTGCGAACGGTTGGCCTGCAGTTCCTCGATCACCTTCTTGCGGTTGAGCAGATTGTTCTTCTTCTGCTCCAGCGCCTCGATCTCGGTGATCTTGGCCTTGACCGTCACGATTTCGGCGTCCAGGAACGCGTTGCGCTCCTGCTGACCGGAAATCTGCATGTTGTAGTAGGTGTTGACCAGGAACCATGCGGCGAAACCCGCCACCGCGGACAGCACCAGCATCAGGACGAACTGCTTCTTGCGCTCTTTCTGCCGTTCGGCGCGCCACGGGAGGAGATTGATCCGTGCCATCAGTCGAAGCTCCTCAGGGCGAGGCCGCAGGCGATCATCAGCGCCGGCGCATCCTGCGCCAGCGCGTGCGCCTGCACGCGTGGACCGAGCGTCATCTGCGCCAGCGGGTTGGCGACCATGGTCTGCACGCCCAGCTGTTCCTCCACCATCGCGGAGATACCGGCGATGGAAGCGCAGCCGCCGGCCAGCACGATCTGGTCGACACGGTTGTATTCGCTGCCGGCATAGAAGAACTGCAGCAGGCGGCCGATCTGCTGGGCCATGGCTTCCTTGAACGGCTCCAGCACTTCGATTTCGTAACTTTCGGGCAGGCCGCCCTGGCGCTTGGCCAGACCCGCCTCCTCGTAGCTCAGACCATAGCGACGCATCACCTCGTCGGTGAGCTGCTTGCCGCCGAAGACCTGCTCGCGGCTATAGATGTTGCGGCCGTTGCGCAGGATGCTGAGCGTGGTCATGGTGGCGCCGACATCGACCAGCGCGACGATGCCGTCGTGCGGGATGTTCAGGGTACCGGCGATCAGCGCGTAGGCGTTCTCGATCGCGAAGGCCTCGACGTCCATGATCTTCGCGGTGAGGCCGCCGACTTCCAGCGCGGAGGCGCGCATCTCGACGTTCTCGGAACGCGAGGCCGCCAGCAGCACCTGGACCATTTCCGGGTTGCCGGGCATGGCGCCCAGCACCTCGAAGTCCAGATTCACTTCCTCGATCGGATACGGAATGTAGTTCACCGCCTCCAGCTCGATCTGCGACTCCATGTCGTCCTCATCCAGGTCGGCAGGCATCGGGATGATCTTGGTGATCACCGCCGAGCCGGCCACGGCCGCGGCGGCCTGTTTGGCCTTGCTGCCTGAACGGTTCAGCGCCCGACGGATGGCCTCGCCCACAGCCTCGACCTCGACGATGTTCTTCTCGGCGACGGCATTCGGCGGCAACGGCTCCACCGCGTAATGTTCCACCCGATAGCGATCGCCAGCCCGAGACAGCTGCAGGAGCTTGACGGCGGTCGAGCTGATGTCGACGCCCACCAAAGGTGACTGATTTTTTGCTAGCAGTCCCACTTTTTCCCCTTCCCACGCGCGCTTACGCGCGTTACGTGTCCCAATACATTAAATAACGGACTTTCAACTTTTAGGCAACTCCCCCATGCAGTGGATCGCTCCGGGAGTGAACTCTGTCACGACCTTGAGCGGCCGTTCGTCGCGTCCAACCGATCCTGCCACCCGGTTCTGCGCACGTTTCCATCCCTTTCCTGCCCATCCCGGACGCCTTTCCGGGCTGAAGTCCGCCGGAAGCGGGCGGCCAGGCGGCCGGCCGGGCCGGCAGGCCGCCTATAATCCCCTTCTTCACTAGTACACCTTCCGACGTCAGGATTCCGCCACCCATGTCCCGTATTCGCCGCCTGCTGCGCTGGGCCCTCCTGCTTTCCCTCATCGGCCTGGTCATCGGGGGCGGCGCTTTCGGACTCCTTTATATAAGTGTCTCGTCCAAGTTGCCGGATGTGCAGACCCTGCGCACCATCGAACTGCAGGAGCCGCTGTACGTCTATGCGCGCGACGGACGCCTGATCGGCCTGTTCGGCGAGACCCGGCGCTACCCGGTCCAGATCGAGAAGGTGCCGAAACGGTTGAAGGACGCGTTCATCGCGATCGAGGACGCGCGGTTCTACGAGCACGGCGGCGTCGACTACAAAGGCGTGGCCCGCGCGATCTGGCTGATGGCGACCACCGACGACAAGCGCGTGCCCGGCGGCTCGACCATCACCCAGCAGGTCGCCCGCCAGTTCTTCCTCAGCTCCGAATACAAGTTGAAGCGCAAATTCGCCGAAATGCTGCTGGCCCGCAAGATGGAAGCGGAACTGAGCAAGGACGAGATCTTCGAGCTGTACCTCAACAAGAGCTTCTTCGGCAATCGCGCCTACGGCGTGGGCGCCGCGGCCGAGTTCTACTACGGCAAGCCACTGGACCAGCTGAGTCTGGACGAGATGGCATCGCTGGCCGCGATCCCGAAATTCCCCTCCAGCGGCAACCCGCTGAACAACCCTGCGCGCGCCAAGATCCGCCGCGACTACGTGCTGACCCGCATGCAGGAGCTGCAGATGATCACGGCCGCCGAAGCGCAGGCCGCGCAGGCGGCGGCGATGCACGCCAGCCCGCACGAGCGCCCGATCGAAGTCTCGGCGCCGTACATCGCCGAAATGGTGCGCCAGGAAATGATCGCCCGCTACGGCGAGGAAGCGCTGACCAAGGGCTACCACGTCACCACCACCATCGACCCGGCGCTGCAGGCCGCGGCCGACAAGGCGGTGCGCGAAGGCCTGGGCAACTACGACCGCCGCCACGGCTGGAATGCCAAGGCGATTCAGCGCATCGATCTGCCCGCCGGCGAAGACGCGGCCACCGCCGCCACGCGCCTGCGCGCCTACCCGACCCGCGGCCCGCTGCTGGCCGCGCTTGTCCTCGGCACCAGCGGCAGCAGCGCCCAGGTGGTGCTGGCCGACGGCACCACGCTGGACCTCGGTCCCGACACCTCGCGCTGGACCGGCAAGACCCCGGCCGCCCTGCTCAAGCGGGGCGATATCGCCCGGGTGCGCAGGATCGTGCCGGAAGCCAAGCCCGATCCGAAGGCCGCCAAGCCCGGCGAAGCGGCCGCCGCGCCGCCGCCGGTCCCGACCGGCCCGGTCACCTGGCGCCTCGAACAGTTGCCGCGTGCGGAATCCGCACTGGTCTCGCTGGACGCCGACACCGGCGCCCTGCGCGCCCTGGTCGGCGGCTACAGCTTCGCCGGCAGCAAGTTCAACAACGCCACCCAGGCCCGCCGCCAGCCGGGTTCGTCGTTCAAACCCTTCATCTATGCCGCCGCGTTCGAGCGCGGCTACAACCCTGCTTCGATCGTGCTGGACGCCCCGGTGGTGTTCCGCATGCGCGGCGGCAAGGACTGGCGCCCGCAGAACGACGGCGGCGGCTTCGCCGGTCCGGTCCGCGTGCGCGAAGCGCTGGTCCGTTCGCGCAATCTGGTGTCGGTGCGAATGCTCGACGCCATCGGCGTGGACTACGCGCGCAAATACATCTCGCAGTTCGGTTTCGAAGAAAAGGAACTGCCGCCGAACCTCTCCATCGCCCTGGGCACGCCCTCGCTCACCCCGCTGTCGGTCGCCCGCGGCTACGCCGCCTTCGCCAACGGCGGCTTCCGCATCACGCCGTGGTTGATCGATGAAGTGAAGGACCGCGACGGCAAGCTGATCTTCAAGGAAAAACCCGCCGTCGCCTGCCGCAGTTGCGGCCAGGGCGTCGCCGGGCAGCCGGCCGTTCCCGCCAGCAGTGTGGTCGACGGCTTCGACCTTGGCCCGGCCGGCGGCGCCAAACCCGCTGCCGCCGCGACATCCGGTTCGAAAGCCGCTGGTTCGAAAGCCGCCGACCCGAAAAGCGCCGCCAAGCCCGCAGCGCCGCCCGCGACCCTGCCCGCCGACGCCGTGCTGGCGCCGCGCGCCATCGACGAGCGCATCGCCTACCAGATCACCTCGATGATGCGCGACGTGGTGCTACGCGGCACAGCCACCGACGCCAAGCGCATCGGCCGCGAGGATGTGGGCGGCAAGACCGGCTCCACCAACAACCACCGCGACGCCTGGTTCTCCGGCACCGGCGGCAACCTCATCACCACGGTCTGGGTGGGCAAGAGCGACAACACCTCGCTCGGTTATCGAGAATACGGCGGCAAGGCCGCGCTGCCGATCTGGATCGATTACATGAAGGTCGCGCTGACCGACGTGCCGATCGCCGCCAACGATCCGCCCAACGGCATGGTCAAGGTTTCGGTGTCCGCCAGCGGCCAACTGCTGCCGACCACCGGCAGCGGCGGCATCACCGAGTACGTGAAGGTCGAAGACCTCGAAAAGATGGAAACCTACGTCGACTACGGCAGCGACGACGCACTGCCGAGCGAGGAATCGTTCGATATTTTCTGAGGGTGGTGGTGAGCCTCTGTCATCCCGAACGTCCGCGCAGCGGGCATAGGGACTTGCTTCTCTTCTGCTACTCCCCTTGCGCGAAGCGCAGGGGAAGGCTGGGAAGGGGTGATCTTTTGCGCAAGAGCCCCCTCCCCAACCCTCCCCTTCGCCTGCGGCGAAAGGGAGGGAGACAAGCAGGCCCTCACGCTCTGCCCTCGTGCTTGTGAAGTGATGCTTTTCCCGCTGATCCTTCACCGCCGATCACTCGCTTTTTCTGCCGCTTCCGCTACAGTCATCCCTTGGCCCCGCCGGGACGCTGCCCATGCACAACGCACGCAAGCACGCCGAGACCAAAACCCGCGAGCGCCGCTATCGGCTCGCGCACGAAGCCGCCCGGCTCATCGCCGAAAGCGGTATGCGCGATTTCCATCAGGCCAAGCTCAAGGCCGCGCAGCGGCTGGGCATCCACGACGACGCGTCGCTGCCGCGCAATAGCGAGATCGAAGCAGCGCTGCGTGAATACCAGCGTTTGTTCCAGGGCGATGCGCAGGTCAACGCCCTGCGCCAGCGTCGCGAAGCCGCGCTGCGCGCGCTGGAATTCTTCGCGCCGTTCGACGCACGCCTGGTCGGCCCGGTGCTGGACGGCACCGCCGACGCCAATGCAGCGGTGCAGTTGCATCTCTACACCGACGACGCCGAAGCCGTGCCGCGTTTCCTCGACGACCACCGCATCCCCGCCGAAAGCAGCGGCCGCCGCCTGCGCCTCGACCGCGAACGCGCGCTCGACTGCCCGGTGTGGCTGTTCGCAGCCGAAGACCTGAGCTTCGACCTCACCGTGCTGCCGCACGACGCGTTGCGCCAGGCGCCACTGTCGAACATCGACGAGAAGCCGATGCGAAGAGCGTCGGCGGCGCAGTTGCGTGCGTTGCTGGTGGACGAGGATGTGGCGGGGTACGAAGGCGAGAACGCACGCTAGAATCGCTTCGACCGCCCACGATCACACCGCATGCGCCATCAAGGACGAATCCAGAACTGGAACGACGACAAGGGCTTCGGCTTCGTCACGCCGAACGGCGGCGGCGACAAGGCGTTCGTGCATATCAAGGCGTTCGCGAGAGCGACGCGACGCCCGGTCGACGGGGATTCCATCACCTACGCCGTCGCCCGCGACAGGCAGGGACGGCTTCAGGCGAATGGGGTGCGCTTCGTCGGCGAAAAGAAACCTGCGGACGATCGCGCGACGCCGGGTTGGTTCGGGCCGGTGTTCGCGCTGCTGTTCGTCGCGGCGCTCGCGGGTGCGGCGCTGCTCGGGCATCTGACGACGACCGTACTCGCGGCTTACGCGATCGTGAGCGGCGTCGCGTTCATCGCTTACGGTCTCGACAAATCGGCGGCGAATGCCGGGCGGCAGCGCACGCCGGAAACGACGCTGCATTTTCTCGGGCTGATCGGCGGTTGGCCGGGTGCGCTGCTCGCGCAGCGCGTGTTCCGCCACAAGTCGCGCAAGCTCGCATTCCAGCGCACGTTCCGGGTCACGGTCGTGGTGAATGTCGCGGTGCTGATGTTGCTCGCCAGCGACGCAGGCAATGCATGGGTGCGCGGGGTGCTGGCGGCTTATGCATAACGTGCGCCTGTGGCGCATCGTATGTCACGCGCAGGGTGGGGTCAGCGCAGGGCCGTAGGGCGGGCCCTGGCCCGCCGTGTTGGACGTTGCGATCCACCATCAATCGCCGTGACTTTTTCGTCACATACGCGACGGAATCGGAAACATCGCAATGGCGGGCCAGGGCCCGCCCTACGACGTCGGATTGCGGGCTACGGCGCGAATTTGTCCGTCGCCCGCACCAGCGCGTCGACGTTCTCGGGCTCGAACGCGGAGTGGCCGGACGCCGGGGTGATGTGCAGGTCGGCTTTCGGCCAGGCCTTGTGCAGGTCCCAGGCGTTCTGGATCGGGCAGACCACGTCGTAGCGGCCGTGGACGATGATGCCGGGAATATCGGCGATCCTGTGCGCGTCGCGCAGCAACTGGTCTTCCACTTCGAAGAAGCCGCCGTTGACGAAATAGTGGTTCTCGATGCGCGCAAACGCCAGCGCGAACGCGGCGTCCTCGTGGCCGGCGACGAAGTCCTCGTCGACGTGCAGGAAGCTGGTCGCGCCTTCCCACACGCTCCAGGCGCGCGCAGCGGAAAGGCGGGTGGCTTCGTCGTCGCTGGTGAGGCGACGGTGGAAGGCCGAGATCAGGTCATGGCGTTCGACCGGCGGAATTGCGGCGAGGTAGTGTTCCCACGCATCCGGAAACAGCCGCGAAGCGCCTTCCTGGTAGAACCACTCCAGCTCCCAGCGGCGGAGCATGAAGATGCCGCGCAGCACCAGCTCCGTGACGCGCTGCGGATGCGCTTCGGCGTAGGCCAGCGCGAGCGTGGAGCCCCACGAACCGCCGAAGACCTGCCAGCGCTCGATGCCCAGCTTCTCGCGCAGGGTTTCGATGTCGGCGACCAGCGTCCAGGTGGTGTTGTCGACCAGATCCGCGTGCGGCGTCGAGCGCCCGCTGCCGCGCTGGTCGAACAGGACGATGCGGTATTTCGCCGGGTCGTGGAAACGACGCATCTTCGGGCTGCAGCCGGCGCCGGGGCCGCCGTGCAGCAGCACCACCGGCTTGCCGTCGGGGTTGCCGCACTGTTCGTAATACAGCGTGTGGCGGTCGTCGACCTTGAGCGTGCCGCTGTCGAAGGGTTGGATCTCGGGATAGAGCGTGCGCATGGCGTGGCCTGCTGGGTTCGGATCCGATGAAGCCGGATGGAATGCGGGGGACTGCGGCGTGGCCGCGCTGACGGGCAAGTCTAGCGCAGCGCTCAGCGCGGCCAACGGCCTGAAGTCACGCGGTCGCGGTGTTCCAGATCGCGATGGGTCTGCACGGCGTCGAAGCCGGCGGCGGCCAGCAACCCGCGCACCGCTTCGCCCTGCGCCCAGCCGTGTTCGAGCAAGAGCCAGCCGCCAGCGTGCAGGTGCGCCGGCGCCTCGCGGACGATGATGCCGATGGCCTCCAGCCCGTCCGGTCCGGACGACAGCGCCCGCGCCGGCTCGAAGCGCAGATCGCCCTCACGCAGATGCGGGTCGGCGTCGCCGATGTAGGGCGGGTTGCTGGCGATCAGGTCGAAACGCTGGCCGGCCAGCGGCGCCAGCCAGTCGCCCTGGCGGAATTCGACGTTGGCCAGACCCAGCGCGCGCGCGTTGGCGCGGGCGATGTCCAGCGCGCCTTCGCTCACGTCGATCGCGATCACCTGCGCGCGTGGCCGCTCGTGCGCCAGCGCCAGCGCGATCGCGCCGCTGCCTGTGCCCAGGTCGGCCAGCCGCAGCGTGGTGTCCGGCGGCGCGCGCTCCAGGGCCAGTTCCACCAGCAGTTCGGTTTCCGGGCGCGGGATGAGCGTTTGCGGCGAGACCAGCAGATCGAAGGCCCAGAAGCCGCGGCGGCCGGTCAGGTAGGCCACCGGCTCGCCCGCGATGCGGCGCGCGAGCAGCGCTTCGAAACGCGATTGCGCGGCGGCATCGATGGATTCGTCGCCGTGGGCGAACAGCCAGACGGGCGGGCGATCCAGCGCATGCGCCAGCAGCGCGCGGGCGTCGGCGCCGTCGATCCGTTCGCAGGCCTGGCGCAGCACTGCATCCAGAGAGGGGCGTCGACTCGTCATCATCCCGTTATCGTAGCCGTTCGCGGCTGCGTCTCCTTTCATGTCCGCCACCCGACAGGTCGTTCCCATGCCCCGAATGTCTCCGCTCCGTACCCTGATCGCCGCGCTGTTGGCGCTGTTCGCAGCCGGCTGCCAGAGCGTCGGTTTCGGCATCGCCAATGCGGGAGTGGCCGCGCCGTCGGCCAGCGTGGTTTATGACCGGCAGCGGAACCTCTCGCTCGATCTGTATCGGCCTGCGCCGTCCGCGAATGGCGCCGTGCCGGTGGTGGTGTTCTTCTACGGCGGCAGCTGGCGGAACGGCGAGCGCGGGCAGTACCGGTTCGTGGGACAGCGGCTGGCGGAATCCGGGGTACTGGCGATCGTCGCCGACTATCGGACGTTTCCGCGCGCGGCGTTCCCGGGATTCGTGGAAGACGCCGCCGCCGCGGTGGCCTGGGCGCGGGCGCACGCGGCCGGATACGGCGGCGACCCGCAGCGACTGTACGTCGCCGGGCATTCCGCGGGCGCGCAGATCGCCGCGCTGGTCGGCCTGGACGCCCGCTACCTGGCGCCACACGGGATGAAACCGCGCGACCTGGCCGGGGTGATCGGGCTGTCGGGGCCGTACGACTTCGAGATCGGCGGCTACGAGGACGTGTTCGGCCCCGAGGCGCAGTGGCCGCAGGCGCAGCCGATCCGTTTCGTGGATGGCGACGAGCCGCCGTTCCTGCTGGTGCACGGCACCGGCGACAGGGTGGTGGAGGCCAAGGACAGCCAGGAGCTGGCCGACAAACTCCGCAGCGTCGGCGGCCACGCCGAACTGCTGTGGCTGCCGGACGCCGGGCATATCGCCCCGCTGGCGGCGATGTATCGCCCCGACCGGCATCCGGCGCTACTGGAGGCGATCCGGGCCTTCGTGGGCGGCGAATCCGTCGACAACGGCGCTGCTGCGGCCGCTCCCGCCCGTTGATCCGGCTCCAACCGCGGGCCGGGAGTCATTCGTAGGAGGGCCTTCAGACCCGAGGGGCTGTCCGTGGCCTGATCGGGCCTGAAGGCCCTCCTACAGGGTCTGCCCAGGACTCATGGGGACATGGAGCTGCCTTATGATAGCTTCTGCCTATCAATTGAATTCATTCAATTCATTGGATTGATTGATAGCGTGCGCCTAACATACGCCTCGTTGCGATCAATTCCCCCTTTCGAAACACCCCTTTCGATCGCTGCTTCCCACCCCATCTTCCTCATTCCCTCACACAAGGAACCCCCGATGTCGCTGATCAATACCCAGGTCAAACCGTTCAAGGCCACCGCGTTCCACGCCGGCGAATTCGTCCAGGTCACGGACGAAACGCTGAAGGGCAAGTGGTCGGTTCTGATCTTCATGCCGGCCGCGTTCACCTTCAACTGCCCGACCGAAGTGGAAGACGCCGCCGACAACTACGCCGAGTTCCAGAAGGCAGGCGCCGAGGTCTACATCGTCACCACCGACACGCACTTCTCGCACAAGGTGTGGCACGAAACCTCCCCGGCGGTCGGCAAGGCGACGTTCCCGCTGGTCGGCGATCCGACCCACCAGCTGACCCGTGCGTTCGGCGTGCACATCGAAGAGGAAGGCCTGGCGCTGCGCGGCACCTTCATCATCAACCCGGACGGCGTGATCAAGACCCTCGAAATCCACGACAACGCGATCGCCCGCGACGTCTCCGAGACGCTGCGCAAGCTCAAGGCCGCACAGTTCGTCGCCGCCAACCCGGGCCAGGTCTGCCCGGCGAAGTGGAAGGAAGGCGCGCAGACCCTGAAGCCGTCGCTGGATCTCGTCGGCAAGATCTGACCTGCAGTTCCCCCGTAAGACCGCCGTAACACAAGGCCGCGAGCGGACCGTGCAGTCCGCCCGCGGTTTCGGCACCGCTCCCGGCTCGACCCTGGCTTCACCCCGCATCACCCCCGAAATACCTCCGTAGCAACCTCCGCGACAACCTCCGTGCCATCCCCGGCGAAGCGAACCGCTTCGTCGGGGGCTTCGGGCCACAGCCTCCACGCCCGCGCTTCGTTTGCAGCAGCGGCTTGTACCGCACCGGATCGCTCCTCCCTCCGTGCCGGTCCCTCTCCCCCGGCCCACGTCCGCCGACGCAGGCCGCTGCTGCAAACGCAGCCCTTCTCTCTCTCCCCCCACTCTTCAAGGAGCCGGTCGTGCTCGATTCCGATCTCAAGACCCAACTGCAGGCCTATCTGCAGAAACTGACCCGCCCGGTCGCGATCACCGCCGCGCTGGACGACGGCGAAGCGTCGCAGGAACTGCGCGCGCTGCTGGTCGAGCTGACCCAGCTGTCGACCCTGGTCACGCTGCGCGAAGCGCGCGAGCCCGGCGATCGCGTGCCGTCGTTCGCGCTGGGCACGCCCGGCGAAGACATTTCGCTGCGTTTCGCCGGCATCCCGATGGGCCACGAGTTCACCTCGCTGGTGCTGGCGCTGCTGCAGGTCGGCGGCCATCCGTCGAAGCTTGCGCAGGACACGATCGAACAGATCCGCGCGCTCGATGGGGACTATTCCTTCGAGACTTACTTTTCGCTGAGCTGCCAGAACTGCCCCGACGTGGTGCAGGCCTTCAATCTCATGGCCGTGCTCAATCCGCGGATCAAACACGTCGCCATCGACGGCGCGCTGTTCCAGGACGAAGTCGAGACGCGTCAGGTGATGTCGGTGCCGACGATCTTCCTCAACGGCGAAACCTTCGGCGCCGGACGCATGAGCGTCGAGGAAATCCTCGCGAAACTCGATACCGGTGCGATCGCGCGCGACGCGGCCAAGATCTCCGCCAAGGACGCGTTCGACGTGCTGATCGTCGGCGGCGGCCCGGCCGGCGCAGCGGCGGCGATCTACGCCGCGCGCAAGGGCATCCGTACCGGCATCGCCGTCGAGCGTTTCGGCGGCCAGGTGATGGATACGATGGCGATCGAGAATTTCGTATCGGTGCCCGAAACCGACGGCCCGAAGCTGGCGGCGGCGATGGAGCGGCACGTGCGCGACTACGACGTCGACATCATGCCGCTGCAGCGCGCGGAACGGCTGATTCCGGCCGGCGCCGATGGTCTGGTGGAAGTGAAACTCGCCAGCGGCGCGTCGTTGAAATCGAAGACCGTGATCCTCGCCACCGGCGCGCGCTGGCGGCAGATGAACGTGCCCGGCGAACAGGATTACCGCAACAAGGGCGTGGCCTATTGCCCGCACTGCGACGGCCCGCTGTTCAAGGGCAAGCGCGTGGCGGTGATCGGCGGCGGCAACTCGGGCGTGGAAGCGGCGATCGATCTCGCCGGCATCGTCGCCCACGTCACCCTGATCGAGTTCGACGCCAAACTGCGCGCCGACGAAGTGCTGCAGCGCAAACTGCGCAGCCTGGCGAACGTCGATGTCGTCGTGTCCGCGCAGACCAGTTCGGTGCTGGGCGACGGCCAGAAAGTCACCGGATTGACTTACGTCGATCGCAACACCCAGGCCACCCACACCGTGACCCTCGACGGCGTGTTCGTGCAGATCGGTCTGTTGCCCAACACCGAATGGCTGAAGGACACGGTGGCGCTGTCGCCGCGCGGCGAGATCATGATCGACGAACGCGGCCAGACCTCGCTGCCCGGCGTGTTCGCCGCGGGCGATGCGACCACGGTGCCGTACAAGCAGATCGTGATCGCGATGAGCGAAGGCTCGAAAGCGGCGCTCGGCGCATTCGATCACCTGATCCGCGCATCGGCGCCGGCCGCAGCCGTGCCGACGGCCGCCTCGCAGGTCGCCGCATCGATTCCTGAAGAGACCGAAACGGCGTGATCGGCCCGCGCGCGGGGCCCGCACGGCACCGCGCGCCACGTCCGCAACGTTCGTCCGGGAAAAGCCTGTCAGAAGCGACAGGCGGCCCGGCCGCGGAAACAACGCATCATGCAGGCCGAGGTCCGGTCTCGGTTCGGGATCACCGGGGGCACCACGATTGCATCGCCCGCGTTCACGGCATTCAATGACTGCGCCGAATACCGCGAACACTCCGCCGCGCCTGCGGCCGACACGAGGGTATCGCTGCCATGAACCTGCGCGATCTGAAGTATCTGGTTTCGCTCGCCGACCACAAACATTTCGGCCGCGCCGCCGCGGCCTGCTTCATCAGTCAGCCGACGCTGTCGACCCAGATCAAGAAGCTGGAGGATGAACTGGGCGTCTCGCTGGTCGAGCGCGCGCCGCGCCGGGTGATGCTGACGCCAGCCGGCCGCGATGCCGCCGAGCGCGCGCGGCGGATCGTCGCCGATGTCGAGGAAATGAAGGAAGCCGCGCGCCGCAGCCAGAATCCGGAAGCCGGCACGGTGCGGCTGGGCATCTTCCCCACGCTGGGGCCGTATCTGCTGCCGCACGTGGTGCCGCGGATCCGTGAGCGCTTCCCGCAGCTGGAACTGCTGCTGATCGAAGAGAAGACCGAAGTGATTCTGCGCCAGCTGCGCGAGGGCCGGCTCGATGCCGGGGTGCTCGCGCTGCCGCTGCACGACGATCAGTTGCATCTGGAATTCCTGTTCGAGGAACCGTTCATGCTGGCGGTGCCCGGCTCGCATCCGCTCGCGAACGCCAGGTCGCTGACGATGCAGGATCTCGCCAACGAGAGTCTGCTGCTGCTCGAGGACGGCCACTGCCTGCGCGATCAGGCGCTGGATGTCTGCCACATGGCCGGCGCCGGCGAGAAGAACGGCTTCCGCGCCACCTCCCTGGAAACCCTGCGGCAGATGGTCGCCGCCAACGTCGGCATGACCCTGCTGCCGGTGCTGTCGGTGAAACCGCCGGTATCGTCGTCGCCCGACGTGCATCTGGTGCCGTTCCGCGCACCCGAACCGAACCGGCGCATCGCCATGGTCTGGCGCCGCAGTTCGGCGATGTCGGATTTCCTGAGCAAGCTGTCGCTGGCGTTCCGCGACCTGCCGGCGGGCCTGCTGTCCACCGCCACCGATACGTTTCCCGAGCGCGCTGCGCAGATGCCGCGCGCGAACGCCGTGGGTTGAAGATCCGGGCTTCGATGGTTCAAGCCTGTTGATTCTGCCGTCATCCCCGCGAAGGCGGGGATCCATGCCCGGGCACGTAAAGCCACGCATGCATTCCACTTGATAGAGCGGAGGCATGGGTCCCCGCCTTCGCGGGGATGACGGGCGGAAACGATAGAATCCCCTGCAGCATCCACGGAAGTCGACATCGTGAATCTGAAAGGCTCGAAAACCGAAGCGAACCTCAAGTCCGCCTTCGCCAGCGAATCCCAGGCCAACCGCCGCTATCTGTATTTCGCGCAGAAGGCCGACCTGGAAGGCTACAGCGATGTCGCCACGGTGTTCCGCTCCACCGCCGAAGGCGAAACCGGGCACGCGCTCGGGCATCTGGAATATCTCGAACAGTGCGGCGACCCGGCGACCGGCCTCCCGTTCGGCGCCACCGCCGACAATCTGAAATCCGCCATCGCCAGCGAGACCCACGAACACACCGACATGTACGTGGACATGGCCAAGGCCGCGCGCGACGAGGGCTTCGACGAGATCGCCGACTGGTTCGAGACGCTGGCCAAGGCCGAACGCTCGCACGCGAACCGGTTCCAGAAAGCGCTGGATGAACTCGGTGAGTGATGCGCCGCACCGCACTGTCCTGACGATGGGCCGTCCACTCGCATGCCTGCTTGCGGGTGCGTTTGATGGCATCCATCGCATTCGCGTTCAGGCCAATGCAGCAAACAGACACTGGCCGATCATGATCGGCTTGGTATTGCTGTGCGGATGCGCCCCTGCACAGGTGGAACCGCTTTCCAGTTGCCCGCAGCCCTATCTGGAGCAAAAACTGGACAGGAGCAGCATGGAAATGTTGCGCGATACACGCGAGCGGGCGGAACCGATCTGCTCCGCACTTCCGCATGGATGCTCGATGAATGCCCCCGAAAAAACCGAGACCGGCTTTATCGTAGTGATCGCGGAAGTCGGCGACGTTTCCGATGGGGAATGCGTCTACGCATCCCATTCGCATACCTCTTACATCTACGATCAGAACAGGAAATTCATCACTTCGCGCGGGCGATTCATGCGAAGAAAGCCCGTCGTCCCGTAACTGTATTCACCCGGTCCGATCCTGCAGTATCGAAGCCGGGCCAATGAAAACGCAGCGTTCCGTCAGTCACAGGGATCGGGACGGCAATGCGTTTCCATATCGGCCTCTCGGATGAAAGCGCGGCCTTCCCGGTTAAACTTCGGCCCATCCGGCTACGGAATCGCCCATGCTCCGCTGGCTCCTGTTGTTCATCGCGATCGCCGCCGCGGCCTGGTGGTGGGCGACGCCTTCGGCGAACGTGTCCTTCGCATCGTCTGCGGCAGCGTCCGCCACGCCCACCCTGAGCGTCGTCGCCTGCGTGCCGCCTGCGCGGCTGGCCGGCGACGACGGCGCGGTGCAGAGCGATGCCCCCGGCGGCATGGCGCCATTCACGCTGGCCGACGCCACCGCGAAGCCGCTGGCCGGTTTCAGCGTCGCGGCGCGGGTGCTGTCGCGCGAGGACTACGGCAGCGACCGCAAAGCGGATTTCTCGCCGGTGGATCTGGCCCTGGGCTGGGGACCGATGCGCGACGACGCGGTGCTGTCGCGGCTCGACATCTCGCAGTCCGGTCGCTTCTATCGCTACCGCTGGCGTGGCGAACCGCCGATCCCACCGGACGACATCGTGCGCAGCAGCGCGAATATGCATCTGGTCCCCGCGAACTCGGCCGTGGCCGATGCGCTGGACGCGGTGGACGCCGGCGATCGCGTGCGCATCGACGGCTGGCTGGTGCAGATCGACGCGAACGACGGCTGGCGTTGGCGCAGTTCGCTGACCCGCGAGGATTCCGGCGCGGGCGCCTGCGAACTGATCTACGTCTGCGGCGTGACGCGGCACTGATCCCGGTCGACGCTTTTCGTCGTCGCCGGTCGACCGGGCGCGATCCGCGATGCACTCGCCGCCCCGCGCAGGCGGCGCGGGGCGGCGAGCGACAGGATCAGCGCGCGGTGGTCTGGGCCGCCTTTGCGACCTCGGGCATCGCGGAGCTGTGGTGATTCACGATCTTCCACTCGCCGCCGATCTTTTCGTACAGGTAGGTGTAACGGGCCTGGACCTTGGCCGGCTTGCCGTCCTTGGTCAGGCTGAAGGTGTAAACGCCCGCATCGAGCGCGGTGTCGCTGTCCAGCATGCGGATTTCCCGGAAGTTGATCACGCCCTGCGGTTTGGTCTTCAGGAAATCGACGAAATAACGCTCGATGGCGGCCGGGCCGACGCGCACTTCGTTGGAGACCGTTGGCTGCAGAACGCCGTCGGCGGCGTACAGCGAGACGACGCGCTTGGGGTTTCCCGTCGCCAGCGCGGCATTCCATCGATCGAAGAGCGCGGCGATTTCGCGCGCCTTCGGGTCGGTCGGCGCCATCGCCTGGCCGGAATAGTCGCGGGCTGAAACGTCGGCGGCGGCCAGGATGAGGGAAGCCGTCAGGACGATCGGTACGAGTCGCATGGTGGAAACTCCGTTGTGGGTGAGGGATTGGGTCCGCGGTGCGGTCCCGTGGGCGCAGTGTCGTCCCAGCCCCCTTGGCAGCCATCCGCCGACATGCATATGCTTGGCTATGCCGAACAGCAGACCTTCCAGCGCGCTTGCACCATTCGCCGTCAGCGCCGGCGAGTGGCGCGATACGCTGCGCCGGGATCTCGGCGCCACGGCGCGCCTGCGCTGTATCGTCGATGCCGCCGCCGCCCTGCAATCCGGTCCGGAGCTTGCCCGCGGGCGCTTGCTCGCAGCGGCACTCGCCTGCTGCGACGGGCGCGACGGCGCCTTGCTCGGACTGCGCGGAGAGCGCTGGCAGGTGCTCGCCAGCCATGGGAAAGCGTTGCCGCCGGGCGCCAGCCTGCCGGGCGCATGGGGCGGTTCGCCCGAGGATGTTCTGGCCGCACGCGCCGGTCGGGGGATCGACTGGGGGTTGGGCCTTCCCGCCGGGATGCGCCCGCTCGAAGCCGCAGTCGCGGTCGCGGGCCAGAGCATCGGCGTGCTGTCGCTGGCGCTGCCCGCCGACCGGCACCCCTTGGAGGATGAGATGGACGCGCTGAGGACGATCGCCGCGATCGCCTGCATCCTCGTCGCCGAACCGGCCACGGCGCAGAAACGCGTGCGCCGCGCCGAAGCGACGCGGCTGTCGGCGCTGACGCGGCGCGAACGTCAGGTGCTGGCATTGTTGACCCGCGGGCTGACCAACGCGGCGCTGGCGAGCGAACTGGGCATCGCGGCCGGCACCGCGAAGATCCATGTCGAGCGGATCCTGCACAAACTCGGGCTGACGGACCGGACCCAGGCGGCCGTCTATGCCACGCGTCACGGCGTGGGCGCATGACCGGCCCGCTGCGCGCGCTGCGCACCTGGCTGGGCGGCTCGATCACCCGCAAGAGCCTGGCGTCGATGCTGCTGCCCCTGCTGCTGCTGGTGGTGGCGGCGGTCGCGATCGACCGCCTGGAACAACAGACGGCGCGCGCCGAGAACGATGTCCGCCGCACGATGCAGGTGCTGAGCGACCTGCATGAGGCGCATAGCCTGCTCGCGGAAACCGCCGCTGCGGTCCGCGGCTACCGGCTGGTGCGGCGCGACGATTTCCTCGATCCCTACCGTCTGGCGGAACCACGCCTGCTGGGGCTGCTCGATCGCCTGCAGCGGGAGATCATCGACCCCGGGCAGGCCCGACGCATGGCCGAGGTCCGCCCCCTGTTCGAAGAGAAGATGCTGGGCTGGCGCGAACTGCTCGCGCCGCAGATCACGCCCGAAGCGGAGCGGCGGCAGCTGATCACCGGCAAGGCCAAACTCGACATCCTGCGCGCCGAACTGCGATTGATGCTGAAGTACGAACGCACGCAGCTGGAACTGCGTACCCGCACCGCGCAGCGCCTGCGCCACCGCAATCTGGTGATCACCCAGATCGCGGCGCTGCTGGCGGGCCTCGGCGCGATCGCCGCGGTCGCGTGGCTCACCTCGGGGCTGGCCCGGCGCGCGCGGCAGCTCGCCGCCGACGCCGCGCGACTCGGCGAAGGGCATGCCCTCGACACCGGCGAACGCAGCGGCGACGAACTCGGCCAGGTCGCCCAGCGCCTGGCGGACGCGAGCCGCCTGCTGGCGGAACGCGCCGCCGAAACGCGGCGCGCGCGCGACGAGGCGGAAGCCGCGAATCATGCGAAGACCGAATTCCTCTCGCGCAGCAGCCACGAATTGCGCACGCCGCTCAACGCGATCCTCGGCTATGCGCAGGTGCTGTCGCTGGATCTGGAAGGGCGTGATCTGGAAGGGCGTGATCTGGAAGGGCGTGAAAGCCATGCGCACGCGCAGCGGATCGTATCCGCGGGACGGCACCTGCTCGGGCTCATCAGCGAATTGCTGGACATCGCGAAGATCGAGGCCGGCCATCTGGATCTTGCCCCGGAAGCGGTGCCCGTGGCCGGCGTGATCGCCGACGCGGCCGCACTGGTGCAGCCGAACGCCGAGGCACGCGGCGTGCGCCTGCGCATCGAGGCCGACGACGCCATGGCCGTTCGTGCCGACGCGCAGCGCTTGCGCCAGGTCCTGGTCAACCTGCTGTCGAATGCGATCAAGTTCAACCGCGAATGCGGAGAAGTCCGGGTGGTCGCGACGCACGACGGCGACCGCGTGCGGATCGGCGTCTGCGATCAGGGCCCCGGCGTCCCGGTCGAACTCCGGGCGAAACTGTTCGTGCCCTTCGAACGCCTGGGCGTAGAACGCTCGGCGGTGGAAGGGACGGGCATCGGCCTGGCGCTGAGCAAACGGCTGGTCGAAGCGATGGAAGGCGAGATCGGATTCGGCGATGCGATCGGCGGCGGCGCGGAGGTGTGGGTCGCGTTGCCGGCCACGGCAGCCATAGCGGCGACGCCCGCGATCCGGCGCGGGCCGCAGGCGCTGTCCGCCGCCGCGCGGCGGGTACTGAGCGTGGAAGACAATCCTTCGAATCAGGCGCTGATCGAAACCCTGCTCTCGCGTCGGCCGCAGCTGCGCCTGGACCACGCCGGGACCATCGCCTCGGCGATCGAAGCGCTTGGCGCACACATACCGGACCTTGTCCTGCTGGATCTGCATCTGCCGGACGGACGGGGCGAGGCGCTGATCGCGCGGATCCGGGCGGAGCCGCGGCTGGCCCACGTTCCGGTGGTCGCGATCACCGCCGATGCCACCGACGCGACGCTCGCCGCCGCCCATGCCGCGGGGGCGGCGGACGTGTTGACCAAGCCGATCGATGTCGCCCGCTTCTACGCCATGCTGGATCGCCTGCTCGCATGAACCGCGAACAGGTCCTGGGCAGCCGCATCCTGATCGTCGACGACGAGGATGCGAACCTGCGCCTGCTGGAAGACCTGCTGGCGCGCGAGGGATTCCACCAGGTCGTCGCCACCTCCGAACCGCAGCGCGTGACCGACCTGGTGCGCGCGTTCGAGCCGGACCTGATCCTGCTGGATCTGAAAATGCCGCAGATGGACGGCTATGCGGTGCTGGAGGCGCTGGGACGCATCCTGGGACCGCGCGATTTCCTGCCGGTGATCGTGCTCACCGCCGACCCCAGCCGCAGCGCCCGGCATCGCGCGCTGGGGCTGGGCGCGAAGGATTATCTGACCAAACCCTTCGATCCCTTCGAAGTCGCACTGCGGGTCTGGAACGCGATCGAAACGCGTCTGCTGTTCAAGGAACTGCGGGCGCTGGTGCCGCGCCAGGCGGCGCCTCCACGGTGGCGCGCCGGCGAATGAGGCCTACAGTCCGGTCGGGCAGCTCACGCCGGTGCCGCCCAGCCCGCAGTAGCCGCCCGGATTCTTCGACAGATACTGCTGATGTTCTTCCTCGGCGTAGTAGAACGTCGGCGCCGGATGCAGGATCCCGGTGGTGATCGCGCCGTAACCCGCCGCGGCCAGTTCCGCCTGGAACGCATCGCGGCTGGCGATGGCCGCCGCGTACTGCGCGTCGGTGTCGCAATAAATGGCCGAACGATACTGGGTGCCTGCGTCGTTGCCCTGGCGCATGCCCTGGGTGGGATCGTGGCTTTCCCAGAAGGTTTTCAGCAGCGACTCGAACGACACCAGCGCCGGGTCGTAGACCACCAGCACCGCTTCGGTGTGCCCGGTTTCGCCGCTGCAGACTTCGCGGTAGTTCGCGTTCGGGGTGAAACCGCCGGCATACCCGACGGCCGTGCTGAACACGCCCGGGATCGACCAGAACTTGCGCTCGGCGCCCCAGAAGCAGCCCATGCCGAACTGCACGCGGGCCAGGCCTTCGAAGGCATCGCGCAGCGGGCGGCCGTTGACGTGATGCACGTTGCGCAGCGGCATGGCCTCGGCGCGGCCGGGCAGCGCGCGCTCCGGCGACGGCAGGCGCTGTTTGTGGGCACCGATGCCCAGCAGGGATTCGAACATGGACGTACTCCGAATGGATACATCACAGAGGCCGCGATCGGGCCGGAGGTTGCGCGTCGGCGCGATGCGACAGGCTCCGAGATGCGGGCAAACGTCGAAAAATCAAGCGAAATCAAGCGATCCGCATCGACGACGACATGCTCAGGCCGTCGCCGGCCGCGACGGCGCGAACACCGCAGGCGCCACGCTCACCCGGTTGCGGCCCGCGCGCTTGGCGGCGTACAGCGCCTTGTCGGCGCGCTCCACCGCGGGCTGCGGCTGGGTTTCGTGGGCCAGATGGGCAGCCACGCCGATGCTGACCGTGAGCCGCAGCGACTGCCCCTGGTGACGCACTTCGGCGTTTTCGATGGCGCTGCGGATGTCCTCGGCGACGGCCCGCGCCATCTCGATCTGCCGGTCCGGCAGGATCACCATGAATTCCTCGCCACCGTAGCGGCCGAAGATGTCCTCGTCGGTGAGCTGGGCATCGACGACCTTGGCGATCTCGCGCAGGCAATGGTCGCCGCAGGCGTGGCCCAACTGGTCGTTGATCGCCTTGAAATGGTCGATGTCCACGAACAGCACCGACAGCGGCGAGCCCTTGCGGTGCGCGTGCTGGAAGGTGCGCGCCAGCGCCTGGTCGAGGCTGCGGCGATTCAGCGCGCCGGTCAGCGAATCGATCTCGGCGGTATGGCGCAGATGCAGCGCGGCCACGGCTTCGTCGGCCTGCAGCAGCGCCAGCCGCGCAAGTTCGCGGACGATGGTCAGCTCCTCGGGATGGAAGACGGTGGCGCCGCTGCGTTCCAGCAGGATCAGCCCCCACGCCGGCGCGCGCACCGGCAGAGCGACCAGGGCCTCGATCGCCACCGGCGTGCTCTCGCCAGTCCTGGTTACCGGGCGCTGCTGCTCGATATTGCCGGCCAGCAGCCGGCGCAGCGTCTGCAGGCGGTCGCCGATGGTCGCTTCGATGTCCTCCAGAGACGACGCCGGCTGCACCACCAGGGTGTCGCGGCCGTGATAACCGCGGGCCACCGCGACCGCGGTGGTGGTGGGCACCAGCCGGCGCAGGTGCTCCAGCAGATGGCGGAACACGATCGGCTGGATGTCGTCCTGCACGGCGCCGCGCAGCGAGGTCTGCAGCGCCGTCAGCAGTTCGGTGCGCACCGCCTCGCGATACATCCGGCGCTCGGAATCGGCGCGCGCGCGCTGTTCGCGATCGCGCTGCTCGCGGTATCTGCTGATCCGGCTGATCAGGCCCACGCTGATCATCGCTGCGCAGAACATGATCGCCAACTGGTAGCCGTAATCCGTCCACAGCGACCCCGCGACCACGCCGTTGGACGCCATCTCGCCGATCAGGGTGGCCGCGGCGACGCCCAGCACCGAGATCAGCACCGCGCCCGAGAACGGCACGCGCCGGCGCCAGGCGTTGCCCAGCACGTAGAGCGCGATGAGGCAGCCGAGCGCCCAGGCCGCCGGCACCAGCCAGACCGCAAGCGGGTCGAGACGCTCGCGCCAGGCGGCCAGCACCGCCGCCAGCAGTGCCAGCAGGATGCAGAGCTGTCGCACCGCTTTCGTCAGCTGCGGACTGCTCTGTTCGCAATCGGTGTAGCGCAGCAGGATGCGGAGCGACGCGACCACGAACAGCAGCGCGATCGCGTGCAGGCCGGCGGCGCCCAGTTGCCGGAACAGGCCGATGGGGTCGAGAAGGTAGAGATGCCCGTTGAAAGCGGCCAGCAGCAGGCCCGCGGACAGGCAGAACACGAAGAACGACAGGAATCCGCGGTCGCGCGACGCGAAGAACAGCGCCAGCGTCATCAGCCCGAGCGTGAACAGGCTGGCATAGACCAGACTGGTGAGGACCGTCGCCTTCTGCATGTACTGTTCGGCCCGCGCCTCGGAAATCAGTTCGGGACGCAGGGCGGCGCTGCGCAACGCGGTGGCGCTGAGTTCCAAGCGGATCTCGCCTTCCCAGGTGGACGGCAGGCGGAACAGATAGCCCACCGGCAGCGGGCCTTCGGCCGCGCGCGGCGACAGGAAACGGCGGCTACCGCCATCCCAGGCGTTTTCGACCCGCAGCCGCACCGATTCCACCGGCGTGCGCGGCATCCAGATGACCCAGTGCGGCGATTCGGCGGTGGGCGGCGGCAGCACGAACCGCAGTTCGGCGCGCGCCTCGCGCATCTCTTCGGAGACGCCCAGGCGCAGCGACCGGCCATCGCGCCCCAGCTCCGACAGGCGGCCGCCGGCATCGGGCAGCGCCGAGAGCCGAAGCGCCAGCGACGGCTCCATCGGAGGCTCGGCATGGCCCGGCGACAGGGCATAAAGCCCGAGCAGGAACACCACCGCCATCGCGATGGCGCGCAACCAGGGCTGCGGAATGTCCCAATGCGGGAACGCCATGGTCAACCGGTGATCACGGCGGCCCGGATCGTCCTGATCCATGACGGCATCGTGGTGCCGACGCAGCGCCGGCACGCCGCGTCCACGCGGCCGATGCCCGATCCGCAGCGCGGACCGGATTGCGGATTCAATCCATGCAGATCCGAAGAATACGGACCAGACTGCAGCATCACAGGCCGATCGGCCGTATCGCCCATCGCCCGCCCCCTTGGTGTCGATGTGATCGCCATGTACGCACGCGTCCCGGCCCATCCGGTCCGGCGCCCCTTTCCACCGATCACAGTAGCATCCCGCACAGACTTCAGGCACTTGCGACGCAGCGATTCGCCCATTACAAGGCCTGCGACCCGCGGGCTCGCGTCCCAAAGCGGCGCGCAACCTCTAAACTGGCGGTTTTCGCAGCCTGTATCGTCGATGACCCCGGAACACACCACGGACACTCCCTCCGCAGACGCCGCTACCGAGCGTCGTCAGGATTTCATTCGCCAGATCGTCCGCGACGACCTCGCCAGCGGCAGACAGAGCGCGGTCCGGACCCGCTTCCCGCCGGAGCCCAACGGCTATCTGCATCTGGGACACACCCGGGCGATCTGGACCGATTTCGGCATCGCCGACGAATTCGGCGGCCGCTGCAATCTGCGCCTGGACGACACCAACCCGGCCCGGGAAGACCCGGAGTACGTCCGCGCCATCCAGGACGATGTACGCTGGCTCGGCTACGAGTGGGCGGAACTCCGTCACGCTTCCGATTATTTCCAGGTGTTCTATCTCGCCGCCGAGAAACTGATCCGCCAGGGCGATGCCTTCGTCTGCGACCTCAATGCAGATGACGTGCGTGCCTATCGCGGCTCGCTGCATGAAGCAGGCCGTGAATCCCCGTTCCGCGATCGCAGTGTCGAAGAGAATCTCGACCTGTTCCGGCGCATGCGCGCGGGCGAATTCCCCGACGGCGCGCGCACCCTGCGCGCGAAGATCGACATGGGCAGCGGCAACATCAATCTGCGCGACCCGGCGCTGTATCGCATCAAGCACGTCGAGCACCAGAACACCGGCAACGACTGGCCGATCTATCCGATGTACGACTACGCGCATTCGCTGAGCGACGCCGCCGAGGGCATCACCCATTCGCTGTGCACGCTGGAATTCGAGGACCACCGCCCGCTGTACGACTGGTGCGTGGACAAAGTGGATCTGGCGAACCATCCCGAACTGCTCGCATCGCTGACCGATCGCGGCCTGCCGTTCGAAGCCAGCAAGCCGCGACAGATCGAGTTCTCGCGCTTGAACCTCAATTACACGGTGATGAGCAAGCGCAAGCTGATGACCCTGGTGGAAGAAAATCTCGTCGACGGCTGGGGCGACCCGCGCATGCCGACGCTGCAGGGCATCCGCCGCCGCGGCTACACCGCCGACGCGCTGAAACTGTTCGTCGCGCGCCTGGGCCTGTCGAAACAGAATTCGCTGATCGATTACTCGGTGCTGGAGAACACGCTTCGCGAGGATCTCGACAGCCGCGCGCCGCGGCGCATGGCGGTGCTGGATCCGGTGAAGTTCGTGCTCACCAATCTGCCCGAGGGCCATGAAGAAAGCCTGACGTTCTCGAATCACCCGAAGGACGAATCCTTCGGCCAGCGCACGGTGCCGTTCGCGCGCGAGCTGTGGATCGAGCGCGAGGATTTCGCCGAAGTCCCGCCGAAAGGCTGGAAGCGGCTGATCCCCGGCGGCGAAGTGCGCCTGCGCGGCGCCGGCATCGCGCGCTGCGACGAAGTGGTGAAGAACGACGCGGGCGAGATCATCGAACTGCGCGGCACGCTGGATCTGGAATCGCGCCCCGGCATGCCCGGCGCCGACCGCAAGATCAAGGGCACGATCCACTGGGTCAGCGCGCAGCACGCGGTGGCGGCGGAGGTGCGGCTGTACGACCGCCTGTTCACCGTCGCCAACCCGGATACCGATGACGAAGGCAAGACCTACCGCGATTATCTGAATCCGGAATCGCGGCGCAGCGTGCGCGGCTATGTCGAACCGGCCGCCGCCGACGCCGCGCCAGAGCAGAGCCTCCAGTTCGAACGCATCGGCTATTTCGTCGCGGACCGTTTCGATCACCGCAGCGACGCGCCGGTCTTCAACCGCAGCGTGACCCTGCGCGACACTTGGGCTGCTAACGCTTGAGTCAGGCCGGTCGCGCGCCCGTGCGACCGGGTTCCACTTCGAGGAGAACCGTCATGCGTCTACGTCACTTCGTGATCGCTACTCTGTTGCCTGTCGTTCTGCTGCTGGCCGGCTGCGCCGCGCCGACATCGTCGCAGAGCGCACCGGACGCCCCCGCCGCACAGGCGCCGGTCGCCGCCCAACCTGCGCCTGCCGCCCCCGTCGCAACGCCTGTCGCGCAAGCGCCCGACGCGATGGAAAACGCACCCGCGCCGAAATCCGCGGACACGCTCGGCCGCAGTTGCAACACCAACAGCGACTGCGTCGTGAAGGATGTCGGCAACTGCTGCGGCGCGTATCCGATGTGCGTCAACAAGGACACGAAGACCGATCCCGCCGCGGTCCGCGCGCAGTGCGAGAAAGAAGGCATGGCATCGATCTGCGGCTTCCAGGAAGTGAGCGGCTGCCAGTGCGTGAAAGGCCAATGCGAAAACATCGCCAGCGGCGCGGTGGCGATGTGATGAGGACGATGCCCTGATGCTCTACGCCCAAGTCCACCTCACCCTGCCCGCCTGGGTCCACGAGTTCGTCGACACCGCGCGCAGCTACGACAGCGATACCGAGAAGGTCACGCTGGCGATCGCGCTGTCGGTGCGCAATGTCGAAGCCGACAGCGGCGGCCCGTTCGGCGCCGCGGTGTTCGGCGCCGACCACCGCATCGTCGCGGTCGGCGTGAACCGCGTGCTGCCGCACAGCTGCTCGGTCGCGCACGCCGAAATGATGGCCTACATGCTCGCGCAGCAGCGCACCCAGCGCGCGCGGCTCAATCGCGACGAACAGGACGCACCCTGCGGCCCGATCGTGCTCGCCACCTCGTCGCAGCCCTGCTGCCAGTGCTACGGCGCGACGATCTGGGCCGGCATCGACCGCCTGCTGATCGGCGCCCGCGCCCAAGACGTGATGGCGCTGACCGAATTCGATGAAGGCCCGCTGCCCGCGGACTGGATCGGCGAACTGGAACGACGCGGCATCGCGGTGACCCGCGACATCGAACGCGACGCCGCCTGCGACGCGCTGCGCGCCTACAGCGCGCGCGGCGGATCGCGGTATTGATCTGACAACGGCGAGCGACGGTTCGATCCAAGCTCCCTCCCTTTGGCCGAAGGCCAAGGGGAGGGTTGGGGAGGGGTTCGGAGTCGCGGCGATCTGCCTCACCCCCTCCCGACCTCCCCCTGCGCTGCGCGCAAGGGGAGGAGAAAGCACCCCTGCGCTACGCAAGCAGAGGAGAATGCACGCTCGTCCGCCGTTCGTATGAGCGCCGATCGTTTTCGCCTCACCGAATCCTCCAGATGACCACCCACGGCCTCCTCTGCTACTGCCGCCCGGGCTTCGAGCCCGAGCTCGCCGCCGAACTGACCGAACGCGCCGCCTGGCGCGGGCTCGGCGGCTACGCGCGAACCGAGCGCAACAGCGGCTACGCCGTGTTCCTCGGCGACGACGGCCAGGCGCTGACCCAGGCCCTGCCCTTCGGCGAGCTGATCTTCGCGCGCCAGAAACTGCGACTGATCGCCGAGCTGCGCGGTCTCGATCCGAAGGACCGGATCGCGCCGATGCTGGAGGCGTTGACCGCTGCAACGGTGGGCCAGGGCCCACCCTACGGCACCATCGTCGTCGAACACCCCGATTCGGACGAAGCCAAACCGCTGGCCGGACTCGCGCGCAGCTTCGGCAATGCGCTGCGTCCGGCGCTGCGCAAGGCCGGACTGCTCGCCGCGCAGGACAACCATCGCCTGCCGCGGCTGCACGTGTGCTTCGTCGACGGCGACCACGCTTTCCTCGCCGTCGGCGATCCGCGCGACAGCGCGCCGTGGCCGCTGGGCATCCCGCGCTTGAAATTGCTGCCCGACGCGCCCTCGCGGTCAGCATTGAAGCTAGAAGAAGCGCTGCTGGTCCTGTTGAGCGCCGACGAGCGCGAACGCCTGCTGCGCCCGGGCATGCGCGCGGCCGATCTCGGCGCCGCGCCCGGCGGCTGGACCTGGGTGCTCGCGCGCCAGAATCTGCAGGTGACCGCGGTCGACAACGGCCCGCTGCGCCAGCACGTGATCGACACCGGCCTGGTGCAGCATCTGCGCGCCGACGGGTTCTCGTGGCATCCGGCGAAACCGCTGGACTGGATGGTCTGCGACATGGTCGAACAACCCAGCCGCGTCGCCGCGCGCATGGCCGAATGGTTCCGTGAAGGCTGGTGCCGGCACGCGATCTTCAATCTGAAACTGCCGATGAAGAAACGCTGGCAGGAAACCCGCCAGTGCCTCGAACGCTTCGAGGCCGAAGCCGGCCAGCCGCTGACCGTGCGCGCGCGCCAGCTGTATCACGACCGCGAGGAAATCACGGTCTTTGCCACTTTGAGACTTTAGGCCATTTTGGAGGGTTTGATGTCGACTGAGAAAGAACAACCCCCAAGCGCCGACCCCGATGAGTGCGTCGTACACACTCATCCTGTTCCCGCGGGAGAGCTCAGCCGTTACAGCGTGGAGGGAGATCAGCATTCTGAAGCTGACATTGCCAACTATGTCCACGGCCAAGCGCCAGACGAAGCCGTTCAATACGTAGAGAAAATTAAGCAAGACGTAATACTTGGTGAGACCTATCAAATATGGGATGTCATTACAGACAAAGACAGATGGTGGGTTATAACCAATCTCACAAACCTTTATTCCCAGCGACATTTTCCAAGCCTTGATTACACGCTCTCTTTTCACGTCGGCCTGATGGCGAGATTGCGCAGTCGCTCTAGCGGCGCAGACAGCAATGACCCCTCACCATTCGATGAAGTTATCCGGCGAATGGATCAAGCGGAACAAAAATTCGGGCATGCAATAGAGGCTGAGGACTACCAATCGGTAGGCATGCTCTTACGAGAAGCTTTGATTTCTCTTGTGTCGGCATTGAGGAGAAGATCGACTATTCCAGATGGGACAGAACTGCCTCAAGACTCAAATTTTTTGGGCTGGTCTGATCTCCTTATGAACACTCTCTGTGGAGGCGCCAGCAACAAAGAGCTACGACAACACTTAAAGAACATCGCTAAAGAGACATGGCAACTCACAAATTGGCTCACCCACCATCGCAACGCGAGCAGAACAGCCACCTCAATTGCAATTCACTCTTGCCAAACGACTGTTGGTCATTTCATCCAAATCCTAGAAAGAAGCAGAACCGAGAAAACGGAACGGTGTCCGGTATGCACGTCCCGCAATATTAGGAGCCATTTTGACATTGGCATACTTCATGACGGAGATTATTACTTGAGCTGCGGCGCCTGTGGGTGGACAGATCATGCGGAACAAGACGACGAAGCGCCCTAAAAAAACATTCAAAGGCAAGCGCGGCGCACAAGGAATGTACTCGGGCGACCCGGCACTTTCCATCAACTCGTTCGTCGAAGAACAACTGGTGCGGCTGGAAACCTCGCGACCGCCTCGCCCCGCCCGGTGCGGTGCGGTGCGGTGCAGGCACTGAACACGCTGTTCCACGCGGTGCTAGACGAATTTGGCGCCTGAGCGCGTTCGACCGCTTCCGGTGCGTCATCTCCGTCTGTTAAGTTGTCGACATGACCGTCGGCATCCTCCTCGTGACCCATCCTGGCATCGGCAGCGCACTGGTCGAGGTGTCGACCCGGCTGCTGCGTCAATTGCCGCTGAAGACCGAAGCCTTCGAACTGGGCTTCGACGACGACCCCGACACCGCGCTGCCGCTGGCCAGCGCCGCGCTGCGCCGGGTCGACGGCGGCGACGGGGTGCTGATCCTCACCGATCTCTACGGCGCGTCGCCCAGCAATCTCGCCTCGAAGCTCGCGCGGCTGGGCACACCGGCGCGACGGGTGGCATCGTTGAACCTGCCGATGCTGCTGCGGGTGATGAACTACGCGGAGCTGCCGCTGGACGAACTGCCGGCGATCGCCGCCGCCGGCGCACGCAACGGGGCCATCGTTGATGATCCTTGAGTCGATGAGGCCTGAGTCGACGACGCCCGAAACCCGGCAACAGCCACCTTCCATTTCCAACCCCCAACCCGGGTCAGCGCCATGATCGAACGCGAACTCACCATCACCAACCGCCTCGGACTGCACGCGCGGGCCACCGCCAAACTGGTGCAGGTGGTCTCCGGCTTCCGCTGCGGGGTGACCGTGGCCGCCAAGGGGCGCGAAGTGAACGCCAAGAGCATCATGGGCGTGATGTTGCTCGCCGCCGGCCACGGCAGCAGCGTGATCGTGCGCGCCGACGGCGAAGACGAGGCCGCGGCGATGGACGCGGTGGCCGCCCTGTTCGAACGCCGGTTCGACGAGGACAGCTGAGCGTGACCATGGGCAGGCTCTGATGAGACGCATCCTCTCCGGCCAGGGCGCATCGCGCGGCAGCGTGCTCGGACGGGCGCGCGTCCGCCTGCCGCATGCGCTGGACGTGGCCGAAGAGCGGATCGACGCGTCGGAAGTCGATGCCGAACTCGACCGCCTGCACGCCGCGATCACCGTCGTCCGCGGCGAGATGCACGCGCTGCGCAGCCGCCTGCACGGCGCGCTGGCGCACGAGGTCGGCGAGTTCCTCGACCTGCACACCCTGCTGCTGGACGACCCCGAACTGCTGGCCGGCCTGGACGAACTGATCCGCACCGGCCGCTACGCCGCCGACTATGCCCTGCGCCTGCAGCGCGACCGCATCGCCGCGGTGTTCGCGGACATGGATGACGCCTACCTGCGCAGCCGCATCGACGACATCGATCAGGTGGTCGGCCGCATCCACGCCGCACTGCACAGCCGCGACGCCGAACTGCAGGGCATCGCCGGCGACATCCTGGTCACCGACAACATCGCGCCCTCCGATCTCGCGCAGCTGCATGCGCAGGGCGTGATGGCGGTGATCACCGCTGGCGGCAGCCCGCTGTCGCATAGCGCGATCCTCGCCCGCAGCCTGCACGTCCCGCTGGTGATCGGCGCCGCGCACGTGCTGCAGAAGGTCAACGACGGCGACGTGCTGGCGGTGGACGGCGGCAGCGGCCTGGTGATCCTGGAACCGAACGCCGACGACCTGCGCGAGCACCGCGCGCGGGTGCTGTCGTACGCGCGCGAACGCAAACAGCTGCATCGCCTGCGCCGCGAACCTACCCGCACGCGCGATGGCGTCGACATCAAACTGTGGGCGAACGCCGAATCGCGTGAGGACGTGGCCGAAGCGCATGCGCTCGGCGCCGCCGGCGTCGGTCTGTACCGCACCGAATTCCTGTTCATGAATCGCCCGCCGGAACTGCGGCTCACGCTGCCGGACGAAGAAGAACAGTTCCGCGCGTATCGCGACCTGGTGCTGGGCATGACCGGGCGCACGGTCACCATCCGTACCCTCGACATCGGCGCCGACAAGGCCGACGGCACCGCGCTGGCGCTGATCGGCGAACCCAATCCGGCACTCGGTCTGCGCGGCGTGCGCCTGTCGCTGTCGCGCATCGACCTGTTCCGCACCCAACTGCGCGCGATCCTGCGCGCCGGCGCCTACGGCCCGATCCGGGTGTTGGTGCCGATGGTGAGCGGCCGCGAGGAAATGATCGCTGTGCGCGCACTCATGACCGACGTGCAGCGCGAACTGCGCCGCGAAGGTTTCGCCATCGCCGACGAGGTGCCGCTGGGCGCGATGATCGAAGTGCCGTCGGCGGCGATCGCGCTGCCGACCTTCATCGCCGCCACCGACTTCCTGTCCATCGGCACCAACGATCTGGTGCAGTACCTGCTGGCCGCCGACCGCAACAACGAGGCGCTGGGCGAACTCTACAGCCCGCTGCATCCGGCGGTGCTGCAGTTGTTGAACACGGTGATGCGCACCGCCCGCGCGCGCGGAAAACCGGTGGCGGTGTGCGGCGAAATCGCCGGCGATCCTTTGTTCGCGCCGGTGCTGCTGGCGCTGGGGCTGGAGGAATTCAGCCTGCACCCTGGCACGCTGCTGGAACTGCGCCGCGCGGTGCGCGGCTTCGACCACGCCGCATTGCGTGCGCGGGCCCCGGCGCTGCTGCGGGCGCGGGATCGCGCGGGGATCGAGCGGTGGCTGGCGCAGGCGATCAGCTAGCGCCGCATCGATTCTGTGGGAGCGGCGGGAGCCGCGAAGCCCGCTTCCCATCCGCGACGCCGCCGCTCGCAATCCATCGCATCCCGATGTGACTTTCAAGATTGCACAGGTCGCATCTGCATCGAAGTCGTCGGCTTCGCGGCTTCCGCCGCTCCCACAGCTTTCTCGCGGCATGAAAGAAGTGCGCCATACACGCACCATGTGAGTGCGTTGTCAGCCTACCGCCGCACGCACGTTGCGGAACATCCGCAGCCACGGCGAATCGTCCGGCCAATCGTCCGGGTGCCAGCTCATGTTGACGCTGCGCGGAGTGCGCTCCGGGTGCGGCATCAGGATCGTGGAACGGCCGTCGCGGCTGCTGAGGCCGGCGATGGCCAGCGCCGAGCCGTTCGGGTTCGCGGGATAGCCGTTCGCCTCACCGCCATCGTTGGCGACGTAGCGCAGCGCGACCGTGGCGGCATCGCGGTCCGCATCGTTGTCGAAGGTGGCGCGGCCCTCGCCGTGGGCGATCGCCACCGGGATGCGCGAGCCGTGCATGCCGGCGAAGAACAGCGACGGCGACTCCGCAACTTCGAGCAGACCGAAACGCGCCTCGAACTGCTCGCTGCGGTTGCGCAGGAAACGCGGCCAGTGTTCGGCGCCGGGAATGATGGCCTTGAGCTGCGACAGCATCTGGCAGCCGTTGCACACGCCGAGCGAGAACGTGTCGGGACGCGCGAAGAACGCTTCGAACGCATCCCGCAGCGCGGGGCGTTCGAGGATCGACGTGGCCCAGCCGCGACCCGCACCGAGCACGTCGCCGTAGCTGAAGCCGCCGCAGGCCGCGAAGCCGGCGAAGCCGTCCAGCACGATGCGGCCGGCGATGAGATCGCTCATGTGCACGTCCACCGCGGCGAAACCGGCGCGGTCGAACGCGGACGCCATTTCAATCTGGCCGTTGACGCCCTGCTCGCGCAGGATCGCCACGCGCGGACGCGCGCCGGTCGAAATGTACGGCGCGGCGATGTCCTCGGCCGCGTCGAACGTCAATTTCGGACGCAGGCCGGGCGCATCGAAACGGCGCACGGCGGCGCGTTCGTCGTCGGCGGATTCGGGGTTGTCGCGCAGCCGCTGCATCGCGTGGCTGACCGACCACCACGCATCGAACAGTTCTTCCCAGCGCCATTCCACCAGCACCTCGCCGTCGCGATGCACGCGCACCGCCGGTGCGGTGCTCGGCCGCGCGATGCGTTGCGCGCATTCGATCAGGCCGTGCTGGGCGACGAGATCCGCGAACTCGGCGCGGTCTTCGGTCGCGATCTGCACGATCGCGCCCAGTTCCTCGCAGAACAGCGTGCGCAGCGCATCGTCGCCCCAGCCGTCGAGGGTGATGTCGAGACCGAGGTGCGAACAGAACGCCATCTCGCACAGCGCCGCGAACGCGCCGCCGTCGGAACGGTCGTGGTAGGCGCGCACCAGGCCGCGTTCGCGCGCGTCGCGCATGAGCTCGAACAGCCCGCGTAGACGTCCGGGGTCGTCGAGATCCGGCACTTGGACCACAGGCCCGGCATCGTCGCCGTGACGTCCGCCGAAACCGTCGTAGACCTGCGCCAGGATCGAACCGCCCAGACGCTTGCGGCCCGCGCCGAGGCCGATCAGCCACAGCTCGGTCTCGCCCTCGCGCGACAGCAGCGGCGTGAGCTGCGCCCGCGCATCCTCCACCGCCGCGAACGCGGTGACGATCAGCGACACCGGCGACACCGATTTGTGCTGTTGGACGTCGCCGCTTTCGTCGGTCTGCGTCCACTGCGCCTGCATCGACAGCGAATCCTTGCCGACCGGAATGCTCAGGTCCAACGCCGGACACAGCGCCATGCCCACGGCCTTCACCGCGTCGAACAGGCGCGCGTCCTCGCCCGGATGGCCGGCGGCGGCCATCCAGTTCGCGGACAGTTTGATCTGCGCCAGCGACGACACCGGCGCGGCGAGCAGATTGGTGATGGCCTCGCCCACCGCCATGCGCGCGGCGGCGGCGGCGTCGATCAGCGCCAGTGGCGTGCGTTCGCCCAGCGCCATCGCTTCGCCGGCGTGGGTGTCGAAGCCGGCCAGGGTGATCGCGCAGTCGGCCACCGGCATCTGCCACGGGCCGACCAGCTGGTCGCGCGCGGTCAGCCCGCCGACGCTGCGGTCGCCGATGGTGATCAGGAAATTCTTCGCGGCGACCGTCGGATGCGCGAGCACGCGCAGCCCGGCCTCGTGCAGATCGATATCCTGACCGTCGAGCGCGGGCCACTTCGCGGGCGCGGGCCGCTGGGTGTCGCGGTGCATCTTCGGCGGTTTGCCGAACAGGACATCCATGGGCAGATCGATGGCCATGCCCCCACCCATTTGCGCTGCGCGCAAATCTCCCTCCCCCGCATGCGGGGGAGGGTTGGGGAGGGGGCGCGCGCCATAGCCCACCACCAACCGCTCTTCCGCCGTCGCCACGCCCACCGCCGCGAACGGACAGCGCTCGCGCTCGCACAGCGCCGCGAAATCGTCCAGACGCTCCTGGGCGACGCCCAACACGTAACGTTCCTGCGACTCGTTGCACCACAGTTGCATCGGCGACAGCGACGGATCGTCGCTCGGCACTTTCGCCAGATCGATCACGCCGCCGACGCCCGAGTCGTGCAGCAGTTCGGGAATCGCATTCGACAGACCGCCGGCGCCGACATCGTGGAACCACAGGATCGGGTTGTCTTCGCCCAGGGCCACGCAGCGGTCGATCACTTCCTGGCAGCGGCGCTCCATTTCCGGGTTGTCGCGCTGCACGCTGGCGAAATCGAGGTCTTCGGCGCTGTCGCCGGACGCGACCGAGCTGGCCGCGCCGCCGCCAAGCCCGATCAGCATCGCCGGGCCGCCGAGCACGATCACCGCGTCGCCGGGCGAAAGCCGGATCTTCGACACCATCGGCCGATCGATCGCGCCAAGTCCGCCGGCCAGCATGATCGGCTTGTCGTAGGCGCGGACCAGGCCGCTGTCTTCGCGCACTTCGAAGGCGCGGAAATAGCCGGTGAGGTTCGGGCGGCCGAATTCGTTGTTGAACGCCGCCGCGCCGAGCGGGCCGTCGAGCATGATCTCCAGCGCCGGCGCCATCCGCGGATTGAGCGGACGCGGAGCGTCTTCGCCGAACTGTTCCCACGGCTGCGGCAATGTCGGAATGCGCAGATGCGAAACGCTGAAACCGCTCAGCCCCGCCTTCGGCTTGCCGCCGCGGCCGGTCGCGCCTTCGTCGCGGATCTCGCCGCCGTTGCCGGTGGACGCGCCGGGAAACGGCGAGATCGCGGTCGGATGATTATGGGTCTCGACCTTGATGCAGAACGCGCTGGGCGTTTCGGCTTCGGCGCGATATTCCAGCGTCGCCGGATCCGGGCGGAAGCGCTTCGCCGGATAGCCTTCCACCACCGCGGCGTTGTCGCTGTACGCCGAGAGCGTGTGCTCGGGCGTCTGCGCGTGGGTGTGCTTGATCATCCTGAACAGCGTGACGTTGCCGCCGTTCACCAGTTTTTCGCGGCCGTCGATGGTCCAGGCGGCATTGAAGATCTTGTGCCGGCAGTGCTCGGAATTGGCCTGCGCGAACATCATCAGTTCGACATCGTGCGGGTCGCGGCCCAGTTCGGCGTAGCGCGCGCGCAGGTATTCGATTTCGTCTTCGGCCAGCGCCAGGCCCAGACGCGCGTTGGCGCGCTCCAGGTCGGCCAGCGGGATCACTTCCAGCGCACCGCGCGCCGGGGTGGCGAACAACGCTGCGGCGTCGGCCGGGTCGGCCAGCAGCGATTGGGTCATCGGGTCGTGCAGGAGCCTGGCGATCGCGGCGCGGGCGGTCGCGTCTTCCGGAAAGCCGGTCAGGTCGATCCGGGTGCCGCGCTCCACCCGCTTCACCGGTTGGCCGGCGCCGCGCAGCAGCTCGCCGGCCTTGCTGGCCCACGGCGAAATGGTGCCCAGCCGCGGCGCGACGAAGCGCGAGACCGCACCGGCGGCCAGCGGCGCGCGGGCTTCGACATCCGCTTCGAGAATGCGCTGCAGCGCGATGGGATCGGGCGAGTGGCCGGGCTCGGGTTCGACCCAGTAGGTGAACCAGGCGCCGACGACGCGAAGCGCGGGTGCGAGGGTCTGGAGACGGGTTTCGAGACGGTCGCGACGGAACGGCGACAGGGCCGGGAGGCCCTCAAGGACGATCATGTCCGGCCATGTCTAAAAGCGGGGCGCAGATTGTAACGGATGCGGCCCCGCGGCACGCGCGACGGCCCCGGGGGGCCGATCGGTGGACGGGGCGACGACGCCCCGGGTGGATCGCTGAAACGGATCAGACGCCGCCGACGGCGGTCGCGACCTTGGCCTGCCCGGCTTTTTCTTCGGCAGCCAGCTTGTCCAGCGCTTCGAGCAGCTTGTCCGGCGGCATGTAGCCGGGGAGCGCGACGCCGCCGCTGTTGATGATCATCGGGGTGCCCTGCAGGCCGATCTGCTGGCCGATCTTGTATTGCGCGGCCACCGGGTTGGTGCAGCGCTTCGGCGGCACCGGACGGCCGCCCTTGGCGTCGGTCAATGCCTTGCGGCGGTCGACGGAACACCAGACCGACTCCATCGCCAAGGCGTCCTGACTGGTCAGACCAGCGCGCGGAAACGCAAGGTATTCGATGGCGATGCCGAGCTTGTTGTATTCGGCGATGTCCTCGTGCAGCTTCTGGCAATAGCCGCACTCGATGTCGGTGAACACGGACACGGTGTATTTGCGGATGCCGACCGGGGCGAACACGATCCTGTCGGTCGCCGGTATCTTGCTCAGCGCTTCGCGGCGCAGCACGCTCAGCCCGACCTGGCTCAGGTCCTTCTTGGCCTTCACGTCGTAGAGCGAGCCCTGCAGCATGTAGCGGCCGTCGTCGCTGAAATAGATGACCTGGCCGGACACGATGACTTCCTGGAAACCCGGAATCGGCGCGGGCGCGATCCGGTCCGGCACCACCCGCGGATCGATCTCCTTGAGCGCGGCGCGGACCATCGCTTCCTTGGGGGCGTCTGCCTGCTTGCCGCTGGCGGCACCGGCGGCTTTGCCGTCATCGGCGGATGTGGACTGCGCGCAGGCGGATACGCTGAGGGCGCAGAGCAGGGCGAACACCGGAAGTTTCATGCAGGGAAGTTCCATCGGATGGGCGGGTGCGCCGGTTGGGACCGCGGCGGCGCAGATAAGTTCAGGATTGTCCGGCCGATTGTCGCACGCAGGCCGGTCGGGGATGATGCCGCAAACCGCAGGCTTATGCCTCGCGGCTATATCGCCCAAGGTGTGACGAAAATCACGACTCGCGCAGGCCAGCGGGTCGGTCGATCAGGCCCGCGGGTGATGCTGGGCGTGCAACCGCTTCAACTGTTCGCGTGCGACCAGGGTGTAGATCTGGGTGGTCGACAGACTGGCGTGGCCCAGCAGCATCTGCAGCGCGCGCAGATCCGCCCCGTGATTCAGCAGATGGGTGGCGAAACTGTGGCGCAGACCGTGGGGACTGACCTTGTGCGGATCGATCCCCGCGGCGCCGGCATAGCGTTTTACCAGCCCCCAGTACTGCTGCCGGCTCGGCGGCTCGCCATCGGCATTCAGGAACAGCGCCGCCGGCGCGCGCTTGCCGGCAAGCGCCGGGCGCGATTCGGCCAGATAGCGGGTCAGCCAGTGCTGCGACTCCTCGCCCAGCGGCACCAGCCGCTCCTTGCCGCCCTTGCCGGTGACCCGCAGCACGCCCTGGCGCAGGTTGACCATGGTGGCCGGCACCCCGACCAGTTCGCTGACCCGCAGCCCAGCGGCGTACATCAGTTCCAGCATCGCGCGGTCGCGCAGGCCGAGCGGCGTCGACACATCGGGCGCGGTCAGCAGCGCTTCGATATCTCGTTCGCTCAGCGCCTTGGGCAGCGACCGCGGCAGTTTCGGCGGATCGAGCAGCGCGGTGGGATCGTCCGTGCGAACGCCGCGCCGCACCTGCAGGGCGAAGAATGCGCGCAGCGTCGACAGCAGCCGGGCGTTGCTGCGCGGCGAATACGCGCTGCGCGTGCGCCACGCGAGGTAATCGAACAGCACCGCCCGGTCCGCGCCGAGCAGCCCGCCGCCGGCCCCGTCGCGCCAGCGCGCGAAACCTTCCAGATCGCGCCGATAGCTGGCCTGGGTCTGCTTCGCCAGCCCGTTTTCCGCCCAGATCGTCTCGATGAAGGCGTGTATCGCGGCGGCATCGGCGTCGCGCAGCGGCGGCAGCGCGACGGCCTGTTCCCGGCGTTCGGAGGGTGTGGTGGGCATGCCACAGGGTAGCGCGGCGAGCGCTGTGCCGAATCCAAGCGCCGAATCCCGATCACCGTCATCCCGGCGAAGGCCGGGAACCAGCTCTTGCCTCACGCCGTGATATCGAATGCTGGATCCCGGCTTTCGCCGGGACGACGGCGGTGTTTGATCCAGGGGCGGCCGTTTATCCTGTCGCGATGACCGATACCGCCGCGCACGCCCCACCCCAAGCCAAACCCGACCCGCTGATCCTCCGCCGCCTGCTGTCGCTGTTCTACGACCTGTGGCCGGTGGTGGCGCTATGGATGCTGCTCTCCGCGCTTTTCAACGGCGGCTATTATCTGGCGGGGCATGACGCACGCGCCATTCTGAAGACCGCCAGCGCGCTGGGTCTGCTTTTGTGCCTATGTTGCTGGCTGCTAACGGGCGCCTACGCTATCGCCAGTTGGGCGCGCGGTGGCCAGACCCTCGGGATGCGCCCGTGGCGGCTGCGGGTGGTTGGCGCGGACGGCGCGGTGCCGACGCGGAAGCAACTGGTGATCCGCTATCTCGTCGGCAATCTGTCGCTGTTGCTGGGCGGCCTGGGTTTCTGGTGGGCGTGGTTCGATCGCGAGCGGCTGACCTGGCACGACCGTGCGAGTGGGACGCGGGTGGTGCGGGTGCCGAAACCTTGAGCAATGATCGGCACCGCACACCGCGGACATCGGCGTGAATCCGCTCGTCCGCAACAGAAGACGCTCGACGCCCGCCGGATACGCGGAGCGGGAGTGCTTCCTTGTCGGCTACGCAATGCCGTTCTGCCAGCACTGTTTCGTCCTGTGCCATGAGCCGCAAGATCCGGATCACCCGCAGATCGATCTTTCGGTCATGAGCTTTTTCATGTCGGAAGCGCACGCGATTTCGGAAACCCTGACCGGCAATCCGCAATCGTTCCTGATCATCCACAGCGGCGGCAACGTCAGGAAACGCCAGAACCTGCACATGCATGTGTTCGTGATACGCCGCCGCTGGCACAAGGCCTGGCTTTACATGTTGCTGGCCGCGATCCACACCACGTCCGCGATGCGGCGGGGGTTGCTGGGATTGATCGGTCGGAGATCCGTTGCAGGGTAGAAGCGAACAGCGTCGCGACTTGCGTCGCTCCCACAGGATCGAATGCCGTCGCGACTTCCGTCGCTCCTACAGGCGTTGTGTCCTGCACAAGCCGGGAACGCGGAGACTCACCCCGACCTGCGCTTGAACAACCACACCGACAGCCCGACCATCACCAGCGCCGGAATCATGTAGGCGACGCGGTAGTCGAACTTGAACACGCCGGCGAGGCGCACGAACTGGGTCTGCACCAGCCAGAAGCCCAGCGAGAACACGATGCCGATGAACAGGCGTTTGCCCAGGCCGCCGCTGCGCAGCGAGCCGAACGCGAACGGGATCGCCAGCAGGCACAGCACCAGCACGTTCACCGGGTAGAACCAGCGCCCCCAGTAGTGCTCCTGGAATTCGCTGGAATCCAGGCCGTTGCGGGTGCGGTATTCGATGCCGTCCTGCAACTGCTCCGCGGTCATGTAGCGCGGGCGCCAGATGTTGCGGGTGCTGGCGGCCAGCGCGGCGGCGTCCAGGCGCGACTTCCAGCGCTCTTCGGCGGCGACGGTGCGCACCGCGGATTTCTCATCGAACCGGGTGCGTTCGACCTTGCGCAGGATCCATTCGCCCTTGGTGTGTTCGGCGCTGCCGGCGTGGGTGATCGACAGCAGGCGCCCGTCCTCGGCCAGCTCGAACAGGCGCACATCGTTGAGTTCCAGCCACTGCCGGCCGTTCTCGCTGCGTTCCTGGCCGGTCTGCGCGTTGAGGAACACATCGCCCTCGCGCGCCCACAGTCCCGAATATTGCGCGACGATCACGTCGTTGGATTTCGCCGCGGCCTTGAGGGTGTCGGCGCGGCGCTGCGCCCACGGCGCGAGGGTTTCGCCGTTGACCACCATCAGCGCGGTCAGCACCGTGAGCGCCAGGATCACCGACAGACTGATGCGTCGGCGCGACAGGCCGATCGCGCGCAGCACCGTGAGTTCGGAACTCACCGCGACCTGGCCCAGGCCGATCACCGCGCCGATCACCGCCGCGTACGGGAACAGCATGTAGGCGCGGCGCGGCAGGGTGTAGACGACGTTGGTCGCGGCGGCCATGAAATCGTACTTGCCGGTGCCGACGTCGCTGATTTCGTTCAGCAGCCCGCCGATGATGGCGTCGATGCCCACCAGCACCGCCCAGGCCAGCAGCACCGCGCCCAGCACCATGCGGCCGATGTAGAGATCGTGGATCTTCGGGAAAGGCTTCATGCCGGCGTCGCCTGCGCCTGCAGCCGCGGCCGCTTGATCGCACCATCGCGGGCGTACATCCACACCGCCGCCACCAGCAGCGGGCCCAGCAGCCACCACAGGCCGAGCATGGGCGGCATCACACCGTCCTCCAGCCACTGCGTGCCGAGCAACATCAGGAACATGGCGAACAGATAGATCAGGAATCCGACCGCCAGATTGCCGTAGCGGGCCTGGCGCGGCGAACTGCGCGAGAGCGGCACCGCCAGCAGCGCGAACGCCAACGTCAGCAGCGGCGGCGCAAGCCGGGAATGGAACTGCGCCTTCGCTTCCGGGCGGGGGTCGCCCAGCAGCGCCATCGTCGACTGCAGCTCCACGCCGTCGGATTTGCGACGCGGGGTCAGGTCCTGCGGCAGGCGCACTTCGTTGGCGGCATAGCGCATCAACCGGAAGTCGCGGCCGCCGGCCAGCGGCCCTTCCACTTCGAACCCCTGCTCCAGGCGCAGATAGCGGTCCTCTTCGTTCTGCACCGACAGGGTTCCGGTCTGCGAGGTGGTCACGTCGAACCGGTCGTTCTTCTGCCGGTACACGAACACCCGCTGCATCTCGCGGCTGTCGCCGGACATGGCGCCGACGTAGATCACCCCGCCGCCGCCCGGAAATTCGGTGAACCGGCCGGGTTCCATGCCCGCGATCAGCAGGTTGCGGCCGGCTTCCTCGATCATCCGCTGCGACACGCGATCGGCCCATGGCGCCAGCCACATCGAGCACATACCCACGCCGATCACGATCGGCAGCGCCATCCAGGCCAGCGGGCGCAGCAGCCGCTTCGGGCCGACGCCGATCGACACCAGCACCGGCATTTCGGCATCGCGATACAGCCGGCCCATCGCCAGCATCAGTCCCAGCATCACCGCCAGCGGCAGGATCAGCGGCAGCCATTTCAGGAACACCAGCCCCAACTGGGCCAGCAGCATCCCCGCCGGCACCTTGCCGCGGGCCACGTCCTGCAGCACATCCGCGAACGCCCCGCCCAGCAGCACGATCAGGACCACCACCAGCACGGCGAAGGTGTTCTGCGCGAACTCGCGGATCAGGTATCGGTCCAGCTTCAACATCGGATGGGAGGGTTCCGGACGCCGGGCATCCGGCAGGGGGTTGCTTTAGACTTGCGGGCCGAGCTTTGCGGGTCGGGGCTGCGCGGGTTGGAGCCGTTGCCGCGGCGCCGGCAGCACGGCCGGCCCCGGGATTGTACGGAAAGGCGGGAAAGTCTGAACAACGCCGTCCACGACGGGTTCAGGCGCCGCACCGCTTCCGGCATCCCGTGCGCCGCCTACCCTGCGCCCGTTCCGCCCCCATCTTCTTCTCCAGACCGCCCTTATCCAGACCGCTACGGAACCCCTATCGATGGCCCTCGCATTCACGCTCCACGCCGGCCCCGCCGCCGACGCCGCCACCCTCGCCAGCGACTGCATCGTCGTCGGCGCCTATTCGGACAAGGCCCTGACCGCTACCGGCCAGGCCTTGGACGCCGCCAGCGGCGGCCGGATCGCGGCCCTGATCGAACGCGGCGACATCTCCGGCAAGACCGGCAAGACCGCGCTGCTGCACGATCTGCCGGGCGTGACCGCGACGCGGGTGCTGGTGATCGGTCTGGGCGAACCGGCCAAGTTCGGCGTGCCGCAGTACATCAAGGCCGCCGGCGACGCCGCCCGCGCGCTGAAGGACGGCGCCGCCGCCAGCGTCGTCTTCACCGTCAGCGAGGCCGCGGTGCAGGGCCGCGACGAGGCCTGGGCCATCCGCCAGGCCGTGATCGCCTTCAGCCACGCCACCTACCGCTATCACGCCACCCTGGGCGAAAAGAACAAGAACAAGGGCGAGAGCAAGCTCGCCGCGGTCGCGGTCGCCGGCAGCGATGCCGCCGCGCTGGCGCAGGGCCAGGCCATCGCCGAAGGCGTCGCCTTCACGCGTGAGCTGGGCAACCTGCCGCCCAACATCTGCAACCCGGCCTATCTCGCCGAACAGGCGCAGAAGTTCGCGCAGGATAACGGCGCCGAAGCCGAGATCCTCGACGAAGACCAGATGCAGGCCCTGGGCATGGGCTCGCTGCTCGCGGTCGCGCGCGGCTCGGCCAACCGCCCGCGGCTCATCGTGCTGAAGTGGAACGGCGCACCTAAAGCCGACGGCGGCGACGCCAAGCCCTTCGTGCTGGTCGGCAAGGGCATCACCTTCGACACCGGCGGCGTCAATCTGAAGACGCAGGGCGGCATCGAGGAAATGAAATACGACATGTGCGGCGCCGCCAGCGTGCTCGGCGCGTTCGTCGCCGCAGTCAAAATGAATCTGCCGATCAATCTCGTCAGCATCGTCCCGGCGGTGGAGAACGCCATCGACGGCAACGCCTACCGCCCATCCGACGTCATCACCAGCATGTCCGGCAAGACCATCGAAGTCGGCAACACCGATGCCGAAGGCCGGCTGATCCTCTGCGATGCCCTGACCTACGCCCAGCGCTTCGAGCCGCAGGCGCTGCTGGACGTGGCCACGCTCACCGGCGCCTGCGTCGTCGCGCTCGGCAAATACGCCACCGGCCTGATGAGCAAGCACGACGATCTGGCCGACGAACTGCTGCAGGCCGGCGAAAACGTGTTCGACCGCGCCTGGCGCCTGCCGCTGTGGGACGAATACCAGAGCCAGCTCAACTCGACCTTCGCCGACGTCTACAACATCGGTGGCCGCAACGCCGGCGCCATCACCGCCGGCTGCTTCCTCGCCCGCTTCGCCGAAGGCCAGCGCTGGGCGCATCTCGACATCGCCGGCGTCTCCAACGACGACGGCAAGCTCGGCATGGCCACCGGCCGCCCGGTCGGCTTGCTGGCGCAGTGGTTGATGGATCGGAGCGTCTGATTTGACCCCCAAGAAGTGGGCGATGTACGGCTTTTTCGGCACCTCCGCACTGCACGGAGCGGTCGAAGCGTGCCTGGCCTACTTCGCTCCGACCGGATCGATCGTACCGACCGTGACCCTCGCCGTCTTCATGCTGTTATCGATGTACTTCGTCTTCGCCTGGTTGCAGGCAGATCGCCGTGAGCTGCAACTGCCGCATTCGTATCCGTTCAACGTCGGCGTCGTCGCATTGGGTTTCGTCGTCATCCCCACGTATCTGTGGCGCTCGCGCCCGGCGGGCCGGAAACTGAAATCGGTGTTCGGCATGATCGCGGCATTCATCGCCTCCTTGTTCGTCGGCATTCTGCCCATGGTGCTCGGATTCCTGGCGCTGGGCGTCGTGTTCGGTCTACCCGGAAACTGACACCATGCCCCGCGCCGATTTCTACCTGATCCAGAAACCCCGCTTCCGCGAAGAACCGCTGCGCCTGGTGTGCGAGCTCGCGCGCAAGGCCTACGATGCGAACCTGTGGACGCTGGTGCTGGCGCGCGACGCCGCGCAGGCCGAAGCGCTGGACGACCTGCTGTGGGCGTTCGACGAGGACGCCTTCGTGCCGCACCAGATCGCCGGCAGCGACGACGAGGACGAACTCACGCCGGTGCTGATCGCCACGCCCGACAGCGACATCGCGCTGCGGCCGCTGGTCATCAACCTGCGCGACGCACCGGTCGAGGGCAGCTTCGAGCGCGTGCTGGAAGTGGTGCCCGCCGACGACTCCGCCCGCGGCCCGCTGCGCGAACGCTGGAAGCAATACCAGGCGCGCGGACTGGAATTGAAGAAATACGATATGTGATTGCGTCGCCCCCTCTCCACTGTCATCCCGAGCGCAGCGAGGGATCTGCTGTTGAAGCTTGCGAAAGCCAAAACAGATCCCTCGCTGTGCTCGGGACGACAACTTCCAAGATCAAGACATCGCACCCATGACCACCCTCGCCTCCGGCTACGAACCCAAAGATTTCGAATCCCGCCTCTACGCCGAATGGGAAGCGAGCGGCGTCTTCGCGCCCCAGGGCGACGGCCCGGCCTACAGCATTCTGCTGCCGCCGCCCAACGTCACCGGCACCCTGCACATGGGTCACGCCTTCCAGCACACGCTGCAGGACGCGCTGATCCGCTATCACCGCATGCGCGGCTATCGCACGCTGTGGCAGATGGGCACCGACCACGCCGGCATCGCCACCGAAATGGTGGTGTCGCGCAACCTGCAGATCGCAGGCCAAGGCGAAACCCGCGATTCGCTGGGTCGCGACAAATTCATCGACAAAGTGTGGGAGTGGAAGACCCAGTCCGGCGGCACCATCGAACGCCAGATGCGCCGCCTCGGCACCTCCGGCGACTGGTCGCGCAGCGTGTTCACGATGGACGACGGCCCTTCGGCGGCGGTAGTGGAAGCGTTCGTGAAGTTGCACGAAGAAGAGTTGATCTATCGCGGCCAACGCCTCGTCAACTGGGACCCGGTGCTGAAGACCGCGATCTCCGATCTGGAAGTGGTGAGCGAAGAGGAAGACGGCTTCCTGTGGTCGATCGCGTATCCCCTCGCCAACGGCGCCACCTACGAACACGTCGAGCACGACGCCGACGGCAACGAGACCCTGCGCGAAACCCGCGATTATCTCGTCGTCGCGACCACGCGCCCGGAAACGATGCTGGGCGACACCGCGGTGATGGTGCATCCGGAGGATGCGCGGTATGCGCATCTGATCGGCAAGACCGTGGCGCTGCCGCTGTCGGATCGCGAGATTCCGATCATTGCGGATGATTATGTGGATCGTGCGTTCGGGACTGGCGTGGTGAAGGTGACGCCTGCGCATGATTTCAACGATTATGCGGTCGGAAAACGGCATAACTTGCCGATGTTCAATATCTTCACGCCGGATGCGAAAGTCATTGGCTCCACAAAGAGCCATGCTGATATTTCTGCAGAGCTTTCCAAGCACGATCCGATCGAGGATCAGGGCGTACTGATTTCCGACGAACGATTCAGTCCGGAGCTGATTCCAGCTCACTATCATGGTCTCGACCGCTACGACGCCCGTAAAGCCGTGCTCGCCGATCTCGAAGCCGCTGAGCTTCTGATCGAAACCAAACCGCACAAGCTGCAGGTGCCGCGCGGCGACCGCACCGGTCAGGTGATCGAGCCTTATCTCACCGACCAGTGGTTCGTGGCGATGGACGAATTCGCCAAGCGCGGCCTCGAACTCGCGGAAAACGGCAGCCTGAAATTCGTGCCGCCGAACTGGATCAACACTTATCGCCACTGGATGGAGAATATCCAGGACTGGTGCATCAGCCGTCAGCTGTGGTGGGGGCATCGCATTCCTGCGTGGTACGACGATGCAGGCAATGTGTACGTGGCGCGCGATGAAGCCGCTGCGCAGGCACACGCTGCGGCGAAGAGCGGTGGGCCGGGGCCCACCCTACGGCGCGACAACGATGTGCTGGAGACGTGGTTTTCGTCGGCTCTGTGGCCGATCAGCACCATGGGCTGGCCGGATGAGACGTGGATGCGCGAGCGCGGCTTCGCCGATTTCGTGCCGTCGTCGGTGCTGGTGACCGGCTTCGACATCATCTTCTTCTGGGTCGCCCGGATGATCATGATGACCGATCACTTCATGCCCAAGGACACGCCCGACGCCGAACGCGTGCCGTTCAAGGATGTGTACATCACCGGCCTCGTCCGCGACAAGGACGGCCAGAAGATGTCGAAATCGAAGGGCAACATCCTCGACCCGCTCGACATCATCGACGGCATCACCGTCGACGAACTCGTCGCCAAGCGCACCACCGGCCTGATGAAGCCGAAGGATGCGCCGAAGATCGAGAAGAACACCCGCAAGGAATTCCCCGATGGCATCGCGCCGCACGGCGCCGACGCGCTGCGCTTCACCATGGCCGCGCTGGCCGGCCCAGGCCGCGACATCAAGTTCGACATGGCGCGCTGCGAGGGCTACAAGAATTTCTGCAACAAACTGTGGAACGCGACGCGGTTCGTGTTGATGAACACCGAGGGCTTTTCCCTTCTCCCGCCTGCGGGAGAAGGTGCCCGAAGGGCGGATGAGGGCATCGGGCCGCAGCCCGTCACCGACGCAGAGAAGTGGATCCTCTCGCGCCTCGCCAAGGTATCCGCCGAAGCCGGCGAACACTTCGCTGCGTATCGCTTCGACCTGCTCGCGCAATCGCTGTACGAATTCGCGTGGAACGAGTTCTGCGACTGGTTCGTCGAACTGGCGAAGCCCGCCTTGAACGGCGAAGACCAGATCGCAGCCGACAGCACCCGGCACACGCTGCTGTACGTGCTGGAATCGCTGCTGCGCCTGCTGCACCCGCTGACGCCGTTCGTGACCGAGGAACTGTGGCGCGGCGTCGCGCCGAAACTCGGCATCGACGCGGCCAGCATCTCGACGCGCGCCTATCCGCAGGCCGGCGATTTCGGCGACGAGGGTTACACCGCCGCGGAAACCGATATCGAATGGTTCAAGCAGGTCGTCTCGTCGCTGCGCAGCATCCGCAGCACGCTCGGCATTTCGCCATCGAAGCCGGTGCGGTTGTTGTTGAAGAACCTCAACGCCGAAGACGCCGCGCGTATGGAAAATTTCGCCGCGCCGCTGAAATTCCTGCTCAAACTCGAATCGATCGAAACGCTGACCGGCGAGCCGCCGGCAGCGGCTTCGGCGGTGATCGGCGACCTCACCCTGCTGGTGCCGCTGGAAGGCCTGGTGGATCTCGACGCCGAGCGCGTGCGTCTCGACAAGGAAATCGCCAAGGTCGCGATCGAAAAGGACAAGAGCGAAGCCAAGCTCGCGAAGTTCGGCGGCAGCGTGCCGCCGGCGGTGGTCGAGCAGGAACGCCTGCGTCTGGCCGACTGGACCGCGAAGCTCGCGGCGCTGCAGGAGCAACGCGCGCGGCTTTAGTCCACTCCTGTGGGAGCGGCGGGAGCCGCGATGGCCTGCGGCAATACTTGCCGCAGGCCATCGCGGCTTCCGCCGCTCCCACAAGAAAAGCATCAAGCGTCGGGCAACAGCTCCATCGCCATCACGATCGCGTCTTCGCGGCCCATGTGCGCCGGGTAATAGCGAGGCCTGCGGCCGATCTCGTTGAAACCCTCGTCGAAGTACAGCGCGATCGCGCGCGGGTTAGAGGGCCGCACTTCAAGGAAGATGCGCTCGGCGTTCTGCATCCGGGCGATACGCACCAGCGCGCGCAGCAGCCGGCGGCCGTGGCCCTGCGCCTGCGCAGCGGGAGAGATGCAGATATTGAGGATGTGCGCTTCGCGCGCGGCGATGCTGATGATGCCGTAGCCGATGACGCCGTCGTCCTGGATCAGCAGCCACGACGGATAGCCGGCAGTGAGGCAGTCGCGGAAGATGCCGACGGACCACGGAAACGGATAGGCGCTGAGCTCGATCGCCATCACCGCGTCGAGATCGGACTCGCGCATCGCGCGCAGGGTCGTCGACGCCGGCGCCGAGGGTTCGACGGACGGCAGCGACGTCGTGCTCACGGAAGCAGGCTCACGGAGGCAGGCTCACGACGGCGTGCACGAGCGCATGGTCACGCCGGAGACCGGCGCAGCGCGCGCAGCCGCGGCCAGAGCGCGCGCTTGGCCTGCGGGTCGCGACGCAACGTCTGCGGCGCCGGCCAGTCGCCAGCCAGCGGCGCGGCATCGCGACCGAGCCCGGCCGCACGCAGCAGGGCCAGCATCAGGGGATCGAGCGTCGAGGCGGCGGCGGTGGATTCGCCGCGCATCGCGGCCGGCGCGTCGGCCGGCACGTCGGTTGACACAGCCGCCGGCGCGCTCGCCCCGGCCATGCGGTAGACCGGCAGGCCCATCGCCGCCAGGGCTTCGCGCTGCTGCGGGCTCCAGGATGGGTTCACGCGTCCTCCGTCGTCGATCTGCGCGCCATCCGTCGCGAGATGATCGGCCCGAACACGGCGAAGGTCGCGAACACGAACAGCAGCACCTTCGGCGGATCGATCACCAGGCCGATGATCGCGATGACGATCGCGAACAGCGTGAAGAAGCGGATGCGGTCGCTGTTCGGCCCCGCCTTGCCGCCCTTGAAGCTGGAGTAGCGGAAGCCGCTGACCATCAGCAGTCCGGCGATCACCGTCACCGCCAGCGCCGGATAGCGGAGGTCTTCGCCGCTCCAGCCCAGGTCGTGCATGGTCCAGACGAAACTGGCCATCAGGCCGGCCGCCGACGGGCTGGGCAGGCCGATGAACCAGCGTTTGTCCACCTGATTGACTTGGCTGTTGAAGCGCGCCAGCCGTAGCGCGGCGCAGGCGGCATACAGGAACGCGCCGAGCCAGCCGATCTTGCCCATGGTCACGCCGTCCAGCTTCATCGACGCCAGCGCCCAGTGGTACATCACCAGCGACGGCGCCATGCCGAAGCTGATCAGGTCCGAAAGCGAGTCGTATTGCACGCCGAACTCGCTCTGGGTGTTGGTCATTCTGGCGACGCGGCCATCGAGACCATCGAGCACCGCGGCGATGAAGATCGCCACGCAGGCCGCTTCGAATCGCCCCTGCGAGGCGGCGATGATCGCGAAGAACCCGGAAAACAGCGCCGCGGTGGTGAACAGGTTCGGCAGCAGGTAAATGCCACGGTTGCGCCGGGGCGCGATAGGCGGTTCAGGTGTGCTCATGCCCGCAGTGTAACGGCAGCGCCGCATCGGGCATAACGTGCGACGGGTCACAACTCCGATCGCATTCCAGGCGCTTACCGCAGCGACCGGCGATGAGCCTCAGCCGACCTTCCGGCAGTCTGACGCTTGCGCCTGCCGCGTGAGGGTGCTGCAATCCCCACATCGCGGCACCCCCGCCGGCCGTTCTGCAGGTATCGCCATGACTCGTGCACGCCTCATCGCCCCGCTCACCGCCCTGGTCGCCACGCTCGCACTGAGCGCCGCCCCCACGGTCTTCGCCGGCGAGGTCTACCAGTGGAAGGACGCCAACGGCGTTACCCACTACTCGCAGACGCCACCGCCGCAGGGCAAATTCGCCGCGCGCTCGATCTACCACCGCGAACAGGCGGCGGAAGGCCAGCCGGTCGCGGAAGCCGCGCCCACCGAATCCAAGCAGTGCCTCACCGCACGCGGCAACATCGAACTGCTGCAGAGCGGCGCCAAGCTGCAGTTGGACAGCGACGGCGACGGCAAGCCCGACAAGGATCTCGACGACAGCGCCCGTTCCGAACAGTTGCGGATCGCGCAGACCGTGGCCCGCGTGAACTGCAGCCCGAGCACCGCCAAGGCGCCCTGACCGGCGCTGCGGCGCCGCCACAGCGGCGCATATCGGCCGATATGCGGGCGGTTTCGAACCCGTTCCGGCCGACATCGGGCAAAATGTGGGGTTCGACCCCTCCTTGTCCGAGTTCCGCCTCATGCGCCTGTCGCAGTTCCATCTCCGTACCGAAAAGGAAACGCCCGCCGATGCCGAGATCGTCAGCCATCAGCTGATGCTCCGCGCGGGCATGCTGCGCAAGCTCGCGGCCGGCCTCTACACCTGGAGCCCGCTGGGCCTGCGCGTGCTGCGCAGGGTCGAAGGCATCGTGCGCGAGGAAATGAATCGCGCCGGCGCGATCGAGCTGCAGATGCCGACGATCCAGCCGCGCGAGCTGTGGGAGGAAACCGGGCGCTGGGAGAAGTTCGGCGGCCAACTGCTGAAGATCAAGGACCGCAAGGAGGCCGAATACTGCTACGGCCCCACCGCCGAGGAAGTGATCACCGATTTCGCGCGCCAGGAAATCAACAGCTACAAACAGCTGCCGGTGAACTTCTACAACATCCAGACCAAGTTCCGCGACGAGATCCGCCCGCGTTTCGGCGTGATGCGCGCGCGTGAGTTCCTGATGAAGGACGCGTATTCGTTCCACATCAGCGATGAGGATCTGTCGCGCGAATACCGCAACATGTACGACACCTACTCGCGCATCTTCACCCGTCTGGGATTGAAGTTCCGCGCGGTGTTCGCCGACACCGGCGCGATCGGCGGCAGCGCCTCGCATGAATTCCACGTGCTGGCCGATTCCGGCGAAGACGCCATCGCGTTCTCCGATGGTTCGGATTACGCCGCCAATGTCGAATTGGCCGAAGCCGTGTCGCCCGGCGAACGTGCGGCCGCCAGCGAAACGATGCGCAAGGTCGAAACGCCCACGCAGAAGACCTGCGAAGACGTGGCGGCGCTGCTGGGTTTCGCGCTGCAACGTACGGTCAAGTCGGTCGCGCTGATGGGCGTCGACGCCGAAGACGCGCCGCAGTTCGTGCTCGCGCTGGTGCGCGGCGATCACAGCGTCAACGAGATCAAACTCTCGAAACTGCCCGGCCTCGCCGATCATCGCCTCGCCACCGAAGCGGAAATCCTCGAATATCTCGGCAGCGAACCCGGCTTCCTCGGCCCGGTGAAACCGGCGAAGACGATCCGCATCGTCGCCGACCGCAGCGTCGCCGCGATACACGATTTCGTGGTCGGTGCGAACGAAACCGGCCATCACATCGCCGGCGTAAACTGGGGCCGCGATCTGCCGGAACCCGACCTCGTCGCCGACATCCGTAATGTCGTCGCTGGCGATCCCTCGCCCTGCGGCACGGGCACGCTGGGCGTCGCGCGCGGCATCGAAGTGGGCCATGTGTTCGCGCTGGGCCGAAAATATTCCGAAGCGATGAAATGCAGCGTTCTCGACGCCAACGGCAAGGCCGCCACGCCGACCATGGGCTGCTACGGCATCGGCGTGAGCCGGATCGTGGCAGCGGCGATCGAACAGAACCACGACGCCGCCGGTATCGTCTGGCCCGAGGCGATGGCGCCGTGGCAGGTCGCGGTGTGCATCATCAATCCGAAGAACGACGCGAACGTGGTCGCGGCCGCGCAGGCGCTGTACGACGAATTGAATGCCGCGGGCGTGGAAGCGGTGCTGGACGATCGCGGCCTGCGCCCCGGGCCGATGTTCGCCGATATCGAATTGATCGGTATTCCGCATCGCGTCGTGGTCTCCGAGCGCGGTCTCGCCGCCGGCACGTTCGAATATCGCGCGCGTCGCGCGAGCGAAGCCGAGTCGCTGGACCGGGATGCGCTGATGCAGCGCCTGGCGCCGCAGCACGGCTGACGATCGCGACGGTCGCGAATATCGATGACAGAACAAAATCGCCGCGGCCCACCCGCGGCGATTTTCCTTGCGAAGGCCTTGATTTTCCCCGACGGGCATATTCGATTATCATCAATGGCCCTGCACATCGGCGCAGAGACTTATTCCCCCGCAATCCGGAGCCCATATGGCACTCGATCTGAAAGGTCTTACAACGAAGGAACTCGGCAATTTGATCACCCAGGCCAGGAAGCAGCAGACCGCACTCAAGAAGCGCAAACCCGTGACCGCGGTGCGCAAGAAACTGATCGCACTGGCCAAGGCAGACGGTTACACCATCGCCGAACTCTTCGGCGGCAAAGCCGCTGCGAAGAAAGCCGCTCCCGCCAAGAAAACCACCAAAAAGGCCGCCAAAAAAGCGCCCAGGAAGGCCGCAAAAGCGGCGAAGGCCGCGAAGCCGCGCAAGCCCGGCAAGAAAGTGGCGCCGAAATACCGCAATCCGGCGAATCCCAAGGAATTGTGGAGCGGTCGCGGCAAGCAGCCGCGCTGGCTCGCCGAGCAGGTCAAGAAAGGCAAAAAGGTCGAAGAATTCCTGATCAAGAAATAAGCGCAAGCTTTTTTCGAAACAACGACGCCGGCTTATGCCGGCGTTTTCGATGGTGCAGCGCAGTCAGGCAGGCGCTCTGCATTTCAACCCAACGGCCGTGCGAACGGCCCTGTTTTCGCCGCTCTTCATTCGCTGCCTGGGCGGCTTGAAAGCCGCTCTACAAAGCCGCTCTACAAAATCTACGGCTCAGAGATTCCGGCGCGTGGGAATCAGGATATTGCCGAACAGCAGGCCTGCGACCAGCGCCAGCAATATGTTCAACGCCGCGACCATCGCCGCCTGGCCCGCTTCCATGTTCTGCTGCTGCACCAGCGCGAGCAGACCGCGCAGGCTCGCGCTGCCGGGCACCAGCATGATGATGCCGGGAAGCCGCACGAGCGCGCCCGGGCGGTTGAACCAGCGCGCATACGCGTTGCCGAGTGCGGTCATCGCCAACGCGGCGACGAAAATGCCGACGGTGCTGCCCCACTCGCCTCCGACGAAACGTGAAATCAGATAACCGGTAGCGGCCGACAGCATCACCAGCGGATAATCGCGGCGACCGGTGCGGAACAGCACGGCGAACGCATACGTGCCCAATACAAGCGCCAGGCCTTCGACCCAGTCCGGCTGCGGGCGCAGCGCGCGGATCTGTGGCTGGATCCCCACCATCTCGGCGGCGGTCAGCGCCACCATCATGCCGATGGCCAACTTGAGGATGGTGCTCATCGCACCGGCGAAGCGCGCGGTGCCCGAGACCAGATTCTGGTTGGTCAACTCGTTCACCGCGTTGGTCAGCGTCATGCCGGGCATGAGCACGATCAGCGACGAGATGATCACCGTATTGAGGTTCAGCGGGCCGATGAGGCTCGCGACCAGCACCGCGACCACGCCGGCGAACATCGCGGCGATCGCATCGCTGGCTTCCTTCAGCCGCGGCCTGTTTTTCGTGGCCCAGTCCAGCAGACCCAGCAACAGACCGGTGAAGCCGGCGGTGGCGATATCCAGCCACGGCAGCCGCCACAGCCCGGCGACGGCGGCTGCGCACAGGCCGAAGGCGAAGATCGAGATGGCCTGACCGCGCCAACTGCCGGCGCGATCCAGCGCGCGCAGCGCGGCGTGTCCCGCTTCGAGATCCAGCGCACCGGACATCACCTCTTCGGCCACGCGATCCACTTCGCAGAGTTTGTAGAGATCGGTTTCGCCGGGCAGCAGACGCACCACGCGCACGGTGTCGCGACGGCCACCGACCTCACCGAACGAGAGGATCATCCCGGTCGGATTGGACCAGGCCCCGCATTCCAGGCCGAGCTTCGCCGCCACCGCGGTGACCGAACCTTCCAGCCGGTGCGCGGTGGTGCCGTAGGCGTGGAGACGACTGGCCAGTTCGACGACGAAATCGGCGCGCGCGGTGTGGTCGTGGCGTTGCAGGGCGGCGTTCATGGTCGGCGACCGGAGGTCGACGGGCCGATGGCGGTGTTCATGGCGGAGACGGGCACCGGCGGACAGCGGAATGCAAGGCCGGCATGTTACCCGATCGTGCCGCTCAGCCCTGCGATTCGAGTGCCAATCGGGACTGTAACGCTTCGACGAACCCGTCCGCCGCGCCCGGCGCCCGATCGAAGAACAGCGAAGGTTCCGCCAGCTCCAATTCCAGCAGGCACGGCCGGCCCGCGGCATCGCGGATCAGGTCGACGCGCGCATAGAGCGGAACGACGCCGATCCGCGTGCGCGCCGCCGCCAGCACCGTTTCGCCGAGCTGCACTTCATCAGTGCCCGGTTCGCGTGCGGCGATCGATTCGGGCACCTGAGTGTGGTCCACGCCGGACTCGTTCAATTTCAGCAGCGCGACCTTGCGGATGGCGTGACTGAACTGGCCATCGAAATACAGCAGCGCGGTTTCGCCGTGCACGTCGACCGCGTCCAGATACGGCTGCAGCATCGCGCTGCGGCCGGCGTCGAGCAGCCGGCCGATGTGATTGGCGGCGGCGAATTCCTGGTCGCGACGATAACGCTGGGTGTCGGCCGAACCGACGCTCACGGCAGGCTTCACCACGAACTCGGCGGCATCGGCGAACTCGGCCAGGAATGCCTGCAGCGACGGCAGCGGCTCGGCGTCGGGTTCGACGAAACGGGTCGGCACCACCGCCACGCCCTGCGCGGCCAGATCGGTCAGATAATGTTTATCGGTATTCCAGCGCAGCACCGGCAGCGGATTGAGCAGAGTCGAGACGCGGTCGACGCGCTCGCACCAGCGCAGGAATTCCGGCAGCCGCGTGTGGTAATCCCATGGCGAACGCACCACCACCGCGTCGTAACGCGCCCAGGAGACGGTGAAGTCGTCCCAGGCGCGGACCTCGGCGGTCAATCCGGCGCGGGCGCAGGCCGCGAGCAGCGGCGGCATGTCTTCATCGAGCGCGGCGGACACGATGGCGGTGACGAAGGCGATACGGGTCATGACCTCAAGTCTAGCGGGCCGCGGATCGGGTGGCATGCCCCAAAGTACGGTGTGCCGCGACACGATGCAGCCGGTAAACTTGCCCGCTCCACGGACCCCACCCGCGCGGCTTCGACCGTACGGACCCCCACGTTCTGCCAGGAGTTTCCGCATGCAATGCACGGTGTCGGCATGAGCAGTCACAAGATCTTTCCGAACGCGGCCGAAGCGCTGCGCGGCCTCGTCGCCGACGACCAGACCCTCGCGGTCGGCGGCTTCGGCCTCTGCGGCATTCCCGAAGCGCTGATCGCCGCGCTGCGCGATTCCGGCGTCAAGGGCCTGACCGCGATCTCCAACAACGCCGGCGTCGACGGTTTCGGCCTGGGCATGCTGCTGGGCACGCGCCAGATCAGGAAGATGATTTCGTCCTACGTCGGCGAGAACAAGGAATTCGAGCGCCAGTACCTGTCCGGCGAACTCGAACTCGAATTCAACCCGCAGGGCACACTCGCCGAGCGCCTGCGCGCCGGTGGCGCCGGCATTCCGGCGTTCTTCGTGCGCACCGGCTACGGCACCATCGTGGCCGAGGGCAAGGAAACCCGACAGTTTCCCGATGGCCACTGGTACGTGATGGAAACCGCGCTGAAGGCCGACGTGTCGCTGGTCAAGGCCTGGAAGGCCGACAAGGCCGGCAATCTGGTGTTCCGCAAGACCGCGCGCAACTTCAATCCTGCCTGCGCGATGGCCGGCAAGGTCTGCGTGGCCGAAGTGGAGCAACTGGTGGAGATCGGCGAGATCGATCCCGATCACGTGCATCTGCCCGGCATCTACGTCGACCGCATCGTGGTCAATCCCACGCCCGAGAAACGCATCGAACAGCGCACCGTGCGCCAGCTGGGAGACAAATGATGGCCTGGACCCGCGACGAAATGGCGCAGCGCGCCGCACAGGAACTCAGCGACGGCGCCTACGTGAACCTGGGCATCGGCCTGCCGACCCTGGTCGCCAACTTCATTCCCGACGGCATGGACGTGTGGCTGCAGAGCGAGAACGGCCTGCTGGGCATCGGCCCGTTCCCGACCGACGACGACGTGGACGCCGATCTGATCAACGCCGGCAAGCAGACCGTCACCGCGCGCTCCGGCGCCAGCTACTTCGGCAGCCACGATTCCTTCGCGATGATCCGCGGCGGCCACATCGATCTGGCGATCCTCGGCGCGATGCAGGTCACCCACAGGGGCGACCTCGCCAACTGGATGGTGCCCGGCAAGATGGTCAAGGGCATGGGCGGCGCGATGGATCTGGTGGCCGGTGTGCGCCGGGTGGTGGTGGTGATGGAGCACACCGCCAAGAACGGCGAGCACAAGATCCTGCCCGAATGCACGCTGCCGCTGACCGGCGTGGGCGTGGTCGACAGGATCATCACCGACCTCGCGGTCATGGACGTGACGCCCGACGGCCTGAAGCTGATCGAAGCCGCACCCGGCGTGAGCCACGACGAACTGCGCGAGAAGACCGGGGTGCCGCTGCTGGGTTGATGCCTTCAGCGCGACGTCCAGCGCATGCGAAAAAGCCGGCCGCGAGGCCGGCTTTTCCATTTCCACGGAATCGTTCCGCGAACTCAGCGTCCCGGCACGCGGCAGCAGCGCCGCGCCGCGGTGAGGACCGCACTGGTGCTGCCGTTGTTGCGCGCGCCGCAGATGCCGCCGCCGCGCAGGCTGGAGAACACGATCGGCATGAACCACGAGCCGGATTCGCAGTCGAGCTGGGTCGCGGTATAGCCCGCTACACAGGCCTGTGCGGTGACCTGCCCGGTCGCGCCCGCGCCGATCGTCGCCGTGGCCGGAATGGTATCGACGCACGCCAGCGCGGTGGCGCGCGGCGGCGCGAAGAAGCCGACGATGTCGACCACATAGTGCGACTCGGCGTAGGTATAGATCGAAAAATCGAGGGACGCCGCGGGGCTCGGGATCTTGGTGACGATCGTGCCGTTGACGATGGCGCCAGCGGCGTAGTTGATGCTCGCCGTGTCCGGACGGCCGCCGATGGACGGGAAGACCGTGGCGTAGCCGGCCTGGGCGGGGACTACGGCGGTGACGTTCAACACCACGGCGCTGGGAATCTCGTTCTGCAGGGCGCAGTTGCTGGCGCTGCCGCCCTGATTGGCGTAACTGGGATAGCCCGCCGCCTTGAAGCTGCGGACCTGGCCGGCGCCGATCACGCCACCGGCATTGCGGGTATCCACGATCCGGCAGGGTGGGAGCGCCGTGTAGACCAGATCCTCACCCACTGAGCCCAGCGCCTTGTCGACGGCCGGAATCTGCCGCGCAGGCGTTCCCGGCGCGGCCGCGGCGAGCCCGTTGATGATGCGGTCATCACTGACGCGGTGACCGACGCCGCCCAGCGCCGCCAGTGCGCCCTCGAAGGTGTCGCGGCGCACGGCCTCGCGGAGATTGTCGGCATCGCCGCGGGCGAACGTCGACACCATGCGACCGCTCCAGACGCGGACGTCCACGCCGTACACGCGCTCGGCATAGCCGCCCCACTTCAACACGAAGCGCCGGATCAGCGCGCCGCGTTCGGCGGGCGTGGCGGGACCGGCTTCGGCCACCGCGGTCGCGGGCATGGCGCGGAGCGGAGTTGCGGCCGTCGCGGCGGGCAGGCACGAGGCGGCGGCGAGGAATACGGCGGCGACCGCGGCGACGGGCGCGGCGGACCTGGCGCGACGCGGGATCGGCATCGCGGGCACCTGCCCGGAGGCAGACACGGAGGGGGAAAGCTTGAAGGAGAAAGACATGGGGGATTTCTTCCTTGACAGCGTGATGAACTGCCGGAGGCACGGCATCCGGCCCGGAGCAAGGGAAGGCATCCTGCCGGGACCGTGCCCGGGCGATGCATCGCCTGTTGCGGCCTTCCCTTACAATGCGGGCATGCTGCCAGAGACGACGCCCCTCGCCAACCAGTTGCTGATCGCGCTGCCGTCGTTGGCCGACCCCAACTTCTCGCGCGCCGTCGCCCTCATCTGTCAGCACGACAGCGAAGGCGCAATGGGTCTGGTCATCAATCGCCCGTCCGAATACACGCTCGGCGAAGTGCTGGAGCAGATGGGCATCCGCAGCGAAGACGTCGCCCTGTGCGAACGTCGCGTGCTGGCCGGCGGCCCGGTGCATCCCGAGCGCGGCTTCGTGCTGCACGACGGCGACCGCCGCTGGGATTCGACCCTCGAAATCGTTGACGGCCTGTACGTCACCACCTCGCGCGATGTGCTGGAAGCGCTGGCCGCGGGCGATGGCCCGTCGCACTCCACTGTCGTGCTGGGCTGCGCCGGCTGGGGCGCGGGTCAGCTGGAACAGGAGCTGTCCGAAACCACCTGGCTCACCGCCGACAGCGACCCGGAGCTGTTGTTCTCGCTGCCTTTGGAGACCCGCTGGCAGGCCGCAGCCGGCCGCATCGGCGTGGATCTGGCGCGGGTGACGGACTACAGCGGCCACGCATGAGCGGCAGCTTGCCCACCGGCGGCATCGTGCTGGGCTTCGATGTCGGCGCACGGCGGATCGGCGTTGCGGTCGACAGCGGCTTCGGCCTGGGCGCACGCGCGCTGGCGGTGGTCGACGTGCACGACGACCAGATCGACTGGAAAGCCATCGAGAAACTGCAGCGCGAATGGCGCCCGACCGGCTTCATCGTCGGCGATCCGATGACGCTCGACGGCGGCGACCAGCCGATCCGCGTCCGTGCTCGCGCGTTCGCGCAGGCCCTGCGCGTGAAGTTCGCGCTGCCGGTGGCGATGATCGACGAACGCAACAGCTCGCAGGAAGCCGCTCAGCGTTTCGCCGCCGACCGCGCCGACGGCAAGCGCAAGCGCCGCGACGCCGAACTGCTGGATGCGGTGGCCGCGGCGGTGATCCTCGAACGCTGGCTGGCCGCGCCGCAGGATGCGGTGATGATCGATGAACGCATCGAAGAACGCCCCGACGATCGCGTCGAACAACGCCTACCCGAGTGAATCCGATGTTCACACCTCCACAATTGGACGCAAGCGGCCGCCTGCGCCATCTGCTGACGCTCGACGGCTTGCCGCGCGATGCGCTGGTCGCCCTGCTCGACCGCGCGCAGCATTTCGCGGACGGACACGATGCCCGCGACGCGCTGGCCGGCAGCGCGATCTGCACGCTGTTCTTCGAACCGTCCACGCGCACGCGCCTGAGTTTCCAGCGCGCGGCGCAGCGGCTCGGCGCCGATGTGCTGAGCTTCGATGCCGCCACCTCGTCCACCACCAAGGGCGAAACCGCGCGCGACACCCTGAAGAACATCGAAGCGATGGGCGTACGCGGTTTCGTGATCCGCCACAGGGAAGACGGCGCGGTCGCCGCGCTCGCCGCCGCGGCGGAACGCAGCACCGCGCTGATCAACGCCGGCGACGGCCGCAGCGCGCATCCCACCCAGGGTCTGCTGGACATGCTGACCCTGCGCCAGGCCAAGGGCCGCGATTTCTCGAAGCTCAAGGTCGCGATCATCGGCGACATCAGACACTCGCGCGTCGCGCGCTCGGATCTGCACGCGCTGCGCACGCTGGGCGCTAAAGAGATCCGGGTCTGCGCGCCCGAATCGCTGCTGCCCGACGACGAAACCCTGCACGGCTGCCACGTCACCCGCGATTTCGACGAAGCGCTGGTCGGCGCCGACGTGCTGATGATGCTGCGCCTGCAGCGCGAACGGATGGACGAAGGCCTGGTGTCCTCGCTGGAGGACTATCACCGCGACTACGGCCTGACCGCAGCGCGCCTCAAACGCGCCGCGCCCGATGCGGTGGTAATGCATCCCGGCCCGATGAACCGCGGCGTGGAAATCGATGATGCCGTCGCAGACGGCCCGCGATCGCTGATTCTGAAACAGGTTGCGAACGGCGTGGCGGTGCGGATGGCGGTGCTGGAGACGCTGCTCGCCCCGACGAATCGCCCGTAGGCTGGGCTGCAAAGCCCAGCCCGATTTCCCGCATCTTCGGACACATGCCGGGCTTCGCGTTGCTCAGCCCAACCTACGGATGATGTGGCTCAACCCGGCGTGCTTTGCAGCCGGACGCGTTCCGATACCGCCGCGCGCCGCGCTGCCGGCCTGCTCGGCAACGAATGCCGCAAAATCCGCCAGATCACCTGGCCGAACTGTTTCGGCAGCGAGCCGGTGTTGTAGTGCTGGCTGTAGCGCGCGCAGATCTCGCGCACTTCGACCGCCATCGCCGCGTAACGGTTGGCCGGCAGGTCGGGATAGAAGTGATGTTCGATCTGGTGGCTGAGATTGCCCGAGAGCAGGTTCATCAGCTTGCCGCCAGTGAGATTGGAGGAGCCGCGCAGCTGGCGCAGATACCAGTGGCCGCGCGATTCGCCGACGACCGATTCCTTCGAGAACGTTTCCACGTCCGCGGTGAAGTGGCCGCAGAAGATGATGACGTAGGTCCACAGGTTGCGGATGATGTTGGCGACGAGGTTGCCCAGCAGCACCGGCAGGAAGAACGGGCCGGCCAGCAGCGGATACAGCACGTAATCCCGGAGTATCTGGCGACCCATCTTTCGTCCAACCGGGCGGAAGGCTTCGCGCAGTTTCGGGTTGCTCATCTTGCCGGCGAACCAGCGGCCCAGACGCAGATCCTGGATCGCGATGCCCCACTCGAACAGCAGCGCGAAGATCACCGCGATCAGCGGCTGCGCGAGGTAGAACGGTTTCCAGCGCTGTTCCGGAAAAATACGCAGCAGCCCGTAGCCGATGTCGTCGTCCATGCCGCGGACATTCGTCCACGTGTGATGGCGATAGTTGTGGGTCTTGCGCCAGTTGTCGCTGGTGCCGGCGATATCCCATTCGTAGGTCTTGCCGTCGAGGTGCGGGTCGCGCATCCAGTCGTACTGGCCGTGCATGACGTTGTGGCCCAACTCCATGTTCTCGAGGATCTTCGACAAGCCCAGCAACAATGTGCCGACGATCAACGCCGACAGCGGTGCGATGTGCGTAAAGCTCGCCACCAGACCGCCGCCGAGCAGGCCGCCGCCGACCGCACCGCCCCACAGCAGCATGCGCCCCGCGAAGCCGGTCCAGCGCACGCCGGCGACCACCGCACGGATGTAATCGGCATCGCGCTGGCCCAGCGTCGCGGCGGTGCGCGCACGCACGGCGTCGAGTTCATGGCCGAAGCGTTCGAGTTCGTCGGGCGTCAGCGCGCGATTGGCGGCGTGTGCGGTCATGGTCGGGTCACAGGTCCAGGATGAGATCGCTGCCGGCGCTGTTCACGCACAGGCGCAGGGCGGATACCGGTTCGTGTTCGATGTCGCCGGTGTGCAGATGCCGGGTGCTGCCGGCGCGTTTGCCGCAGGCGCAGGTGTTGCAGATGCCCATGCGGCAGCCGGAGGCCGGTTTCAGGCCGGCGTCTTCCAGCGCGGTGAGCAACGACGTGCCGCGGGGCACGTCGAGCGTGCGTCCGCTCTTCGCCAGCGTGATCCGCACCTGTCCGGGCGCTTCGCCCTCGTCCTCGAACACCATTCGCGGCGGCGGCGTGAAGGCTTCGGAGCGAAATGCCACCGCGCGATCGGCAGCCAGTGCGCGCGCCGCAGCGACGAAACCGTCCGGGCCGCAGGCGAATACGCGGCGCTGGTGCAGATCCGGCGCGAGCATCGACAGCGACTGCGCATCGATCCGGCCGCGGCGGAGGTCGCCGGCTTCGGCATCGTTCGCGGCGGCATCGCGCGTCAGCACGAAATCGACGCGGAAATTCGGCTGCCGCGCGGCCAGTGCGCGCAGTTCTTCGACGAAACACAGTTCGTCGCGGGTCCGCGCCCAATAGATCAGGGCCAGCGGCACCGGCATGCCCAGTGCGGCCTGCGCGCGGATCATCGCCATCAGCGGGGTGATACCGCTGCCGGCGGCCAGGAACAGCCAGGCGCCTTCCGGCGTCGGCGGCAGGGTCATCTCACCGAACGCCGCCTCGAGGGTGAGCACCTCGCCGATCGTGGCGGTGTGGCACAGGTGCTGGCTGAGCTTGCCGCCGGGCATCGCCTTGACGGTGATCGCGATGCGGCCGTCGGCGCGCGGCGCGGCACTGAGGCTGTAACTGCGGGTGACGCGGGTGCCGTCGATCTCGGCGCCGATGTTCAGGTGCTGGCCGGGCTGGAAGCCGCGCCAGTGACGGTTCGGCTGCAACAACAGGGTGAAAGAATCGCTGGATTCGGCCCGGCGGGACACGATCCGCGCCAGCGGACGCTCCAAGGACCAGTTCGGCCGCAGCCTGGACGCCCAGAAATCGAAGGCATCCGGCGCCAGCAGCGTCCGCCCGATGCGCTGCAGTAAAGGGCGCTTGAGGGCAGCGACGGTGGCAGGACTGGCGGCAGCGTTCATGGCCTGCACTATACAGACGAGAATACATTTGTCTATACACGTGTATATTTTGTGGCGGGGCTATGATGCCGTTCATTCTGCTTCCGCCTTTTCACGCCCGTGACCGAACCTCTCTCCGAAGACAACGCCGACCCGCACGCCGGGCGCAAGACCGCGATCTCGCGGGACGATCTGCTTGCGGCGGCGCTGCGCCTGATCGGGCCGCACCGCAGCGTGTCCAGCCTGAGCCTGCGCGAAGTGGCGCGCGAGGCCGGCATCGCCCCCAACAGCTTCTATCGCCAGTTCCGCGACATGGACGAACTGGCGGTGGCGCTGATCGACCTGGCCGGGCGCTCGCTGCGCAAGATCGTCGGCGCCGCGCGCCATCGCGCCGAAACCCAGCGCGGGATCGTCCGCGGCTCGGTCGAGACCTTCATGCAGCAGGTCCGCGCCGACGACAAGCTGCTGCACGTGCTGCTGCGCGAAGGCACCGTGGGTTCGGACGCGTTCAAGCAGGCGGTCGACCGCGAGCTGACGTTCTTCGAGGACGAGTTGCGTACCGACCTGGTGCGGCTGGCGGCGGCGGAAGGCGCGGTCATGCACGAACCCGCGCTGGTGTCGAAGGCCATCACCCGTCTGGTGTTCGCGATGGGCGCGATGGCGATGGATCTGCCGCCGGAACGCGACCGCGAACTGATCGATCAGCTCAGCACGATGGTGACGATGATCATTTCCGGCGCGCGGGTGATGGCATTGAAATCGCCCGCACCAAAGTCGCCCAAGCCCAACGCCGCCGCCGAGAACTGAGCGTCACTTCCGCCGCTGCGCGAACAGCCACGGCCACAGTTCGGGCGTGTGTGAATAGGCAGGATCCCAACTGTTGTGGTTCGCTTCGGGAAATTCCGTATAGCGCACGTCCGCGCCGATCGCTTTGAGCGCAATCGAGATCTCGCGCGATTCGCGCGGCGGCACCACGTCGTCCTTCGCGCCGTGGAAGATCCACACCGGCAGATGCTTCAGGCGCTGCGCCAAGGCGGCCGACGGATCGGCTTCGCCCTGCAGCGGGGTGACGACCAGATTGCGTTCCGCGCGCGGTGCGGTCAGGCCGCCGCACACCGGCGCCAGCGCCGCGAAACGCTGCGGCTGCATCAGCGCCAGTTCCCAGGTGCCGTAGCCACCCATCGACAGCCCGGTGAGATAGCTGCGGTCGCGGTCGCCATCGAACTCTTCCGTCGCGGCGTCGAGCGCGGCGAATGCGATCTCCGCGGCGACGCCGTTCCAGTCGCGACCGTCGGGCGCCTGCGGAAATACCGAAATGGCCGGGAAGGACTCGGCATGCGCACGGATGTACGGGCCCAGTCCCACGCGCGTCGGCTTGTCGCCGTCGCTGCCGCGCTCGCCGGTGCCGTGCAGGAAGAGAATGGTCGGCGCCGCACCTCGTCGCGCGTTCCGCGCGGGCACGAACACCTGGTAGCGATAAGCAGCGCCGTCGACGGTCACGCTGCGCTCGACGAAAACGCCGGATGCGGATTCATTCGACATCGTCGAACACCCGGCCAGCACCGCGGCCATCGTCGCCACGCCCGCGAACGCAACGGCGCGGATCAGCGCATGAACACCCGGTAATCCCATGGCTTCAGCTCCAGCACGGTCGATGCATCGAGTGTCGCGGATTTCCCGCTGAAATGCTCGATGTAACGATCGTGGAAGAGGGTCTGCTCGAAGCGCACCGCCTGAGGCTGGGCGGAGAGATTGAAGACCGCGAACACCTTGCCGTTGGCGTCCTGGCGGACGAAGCTCAATACCTGCGCCGGCTTGTCGTTCGGCACGTGCACCATCATCGCGCCCCACTCGCCGTTCCGCAGCGCGGTGGTCTTTTTCCGCAGTCGGATGAGGTCGGCGTACATCGCGCCGTTGGGATGCTCGCGCCACGCGATCGGGTCTTTCTCGAAGAACTTCAAGCGGCGCGGATTGCCCGCTTCCTGGCCGTTGTAGATCAGCGGCATGCCCTCGCCCACGAACGACAGCACCATCGCCGCGGGCAAGGCCTCACCGAACAGCTCGAACTCCGTACCTTCCCACGAATTCTTGTCGTGATTGCTGACGAACGTCATGCGCATCGCGCCGCGCGGGAAAAAAGCCTCGTTCCATGAATAATAAGTGTAGAGCTTGCCGACATCGGCATTGCCGGCAGCGATGGCCTGCATCGCGGCTTCCCAACTCCAGGCATAGGTCGCATCGAACGCTTCGGCATGCAGGTCGCGCGATTCCCATTCCGCCAAAAGAAAGACGGGTTTGATCGCGTCCAATTCCTTGCGCAGGTTGTTCCAGAAATCCAGCGGCACGAAGCCCGCGACGTCGCAGCGATAGCCGTCGATGCCGACCTCGCGCACCCAGTAGGCCATCGCCTCGGTCATGTACTTGCGCAGGCCGGGCTGGTCGTAGTCGAGATTGATGATGTCCGACCAGTCCCACCACGGCGTCGGCCGGAACTCGCCCTTCCAGTCGCGCTGATACCACTCGGGATGCTGTGCGACCAGCGGATTGTCCCAGGCGGTGTGATTCGCGATCCAGTCGAGGATCACGTACATGCCCTGCGCGTGCGCGGCGTCGACGAAATGTTTGAGATCGTCGAGCGTGCCGAACTCGGGATTCACGCCGTAATAATCGCGCACCGAATACGGGCTGCCGAGCGTGCCCTTGCGATTCTTCTGGCCGATGGGATGCACCGGCATCAGCCACAGGATGTCGACGCCGAGTTTCTTCAGCCGCGGCAATTCGCGTTCGGCCGCACGGAACGTGCCTTCCGCGGTGAACTGCCGGGTATTGATCTGATACAGCACCGCATCCTTCGACCACTCCGGATGTTTCAGGGTGATGTAGGGCTTCGGCTGGTAGCGTTCGTCCACGGACGGATTCATCGGATCTCCTGCCGCTGCGGCATGGGTCGAAACGGCGAAAGCGGAAACGGCGAGGCCGAGGACCATCGCGAACAGGGCGGGCAGGCGCATGACAGGCTCCAGAGTCGTCCGCCGGGTGTACGCCCGCCGACACCGGGGGTCAACCGGAAAACGATTGCACCCACGGATTGCACGCTACGAAAAGCGGCGGTTTCGTCGGCCAGGTTCGACGCGATGCACAGCAACGCCACACGCCGCCGGATTCATTGCCGACCCGAGCCGGCAGCACTGAGCCGGACATGGTCCGGTATGCTTGGCGGACATCCCGCCGCATCGAGGAACGCACCATGCGTCAGAGCCGTCTGCTGATCGTCAGCGCATCGCTGGCAGTCCTGTTGGCCGCGTGTCAGAAGGAACCGGCGACAGCGACCGGCGCGCCCGCCAACGCACCGGCAGCGGCAACGGCCCCGGCCGAGCCTGCGACAGCGCCTGCCGCCAGTACCGTCGAAGCGCCGCCCGCAGCTGCGGAGACCGGTTTCAGCGTGGAGCAGGTGGCGATCTCGACAGCGCCGCTGCCGCCGTTTCCGTTCTTCGAAATACCCGAGGGCCTGGTCGCGAAGGTCAAGGACGGCAGCAACACCGTCGACTTCGGTCGTCATTTCTTTCTTGCCGGAAAGAAGATGATTCCGGTCGAAGGCCGGCTTTATCACAACAACATGAAGCTGATCACCCAGGACAAGAGCCGCGAATATACGGCCCTGGAGTTCCATCGCAATTACGAGAACGCGATTCTGGCCCTGGGCGGTGCGAAGATCAGCGAAACGCAGTTCACCCGCCCCATCGTCGATGAAGTCGGCGGCCTGCGCGAAGTCAACAAGTCCTGGCACAGCGCGCCGCCCACCAGCGGCTACGAGCACTACAGCTATCTGATCCGCACCGCCGACAAGGAATACTGGATCCATGTCGGAACCTCGGCCGCAGGCAAGACCGGACACATCGTCGTTCTCGAGAAGAAAGCGATGACCCAGTCGCTCGGCTTTCTCGATGCCGCCGCGATGAAGACCGCACTGGACGCCGAGGGTCGCGTCGCGCTGTACATCAACTTCGATACCGACAAGTCGACGCTGCGACCCGACAGCCAGGCCGCGATCGCGGAAATCAGGACGCTGCTGGATTCGAACGCGGATCTGAAGGTGTCGATCGAAGGCCATACCGACAACACCGGCAGCGCGGATCGCAATCGCCAGCTCTCCAGCGAACGTGCGCGCAGCGTACTCGACGCACTGGTCGGTCTGGGCATCGATCCTTCGCGGCTGAGCGCAAAGGGTTTCGGCCCGGACAAGCCGCTGGCCGACAATGCCGATGAAGCGGGTCGCGCGAAGAACCGCCGGGTGGAACTGGTGAAGCTCTGAGCGGGCCGCTACGGCATCGACAAAAAACGCCGCGAAAGCGGCGTTTTTCATGGGCGGTCATTCCGTACCTTCAGAATGTCATCCCGAACGCATGTGAGGGATCTGCTGTTCGAAAATGGGTGGCGAGACAAGCAGATCCCTCCGCCCGCTACGCGGTCGTTCGGGATGACAGGTCATTGATGCGCGGGTGTTCCCGATGCCGGGATTGTTCGCGGCCACCAATCGCTTACTTCAACAACACCAGCGTCGCCAGGCCGAGGAAGCTCAGGAAACCGACGACATCGGTCACCGTGGTCAGCACCACGCCGCCGGCCAGCGCGGGGTCGACGTCCATCCGCTTCAAGGCCAGCGGCACCAGCACGCCGGCCAGCGCGGCGGCGACGAGGTTGATGGCCATCGCGCCGCCGATGACGAGCCCGAGTTTGTAGTCCTGGAACCACAGTGCGGCGACCACGCCGACCACGATCGCCCAGACCACGCCGTTGAGCAGGCCCACCAGCACTTCCTTGCTCAGCAAGGCGCGCAGGTTGCCGTGCGCCACCTGGCCCAGCGCGAGGCCGCGCACCATCAGCGTCAGCGTCTGCGTGCCGGCGACGCCGCCCATGCTGGCGACGATGGGCATCAGCACCGCCAGCGCGACGATCTGCGCCAGCGTGGCCTCGAAGCGGCCGATCACCCAGGACGCCAGGAACGCGGTCGCGAGATTGATGCCCAGCCAGATCGCACGGCGCTTGGCCGCGCGCGGCACCGGGCTGAACAGGTCTTCGTCCTCGTTCAGACCCGCGGCGCCGAGCGCCTGGTGTTCGGCCTGGTAGCGGATGATGTCGACCACGTCGTCGATGGTGATGCGGCCGAGCAGCACGTTGTTGTCGTCGACGACCGGCGCGCTGATCCAGTCGTAATCCGAGAACATCCGCGCCACTTCGTCGGCGGGTTCCTCCACGCCGATCGCGGGCTGTTCGTCGTCGACCAACTGGTTGACCGGCGTGCTCGCGTCGCAGGTGAGCAGCGACTGCAGCGCGATGCGGCCTAGATACTGATGGCGGCGGCTGACCACGTACAGGTGATCGGTGTGCTCCGGCAGTTCGCCGCGCAGGCGCAGGTAGCGCAGCACCACGTCGACGGTGGTGTCGGCGCGCACCGTGACCACGTCCGGATTCATCAGGCGGCCGGCGGTGTCCTCGTCGTAGGACAGCACCTGCTCCAGGCGCTCGCGGTTCTCGCGGTCCATCGACTTGAGGACTTCGTCGATCACCGTGTCCGGCAGATCCTCGACCAGATCCGCCAGATCGTCGATGTCGAGATCCTCGACCGCCGCGACCAGTTCGTCCTGGTCCATGTCCGCGATCAGGCTTTCGCGCACGTCCTCGCCGACGTGGACCAGCACCTCGCCGTCGTCCTCGGGATCGACCAGCCCCCACACCACGCCGCGTTTGCCGGGCGGCAGCGATTCGAGCAGGTTGCCGATCTCGGCCGGCGACAGCGTATTGACCAGCCGCCGCACGGGACCCAGACGGCCGCTGTCGAGCGCGTCGGAGAGCAGACGCAGCTGACGCGCGGTCTTGTCGTGGCGGATGGTCTCGGCCATTCGATGCTTCCGGTGGTGGCGGCATCGCACCACGAAGGCGCGACAGGGTCAGGTGTCCATGCGCGGATTATCGCCGGTCGCGACGGGCAAACAAAGGGGGCCGGCCGACAAGGGTCAGATCCACTTGTGTTGAAGTGGACCTGATCCTTTCGCTTTCGGGCTGGAGCATTTGCATGCCCTGGAAGACAACATTCTGTTTCCGGACGCCCGGGATCGTGCAATCAGCCCGACCGAAGGCAGATAACGTATCCGGAAGCATGCCGATCAGCAGACACACGCTGTCAACGACGCGCAGATCGGGCATTACCTTGTCTTGGTTACCGCATCCCATTCGCCTCTGCGGACAATAAAACGAACAAGTGCCGGCAAATGAGCGTAGTGTCTGTTGTCCGACCGCATTCAACTCATGGAAAGCCAAACGTCCAGTCGGATTCTAGCTACTTTGGCGGTCCGGACTCGCAACGGCACAGGCGAAGGTGGAACTGCGGCGGACGTGGTCGCGATTTGCGACGAAATCGGCGCGGCGCTCACGCCCATCATCGGTCCGCGCGGCGTGTCCGCGCTGTACAAGCGCAGCCTTTTTCTCACTGCCCAGGCGCATCCCGCGCTGCTCGGACTGCAGGAAAACGTGCAGGCCGACATGGATCTTTCGCCATTGATGACGGCACTGACGCCGTTGAGCGAGGCCGAAGCGACCCTGGTCGGCGGCGCGCTTCTCATCGCGTTCTACGAGTTGATCAGCAGCTTGGTAGGACCTTCGCTCACGGAGCGATTGTTGCGTTCTCTGTGGGACCGCCCGTTGAGCGACCCGCCCGCATCGGAACCGACCCCATGAAAGACAAAGTCGTCATCCATCGATTGTCGACCGGCGTTCCGGGGCTGGATGAAGTCCTGGGCGGCGGTCTGCCCGAATTCTCGTTCAATCTGATCGCCGGCCCCCCGGGCTGCGGCAAGACCACGCTGGCCCATCAGATGATGTTCTCGATGGCCGGCCCGCAGCGGCGGGCGCTGTATTTCACGGTGCTGGGCGAGCCTCCGCTGAAGATGTTGAGGTATCAGCAACAGTTCGATTTCTTCGAAAGCGAAGCGATCGGCCCTGCCGTCCGCTTCGTCAATCTCTCCGAGGACACCCTGGCGGGCGATCTGGATCGCGTACTCAAACGCATCCTCGAAGAAGTCGAGGCGTTCAACCCGGCATTCGTCTTCGTCGATTCGTTCCGCTCCGTCGTGCTTGCCAACAAGTCGAACGAAAGCGCGCACAACACGCTCCAGCAGTTCGTGCAGGCGCTGGGCATGGCCATGACCAGCTGGCAGGCGACCACCTTCCTGATCGGGGAATATTTCGTCGAAACCGATGCGAATCCGGTATTCACCGTCTCGGACGGATTGATCTGGCTGCGGCAAAGCGTGGTCCGCAACTCGATGGTCCGCAAGATCGAGATCATGAAGATGCGCGGCCAACCGACCCTGCCCGGCCTACACACTTTCCGGATCGACGCCGCCGGCATCGAAGTGTTCGCGCCGGCGCGCGACATCGCCCCCCTGGCGCCGCAGGCAGGCGCGGACGACGCACGGTTGCGCATGGGCGTCCCGAGGCTCGACGACATGCTCGGCGGCGGACTGCCGCGCGGGTATTCCCTGCTGGTGGCCGGTCCGTCGGGTTCGGGCAAGAGCATCCTCGCTGCAGCGTTTCTTGCCGAAGGCGCCCGTCTGGGCGAAACCGGCGTCATCGCCGCGTTCGAACAGCACCCATCGCAGTCGCGCTCGCCGGCGGTCGCAAGGCTGATCGAAAGCGGCAGTGTCGGCCTGGTGGACACGCGCGCCCCGGATCTATCGCTCGACGAAACCCTGCGACTGCTGCTCAGCGAGATCCGCAGGCTCGGCGCCACGCGCGTGGTCATCGATTCGCTGTCGGGCTTCGAACTGGCGTTGGCGCCGACGTTCCGGGAGGATTTCCGCGAGAACCTGTCGCGCATGGTCGCCGCGCTGGCCGCCTCCGGCGTGACCGTGCTGATGACATCCGAACTGGAGGACCGGTACACCGACCTGCGGTTCAGCCCTTACGGCACCGCCTTCATGACCGACGCGATCATCGTCCAGCGCTACATCGAACTGGACAGCCGGCTGCTGCGCGTCATGGCGGTGGTGAAAGTGCGCGCCAGCGCGCATTCCAACGAGCTCCGCTCGTTCACCATCGACGACTCGGGGCTCCGCATCGGCGATCGGCTGGATGCGCAGGAAGGCCTGCTGGGCGGCCGTCCTACCGGGAAAAGGCCGGATTACGCCGCTGCCGACGACGCCGGGACATCGGCGGTGGTTCCAGAACCGCGGACATGACGACCCCGCCGCCGTCGCTCGAAGCGCAGACCGCCCGGGCAATGCTCGAACTGGAAGCGCTCAAGGCCCAGGGCGATCAGGCCAGAGCCGACCTGAGCGAGGCGCGCACCGATCTGAAGTCGTTGAACAGAGCGGTCGAGGCGGCGGAACGGCGCCTGGACACCATCGATTCCGAATGCCTGCGGGAAGCCAATGAGAAGCTGGTCCTGTCGAACCTGCGCGCGCAGGCTGATATGGAGACCTACGCGCGGATGCTGGAGGCAGTGTCCCGATACGGCGGGTTGGACGTGCTCACCGAACTGCCGAATCGCGCCTTGTTCCTGAATCGGTTCACGCAGGCGATGGCAAGTACTGAGCGTCATGGCGGGCACCTGGCACTGCTGTTCGTCGACTTGAACGACTTCAAGACCGTCAACGACACGCTGGGGCACTCCGTGGGCGACCGGGTTCTGAAGCAGGCGGCGAGCAGCATCGCATCGGTGCTGCGCGACGTCGACACCGCCAGCCGGCACGGCGGCGATGAATTCCTCATCCTCGTGACCGGGATCGCGCACCCCTCCGACGCCATGCGGGTCGCGGAAAAAGTGGCGGCCGCGCTGAGAATGCCGCTGCGCATCGGAGATCACGTGATCCGGATGACCGCGAGCATCGGCATCTGCGTGTATCCGGAAGACGGCGACACCGCAGAATTGCTGATTGATCGCGCCGACGCCGCCATGTACCGGGCGAAGCAATTGCCGAAGGCATGCTTCTCGTTCCATGACGACAGCGTCGGAAGCGACGTCCACCCCGCGTCGGCGGCTCCGGCTGTGCCCCGGTCTCCGGTGGTCATCCCGTACGACGTCGCGGTCGCCGAACACGACCGCCGCATCGGCGATCTGCGCGAGGCCAACGAACAGTTGGTGCTGGCCGCATTGAGCGCCCAGGAGCTTCAGGCCGCGGCGGAACGGTCGCAGACGCGCCAGAAAGAGGTGCTGGCGTTGGTCGCGCACGAATTGCGCAATCCATTGACGCCGCTGGGCATCGCCGCATCGATGCTGCACGGCTCCGGTGCGGAGGATCTGACCCGCATGCAACAGATCATCGAGCAGCAGGTGGCCCACATGGCGCGACTGGTCAGCGACCTGCTGGACCTGTCGCGCGCCCATACCGGAAAGCTGCGGCTGCATGTCCGCAGCGTGCAACTGGCCAGTGTGGTCGACGATGCGGTGAACGCATCGCGCCCGGCCATGGACACCCGCCTGCAGCATTTCCGGCTGCAACTCCCATCGCAACCGATCGTCCTGGAGGCCGATCCGATCCGGCTGGTGCAAATCCTGTGCAATCTTCTCGACAATGCTTCGAAATACACTCCCGCCAAGGGAGAGATCAGCCTCGCGGCCAGCATCGAAGAGAAGTGCGTGGTGATCAGGATCGCCGACAACGGCATCGGGATCAGCGCTGAAGCGCTGGGCAGCGTCTTCGAGCTGTTCGCGCAGGATACCCACGCGACCGGATTCAACAGTCAGGGACTCGGCATCGGCCTGACCGTCGTCAAGGAACTGGTGGAAAGCCACGGGGGAACGGTGACCGTCGACAGCGCCGGGGTGGGCCTGGGAAGCGAGTTCGTGCTCAGCCTGCCGCTGTGCCAGCCAGCCATGGGGTGACGGCCATGGGGTAGCTCAACCTGACCCCGGGTTCGGTGCCCCCGGCGGGGCCTTGTCCCCGCCCCGCCCCGGGCATCCCCAGTTGAGGATCGGCGTGCCGGCGGGCAGGACGCGACGGAACATTTCCACGCTTTTCGCTTTCGGGTTGACGACCACCGGATGCAGCGCGGCCTGCAGCAGCGGCAGGTCGGCGCTGCTGTCGGAATACGCTTTCTCGACCGGCACGGCGAAACCCGCGTCGCGGATCATCGTCATCTTCATGTGGTGATGGCAGTGACGCAGCGCGCCGATGGCGCCGTATTTCGGGCCGACGAGGGTGCCGATCACCGGCAGATCCTCATGCGCGACGAAGGCGAGGATCGCGCGGGCCAGTTCCGGCGGCGCGCCGGTGGCGACCACGACGCGATCGCCGGCATCGCGATGCGCGCGCAGCACGTCGAGCGCGATGGGCAGCAGCCGCTGCTTGATGACATCGGTATGCGCGGCGACATAGCGATCGGTCGCGGCGTCGAAGTCGGCGACGGTGCGCATGCCGAGCGTACCGACCCATACGAACGCCGAAATGCCGCGGCGACGGGTGGGCATGAACGCGATCATCGGCCCGAAGACCGGCGCGATCAGCAGCGCCAGAAGTTTTCGCCAGAGGTCGCGTTCGATCAGCCACTTGAACAGATGACTGCCGGAATCGCCGTCGTAGAGGGTGTGATCGAAATCGAATACCACCAGAGGCGCGTCGACGGCCGGCATGGGATGACGATGCATGCTCATGCCGCGAAGAACAGCCGCTGCAGCGCCGCGCCCGGATCCGGATCGCGCATGAAGGATTCGCCGACCAGGAAGGCGTCGATGCCGGCGGCGCGCATCGTCGCGACATCGTCGAGGGTGGCGATACCGCTTTCGGTGACCAGGATGCGGCCGGCCGGCATCGCCGACTTCAGCGACAGCGTGGTCGCCAGCGACACTTCGAAGGTGCGCAGGTTGCGGTTGTTCACGCCGATCAGGGGCAACCGGCCATCGATGGCCGGCAGTTTCAATGCGCGATCCACTTCGTCGGCATCGTGGACCTCCACCAGCACGTCCAGACCGATCGTCATCGCTTCGCGATACAGCGACGACAGCTGCGTATCGTCCAGCGCGGCGACGATCAACAGGATGCAGTCGGCGCCGAGCACCCGCGCCTCGACGATCTGATACGCATCGACGGTGAAATCCTTGCGCAGCACCGGCAGCGAACACGCATCGCGCGCCTGCTGCAGGAAGGCATCGGCGCCCTGGAAGAAATCGATATCGGTCAGTACCGACAGGCAGGCCGCGTCGCCGGCTTCGTAGCTGCGGGCGATGGCGGCGGGGTCGAAGTCCGCGCGGATCACGCCTTTCGACGGACTGGCCTTCTTGACCTCGGCGATGACCGCAGGTTTGCCGGCAGCGCGTTTGGCTTCGACCGCGGCGACGAAACCGCGGGTCGGCGACGCATCCGCAAGCCGCGCGCGCAGCGCTTCCAGCGATACGCGCGCGCTGCGCTCGGCGATTTCTTCGCTCTTCCGGTCGAGGATGCGCTGCAGGATGTCGGCGCGTCCCGCGCTTTGGGGGGCGTTGCTCATCGGGTGATTCATGATGCGGTCTTGGCGATCCAATCGTAGGCGCGTTCGACTTTGGCGACGCGGGTGATGTAGCGGGTGTACCAGTCGCTGCGGCCGCGCGCGCGGGTTGCTGCGTGTTCGGCCTGATGCTTCCAGGCGAGGATGTCGTTCTCGCTGCGCCAGTAGCTCACGGTGATGCCGACGCCATCGGCGTCGCGCACCGATTCCGCGCCGAGATAGCCGGGCTGCTGCGCGGCCAGCTCCATCATGCGATCCGCGGCTTCGGCGTAACCGTCTGCGTCCTCGCCGTTGCGCAGCGAGGTGAACATCACCGCGTAGTACGGCGGCGCGGGCGTATCGGCGAAGCGTGCATCATTCATGACGCGGCGAGTGTCTGCGTGGTGGCGATGAAATGTTCGAGCTTGGCGCGGGCGTCGCCGCTGGCAGTGGCGATGCGCGCGGCATCGATGCCCTGGGCGATGCTGTCGGCGCTGCCGGCGACGTACAGCGCCGCGCCGGCGTTGAGACAGACGATGTCGCGCGGCAGGCCGGGCTTGTTCTCCAGCGCCTCGATCAGCATGGTTTTCGACTCCTGCGCATCCTCGACGCGCAGGTTGCGGCTGGCGGCCATGCCGATGCCGAAATCCTCGGGATGGATCTCGTATTCGCGAACCTTGCCGTCGCGCAGTTCGCCGACCAGCGACGCCGCGCCGAGCGACAGTTCGTCCATGCCATCGCGGCCCCAGACCACCAGCGCGCGCTGCGCGCCGAGTTCCTGCAGCACGCGCGCCTGGATGCCGACCAGATCCGGATGGAACACGCCCATCAGGATGTTCGGCGCACCGGCGGGATTGGTCAGCGGGCCGAGGATGTTGAAGATCGTGCGCACGCCCATCTCGCGACGCACCGGCGCCACCGCCTTCATCGCCGGATGATGCAGCGGCGCGTACATGAAGCCGATGCCGGTCTGCTCGATGCAGGCCGCGACCTGTTCCGGCCGCAGCTCGATATTCGCGCCCAGCGCTTCGAGCACATCGGCGCTGCCGGATTTCGACGACACGCTGCGGTTGCCGTGCTTGGCGACTTTCGCGCCCGCGGCGGCGACCACGAAAATGGTGGCGGTGGAAATATTGAAGGTGTGCGCGCCGTCGCCGCCGGTGCCGACGATGTCCACCAGATTGTGGCGGTCGGCGATCTCGACCTTGTTCGAGAACTCGCGCAGCACCGACGCGGCGGCGGCGATCTCGCCGACGGTTTCCTTCTTCACGCGCAGGCCGGTGAGGATCGCCGAGGTCATCGCCGGCGATACTTCGCCGCGCATGATCTGGCGCATCAGATCGACCATTTCGTCGTGGAAGATCTCGCGATGCTCGATCGTCCGCTGCAGGGCTTGTTGGGGCGTGATCGACATGGGTGGCCGTGGATTAAGGAATGAAAGTGCTTGGAAGGCGGCGCGATGCGTCAGGCCGCGCGGGCGAGGAAATTCTTCAGCAGCGCGTGCCCGTGCTCGGTGAGGATGGATTCCGGATGGAACTGCACGCCTTCCACCGGATGCTCGCGATGGCGCAGGCCCATGATCTCTTCGACGGTGCCGTCGTCGTTCTCGGTCCAGGCGGTGACTTCCAGCGCTTCGGGCAGACTGCCCTGGGCCACGACCAGCGAGTGGTAACGGGTGGCTTCGTAGCCGTCGGGCAGGCCGGCGAACACGCCCTTGCCTTCGTGATGGATGCGCGAGGTCTTGCCGTGCATGATCCGGCCGGCGCGGATGACATCGCCGCCGTAGGCCTGACCGATGCTCTGATGACCGAGGCAGACGCCGAGAATGGGAATGCGATGGCCGAGTTCGCGGATCAGGTCGACCGATACCCCGGCCTCGTTCGGCGTGCAGGGGCCGGGCGAGATCACGATGCCGGACGGGTTCAGCGCATCGATCTCCGCGACCGTGAGCTCATCGTTGCGCACCACCTTCACGTCCGCACCCAGCGCCTGCAGGTACTGCACGAGGTTGTAGGTGAAGCTGTCGTAGTTGTCCAACATCAGTATCACGACAGCGGTCTCGCGGAAGCCGGGGGAGCGCGCAATTTATCAGGAAGCCCCGAAAACTTCGCCCCGGCGGAGATCCGGGGCGGCATCGTGCGGCAATACGCGCCCGGATGTCCGACGGCTCAGCGGCGGTCGCCGGGCCTGCGGGTGTCGCGCGACGCACTGCCGCGGGGCGGGCTGCGATCGGACACCGCTTCCGAAGCGGGTTTGGCGGTACCCGGCGTCTGCACGCTCTGGCCCGGGCCGCCCGTACGCGGGGTCGGGCGCACGGTGACGACGAAGCCTTCGCTGGTCTGCGACTCCACTTTCACCCGGAAGGCGTAGTCCGGCGAGGTCCAGGTTTCGCCGACCTTGAACATGCTGCCTTCGTTGTTGGCGCGATTGGCCGGCGGTTTGTCGGCGTCCATGCTCCAGGCCGGCTCTTTCCGCGAGGTGAGCACCTCGTGGATGATCACCGCATCGCCGGCGAGCCGGTTTTCGTAATTGCCTGTGCGTTTGCGCACTTCGACCGTGTAATAGCGGCTCGACTGGTCGGGGTAGCTGAGAATCAGCATCTGGGTATTGGTCGAGCCCGGCAGGCTGATGCGGTCCATCGTCACCGATGTCGCGCCCGTCCGGGCGACGATCGTCCGCTTGCGCGCGGTCGCGACCCAGCCCAAGCGATTGCGCGAATAGACATTGATGTGCTTCGGCAGCGAACCGTAGGTGGCGTTGCCGACCGCGTTGTTCCAGGCATCGCTCATCACGTCCCACGGATTGTCGTAGGGGTCGCTGTCGGCGTCGGAATTGTTGGCGTGCGGCAGGCCGTAGGCGTGCCCCATCTCGTGCGAGAGCGGCGCGAGGTTGCCGAACGACCACGGCGGGTTCCAGGTGGTGCTCCAGCATTTGTTGACGCCGTCGAGCGTGGCGCAGCGGCTGCCGCCCCAGGCGAAGCCGTCGAGGTCGCCGTTGAACATCATGTTGACGCCCTGCACGCCGCCGTTGACAGCGAAGTTGACGTTCGCATCGTGCGCGGCGACGCAGTCGGTGAACAGCTTGCCCAGATCGGCCTTGTCCTTGCCGGCATCGTCCTTGGTCACGTAGACGCTGCGCGGCTGCGGCAGGTCGACCCAGCCGTAGGCCATGCTGCCGGCGAGGTTGATCTGGCCGTAGGACACTTCCTGCCAGTAGTGGTCGAGCTGGCCGATGGCCGTGCCGTACTGCGACTGGAAGAAGCTGAGGGTTTTCTGCTCGGTGGCGATGTCGCTGAATTTGCACATCAGCGTGACCCAACTGGTCACGCCTGTGATCTTCGGGCCGCCTTGCGCAGGCGCGCGGGTCGCGAGGGCTGTGCGGGTGCGCGACGCCGGGGCAATGTCGTCGATCGGCACGATCGCATCGATGACCCGTTGCGCCCGGCCACCGGCTTTCGCGGCGGTGGTGGTGGTCGAGACCGCGATCCGGCGACCGTACAGCGCATACAGATCGTCGGCGGCGCGCAGCGCCTGGTCGGGATCGAGCGCATGGCGCCGACCGGCATCGTCGACCAGGGTGGCCTGGAAACGGGCGCCCGGCCCCTCGCTGGCTTTCGCGGCCGCGCCCGGGTCGCCCCAGACCAGTTCCAGCCGGCCGGTCATGGTGTTTGCGGCAGCCTTGCCGGTGGTGACATCCATGCGTCGGGCAGCATCGGCCTGCATGCCGCAGGCCAGCGCCAGAACGGTGAAAACGCATGCGTGGAGAACGCGCATGGGGTCGCTCCGGTAGGTGTGAGGATAAAGGCAGGGTGCGGCCGGATCGTAGCACCGCCCTCCGCGGCAAGTCCGGACCGATGCCCGGTTCCGGTACGGTCGGCACGGTAAGCTGTCCGGCCAACGCCCGACCGTCCTCCGCCATGCCTTACCTCGAACTCTCCCTGCATTGCCGCGAATCCGAGCAGCCGCGCTACGAGCACGCGCTGGAGGATGTGGGGGCGCTGGCGGTGACCCTGCTGGACGCCGATGCGGAAACGCCGAACGAGCGCGCGATCCTGGAACCGGGCGTCGGCGAAATGCCGATCTGGGGCGAAGTGGCGCTCTCGGCGCTGTTCGCCGAGGACGCCGACCCGCTGCTGCTGCTGGCCGCGCTGGAAGCCTTCGACCCCGGCCTGGACTGGTCGCGAGCCGGCTTCCGCAAGGTCGAGGACCAGGACTGGGAGCGCGCGTGGATGGATCAATACGTGCCGCTGCACTTCGGCGCCCGCACCTGGATCGTGCCGTGGAATCACGATCTGCCGCAAGGCGCCGACGCCGCGGATGCCGCCGTGATCCGGCTCGACCCGGGGCTGGCGTTCGGCTCCGGCACCCATCCGACCACCTCGCTCTGCCTGCAATGGCTGGATGCATTGGCCGCGGGCGGCGAACTGCAGGGGCGGACCGTGCTGGATTTCGGCTGCGGCAGCGGGATCCTGGCGCTGGCCGCGCTGAAACTGGGCGCCGGCCGCGCGGTGGGCGTGGACAACGACCCGCAGGCGATCCTGGCCACCCACGACAATGCCGAACGCAACGGCGTCGGCGAGCGCATCTCGGTGCATCTGCCGGCGGACGAACCCGCAGCGGCCACGTATCCGATCGTCGTCGCCAATATCCTCGCCGCCGCGCTGGATGCGCTGGCCGACACCCTCGCCGCACGGGTCGCACCCGGCGGCCGCATCGCGCTGTCGGGCATCCTCAGCGGCCAGGAAGACGAACTGCTGGTGCGCTACGGCGCCTGGTTCGACGATCTGCAGGTGACCCGCGAGGACGACTGGGTCCGGATCGATGGCCGCCGCCGCTGATGCTGCCGTCGCCCGTGCCGCCGGTAACCGATGCCTCCGTCGCTGTTCGCGAACGGGCGCACGGCTTGCGGCGTTCGACCGTGATTGAATAGCCCGATGTTCATCAACTGCCCCTACTGCCGCACGCTGGTCTCGACCGATCCGGTCACCGACCTGCCGCCGACCCACTGCCCGCAGTGCATGAGCCTGCTGCGTCGCGACGAGACGGTGGAAGACGCGGCGGATACCGAAGGCGACGGCGTGCCGCTGGATCTGGTCGCGCTGATGAATACGCCGATGATGGACATGCCGCGGGTGAGCGTCCCGCAATCGAGCGCCCCGGCGCCGGAAACGGATACGACGCCCGCGGCGCAGGCGGCCGTCGTAACGGATGAGGAAGCGCCGGTCGATCGCCAGCCGGACACGGCGCGCGACAACAGCGCGATCGAATCAGCGCCGGAACCCGGCGACGCCAACGCGACCGATGCCGACACCACGACCGCTCCCGCAACCGTGGCGACGCCACCACCCGCGCCCGGCAAACGCGGATCGCGTGCGATGCCGAGTTTCGCGCGCGTCGCTTCCGCTGCGAACAAGGGTCCGCGCGAACGCTGGATCGTGGCGGTCGTCGTCGCGCTCGCGTTGCTGCTGATCCTGCAACTGCTGCTCGCGGACCGCGCGCGCCTGTCCGCCGATGCGCGCTGGCGGCCGACGCTGCACGTGCTGTGCGCCGCCCTGTTCTGCGAACTGCCGCCGTGGCGCGAACCCGCCGCGTTCACGCTGCTGCAGCGCGACGTGCGGCAGCATCCGAGCGCCCCCGGCGCGCTGCGCGTTTCGGCGACGTTCCGCAACGATGCGCGCTGGTCGCAGCCGTGGCCGCGTTTGCGGCTGACCCTGTCCGACGCCAACGGACGACCGGCCGGCGCGCGCGATTTCCGCGCCGAAGACTATCTGGGCGGGCCGGCCAGCCAGCCCGAACTCGCCAGCGGCGAAAGCGCGACCGTGGCGATGGACATCCTGGAACCTGCGGCGCAGATCGTCGGTTACGATTTCAGCTTCCGCTGACACCGTAGATTCGAATTCGGCGTATCGAATTTCCGCGCGTCGGCTTACGCGAATCGGCTCGCGTGCGCGCAACGCGAAAGCGCAGCATGTCCGGCCAGGACATGCGCGAATCGGCATCGAACACCTACGATCAAGCACTTGCCTGCATCGATGCGCAGAGCCTATCGCCATTCATCGGACAACATCCCCATGCGCCTGTTTTTTCCGCGATTCCTCATGGCAGCCGGCGACCGCCCACGCTAGACTCCCCTCCCCCTTGTCGCCCTGCGACACGGCAACGGCCAGGGATGGGGCCGATGCGACGACGCGCCACCAGAGAGATCCCGCTTGAACGCCGAACGCCATGACCCCAGCACCCGCCAGGCTGCGCGAATCCCATTGCGCGAACATGTCGCCAATTCCGTGCGCCGCTACATCGGCGATCTGAACGGATCGGACGCCGCGAATCTGTACGAGATCGCGCTGCGCGAACTCGAGATTCCGCTGTTCGCCGAAGTGCTGTTGCACTGCGACGGCAACCAGAGCCGCGCCGCGGCGATGCTCGGCATCCACCGGGCCACCCTTCGCAAGAAACTGAAGGACTACGGGCTGGGCTGACCCGAACGCGTCGAACCGATGCGCCCCGTAGGAGGGCCTTCAGGCCCGAGCTCTGCAAGGAGCGCGGCGATCGTTCGGAAAAGCTCGGGCCTGAAGGCCCTCCTACATCGACGTTTCGCTCGCCTTCGCGTTCGATTCGTCGGCGCAGCGCGTCGAAACGGATCGTATCTCGGGCCGTATAATCCGCATTTCCGCCTCCGCATCGCCCCCATGACCCAGCCCCTGCCCAGCGCCACGGTGACGATCCGCCGCGCGCTGTTGTCCGTGTCCGACAAGACCGGCCTGCTCGACCTCGCCCGCGCGCTCGCGTCCCGCAATGTCGAACTGCTGTCCACCGGCGGCACCGCGAAAGCGATCCGCGACGCCGGCCTGCCGGTGCGCGACGTCAGCGAGGTCACCGGGTTTCCGGAAATGATGGACGGCCGCGTGAAAACCCTGCATCCGCTGGTGCACGGCGGTCTGCTGGGCCGCGCCGGCATCGACGATGCGGTCATGGCCGAACACGGCATCGGCGCGATCGATCTGCTGGTGCTGAACCTGTATCCGTTCGAAGCGGTGTCGGCGAATCCCGACAGCACCATGGACGAGATCATCGATAACATCGACATCGGCGGCCCGGCGATGCTGCGCTCCGCCGCGAAGAATTACGCGCGCGTCGCCGTCGCCACCGATCCCGCGCAATACCAGGGCCTCCTCGACGAACTGGATGCGAACGACGGCGCGCTGTCGGCGAAGACGCGATTCGCGCTGTCGGTGGCCGCGTTCAACCGCGTCGCGCAGTACGACGCGTTCATCAGCAATTATCTGTCGTCGATCCAGGACGACGGCAGCCGCGCGCTGTTCCCGGCGCAGAACAACAGCAACTTCGTCAAAGTCATGGATCTGCGCTACGGCGAGAACCCGCACCAGCAGGGCGCGTTCTATCGCGACCTGTGGCCGGTGCCGGGCACGCTGGCCACCTTCACGCAGTTGCAGGGCAAGGAACTCAGCTACAACAACCTCGCCGACGCCGACGCCGCATGGGAATGCGTGCGCCAGTTCGAGGCGCCGGCCTGCGTCATCGTCAAGCATGCGAACCCCTGCGGCGTGGCCGAAAGCGGCGACTGCGCGCAGGCGTACGAACTCGCCTACGCCACCGACCCCACCTCGGCGTTCGGCGGCATCATCGCCTTCAATACGACGCTGGATGCGGCCACCGCGAAAACCATCCTCGACCGCCAGTTCGTCGAAGTGCTGATCGCACCGGACTACGACGACGGCGCGCTGGATTACGCGAAGAAGAAGGCCAACGTGCGCGTGCTGCGCATTCCGCACGGCGACGGCCGCAACAACGTCGACGTGAAGCGCGTCGGCTCCGGCCTGCTGATGCAGACCGCCGACATCCGCGAAGTCTCCGCCGACGAACTGAAAGTGGTGACGAAACTCGCGCCGACCGCCGAGCAGCTCGGCGACCTGCTGTTCGCATGGCGCGTGGCGAAGTACGTGAAGTCGAACGCGATCGTCTACGCGAAGGACAAGCGCACCGTCGGCGTCGGCGCCGGGCAGATGAGCCGCGTGTACTCGGCGCGGATCGCCGGCATCAAGGCCGGCGACGCCGGCCTGGTGGTACCCGGCTCGGTGATGGCCAGCGATGCCTTCTTCCCGTTCCGCGACGGCATCGACGCCGCCGCCGAAGCCGGCATCAAGGCCGTGATCCAGCCCGGCGGCTCGATGCGCGACACCGAAGTCATCGCCGCGGCAGATGAGCACGGCATCGCGATGGTGTTCACGGGCATCCGGCATTTCAGGCATTGATATCGTCCCCGCTCGAGGGGAAACACGACAGCTTTACCGCATACGACAAGAACCGACGCCATGACCCTGCTTCTGCTGTTCCTCGCCGGCCTCGTCCTGCTCCTGCTGGGCGCCGAGCTGCTGGTGCGTGGCGCCTCGCGACTGGCGCTGGCGTTGGGACTGGCGCCGATCATCGTCGGCTTGACCGTGGTGTCGATCGGTACCAGCGCGCCGGAACTCGCGATCAGCGTCGGCGGTGCGCTGTCGGGCACGCCGGATCTGGCGCTGGGCAATGTCGTCGGCAGCAATATCGCCAATGTGCTGCTGATTCTTGGCCTGGTCGCGCTGATCGCGCCGCTGGTGGTGCATCGTCAACTGGTGTGGCTGGACGTGCCGCTGATGATCGCCGCATCGCTGCTGTGCTTCGGCATGGCTGCGGACGGTCGAATCGCACGCTGGGAAGGCGGGGTGCTGGTAGCCTGCGCCATCGCCTACATCGCGTTCCTGATCCGCATGGCACGGCGGCATCCCGAACAGGTGCCGACCGATCCGCAGTTGAGCGAACCGGCGCCGAAGGTCGGTGTCGCCCGTCAATGTCTGTTGATGGCGGTGGGCCTCACGATGTTGATCGTCGGCGCGCGCCTGCTGGTCGACGCCGCAACGCAGACCGCAAGCGCCTTCGGGCTCAGCGATTTCGTGATCGGCCTGACCGTCGTCGCGGTGGGCACGTCGCTGCCCGAGATCGCCACCTCCATCCTGTCCGTGCTGCGCGGCCAGCGCGATCTCGCGGTGGGCAACATCGTCGGCAGCAACATCTTCAACCTGCTGCTGGTGCTGGGCGCCACCGCGATGATCGCCGGCGACGGCGTGCCGGTCACACCTTCGGCGATCCGCTTCGATCTGCCGATCATGACCGCAGTGGCCGTGGCCTGCCTGCCGATCTTCTTCAACGGTCATCGCATCGCACGCTGGGAAGGCGCGCTGTTCCTCGGCTACTACATCGCCTACGTCGCCTATCTGCTGCTGGCCGCCGCCGATCACGCCGCACTGGAAGATTTCCGGCTGGCCATGCAGACCGTGGTCATGCCGCTGACCGTGCTGACCCTGGCCATCGTGACCTGGCGCAATCTCAAGGCACGACGTCTCGCGGACTCGTCCGCATGACGAACGTCGCCGTGAGGGACGCCACCGCAGCGGACTTCGAGCGCATCGTCGCGCTCAATGCGATGTTCGTGGCGGAAACCAGCGCGATGGACCTCGCGCGGCTGCAGCAGCTGCACGCGCTCGCCTTCCATCACCGCGTCGCGGTGATCGATGGCGAAGTCGCCGGCTTCCTGCTGGCGATGCGCGACGGCGCCGCTTACGCCAACGACAACTTCGACTGGTTCGCGGCACGCTATCCGCGGTTCGTCTATGTCGACCGCATCGTCGTCGCTGCCGCAGCGGCGGGGACAGGCATCGGGCGGCGGCTGTACGACGATCTGTTCGATCGCGCGCGGCAGCTCGGCATCGGCGTCGTCGCCTGCGAGTACAACCTCGAACCGCCCAATCCCGTGTCGAAGGCCTTCCACGACAAGTTCGGCTTCAGCGAAGTCGGCAAGCAGCACACTGCTGGCGGCACCAAGCTGGTGTCGCTTCAGATCGCTGATCCTGCGGAATCCACCGCACGATGACATCCACCATCAGCCCAAGGAAACATCGCATGCAACCGCGCTCCTTTTTATCCGCACTCGCATGCGCCACGGCGCTGCTCGCGCTTCCCGTTTCCGCGCTGACGCCGCTGTCCGCGGGCCATGTGTCGGATGCCGAAGCCCTGCGCCTGCTGCGCGAGGTCTATCGCGAAAAGGCGACGCTGAAAGGCGAATGGCCCGCATCCGCCACAGCCGGCCGCCAGGACGAGATCGCACCGACTTCGCGCACGATCTGCGCCGACAGCGGCGCCAAGAACTCCGGCCCGCGCCGCATCGCCGTCTGCACGTCGTTCGCGGATGCCGGCCACGCCCAGTCCGGCGAAGTCGATCTGTTCCTGCTGCTCGATCCGCGGGGCAAACAGACGCAGGCGCGCATCGGCGCGAGCGAACGCGGCGTACAGACCGGCGGCTGGGGCACGCCCGGCGATGTGGGTTTCTTCGAGATCGGCCCGGGCCGTATCGCATTCGCGCTGGACTCGGCATTCACCAACATGGGCTGGACTGTTTCGAACCGCTCGCTGTATCACGCGGAGAGCGACCGTTTCGAATCGTTGCTCACGGTCGGCACCGGTCGCGACAACACCGGCGCCTGCGATCCGGACGAAGATCGCGCCTGCCGTCTCAAGTCGGTGGCGCTGGACTGCAAGCTGGTCGCCAACCGCAGTGGCGGCGGAAAATTCCATCCGCTCGATCTCGTCGTGACCGGCGAGCGGGCCGGCAAGCCGGTGAAGCGCACCATCGCGATTCCCTACCGCAACGGCGCCTACCAGGCATCGCCCGCACTGCTGCAGAAGGAAGGCTGCGACGAAGGCGCTTGAGCGCACGACTCGTCGACTCCGCAACCACACATCCTCTAACGACTCACGAAGAACGCCTCCCATGAAACTCCTCGTCATCGGCGCCGGCGGCCGCGAACACGCCCTCGCCTGGAAGCTTGCGCAGTCCAGGCGCGTCACCGAAGTGCTGGTCGCGCCGGGCAACGCCGGCACCGCCACCGAAGCGAAGTGCCGGAACGTCGATGTGAAGGCGACCGACATCGACGGCCTGGTCGCGCTGGTGCGCGCGGAAGGCGTCGCGGTCACCTTGGTCGGCCCCGAGGCGCCGCTGGTCGCGGGCGTGGTCGACCGTTTCCGCAGCGAAGGCCTGCGCATCTTCGGGCCGACCGCGGCCGCGGCGCAGCTGGAAGGCAGCAAGGCGTTCGCGAAGGATTTCCTCGCCCGGCATGGCATCCCGACCGCGTATTACTCGGTGCATACCGAGGTCGATGCCGCCATCGCCTACATCCGCGACAAAGGCGCGCCGATCGTGGTCAAGGCCGATGGCCTCGCGGCCGGCAAGGGCGTGATCGTGGCGATGACCCTGCAGGAAGCCGAGGACGCGGTGCGCGACATGCTGTCGGGGAATGCCTTCGGCAGCGCCGGGTCGCGGGTGGTGATCGAGGAATTCCTCGACGGCGAAGAGGCGAGCTTCATTTCGATGGTCGATGGCGTCACCGCGCTGCCGATGGCCACGTCGCAGGACCACAAGCGCGTCGGCGACGGCGATACCGGCCCCAACACCGGCGGCATGGGCGCGTACTCGCCCGCGCCGGTGGTCACGCCCGAGGTGCACGCGCGGGTCATGCGCGAAGTGGTGGAACCCACCGTGCGCGGCATGGCCGCCGACGGCGTGCCGTTCACCGGCTTCCTCTACGCCGGACTGATGATCGATGCCGAGGGCGCGCCGAAAGTGATCGAATTCAACGTGCGTTTCGGCGACCCCGAAACCCAGCCGGTGATGCTGCGGCTGGATTCGGATCTGCTGGATCTGGTCGAAGCCGCCATCGACCATCGTCTGCACGCGGTTAACGCGCGCTGGAGCCCGAAGCCCGCACTCGGTGTGGTGATGGCCGCGGCGCATTATCCGGACACGCCGAAAACCGGCGACATCATCCGCGGCCTGCACGTCCCGCAGGCGATCGGCACCAAGGTCTTCCACGCCGGCACGCATCTGGACGACGACGGCAATGTCGTCACCAGCGGCGGCCGCGTGCTGTGCGTCTGCGCGCTGGGCATCACGGTGGCGGCGGCGCAACGCGCCGCGTATGCGGCGATGACGAATATCACATGGGACGGCGAATTCCATCGCCACGATATCGGCTGGCGCGCGATCGCGCGCGAGAGCTGACAAGCGCTTGAGACAGCCTGTTTGAAAACAGCGTGATCGTGCGGCCCTCCAGGGCCGCACCGAGGCTCAACGCCCGCGTTTGGCCGCCTTGGCCGGCGCGTTGTGCTTCGCGAGCTCTTCGATCAGGCTGCGCACCAGCTTGCGCTGCGTCGCCGGCAGTTTGAGGAAGGTTTCGATGGCCAGCTGGTCGTGCGGATTCATCCGCCACTCGCTGCGGTTCTCGCGCACCCGCTTGTCGTCGCCGAACTGCAATTGCTGCGGTTCGAGCGACAGCATCTTGGCCAACGCGCGCAGGTTGGCCTGACGCGGCATCGCACGGCCGTTCAACCAGCCGGAGATCGCCTGCTGGGAAACCGGCTCACCACCGAAGCGGGCCAGGAGTCGAACCAGTTCGGCCGGACTCTCGCTCATACCGGCCTGGCGCAATGCGGCGCGAAGGCGCTCGCTGAAGGCATCTTGTTCCGTTTTCATGCGCCGACCTTAGGGCGGCGTCGCGCGCGATTTGAAAACTTGGCTTGGCTTCGATACTCAATTTATATTGTCGACGGGTACGATCCGGGACGTACGTCTCGCATCGCACTGGCACGCACGACGCGAACCATCAGCCCCGTTTGCCGCCGGTGCCCGACCTGAAGAATTCCTCGATCAACTGCCGCAGCAGCTTGCGCTGCGCGGTCGGCAGACGCAGGAATGCCTCGATCGCCAGCTGATCGCGCGGGTCCAGGCGCCATTCCCCGCGCGTTTCCTTGACGCGTTTGCCGTCGTCCCCGTACTGCAGTTGCTGCGGTTCGACCGACAACATCTTCGCCAGCGCTCTGAGATTGGCCTGCCTTGGCATGGCGCGTCCCTTCAACCAGCCGGAGACGGCTTGTTGGGAAACGGGATCGCCGCCGAAGCGGGCGAGCAGACGCACGAGTTCGACGGGGCTCTCGCCCACGCCCGCCCGTTGCAACGCCGCGCGCAGCCGTTCGCTGAACGCAATGTGTTCATTGCTCATCACCTGACGTTAGGCCGGTGCACGCCGGCGTCGGAAAGTTATGATTTGTACGTTATCAAACTTTTTGTTAGCTTGCTCGCTTCGATGCATGTCCACGCAGACAGGGAGGCGGCGATGTCCACGATATGGACCCGGGACACCGGCAGGGGATTCGGCAAGGGGTTCGGAAGGGAATCCGGAAATGAAATGGGCAGGGAATCCGGCAGCGGCGCGGCGATGGCGCCGTCGCAAGCGGGCGTGGTGCCGGCCGGCCTATCGACAGCCGCCCCGACGCCCGCCCCCGCACGCGCCGAATCCCCTGCGCCGCCATTGCACGCCGCGCTGGATTACTGCGCACGCCGGCTGCTGGCCGCGCTCGACGCCAGCGACAGCACCAGGGTCCAGGCCGGTACGCCGCTGGCGGCGCAACTCACCCCGGCCAGCGACAGTCTGCTGCGCTGGTGGTTCTCGTCCGACACCTGCAAAGCGCGGGCCGACAACTTCCACTTCGCGCAGCGGGAATCGATCCTGCACACGATCCTCGCGTACGAGTTGCTGCACTCGGACGACCCGGCCCAGCTCTACCGGAGCGCCTGCGGGCCGCCGCCCATCACCGGCACGTGCTGTACCGATGCCGCCCGCTACCGCCTGCGGCTGGCGCCCGGCGGCGGCGGCCGCTGGGTGGTGCAGGCCCTGCTGGTGTGGTGGTGGGCGAACGCCGTCGCGCGGGCCGACGACGATGCCTTGGCCGCGAACGAGAGCGTGCTGCTGGTCGCCGCCACGCCTGGCATACGCCGGAATCTGCACAAGGCCTTGTTCGGGCATGCGGATCGCGGTGCGGAGGTGGATGTCGATATCGATGTCGATCGCGGCAGCCTGCTGCGGCATGCGCGGCTGTTCCTGCCGCCCGCGCTGCGACAACCCTTCCGCGATTGGCTGCGGATGCAATCGACGGGCAGCAGCGCTTCGCTGCGGATCATCGAAGCTCCGGGCAGGTATGCCGACAGCCCGGCGTTGACGCTGATCGCGAGGTCCGGCGCAGACGCAGACGCCGCCTCATCGCGGTCCGGCACGGGAATGCAGGTCGACGTGATGCTGAGTGGAGACCCGGCAGCCGCCATCGTCGATGCGCCGCTGGACCGAATGATCCAGCGCGGCGCGGCGAAGCTGCCGATGCTCGAAGCGACCGCGACGCTGCGCCTGCCCCCGCTGCGCCACCTTCTACCGCGCACGGAACCGCCGCGGCGCTGCGGACTGCGGCCGCACCTGTCGCGCTGCCACCCCGCCCTGCTCCGCGCCGGCATCGACGCATTGCGCCGGCGCGAACCCGGCTTCGCGACGCTGGACCCGGCGCGGCGGCCACGGCTGCTGGTGCTGTGCGATGCGCCGGCAGCGCTGTCGGCCGCACGGCGCTTTCTGATCGACCGCGGTTTCTCGCCCGCCAGCATCGCCATCGGCGGCGATCACGCGTGCCGCGACGACATCCGCGCCGTCATCGATACCCTGCCTGTGCCGCGATCGACATTGGCCGATGCCCGGATCTGCGTGGTCGTGGCGCTGCGCACGCATCGCAGTTGCACCGATCCGCTGACTGTCGTCGGCGCAGGCGCCGCGCCGCTGTGGCCGGAGCCGGATTTTGCCGAGGCCCGAACCGAAAACCGCGAGCGCGCGGTGCACCGGCGCGCGCCGCAGAATCTGATCGACGTGCTGTCGGTGATCGAACATCCGCAGTGTCACGCCGCATACGCGCCCCTGCTGCGCGCGGGATTGTGCGCACACGGCGCGCATGCGGGCAGGCGCACGCCCGACCGGCGCGATGCCGCCACCGGACCCGCTGTCGTCGATCACGCCATCGACGATCTGGCCGTCGTCGCACTGCGGGAACACGCCGCCGACTTCGATCTTGCGCTGCCGCTGGCCTGCGCCGATGCCCCGCCGCAGCCGGAGCGCCTGAGCGACCTGCCGCGTCGCGTCCTGCGCATGCGCCACGCGCTGCCGGTGCGCAAGTCGATCCACACGCACGCATGCTGCGACGTCAACGACAGCGGCCTGCGCCGTGCGTTCCTCGAATGCGCCGAGTCCGACCCGGACATCGAAAGCCACGGCCTGATCGATCCCCGGCGGCACGCTGCGGCCAGTCGCGAAGCCTGGCTCGCGCAGGGCTTCGCGACGCGGGTCTGGCCGGAGGCGGTGGTCCGCACCGCGGATCGTGTGTATCTGGTGAACTTCCAGCCGTTCTGTCCGACCCGACGGCCGCCGCCGGACGCGGCCGAGCGCATGTTCGCGCACTGGCTTCGGCGGGCGAACGCATTACCGGCTGCAGAGCGGCAGGATCGGATCTGGTGCCGCGCGACGCTGGCCGCGCCTCTGTTCTGGTCGTGGAAACGCAGCGACGCCAGACTGTCCGCGCTGCTGTCGGAATTGGCCTACGCGGAGGCGCTTGCGCGCAGCGACGACGTCATCGTTTGAACGGCCGCCCTGCATCTCCAGGAGGGCCTTCAGGTGTAGGAGGGCCTTCAGGCCCGAGCTTTTGCGGCAATCACATTTCATGACGAAGCTCGGGGCTGAAGCCCCTCCTACACAAGCGACGCGCGCGGCAATCCATCTCTGCTAGTCTCCGCCGGACATCCGCCGGCGCTCGCCGGTGATCGACCGATCCGCGGAGCGCGCATGGCCTACAACCAGTTCGACCTGTTGCGGCAGCGCCGCTTCCTGCCCTTCTTCGTGGTGCAATCGCTGGGGGCGTTCAACGACAACGTCTATCGTCAGGCGATCATCGGCCTGCTGTTCTGGCTGGGCGTGGACGACCAGCAGCGCACGCTCTATACCAATCTCGCGCCGGCCTTGTTCATTCTGCCGTACTTCCTGTTCTCGGCCACCGCCGGGCAGATCGCGGAAAAACTCGAGAAGTCGCGGCTGATCCGCATCACCACCGCGATGGAGATCGCGATCATGTCGGTGGCGGCGGCCGGTTTCATGCTGCAGAACATGCCGCTGCTGCTGGGGGCGCTGTTCTGTACCGGCGTGCAGTCGGCGCTGTTCGGGCCGGTGAAGTATTCGATCCTGCCGTCGGTGCTCAAGCCGGAGGAACTCACCGGCGGCAACGGGCTGGTGGAGATGGGCACTTCGATCTCGATCCTGGTCGGCATGATCGCCGGCGGCATGATCTTCAAACTCGCCGGCGACTACGGCCCGCACACCGCCGCCGCCGCCATCGTCCTGCTGGCGATGCTGGGCAACGCCGTGAGCCGCCTCATCCCGACGGTGGATGCGGGTGCGCCGGACCTCAAGGTCCACATCAATCCGATCCCGGAATCGCGCCGGGTGCTGAAGCTGGCGCGCAAGCAACTGGCGGTGCGCAACGCGATGCTGGGCGTATCGTGGTTCTGGTTCGTCGGCACCATGCTGACCGCGCAGCTGCCCAGCTACGCCAAACTCAATCTCGGCGGCGACGAAACCCTGTATCTGGTCGCGCTGGGCGTGTTTTCGGTCGGTACCGGCATCGGCTCGCTGCTGTGCGAGAAGCTGTCGGCGCGCACGGTGGAGATCGGCCTGGTGCCGCTGGGCGCGTTCGGCATGAGCGTGTTCCTGTTCGATCTGTATTTCGCGCGCAGCGGCACGGCGGCGGTCACCGGGCTGGATGTGGCCGGCTTTCTGGCCCAGCCGGGCGGCTGGCGGGTGACGTTCGATCTCGCCGCGGTCGGCATGTTCACCGGCTTCTTCCTGGTGCCACTGTTCGCACTGATCCAGAGCCGCACGCCGCGCAGCGAATTGTCGCGGGTGATCTCGGCGGTCAACATCCAGAACGCATTCTTCATCGTCATGGCGGCGGTGCTGGGCATCGCGCTGCAGATGGAGCAGCTGAAGATCGGCGACACCGTGCTGCCCATGCCGGGCCTGAGCATTCCGCAGTTGTTCCTGTGCCTGGCGGTGGCCAACACCCTGGTGGCGATCTGGATCTTCACGATCGTCCCGGAATTCCTGATGCGCTTCCTCAGCTGGATGCTGGTGCGCTCGCTGTACCGGCTGCGGCTGCACGGCATCGAGAAGCATGTGCCCGACGAAGGCCCGGCGCTGATCGTCTGCAACCACGTCAGCTACATGGATGCGCTGATCCTCTCGGCCAGCATTCCGCGTCCGGTGCGCTTCGTCATGTATTACAGGATATTCAATGTGCCGGTGATGAGCTGGATCTTCCGCACCGGCAAGGCCATTCCGATCGCCGGCGCCAAGGAAGATCCGGTGGTGATGCGGCGCGCGTTCGAGGAGATCGACGCGGCGCTGGCCGACGGGCAGATCGTGTGCATCTTTCCCGAGGGCGCGTTGACCCGCGACGGCGGGATCGCGCCGTTCAAGGCGGGCGTGGAACGGGTGCTGGCGCTGCGGCCGGTGCCGGTGGTGCCGATGGCACTGAAGCACATGTGGACCAGCATGTGGAGCAAGCGCGACGGCCGCCTGCGCCAGATGCGGGTGCCGCGCCGGTTCCGCGCGCATATCGAAGTGGTGGCCGGCGAGCCGGTGGATGGCCGCACGGCCACCGCCGCTGCGCTGGAAGCCCGGGTCAGGGCGCTGCGGGGAGAGGACGCCTGATTGCGACGGGTGGCGCATTCCGACCTGCCCTGCGGACTGCGACGGCGATTTGAAACAGCCGAATCCGGCACTGCGATTGCGCCGGACGGCGGAATGGGCACAATGAGGCCATTCCGCACCACATCCTGCGGGCCGGCCAATGGCTGGCCCGCTACGCTTCCCGTCCTCCCGTTCCCCTTCGCTGACGATTCCCGGAGATTCACCATGAACACCACCGCCGCACCCGGCAACATCCCCAATCATCTGGCGTGGGCGATCATCGCGACCGTGCTCGCGACCTGCCTGTGCTGTCCGCTCGGCCTGCTGGGCATCGTCGCCATCGTCCAGTCCAACAAGGTCAATACCCTGATCAACCAAGGCGATTTCGACGGCGCCCGTCGCGCGTCCGACAGCGCCAAGACCTGGTGCTGGGTCGCCACCGCACTGGCCATCATCGGCGTGCTGATCAACGCGGTGTTCCTGGCGTCCGGCGGCATGGAAAGCTACACGCAGTACATGCAGCAGATGCAGGAATTGCAGAACCGCTGATCATCAAGCTGATCGTCCGGCTGATCGCCCACCGGCAGCGGCCCCCATCGGGCCGCTGTCCGTCGCCCGGATGACCCGGTTAGTGGTCATCCGGACGTGATGGCCAAGGCGACACCCCGGACCGGCGCCTACGCTGCATCCTCTTCAGATCCGACTCCGAACCATGTCCTTCCCGCCGAACGGCCCATACGCCAGCAACGAATTCGTCCCGAACAATCTGGTCTGGGCGATCCTCACGACCCTGTTCTGCTGCCTGCCGCTGGGCATCGTGTCCATCGTGTATGCCACCCAGGTGGATGGTCTTCGCGCCGCGGGCGATTTCGCCGGTGCGCGCATCGCGGCGGACAAGGCGCGCTTCTGGGCGATCCTCTCTGCCGTAACGGTGCCGATCTTGATCGCGCTGTGGTTCGTGCTGTTCGGCGGACTGGCGGTACTGGGCAGTCTCACGAATGGCTGAACGGTCCGCCATGCTGTCGCGTCCGGCGACGGCCATCGCGGCCGCGGCCGCGCTGGGTGCGGCGAGCGTCGGTATCTGGCTGTTGCGCAACTACGACCCGAACCTGCCGAACAATCTCTTCCCGCCGTGCATATTCAAGGCCTTCACCGGTCTGCATTGCATCGGCTGCGGGCTGACCCGCGCATTGCATGCGCTGGTCCATGGCGACATCGCCGGCGCGTTCGCCATGAACCCGCTGGCGATGCTGGTGCTGCCGCTGATGCCGCTGATGGTGCTGGACGCGCGCGGCCTCACGCCGATGCGGCTGAAGCCGTTCATGTCGGTGGTGATGATGCCGAAGCTGTGGCTGGTGGTGTTGCCCGCCTACTGGATCGCTCGCAATCTGCCGTGGTGGCCGTTCACCTGGCTCGCGCCGGGTTGAAGCCGTGACCGCGCCGCGTCGTTCATCCGACCGGTGCTAGCCTCCCGGCGATGTCTCTCCCCGGCCGCACCTTCCTGTTTCTGCTGTCGCTGTTCTCGGCGTGCTGGCTGTGGCCGGCCGATGCACGCGCGCAGCAGCAGACGAACCGCTGCACCGGACCCGCCGGCAATACGATCTACACCGACCGCGCCTGCGCCAGCATCGGCGCCAGCGACCGGCTGCCGCGCGGCACCGCAAGCCTCGCGTATCGCCAGCGCCGCGGCGGCTGCGCGCGCACCGTGCAGGAACTGATCTACGAAATCACCACCGCGATCGACACCCGGGACGTGAACCGCCTTGGCGCGGTGTATCACTGGGTCGGCCTGAATGCCGCAAGCGGCGACCGCATCCTCGATCGCCTGCAGACCATCGTCGACCGGCCGCTGGTCGATATCGTGCCGCTGCGCGCCGCGCGTGCGCCCATCGTCGCCGATGCCGCCATCGAGCCGCCGATCGCGCCCGCCGCCGTGGCTCCGGCTACGGCGGCAACCGCATCGAACCCGCCGACCATCGCCCGGAACGCCGAAACAACCGGCGTCGGAACGAGCGGCGGCGAGCCGCCGGTTTCGCGTCCGCCCGTGCGCCGCGCACCCGTCGGTCTGCGCCTGCAACAGACCCTGGGCAAGAGCGCCGCTCCGTCGCAGACCACGCTCGGTCTGCGCAAACACCTCGATTGCTGGTGGATCACGCTGTAGTCCCGCGCCGCAGCTCCGGTCGGATAGTGAGCCCGCGCCGATTGTTCTGAGACGGTATCGGCGATATCGCGAAAACATGCTGCAACGCAGCTTGCGCAGGGTCCTGCCGCATGCAAACCATATCGGCGGGCAAGGTGTCCGGGCCATCCTCGACAACCATCATTATCCCGACATTGCACATTCGGCTCGGACGCCGCAATGGAAGGACCAGGGAGAGGCACTCGATATGAAGCGTTCAATGATGTTCATCGCCATCGGCACGGTGGCGGCGGTGGGTTTCGCCGCGTTCGCCACGCAGGCCGCAAAACAGCCGCTGTTCTCCAGCATGAAGGCCACTCCGGCCGGCCTCAGCGGCGACGCCAGCTATCGCGCGCTGGCCGAAAGCCGCGCCACCGAATCGCTGCAGCTGGTGCAGGCCGACGCCTCGCAGATCAGCGCCGACAGCGACACGCTGCAGCTCGGCCTGGGCGACACCGGCACCGCGCACATGCGCTACAGCAAGCGCAATCCCGACGGCACCCAGGTGTGGTACGGCAATCTCGGCAAGGATTTCGGCCTGATCGACAGGCTGAGGGGCAAGGCCAGCGGCGAAATCGCCGACGACCCGAACAACTCGGTGATGATCGTCCGCAACGGCGACAAACTCACCGGCACCCTGCGGGTCAAGGGCGAGCTGTACTCGCTGCGCCCGCTGCGCTCCGGCGGCCACGCCATCGCGCGCATCAACGAAGCGAAAATGCCCGCCGATCACCCGGCCGCGTACAACTTCCTGCCGCACATCGACATGACCAAGGCCGTGCGCGCAGAGCGCGCCACCGACGTGGGCACCAAGGCGATCAGCGTCATCCGCATCATGGTGGTGTCCACGCAGTCGGCCGTGAACGCCAGCGGCGATATCGCCGGCCTGGTCAATCTGGCCGTGGCCGAAACCAATCAGGGTTACGCGAACAGCGGCGTCGAAATCACCATGCAGTTGGCCGGCCAGTACACGACCACCTATACCCAGTCCGGCAGCTTCAGCACCGACCTGTCGCGCTTCCGCGGCACTGCCGACGGCTACATGGACAACTTCCACGCCACCCGCAACTCGGTCAGGGCCGACGTGATGATGCTGCTGATCAACAACAGCTCGTCCTGCGGCCTGGCGTCGGGCATCGGCTCCACCGCCGCCACTGCATTCGCCGTTACCCACTACGGCTGCGCCACCGGCTATTACTCGTTCGGTCACGAGGTCGGCCACCTGCAGTCGGCACGCCACGACATCGCCACCGACGGCTCCCTCACCCCGTACGCCTATGGCCACGGTTATCGTTCGCCGACCAACGCCTGGCGCACGATCATGGCCTACGCCTGCACCTCCGGCAGCTGCCCGCGCATCAACTACTGGTCCAACCCCGCCAAGACCTACGGCGGCCAGGCCATGGGCAACACCACGCGCGCGCACAACCAGCGCGTACTGAACACCACCAAGGGCACCATCGCCGCATTCCGCTGATCGCGGCATCGACGACGCAATACCGGACGGGACCGCATGGTCCCGTCTTTTTTTGCGCCGCGGCCGCGCACTGTCGGCTTTGCGGCCGCATCGCCTAAAATGCGGCGATTCCACCCTCAGCGCGGACCTCGACATGACCCAGCGTTACCCCGAATGGATCTGGCACAACGGCAGGATCAAGCCATGGGCCGAGGCCACCACCCACGTGATGTCCCACGTGGTGCACTACGGATCGTCGGTGTTCGAAGGCATCCGCTGCTACGACACGCCCAGCGGCCCGGCGATCTTCCGCCTCACCGATCACAACAAGCGGCTGTACGCCTCGGCCAAGATCTACGACATGGCGATGCCCTACGGTTTGGACGACATCAACGCCGCGTGTCGCGACGTGCTGAAAGCCAACGATTTCACCACCGACTACCTGCGCCCGGTTGCCTATCGCGGCCTCGGCGGTTTCGGCCTGTCGGCCGACACGCCCACCGACATGGCGGTCGCCACCTGGAAGATGGGTCAGTACCTCGGCGCGACCGTGCTGGAGGAAGGCATCGACGCCTGCGTTTCCAGCTGGCAGCGCTTCGCGCCCAACACCCTACCCGCAGGCGCAAAGGCGGGCGGCAATTATCTGTCCGGTCAACTGGTCGCACGCGAAGCGCGCCGCCTCGGCTTCGGCGAAGGCATCGCGCTGGCCTCGACCGGCCTGCTCAGCGAAGGCGCCGGCGAGAACCTGTTCCTCGTGTTCGACGGCGCGCTGCACACCACTCCGGTCAGCGCCGCGCTGCTCAACGGCCTGACCCGCAACACCATCATCACCCTCGCCCGCGACGCCGGCATCGAAGTGTTCGAGCGCGATCTGCCGCGCGAGTATCTATACCTGTGCGACGAACTGTTCATGTGCGGCACCGCCGCGGAGATCACCCCGATCCGTTCGGTCGACGGCCGCCAGGTCGGCGCCGGCAAGCCGGGTGCGCTGACGCGGCGTCTCCAGGAGTTGTTCTTCGGGTTGTTCAATGGCAAGACTGCGGATAAGTATGGGTGGTTGGAGCGGGTGTAAACGTTGTTTTGTTTAGGTTGTGCGGGTAAGGCTTGGAACTTTTTCGCGCTGGGTGCGCGAGTTACTTTCTTTGGCGCAAAGAAAGTAACCAAAGAAAACACTCAATGCCGAAGCGAACCTGCCAACTGAAATGTGGCCGGGATTTTTCGATGAGGCGTCCTGCCTCATCGAAAAACGGCGCACATCCTGTGCGCCGCCCTCCGGGTCTACGATCTCGATCCAACCGTGCGATGACTTTGATATCGGCAGGACAATGCCGTTTCCGGTGTTCAACATAATCTGGTTGATTCCAACGGGAATTGGAAACCTGTGCGAGACGAAGGATGCCAAAAACAGATGCGACTTGATCGCATGCCAGTAAGTGGCTATCGTCCAAACGGCGTTGCAGACAACGCGTATTTATCCCCTGCTCGAAAACCCATAGGGCGATGCACAGGATGTGCATCGTTTTTAGATGAGGCATGGATGCCTCATCGAAAAATTCCGGCCATACATCCGGCGGCAGATGTGCTTCGGCACTGAGTGTTTTCTTTGGTTACTTTCTTTGCGCCAAAGAAAGTAACTCGCGCACCCAGCGCGAAAAAGTTCCAAGCCTTACCCGCACACTATCACTCGAAAAAGATAGACAGCACGACGAAACCTTCGGCGCGACGTAGCGCGTAGGGTGGGGTGAGCGCAGCGATGCCTACCCGAACCTCAGGCAAACCTCGAATACACTGAGGTGGTGTTATCACTCCGTTCAACGCCCACTTGGTTTTGTGTGTCGGGATGGTGGGCATCGCTGCGCTCACCCCACCCTACGCAAACCCGTCGATCAAACCCCGAACGTCAAAGTCGCGACGACACCACGCTCAACCCCCGGCACCACCCGCACCCGCCACCCATACAGCACGCACAAACGACGCACGATCGACAACCCGATACCGCCGCCCTGCGTATGCTCGGCATGACTGCCGCGATACCCGCGCTCGAACAACCGCGCCGCATCCTCGGCACTGAGCCCGGGACCGCTATCGATCACATCGACAGCGTTGTCGCCCAGACGCACGATGATCTCGCCCTGCTGCGTGTACTTCACCGCATTGCCGATGAGATTGCTGAGCGCCACGGTGACCGCGGATTCCGGCGCATCCACCACCACTTGGCCAGCGGCGCCTTCCACCCGCAGCGTCAGCGGTTTGCCGCCCAGTTGGGTGCGATGCGCATCGAGCAGTTGTTCGGCCAGCTTGCCGACGTCGGCAGCGCCGTGGCCGCGTTCGTTGCGCGACAGCAGCAGCAGCGCGCTGATCAGGTCGGTGCACTGCTGCTCGGCGCGCTGGACGCGCTGCAGGCGGGCGCGGGTCTTGTCGTCCAGATCGGGCTTGGACAGCAGCAGCTCCGATGCGCCGCGAATCACCGCCAGCGGCGTGCGCAGTTCGTGACTGACATCGGCGTTGAACTCGCGGTCGCGCTTGACTACATCGGTGAGGCGCGCCGCGTAGTCATCCAGGGTTTTCGCCAGCTCGCCGACTTCGTCTTCGGCGAAATGCGAGGCCAGCGCTTCGGGCTCGGCGCTGCGGCCGGAGCGGCGCAGGCGGCGCGCCAGCTCGGTCACGGGGCTCATCACCCGCGATGCGGCCCACATGCCGACCAGCAGCGACAGCAGCGTGAACACGCCGACGCTCAGCATCAGGGCCTGGTTCAAGCGCGCCTGGCTCTCGCGTTCTTCCGCGATGTCGTAGGTGAGGAAGAACCAGTATTCCGGATCCTTGCGCACCGCGATCTTGTAGACGCGCGTGGCGCCGGTGATCGGATCGACATTGGTCAGCTCATGAACGCCATTGGGCAGAGGGCGCCATTCCGGCGGCACGCGATCGATCTTGCGGGTGCTGAACTGGCGCCCCTGGATCTTCTCGAACGGAACGCCGATGACATCCGGGTTGCTGTAGAAGCCGTCCGCGAACGTATCGTTATTCTTGGTCAGCGCGGCCGCGATGACGGTGTTCTCGACGCGATTGCGCAGGTAAACCGTGCTGGCCGCGATCAACGATGTCAGCCCCAACCCCAGCAGCAGGAACGACAGGATGATGCGGCTGCGCAGCCGTCGGCGATACGCAGGTTTACGGCGCCGCTGCGGTTCCTTCTCAGGCGCCGGCATCGGGTACGGCGATGCGGTAGCCGATGCCGTGACGGGTCTGGATCAACGGCACGTCGAACGGCTTGTCGACCATCGCGCGCAGCCCGTGGATATGCACGCGCAGGCTGTCCGAATCCGGCAGCTCCTCGCCCCACACCCGGGTTTCCAGTTCCTGGCGGGTGACCACCGCGGGCGAAGCTTCCATCAGCGACTGCAGGATCTTCAGCGCGGTCGGATTGAGCTGCAGCAGCTTGCCTTGGCGACGGACTTCGAGGGTGTCGAGGTTGTATTCCAGGTCGCCCACTTCCAGCACCCGGGTCTGTTTGCCCTTGCCGCGCCGCGACAGCGCATTGAGCCGGACTTCGACTTCCTGCAGCGCGAACGGCTTGACCAGATAATCGTCGGCGCCGGAGTCGAACCCCGCGACCTTGTTGTCCAGCGTGTCGCGGGCGGTGAGCATCAGCACCGGCGTCTGTTTGCGGGCTTCGGTGCGCAGCTTGCGGCAGACTTCCAGGCCGTCCATGCCGGGCAGGTTGAGGTCGAGCACGATCGCGTCGAATTCGTGGACGATGGCCAGATGCAGGCCGGTGATGCCGTCGGCGGCGAAATCGACGGTGTGGCCGCGGTCTTCTAGGTAATCGCCCAGATTGGCGGCGATGTCCTGGTTGTCTTCGATCACGAGTATGCGCATGGGCGGTGAATCCTCAGAGGTGCTGCTGTGACCGGCCGGCATCCGTTCGGTTCCCGGCCGGGCACCGACGCGTGCGGGGCAGCGCGTGCGCAATTCTGGCATACGCGCCCACGCGACACAGGTCCGGCGGCGCACCGCAGATCGCGCAATGCGTCCTGCAACGCGGCTTGCGATACGCCCGACGAACGCACGAAAAAAATGGCCCGGGCGACGCTTGCCGCCCGGGCCGAAAAACAGGGTGTAACCCCGATTACCGGTTCTGCATCGCCCACTGACGAGGAAGGTGGTGTCAGATTCGGTCCCGACACGCTACGCCGGCATCGATTAAAGCGTCGTTAAAGCCAGATGACGGTCGATACCCCGGGACCCGGAATCAGATTTTTCTTTTTGCGGGGACTTTGCCGCTTTTCGCGCCTTTTGCGAGCAATTCGATGATTTTACCGGCGATATCCACGCCGGTGGCGGCCTCGATCCCTTCCAGGCCGGGCGAGGCGTTGACCTCCAGCACCAGCGGGCCGCGGTGGGAACGGATCAGGTCGACCCCGGCCACGCCCAGGCCCAGCCCCTTGGCGGCGCGGATCGCCACCTCGCGCTCGTCGTCGCTGGCCAGTACCGCTTCGCCGGTGCCGCCGCGATGCAGGTTCGAGCGGAAATCGCCTTTCGGCGCCTGCCGGCGCATCGCCGCGACCACTTCGTCGCCGACCACGAAACAGCGCAGGTCGGCGCCTTCGGCTTCGGCGATGAATTCCTGTACCAGGAAATTGGCGTAGAGCCCGCGCAGGGTTTCGACCACGCTGCGCGAGGCGGAGGGCTTCTCGGTGAGGATCACCCCCGCGCCCTGCGAGCTTTCGTTGAGTTTGATCACGTGCGGCGGCGGACCCAGCATCGACAGCAGGTCGACGGTGTCGTCGGGGTTGTCGCCGAACACGGTCGCCGGCATGCCGATGCCCTGCGCCGCCAGCAACTGGTGGGCGCGCAGCTTGTCGCGGGCGCGGGCGATGGCATCGGCGCGGTTGGGGGTGTAGCTGCCCATCAGTTCGAACTGGTGCAGCACCGCGGTGCCGTAGCGGGTGATGGACGCGCCGATCCGCGGCAGCACGGCCTGGTAGCCGGTGAGCGGGCGGCCTTTGTAATGCATGTCGAAACCACTGGAGACGATGCGCATGTAACAGCGCAGCGGATCGAGCACGCGCGCGCTGTGCCCCTGCTCGCGCGCGGCTTCCACCAGCCGGCGGGTCGAGTAGAGCTTGCTGTTGCGGGACAGGATGGCGAGCTTCATGCGGCGCTCCAGGCGCAGGCGGACGACGGCGACAGCCTGCCGCGGGATTGATGACGGTTCCCGCTCGAAGCAACGCAGGGATGCGTATGTTACGCGCGGGGCCGACCACGACGCGCGCGCATCCGCCCCAAAAGAAACGGCGGCCTCTCGCGAGGTCGCCGTTTCGATTCAAGAGCGCGTGCCGGGTAGTGCGTAAGCCGCTCCGCCGGCAGTGCCCGCCCCGGGATCTCGCGGGACGGCGGCGATCAGCCGCAGGTGGTGTAACAGGAAATCGAGCCGAACGCGTAGTCGTCGGCGGCCTCGTTGAACTCGTCGCCGCACGCGCCCAGCTGCGAGTTGTGGTCGCGGTTGCAGACGTCGTGGTCCAGACAATCCTGGTACCACGCGCCGACGCCGTCGGCCACGCCGCAGCCCGCGCCGCAGCGGCCCGCGCACGAACTGGCGCTGCAGCCGTAACGCACGCTCTTGGCGGAATAACCGTGCGCCGGGCAGTAGTCGTGCGAGGACGAACGAGTGAACGCCACGTCGTCGTCGCAGACGTTGGCGATGCTGCGCAGATTGGTGAAGCTGCCGCCGCTTCTTTCGCTGCAGGCGGCCGCCACGACTTCGAGGCCTTTACCGGTATCGCGTGCGAACGGCAGGCGCGGCTCGGGCAGCGTCGGGGCCGAAGGCTCGATCTTCGTGGCGTCGTCGCGACGCACGACCCATTCCGGCGCGAACTTGCGGCCCAGCGGGACTTCGGAATACATCTCCGCCAGACGCCACAGGAAGTCCTTCGACTTCGGCATCCGCTGCATGTCGCCCTGGTCGCTGAGCGCGCGGCCCAGTTCGTTCTGGAAGGTACGCAGCACGGCGCGGTCGGCCTCGTCGATGACGACGCGCTCGACCGTGCGTACGGTCATCGTGCCTGACGCATAGTCGATCTCGTGATCGATCAGCGCACCGTTCACCTCCAGGCGCACACGAACGCGTTCGGGCGCGACGCCCGCGGCAGCGGCCTTGCCGGCGGACAGACTGGTGGTCTGGAACGACAGCGCACCCGACGGCGTGCGCATGTCGCCGGCGATATCGTCGCTGGCCAGGGCCTTGGCGGCAGTGGCGCGCATGCGCAACTGGCCGGGCTCGGCCGGCACTTCAGGCGCATAGGCAGGATCGGTGGACGGCGACGCGGCCGCGACATCGCGACTCTGCCACGCACCCAGCACCAGCAACGACGCGCATGCGCCGGCCACGAAAATGGATCGGAAAGAACTATTCAACGAACTTCTCCTTGTCAATGAATGGTGAGGCCGAGCCGATGCGCGCACAGCGTCGCACCGGCCGGCGCCGCGGTTCCCCGCCGCGCACCAGGCCACTTGTCGCCTGGATCACCGGACGCCCCCGTGCCCGGATGCCCGCAGTGTGCGGGAATACCGCTGCGTATGGCAGAGGCACCCGACGACCGGCCTGCACATCAGCCTATGGAATGACGACCGCACGGGCACTGCATGAACCCGCCGGGAGTTCCGTGTCAGCGCTTGCCCAACCTCCGCGCATTCGCGGTGGCGATGCGGTGATACGGCGCAAGTCCCGCACCGAGCAGACCGGCAACAGGATTTACCACCGGAATGCTGCCGTGCGACATCCCCATCCAGGGCGCCCACATCGCGCGCATGAACGACTGCGCCATCGCCATCTGCTGCTGCATCGCGTATGCGGTCATCGCCACCGCCGATTGCGACGCGGCCTGCCATTTCTCGCTGCTCATCCGCGAGAGTTCGTTGCGATCGGAGCGCGACGGCACCGCACCCGCCAATGCCAGCCGCATGAGCCTGTTGGACACGATGCCCGGCACCACGGCGTTGATCTCTGCGACCTGCCGGCCGATGCGAAGTGTTTCGTCGATGCTTTTCATGGAAGCGTTCCCGCTGCTGCGATGCAGCATCCTGCGCCGCGCATCGTGAACGCCGTATCCGTTCCGTGGACGAACTCGACGGTCTTGGAACGATCCGGTGGCATCCACAAGCATGCCGATTGCATGTCGCCATCGTGCGCGGCATGCGTAATGCGCGTGAGGATTCCGTTCGATACGCACGGGATGCCCGTCGCGCATGGGTTGCGGAGCTGGCACGCGACTTGCGCAGGTATTCCATAGCTGCGGCATCAAGCCGCGGCCTTCCCCCATCGCAGGACATTCCCCATGAACGAACACGACAAGCGAATCGACAAGGATCTGGACAAGGATCTCAACCGCGATCCGATCACCGGCGCAACGGGCTCGCACCCGGTCGGTACCGGCATCGGTGCGGCCGCGGCCGGCGCTGCAGGCGCAGCCATCGGCGCAGTCGCGGGTCCGGCAGGCGCGCTCGCAGGCGCAGCGATCGGTGCCGTCGTCGGCGGCCTTGCCGGCAAGGGCGTCGGCGAAGCCGTCAACCCGACCGCCGAGGATACCTACTGGCGCGAGCAGTATTCGCGTGAGCCCTACTACGCGAAGGATTACACCTACAACGACTACGCCCCGGCGTATCGCACCGGCTACGAAGCGCGCTCGCAATATGCGGATCGCAGCTTCGACGATATCGATGCGGACCTGCAGCGCAAGTACGACGCCACCCGCGGCGAATCCACGCTGCCGTGGGATCGTGCCCGTCCGGCCGCCCGCGCCGCGTGGGATCGCATCGAACGCGCCGTTCCGGGCGACTTCGATCGCGACGGCAAGTAAAGCGTCGACCGCAGGCGGCGCGTTTTTCGCCCGCTTGAACGAAAAGAGGGGCGGCGCAAGCCGTCCCTCTTCGTGCGTCGACCGATCCCATGTCGCGATGCATTCTGCATCGGCTCGGTCGGCAATGTTTTGAGAATGCGCTGCTCCGCAGCGTGGGTCATCGCTCGTCGATTTCACCGAAAGCTCTCCACACAAGGCGCATCGTCATGACCAAATCCACTCTGTTCGTCGCACTCGCATTGACCGCATCCGTTTGGGCGATGCCGACGCATGCCCAGAATGCGTCTCTCGCGGACGCTGCCAATCTGCCGACTTCAACGACGGGCATTGCCGGACAGCTGCGTGCGCAGATACTGCTCGACCGCGCCCGGTTTTCCCCAGGCGAGATCGATGGCCGCGTCGGTTCCAATCAGCGCCGCGCGGTGCGCGGCTATCAGCTCGCACGCGGCCTGCCCGGCACCGGCGAACTCGACGCCGAGACCTGGGCGGCACTCAACGCCGATGCGCCAGCCGCAGTGATCGCTTACACGTTGACCGCGGAGGACGTGGGCCAGGCCTTCGCCAAACTGCCCAAGGGCATGCTGGAACAGAGCAAACTCAAGGCGCTCGGATTCGAGTCCATCGAAGAGGCTTTGGGCGAACGTTTTCACGCCAGCCCCGCCCTGCTCAAACAGCTCAATCCGAATACGGATTTCGGCAAGGCCGGCACGCAGATCCAGGTGCCCAACGTCACCGATATCCCCGCGCTGCCGAAAGCATCGAAACTGGTCGTCGACAAATCCGATTCCACGCTGACCCTGCTCGACAGCGCCGGCAAACCGGTCGCCCAGTTCCCGGTATCGTCGGGCAGCGAACGCGATCCGCTGCCGATCGGGGAATGGAAAATCGTGGCGACCGCGGTGAATCCCACCTATCACTACAACCCCAAGTTGTTCTGGGACGCCGATCCGAGCCACACCAAAGTCACATTGGCGGCAGGCCCGAACAACCCGGTGGGCACCCGCTGGATCGACCTCTCCAAACCGCACTACGGCCTGCATGGCACGCCCGCGCCGTCGAGCATCGGCAAACGCCAATCGCATGGCTGCGTGCGCCTGACCAATTGGGACGTCGAGCGTCTGGCGGCAGCGGTAGACTCCTCGGTTCCTGTCTTGATGCAGGAATAGCGGGCGAGAGGCCACGCGCGGCGGACCCACGGGTCCAGTGCGCGGCTGGCGACGCGGTAACCTCCCCAGTGCGTAGCGTGACGCAGGAGTAATGGATGAAATATCTGGGCGTGCTGATCATCGGAATGTTGCTGGGCGCGCTGGCGTATCGCGAGGTGGCCATGTGGCGCGCACCGACGCCATCGCAGTCCGTGGATTGTCGCCGCGACTGCCCGGCGAACGATCCTGCGACCGCGCTCGATGCACAGGAGCCGATCCCGGCGCCGCCCACAGTCGCTACGCAAAATCGTGTTGGTGAAACTCCAATCGCGGCCACTCCGGGCATCGATCCTTCACGTCGCGAGCCGGTTGCCGTTGTCGGCGCCGAACTCTCACCCGCAGACCTGTTGATCCCGGTCCAGGGCACGTCTGCCACCGAACTCACCGACACCTTCGTCGACGCGCGCAGCGAAGGGCGATCGCACGACGCGATCGACATCATGGCGGCTGCGGGAACACCGGTGCTCGCAGTGGCGGACGGACATGTCGAGAAACTGTTCGACAGCGCACGCGGCGGCTTGACGATTTACCAGTTCGAGCCCAGCGGCCGATACGCCTACTACTACGCCCACCTGCAGCGCTACGCCGATGGCCTTGCCGAAAAGCAATCGATCAAACGCGGCCAAGTGATCGGTTATGTCGGCAGCACCGGCAATGCCGACCCCGCCGCCCCGCATCTGCACTTCGCGATTTTTCTTCTGGGCCCGGACCGTCGCTGGTGGGAGGGCACCGCGATCAATCCGTATCCGGCTCTGGCGCGAAGCCAAGGTGCGCTGAAATAGCCGCTCGGGTTTTCGTGGTGCTCCATTTCATCGAACCAGCCGGTCGCTTCGGTCCAGGAGACAAAGCCTCCGTTTGTTGCAACGCAGCCGATCCAGACACAACCTCTCCGCGCAACACGCGCGACGGATAAGTTCAGCGCCAGGACCGGACTGCTCCAGGTCGTCCCGTTACTTGAATCAGTGGAACGGCGGCGGGCTGATAGAACTGGGCATCCGTTGAACGATCGTCGCACTGCGCCCCGCTGATCGGCTGCACCAAGCCGGCGTGGACCCTGCTCCCGCAGCTGAAGTATCCTCGGCTTGACCTCGCACGCAACGAATTCCGTGGCGGCGACGTTCAGCTCAGGGGGACTGGGATGGCAAGGAAGAAGTCCGGCGCAGGATTGTGGTGGATCGTTGGGATCATCGTCGTCATCGTCATGGTGCCCCGGGAAGTATGGATCGGGCTTGGCGTTCTCGGTGCGATCGCGCTTGGCATCTACGTGTTCATCAAATGGCAGGCGGGCTCAAAAGCTGCTTCGAAGGCTGTGCCGACCGACCAGCCGACGCTCGCGGAGCTCATGTCGAGCCAAAACCCATCACGCGGCAAGGCGCAGCGGCTGCCTCCACGGCCCACTGCCAAACCAGGCCGGAGCGCGCCTCCGGCCGACCCGTCCAGTCCAACCATGCCCAAGCACGTGCTACCGGTCGATCGGGCCATCGCGCTTCCGCCCGCTCCCAAGCCCATCGCCTCCCCGCATAAGCTACGGCCGGACAGCACGTTTTCTTACGGTTCTGGCACGCCCCCCGCCACTCCCAGCCACCCGGCCAGCCCGCCCGTCCCCGAACACGTGCTACCGGTCGATCGGGGCATCGCACCTCCGACCGCTCCAAAATCCCTTGCAAGCGCGCATAAGCCGCCGCCGAACAGCATCTTTTCGTACGGTTCTGGCACGCCCGCGGCGACAACAGATCCTTCCCATATCCAACGCTCCCCCGCCGAGCCGGAGTTCTACTCAGCGCGGATGGGCACCCAAGCGACATCCGAGCGAACCTTTCCCATCCCCAAGCCTGCTGCCGATTCGGGAGAAGCCTACTGGGTGCGTCCTGGTGAGACCGTCAGCATCGCGGGCCTCGATCTGCCCGGCGGGATGCTTTACGTCGGCGCTCGGCTGAAAGCGGCTAACGGTGCTGGCTCGGAGCCGAGCCTGATCAGCGGGCTGCTTCATGTTGCAGGCACGGGAGATTTCCGCGATCAGCACACCGGCTATTGGCCGAGCTATGGCGACATCTCTCCTCAGGCTCGACGCGCTTATCTGAAATGGTTGGCAGAGGGTAGATCGCATCCGGACTGCGACATCGGGTTGGTATTTCTCTTCTTTTACGGTTTGGAACGCAGAATCATTCTCGACACATCGAAGGACCCTTCGGTCAAGTGCGAGTGGCCCGTGATCGCGGGCGAACTTCGCCGTTTGCTGCCCATATACGGCGAGCGTTCCGGCTCGTTCCTTCGCTATGCAGGGGAACTGCTCAACTGGATCGAACTGGATGGCGTTTCCTCCAATTCCAAACTGTATCTGGAGCCCATTCCCTCCTTGCCTCGCGGTTACGAGCTTCCGGCTTACCTCAAATTGGTGCTGGGGCAGTCGTCGTTGGATCGCGCGCCCATTCCTGCCGAACTTGCGCTCGCGTGGGTTCGATTGACTCCGGAGACTTTTCTGCGCACCGCGGCGACACGCTGCCCCGAAGAGTTCGAACGCTTGTTCGTTCAGCGCTACCGCGAAATGCATGGACGCGGATTGATCTTGCCCAAGAACCGGACAAAGCTGAAGTTCGTCTATCGCGCGGCGTCCTCCGGTTTTCAGGGCGCCACGGCAAGCATGGGGTTCAGCGACGTTCCGGATGTCACAGCGCTGACCGCGCCCATCCGGACGCTGAGGGAAATCGCCGACCAGTGCACGAATGAACTCGGTGCATTCAGTCGTTTGGTCGGCAAAGACCCCGCAGCGCGCACATCCCTCGATGGTCTGCTTCAGTTGCCGGCAACACTCTGGCCGGCAGAAGCGCAGGCGCGGATCGAAACGCTCAAGAGCACGATGCAAGCCGGAGCACTGATCCGCCGATTGGACGAAGTGATCGAGATCCTGGGCGGATCAAGCCAATCCGTGAACCGCGACAGGGTGCGGGCGTTGGCCCGTGCGCTCCAGGACGTCGGCATCGGGATGGAGCCCGACGTGTTGACAGGAGCGCGCGCCCCCAACGCAACCGATCCCGTCGTGCTCTTTGCGATGTCGCCAAGCGAAGGTACGGTATCCGATACCGATGCTTATCGCACCGCGGCCCTGACGCTTCAATTGGCATCGGCAGTGGCCCACGCGGATGGCGAGATCAGCGAGCGAGAGGCATCGCACCTGCGCAGGGAAATCGAGTTCTGGAACCACTTGACGCCCCGGAGCCGGGAGCGGCTGCACGCCCACCTGGTCTGGCTCACAGTCGCTCCCATGACGCTTGCGAGCCTGAAGAAGAAGCTCGAACCGCTGGAGCACCAAGCGAAACAAGCGGTCGCCACTTTCATGGCCACGCTCGCACAGGCCGACGGGATGATCTCGCCGGACGAGGTGAAATTTCTCGAAAAGGTCTACAAGGCGCTGGGCGTCGAACCCAAACAGGTTTTCAGCGATATTCACGCTGTCGGCGCCGGCAACGTCCCGGCGGCTCGAACGGCGACCAAGGGTTTCCGGCTGGACGCGGCGCGTATTGCCGAGCTCGAAAAGGACACGGCTCGCGTGTCTGCGCTGCTGTCCGAAATCTTTACCGAAGAGGCCGTCCCCGCTCCTGCGCCGCCGGTCGAAGTCGAACCGACGAAGGAGACCGGGCTGCTCGGGCTGGACGAGGCTCATACCGCGCTCGTGCGTTTGATGCTCTCACGTGCGCAGTGGTCGCGTGCCGAACTCGAAGACGCTGCGGCCGACCTCGAACTCATGCTCGACGGCGCCTTGGAACACGTGAACGAAGCATGCTTTGACGCCCACGATATCCCGCTCAGTGAGGGCGAGGATCCGATCGACATCAATCCGGAAGCTATTGAGAAAATCGAATCATGACCGCCCCCATTAGAGCCAAGGACCGCGATGCGGTCATCCAGTCCCTTCGTGCCGGCGTGGTCCCGCGCGCTGGTCAGCACTTGATCCAGGTCGGCCGCGGTCGCGAAGTCGAAACCCTGGTCGGAGACATCGATCGCGTCGCCGATGGAGGCTCCACGTTCCGTTTCGTGATCGGCGAGTATGGGGCGGGTAAAACCTTCTTCCTCAACCTCATTCGCGCCGTGGCGATGGAGCGCAAACTCGTCGTTGCCAGCGCAGACCTCAATCCTGATCGCCGGCTGCATGCGTCAGGTGGACAGGCACGCTCCATGTATGCGGAACTCATGCGCAACATGGCCACGCGCACCAGACCCGAAGGCGGCGCGCTGGCCGGCGTGGTCGAAAAGTTCATCGCAACGGCCAAGTCCGAAGCCAGGTCTTCCGACCGATCAGCCGAAACCGTGATTCGCTGCAAGCTTGAACAATTGACCGAACTCGTCAACGGCTACGATTTTGCGGATGTGATCGCAGCCTATTGTCGCGGCGTTGAGGAAGGGCAGGATCAACTGAAGTCGGACGCCATTCGCTGGCTCCGAGGCGAATTTTCCACGCGTACCGACGCTCGGGCGGCACTGGGCGTTAGGGCCATCGTCGATGATTCATCGGTCTACGATCAACTCAAACTGATGGCCCGCTTCGTGCGCCTCGCAGGGTTCGGAGGGCTTCTTGTCAGCCTGGACGAACTGGTCAACCTCTACAAGCTTGCGAACTCGCAAGCGCGCAACGCCAACTACGAGCAATTGCTCCGCATGCTCAACGACTCCCTCCAAGGCACGGCGATGGGCCTAGGTTTCGTGCTCGGCGGAACCCCCGAGTTCTTGATGGATACCCGACGCGGCGTTTACAGCTACTCGGCGCTGCAAAGCCGCTTGGCGCAAAACACCTTCGCGGTCGATGGACTGGTCGATTTCAGCGGCCCCGTGGTGCGCCTGTCGGCGCTCACGGCAGAAGACTTCTACCTGCTCCTCGGCAAGATCCGCCATGTCTACGCCAGCGGCGACCCCGAGCGCTACCTGCTGCCTGACCCCGCCATCGCGGGCTTCATGGAGCACTGTGCCGATCGAATCGGCGACAGTTTCTTCCGCACGCCCCGGACCACGATCACGTCCTTCATCAACCTGTTGGCCGTGCTCGAACAGAACCCCGGGGCAGACTGGAAGAGCCTGCTCGGCCAAGTCGACATCGCCCCGGACACCGGGGGTAGCGACGAACTCGCTGTTGAACCCGACGACGAACTCGCGTCCTTCAAGCTGTAATCCGCATGAGCGTTTCGTCGGCCTTCCTGCAACTCGATCCCCGGATCCAGCACTACCTATGGTCCGAGGGATGGGGCGCGCTTCGCGCAGTGCAGGAAATGGCCATCCCGAAGATCCTGCCTGCCGATCGCGATGTCATCGTGGCGGCGAGCACTGCCTCTGGCAAGACCGAGGCCGCGTTCCTGCCCGCTTTGACTTTTTTGCTTGGTCAGGAGCACCCAGGCCTGATCATCTATATCAGTCCGCTCAAGGCTCTGATCAACGATCAGTTCGAACGGCTCGATCGCCTGTGCGAGAACCTGGAGGTGCCGGTGTGGCCATGGCACGGCGACATCAGCGCATCGAGCAAGACCCGTTTTCTACGCGATCCCTGGGGCGTCCTGTTGATCACGCCCGAGTCTCTGGAAGCGCTGTTCTGCAACCGCGGCACGGCCGTTGCCGGCCTGTTCGAGCGCACGGCCTACCTGATCGTCGACGAGCTGCACGCCTTCATCGGTTCCGAACGGGGCAAGCAATTGCAATCGCTCATGCACCGCATCGAGACAGTGCTCGGCCGGGAGCTCCCGCGCATCGGCCTGTCGGCAACGCTGGGCGACATGAACCTGGCCGCGGAGTTCCTGCGCAAAAGCAGCTCGGTAGAGATCGTTGATGCTCCCTCGGGCGGGTCGGAGCTGAAGGTTCTGGTCAAAGGCTACGAGGAACCCATTCCCGATCCGGATGCCATCGACGAGCCCGGAGAGGAGCGCGCGCCGCCATCGATCGCACAACACCTATTCGCTGCGTTGCGAGGCTCCAACAACCTCGTGTTTCCGAACAGCCGCCGCGAGGTTGAACGCTACACCCACCTCCTGAGCGGCTTGTGCGAAGGCGCCCGCGTCCCGAACGAATTCTGGCCGCACCACGGCAACCTGTCGAAGGAAATCCGCTACGAAACCGAGGCGGCCCTGAAACAGAAGGAACGCCCAGCGACAGCGGTCTGCACCAGCACCTTGGAACTCGGCATCGACATCGGAGCGGTCAAGAGCGTGTGTCAGATCGGCACGCCGCCGTCGGTAGCCAGTCTGCGCCAACGGCTGGGGCGATCGGGCCGACGTCCGGGAGAGCCGGCCATCCTGCGCGGATACGTGATCGAAGATGCCATCGACAAGCAATCAGGTCTCGCCACCCGCTTGCGGCTCGACACGGTGCAGATCGCCGCAGCCATTTCGTTGCTGCTGGAGAACTGGTTCGAGCCACCGGTTGTTCGCGGCGCGCATTTTTCGACGCTCATCCAGCAACTGCTTTCGGCCATTGCGCAATACGGTGGACTGAACGCCGCCCAAGCCTATCGACTGCTGTGCATGCCCTGCGGGCCGTTCGACGGCGTGTCGAAAGAATCCTTCGGCGAGCTGCTGCGCCATCTAGGCCAACACGAAATCCTGACCCAGGACAGTTCCGGCCTGCTGCTTCATGGGCGCGTGGGCGACAAACTCGTCAACCACTACACGTTCTATGCGGCCTTCGCATCGGAAGAGGAATTCCGTGTTGTTTCCGGGGGCAAGACGCTAGGCACGCTCCCCGTCGACCAGATGCTCACCGTGGGTCAGCGCATCCTGTTCGGCGGGCGAACATGGTTGGTGGAGGATATCGACGAAGAGCAAAAGGCGATCCACGTCTGGCCAGCGAAAGGAGGAGCGCCGCCCCTGTTCAACGGCGGCATCGGGCGGGTCCACACCAAGGTTCGGCAGCGTATGCGCGCCATCTACGAAGGGAACTCGCCTGCGCCGTTCCTGGATACGACCGCGAAGCGCTTCGTCTCCGAGGGGCAACACGCCTACACGCAGCTTGAGCTGGATCGACGCCTGCTGCTGGATCAGGGAAGTACCGCCCTCGTGCTGACCTGGCTGGGGGACAGCGCGAACGAGGCACTGGCGTGCCTGATGATGTCCCGCGGCTTGCAGGCTGCAGCCGGGAGGCTGGGCGTTGAGATCACGAAGGGCGGCAGATCGCTTGAGGAAATCGAAGACGGACTTGCGGACACTGCATCGGAGCCAGCTCCGCCTGTCGATGAGATGCTGGCCAATGCCGGAAACCTTGCGCGACAGAAATGGGACGAGCTTTTGTCGCCGCGCTTGCTGCGGATTTCGTATGCGAGCTTGAATTTGGATGTCGACGAAGCGATGCAGTGGCTTGGCCTTCGACTCAAACGATAACCGAGACCGAAACCGAGCCAAAGCTGCTGGCAACCCAGACAAGCGAAATGAGCCCTAACCCGACGAAAGCTCTCCTCGCTCAACGAACTCCGCGGCCGGCATAGTCGCTATTGCCCACCGGAGCCATGAGCCCGTTGCGGACATTGCCTGCGAAGCGAAGCTCGTAAGCCACATCGTCTCCGCCGATGCTGCCTTCCGACGTCACGCCGACTGCGAAATAAGCAACCGCCTTGAGTTCATTGGTCGTCAACGGCACCGGTTCTGTCATCTTTCATCTCCCTCTTCCTTGTGCGAAAGACACGCCTCTATCCACGACTGCCCAGCGAGAACCGCAAGCGACGGCGCTGCCCCCTCAACACGTTCGAAATCGGCGAAGCATTTGCCATTCTTGCCATCCAGATCGCCGAGCCTGCCGTCGCACAAGCGCAAGGGCCGGTCGATCGTTTCCCAACCGGTTTCGCATTCCGTGCGCGTCTCGCTGCCCGGGCGACCGCAAATGCGGGTGCGGCGGGCTTCGAGCGGCGAGATCGCTTCCGCCATGACCCTGCCCTCATATCCATCGCCTGAAGCGAAATAGGACCATGTGCCACAGATGTTCTTTCCACGCTGCAGCAGCAGATACCGGCCGCACTGCTCGGGAGCGTCGGCACCTGCGCAGGATTCCCAACTGCCAGCGAACGGCGCTAATTCGTGGTTTGCGTCGATTGCAGCCTCGCTGGGCGCAGATGCAGGCGGCACCGTCACCTGCGATGCGGATTTCGCGCAGCCGGAAGCACTTAATACAATGGCGAAAAAAACGAAGGTGGGCGACAAAATTCTGCTCATTTTCGATGCGATCCTGATGATGACATGCCGACATAAGCCGCAAGATGTAACTTTCAGAGCTGAACCGATGCAGTGGTTTCAGCCGTTCAGGGCATCGTGCCCCGACAACGACGGGCATTCAACTGCGAATCCACTCATCGACCTAGCGGCCCCCTCTCCAGGTTCTCCGCTTGCTCGTTGCGATCACCACAATGGTCGGAAATCATTTGCTTGACGACCCAGGTCCTTGGCGTGCCTGGCATACATCAATCCCTGTTGCCTTGGATAGCGCTTCAAAACATCATTGAGCGGAATACAAGTCGCTTCGCACATCACCGCATCTGAAGAACGATTGTCCCGGGACTTCAGACGACGAGAAGGACTTTCCATCCTTCGCCAGACTGAATCGCTCGGCATGCCCGTCGCTGTGCTCGTTCGCATCCGGAACTACATCGATGAACATGTGCCCGTTGAGCACCCACGTTCCATCGCCGTCCTTATCGATTGTGTCGATGCGGAAGAAGTTCCCTTCGCCGTATTCCGAATATCGATGAACCATCCCCGGAGTGACGACCACGCTGCCGACCAGCGGATCGGCCCCCGTGCGCTCGATCGTTGCTGCATCCACACTGAGGTAAGCTTTGCACGCGGCGCGTCCCTCCGGGCCATCTGCATACCAGACTCCCCTCAACGTCTCAGGCACGGCATTCGAACCCACGCGCGGGCCTGGATCGGCACCAGAACTTGCACAGGCGGACATGGCTGCGGCAAGCGACAACGACACCAGCAATGGAGTGAGTCCCGTCCAACGCCGAGCGTATTCAAGCGTCCGAACCAATCGCTTGCCTTGATCTTTGTTGGAACAACTGCACAGAGGCTGCATGTGCATGAACTTCATATCGACGCTTCTTCGATATCGACGATCCGGATGCTTGGCGCGGTGCCCACGGGCGACAGGTCTTTGCTGCTGATCCGAAACACCCGACTGGCCGTAGCGATGAGAAACGTGTTGTCCTCCAGATTGACGGCATGGATGAGCCGGGTGGCCCAGCAATCTTTTTGGGCGTCGTAGTCGGCTATGATTTTCGTGAGCGGCTTGAACCCCGGCTCGGTGTCCTGCCGCAACGGCGCTTGCGTGCGAACGACGCAAGCAGCGGCTTCACAAGCGGGTTGTCCGCCGAACAGCGGACGCGTGTCCACGGGCGTGTTCACCGTTTTGGGTACGTCGCCGGGCGCGGCCACCGTTCTGCGCTCGAACAAGGTGCCGCCCAGCACGACATCGTGCCCCTTGCCTTCCTCATCCTCCCACCCGGCGTAAGCGAGGGGGTTGCCCGCCGTCCACTGCGGATGGGGTCGCACGCAAGGAGGCATATCGGCGCCCGCTACGGTCGGTGAAGTTATAGGCCATGCGTTTCCCGGCGGAATCCTGCGAATGCTCTACCCTGACATCGGTCACCCGCTCTCCCGAGAAGAACTCCAGGGCGTTCACGCGCCCCTCTGTCGAATGAGACATCAACCAAAGCTTCCAAGGCTTCGTGCGATCGTCGATGACCACTGCCGCTGCCGCAATGTCTCGCTCTGCAATGGCTGTCGCCGGCCAAGGGCCGGAGGTTCGGCGCGTCGTGGGCGCGTCTGATTGGTCGACAGGCCGGGTATGCGGGTTGGCACAGGCCGCGATGACTCCCAACCCCGCCAAGCAAGGCACCAGTAGCTTCAGTAGTGGCGCGTGGTGTTTCATCGCTCGGTCCCTAGGCTTCTGTGGGCACAGGCTAACGCAGATCGAATCACATCACGATGTTCGGGAACGTGCAAAATTCGGGAACGTGCAAAACAAGAACGGCGACCCTTGCGAGGTCGCCGTTGGTATATCTGGAGCGGGTGATGGGAATCGAACCCACGCTAGCAGCTTGGGAAGCTGCAGTTCTACCATTGAACTACACCCGCGGTGTGGCCAGTCTACCGGCTGTCGCGGCCTCCGCAAACCTTGCGGAGGCCGCTGCCGACTTGAATCAGAAGCTCTTGCCGAACGTGGCGAACAGGGTGGCGTCGTTGCCGCCGCCCTGCGCGGCGGTGACGCTGGCGCCGATGTTGGCGTCCAGGCCGAACAGTTCGGTGCGGGCGCCCATCTGCAGGGTCATGTAGCTGTCGTCAAAGGTCTGGCCCGGGACCGCGTACTGCAGGCTGCCGGCGATGGACTGCGAACGGGCGAAGGCTTCTTCCGGCTGGTCTTCGTGCTCGACGTCCCAGGTCAGGCGGCCGTACGGGGTCAGGTGATCGTTGATCTTGTAGCTGGCCTGCCAACCCAGACTCGTGATCATCGAATCGAAGCTCTGGTCCGGATAGGCCAGCGAGGTCGACAGGGTCGGCTGGTCTTCGGCGTAGCCGTCGACGTCGATGCGCTGCATCAGCACGCTGGCGACCGGGCCGTGGGTCAGCGCTTCGCCGGTGAAGTTGAAGCCGGCGTTGATGCCGAAGGTCAGGTTGCTGCCGTCGGGCGAGCCGCTGTGGCTGCGCTTCGCCGGGCCGAGCCAGACTTCGCGGTCCACTTCATAGCGGACCAGGCTGTAGCTGAGCTGGCCGTTGACCCAGGCGCGGTCGCCGTACCAGCCGGCGAAACCGCCGAGGGTGCCGTCGAGCTGCTCGAAGTCGCCGGCGCGCAGGCCGAAGTCGGAGAAGTTGCGGCCCAGGCCGGCGAAGCCGCCGTAGACGAAATTGCCACGGGTCCAGTCGATGCCGCCGGTGAACGCCGGGCCGATGCCGTCGTATTTGTTGCCGCTGTCGTAGCGCTGGAAATCGGCGCGTCCGTCGAACCACCAGCGCGTGCCGTCGCCTTCGGGCTTGCCGGCGAGATGGCTGGACACGCGATCGGCGCGGGCGCGGCCGACCACGGCGGTAGCGTGCGGCAGGATCGCGATCTGGCGCGGAGCTTCCAGCACCGATACCGCGTACTGCGAGAGGATCTGGTGCGCGCGGCTGGTCGGATGCACGCCGTCGGCGAACAGATACGTGTTCGGCGCATCGGGGGTGACGTAGCTGGTCGGGTTGCAGGTCAGCGAGTTCGCGGTGATCTGCGGCTGGCAGGCGGTGCCGGTGATGTTGCCGAAGCCGTAGGTCGACGGCGCGGCGGTGATCTCGCGGATCAGGTTGAAGGTGTCGAGCGGGATCACCCGCAGGCCGTTGCTGGCCAGACCGCCGAACAGCGCGTTGTTGTAGGTGGTGGTGAGCGCGGTGCCCTGCGCCTGCGCGGTCGTGCCCAGGGCGCGGAACGCAGGGGTCACGCCGAGGTCGGGCACGGTCGCGACCATCACGTAGCGGGCGCCGGCGTTCTGCAACTGGGCGACGATGCCGATTTCCGCAGCCACGGCGCTGGAAATCGTGGTGGTGGGATCGGCGCCGGCGTTGGTGATCGCGAACAGATCGTTGGCGCCGCCCCAGACGGTGAAGAGCGCGCGGCTGTCGGCGCGGCCGCCGTTGGCGGCGAGGTAGTTGGTGACCTGCGTGGCCATCGACGGAATGGGGCCCAGCGCGCCGGTGCTGTTGACGCCTACGCGGGCGCCGCCGGCCGCGTAGTTGGTGCCGGTCTGGCCGTTACCGTTCGGCGCAGCGCCGGTGCCGTAGAAATCGGCCAGATACTGCGACCACACGAAGCCGGGATTGGTGGTGAACTGCCCGGTGACCGGGCGGACGCTGGCCGGCAGCAACGGACGGAAGAAACCGCCATCCGTGAGGCTGTCGCCGAAGAACACGGTCTGCGAATACGGACCGGCCGCAGAAGCCGGCATGGCGGCGCCGGCAGTGACCGCGATGACAGCGGCGGCGAGAAGACTGCGGATGGGCCGCTTGGCCCCACGATTGAAAGACATACCCCACTCCCAGAATAATGAAAAACGACGGATTTCCTCGGCGCTTCTGCTATACGGCGCCGGATGGTGGCCGCATGGTTTCACGAAGACCTTTATGACTCAAGTGTGACAAGCCCTCCTTGTAGATGGATGGGTGGTGGGCAGGCCATCGAACCCGGGCGACAATCCGCGCATGGACATCCGACTCAACGGCGAGCCGCTCGCCCTCCCCGCCTCCTGCACGCTCACCGACCTGCTCGCCAACCAGGGCCTGACCGAACGCCGGGTGGCGGTGGAGGTCAATGGCGAGATCGTTCCGCGTAGCCGTCACTCCGGGCATCGGCTCGCGGATGGCGATGTGGTCGAGATCGTTCACGCCCTCGGCGGCGGCTGACCAGCTTCCATTCCTCAGCCTGCAACCGGCAGGGCAGAGCATCACATCGCAAGCTTTACATCACATACCTTACGGCGTAAGGTATGTCTCATGGCGACCGACTCCACCGACGAACAGATCCTCAAGGGCCTGCTGGACACCCTGGTCCTGCATGCACTGCAGGCCGGGCCGAACTACGGCTTCGGCATCCGCGAGCAGTTGGACCGGCAGTTCGGCAACGACGCCGACATCATCAAGGAAGCCACGCTCTATCCGCTGCTGCACAGGCTGGAGCGCAAGGGTCTGCTCGCCTCGCACCACGAGCCCGGCGAACGCGGCAGTCCGCGCAAGTACTACCGGCTGACGCCGGATGGCCGCGTCTTCCTCGAACGCCGCATCGCCGAATGGCGCCGCGTCGCCGCCCTGCTGCAGCGCACCGTGCTCGCACCGCCCTCTTCCGAATCCCCCTGACTCCCGGGACACCCCACATGACCAGTTCCCTGTTGCGACTGCCCTCGCCCCGCTTCCCCGCCGATCTCGCCACCGGCGATGCCCGCATCGACGGTTATCTCGTGCGCCTGGACGCCGCGCTGACCGGTACGGCGGCAGTGCGTCGCCAGACTTTGCTGGAAGCGCGCGACTTCCTGCTGGAAGCCGGGGCCGGCGCCAGCGATACGGCGCTGCAGGCCGCCATCGACGCTTTCGGCCCGGCCGAACAGGTCGCCAGCGAACAGCGCCGCGAACGCCGCCGCCTGCTGATCTCCACCGCATGGCGCGCCGGTCCGGCCTTCGCGGCGCTGATGCTGGCGATGACAGTCATCGACAAAGGCCTCGATGGCACGCACTGGGGCGTTCACGTCGGCATATTCGTCTTCAATGCGGTGTTCTTCGGCGTCTGCATGGGCTACTTCGCGGCCTACGTGATGCCGAAATCGATGCCCGCAGCGGCCGACGCGAGCGGCCCCGGACGTTTCGTGGTGCGCTATCCGGTCGGCAGCCGCCGGATCAGCGCGTGTCTGCTGGTGGCGATGGGCGCGCTCGAAGTGCTGCTCGCCGCCGGATTGTTGGGGAAGGGGCCATTAGGGGATTCATCCCCCGCACTCCTGTTCTTCCTGCTGACGATCAATCTGAAGACCGTGCTTGCGGCCGCGACCAACCTGAAGTTCGGTGCAGTGGTGGAGGCCGCAACCGTCACGTTCGAGGGGCTGGGCGGCACCGCAGTCGTGCGCCGCGATCGGATCGTGTCGGTCGAGACGCCCAACCGGCTGGTGCAACTGCTGTGGCCCGGTTTCGGTCCCGCGCGCCGGGTGACCTGGCGCGACGACGCCGGAAAGCTCCGGCGCCGTCTGCTGCCCCAGAATACCGATGTGATCCACGGCGATCGCCTCATCGCGTGGCTCGAGGACGCCGTCGACCGCGGCTGATACGTGCCGCGTCGCGGCGGAATTGGGCGATAATCCTGCGATGACCGCACTCCCCGCATACGACGACACGCTCGTCATCGCCGGCAAGACCTATCGCTCGCGTCTGTTGACCGGCACCGGCAAATTCAAGGATCTCGACGAAACCCGCCGCGCCACCGAGGCCGCGGGCGCCGAGATCGTCACCGTCGCGATCCGCCGCACGAACATCGGCCAGAACCCGGGCGAACCGAACCTGCTCGACGTGCTGCCGCCGGACCGCTACACCCTGCTGCCCAACACCGCCGGCTGCTACACCGCCGAAGATGCCGTGCGCACCTGCCGGCTCGCGCGCGAGCTGCTGGACGGCCACAACCTGACCAAGCTCGAGGTCTTGGGCGACCCGCGCACGCTGTTCCCGGACGTGGTGCAGACGCTCAAGGCCGCCGAGATTCTCGTCGCCGACGGCTTCGAGGTGATGGTCTACACCAGCGACGACCCGATCCTGGCCAAGCGCCTCGAAGAGATCGGCTGCGTCGCGGTGATGCCGCTGGCCGCGCCGATCGGCTCGGGCCTCGGCATCCAGAACCGCTACAACCTGCTCGAAATCATCGAGAACGCCAAGGTGCCGATCCTGGTCGATGCCGGCGTGGGCACCGCGTCGGACGCCGCGATCGCGATGGAGCTGGGCTGCGACGGCGTGCTCATGAACACCGCCATCGCCGGCGCGAAGGATCCGGTGCGCATGGCGCTGGCGATGAAGCTGGCGATCGAGGCCGGCCGCCACGCCTTTCTCTCCGGCCGCATTCCGCGCAAGCGTTACGCCTCGGCGTCGTCGCCGGTGGATGGGCTGATCGGGTAGAACATGACGAAGGAGACGATGCGACCGGAATACCATCGCGAGAATCTCGGCGCTGGCATCCGTGGAAAATATCTGCGGCAATACCGCAATGCACGTCATCGCAATGCGCGTCCTGCTCTGCTTCTGAACGATCGCGCGACCTCTTCCGCTTCGGAGCCCAAAGGTCTCGAAGCGGCACAAACAACCCGCAAGCGACGCTGAGACGATGACCTCGGATCACGCTACCGACCAACCCTTCACCGTCGAACCGGGCCAGCGGAAAATCCGCAGCTTCGTACTACGACAGGGCCGTTTCAGCCCGGCGCAGCAGCGCGCGTTCGACGAACTGTGGCCGCGCTTCGGTCTGGACTACAGCGCGAGCGTCCGTGATTACGGCACAGTCTTCGGCCGCAGCGCGCCGCGGGTGGCCGAGATCGGGTTCGGCAACGGCGACGCACTGCGGTTCGCCGCGAAGCAGGATGCATCGCGCGATTACATCGGCATCGAAGTCCACGCGCCGGGCGTCGGCCGGCTGTTGAACGCGCTGGGCGAAGACGGCAGCGATCACGTGCGCGTCTACCGCCACGACGCGGTGGAAGTGCTGACCCACGAGATCGCCGACGGCAGTCTCGACGAAATCCGCATTTATTTCCCTGATCCGTGGCACAAGAAGCGCCACAACAAGCGCCGGCTGGTGCAGCCCGATTTCGCGGCGCTGCTGGTGCGCAAACTGCGCGTCGGCGGCCGCCTGCATCTGGCCACCGACTGGCAGGATTACGCCGAACAGATGTGGGACGTGCTCGACTCCACGCCCGGACTGCGCAACCGCACCGGTGAACGCGGCCACGTGCCGCGACCGGAATGGCGCCCGCAGACGCATTTCGAGACGCGCGGCCAGAAACTCGGCCACGGGGTGTGGGATCTGTTGTACGACAGGACCGACGATGACCAGCTCGCCATGAACCCACCGACCGACCAGCCCGCCGACTGATGGAGAACACCCTCACCCTCACCAGCGATATGCAGCTCGTGCTCGGGCTGACGGTGATGACGATGGTGTTGTTCCTGTTCGAACGCCTGCGCCCCGATGTGGTGGCGCTGGTGGTGCTGGTGCTGCTGGGGCTCACCGGGCTGGTGGCGCCGGAAGATCTGTTCAACGGATTTTCCGGCAACGCGGTGATGAGCGTGATCGCGACCATGATCCTCGGCGCCGGCCTGGACCGCACCGGCGCGCTGAACCGCCTGGCCGCCTGGCTGCTGCGCCGCGCCCACGGCGTCGAGCATCGCCTGCTGCTGTACACCTCGGCCATCGCCGGCCTGAACTCGTCGGTGATGCAGAACCCGTCGGTGATGGCGCTGTATCTGCCGGTCGCCTCGCGGCTGTCCTCGCGCACCGGTGTGCCGCTCTCGCGTCTCTTGCTGCCGATCGCGGTCGCCATCGTCATGGGCGGCGCGCTGACGATGGTCGGCAACTCGCCGCTGATCCTGCTCAACGACCTGCTGGTATCGGCCAACAACAGCCTGCCCTCGGGGATGATGACGCTCAAGCCGTTGCCGATGTTCGCGCCGCTGCCGATCGGCCTCTCGCTGCTGGCCGCGGGTCTGGCGTACTTCCATTTCTTCGGCGACAAGCGGCTGCACGACAACCCCGCCGACGCCGGCGTCACTCCCGCGCGCACCGAGAGTTATTTCGCCAGCGCCTACGGCATCGACGGCGACGTCTACGAGCTTACGGTCACCGCCGACAGCCCGCTGGTGGGGATGTCGCTGGGCGAAACCGAAGCGCTGCACGATGCGCCGCTGATCCTCGCCCTGAAGACCGGCAGCGAGTCGCGGCTGGCGCCGCCCAGCGATGTGCGGATCTGGGTCGGCAGCGTGCTGGGGGTGATGGGGCCGCGCCAGACCATCGTCGATTTCGCCCAGAACCGTTTCCTGCGCAGCAGTTCGCGGCTGCGCGAATTCGCCGACCTGTTCAACCCTGCGCGCGCCGGCATCTCCGAGGCGGTGATCCCGCCCAATTCCACCTTCATCGGCAAGAGCGCGACCGAGTTGCAGCTGCGCAAGCGCTACAACCTGCGCCTGCTCGCGATCAACCGCGACAAACAGGTGCTGCGCGAAAACGTCCGCGAACTGCCGCTGCGCGCCGGCGATCTGCTGGTGCTGCACAGCATCTGGCAGGACTTGGCGCAGGCCGCGAGCAACCGCGACTTCGTGCCGGTCACCGATTACCCGAAGGCCGAACAGCGCCCGCACAAGTTCAAGATCGCGATGACGATCTTCGGCATCACCATGCTGATCGCGCTGTCGTCGCGCATTCCCGCGTCGGTCGCGCTGATGACCGGCGTCGCCGGCATGCTGATCACAGGCGTGCTGAAGATGGACGAGGCCTATGCCGCGATCAACTGGAAGACCGTATTCCTGATGGCCTGCCTCATTCCGCTGGGCTGGGCGATGGATTCGAGCGGCGCCGCGGCATGGGTGGCCGCGCATTCGCTGGACCGGCTGCCCGAAGGCACGCCGGTGTGGCTGCTGGAAATCGCGATGGGGCTGCTCGCGACCGCATTCTCGCTGGTGATCAGCCACGTCGGCGCGACCATCGTGATGGTGCCGATCGCGATCAACCTTGCCCTGGCCGCGGGCGGCGACCCCACCGCGTTCGCGCTGATCGTGGCGCTGTCGGCGTCCAACAACTTCATGACCGCCTCCAACCCCGTGATGTCGATGATCACCGGCCCCGCCGGCTACACCGCGAAGGAACTGTGGAAAGTCGGCGGCCCGCTATCCCTGATCTACACCGGCATCGTGGTGCTGGTGGTGAATCTGCTGTTCTGAGCCGCCCTCGTCGGCGCGCCGCGCGCGACGGCGCGGCGCGTGGCCGAATCGCGGCGATCGCGACGTTCAACCCAGTCTCGGACTGCGCCATCGCCGAGTGGCCGGCAGCGCCGCCAACCCTTCACGCAAACCGTCTTCCTCATGGATCAGTCGAATATGACCCAGACATCTCCCTCCGCGAAAGACATCGGCCAGCGCGTGCTGACGCTGGTCGAGAACGTGCGCGGCCCCGCCGACATCGCACCGGAACGCATCGAAGCGCTCACCGGCATCAAGGTCGAGTTCAACCCCGACGACGCCAACGAATACGGTTTCAGCGGCCGGCTCACCGACGCCTGGGCCTACAACCTGGTCTCGCTGCCGGAAGGCGCCGGCAAGAAGCCCTTGCGGATCATGTTCTCCTTCGACGACGAGACCCGCGCAAACGCCGACATGGCGCCGATCGCCGCGCTCGATTTCGACGATTACGCCGCGACCCTGCGCGCCGCCGGTTACGCAGCCAGCCCGGCGCGCGGCAAGCATGAGCAGATCCTGTACTGGGACTTCTCGCGCGACGACGTGTCCGTGCAGATCTACGTGCGCGGCGAGAACGACGCCAAGGCCGCGCACGCCTGCGTTTCCAAACTCATCATCAACGCCTGAGGGATACGACCATGGCCGCAGTTCCCGAAGCCGTTCTGAAGAAAGCCGCGGAAACGAAACTCGAGAAGATCCTCACGGATTTCGAGGCCGCCAACGACACCGGCACCGATAAACCGGGCAAGAATCTGCGCGACCTGCTCGACAAATCGCCGGACCTGAAGGCGCGGATCCTCGACTCGGTGTCCAAGGGTCATCTCGAGAAGTTCGAGGTGTTGCCCAGCGGCGCGAATGCCGGCGGCACCTACAGCGCCGACACCAGGACCATCGAACTGCCGCTGGACGAACTGAAGAAAGCCGATACCAACAAGACGTCGGCATCCGAACTGGTGTTCGTGATGGGTCACGAGATCCAGCACTCGTTCAACAGCACGGTCGCCGACAAGGCGAGCGACGACTTCGTCAAGGACGTCGACAGGATTTCCAGGACCCCGGGGCCGCACGACTACACCGCTTCGGTGAAGACGCTGATCCAGGCCAACCGCGACGACGAGGCCGGCGCGCACATCGGCGGCTTCAACGCGATCTCCTCGCAGGTGCTGAAGGACAATCCGTCTGCCGGGTTGAAGGAACTCTACAACGCTCACCCTGGCCGGATGGGCGATTTCATCGACCGCGGCGGCTCGGCGCCGACCTTCACCTACGCGCTGAAACCCGGACTGACGATCGAATCCGACATGACGCTGAAGGACTCGCCGGCGAACGTGACGGCGATGGGCAAGCACTACTTCGATCAGCCGCCGAGCTCTGCGCGCCTGGGCACCCACGGCAATCAGGATTATCCGAACTACTACGGCGAATGGGCGGTCAACGTCGTCAACGATATCGAGAAGCACGCGCTGTCCAATGCCAGGGTCGCCGATCCGTCGGCCGTCGCGCCCGAAGTGAAATTGAACATGAAAGAAATCGGGCTCGACATAGCGCTGATCGACACCACGCTGACCTTCACCGATACCAGCCCGAGGCGGGCGCCGATCGCCGCTTCGCCGGAAACCGGCCCGGAGAAAGCGGAGCCGGCGCTGTACGGTCAGGCGGTAAAGGCACTGGAAGGCGTGCAGGGTCAGGCGGGCCTGGGAGATCGCAGCGAACTGCTCAACGCCGCCGCGGTCACCGCCGCGCAGGCGCAGAAGGCCGGCATGGAACGCATCGACGGCGCGCTGGTCGGCAAGAACGGCCAGGTGTTCGCCTATCAGGGCGACCCGTCGAGCGAACACGCCGATCGCGTCGCAGTGGACGTGTCCAGGGCCAAGCTGCAGCCGGCGGCGGAATCGCTGGCGACGATGACGCCCGACGCGCAGACCGCGCCCGCACAACAGCAGGCACGCAGCCAGAGCATGTAAACGATTCGCGACACGCGCATTGCGAAACGCCCCGCAGCGATGCGGGGCGTTTTCGTTTGCGGCCTGTCGTGCGGCGAGCTGCGCCTACAACCCCCGCGCCGCCTCTTCCACCGCGCGGAACAGCGCGCGGCCCTTGTTCATCGTCTCTTCCCATTCCTTCTGCGGGTCGGAGTCGTAGACGATGCCGGCGCCGGCCTGCACGTGCAGCTTGCCGTCCTGGATCACCGCGGTGCGGATCGCGATGGCGGTATCGGCGTCACCGTGCCAGCTGATGTAGCCGATGCTGCCGGCGTAGACGTTGCGCTTCACCGGCTCCAGTTCGCGGATCACTTCCAGCGCGCGGATCTTCGGCGCGCCGCTGACGGTGCCGGCCGGGAAGGTCGCGCGCAGCACGTCGGCGTAACTCATGCCCTCCTTCAGGCGGCCGGTGACTTCGCTGACGATGTGCATGACGTGGCTGTAGCGCTCGATCACGAAGCGGTCGCCCACTTCCACCGTACCCGGTTCGCTGACCCGGCCCACGTCGTTGCGGCCGAGGTCGATCAGCATCAGATGCTCGGCGCGTTCCTTCGGGTCGGCCAGCAGTTCGGCTTCCAGCGCGACATCTTCCTCGTGGGTCCGTCCACGCGGGCGGGTGCCGGCGATCGGGCGCACGGTGACGGTGCCCTGCCCCTGCTCGTCGTGTTCAAGCCGCACCAGGATCTCGGGCGATGAGCCCACCACCTGGGTGCCGCCGACATCGAGGAAATACATGTACGGCGACGGGTTCAGGGCGCGCAGCGCGCGGTACACGTCGACCGGACGCGCGCGGAACGGCACCGACAGGCGCTGGCTCAGCACGACCTGGAAAATATCGCCGGCGCGGATGTATTCCTTCGACTTCTCGACCGCGGCGATGAAGCCCTCGCGGGTGAAGCCGGAAACGAAATCGCCTTCGTTGAGGCCGACCGAATCGAGGGTTTCCGGATAGCCGGGACCGCCCTGGCGCAGACGGTGGGTCAGCGCGTCGAGGCGCCGGTTCGCGCGTCCCCAGGCCTGCGGTTCGCGCGGGTCGGCATGGACGATGAGATACAGCCGGCCCTTGAGGTTGTCGAACACCGCGACGTCGCGGCTTTCCATCAGCAGGATGTCGGGGGTGCCGAGTTCGTCGGGCTTGCTGCTGCCGCTGAGGCGCTGTTCGACGTACTGGATGCACTCGAAACCGAACCAGCCGACCAGGCCGCCGGTGAATCCGGGCAACCCCGGCAGGCGCGGAATGCGCTCGGCGCTGCGCAGGCGTTCGACTTCCGCCAGCGGGTCGTCCACCACGCGGGTTTCGACCAGTTCGCCCAGTTCGGTGACGAACAGGGTATGGCCGGCGAACGCGTACACGCGGTGCGCGGGCAGGCCGATGATCGAATAGCGGCCGAAACGTTCGCCACCCTCGACCGACTCGAACAGATAGGTGTGCGGGCCGTCGGCAAGCTTGAGATAGACCGACAGCGGCGTGTCGAGATCGGAAAGCACTTCGCGCACCACCGGAATGAGGGTATGTCCTTCGGCGGCGTACTGCTGGAATTGTTCGAACGGGATCACGCGATGAATCCTTGAAAAGGCTGCGGAAAAGGAACGGTTCGGCTCAACCGCGCCATCGTCCGTTCGCACCGCTGCCTGTGGCCGCTGCGGCCGGTCGATGCCGGGGCGTGATCGGGTTCGTTGATCGGTCCATGGCCGGCCATGCTAACGGCTTCGGACGGGCGTCGCACCTGCGCCATACCGTCGTCACGGAACCGTCACCGTTCGCCCGGAGAATGAGAGTCCATCGCAGGGAAGACGGACGGAAGCGGGATTGCTTCCAAAATGTTTCACCCAAAACGCCGGCTTGCCGGCGTTTTGTTTTGGACACTCCCGCCGGCTTGCCGGCGTTTTGTTTTTTCCGCGTCCCTCACGTCGTCGATGCATTCGCCGCGAGCAACGGACTGTCCGGCGGCAGATGCATGCGCAAGCGGCCGGGAACGCATTCGATCCGGAACGCGCGCGCTTCGAGCGGCTCGCCGTCCAGATTGAGGGTCAGCGGCCGATCGGCGGCGATCGTCAGCCACGAGCGCTGGCGGCGCATCGAGACCCGCTCCAGCGCGGCCTGCTTGCCCTCGGCGATCAAGGTGCCGACGGTGGCGGCGACTTCGCCTTCCAGCGTCGGCACGATGGTGATGTCCAGCAGCCCATCGTCGACGAACGCATCCGGGCACAGCACCTGGCCGCCGCCGGCCTGCCGGCCGTTGCCGATGCCCAGCGCGATGAAATCGCCCGACCAGGCGAAGTCCTCGGCTTCGAAGCGCGCGTGGCTGGATTCGATCCGGCCCATGCGCGCCAGCCCGCTGACGACGTAGGCCAGGCCGCCGAGCATTTTCTTCAGGCCTTCCTGGGTCTCGGTGGTGACCGTGGTGCCGAAGCCGCCCGATGCCAGATTGATGCACCAGTGCTGCGCGCCGTCGGCTTCGATGCGCAGCATGTCCACCGGCCGCGGCGCCGACGTCCGCACCAGATCGAGCGCCGCTTCGGCTTCGACCGGAATCTCCGCGGCGGTGGCGAAATCGTTGGCGGTGCCCAGCGACAGCACCGCCAGCGCCGGCAGCGCATCGGCCGATGCATCGCGCTGCGCCAAGGCCTCGGCGAGCTCGCGCACCGTACCGTCGCCGCCGCCTGCGATCACCGTGCGCGCCTTCGCGGCGATGGCTTCATCGATGTAACGCCCGGCGTCGCCCGCTTCCCAGGTGACCCGCACCGCCAGCCGCAGGCCGCGTCCGCGCACGACTTCCACGGCCAGCCGCACGTCGTCGTCGTTCGCCTGCTTGCCGTTGAGGATCAGCCAGGTGTCGGGATCGGTTCCGACCCACTGGGCACCGCGGTTCGTATTCATGCGCCGCGCACGGCGGCAACCGCGGCCTTCATCTGCGCGACCACGGCGGCGTAATCGCGCTGGCCGAAGATCGCCGAGCCGGCGACGAAGGTATCGGCGCCGGCTGCCGCGATCTCGGCGATGTTGTCGGGCTTCACGCCGCCGTCGATCTCCAGCCGGATCGGCCGGTCGGTGCGCGCGACCACGGCGTCGATGCGTTGGCGGACCGCCCGCAGCTTGTCCAGCGCCGAAGGAATGAAGCCCTGGCCGCCGAAGCCGGGGTTGACCGACATCAGCAGCACCAGGTCCAGGTCCTCCAGCACGTAATCCAGCACCTCCACCGGCGTCGCCGGGTTCAGCACCACGCCGGCCTGGCAGCCCTGCGCCTTGATCAACTGGAGGGTGCGATGCACGTGCCGGCTGGCTTCGGGGTGGAAGCTGATCAGCGACGCCCCGGCCTTGGCGAAGTCCGGGACCAGGCGGTCGACCGGCTCCACCATCAGATGCACATCGATCGGCGCGGTCACGCCGTGCTTGCGCAGCGCCTCGCAGACCAGCGGGCCGATGGTGAGATTCGGCACGTAATGGTTGTCCATCACGTCGAAATGCACCCAGTCGGCGCCGGCGGCGAGGACGCTGTCGACCTCTTCGCCGAGCTTGGCGAAGTTGGCCGACAGGATGGACGGAGCGATCACGGTGGGCTGCATGGGCGGGGCTCGGGCGGGCAGGCGGTCATTGTCGCCTCCGCGGGGAGGCGGGCCAAGCGCGGACGCGCACGTGCGCCGGCTGTTCATGTCGATCGCCCATGACCGCCGCCCATGACCGCCGCGCATGCCCGGCGTTCAGGCAGCGGTTGCATCTGCATCCCGCGGATGGCCGTAACCGCTCTGAACGCGCGCAATCGGCTGGACGCCGCCCGCGTCGTGCGCCTCGGGCGGAATGCGCCCGCATCATCACAAAGGAGAAACCCCATGACTCTGCCCAAGCACGCCCCCGTCTTCCTCGCCCTGCTCGCTGCCGCTGCCGCACAGCCCGCGCTGGCCCAATCTTCCGACGACTGGACCGGCGGCTACGTCGGCGGCTTCGTCGGCCAGGTCATGGACCCCGACGACGGTTCGGACCGGTTCCTGTTCGATACCGATCTCGACGGCCGATTCGGCGACACCGTGCGGACCGGCGCAGGCGCCGATGCGTTCTCGCCCGGCTCGTGCAACGGCGTGGCGCGCGGCGCAACCCCGGCCGCCGGCTGCGAAAGCAACAGCGGCGGCGCCGACTGGGGCATCCGCGGCGGTTACGACTGGCAGTTCGGCAACTGGGTGGTGGGCGTGGTCGGCGAGTACGGCATGAACGACGCGCGCGACGCCGTGTCCTCGTTCAGCACCACCCCGGCGCGCTACACCATGCTGCGCAAGGTCGACGGCGTCGCCGCGATCCGCGCCCGCGTCGGCGCCGCGTTCGGCGACAACAGCGAGAACCTGGTCTACGTCACCGGCGGCTACGCCCGGGCCAAGATCGAGAACACCTTCCTGACCAGCAACGGCGTCAACACCTTCACCGACAACGGCGACGGCAACGCCTCCGGCGCCCAGCTCGGCATCGGCTACGAGCGCCGGATCGGCGCGTTCGCGGTGGGCGTGGAATACATCCGCACCCAGCTGAGCGACGACGAATACCGCGTGCGCGCCCAGGGCCCCGCCCCGGCCACCAATCCCTTCATCCTGCAGAACCCGAACGGCACCGACTTCCGCCGCAGCGACGACGATTTCGATCTGGACAGCGTGCGCCTGACGGCGACTTATCGCTTCTGACCGGCATGCGTTGATGCGCATGCTTTCATCGGCATGCTTCGATCCATAACCAATGCGGGACCGCGGCTTCGGCTGCGGTCCCGTTCTTTCGTATCAGCGCTTCTTTGCGTCAGCGCGGCTTGCGCAACGTCTTGATGCGGTCGTAAGCGGCGTTGATCTCGCTCGCCTTGGCCTCGGCCTCGCGGCGTAGTTCTTCGGCCACGCCGACCAGTTTGTCGGGGTGATACTGGCTGATCAGCCGGCGGTAGGCCTGATCGACCTCGGCATCCAAGGCGTCCTCGGTCACGCCCAGCACACGGTACGGGGTGTCGCGCTTGCTCTTGAACCAGTCCGCGTCGAAGGCATGACCCAGCAACAGGCCCAGCAGGCCGCCGAACGGGTGGCGCAGCAGCAGCCAACCGGCGATGAATCCGAACAGTTTTCCGTACCAGCGTTTCATGGCGCCGAGTCTACAGGCCACGCACCACGATCGCGCGGCGGCGGTCGTCACAAGTCCGTCATGGCATGTCGCCATCCCGGCAGACCATACCGGCGGGCGGCCCAAGCCGGCCGTGGCGCCTTACACTAGGCGGCCCGACCGCTCCCGACGGACTGCGCGTGGCGACCACTCTGCTTGAATCCGATCTGCCCGGCCTGACCCTGCGCCATCGCGGCAAGGTCCGCGACGTGTTCGACCTCTCCCCGGCCGCACTGCCGCCCGAAGCCCGCGAGCACGGCCCGCTGCTGCTGATCGTGGCCACCGACCGGCTCAGCGCCTTCGACGTGGTGCTGCCCGACCCGATTCCCGGCAAGGGCGAGATGCTCTGCCAGATCAGCAATTTCTGGTTCGACAAGACCGCGCACATCCTGCGCAACCACCTGACCGGCATCGACGTGGCCACCGTGCTGCCGGCCGGCGTCGACGCCTCGCTGTACGCCAAGCGCGCGGTGGTCACCCGCCGGCTCAAGCCGGTGCCGGTGGAAGCCATCGCCCGCGGTTATCTGATCGGCAGCGGCTGGAAGGATTACCAGCGCACCGGGCGCGTGAGCGGCATCACTCTGCCGAACGGGCTGGAACAGGCCGAACAGCTGCCGGAACCGATCTTCACGCCATCGACCAAGGCCGCCGTGGGCGACCACGACGAGAACATCGACTTCGACACGATGGTGAAAACGGTCGGCGCCGAACTGGCCGAGCAGGTCCGCGACGCCACGCTGCGCATCTACCGCTACGCCGCAGCCTACGCCGCCGAACGCGGGATCCTGCTGGCCGACACCAAGTTCGAGTTCGGCACCGACGCCGACGGGCGCCTGTACGTGATGGACGAAATGCTGACCCCGGATTCGTCGCGCTACTGGCCCGCCGACGAATACCGCGTCGGCATCAGCCCGCCGAGCTACGACAAGCAGTTCGTCCGCGACCATCTGGAAACCCTGGACTGGGACAAGACCGCGCCGGGCCCGAGGCTGCCGGCGGAGGTGATCGATCGTACGCGCGCCAAGTACGCTGAGGCGCTGCGGCGGCTGGCAGGGATTTCGGTGGATTGAATGTCGCTTCCTGCGCAAATCGACGATCTGCGCGCCTGCTCGGTACGGGCCGCAACGTGGATCGCTGCGCAGTGCGTTCGTAAATTCATGTTCGACAACCGGCTCGATGATCCGCGTCTGGAACAGTTCTGTATCCATCTCGAAGAACTGCTCGTGGCCGAGTCAGTGGTCGACTGGGATCTGCGCAGCGGGGCGCTGGCACTCACCGCCCAAGGTGATTCTTTGCCGACGCCGCTGGATGCCGTTCCCGACCTCGCGGAACTGCTCGAAAACGCGTACGAGATCGTAGGAACACAAATTTACGGCGCATGGCAACCGGAAGCCGTCGAGAAACATCTTGCGCACTGCGTTCGAGCATCTGGCTTGGACTTGGCCAAAGAGATACCCCTTTCGATTTTGTCCCACGATCCGCTGCATCACGGCTGGGGAGCCGCCGTACCCGTCCGTGACGTAGAACTTTGGCGACGGAGTAACATCCGGGCACCAGATCAAGTGACTGTCCCCTGATTCCAGATGCCGAGAAATTCCATATGAACGTCACCTCTGAACACTCATCGGCTTCCGACCGCCCCATCGACCGCTGGTTCGCCAGCTACTCCGCCGATCACGTCAATGGCACCAACCAGCAGATCCACTACATCGCGGTGCCACTGATCCTGTGGACGGTGACCGCGCTGCTGTGGTGCGTGCCGGTGCCGGGCACCTGGTTCGGCGTCGGTTTCTGGGCGGCCATCGCAGCGTTCGCGGCGTGGATGTTCTACTACCGCGCGTCGCGCGCGATCGGCCTGGGCATGCTTGCGGTGTTCATCGCGCTGCTGTGGCTCAACCGCTGGCTGCACGCGGTCATCGGCACCACGCAGATGCTGCAACTCGCGGTGGCGGTGTTCGTGCTGGCGTGGATCGCGCAATTCATCGGCCACAAGATCGAGGGCAAGAAGCCGAGTTTTCTCACCGATCTGGTGTATCTGCTGATCGGCCCAGCGTGGATCCTGAGCAAGGTCTACCGCAAGATCGGCCTGAAATACTGATGCGCGCGCTGCACCGGCGGCGCTGTCCGAATACCGCCGATGCCTGAGCACCATTTCGGCCGGCGCGACTTTGCACTGGCGCTGCTGATCTGTCTCGTCTGGGCCGGCAACTTCCTGACCTCGGCGTTCGCGCTGCGCGAGATTCCGCCGTTCCTGTTCAGCGCTTTGCGCATGGGCCTGCTGGCCATGCTGTTGTGCATGATCGTGAAGGCGCCGCCGCGCGCGCAATGGCCGCGGCTGATCGCAGTGGCGCTGCTCAACGGTGCGCTGCATTTCGGCACCAGTCTGTGGGCGCTGCGCATGGCCGGCGATCTGTCGTCGCCGGCCATCGTGATGCAGAGCTACATCCCGATGTCGGTGCTGCTGGCGTGGTGGCTGCTGGGCGAACGCTTCGCGTGGCGCACCGGTTCGGCGATCGCATTGAGCTTCGCGGGCGTGCTGGTGCTGGGCTTCGATCCGCTGGTGCTGGATCACCCGGCGTCGCTGGCGATGATGCTGTTCTCCGCGTTGTTGATCGCGCTGGGCACGGTGTTCATGCGCGGACTGAGCGGCATCGATGCGTTGAACATGCAGGCGTGGACCGCGTTGATCGGCCTGCTGCCGCTGCTCGCGATCAGCGCGATGATCGAACCCGGCGGCTTCGCATCACTACGTGACGCAAGCTGGACCGTGTGGGGCGCCGTGATCTACTCGGCGGTGTTCGCGTCGCTGATCGGCCACAGCGTGTTCTATACGCTGGTGCAGCGCCATCCGGTGGCCACGATCATGCCGTATCTGCTGCTGACGCCGGTGTTCGCGGTGGGCCTGGGCGTGCTGATCTGGGGCGATCGCCCGGGGCCGCAGCTGTGGATCGGCGGCGCGATGGTGCTGGGCGGCGTGCTGATCATCGCGCTGCGCGCACGCGCGAAAGCCCTGTCGGCTCACTGATCCGCATACCCACGCTGCGCGCCAACGTCCTATCTCCGATGGACAGGCCATTGTCCGGTCCCCGCGATGGCTTACGTGACTTCTGGATGTGGTTTCAATGCGCCGCTTCCGGCGCCATCCCCCGGAGATCCTCATGCGCACCATGCAAGGCAAACTGTTCCGTTATTGCATCATCGCCATCTGCGCGGCGGTAGTCGCGAATGGTTGCATGCTTGATCGCAGGCCGATTCTTTCGCCCGGAACCGTCGTTCCCGGCCAGTACTGCCCCGGCGACACCCTCGTCGCTTCCTATGACTTCCTGAGATTCGCCGGTGGCGTCTGCACACCGCGCGCCGGTTCTCCGAGCGAATGCACCACAGCCGCGCCGACCGTGACGATGACCAGCACGCCGGCGCTGTTCCCGCCGACGACGCTGCAGAGCTATCAGAACAGCGTCAGTTTCACCGCCAGCGGCGATCGCGTCGACGTCGGTTTCGTCTATGGCGCAGGGTCCATCTTCGTTCCGCCATCGACATTGCTGGTGAACGTGCGCGATCACACCGAATCCGCGACCCGCTTCGTCGACAACCTCGACACGCCGCTGCCGCACATGGGCAACTGCGCCCGCGGCCTGGTGCCGCCGACCTACGCGCCGGTCATGGTGCCGCGAAGCTCGCCTGCGCTGGGGCTGACCAGCATCTGCAATCCGGCATCCAACGGCGTCACGGTCAACCTGACGGTCAGCACTGACGTGCCCGGCGAAAGTTTCTCGACGACGCTCACGGCCGGCAATTGCCTCAACCCGGACGCGCCCGGCGTGCCTGCGTTCGTATCGCGCGCGACCGTGATCAGCGCCGCGCCGCTGGGCCTGCTCTGCCCGTCCGGCGGCGATGGCTCGACCGGACCGCAGCCGCTCGCGCCGCCGTTTTCCACTGTCGTGCGTCAAGCCTGCCGCTGAGCCGCAGACAGCATGCGGTCGACACGATCGGCCGCATTCCTTCTTCCGCAGACTCAGTCCGTCACGCATCCTGGATATCGCATGCGCGCTCGTCGAAGCCTGTTGTTCCGCTATTGCGTCATCGCCATCTGCGCGAGCGTGGTCGCCAATGCCTGCTCGGTCGAACCGCGTCCCGTTCCGCCGGTCGGCCGCCTCGCGCCGCAGCAGTATTGCCCCGGCGACAACGTGCGCGCGAGTTTCGATTTCCTGGCCGGTGAGATCTGCAGCGCGCCGTCCGGCATGACCTGCGGAGATTTCGTGCCTACGGTGCGCATCACCAGCGCGCCGGAAGCGTTTCCTCCGGCGGCGCTGCGCGGCTATATCGACGGCATCACCTTCATGCCGACCACGGATCGCGTTGCCGTGACCTTCGACACCGATCGCGAGACCGTGTTGATTCCGACGGCGAGAGGCTTCATCTCGCGACCCAATCTCGCCCCTCATACGCTCACCGCTACGCGCATCGACGGCACCATCGACAGCGTGCTGACCCATGGCGGCGTGTGCGCGGGACGCGGCCCCTTGAATACGCCGGCAAGCGTGCCGAGCCTGCCGCGCGTTCCGCTGCACATGAATCTGGTCAGAGTGTGCAATATCAACGGCGTCGCGGTGGTCATCACGCTCCTGGGCTCGGGCATCGACACGTATCCGGTCGAGCTGACGCCCGGCCAGTGCATCGCCCCCGGCGACCCGCTGCTGCCCATCGCCGCCAATCGCGCGCGCACGATCGAAATCCGTCCGCTGACGCCGGCACCGGGCACGATGTGCACGCCGACGGGGCCGAATACGCCACCGCTGCCGCTGCGCACGCAGGTGAGCATGGCCTGCCGCTGATCCGATCCACCGTTTTCGACGCGACGCCTTCGATACGACACCTGTACGCGTCCCGTTCCGGAGCACCGCATACCCTCGACAACACCGCTTGGGCGACACGCCCTCCCCAACACCCGCAACCCAGGACACCTGCATGCCAATGCTTCAGAACACATGGATCCGTTACTGCATCATCGCCGCCTGCTCGGTCTCGGTCGCGACAGGCTGCATCATCGAGCGCGGAGTGTTGACGCGCGGTTATGGCGATGTTTCGCCCATCGCATACTGTCCGGGCGACACGATCACCGCGTCCTACGACTTCCTCGAAGATCTGAGATGTCCCACCGGGCTGGAAGACAGCTGCGCATCCTTGTTTCCAACAGTTGCGATCACCAGCGAACCCGAGCATTTCACAGCGCAATCGATTCGCGGCTACACGGGCAGCTTCAGCTTTCCCGCGCCGGACGCGGACCGCTTCAACGTCTGGTTCAGGCCGGATCGTAGTGAAGTCCTGATCCCCACGGAAGAAATCAGGGACGGCAATCGCGTCTTCGTCGGGCGTCCAAGCACTGAACGGTACGCGGTCGTCAGCAGGCAAGGGCCGCTCGACAGAGTGCTCACGCACGACGGCATGTGCGCGGGCGGCGTACCGGTCAATGCGCCGCAGATGGTGCCGGGACTGCCGGATTTTTCGCCGAATCTGACGTTGACCGACCTGTGCAACCTCAACGCGACGCACGTGATCGCGACCTTGTCCGGCGGCGCCGACGGCTCGACGTACACGCAGGCCCTGGCGCCGAACCAATGCCTCAGCGAGATGCCCGGCGTCCCGGGCACCACGCAAAGCGCGCGTCTGATCGAAGTGCGGCCGATGAACATGGATCCCGCCACGCGCTGCACTGCCACCGGCCCGCACATGCCGCCCCCGCCGCTGCGCACCCGCGTGCGCATGCAGTGCCGATGAAGTCGCCGCACCATCCGGATATGCGCAACGTCCGCCACACCCACATCCTTTCCCACGAGACATCGCCATGAACCCGATCCGCTCCCTCTCCTGCATCGCCCTCGCGTTGACGCTGACCCTCGGCGCGGCGCTGTCCGCACACGCGGGCTCCGCCACCGCGCAACTGCAATACCTCGACAAGACCTCCTACAGCGGCCATCTGGATGTCTCCGTGGATCTGTACGATCCGCCGAAGAAACCCGGGCAGTACGAAGCGCCGAAACGCTACCCGGCGAAATTGCTGTTCGAACGCCCCGACCGTTTCCGCCTGGTGCTGCGTCCCGGCGAGAAGGACGAGTTCATCGCGGTCGCCGAAGGCGGCATCGTGCGCTGGCTCGACCGCGCCACGGGCATCTCGGGCAAGGAGGAAGCCGGCAAGGTCACCGACCCGCTCGCGCTCGCGCTGCTGGGCTCCGCCGGCGAACTGTTGCGCTTCAGCGCGTCGAAGGATCTGGTGCTGCCCAAGGGCAGCAAGATCAGCGGCGCGCGCCTGCAGCCGAACACCTGGGGCAGCGGCGTGGAAGAAGGTCTGGCCTGGTTCTCTTCCGACGGCAAGCCGATCGGTTTCGAATTCCTGCTGGCCGACGACACCAAGGTGTTCGTCTCGGTGCTGATGTTCCAGCAGAACGTCCAGACCAAACCGGACGATTTCAAACTCTGATCGCACCGGCTTCGTAGGAGGGCCTTTAGGCCCGATCTTTTCAGGTCCGACCCTCCCCGATGCGGTGGTCCAGGCATGATCGTGATCGTGGGGGAAAAGATCGGGGCTGAAGCCCCTCCTACACGAGGATCAGGCTACCGAGGCATTCAATCCGCTTGCGGAAACATCGCCGCGGTCGGCCTGAAGCCGCGCGGCGAATAACCGAAATCGCGCTGCGCATCGGCCGGATCGAACACCAGGTCGCTGCGCATGCGGGCCACCGCCGCTTCGTTGAAATCCAGCGCGAAACCGGCGGCGTGCGCGGCGGCGAGCACGACGTTGAATACCGGCGACGGCACTTCGTGCAGCGTGGGCGCCGGCGCCAGTACCGCCAGCACCCGCGCCACCATGTCGCGATACGCTAGGGTCTCGCCGCCGGGCAGCGCGTACGGGCGTCCGAACGACGCCTCGACGTCGATGCAATGGAATGCGGCATCGGCGAGATCGTGCACATGCACCGGCTGGCGCAGGCCGATCGCATCGCGCGGCAGCACGAACCGGCCGAAACGCCGCGCGACCTGCGCGATACGGTTGAGATTGCGGTCGCGTCCCGCGCCGTAGACCAGCGTCGGCCGCAACACCGTCGCCGCCGCGCCGCGCGCAGATGCGGTCTCGAACAGCACGCGCTCGGCCTCGCGCAATCGCGCGGCGAGGTCGCGCTCCTCGGCGTCGGCGGAACCGCGCTTCACGTCGATGCTGGTGGAGCCGAACGCGACGATCCGCGGCGCAGGCATCGGGGTGCGCGCATACCACTGCGCGAAGTGATCCAGCGGCCCGCAGCTGAAGATCGCCTGCGCCTGCGATGGTAGGCCATCGACGCGCGACAGGTCGCCCTGCCGCCAGACCAGCCCCGGCTGTTCTGCGCGTGGTTCGCGCGAGACCGCATACACGCGCCAGCCGTCGTCGCGCAGACGATCGAGCAGCGGCATGCCCAGTTGCCCGCTGGCGCCGAAGACGATCGCGGTCTTCATCGCGACCTTCGCACTGCCGGGTGCATGAAGGGACGGACGAAGAAACGCGCGACCGGGCGACGGATCAGGATTCGGCCGCTCCCGCATTGCGGTCCGACGGCAGGACCACACGCAGCCACAGATAGCCCGCGATCGCCGCGATCACCGACGCACACAGCACGCCCAGCACGCTGCTCTCGGCCATTTCCGGATGTCCCTTGAACGCCAGCGAGGCGATGAACAGGCTCATCGTGAAACCGATCCCGCAGAGCAGACCCAGGCCGACCATGGCCTTGAGGTTCATGCCCTCACCGAAGCGGGCGATACCGGATACATGAGCGAGCAGGGCCGCACCGACGATACCGATCGGCTTGCCCACCACCAGCCCTAGCGCGATGCCCAGCGGCACCGGCGCCAGCAGGTGGGAGAAGGCCATGCCGCCCAGCGCGAGACCCGCGTTGGCGAACGCGAACACCGGCAGGATGACGTAGGCGACCCACGGGTGCAGCGCATGCTCCAGCCATTCCAGCGGCGAGTATTCCTCCTCGTCGCTGATCTCGTTCTCCTTGTCGACGTGCGGAATCAGCAGGCCGGTCGCGACGCCGGCCAGCGTGGCATGCACGCCCGACTTCAGCACGCAGACCCACATCACCGCACCCAGCAGCAGATACGGCGTGAGCGCGCGAACCTTCAGGCGGTTGAGCACGACCATGAGCAGCAGCGTCGCGACGGCGCCGCCCAGTGCGGTCATCGACAGATTGCTGGTATAGAACACGGCGATGATGATGATCGCGATCAGGTCGTCCAGCACTGCGATCGTCGACAACAGCAGCTTCATCGCCACCGGCACGCGCGATCCGAGCAACGACAGGATGCCGAGCGCGAATGCGATATCGGTGGCGGTCGGGATCGCCCAGCCGCGCGTCGCCTGCGCATCGCCGGCGTTGATCCAGACGTAGATCAGACCCGGGATGGCCACGCCCGCCGCCGCGCAGACCAGCGGCTGGATCAGCTGCGCGCGGCTGGACAGTTGCCCGCTCAGCACTTCGCGCTTGATCTCCAGCGCCACCAGCAGGAAGAAGATCGCCATCAGGCCGTCGTTGATCCACAGCAGCAGCGGCTTCTCGATGTTCAACCCGCCCGCGCGCGCCTGCAGGGGAAATTCGCGGAAGAGTTCGTAGAAATCAGACAGCGGCGAATTGGCCATCATCATAGCCAGCAAGGCCGCACCGATCAGCAGGATGCCGCCGGCGGCTTCCAGGCGGAAGAAGTCCTGCAGCGCACGCGCCGCACGGCCGGGCAGCACGCGGATGATCACCGATTCTTTTTTACTCATCGACACTCTCTCTCATCAAACGTCGAAGCCCGGCATGGCGGGATGTCGACGGAACGGAACGCATTGGAGCTTCATGGATTGGAGCTTGCTGAAGCGGAATCTCAATGGAGCTGAACTTCATGGAGCTGAACTTCACGGCGCTGAACTTCACGGCGCGGTACGCGACGCATCAGCGCGAAAGCAACAACTCGAACACCACCCACGCGATGAAAGCCATCAGCAGCACCCAGCCTTCCGCGCGGCTGATCTGCAGGTCGCGACGCAGCATCGGATACAGCAGCAGCGATGCGGCCAGCGCGGCCGGCAATTCGAAGGCGACGAACGAGGCCGGAATCGGCAGGTCGCGCAGCGCGGCCATGCCGCCGACCACGATCAGCAGATTGAACAGGCTGGAACCGATGACGTGACCCACCACCATGTCGCCCTGCCCGCGCCGGGCCGCGGATACCGCCCCGACGGCTTCCGGCAATGCCGTCGCGATGGCGACCACGATCAGACCGGTAAGCAGCGGACTCATGCCCCAGGCGGTACCGACGATGGGGGCGTGCTGCACCAGCCACATCGCGCCGAAGTACAGCAGCACCGCGCCGACGACGAAACGCAGCGCGTTCAGCGCGAGATCGTCGCCGGTCGTGAGATAGCCCGCGATCGCTTCCTGCAGCTCGGGCGTCTCGCGCCGGCTGCGCACGATCGCCACCGCCACCACCACCACGAATGCGAGCACGAAGATCATGCCTTCGATGCGCGTCAACACGCCGTCGTAGCCGAGCGCGATCAGGGCGATGGTGGCCACGACCAGACAGATCAGCAGCGGCGCCAGCGCGCGCCAGCGCACCAGCAGCGGCGCGACGATCGCCGCCAGACCGAGGGTGAGGCCGAAGTTGACGATATTGCTGCCGATGGCGTTGCCCAGCGCCAGGCTCTGGCTGCCGGTGACGAATGCGCGCGCATTGACCGCGAGTTCCGGGATGGACGTACCGAACGCGACCAGCAGCAGGCCGGTGACGAACGGCGACCAGTGGAAGCGTCGCGAGAGCCCGGATGCGCCCTTCAGCACCGAATCGCCGCCCAGCGCCAGAAATACCAGAGCCAGTACGCACCAGCCGAGTGCCATGATCATCGCACCGTCTCCCTCGAAGTCGTCTACCCGATTCTAAGCCAGACCGGGCGGACGCGCCGCTTGGCGGAGTGTTGAAAAACGCGCATCGCGTGCGTTTTCGCCGACAGGTCGTCGAGAAACAGCCTGTCAACCGCAGCTTTCGACGTAATCGACCTGCGGCGGAACGCCGATGCGCCATGCGACGACGACGCCTTCCGTGCCGATCTCGAACACCAGCGCAGCGCCGCCGCCCGCCGGATCCTTCGCGCGCAGCGTGCGTGCGCCCGGTGTGTACTTGTGCGGCGTTTCCTCCGCGCCCGGATACAGACGCACGATCTCGGTCATGGACATGCCGACCTTGCCGCCGCCGGGCGCGGGAATCGCATCGGTGCGCACATCGATGCGCGAGAACTTGCCGCCTTCGAGCATGAAACCGAACCGGAACGGCGGCTCGCCGCGCGGCGCCGGCGCCAGCACGTAGCAACCGCCGGGCTCGGAAGGCGCGCCCTCCATGTCCTTGCCCCAGGCCATGCGCACGCTTTCCTCATCCGAGCCGAACGCCGCAGGCCCGAAACCCGCAAACGTGATGGTGCCCGGTGCAGGCAGCATGCCGACATCGGCGGCGGGTGCCGGCTCGGCGACCGGGGGACGCGGCATCGACGCTTCGGTCCTGCCGGGCGCTTCGGGTGCGGGCGCTGCGGGCTCCGGCACGGCAGGCGTGCGCTCGCCGCATCCGGCAAGCACGGTCGCGATCAGCATCGGGATCAGTAGAGGGATCAACGGACGCATCGGACAGCTCCTGTGGAAAGATTCGCCACAGGGTAGCCAAGCGCGGCCTTCGATGCGACCCGATGCACGCACAACGCGTTCGCAATTCAGCAGAAGACGCGTCGCCCGGCGACCGGACGATCAGGGCTTGAAGCGCTTCTCCAACCCCGCCCAGCACTGCTGGTATTCGCGCTGGCGATGCTCGGCATCGAGCGCCTGCTGCGTCGGCCGGATCACCGCACGCGTTTCGAACATGAACGCCATGGTGTCGCGGATGTAGTCGGGCTTGGACGTGTCCGCGCTCGAGGCCTTCTCGAATGTCGCCGCGTCCGGGCCGTGGCCGGTCATGCAGTTGTGGATCGAACAGCCGCCCGGCGCGAAACCGTCGGCCTTGGCGTCGTAGGCGCCGTGCACCAGCCCCATGAATTCGCTGGCGATGTTGCGGTGGAACCACGGCGGCCGGAAGGTGTTTTCCATCGCGAGGATGCGCGGCGGAAAGATCACGAAATCCAGATTGCCCACGCCGGGCGAATCGGTCGGCGAACTCAACACCAGGAAGATGCTGGGGTCGGGATGATCGAAACTGATCGAGCCGATGGTGTTGAAGCTGCGCAGATCGTATTTGTACGGCGCATGGTTGCCGTGCCAGGCGACCACATCCAGCGGCGAATGACCGATGGCCGCGCGCCACAGATGGCCCTGGAATTTCGCGATCAGTTCGAAATCCTGCCCAACGGCCGTGCCCTCGACATCCTCGAACGCGGCGTTCGGCGTGAGGAAATCGCGCGCATTGGCCAGGCCGTTGCTGCCGATTGGGCCGAGATCGGGCAGGCGCAGGAACGCGCCGAAGTTCTCGCACACGTAGCCGCGCGCCAGGCCGTCCGGCAGCGACACCCGGAAACGGATGCCGCGCGGAATCACCGCGATCTCCTGCGGCTCGATCTCGATCACGCCCAGCTCGGTGTCCAGTTTCAGGCGGCCGTGCTGCGGCACGATCAGCATCTCGGCATCGGCGTTGTAGAAGAAGCGGCCGCGCATGTCGCGATTGGCCGCGTACACATGGATGCCGACGCCGGACATCGCCGCCGGCGAGCCGTTGCCGCCCATCGTGAACAGGCCATCGATGAAATCGACCGGCGCCGCAGCAGCATCGCTGCCGGGCTGCGGCAGCGGATTCCAGCGCAGTTGATCCGGCGTCACCGGGCCGGTGCCGAAATCGTTGTGGAAACAGCTGTCGAAGCCGGGATGCGCATGCGGCACGAAACCGCCATGCATCGCCGCCGGACGGATGCGATACAGCCAGCTGCGGCGGTTCTGGTGGCGCGGCGCGGTGAACGCGGTGCCGCTGATCTGCTCGGCGTATAACCCGTGCGCAACCCGCTGCGGCGAGTTGCGGCCGACCGGCAGCGTGCCGGGAATCGCCTCGCTGGCGAATTCGTTGCCGAAACCGGATTGGTAGCCGTTGGATTTCAGAGTGGGCGACATGCGCTGGCCTCGTTGTGCTTCAAAGCCCCTCTCCCGTCGGGAGAGGGACTATATGATCTTACTCAGAGGAAACCGCGCTTCATCTGGTCGCGCTCGATGCTCTCGAACAGCGCCTTGAAGTTGCCTTCGCCGAAACCTTCGTTGCCCTTGCGCTGAATGATCTCGAAGAAGATCGGACCGATCGCGTTCAGGGTGAAGATCTGCAGCAGCTTGCGCTGTTTGGTTTCCTCGTCGGCATCGATCAGGATCTTGTTCCTGCGCAGGCGCTCGACGTCTTCGCCGTGCTCCGGCACGCGCTGATCGATCACGTCGAAATAGGTGTCGGGCGTATCCAGGAACTCGATGCCGGCCGCGCGCATCGCCTCGACCGTCGCATAGATATCGTCGGTGAAGCAGGCGATGTGCTGGATGCCTTCGCCGTTGTACTGCTGCAGGTATTCGTTGATCTGCGACTTCGGATCGGACGATTCGTTCAACGGAATGCGGACGATGCCGTCGGGCGCGGTCATCGCCTTTGACAGCAGGCCGGTCTTCGCGCCCTTGATGTCGAAATAGCGGATCTCGCGGAAGTTGAACAGGCGCTCGTAATAGTTCGACCACTTGTCCATGTTGCCGAAATACAGATTGTGGGTGAGGTGATCGATGAAGGTCAGACCCAGCCCCTTGGGCATCATCTCCGCGCCCGGCAGCCATTCGTAGTCCGGATCGTGGATGGTGCCCTTCTCGTCGTAGCGATCGACGATGTACAGCATGCAGCCGCCGATGCCTTCGATCACCGGTGCGGCGACGGCCTTGCTCAGTTCCTTGTTGGTGATCGGCGTGGCGCCGTTCTTCAATGCCTGCACCCGCACCCACTCGGCGAGCTTGTTGACGCGGATCGCGAAGCCGCAGGCGCTGGGACCGTGCTGGGCGGCGAAGTCGGCGGCGAAGGAGTCGGGATCCTCGTTGATCAGGAAGGTGCAGTCGCCCTGGCGATAGGTGCTGATCGCGCGGGTCTTGTGGCGCGCCACCATCGTGAAGCCCATCTTGCGGAAGTAATCGTGCAGCTGCTGCGCCTGCCCCGGCGGCGCGGCGAACTCGACGAACTCGAAGCCGTCGATGCCCATGGGATTTTCGAACGTGGTGACCTGCATGCCGGGTGTGGGCTGTGCGCTCATGGACGTGCTTCCTGATGACGGAACGATCGGATGACGGGATGATGCCGGGCGCTGCGCATGCGCGCGTCTTGCGGCAAACAGCGAGCCGCGAATATAGTTTCAGCTGAAACCATTTGCAAGCCAGCCACATCAACACCCTTCCCCACCGAGTCCGACCCATGCCCGACACTCACGCGCAGCTGGATCATGCCCAGTTGGATCATGCCCAGCTGGAGCATGCCCAGTTGGATCTGGAGCATTTCCTGCCCTATCGATTGAGCGTGCTGTCGAACCGGATCAGTCAGATCATCGCCAACGCCTACGCCGGTCGCTTCGGCATCGGCATCACCGAGTGGCGGGTGATCGCGGTGCTGGGACGTCACACCGGCCTGTCCGCCAACGGCCTGGCCGAGCGCACCGCGATGGACAAGGTCGCGGTGAGCCGCGCGCTGGCGCGGCTGCTCGAACGCGGACTGGTGCAGCGCGACACGCACGGCGACGACCGCCGGCGCTCCGTACTGGAACTCAGCGAAGCGGGCTATCGCATCTACGACGAAGTGGTACCGCTGGCGCTGGCGCGCGAGCGCATGCTGCTGGCGCATTTCGACGACGACGACAAACGACAGCTCGATGCGCTGCTGGAAAAACTGGGCAAGGGCCTGGGCGATCTGGCCGATGCCGCGGATGCGGCATAAGCCGGGAATCATCAAAGAAACGGCGACCGATGGCCGCCGTCCCAGAAACATCATTTCGAAATGTCGTTCGCCTCTAACCCAACCACCCGCGCGCACGCGCGCGCCGTGCGAACCAGACCAGGAACAGCGAAAACGTCAGCACCAGCGCCGGCGTGATCAGCCCTGGCGGACCGTAGACCTCGTAGCTGTTCGCGATCAGGAATGCCTGCGTCATCTGCACCGCCACGCCCAGCAGCGACAGCACCAGCACAGGGAAAGCCCAGCGGCTGCGTACCAGCAATAACAGGCAGCCGACCACACCGCCGAAGACGGCGACCGCGAACGCCGCCGTGGCCCAGGCCGGACGCGATACGCGCAGCGCGCGCTCGGCCTCCGGCAGCGCGTTCAGCGCATCTGCGGTCATCGTCGCATCGGCGACGTAGGCCATCGCGCCCAGACCGTTCCACAGCAGCATCGCCGCGGACACGGCCCAGAACCACAGCGGCGGTTTGACCGACGGATTCATACTCGACTCCCCTCGAGTGGATGCATCGCGACCCCAGCTTCCCAAGGGCCACGGCGCGCACCTCCCCGATGCGCGCCGATTCCCTTTCCGGCATTACTGCATGCTTATCAATGCATGCACATCACTTCACGCCATGCATCAGCTTGTTGATCAGCGGAGCCGCGAAGAAGAACAGGACTGCGACGACGATACCGATGATGAACATCGAATTGAACACCTCCGCATATTGGCCCAGCGCGGCAACCGGATCGCTGCCGCCGGTTCCAGCCGCTTCGGCAGCGAGCAGGCCGGCAACATAGTTCGCCATCGCGATCGAGAGGAACCAGCCGCCCATGGCGAGACCGGTTTCCTGCGGACGAGCCAGCTTGGTCACCATCGCCAGGCCGATCGGCGACAGGCACAGCTCGCCCATCGTGTGGATCAGGTACGTGAGCGCCAGCCACACCCACGAAATCTTCGCGCCGGCATCGGCGAAATTCTGGATGGCGAATACCAGCACGTAGAAGCCCAGCGCCGCGCCGGCCAGGCCGAACGCGAACTTGCGCGGAATCGAAGGATTGAGGCGCTTGCCGTCGAGCGCCGGCCACATCGTGGCGAACAGCGGGGCGAGCAGGATGATGAAGATCGGATTGACCGATTGGAAGATCGTGAAGTGCACTTCCTTGCCGAAGAACGAAGGCATGTTCACATGCTGCTCGGCGAGGAAATTCAGCGACGAACCCGCTTGCTCGAACAGGGCCCAGAACAGGATGTTCGCCCCGAACAGGATCAGCATCGCGATATAGCGGTCGAGCTGCGCGCGCTCGCCGCTGCGGATGCCGCTGGCGATGAAGTAGGCGACCAGGCCCATCATCATCGCCACCAGCAGAATGCCCAGGACGCCAAGGTCGCTGAGCAGCCAATACATCGCCGAACCCTGCGTGTAGCCTTGAGCAAGGGCGTCCTGCCACGTCTTGTCCAGCAGGAAGAACACCGGCACCACCAGCACCGCCGCGCCGATCAGCACCTTCAGCACCGGGCCGAAACCTTTTTTGGTCTCCGGCGAAGCGCCGACGTGGCCCAGCCAACCCTTCAAGGCCTGGAACACCATGAGCCCTGCGATCATGCCGATCGCGGCGGTGAAGAAGCCCCAGCGATAGCCGTAGTTCGCGCCGATCCAGCTGGCGCAGATGATCGGCGCCAGCAGCGCGCCGGCATTGATGCCCATGTAGAAAATGGTGAAACCGGAATCGCGACGGGCATCGCCGGGCTCGTACAGCTTGCCGACCATGGTCGAGATATTGGGTTTGAACAGGCCGTTGCCGACGACGATCACTGCCAGACCGATCAGGAACTGTGTCAGATCGTTCGACATCAGCATGAAGCTGCCGGCCGCCATCAGCGCGCCGCCGAGCATGATCGATCGCTGGTAACCGAGGATGCGGTCGGCGACATAGCCGCCGAGAATGCCGGTCATGTACACCAGCGCGGTGAAGCCGCCATAGGTCTTGCTGGCGGACGCCTGATCGCCGCCGAAGAAGGCTGCGGCCACATGCACTGCGAGCATCGCGCGCATGCCGTAGTACATGAAGCGTTCCCAGAATTCGCTGCCGAACAGATTCCAGAGCGCTTTGGGATGACCGAGGAATTCGCCCGGCGGCGGCGGGATGAAGTCGGGCTGTGTCTTGGCGGCACCGCTCATGCGGGTTCTCTCTTTATGGTGTGGAGTACGAAATCTACGGGCGCAAACATCGGACCCGCGACGGAGCACGGGGCCGGCGGAGAATGACCGACCCGGTGCTGATGCGTCAAACCGCGACAATCATGTTGCACTGCAACAGACGTGCATCGGGCGTGATCACGCGCCGTCGCCCGCCCTTTCCTCAACCCGCCGCAGGATAGGTGTAGCTCGCCTGCACGCCCAACGGCAGGCCCAGGCCCCAATACGCCATCAACAGCAAGGTCCAGGTCACCAAGAGCGTGAGCGAGTACGGCAGCATCAAGGCAACCAGGGTGCCGATGCCGGTGCCTTTCACGTAGCGCTGGCAGAACACCACGATCAGCGGAAAGTACGGCATGAGCGGGGTGATGATGTTGGTGGTGGAATCGCCGACCCGGTAGGCGGCCTGGGTGAGATCGGGCGAAACGCCCAGTTGCATGAGCATCGGCACCATCACCGGGCCGATCAGGCCCCACTTCGCGGACGCCGAGCCCACCATCAGATTCACCGAGGCGGTGAGCAGGATGATGCCGAACAGCGTCAGCCCCATCGGCAATTGCATGCTCTTGAGCGCCTCCGCGCCCTTGACCGCGATCAACGCGCCCAGATTGCTCTGGCCGAAGGCGTAGATGAACTGTGCGCAGAAGAACGCCATGACGATGTAATAGCCCATACCGCTCATCGACTTGCTCATGCCGGCGATGATGTCGCGATGGGTTTTGACCGAACCCGAGGCGATGCCGTAGACCACGCCGGGAATCAGGAAGAAGATGAAGATCAACGCCACGATCGACTGCATCACCGGCGCCTGCGCGACCGCGAGCTGACCGGCGACGCCGCCGGGCGCGTCGGCTGGCGCGCGCCACGGCGAATCCGCCGGCACCAGCGTCAGCACGAACACGGCGGCCGCGATCAGCATCGCCAATACCGCCGACCACAAGCCGTGACGTTCGGCGGGCGTCATCGCTTCCATCGCCTGCGGCAACTGCGCCGGGTCGCCGTCGACCGGCGTATCGCGCAGGCGCGGTTCGATGACCTTGTCGGTCAGGAACCAGCCGACCGCGACGATCATGAAGGTCGAGGCAGTGGTGAAGAAATAATTGTTGAGCGGATTGACCACGATCGCCGGATCGATCACCCTCGCCGCCGCCTGCGTCAGGCCCGCCAGCAGCGGATCCAGGCTCGACGGCACGAAGAAGGTCGCCGAAAACCCGCCCGATACGCCGGCGAACGCAGCGGCGATGCCGGCCAGCGGGTGACGGCCGGCGGCGTAGAAGATCACCGCGCCCAGCGGGATCACCAGCACATAGCCGGCGTCGACCGCGACATGGCTGAGTACGCCCACCACGATCAGCACCGGCGTCAGCAGCGCTTTGGGGGTGACGCTGAGCATCGCGCGCAGGGCGGCGTTGATGAAACCGGTATGTTCGGCCACGCCCAGGCCCAGCATCGCCACCAGCACCACGCCCAGCGGTGGGAAGTTCACGAACGTCTTGACCATCTCCGCCATGAAACCGGTGAGGCTGGCGCCTGCGAGCAGATTCTTCACCTGGATCGGCTGGCCGTTGCGCGGGTCGAGTTCTGCGAACTGCACGTTCGACAGCAGCGCCGACACGATCCAGACCACCAGCATCAATCCCAGGAACAACAGCGCCGGATCGGGAAGCCGGTTGCCGATGCGTTCGACCGCATCGAGAAAACGGATCAGGAAACTGCGTCCGGGTGCGGCGGTCTGACTCATGGGCAGGGCATCGGTCGGTCGGGACTCCGGATGCTAATGCGAACGATGGCTTTTTTCACGTGCCGCGGCCGGATGACGCGCATATGCAGCATGCACGCATTACGGCTGCGATACCGGAAGCTCAGCGTGCCGGGCCCACCACCGAACGCACGTCGAACAGTTCCGGAAAGAAGGTCAGATCCAGCGCCTGTTTGAGGAACCCCGCGCCGCTGGAGCCGCCGGTGCCGCGCTTGAAGCCGATCACCCGCATCACCGTACGCAGATGACGGAAGCGCCAGATCTGGAACTGGTTCTCGAGGTCGACCAGATCCTCGCACAGGGCGTATTCGCGCCAGTAGCTGCCGGTGTTCTCGTAGATGCGTTCGAGCACCGGAACCAGTGCGGGGTCGTGGACGTGCGCGCGCGTCCAGTCGCGTTCGAGATGCTGCGCCGGCACCGCATGCCCCCAGCGCGCGAGATAGCGCAGGAATTCGTCGTAGATGCTCGGCGCTTCCAGCACCGCGCGCAGGCCCGCCTGCGCGGCCGGATCGTATTCGAACACCCGCAGCATCGCCGCATTCTTGTTGCCCATCAGGAATTCGATGGTCCGGTACTGCAGCGACTGGAAGCCCGAGGACGGCCCCAGCACATCGCGGAATTCCATGTATTCCGACGGCGTCAGCGTCTCCAGCACCGACCACATCGAGGTGAGCTGTTCCTGCACGCGCTTGCAGCGCGCCGCGACCTTGCCGAACTGCCACACCCGGTCGTTACGCAGGTGATCCACGGCCGCGGTCAGTTCGTGGCACAGCAGCTTCATCCACAGCTCGGCCACCTGGTGCTGGATCACGAACAGCATTTCGTCGTGATGCGGCGGGTCCGAGAGCGGCCGCTGCGCACTGAGCAGGCGGTCCAGGTGCAGGTAGCCGCTGTAGGTCATCCGGCCGGACAGATCGGTATGGATGCCGGCTTCGAGTGGACGTTCGTTCTGATCGATATTCATCCATACAGAGTAACGCATGACCGTATGGAAAGCCTCCAGCAGGCCCGTCCCACGGCCCCGTCGGGCGGGCCGGTCATCGGATTGAAACCCACGTCCGGCACGATTTCCGTCAGAATCAAGAGTCCGCAAAACTTGCGGCTGCTCATTCGATTGGGGGAACACCATGCTTCGATGCACAGGCCGCGCAGTTGCGGCCGATCACATGTCCGATCTTCTCCGCCGCGCCCTGCCGCTCGTGCTGCTCTGCAGCATCGGCGCACCCGCGCTGGCCCAGACCATTCCGGTGTCGGGGGGCACCTACAGCCAGAATTTCGACACGCTGTCGAATACGGCCGGCAGCATCAACAACAGCACCCTGCCCATCGGCTGGCTGTTGAACGAAACCGGCGGCGGCGCCCGCGACAATGAGCAATATGCCGTAGATACCGGCGCCAGCAACACTGGCGATACTTACAGCTACGGCGCGGCCGGCAGCACAGAGCGCGCCTTCGGCAGCCTGCGCAGCGGCACGCTGATCGCCTCCTACGGCGCGTGCTTCAGCAATGCGACCGGCGCCAGCCTGCTCAACTTCGACGTCGGCTACACCGGCGAACAGTGGCGCCTGGGCACCGCAGCCCGCGCCGACCAGATCGACTTCCAGTACAGCGTCGACGCGACCTCGCTGACCACGGGTACCTGGGTCGACGTCGATGCGCTGGACTTCATCACCCCGAATACCGCCACGACCGGCGCGAAGGACGGCAACGCCGTCGGCAACCGCACCACGCTCGCGACCACCATCAACGGCCTGAATATCGCCGACGGCGCGACCTTCTGCCTGCGCTGGAACGATGCCGACGCCAGCGGCGCCGACGACGGCCTGTCGATCGACGACTTCTCGCTCACGGTCGGCGGCGTCGGCCTGCCGCTGGTCGCGGTCAGCGACGTCAGCGCGTTCGAAGGCGACAGCGGCACCAGCGTCATGAATTTCGGCTTCGGCCTGAGTTCGCCGGCCGGTATCGGCGGCGTGACCATCCAGTACGCCACCGCCGACGGAACCGCCACCGCGGGCAGCGACTACGTGGCCGCCAGCGGCACCGCCACCATCCCGGAAGGCGCCACCTCCACCACCGTCGCCATCACCATCAACGGCGATACGGATGCGGAGCCCAACGAAACCTTCTTCGTCGACATCACCGGCGTCACCGGCGCGCTCGTTTCGGACGGCCAGGGTCTGGGCACCATCCAGAACGACGAAGTCACCCTCACCCCGATCGCGCAGATCCAGGGCTCGGGTCTGCTGTCGCCGCTGAACGGCAGCATCGTCACCACCGAAGGCGTCGTCACCGCGCAGAAGTTCAACAACGGCTTCTTCCTGCAGACGGCCGACGGCGAAGTCGACGGCAACCCGGCGACCTCCGAAGGCATCTTCGTCTTCACCTCGACCGCACCGCCGGCCACCGCCGCCGTGGGCAACCGCGTCCGCGTCACCGGCACGGTCACCGAGTTCACGCCCGCGACCAACCTCAACCAGCTGTCGATCACCGAACTGGTCTCGGTCACGTCGATCCAGGTCGTCGCCACCGGCGTCGCCCTGCCGGCCCCGATCGAGCTGACCAGCGCCGACTTCGGCGCCACCGCACTGCCGGGCACCGCCGAGAAGTACGAAGGCATGCGCGTCAGCGCCGCCCGCAGCCGCGTGGTCGCCGGTTCCGATGGCAACATCAGCGAAGCCGCCGCCACCTCCACCACCACCGGCGTCTTCCATGTGGTGCTGTCGGATGTCCCCCGTCCGTTCCGCGAGGCCGGCATCGGCATCCTCGACGCGTTCCCGATCCCGGCCGGCAAGATTCCGCCGCTCTTCGACACCAATCAGGAACGCCTGATGGTGCGCAGCCGCGGCCAGGTCGGCGCGACCGCGATCGCGCTCGACGCGGACGCCGAGATCACCAACATGGTCGGCGTTCTGGATTACTTCTCCGGCACCTGGGCGCTTCTGCCCGACGCCACCACGCCGCCCACCGTCGTCGGCGGCAAGACGCCCGAGGCCGTGGCCGACGCGCGATACGAAGACATCACCATCGGCAGCTTCAACCTGCTGCGCTTATTCGACGAAGTGAACGACAGCAACGGCGGCCCGACCATCCAGGCCGCCGCGCTGGACAAGCGCCTGACCAAGACCTCGCTGGCGATCTGCGACTTCCTCAAGGCGCCGGACATCCTCGGCGTGGTCGAAGTCGAGAACCTGCGCGTGCTCGGCCTGCTCGCCGACCGCATCAACGCCACCTGCGCCAGCGCTCCGGCGTATGTGCCCTATCTGGTGGACGGCAACGACGTCGGCGGCATCAACGTCGGCTTCCTGGTCAGCGAGCGCGCGATGGGCACGGTCAACCGCGTCGACCCGATCGAAGTGGTCCAGCTCGGCAAGGACACCCTGTTCACCAACCCTGACGCCTCCACCAGCCTGCTCAACGACCGTCCGCCGCTGATGCTGCGCGCGGTGGTCCACCAGGACAACGGCGCGTCCTTCCCGGTCACCGTCATCGTCAACCACCTGCGTTCGCTCAACGGGATCGACGACAACACCCCGGGCAGCAACGGTTGGGCGACCGACAGCGAGCGCGTCCGCGCCAAGCGCGCCCAGCAGGCGGTGTTCCTCGCCGACCTGGTCGAATCGCGCCAGCAGGCCGATCCGGACGAGCGCATCGTGCTGGTCGGCGACTTCAATGCCTTCGAATTCAGCGACGGCTATGCCGATGTGATGGGCATCATCCGCGGCGACGAAGCGGCCGAACCGAACGTGCTGACCTATGCCGCCAGCCCGATCACCGCGCCGCTGGTCGATGGCTCCGTGTTCATCATCGATCCGCTCGAACGCTACTCGTACGTGTTCGCGGGCAACGCGCAGACGCTCGACCACGTGCTGGTGAACGAAGCGACGGTGCTGGACGCGGCCGACCTGGTGGTCGACCACGCCCGCATCAACGCCGACTTCGGCGTGCACAACTACGGCGTCGCCGGCAACGCGATCCGTGTGTCCGATCACGACCCGGTGCGCCTGGCGATCAGCGTGGCGGATTTCCGCACCGCCGATCTGTCGATCACCGCCGCGGCCACGCCGGCCACGGTCGCAGGGGGCGCCATCGCCACCTTCACCGCCAACGTCGGCAATGCCGGCCCGAACAAGGCCGCATTCCCCAGCGTGGCGCTCGTGTTCGATGCGCTGGTCGCGGTGACGGTCACCGCGCCGGCCGAGTGGACCTGCGCCGCGCCGGTACAGGCGGGCGGCACCACCACCGTGACCTGCACCACCACGTCGCTGGAAGACAGCGGCCAGGCCGCCTTCAGCGCGGCCGTGACCGCGCCGTCGCTGCCGACGGCCAGCACCCTGCAGATGGCCGCAGCCGTGGCTTCGCAGAGCCGCGACCGCAGCAACACCGACAACAGCGCCACCGCGAGCGTGGCGGTCGATGCCATCGTTCTGCCCAACGCCGACCTCGGCGTGCGCCTGATCGGTGGTCCGGTCAATACCATCCCCGCCGGCGGCATCGCGACGGTGGTGGCCCAGGTCCGCAGCAACGGCCCGAACGCGACCTCGCAGCCGACGGTGACCTTCACCGGCAACGTCGCCGCCAACCGCGCCTCGGTCGTTCCGCCGGCCGGCTGGACCTGCGTGGCGGGTTCGCTCGGCAACGGCGACTTCAACACCGTCTGCACCGCCGCCGGCAGCTTCGCCAGCGGCGCCCGCGTCAATTTCACGCTGAACGTCACCGCACCGAACGTACAGGGCCAGCCCACGCTCACGTTCAGCGCGACCGTCGGCGCCACTGCCACCAACGATCCGCTGTCGGTCAACAACAGCGCGGGCCGCACGCTCCAGGTCATCGGCGCGCCGGTGACCATCCCGGGTGGATCCGGCGCCGGCGGCTGATCGACGGGGCCGACTGCCCACGCACTTCGCGACACCCAGAAGCGCGGCTCCGGCCGCGCTTCTTTTTTGCGCGACGACTTTCGGGGGGCATGGTTCGCGCGCGCCATACGCGTCCGCACGCGATCCGTCATGACGCGCTGCGCAACGAAGGCTTCAGGCGGAGCGGGTATGATTCGCGCAACCGACGCACGAGACCCCCGCACGATGACCGTCGCAGCACGTTTCGAAATCGAATATCTGCAGTACCTCGGCCCCGACGGCACGCTCGTCGCCGAACCGCCCGTCCCCTTCGCCGATCCCGCCACGTTGCTGCCGCTGTTCAAGCAGATGCTGTTCGTGCGCACCTTCGACAGCAAGGCCATCGCGCTGCAGCGCACCGGCAAGCTCGGCACCTACGCCGCCTGTCTCGGCCACGAAGCCACCCACATCGGCATCGGCGCGTCGATGCGTCCCGAGGACGTGTTCGCGCCCAGCTATCGCGAATACGGCGCGCAGTTCATGCGCGGCGTGCGCCCGCGCGAAGTCCTGCTGTACTGGGGCGGCGACGAACGCGGCAACGACTTCGCCGTGCCGAAGCACGATTTCTCGTGGTGCGTGCCGATCTCCACCCAGTGCCTGCATGCGGCCGGCGCCGCGCTGGCGTTCAAGCTGCGCAAGGAACCGCGCGTCGCCGTGGCCACCTGCGGCGACGGCGGCAGCTCGAAGACCGACACCTATGCCGCGATCAATTCCGCCGGTGCGTACACGCTGCCGTTCGTCCAGTGCATCATCAACAACGGCTGGGCGATTTCCGTTCCCCGCGCGGCGCAGACCGGCGCGCCGACGCTGGCGCAGAAAGGCATCGCCGGCGGCCTGCACTGCCTGCAGGTGGACGGCAACGACCTCATCGCGGTGATGGAAGGCATGCGCCGCGCGCTGGACCGCGCGCGCAGCGGCGGCGGCGGCAGCGTCATCGAATTCATGACCTATCGCCTGCACGACCACACCACCGCCGACGACGCCCGCCGTTATCGCGGCGAAGAAGAAGTGAAAGCCGCGTGGGCGCGCGAGCCGGTCACCCGGCTGCGGACATACCTCACCGCCGCCGGCTTATGGGATGAAGCGCAGGAAAGCGCCTGGGCCGACGAATGCGGACGACTCGTCGACATCGAAATCAACGCCTATCTGGAAACCCCCGTGCAGCCCGTGAGCGCGATGTTCGATTTCCTCTACGCCGAGTTGCCGCCGGATATCCAGGCGCAACGGGCGGAAGCCATCGCCGCGGAGGGCCGCAAGCATGGCTGACGGCGCACCCATCACATTGATCGAAGCCATCACCCAGGCGCTCGCCTACGCCATGCGCGCCGACGAGCGCGTGCTGGTGCTGGGCGAGGACGTGGGCGTGAACGGCGGCGTGTTCCGCGCCACCGCCGGCCTGCAGCAGATCTTCGGCCCGGAGCGGGTGCTCGACACGCCGCTGGACGAAACGACGATTGCCGGTCTGACGGTCGGCATGGCCGCGCAGGGCATGCGCCCGGTCGCCGAAGCGCAGTTCGACGGCTTCGTGTATCCGATGGTCGATCACATCATCTGTCACGCCGCGCGCTTCCGCTATCGCACCCGCGGCCGCCTCACCTGCCCGATGGTGCTGCGCGTGCCGTGGGGCGGCGGCATCCGCGCGCCGGAACACCACAGCGAAGCCAACGAATCGATCTTCACCAACGTGCCCGGCCTGCGCGTGGTGATGCCGTCGTCGCCGCAGCGGGCCTACGGCCTGCTGTTGGCCGCGATCCGCGACGAGGATCCGGTCATCTACATGGAACCCAAGCGCATCTATCGCCAGTACAAGGAACTGGTGCCGGACGACGGCGAAGCGCTGCCGCTGGACGTGTGCTACGTGCTGCGCGACGGCAGCGACGTGACCCTGGTGACCTGGGGCGCGCAGGTGAAGGAATGCCTGGAGGCCGCCGACGCATTGGCGAAGGACGGCATCAGCGCCGAAGTCATCGACGTCGCCACGCTCAAGCCGCTGGACTTCCCGACCATCGCCGAATCGGTGTGCAAGACCGGCCGCTGCGTGATCGTGCACGAAGCGCCGAAGACCGCGGGTTTCGGCGCCGAGATCGCCGCGCGCCTCGCGGAAGAGTCGATGTACGACCTGGTCGCACCGGTCGAACGTGTCACCGGCTACGACACGCATATCCCGCTGTTCCGCCTGGAAATGAAGTACCTGCCCAGCGTCGAGAAGATCGTCGCCGCGGCGAAAAGAACTCTGGCCGCGAGTTGAGCGGTGCCGATGTCCGATGCAAAAGCAAATCCCCCCGTCATCGCTGTGCGATGCCGACCCCCTTTTTCAAAGTGGGTAAACCCGGGTCGGCGAACTCTCGCGACGACACGCACCGACCAGCGGTCACTCATCGGGCGCTCCCTGACGACACGGCATCGCGCTGTACAGCCCCCTTTGAAAAAGGGGGCGGGCAAACGCGAAGCGTTTGACGGGGGATTTGCTCTTCGCGCACCACTCGCTTACAGCGCCCCCTGATGCAAACCCGCATCATCCACGACTACCGCACCCAATACGCGAACCCCATCAAGTTCGCGCAGGGCGAGCTCGTGACCCTCGGCGAACGCGACACCGAATGGCCGGCCTTCATCTGGACCGTCACCGCCGACGGCAACGCCGGCTGGGCGCCGTTCGACTGGCTGAAACCGCTCGACGACGGCCGCGCCGAAGCCCTGCGCGATTACTCGGCGCAGGAACTCGACGTGGATGCCGGCGATACCGTGACGCTGTTGCACGAACTCGGCGGCTGGTGGTGGTGCGAGCGCACGGATGGACGCTGCGGCTGGGTGCCGACGGAACACCTGGAGCGGGCATGAGCGACCCGAAAGTCGAACAACTGCTGCACGATCTGCAGCTCACCCATCCCGATCTGCATGCGCTGGTGCAGGCCGTACGCAAAGTGGTCCGCGTTGTGGCGCCGAAGGCGTCCGAGCGGGTGATGTACGGCGGCATCCTGTTTTCGGCTCCCGAACAGTTCTGCGGCGTATTCGCCTATTCCGCGCATGTCACGATGGAATTCGGCCGGGGTGCGGAACTGAAAGACACTCACGGCATGCTCGAAGGCAAGGGAAAATTCCGTCGCCACATCAAACTGCAGACGCTTGCCGATATCGAATCGAAACACCTGAAAACCTACATCGCGCAAGCGCTTCGACTTTCCACCCGGCCGTCGGCATGATCGTTCGACGGCATCGGCAACAGAATCAAAGGAATCCCCCATGAGCCAGACCAAGACCTTCATCCTCCCCGACCTCGGCGAAGGCCTGCCGGACGCGACCATCGTCGAATGGTTCGTGAAGCCGGGCGACACCATAAGGCTCGATGCGCCGCTGGTGTCGATGGAAACCGCGAAGGCGGTGGTGGAAGTGCCGTCGCCGGTGTCGGGCAAAGTGCTGAAGCTCGCCGGCGGCGATGGCGACGTGGTCATCACCGGCACGATGCTCGCGGTGTTCGAGGTCGATCCGTCGATGCCGCAGCGTGCGGAAGGCCAGGACACCGGACATCACCACGGCGGCGCCGCGCATACCGGCGATCCGGCGCCGGGCGCCGCCGACAAGGTCGTCGCCTCCGACGACGGTGGCGTCATCAAGGATACCGGCGCACCCGCGCCCACGGGCGAAGTCCGCAGCGATGCCGGCACCGTGGTCGGCGCGATGCAGAGTTCCGACGCGGTGCGCAGCGAGGCCGCGGTCGCGGTCGGCGGCGTGAAGGCGATGCCGGCGGTGCGCGCGATGGCGCGCAAGCTCGGCGTCGATCTGTCCCGCGTACGCGCCACCGGCGCCGAAGGCGTGGCGACGATGGACGACGTGAAGCGTGCGGCGGCCGATGGTTCGGCAAAGGCCGGCGCTGCGGGCACTGCTTCTGCGGGAGCGACGCAAGTCGCGACTTCGGGCATCGCCGCTGCACCTGTCGCGACTCGCGTCGCTCCCACAAGCGAAGCGGCGCAGCGCACGCAGCTGTCCGCCACCGGTAAGCCTATGCGCACGCAGCCGCCGGGCGTGTCCGCCAGCGGTCAGCCGGAACAGCTCAAGGGCGTGCGCCGCAACATGGCGCGAGTGATGGCCGACGCGCACGCGAAAGTGGTGCCGACCACGCTCACCGACGATGCCGACATCCACGCCTGGGCGCACGGCAACGACATGACCGTGCGCCTGGTACGCGCGATCTGCGTCGCCGCCAAAGCGGTGCCTGCGCTCAACGCCTGGTTCGACGGCGACAACCTCACCCGCACCCTGCATCCGCACGTCGACATCGGCATCGCGGTGGACACCGACGACGGCCTGTTCGTGCCCGCGCTGCGCAACGCCGACGTACTCGACGCGCGCGGCGTGCGCGAAGCGATCACCCGCCTGCGCATGCAGGTCGAAGACCGCAGCATTCCGTCCAGCGAATTGAGCGGCTATACGATTTCGTTGTCGAACTTCGGCATGTTCGCTGGCCGCTACGCCACCCCGGTGGTAGTACCGCCCTGCGTCGCCATCGTCGCCGCCGGCCGCGCGCGCCATCAGATCACCCCCGTGCTCGGCGGCTTCGAATCGCACAAGGTCATTCCGCTGTCGCTCACCTTCGATCACCGCGTCTGCACCGGCGGCGAAGCGGCGCGCTTCCTGCGCGCGATGCTGGATGATCTGGGGTTGCCGGCATAAACCGTGAGAACGATCTCGCAGGACCGCATCGATGCACTCATTGCCACCACGCTCGCGCCTGGCGGCGCCACGGCGCATGATGCGCCGACGGCAGTCATCGTCGTCGGACCGATCGGCGCCGGCAAGACTTACCATCGGCATCGTTTATTGAAAGATGGCTTCGTCCAGATCGACAGCGCGGACATTTTCCACGCGCTATCGGATGGAGATGCGACGTTGGATTTCCCCGACGCATTCGACGGGACGATAGAGCAAATCGGTTCGGCGATCGCTCACGAAGCGATCCAGCGCCGCCTGCACATTGCGATCGAAACGCCGGGCCATGAACAGCCCCAACTGCTGGCCCTGATCGACGCCTTGAAGCGGGCCGGCTATGTGCCGGAGCTGCGTGCGATCGCGACCGACCGCGAGACTTCCGAGCGTCAACACGCGTCGCGCGGCGACAATGTCTCTTCATATTACGCCGCACCCATCCATGTCGCATGGGTGATCGAAGCCTGCGGCGGCCTCGATTCTTACGCTTCCACCACATACGCGCCTGCCCCGCCCAGCGAGAGCGCAAGCGCGGGCGGGCAGCCCGCGCACGGGGTGACGCCTTCTCCGCGCCGGCCGGCGGGATTACTTGGCAAGCTTCACGCATTGCTTTCCGGACGAGACGCGCGCTGACGCGAAGCGGCGCTTGATATCCTGCGCCGCCGCATGCATTTAAGCTGCGCGGATGATCCACCGACGACGTTGCGGCCATGACCGGTCCGCGCCGCGCGACCTACGGCGGCAGCCCGCGTCGGGCGCCCGCGCCGCTCAGTTCACCCGGATCGAAGCTTGGCCGATGCGTACGGGCGCCTGCTCGCCGCTCACCGGAAGCGCACGCACGTCGCGGATTTCGATGTATCGGGCCTGATCCGTCCTGTCGCCGAGACGGAACCATTCGATGCGATGCAGATCGCGGCTCTGCTTGGGGAAGCGCATCTCCATGTCGAACAGCGTTCCGGCGTCCATCCCGCCCCAGCCCGCCGGGCAATCCCAGGGCTGCGGCCTGGCAGGTTCGGCCTCGCGGCTGTTGAGAAACGTCCTCGACGTCGTTCCTGATATGGCGCGACGGACGTATCGGACGCACAGCGGTTCGGAAAAGAACGATGTCAGGTGGACGCGCGCGAAGTCGTCGTCTTTTTTCCGGGCGGCCTGACTCAGCATGAAATGCCCGCGTTGCTTCAATGCGTCGTTGCGCGCAGGGTCGCGTGCGGCCCAGCGTCGCCAGCCGTTGTGCACGCCGGTGCCGGTCGGGATATCGGTACTGCCGACGCGGAGCGAACCCTTCTCCCGCCTCGTCCAGTGCGCAAGCAGTGCGCCGGAACGATCCCGGGCGAACTCGGTATCGTAGGTCGCATTCACGAACAACCCACCGCTCTGGCAACGATATTGCCGGCCACGCGTCCACGTCATCGAAGCATAGGGCTGCAAGACCGACCCGCCCTTGCGCGCTTCGAGCGCATCCAGTCCTGTCTCGTTAACGGCGAACTCGAACCCGATCCGCGCGCCATCGTCTGCCTGGGTGATCTTCACCTTGTGGTCCACGTGGTCCTTGAGGTTTCCGTTTTCCATCCAACCGTGCAATTTCGAGAGCAGGTACTCGTCCGCGCCATCGTATTCGCCCACCAGATCCGGACAGCCGCCCTTCCGCGAAAACAGGCCCCAGGCGCGTCCCGGCCAGTCGTCCGGGTATTCCGACAGATTACAGGCCGACATCGCCAGCGCGCCGACGATGCAGCACGCCATCCACGCGCCTCGCCTTGCGAACCGCATCACCGTCGGGCGCGTATTCCCACTCATCGTTACCCCTGCTTGCTTACCCAGACCGGACATGCGGCGGTCCCCGGTTCATCGCACCTGTGCGTACAAGGCACGCAGCGTCCCGCGCATCAATATCGATCGATCCCGGGGTCCACCTCAAGACTCCACGCATCGATCCCGCCAACGACGTTGTAGAGATCCGCGAACCCCTGTTGCGCGAAATACATCGCGGCTTGCGCGCTGCGGCCGCCGTGGTGGCAGAGAAACGCGATGGGCGTGGTCTTCGGCAACGCGAGCAGACGTTCGAGGCCGCCGTCCTCCAGCCCTTCGTACGCAAGCGGAACGGACGCGATCGCACGCTCTTCAGGTGGGCGCACATCGACGAGCGTGATCGCGCCCGCGCGTGCCTGCGCATCGGCGTCGGCGACGGAAAGATTGCGGAAGGACATGACGGTTCCTGATCGTGCGGCGATGCGTGGCATCATGCCGCGATGACGTCGCCTTCCGCCAGTCCGGCCGCCAGCCTGCATCGCATTCCGCGCCGCCCGCACGCGTGGATCGGGCTGTTGGCGCTGTCGCAGCTGCTGGTGACAGCCGCGTGGTGGCGCTGGGGCTGGACGGTCGGGTTGCCGCTGATGGTCGCCAGCCACGCGCCTTTCTGGTGGGGCACGCTGTGGCCCTACTCGCGCCTGTTCGGGCCGGTGCTGAAGCGTTTGCCGACAAGCGAAAAACGGGTGTGGCTGACGATCGACGACGGCCCGTCCGACGACACCCTCGCCGTGCTCGACATACTCGACGCGCACGATGCGAAAGCCACGTTCTTCCTGGTGGGCGAACGCGCGGCGCGGCATCCCGAGCGGGTGCGCGAGATCCTGCGTCGCGGCCACGGCATCGGCAATCACAGCGCCAGCCATCCCGCGCGCTGGTTCTGGGCTCTGGGACCGTCGCGGATGCGCCGCGAGATCGCGGACACGCAGCGGATCCTGCAGGAGATTTCCGGAGCGCCGCCGCGCTGGTTCCGCGCGGTGGTCGGCATGAGCAATCCGTTCGTCAACGCCGCGCTGAAAACGCATGGCCTCGCGCGGGTGGCGTGGAGCGCGCGCGGCTTCGACGGCGTCGCCGCCGATGCGCAGGCGGTGGTGGCGCGGATCGAACGCGGGCTTTCGCCCGGTGCGATCGTGCTGCTGCACGAAGGCGCGGCGCACGGGCGCAATGTCGAAACGCTGCGCCTGTTGCTGCAGCGGTTGGATGCGTCGGGGTATCGCGCGATCCTTCCGCCGCCACTGTAGAAGCGGCGGCTTTCAACAGCCGAATGGCTGGTCAAGCGGCGAAGCCTGCCGCGGAGCCTGCTTTTGTGGGAGCGGCGGAAGCCGCGAAGCCCGCGCACTGTCGGGCAAAACGTGAAATGCAATCTGAGAGCGCATGCGTTCGTGCGTCACGATGGCAGGGGACGTCGTGGCTTTGATCGCGCGGGCTTCGCGGCTTCCGCCGCTCCCACAAAAGCAGGCTTGCAGCTTACGCGCGCGTCGCGACGATCAGCCAGTTGTTGAACGGGGTGTTGCCGTACAGCGGCGTGAACTCGGCCTGCAGGCCGGCGGCGTCCAGCGCGCCGCGCAGGCCGTCGAGGGTGGGATAGCTGCGCGGGCGGAACTGCATCCAGCCGATCCAGTTGGCAAGCCGGTCGGTGACGCGCGAGGTGCGCGCGCGGCCGGTGGTGTCGTCGATGGCGCTGCGGATCACCAGCCTCGCGCCGGGCGTGAGCATCGCGGCCATTTTCGCGATCAACGCGCGCTGCCCGTCGGCGTCGAGATACTGCAGGACGTCGAGGATCGCAACGCTGCCGCGATGTTCCGGCGTGGTATTGGCGAGATCGACCACATCGAACTGCGTCTGCGCGAAGCCGCATTTGTCGGCGACGCGACGCGCGCGGGCGATCTTGGCGGCGTCGTTGTCGACGCCGCGGTAGGCCAGCGTCTGCCCGTCGAAACGCAGCGCGTGCGCAAGCAGGCCCAGGCCGCAGCCGAGATCCAGCAGCGGTTCGCTGCTGCCGCGCAATGCCGCGAGCACGCCGGGATACAGCGGATCGCTGCCGAGCTTGGCGCGCACGTAGTAGTAATCGTAGCGATTGCCCAGCGGAAACGACGGCAGGAAGGCTTCGGCGATGCGGCGCGCGTCGGCGGAAGCGAACGGCAGCGTCGTGGCGCTCATGCTCATGGTGACCGCTCGGACAGCACGTCTTTGGAAAGCATGCGGCGCACCGCCGGCAGCGCCAGTCGCGCCCACTCGGCGTACATCGCCGCGGATGGATGCAGACCGTCGTCGGCGAGCATCGCCGGCTCCGCGCCGCGCGCGCGGCTGACCGGCGCGATATCGATGAAGACCACGCCGCGGTCGGCGCAGATCTTCGCCGCCGCCGCGTTGTAGGCGTCGAGTTCGCGCGCGATGGCGGTGGTGTCGCGGCCGCTGTCCGCTCCGAACGGGGTCACGCCCCAGTCGGGAATCGCGAGTACGAACACGCGGTCGGTGCGACGCCCGGCAAAACCGATCGCGCGTTCGAGCAGGATCGCGAATTCATGCGCGTACTCGTCGACGGCGCGGCCGCGATACTGGTTGTTGACGCCGATCAGCAGGCTCACCAGCGCATGGTCGCTGCCGAGCGGTTCGGCCGCGTCGATCGCGGCCGACAGTTCGTCGGTGGTCCAGCCGGTGGTGGCGATGATGCGTGGGTCGTCGATGACGATGCCCTCGGCGCGCAGCACGGCCGCCAGTTGCATCGGCCAGCGGACGGCCGGCTCGACGTTTTCGCCGATGGTGTAGCTGTCGCCGAGGGCGAGATACGAAGCCGTCGCCGCAGTGTGCGCGTCATCGGCAACACCGGTCGCCAGCATCGCTGCGAACACGACCGGCGCGACCATCATCGATCAGGCGACTGCGGCGCGCTGCGCCGACGCGGCGTCGGCGCGACGCTGCAGCACGCGCTCGATCCGCGCGAAGACTTCGCGCAGCACCGGCGCTTCGGGCAGCAGGGTGACGCGGAAGAAATTGCGTTCGGGCACGTTGAAGCTGGAGCCCGGCACGATCAATACATCCTCGGTTTCCAGCATTTCCAGCGCGAAGGCATGGTCGTCGAAACCGTGCGCGGCGGCGCCGACCACGGCCGGGAAGCCGTACAGCGCACCGGCCGGCGCGACCAGTTGCAGATGCTCGCTGGCTTCGCAGCAGTCGATCAACGCGCGGCGGGTCTCGTACAGACGACCGCCGGGCGCGGTGAGCGCGCTGATGGTGTCGGTGCCGTGCAGCGCGGCGTCGATGGCGAACTGACCGGGCACGTTCGCACACAGGCGCAGCGCGCCCAGCAGATCCATGGCGTGGTGGAAATCGCCGCTGGCCAGCGGGTCGCCGCTCAGCACCGCCCAACCCACTCGCCAGCCGCAGGCGCGATGCACTTTCGACAGGCCGCCGAACGACAGGCACGGCAGATCGCCGGCCAGCGGCGCCAGCGGCTGGAACTGTGCGTCGTCGTAAAGAATGTGATCGTAGATCTCGTCCGCCATCAGCAGCAGGTTGTGCTTCGCGGCGATGGCGACGATGCGTTCGAGGATCTCGCGCGGATAATTCGCGCCGGTGGGGTTGTTCGGATTGATCAGCACGATCGCGCGGGTGCGCGACGACACCAGCTGCGCGATCTCGTCGGGATCGGGCAGGAAGCCGTTGTCGGCACGGCAGCGGTAGTACACCGGACGGCCGTCGTTGAGGATGGTCGCGGCCGACCACAGCGGGTAATCGGGCGACGGCAGCAGCACTTCGTCGCCGGGATTCAGCAGCGCGCGCAGGCTCAGATCGATCAGTTCGCTGACGCCGTTGCCGACGAACACGCGCTCGGGCGAGGCGTTCGGCGTGCCGCGCTGTTTGTGGAACGCGGCGATGGCCTCGCGCGCGGCCGGCAGGCCCTGCTGGTGGGTGTAGGGATCGGTGTCGGCGATGTGGTCGGCGATGGCCCGCTGCAGGTGTTCCGGGGCGCGGAATCCGAAGGCGCCCGGGTTGCCGATGTTGAGCTTGATCTGGGTCCGGCCCTGGGCCTCGAGCTCGCGTGCGCGCCGGGCGAGTTCGCCGCGGATCTCGTAACGGACTTCGGACAGGCGTTCGCGGGTCTTGAGAACGGGCTTCGGGCTGTGGTGCGGACTGGAGGGCGACATCGGTTCGGCGGGCGCAAAAAAGTCGCCAAAGACTAGCAGATCGACGGAAAGGACCGGCCGGCTGCGGCCTTCCGCGGCGCCGGCTCCGGCCGCGACGGCCGGCGGCGTGGCATCCATTCCGGCCGGATCCGTTCGCCGCGACATAGAATCGGCGCATGACCAATCGCTACCCACTCGTTTGACCGCCGCCGCTCCCGCCCCGGTTCCCGTTCTCGACGCCATCGGCTGGCCCTTCCCCGGCCAGGCCGTGCACGAGGTCGCCGACCCGGACTGGGCCGCCGCCATCGCCGCCAATCCGCAGGCGCGGCCGGCGCGGGTGATCGAACAGCACCGCTCCGGCTATGTCGTCGCCGAGGCGCCGGGGCACGCGCTGAGCGTGGAATCGCCGCCGGAATGGATGCGCCGCCGCTTCCCGTCGCAGGACCGCGCCGCGGTCGGCGACTGGGTGCTGATCGAGGATCAGCCGCCGCGCACCCAGATCGTGGCGCTGATGGCGCGGCGCAGCACCATCAAGCGCGCCGCCGCCGGCGAGCATTACCAGCAGCAGGTGATCGCCGCGAACATCGACACGGTGTTCGTGGTCTGCGGCCTGGACGCCGACTTCAACCCGCGCCGGATCGAACGCTACCTGCTGCTGGTCCGCGGCGGCGGCACCGCCCACGGTTCGCCCAATCCGGTGGTGGTGCTGACCAAGGCCGACGTGGAAGGCAACGACGCCGAGGCCTCGCTGGCGGCGCTGGCCGAACTGGCGGCGCAGGGCATCGTCGCGGTGGCGGTGAACGCCAGGGACCGCGCCAGCGTCGCCGCGCTGGACCCATGGCTGGGGCCGGGCCGCACCGCGGTGCTGGTGGGCTCGTCGGGCGCCGGCAAATCCACTCTGACCAACACCCTGCTGGGCGTCGAGAAGATGAAGACCAATGCGGTGCGCGAGAATGACGCCCGCGGCCGTCATACCACCACGTTCCGCACGCTGCTGCCGCTGCCGTCGGGCGGCTGCCTGATCGACACGCCCGGCATGCGCGAACTCAAGCCGACCGGCGAGGAGCATCTGGCCGACGGCGGTTTCGCGGACATCGAAACCCTGACCGGCGAATGCAAGTTCCGCGATTGCCACCACGCCCGCGAACCGGGCTGCGCGGTGCGCGCGGCGCTGGAGGCCGGCACGCTGGATCCGGCGCGGCTGGCGAACTACCTCAAGCTGCGCGACGAGGTGGCCACCGCCGCCGACAAGCTCGCGACCCGCCTGGTGCAGAACGCCAACCCGAAAACCGGCAGCAAGCCGCGTCACAAGCCGTCGGATGACAGGTATGGGAAGGAGTGAAGCGTTGATCGGGGTGTTTGAGCGAAAGCAAATCCCCCCGTCAACCGCTTCGCGGCTGCCGACCCCCTTTTTCAAAGGGGGTGAAAGACCGGGCTCGCGATTCTCGCAGACTCATTTTTCGACGACCGACAAACCCTTCAGACTGCGATTCTCATTAGCCCCCTTTGAAAAAGGGGGCGGCCATTGCAACGCAATGGCCGGGGATTTGCGCTTGTGATTTCCCATAACGACATCGCGCATCACGCCGCGCTCGATGCGCGCCTGGTCGCGGCGGTGCGCGGCATCCGCCTGCTGGAAACCCTGAGCTGGCCGGCGAGCGCGCAGGAGACCTTCCTGGCGGCATGGCGGATCGGCCGTATCCATCTGCCGAAGATCGATTACCCGAAAGAGGATTTCGGCGCCGTGCGCGCGGAGCTCGACGCGGTGCGCGCCGGCGCCGATCCCGATCATCCGCTCGGTCATTACCTGATCCAGACCGCCGACAGCTGGCGCATCGGCACCCGACTCCTCGACGCCGCAGGCAGCCACAAAGTCACCGCGTATTCGACCCGCCTGTACGGGCGCCCGGTGGAAATGCTTCCCGGAGACGGCCCGACCAATCTCGAAGCCGCGCAGCATTTCATCGAAGTGGCCGACGACATGGACCAGGAGCTGCGCGACATCGAGCCCGACGCGGTGATGGCCGCGGAAACGGTGCGCGACGCGCTGCAGGCCGACATCGATGCGTTCTTCACTGACCACAAGGTCAGGGTCGAACTAGACCCGGCGCTGATCGCCAAGGCCGCCGCCAGTTCCACCCGCATCCGCCTGCGCACCAACACCGGTTTCAGCGAATACGACCGCCACCAGTTGCTGGTCCACGAAGCGTTCGTGCACACCCTCACCGGCATCAACGGCCGCGAGCAGCCGCTGCTGAAATCGATGATCCGCAGCGCGCCGCGCACCACCGCGACCCAGGAAGGCCTAGCGACGTTCGCCGAGCTGATTTCCGGCGCGATGGACATCGAACGCATGAAGCGCATCAGCCTGCGCATCGTCGCCATCGACATGGCGATCGGCGGCGCCGATTTCGTGCAGGTGTTCCGCTTCTTCCTCGAGGCCGGGCAATCGCCCCAGGACAGCTTCGCGTCCTCGCAGCGGGTGTTCCGCGGCGCCCCGCTGGGCGGCGGGGCGGCTTTCACCAAGGACACCGTGTATCTGCACGGCCTGCTCAGCGTCCACACCTTTTTCCGATGGTGCCTGCGCCATCGCAAACTCGCGGTTGCGCGGCAGCTGTTCGCCGGCAAACTGGCGCTGGAAGACGTGTTCGCGCTGCAGCCGATGTTCGATGCCGGCGCGATCGCCGCGCCGCGCTACCTGCCGCCGTGGATGCAGCGCGCGAACGGGCTGGCCGGCATGCTCGCCTTCTCGCTGTTCGCCAACAGGATCCGCCTCGATCGCGTGGATGCCGACGATCTGGTGCTGGGGCTGGGGGTCTAGCAGCCTCTATATAGAGCGGCCTTCAGGCCGCTGCAGGCTTCATGCAGGCATCCAGCCGCCTGAAGGCCGCTCCACGGACGACGACCATTCGCCACCGCACGGCGAAAGCCGCGGCTTGCCGCTAGAATCGATGGCCCTGACCCCATCAAGACGGCGCGACGCCGTATCCGATGTCCGAGACCAACAACGATCTGAAGCAATCCGCCCTCGCCTACCATCGCCAGGATCCGCCGGGCAAGATCAAGGTCTCGCCGACCAAGCCGCTGGTGACCCAGCGCGATCTCGCCCTCGCCTACTCGCCGGGCGTGGCCTACGCCTGCGAGGCCATCGTCGCCGACCCCAACGCCGCCAGCGAAATGACCGCGCGCGGCAATCTGGTCGCGGTGATCACCAACGGCACCGCGGTGCTGGGCCTGGGCGACATCGGTCCGCTGGCCGGCAAACCGGTCATGGAAGGCAAGGGCGTGCTGTTCCAGAAGTTCGCCGGCATCGACGTGTTCGACATCGAAGTGGACGAGCGCGACCCCGACAAGCTGGTCGACATCATCGCCTCGCTGGAACCGACCTTCGGCGGCATCAACCTCGAAGACATCAAGGCGCCCGAGTGCTTCATCGTCGAGCGCAAGCTGCGCGAACGCATGAACATCCCGGTGTTCCACGACGACCAGCACGGCACCGCGATCATCGTCGGCGCGGCCGTGCTCAACGCGCTGGAGATCGTCGGCAAGAAGATCGAAGACGTGAAGCTGGCCACCTCCGGCGCAGGCGCCGCGGGCATCGCCTGCCTCGACATGCTCGTCGCGCTGGGCATGAAGCCGGAGAACATCCTCGCGGTGGACCGCGACGGCGTGATCTACACCGGCCGGCCGCACCTCGACCCCGACAAGGCCCGCTACGCCCGCGACACCGACAAGCGCACGCTTGCCGAAATCGTGATTGGCGCCGACGTGTTCCTGGGCCTGTCCGCCGCCGGCATCCTCAAGCCGGAGATGGTCGCGACCATGGCCGACAAGCCGGTCATCCTGGCGCTGGCCAATCCCAACCCCGAGATCGATCCGGAAGACGCCAAACGCGCGCGCCCCGACTGCATCATCGCCACCGGCCGTTCGGACTATCCGAACCAGGTCAACAACGCGCTGTGCTTCCCGTACATCTTCCGCGGCGCGCTGGACGTCGGCGCCACCGAAATCAACGAAGCGATGAAGCTCGCCTGCGTGCGCGCCATCGCCCAGCTCGCGCGCATGGAGGCGTCCGACCTCGGCGGCGCCTATGCCGGCGAAATTCCGCGCTTCGGCGCCGAGTACATCATCCCCCGTCCGTTCGACCCGCGCCTGCTCACGGTGCTGGCGCCGGCGGTGGCGCAGGCGGCGATGGATTCGGGCATCGCCCTGCGGCCGATGCTCGATTTCACTGCCTACCGCGAGAAACTCGGCCAGTTCATCTACCGCACCGGCCTGCTGATGAAACCGGTCTACGACCGCGCGCGCAGCGACCGCAAGCGCGTGGTGTACGCCGAGGGCGAAGAGGAAACCGTGCTGCTCGCCGTGCAGACGGTGATCGACGAACAACTGGCGCGCCCGATCCTGATCGGCCGCCCGGACGTGATCGAGACCCGCATCCAGCGCCTCGGCCTGCGGATGAAGGTCGATGTCGATTTCGACCTCACCAATATCAACGACGACCCGCGCTTCAACGACTACTGGCAGCAGTACCACGCACTGACCGAACGTCGCGGCGTGACTCCGGCCGCGGCCAAGAACCTGCTGCGCTCGCGGCCGTCGCTGATCGCCGCGCTGATGGTGGAGCGCGGCGAAGCCGACGCGATGATCTGCGGCCTGGTCGGCCGTTTCCACAAGAAACTCGGCTACCTGCTGAGCGTGTTCGACTTCGAGCGCGGCGTCTCCGGCACCGCGGCGATGACCGGCGTGATCAACGACCACGGCGTGTGGTTCTTCCTCGACACCCACGTGCAGGTGGACCCGTCCGCCGAACAGATCGCCGAAGCCACGCTGCAGGCCACCTACCGCCTGAAGCTGTTCGGCATCGAACCCAGGGTCGCGCTGCTGTCGCACAGCAACTACGGCAGCCACGAGAACGCCAGCGCCGCGAAGATGCGCCGCGCCTACAAGCTGATCCGCGCGCGCGCGCCGAGGCTGGAAGTCGACGGCGAAATGCAGGGCGATACCGCGTGGGACGAACTGCTGCGCAAACGCATGTTCCCCAACACCACCCTGCACGGACGGCCCAACCTGTTCGTGCTGCCCAACCTCGACGCCGCCAACATCACCTACAACATGGTCCGGGTGATGACCGACGGCGTCGCCATCGGCCCGATCCTGATGGGCCTGGATCAGCCCGCGCACATCCTCACCCCCGCCTCCACCCCGCGCCGCGTGGTCAACATGACCGCGATCGCCGCGGTGGACGCGCAGATCCGTCAACAGCGCGAAGCCGAAGCGACGAACCGCAGGGCGGCGTCGAGCGAGGATTGATCGCCGGCATTTCATCGCGGCTTCCGCCGCTCCGGCCCAGGAAGAATCGAGGATGCATCGAAGATTGGGCCGCGCCTGCGGCTGGGATGGACGATGCCATTGCGATAAGGCTTCTGTGCTTCATCGCGGCTTCCGCCGCTCCCACAAGACTCGATGTTCCTGTGGGAGCGGCGGAAGCCGCGATGAAGCGCGGACACATTCGCTACAAGCGGCATACCTATTGCCAATCCGCCATTCCATCCTCCAGCCACACGCAGTTCCAGTACGGATAATCGCCAGCGCGTCTCACCAGACCCGCCCGCACCGGATTCACGATCATATATCTGACCGCCGCAGCGACGCTTTCATCGCAGCGCAACGCATGGTCGTGATAGCCCGGCATCCAGACGCGGCCGCGCCTGCGATCGACGGTATTGGCGACGCCGGCGGTGACGCATTTCACGCGTCGCATCAGTGCCGGCAGGGACTCGTTCTCGCCGAGTTCGACCAGCAGATGCATGTGATCGGGCATCAGCACCCAACAGATCATTCGGGAGTCGCGCCAGAGACGCCGGGAATCGATCACAGCGGCAACCCGCGAAGCGGAAGCCCAATGCGCGAAACGGATTTCGCGTTGATCACATCGGGTTGTAATGAGATATCGCTGACCTGCGATGGATTGGCGACCGATGCGCAAGGCATTGGATCTTGGCGAATTCAAGGTTTTCATGAAGGCAGCTTCGCGAGACCACTGATGGTCCACTATCGGAAGATGCCGCATTGTGGCCTTGGAATTTTCCGAATTCGGGCTTCATATCGGGGCTGCGGGCTCTTCATCGCGGCTTCCGCCGCTCCCACAGGATCCGCGAATGCTCGATGTGGGAGCGGCGGAAGCCGCGATGAACAACGACGCTCCAATGGACTTGCCCCCTCAGGAAATCGAATTCTTCCCGCTCGGCCCCATCCCGCACGCCCCCGTACGGGGCAGCCCCCGCGCCCGCTGCTAGAATCCCGACTCTAAACAGAATGTCCCCCACAGGATGCGGCCACGCGGCCGCAGCGGAGCCCAACGCATGAGCTGGTTGAACGAATTGCTGCAGAACGACCCCGACCCCACCGAGACCCGCGAATGGGTCGAGTCGCTCAAGGCGGTCATCGACGCCGACGGCGCCGAGCGCGCCCACCAACTGCTGCAGGGCATGGTCGAACTGACCCGCCGCGCCGGCGCGCACCTGCCGTTCGCGCCCACCACCGAATACATCAACACCATTCCCTCGCATCTGGAGCCGCGCATGACCGGCGACCAGCACATGGAATGGCGGATCCGCTCCATCATCCGCTGGAACGCGATGGCCATGGTGGTCCGCGCCAACCGCAAGCCCGGCGACCTCGGCGGCCACATCGCCAGCTTCGCCAGCTCGGCCACGCTCTACGACGTCGGCTTCAACCACTTCTGGCGCGCGCCCAGCGACAGCCACCCGGGCGACCTCATCGCCGTGCAGGGCCACAGCTCGCCCGGCATCTACGCCCGCGCCTTCCTGGAAGGCCGCTTCAGCGAATCGCAGCTCGACCACTTCCGCATGGAAGTCGACGGCCGCGGCGTGAGTTCCTACCCGCATCCGTGGCTGATGCCGGATTTCTGGCAGGCACCGACGGTGTCGATGGGCTTGGGCCCGATCAGCGCCATCTACCAGGCGCGCAACTGGAAATACCTCGAAGGCCGCGGCCTGATGCCGAAGTCCGACCGCAAGGTCTGGGCCTTCCTCGGCGACGGCGAAACCGATGAGCCCGAAAGCCTCGGCGCCATCTCGGTCGCCGGCCGCGAAGGCCTGGACAACCTGGTCTTCGTCGTCAACTGCAACCTGCAGCGCCTCGACGGCCCCGTACGCGGCAACGGCAAGATCATCCAGGAACTGGAAGGCGTGTTCCGCGGCGCCGGCTGGAACGTCATCAAGACCGTGTGGGGCAGCTACTGGGATCCGCTGCTGGCCAAGGACAGCACCGGCCAGCTCAAGCGCCTGATGATGGAAACCGTCGACGGCGAATACCAGAACTGCAAGGCCTTCGGCGGCGCCTACACGCGCGAGCATTTCTTCGGCAAATACCCCGAGACCGCCGCACTCGTCGCCAACATGAGCGACGACGACATCTACCGCCTCAACCGCGGCGGCCACGACCCGCACAAGGTCTACGCCGCGTATCAGAACGCGATCGACACCAAAGGCATGCCCACGGTGATCCTCGCCAAGACGGTGAAGGGCTACGGCATGGGCGCATCGGGCGAATCGCTCAACCCCACGCACCAGACCAAGAAGCTCGACGACGACGCGGTGCGCACCTTCCGCGACCGCTTCAAGATCCCGGTCACCGACGATCAGCTGAAGGACGGCGCGGTGCCGTTCTATCACCCCGGCCCGAAATCGCCGGAAGTCGAATACATGCTTGAGCGTCGCCGCGCGCTGGGCGGCTCGCTGCCGCAGCGCCGCCGCACCTCCACGCAGACGCTGGAAGCGCCGAAGCTGGAAGTGTTCGACCGCCTGCTCAAGAGCAGCGGCGACCGCGAGATCAGCACCACCATGGCCTTCGTGCAGGCGCTGAACGTGATCCTGCGCGACAAGGCCGTCGGCCCGCGCTGCGTGCCGATCGTCGCCGACGAAGCCCGCACCTTCGGCATGGAAGGCCTGTTCCGGCAGCTCGGCATCTATGCGCCGCAGGGCCAGAAGTACAAGCCGGTGGATCGCGACCAGCTGATGTACTACCGCGAGGACGCAGCCGGCCAGGTGCTGGAGGAAGGCATCACCGAATGCGGCGCGTTCTCGTCGTGGATGGCCGCCGCCACCAGCTACAGCACCAACGACCTGCCGATGCTGCCGTTCTACATCTTCTATTCGATGTTCGGCTTCCAGCGCATCGGCGACAGCGCGTGGCAAGCCGCGGACATGCGCGCGCGCGGCTTCCTGCTGGGCGCCACCGCCGGCCGCACCACGCTCAACGGCGAAGGCCTGCAACACGAAGATGGTCACTCGCACCTGCTGTCCGGCGCCATTCCGAACTGCAAATCCTACGATCCGACATTCGGCTTCGAGGTCGCGGTGGTCCTGCAGCACGGCATGCAGCGCATGCTCACCGAGCAGCAGGACGAGTACTACTACCTCACCCTGATGAACGAGAACTACGCCCACCCGGAGATGCCCGAAGGCGCCGCCGACGGCATCATCAAGGGCATGTACCTGCTCAAGGACGCCGGCAAGCCCAAGAAGGGCGAACTGCGCGTGCAACTGATGGGCAGCGGCACGATTCTGCGCGAAGCCATCGCCGCCGCCGACCTGCTGGACAAGGATTTCGGCGTCACCGCCGACATCTGGAGCTGCCCCAGCTTCACCGAACTGCGCCGCGACGGGTTTGATGCCGAGCGCTGGAACCGGTTGAATCCCGAAGCCAAAGCGCCGCGTAAGGCGTACGTGACCGAACTGCTGGAAGGGCGTCAGGGTCCGGCGGTCGCCGCGACCGACTACGTGCGCGCGTTCGCGGACCAGATCCGCGCGTTCGTGCCGATGCGGTATACGGTGCTGGGCACGGATGGGTTCGGACGCAGCGATACGCGCGCGAATTTGCGCCGGCATTTCGAGGTGGATCGGTATTACATCGCGCATGCGGCGATTGATGCGCTGGCGAAGGAGGGGAAGATGACCGGGAAGGATGTGTCGAGGGCGATCAAGCTCTACAAGCTGGATGTGGAGAAGGCCAATCCGGTGATGGCGTAATGACGGACGCCTCCAGCGGAAGGAGACATGCATTGAGATTCCACTCTGCGATGACGACGCTGCTGTTGGCATGCTGCCTGCTGCCGGGTTGCCAAACCGTCGCGCCGGCAAATCCCACGCTGGAGGCGCTGCAGACCGCGGCGACGCCCGAGCCGTTGGATCGCGTCTCGCCTGCGCATGAACAACGCCAGGCGAAGACGGCGATGATCCGCTGGACCGAGCAGTTCCTCGGCCAGGCCTATCGTGTGAAGGACCAGCACTTCGTCCTGCTGGAGCCCGGATTCACTGCAGGCGCGCAAATCGGCTCGAAGGCGCACCAACATGTCACCCAGCAGTTGGGCGGCACGCTGAAGATGGACGGCTGGTACGAGGATGACCATTACAAGCTCTTCCTGTGGCAATTGGGCGAAGCATCGCCGCGGTACATCGCGTTCGTGATGACCCGGGATGCGCTGCCGGGCACGGACGAGCGCCGGCTGGTGGGTTACTTCACGCTTGAGCGTGCCACAGCAGACCAAGGCAGATAACCAATAGGAGGAATGCCGGAATGGCGAGGGAACAGAGGCAGTACACGACGGCAGACCTGTACGGACCCGATGGCCGTCCACACGCGGAGGACATCCGCCAAGACGAAATCTACAACTGTTATCTCCTTGCCCCCATGGGCGCCCTAAGCGAGCAGCAAGTAGCAAGTAGCCCGGGTAAGGCCAAAGGCCGCACCCGGGGCTTTTGAACCCGCACCGCGACGCACACTCCATCGCTTGCGTTTTCCCGGGTGCGCGCGTTGCGCTTACCCGGGCTACGGGTTACGGCAACGGCATCGAAATTCTATTGGTCAAGCCACTCGATCGACCCACCGCCATGCGTACCAGATCACCATGGCATTGAATACAAAGCTGACCCCGATCAGGAAATTGTCGTAGGCGCCCTTGTAGGGCAGGCTCATGAGATTGAAGAGAATCAGGACGGCGGCGACGATGATGTTCGTCCATCGGGCTGCGGAGTACTGCAGCGTCAGACTCAGTACCACCATGACGATCGGAACCAGCATGATGGCCGCGACGATCATCCATATCGTCTGGGTTCCCGCCACTTCCTCATTGAGCATTCCCGGCGTTACATGGCCGGCCAGGATGCGCAGCACGTCTCCCCAGAGATAGGTCAGCATCGTAGCCACCCATAGTCCCGAAAGAATGATCCTTGTATCGAGCATGATTCGTCCTTGTACTGGAGCTTGCAGAACCTTTTGCCCGCGCTGGATTACGCCGGCTGCGGCAGTGAGCGGCAAGTATTGCCCGCAGGGCCGCAAGTTTCAACGCAACAGGCCAATGAAGCCGGCTTCAATGATGAAATGGGTGCCGGCCGGGGAGTGACATCAAACCGTAACCGGCAAGAATCATGGCCTGGCCAATTGCGCATACCACGCGGGCATCAGCAAAGATGAGCAACCACCAAGCCCCGTAGGGCGGGTCTTGCACCCGCCGATCGAATGAAACAATCGCTTCGCATCCCAGGATGGAGGCAGTGACACGGCAATGAGAAACCTGCGCTTAGACAAGCGGCGGGTGCAAGACCCGCCCTACGAAAGTCACCGCAAAGCCGGGTCTCGCCACGGGGGACAGCCCAAACCATCCGCCGACCGGCCTGACTCAACGTCTCTTCCGCACCCAACGCATGATCTCGCCGAACGTCGCGGTCCAGTATTCGTCGCGGTGCGCATCCAGCCAAGCCAACAACGCGTCGTGCGCCTCGTTCGAGGTCTGCAGGTAGTCGCCGCCGATGCCGTGGAAGGTGAGGTTCACCATCGTGCCCTTGCGTCCGGCCTCTTCCACCAGCGCGATCAACTGCGCGCCGCTCAGGCCTTCTGGCGCCAGCACGGGAACCGCGTCGGGATCCAGCATGGCCATGTCCGCCACCACCGCGTCGCCCGGCACCTTGATGCCGATGAATCGGCCGGCGATGGCGTCCACATAGTCGCCGTCGCGGGCCCGGCGATCGCCGCAGGGCACGGTGAAGCTGCGCACCTCGAGGCCGTCGATCTGCCCGAGCAGTACTTCCGCGAACGCCACCTGCGCCACCATCTGCGCAACCGTGGTCGTGTCGAGGTCCTGTGCCGGCGTCACCCAGTCGCGCCCCGGCGCTCGGCCCGAGCACTGGTGGAACAAGGTGTGGTTGCCCAGCTCGTGCCCGTTGCGCGCCGCCGCGCGCCAATCCTCCGTGCGCATCCAGCCCGACTCACGCGACAACTGCAGATAGAAACTCGCTTTCAACCCGTACCGGTCCAGCGCCGGAAGGGCATTGTCCAGGTGCGAGTCCAGCGCATCGTCGTACGCCAGACTCACCGCCGCCTTGCGACCTTCCGGCCATTCAAACCCGTCGCCGGCCAGCGCGAGGCAGGGCCACAGCGCCAGTCCACATAACAGCAGGCGTGCATGCATTGCGGGTTCTCTCTCGTAGGGTCTTGCCGCCCTTCTGGTGGGCCAGGGGCCCACCCTACGCTTTCCTGCCGGGGCAAGCGAGACGGACACTGCGCGTCGTTCCGCGCCACAATTGCCCATGCCCATCACCCTCGATCACCTGCGCCGCCATGCCGTGGCCCGCACGCTGTTCAAGCCGACCACGCTGGCGCGTGCGATCGATAAACTCGGTTTCGTGCAGGCCGATCCGATCCGCGCCCCGGCGCGCGCGCAGGATCTGACCCTGCGTCACCGCGTGACCGGCTACCACGCCGGCGACCTCGAACGCCGCTATCCGAAACTGCCGATCGAAGAAGACTTCTTCGTCAACTACGGCTTCCTGCCGCGCGCGCACCATCACCTGATGCACCCGCGTACGCCGCGCGTGGCGTGGACAGCGGCGCGCTGGAAACAGGCGCACGCGGTGCTGGATTTCATCGCCGAACGCGGCGCGGTGCATCCGCGCGAGGTCGACGCGCATTTCGCGCACGGCAAGGCCACCAACTGGTTCGGCGGCTCGTCGAACGCCAGCACGCAACTGCTCGACGCCATGCACTATCGCGGCCTGCTGCGCGTGGCGCGTCGCGACGGCGGCACGCGCGTCTATGCCGCGCGCGAAACGAGCGACCCCGCGCCGGCCGACGCCGACACCGCCAGCGCACGCATGGACGCGCTCATCGATATCGTCGTCGGCAAATACGCGCCGCTGCCCGCATCCAGCCTGGCGCAACTCGTCAGGCACCTGGGCGGCGGCGCGCCGCAGTGGACGACGCTGCGCGCGGCAGCGCTGACGCGCGCGAAGCAGCGCCTCGGCCATGCGCGCGTGGACGGTATCGACTGGTACTGGCCCATCGATGAAAACCCGGCCTCGGCGCGCTGGAAACCCGACCACGCCGTACGCCTGCTCACCCCCTTCGACCCGGTGGTCTGGGACCGCCGCCGCTTCGAGATCCTCTGGGGCTGGACCTATCGCTTCGAGGCCTACACGCCTGCGCCCAAGCGCAAACTCGGCTACTACGCACTCCCGCTGCTGTGGCACGACCGCGTGATCGGTTGGGCCAACCTGACCGCGAGCGGTGGCGTGCTGGTGAGCAGCTTCGGTTACAGCAGCGGCCGCACGCCGCGGGATGCGACATTCCGCGCGGGGCTGGAGGAGGAAATGGGGCGGATGGAGCGGTTTCTGGGATTGGAAGAATGACTCGCGCGCTCGAAGGATCAGCACGTAGCCTGAGCAAAACCGCAGGCCGCACCCGGGTTCATGATCTTGAAAATGTCGCTTTGCAGCCGAGTGTTCATGCGCTCCAATCGGCCACTGGTGGCGCACGCAGGCGGCTCGGGAATCGATGAAAACGTGGGTCTACTTCCTGCTGTGCGAGAACGACGCGCTCTACACGGGCACTGCGATCGATCCCTTGAGCCGGTTCAATGCTCACTGCGCGGGGCGTGGAGCGCGGTTCACGAAAATGCGGAAGCCCATCCGATTGCTCGGCGCATTCGTCTTCGAGAGCCGGGGCGAGGCGCTGTCGAACGAGTATCGGTTCAAGCGCCTGCCCGTCCTCGAAAAGCGCCGGCTTGCAGCATTGGCGTCCGAGGATCCCGCTTGGCTCGCTTATCTGATGCAGCATGAAAAGCGGTGAGTAAGTAGCCCGGGTAAGGCCGCAGGCCGCACCCGGGGCTCTTATCTTGAACTATCATCGACATTTAGCGGCCTGCGTTCTCCCGGGTACGCGCCGCGCGCTTACCTAGGCCACGTCACTATGAGAAGCAATTATTCAATTTGAGGGAATTTCATATGGTGAAGCTTCGACCTCGCGCAAGAATTATTCGAACCATAGGTGATCAACTTATCAGTGGCCCTGAAGCTGCTGTGATTGAGCTTGTAAAAAACTCCTACGATGCGGACTCATCCACCGTCACAATAAAAATTGATCCAAATAGCAGAAATAAAAATGATGGAAGAATAGTTGTTGATGACAACGGCCACGGCATGTCATCAAACGACATTCTAGAAAAATGGCTAGAGCCAGCAACAACAAACAAGGTTGAGCAAAAAATAAGTCCGAATGGTCGAAGAATGCTTGGTGCTAAGGGAGTTGGTCGATTTGCCACATCAAAACTTGGTCAACATCTTCAGTTATCATCTAAGTTCTCAGTTGAAAACGGAAAATTAGAGAAAACTCGTATAGAAATTGACTGGGACATATTTAATAAATCTCGCTACCTTGACGAGATTGAAATATCCATATCTAGCGAACTAGAAGTAACAACAGACCCGCCCGGCACATCAATTCACATTTCTTGCCTAAATTTCCCATGGGGAGAGCGTGAGTTAAAACTATTAATTAGAGAACTTCGACGGTTAATTTCACCCCTCGAACAAAATGACAGTGGATTTCATGTGCGCCTAGATCTCTCTGGTTTTACAGAGGATAGCGCCGGCTTCGATGGGCAATCGTTAGTAGCAGGGAAAATGCATAAGCTCGATGGTGAAGAATTGGATCCAACACTTATTACACCACTCATAAGTATGCGACACGCCCAACATTACAGAGTTGAAGGTAGTTTTGAGCAAGATGGAAATTTTTCGGGAATTTTTCTCAATAACAGAAGTACCGGTGAAAAAACAATTATCAATATACCAGCATCTGTTATGCAGCCTGGGGAGAACAATTGTGGGCACGTGAAAATCCAACTTAGCATTATTGATAGAGAACCATCCGCAATTGATGATCTCATCGAACGCTTAAATTTGAAGGGAATCAATAAGCTTGATGCGCGGAGAATACTAGATGAGAATATGGGCATCGGTATATACAGAAATGGATTTAGAATTCGCCCATATGGTGACCCGGAGACTGACTGGTTAGAGCTTGAACGCAGACGTGTTCAAGATCCTTCATTGCGCATTGGCCATAACCAAGTCTGGGGGTTGGTCGAAATAGACAGTGAAGAAGTTTCTCATCTTGTCGAAAGAAGCAGCCGAGAAGGCCTAGAACACAATGGATCTTTTCTTAGGCTCAAAAGACTGGTTACGGACCTCTTGAAAATTGTGGAGCAAGATCGTTTTTCTTTTAGAGAAAATGCAGGGATAAGTCGAAAGAAGGAATCGACGACTGACACAGTTAGAGACAGAGCAAGTTTCCACGCAGTAGAAAGAGAAGTAAAAAAGCTGCCGCAGCATCTACGCGTTCGCATTGAGACTGCGCTTCAGAAAGACAAAACAAAATTGAGAATGGCTATCGAGGACCTAGAATCCTATCAGCAACTCTTAGCATCCCAGTCTGCTCTTGGCCTTGTCGTTGCACAAGTTCTTCATGATGGAAGAAGATTTTTATCCGACATTAATACTCGTGCCAAAAGTATTTCAGACGGAGCGCCGCGAGCGTTTGAAGATTCATCTTTTGGAAAACTTTATCGAGAAACGCTAGCAATAAAAGCAGGATCGATTTATGAATCCGCTGTAGGGCTTGGCAAATTATTCAAAGCGCTCGACCCGATTTCAGGAAAAAAAAGAGGCCGCCCATCCGCTCTAAATGTAAAACAAATTATTATTCGATGCTTGGACCTATTTTCAGATCCGATTCAAGGCGCCGACATCGATGTTATAAGAGATTTTGGCGACGACGATGTTTTTTCGAGTGGGTATGAGCCGGATCTAATGGCGGCAATCTTGAATATCTTAGATAATGCTGTTTACTGGCTTAATCGCTCACCTGAGAAGAGGATTATCAGAATAACCATAAATCATTCCAAGAAATATGTTCGGGTAAAAATTTCTAATAATGGTCCGCCAATAGAAGATCGATTTAAGCCTAGGATATTTAACGCTGGAATAACATTAAAGGACGACGGATCCGGAATTGGGCTAGCAATAGCTCGCGAGGCTCTTCGAGCAAGCAAAGGCGATCTTTTCCTCGATGACGAATCCGATGACGTTACATTCATGATTGAAATGCAAAAAGCAAAGGAGCAACACAAATGACGGATACACTCCGAATTTTATTCATTGATGATGACAGTCGAAATCATGACCTATGGAAGGAAGCGATTGAAGAACACAACGCAGACGCGGAAGTGTTTGGTTTTAATATTGATTACTCATGGTCAAAATCAGCGGAAGAAGCTGAGATGAAACTCCAGAAAGATAGATATGATGCTGCGGTTGTAGATTTAAGACTTCGAGGCGATGGTGTTGTTATCAACGAGGATGAGGATGGAAATCACGTTGTGAAATCAATACTTTCAAAACAAGCAATGGGCATCGTTATTTTTAGCGGACAAGCAAGAGATGCAGCAGATTTTCAGTGCGGACAAATCAGAATTATTGATCGCAGCGACGGGGTGCATGCCGTGCTCGAGTGGATTAAGTCGCAATCTCAGATTTTGAAAAGCCTCAGGACTGTAAAAGAGAACTTTGAAGAACAAGCTGCTCGAATTTTCTTCAGCTCAATCTGGCCCAGATGGCAAGCTTGGGCAAAATCAATCGATAACCCTGATGTTTTGACAAAACTTTTGTCACGCCACGTCATAGCTCATGCACACGACGCAATGCTTCTTGTCGATGGGACGCAAGTACACCCCGAGGAAACTTATTTTGTACCGCCGATCAATAGCGCACTAAACACTGGGGACTTATTGTTTTTGGAAAACGAAGCTTGGATAGTAGTCACACCACGATGTGATATGGCACACGGCAACAAAGTCAGTAAAATTGTATTGGCAAAATGTAAGAACATTTCAGAGAAATGGGAAGCATCCAAAAAAAGCAACGATGCCAAAAAGAAAATTATGCAGCATGAGCAAAGTCCGAAGCAGCATTTTTTACCAGCGCTCAGCCATCCTGACGGAAGAATCTTGGGCCCTTGGCTAGCGCAGTTTCATGATCTTGAAACAAGAGAATCAGCAGATGCACACAAATCGCTGCCGCCGATTCGTTTCGCGTCTTTAGCGCCTCAGTTCATACCTTCACTATCAGAGCGCTTCGGCGCGTACTTCAGCAGGATAGGCACCCCTGACGTCACTTACGAATAACCTATATCGCGTCGACACGAAATAAATAAATAATCGCTTTTTCAAAAAAGAAAGGGCACTGCCTCTGCGATGCTGCGCGCAAGCAACGGAGGAACCGCATTACCAACTTGAACAAACTGTGCAGTACGCCCTCCGGTGAAAAAATAGTTGTCAGGGAATGTCTGAGCGCGCGCAGCTTCACGCACTGTGAAGCTGCGACATTGCGCAATATCATGATGAATAAAATAGTGGCCATCTTTTGAGATGTGACTCACTACGGTAGCCGATGGGCTGTTTTCATCTTGTACCCGAAAACGATTTGCAAAATTTCCGGAATCCCAACTTTTGTGAGACGAGGCCAATCTTGATGGAAACTCCGCCGTAGTCGGAGATCGTCCGCCATTTGCCTTGCTGAAGCCAGCGCAGAACATATACCGCCCAAGATCACTTGCCATATGACCACGAGAATCGTGGTTCAACGTAACACCAAGCCGCGGATCCCGAAACCATTCGGCATGCGCAAGCGACACTCGCATGTCAGATGATCTTTCAGATGATCGGCTCGCGTCTTCGATGAATTCAGCCGTCTTTATCACATCTGTTACATCGTCCAAGTCACGCCTCTTTGAAATAGCGGAAAGAACTATTCGCCTTTGGCGCTCGACTTGATCCAGCCAAGCTTCTCTAGAATCTTCTTTTGAAAGCGCGCTTCGAATCTTAGGTAAATCGCGAATGACTTTGCCGATCGAGATCCGATTAGTCCCTGCAAGCGATGTGGGCTCTCGAAGTCCCATGCCGCGTCTAATCCCTAGAAGAATGACTCGATGTCTTGCCTGTGGTATGCCTAGTTCTTCTGCCTTCACGAGGAATCTGGAGAGTCCATGATCCAGTTCGCCAAGCTGATATGCACCTCCAACGGCATCGGCGGACAATGGATATATATCGTAAATGCCGTTGGACTGACCACTGAGCGCTTTTCCCGGATCGTGAAGATCCCGAAGGATGTCGGGAAACATCCTCCGACCGTCAACCCTTGCAGTAAGAATCCCCTTCACGTTCTCCATCACGAATATAGGAGGCGCAAATCTTGAAAGTATCTGAAGATACTCTCGATACAGAAAGTGCCGATGGTCGTCTTTAGGTACGTACTCGTGGTTGCCCTTGTTACGTGCGCGCCCGACAAGCGAATATGCCTGACATGGCGGTCCACCGACCAGCACCCATGGCTCGCCCTGCTTCACACGTTTGGCAATCTCCGAATGCAGCCTGGGAGATTCAGGTCCAAGCTCAAGCAGCAACGCTTCCTTGGTCGCTTCTTCCCACTCCCTTGCGTTCTCGCCGCGAAGGGCTTGCGGCGTCATTTCTCCGCGAACGATCCGATAGTAATCTTCGGGCACATCCTCGATGCGGCCGAAGCGGCGGAAGAAGGCGCGCAATGTCAACGTTCGATGCGCATTCGCTTCCTTCTCTGCAGAAACCAGGATCCTGAAAGCGGAGCGATCGGATCCCGGAGGCACGTAACTGGAGAATCCCTCACCGAGTCCGCCCGGACCTGCGAAGATGTCAACCACTCCGATTGCCGGGCGATCATGATAAGCGTTGGATGACAAGGGAGATGGCTCGCGTTATGACCGATGTGATGAGCGCAGAAAAGCGGTCTGCACTGATGTCCCGCATCAAGGGTAAGAACAGTTCTCCGGAATTGCTAGTCCGGCGTCTGCTCTGGCGTGCAGGATTCCGTTTCCGGCTGCATGCACGCGAGTTGCCGGGGCGCCCGGACATCGTCCTTCCTCGCTGGCAAGTAGCGGTCTTCGTACATGGCTGTTTCTGGCATCTCCACAAGGACTGCCGCTACTCGCAGCTGCCGGCGACACGCCACGACTTCTGGAAGAACAAGCTCGAAGCGAACCGCGAACGGGATCTGCGCAAGACATCCGCATTGCTTGCTTCAGGCTGGAGGGTTGCGGTCGTATGGGAGTGCGCAGTCCGCGCCGACGCCACCACGAGCGTTCAACTGCTTGAGGAATGGATCCGCGCAGGTGGCACTACGCTGGAAGTCCGCGCGGGTCAAGCCGGGTTATCGACCCATCCATGATGTGAGCGACACTCGAAGCCGGCCCAACGATCCCGCCTGATCGCTACCGCTTGCCTATTCCCGGAACAGCACAACCGAAAGAACCCCAACGACCTTCAAGCAATCTCCCCCCGCCCGTCCCGCCCATGCCGGAACTTCGACAGCGCCTTGTAGATCTTGATCCGCGCACGATTCAAACCACCCAAGGGCGCGTGCGCAGGCAACGCATGGCCAGGAGAAAACGCCAGCGATTCCGCCAATGCCTCGCGCTGCTTCGTGCGGAATTTCTGCTTGGGGATGCGCAGGGTCGCGACCTTCAGGAACGGCGATGCGGTTTCGTCCCAGCGCGGGGCGGCGTCTTCGATCGGCATGCCGTCCTGGCGCAGTTGTACGCAGAAATCGAAGCTGGCCTCGGACGTCTCCAGATGGCGCTGCATCGCTTCGCTCAGGTACGCCTCGCCCGGGGTTCTCGGCATGGCGCTGCGGTGGCGCGAGGTGGGGATCAGCGAATATTTCACGGCGCGGCCCTTGCCGAAGCGGTAGGGCGTGGTGCTCCAGTAACGGATGTCCAGCGGCGATGTCGGGCGGATGCGCAGCGCGGCGAGGCCCAGCAGCGCGCGCATATGGCCGCGCAATATGGATTTCGCGGCGAACAGCACCACCGAGCTTTCGATGGTGTAGTACACCGCGTCGCGGAACAGGGCGACGGTGCCCAGCGGCATCGTCGGCGTGCTCAGCAGCACGAAGTCCTGGCCCAGCGGGGTTTCGTCCTTGCGCGTGGCGCCCGGCGCCATCAGCTTGATCGCCAAGCCGCGCGCATCGGCGATCGCGTCGGACTGCGGCTTGCCGCTGGAGTTGGAAGTGCGGATCCAGCACTCGTAGGTCTGCGCCTTGGCGAACAGCCCGACGCGCAGATGCTTCGGCAGATCGGGCTCCACCTCGAAACGACCGCGCAGCAGACCGGTGGCCTTCGGGTGCGCATCGCGACGGGTGTGGCCCTCGTCGTAATCGCGCGCCATCTTGCGGCGCAGGATGTCGATCATCTCGGCCGTCATCGCCGCTTCGTCGGGTTCGCGCGTGTCCAGAGAGCTGTTCATAGGTTTGCGCGGCGTGCGCTGGCTTGCTTGCGGTGACGCCGCAGTCTCCGGCCTGGTCCGAGTGGAGCCTTGATCATACATGGCGACTTCATACGGAGAATCCACAGGAGAGGTCTTTACATACACGCCTGTCGACCGGACCGATGGCTTCGCATCACATGAGGAACACCGGATTTCTTGATTGCATGCCGTGCTTTCAGGAGCGGCGGGCTTGAGCCCGCCCTACGGAATCCGGTGGATTGGCGGCTAGACTATGCGGGCCAGCGGGCGTCGCCGCCGCCATCGCGTCGCGGCATTCCTCACTGGAGTCCATGCATGTCGTCTTCCCTGTCGCCCGCCGGGCGTCTGTTCGCCGTCGCCGCCTTCGCCGAAGGCCTGACCTGGGCCGGGCTGCTGGTCGGCATGGTGCTGAAATACGGCACGCAGACCACCGACCTGGGAGTGTGGCTGTTTGGCCGCCTGCACGGCGCGGCGTTCCTGTTCTATCTGGCGATCACCCTGGTGTCGGCCGTGCGTCTGCGCTGGCCGTGGTGGGCATGGATCGTGGCCGTGCTGGCGGCCGCGCCGCCGCTGGTGACGGTGCCGCTGGAAATGTGGTTCCGGCGTATCGGCCTGTTGGGGCACAGGCCCTGACGACAGCAGGCCCGATGGCAAAAGTCGATCAGGACGGAAACGATCCATGGATGGATATCGACGACACCCATGACGAACCAATCGAACATGGCCTGTGCGCGACGCCTGTTCAATGGCCGCATTTCGGGGCGTTATCGTTGTCTGTGAAACGATCGCAGAACGGATCGAGTCGACGATTGATTTGATCAATGATCCTGTTCATACGCTCTCGACGATCGATACGCAGAATATGTGCACGGGTAAGATCAAGGATGTGGCGCGACCTCTGTCGCGCCGAAGACACGCCGCCGCGCAGTGGTCACAAGCCAAGGAGAAATGCGTATGAAGTCGATCTGGATCTGGACGTTGTCGCTGCCTGCAGCGCTGCTGGTGTGGTGGGTGTCCACGGGCGACCGTCGCGAGGCCGCGGCACAGGAGGTCCCGGAGGCCGCGCAGGCGTCGGCCGGCCCGGCGCGGGTGGATCGCGCGAACGAGTTCGATGGCTCGCCCGGCGATCTGTCCACCATCCGCACCGACCTGGTGGCCACGCCGTCGCGGCTGCAGGTGCGCGCGCCGCTCGGCAGCCAGCCGACCGCGGTGTTGACCCTGGAATCGCCGCAGAGCGTGGCCTTCCTGCAGGCGCGTCCCACCACCGGCGCGCTGGAACAGGGGCCGACGATCACCCGCATCGACGACCGCAATTTCCGCGTCCAGGTGCGCGTGGCGGCAGGCCTGGCCGCGGGCACACATGCGGGCTATGTCGAGCTGAAGACCTGCCTGGATGAAGCCTGTCTCAGCGAAATCCAGCGCGGCACGCTGTACGTGCCCTTCGAGGTGGCGATCGAAGACCCGGCGAGTATCGCGCTGGGCGAATGGGAGACCTTCCAGCGCGATGCCGCGCACAGCGGTTACGTGCCGGCGACGTTCCAGCCGCGATCGTTCGCCTACAAGTGGGAATGGCAACGGCAGGCCCCGGCCGGCTTTCAGAACACCATCAACACCGTAGCGACTGCGCCCGGCCTGGTCTTCGTGTCCGATGGCGGGGGAGGAAACCTGGCGCTGCGCGCGCTGCGCGAGAACGACGGCGGTCTGGCGTGGCAGCAGACGTTCCAGGACTATCCGGCGCTCAATCCGCCCGCCGCCGCCAACGGCAAGGTCTACATCACCACCACAGGCCATCAACAGACCTTCATGTGGGCATTCCATGCCGACACCGGTGTGCCCGTGTTCCAGAACACGTTCGCCGCGCAATGGCCGCGCGTGCTGGCGCCGACGATCCGCGACGGCCGCGTGTACACCAATGGCGGCTATTACGGCGGCGGCGTGTATGCCTACAACGACACCACCGGCGACCTGCAGTGGTCGATGTTCAGCGGCGACGACGACATGAGCACACCGGCCGTGGACGAATCGCGGGTCTATTACTACGACGGCTATGCCCTTGTGACCTACGACACCGCCACCGGGTTGAAGCTGTCGTCCACCAGCGACCCCTACGACCCGGACTGGGGCTACTCGCTCAATAGCGCTCCCATGCTCGGGCGGGCCGACAGCGTGACCACCTTCAGCGGCGGCAACTACGGCCCCCGTCCCCTGATCAACTTCTCGGTGGCCGGCAACGCGGTCCGCTGGCGCAGCCTGAGGAATTACATCACCCATCCGGCGACGGCCAAGGGCATCGTGTACGCGGGCTCCAATGCACCCAAGTCGTTCGATGCCATCGACGAAGCCACCGGGCAGATCCTGTGGTCCTGGGTGCCGCAACCTTCGGACGTGAGTTTCAGCCGCAACGTGGTGGTGACCGACAATCTCGCGTTCGTCAGCACCAACCGCGCGGTCTACGCCATCGATCTGGCCACGCGCCAACCGGTGTGGTCGTATCCGGTACCGGGGACGCTCGCGATCTCGGGAGGCGGCACGCTCTATATCGTCGAAGGGGCGAGCGAGCAGACCGGCCGATTGATCGCGATCGCCCTGAAATGAGCCGCTTCGCATCGAGCGTTCGATCGCGCCACCCTCTGCGATCGGGCCACGCAGGACCGTAGGCGGCGGCGATGATCCTGTCGATCCGCTTTCGACGCTTGACATGCCGTACGGGCGCAACGGGAAAATGAGCATGAGGGGCATCGTTCCATCGCGCCGAAGGAACACCGCCGCGCACTTGCGGCGGCTCACAATTCATACGGGGGAATACGAATGAAATCGATCTGGATCTGGGCCTTGTCGCTGCCTGCGGCGCTGGCGGTGTGGTGGGTGTCCACGGGAGACCGCCGCGAGGCCGAGGCGCCGGAAGCGCCGCAGGCATCGCGGACGGGTAGCCCGACGCGTGCGGACCGCACGAGCGAGTTCGACGGCTCGCCCGGAGACCTGTCCACCATCCGCACCGACCTGGTGGCCACGCCGTCGCGGCTGCAGGTGCGCGCACTGCTCGGCAGCCAGCCGACCGCGGTGTTGACGGTGGAAGCGTCGCAGAGCGGGTCCTTCCTGCAGGCGCGCCCGACCACCGGTGCGCTCGAACAGGGGCCCACGATCACCCGGATCGACGACCGCAACTTCCGTGTCGAGGTACGCGTGGCGGCAGGCCTGGCCGCAGGCACGCATGCGGGCTATGTCCAACTGAAGACCTGCCTGGACGAAGCCTGCTTCAGCGAGATCCAGCGCGGCATGTCGTACGTGCCCTTCGAGGTGGTGATCGAGGACCCGGCGGATATCGCATTGGGCGAATGGGAGACCTTCCAGCGCGATGCCGGGCACAGCGGTTACGTGCCGGCGACGTTCCAGCCGCGATCGTTCGCCTACAAGTGGGAATGGCGCCGGCCGACGACCGGCACGCTCGGCTTCATCAACGCGGTGACGACGGCGCCGGGTCTGGTGTTCGTGTCCGACGACGAATACTTCGGATCGCCGGCGCTGCGCGCCCTGCGCGAAAACGACGGCGGCGTAGTCTGGCAGCACACCTTCCAGAACTACCCGGCGCTGAATCCGCCCGCCGCCGCCAACGGCAAGGTCTACGTCGCCACGACCGGACATCAGCAGACGTTCCTCTGGGCGTTCCATGCCAACACCGGCATGGCGGTGTTCCAGAACACCTTCGCCGGGCAATGGCCGCACGTGCTGGCGCCCACGATCCGCGATGGCCGCGTGTACACCAATGGCGGCTATTACCGCGGCGGCGTCTATGCCTTCCACGAGACCTACGGCGACCTGCAGTGGTCGATGTTCAGCGGCGACGACGACATGACCACGCCGGCCGTGGACAAGTCGCGGGCCTACTACTACGACGGCACCGCCTTGGTGACCTACGACACCGCCACCGGCTTGAAACTGTCGACCACCGTCGACCCCTACAACCCGGGACAGGGCTACTCGCACCATGGCGCCCCCATGCTCGGGTCGGCCGACAGCGTGACGACCTTCAGCGGCGGCGCCTTCAGCGGCCGCGCGTCGTCCAGCGTCGAACAGTACGAGACCCGCGCGCTGATCAACTTCTCGGTCGCGAACGACGCGGTCCGCTGGCGGACCACGCGGACGTACATGACCCAGCCGGCAACGGCCAAGGGCATCGTGTATGCGGGTTCCAACACGCCCAAGTCGTTCGACGCCATCGACGAGGCCACCGGTCAGGTGCTCTGGTCGTGGGTGCCGCCGCCGTCGGACCAGCGTTTCCACCGCAACGTGGTGGTGACCGACAACCTCGTGTTCGTCAGCACCGACCGTGCGATCTACGCCCTCGACCTGGCCACGCGTCAGCCGGTGTGGTCCTACCCGACGCCCGGGATGATGGCGATCTCGGGCGGCGGCACGCTGTACATCGTCGAGGGCGCGCGCGAGCCGACCGGCCGACTGATCGCGATCGCCCTGAAGTGAAGCGCATCGCCCGACGTGCGTGATCGCGTCACCGGCAACGAAAAGGCCCGCAGAGTTGCGGGCCTTTTTCATGGTGCGGGGCTCGGCATGCGCCGATCGATGTCCATCGCGAGAGATCCTTCGACCCGTTCGTCGAAACCGTGGCGGGGTTTGGCCAACCTTTGCGACTGAAGGAAGGAGGACGGGCGTACCGCAACGGGCACCCTCCCCGCGCGTCGCCCGATCGGCGATGCGGAATCCTTCCATTCCGATCAAGAGGATCATTGTCATGAAGACCGAACGTATTGCCACCGCCTACCTGCTGCTGGCGCTGAGTGCGGCGCTGTCGCCGCTGGCGGCCGCCCAGGATGTCGCTGTGCAGACCAACACCGGCGGCGTTCCCGTGCCGGTAGGGCCGGCCGATATCGAATTCATTTCGAAGACCATCGCCACCACCGGGCCGCGCACGCTGCTGATCCACTATTCCGCCGAATGCCAGGTCGCGCGCGGGCACGTCGAGTACGACATCGTGGTGAGCCGCGACTTCCTGACGCTGACCGCACGCCAGGCGCCCCCGACCAACGACACGCTGAGCGCGCTGTGTTCGAACGACGGCGCCACCGCGGAAAGCAACCTGCGCGCCGCGACGGTGGGCGCTGTGGTGGCCTGCACGGTGGATGCGGGCGCGAACTACACGGTACGCGTGCGCGGGCACGTCGAAGGCCCGGGGGCGGTGGGTGCGGGCATGGTCGACGATCAATCGCTGGTGATCGAGCAACGCGCGTTCTCCGCGGGCGTACCGGCCTGCGTGAACACCTTGCCCGGCCTGGGATGAGGGTCGAGGGCGACTCCGGTCGCGGTCGTGGTCGCGCCGGCACCGCTGCCGGATGAGCCCCTCGCACGGCGCTACCGGCGAATCGATGCCTGGAAGGTAGCGGCGTTCGGCGTCGCGTGGCCGTGCGCGGTGTTGTCGAAGATCACCCAGGCCTCGGCATCGTCGGCAGTGGCGGCGGCGACCGTCTCCGACAACGCCAGCAGCGCCTCTTCGTCGTAGGCGCTGTAATAGATCCGCGGCGTGCCATGGAGGCGCCAGTAACGCAGCGTCGGTGCTCCGGCCGGTGCGCCGGCCCCCGGATACGGCGCGGGATCGGCGGCGACGCGCGCGATGCGGTGTCGCGACAGCAGCGCTTCCGCGCGCGGTTCCGACCATGTCGCGTGCCGCGGCTCGCAGGCCACGGCGCCCTGCCACCGGCGACGCAGCATGGCGAAGAACGTGGCTGCGATGCGCGCGTCGAAGGCGAGGCTCGGCGGCAACTGCACCAGCAGACAGCCGAGCCGGTCGCCCAGGCCAGAGGATTCGTCGATGAAGCGATCCAGCGCCGCGCCTGCGCCGGTCAGGCGCACATCATGCGTGATGGCACGCGGCACTTTGACGCTGAAGCGGAACGTCGGCGGCACCGCCTCCGCCCAGCGCTCGTAGGTCGCGCGGCGATGCGGCCGATAGAAGGACGAGTTGATCTCGGCGATGTCGAACTGCGTGGCATAGCGCGCCAGCGCGCTTTCGCCATCGCCGAACAGGCCCCGATGCGCAGCGGCGATGGACCAACCCGCACAACCGACGCGGACGCGCTTGTGGAGAGCGTGCTTGTGGAGAGCGTGGCCGGACGCGCGATTCATGTCGCACGCTCGACCACGCCTTCGATCATTTCGGAAGCAGTTGGAATTCGAGCACCGCCATCGCTTCCACGAACGAATCCTGCACCGCGGGCATGTCCGCGTACGGCGTGGGATTCGTCAAGCGTTCGCGCGCCAGCCGGTCGCGGATCGTGCCTTGCAGATCGGCCGGCAATTCCGAGAGCAGATACGTCAGCACCGTGTGCAGTGCCGCAATGCGGCCTTTCAGATCATCCAGATCGTCCATGGCGTCATCCTCATCATTGGAGTAGGCCACGAGTATAGAGCCGGTGGATGCGCCGACCTGTTTCGCGAATCGAGCGCGAGGCCATCGGTATTTATGCACGATGCGTCATGCATTCCGCAGATGATGAAAAGGGGATGACGCAGCCGATTCCTTTCACGGTGCGTTGAGAAATGCGCGCCGATACTCGGTTTCCTGATCAGGCAAACATGAGGAGATGACCATGCATCATTCGACCGATATCGCTCTCGAACGCAGCGCGATTGAACGCGGCGCGCCGCGTCGCGCGCTGCTCGCCGCCGGCATGATCGCGGCCATGGCCGTGGCCGGATTCGCTTCCGCACAGGATCCGGTGCGCGACACCATGACCGAAGCGCAGATCAGGACATCGCTGGAAGCGCAGGGCTATACCAGTATCAACGACGTGAAATTCAAGGACGGCGCATGGCAGGCCGATGCGCGCAGCGCCGACGGCAATCGCATCGACCTTCGCGTGGATGCCGTCACCGGCAAGGTCTATCCCGAAACGCAGGTCTCGAACCTGACCAAGGCGGACGTGCAGGCCAAGCTCGCCGGCGCCGGCTATTTCGACATCCACGATGTCGAATTCCGCAACGGCGTGTGGGAAGCGGAAGCCGAAGACCAGGGCGGCAAGGATTTCGAACTGCGGATCGACGCTGCGACCGGCGATATCATCAGCAAGCGGAAGGATTGATCCCGTATCCCGCATCGATCACGAGAGCAGCTCGATCGATGGCCGGGGCGGTCGACTCCACCCCAGCCGACAGTCGACAGTCGACAGTCGACGATCATGGGCGGCGATGCCTGCGCATGGCCCGCCCACGACGAAACCGCTCACGAACGCTTGTAGAACCGCAGCATCAAATCCTGCATCTGCAGCACCGCCTGGTCGCTGCCGTACTCCATCCGCTGCAGTCGTTCGGGGACGGTGTTGCCGTCGCGGCACTTCTGCAGCGGGTTGAGCTGGATCTTGGAGAAGGCGATGAAGGCCTTCACGTCCTTGATCGCGACCGCATAGCACATCGGCGTGTCGCCACCCAGGTCCGGATGCGGCAGGTTCAGTTGCGCCGTATTCGCTTGCGGGGCCAGGGTCCTCAGGACGTCGGTGCGCCGCCAGCGCAGCGCGCAGACCACCAGCGCGGTGGAGGTCGCCTTCGGGTCCGGGGTCGAGTCGGCGGTGATCTGCGCAAGCTTGCTGCCTACGCCGGAACGACAGACCGCTTCGGCCAACGCGCGCGGGTCGGGATTCATCTGCATGACGCGGCGCAGCGCCTGCTGACTGGTGGCCTGCGGCTGGCCGGTCTTGCCGACGTTCTCGGAGGCCTTGCGCATCAGTGCGGCAGACACGATGGGAAACTTGCGGGTGGGAAACCACGCATCGGGCACCGGTTCGATCACCCCGAGGATCTTGTCGGCGCGGGTGTCGTTCGCCAACAGATATTCGGCATAGTCGAAGCGGAAATTCCAGGCGTCCGGATGACGCGCGAGATAGCCTTCGGCGATGCGCGGGTATTCGGCCATGCGGCTGATCTTGCGCAGCGCCGGCACCAGATTGCTCAGCGCACTCTGATGGGTCAGCGCGATCCCTTCGGGCTTGGACAGCGCCGTCCGATAGAGGCGCGCGGCTTTGGCGTACTCCACCTGCGCGAAAGCCAGATCGCCCAGATAGAGGTCCATGCGCGGATGCTCGGGTTCGAGCCCGCGCACGCGTTCGTAAAGGGCGGCCGCGTCGGCGTCCTTGCCCTGCAGATAGCGCAGCCGGCCCTGCATCATCAGTGCGTCGGCGTAATCGGGCGCCAGTTCCAGCGCCTTGGCCAGGCGCATGTCGGCCTGTTCGTAGTTGGGCGTATCGATCACCACCCGCAGCTGATCCGGCGGCAGCGGCATCGCGGGCGCGGTCATGATCGTGGCTTCACCGATGAGCGCATGGATCTCGGGGTTGCGCGGATCCATCGGCTCGGCCTGGAGCAGCCTGGCCAGGGCATCGGCCGCAGCCGGCACGCCGCCTACATCGTGCAGCAGGCGGCGCGCTTCGGCGACCAGCGCCTCCTTCGCGGGCTGTCCGTCCGCCTGCGCGGCGGGCGGCCTGTTTTCCTTGAATTTTTCGACCAGATGCGCATACCACTCGCCGGTCTGGAAATCGTACGCCTCACTCAACGCGACGTAGTAGTCGCCGCCGAAGCGGCTGTCGGCGAACGCCAGGAATTCGGCAAGATCGTCGTCTGGCACCTTCTTGAGCACCGGGATCAACCAACCGTCCACTACCGCGGCCGGGGTGAGCAATGCGCCGACGCCCGGCGCGGGATTCGATGGCGCCGCCGCCTGCGGATCGAATGCGGCGACCAGCGCCGGCACGCCCTGGCTGGCGACCTTGTCGGTGTTCGCCTGCGCCTGCCGCAGCGCCATCGCCGCGGCGATTTCGCCCAGCATGGCCTTGCGCGCGGGCGTCATTTTCTCGTCCTCTTCCTCTTCGGAAGCCACCGGCGTGCGGCTCCAGATCGCGTTGTTGATCGCATGCATCGTCGGGTTGCGCGACCACGCATCGAAGACCGCGACGCCGCCGGCATCGCCGGCCATCTTCAGGAAGGCGCAGGCGGTGCGGGCGCGCAGGCGCTCATCGGAAAACTCCGCATCCAGCACCGGCTTGAGCAGCGCCACCGTAGCGGGATCGCGCTTGGCCAGCAGGGCTTCGACGGCCTTGCGGTGCTGCTGGAAGCGGTTCGAGACATGGACGATATCGCCCGAGCGATCCATCGCATGCGCCAGGCGACCGAACGCCTTGGCGTCGTACTCCCCCGCGACCTTGCATTCCGGCGTAGGCAGCAATGCCACCTTCACTTCCTCCTGCTTGCCGCAGGCGGTGGCGAACACGGCGACGGCGATACCGAAGCCAGCAATGGCTGAACGCATTTCTCCACTCCGCTCCATGGGAAGCGGTCAGGATAAGCCCAAAGCGCGGCGATGCGATGCCCGCGGCCCGGCAGGACTGCGGGGCCGGCAGCGCAAAACGATCGAGGATCGAGCGCAGGCCGGGACTTCTGCCGTACGCCGGGCCGCGATTCACGCGACAATCCACCGATGCCTCGTCCGCCCGATCGCCCCGACAAGCCCGCCGCACGCCCCTCCGCATCCACGGGTCCGCACCCGCGCAATCGACATCGGGGCCGCTACGATTTCGCGGCGCTGACCGCGGCAACGCCAGCGCTGTCGTCGTTCGTCGTCGACACGCCGGGCGGCGAGGCGAGCATCGATTTCAGCGACCCGGCGGCGGTGCGCGCCCTGAACCGTGCGCTGCTGAAGACGCAGTACGGCATCGCGCACTGGGATCTGCCGGAGGGGTATCTGTGCCCGCCGATTCCCGGCCGCGCCGATTATCTCCACGGCCTGGCCGATCTGCTCGCGACCTCATCCGCGGGCGACGCGCAGGCCGGCAACATTCCGCGCGGCTCGTCGATCCGCGTACTGGATGTGGGCACCGGCGCGAACCTGATCTATCCGCTGCTGGGCCATCGCGAGTACGGCTGGCGTTTCGTCGGCACCGATATCGACATCATCGCCCTGCGCGCGGCGGAAGCGATCACGGACGCGAACGGTCTGCGCAAGATGATCGAACTGCGCCATCAGCCCGAGCCCGCGCGGATCTTCGACGGTGTGCTGCGCAGCGACGAAGTCTTCGATCTCACGCTGTGCAATCCGCCGTTCCACGCATCCGCCACGGACGCGGCAGAAGGCAATCTGCGCAAACGGCGCAATCTCGGCCAGCGCGAAGCTGTCGATGCGGCTGCGCGGCCGAGCTTGAGCAGGCTCAACTTCGGCGGACAGCACTCGGAGCTGTGGTGCGCAGGCGGCGAGGTGGGATTCGTGAAGCGGATGATCCGCGAAAGCGCCGGCATCGCGACCCGCGTGTGCTGGTTCAGCACACTGATCGCGAAATCCGAACACCTCGCCGATGTGCGCAAACAGCTGCAACAGGTCGCTGCGCAGGACGTGCGCGTGGTCGCGATGGCGCAGGGCAACAAGCAGAGCAGGTTCGTCGCCTGGACCTTCCTCGATGCGGCGCAGCGCGAGGCGTGGCGGGCATCGCGCTGGCTGTGAAACCGGCAGACGGGTCCGTAGAATCGCGCGCCATGACCGCCCACACCGCGACCGGACTCGTCTCCGCAAGCAAATTCCTCAGTCTCGTCCTGCGCCATCAGCCCGACGTCATCGGCCTGTCGCTCGATGCGGAAGGCTGGGCCGACATCGACGCACTCATCCAACTGGCAGAGGAACGCAAACCGCTGACGCGTGCGCTGATCGAAGCCGTGGTGGAGAACAACAACAAGCAGCGGTTCGCGATCAGCGCCGACGGGCAGCGCATCCGCGCCCACCAGGGGCATTCGATCGATGTCGATCTGGGCTTCGTGCCGGTGACGCCGCCCGCGCGGCTGTACCACGGGACAGCGACGCGCTTCGTCGCATCGATCCGTCACGAAGGGCTGGTCAAGCGCAGCCGCCAGCATGTGCATCTGTCCGCGGACGCCGACACTGCGACGAATGTCGGCGCGCGTCACGGCACGCCGGCGATCCTGGTCGTCCACGCTGCGGAGATGGTCGCGGCGGGGCATGCGTTCTACCGTTCCGGGAACGGCGTCTGGCTCACAGACGCCGTGCCGCCGGACTTCATCGACTTCGGCACGGCCTGAGCGCGTGCCTGGATGCATGGCCCCGACCGGCGTCGGGGCCATGCGTCACTGCGTCACGTCACGGCAGGTCACGCCACTTTGCGCGGCGCGGCCTCTTGCTGTGGGTCGTTCTGGGTCTGCTGCGGCTGCTGCGCGGCCTGCTCGGCGGCGCGTTCGTGGACACGATCGACCTGCTGGGTACTGGCCGCGAGCGGCTGGGCCTGACCCTGCGCCACGTCGGTGCCGGCGATGCGATTGTGCGCGGCCGCCGGGTCCTGATTGTCCGACGCGAAGATCCGTCCGTTGCCGGCACCCGCGTCGACGCGGGCGATGCGGCTCAGGCCCGCGTCCACGGAATCGGCGACCAGCGCGCCGGCCAACTGGTCGCGCTGTGGCTGCGACATCGCATCGAACGGCGCGCCCAGCGCGTTCACGCCGCGCTGCGCATCGCGGTACATCCCGTTGTTCGGATGCGCGGCATCGTCCAGCAGCGGCGTCGCCGCAGGCGTTACCGGCCTTGCAGGCGCGTCCGTCGAAGGCGGCGCCGCGCCGTCCTGGACGCGGGAGGCCTGCAACAGGTCGCGCGCCTGGGCTTCCTGGGTGCGGACGACCGCTTCGAGGCTCGGCGTTACCGTTTCCATCAGATGGCGCTGCAGCGCTTCCTGACCCGACGGCATCGCGTTCTGTGCGAACGTAAAGGTCTGGCCCATGTTCGGCAGGCTGTAGAGATTCTGCGGGCCATAGGTGATGGCCAGACCACTGACCAGCCCGACGCCCGTCCCGACCACGGCGCCCGCGGCGGGCGCCTGATCGGTCACGCCGCGGACAGTACGGCCAGCGGCATCCGCGCCGCCCTGCAGGGTCGCACCGACCTCCTGGCCGGTCTGGCGCGCGGTCGCGGCGATGGCGGCGGCGTTGTTGTCGATCGTGCCCGCCACGCCGTTGGCGCCTTCGCGAATCCGGCCGGCATCGGTATGTGCGGCTTCCACCGACTGCCGTGCCGCGTCGCGGTTGTGCGCCAATGCGTCGTTGCCGTAAGCCTCCACGCCCTGCGCCTGCCGGCCGACCCAGCGTTCGGCATCCTCGGGCAGCGCACGCGCGGCCCAACGCATGGCGCTCGCGGTCCAGGAGGTCGCGGCATGCTGCACTTCGCCCTGCGCCAGATCGATGCCTGCGCCGACATAACCGGCCGCGACGCGGGCGCCCACGACGACTTCGCCGCCGGCCCGTACCGTGGTGCTGCCGATCGTGCCCACCCCGCCGCTCACGGCCGCGACGGCTTCGCCCGAATATTGCGCGGTGTAGTTCAGTGCGGTACCGCCGTAATGCAGCGCCTGTTCGGCGCCCTGACCCGCCACCTGCACGCCCTCGCCGACGGCGCGCCCGACGCGTCCGCCGACCGCCGCGGTGTTCAATACGTCGACCAGCGGGCCGGCATAGGTCATGAGTTCGCTGACCGGCATCTCGTTGGGACGCGGCACATGGCCATCGCCTTCGCGCTGCATCGCCGGCATCAACGGCTGCACGTTGCCGGCTGCGGTGGGCACGTCGCGCAGCAGGTCCGCGCCGGGCTGGGTGGCGAGCAGATCGATCGCCGCCATCGCCGGGCCACGGGCGTTCTCCGGCAGCATGCCGTCGATCTGTCCCTGCACGCGGTCGCGGATCCCCGGCGTCTGCAGCACCTGGCCGATGCCGTTGGCGAGCGCGCCGGCCTCCTGGCGGCTGGCCTCGGTCATGCGCTGGGCGCCGGTCTGGCTGTCGGTCAGCACGTCGCCGTTGACCTGGAACGCGGTGATGGTGGCGCGCAGGTCGTGCACGGCGCCGCCGTTCTCTTCCACGTAGCGGGCCGCGGTGTTGGGATGCAGGCCGGCCGCGTTGAACGTGGTGGTCTGCACGCCGGTGACCGCACCGGCGGCCGAGGCGATGCCGCCGCCCAGCGAATGACCGGTGATCTCGAAATCCAGACCCGGCTGGCTCTGCAGCAGACGCGCCGCGTCCATCGCCCGGTCGTAATAGTCGGCGCGCTGGCCGAGCCCCTGCGGAATGTTGTTGGCCAGATAGTCTTCGGCGCCGCTCTCGCGCATGCCACCGGGCGCGGCGGGATCGACGATCGGGCCGGTGGAGCCCTTGACCGCGAACACCGGCCGCGCGTCGGGGCCGAGGATCGCGGGATCGGGCAGGTAGATCTCGGCGCGGAACCCGGAGCCTTCCGGGCGCAGCATTTCGTTGATCTGCTCGCGGCTCAGCCCCGGGGCGAGCGCCTGCAACTGTTCGGGATGTTCGCTGGCGCGGGTCCAGCCCGGCGGCGGCTCGCCCGTGCCGGCCGCGGCCCGGTAGGCGTCCTGGGCCAGACCGGCCATCTGCAGCCCGTGGTAATTGACCGACAGCTGCTCGGCTTCGGTGGTCCTGCCGGCGGCGCGCAGATCGGCCAGCAATTGGGCCTGCCGTTCGCGGTCTTCGCGGACGCTCTCGTTCGTGGGTTCGGTCATGGCATAGCTCCTTGCGCGGGCGTTTGGTCCCATCCTAGCCCAGCCATGCGCCGAAAATCCCACTTCATGCGCGATTCCGGCGCTGGCCCGGCGCATGGCGGGATCCGCTTACGGCGAATCAACCGTTTACATGCCCTCTGCGTCGCGACGACAGCGGTGCGTACGGCGTGGCGCGCGCGGTAATCTGACCGCCTACCGCGGCCACCGCGCCAGCCATCGCAGGAAAGGGAACTTCGCCATGCCCATGCCCACCCGCATTCTCGATCTGCACGTCCACCTGTTCAACGCGCGTTATCTGCCGCTCGCGAGCATCATCGCCGACGCGATGGGCAAGGACGAAAGCCGGCTGGCCAAAGTCGTCGCGAAGCTCCTCAACGCGCTGACCGGCAGCGCCTACGAAACGCCGATCGCATTGGCCAAAGCGCCGGCCGCGATGCTGCGCGCGAGCGGCGGCGAGCCCTATCTGGATGCGATCTGGGAAGTCACGCGACACGAACTGCTGCTGGCGACCCGCTCGCCATCGATGATGCGTTCGGCCGATGTCGCTCCGGAAACAGACGTGGATAACGCGCTGCCGATCGCGCGGATGCTCGACTCGGAGCTGATGGGGATCATCCAGGAACTGGACGACATCGACTATGCCGCCGAAGGCTGGCCGGACGATGGCGACGACGCTGCGGCGGCGTCGGGTGAACCGTTGGCGTCGCGCAGCGCGCTGTCGATCCTCGGCCGGTCCGAACGCATCGTGAAGAAGGCGCTGCGCATCGTCGCGGCGCTGATGGACCCGGATGCGTGGGGCGAAGCGCACGACTACCTGGAATTCTTCTTCACCATGCTCCGCAACGAAGACCGCATGGTCGACAAGCTCTACAGCGTCTACGGCGACGGCCTGCCGCCGATCGAAGCGGTGCATTACATGATGGACATGCAGCTCGCCTACCCGGTGCCGACGCCGCCTTACTACCCTTTCCAGAACGATCAGATCAGACGCATGCAGGAACTGCAGCGGCGGTTCCCGGGGAAGATCTACGGATTCTGCGCGTTCGATCCGCGTCGCGAATCGTGGCGCGACATCGCGGACGACGCGCGCCAGCGCGGCCTCAGTGGCTTCAAGTTCTATCCGTCGCTGGGCTACAAGCCCTCCGGCACCGGGGACGCGACGCTGCAGGCGCGCATCGACGATTTCTTCCGCTACTGCGTCGAATACAGCATGCCGGTCTTCGTCCACTGCACGCCGGTCGGTTTCCAGACGCGGAAACAGGAAGGCGCCAATGCGCATCCGCAATACTGGGAGCCGGTCCTCGCGCGCCACCCCGATCTGCGCCTGTGTTTCGGCCATGCCGGCGGCGGACGCGTGGAAAAGAACGGCAAGCTGGTGTCCGCAGGTTGGGATGCGGACACCGAAACCGAATGGACGGACGACAACTATGCGCGGATCGTCGCGAGCCTCTGCGCGCGCTACGAACACGTCTACTGCGAATTCGGGCACCTGACCGATCTGGAGAAAGACGGCGGCATGGATCGGCTGCTGCGCAACGTGCAACGCGCGCGCGATGCGAATGCCGGCCCGTGGGATCTGCTCGACAAACTCGCCTACGGGACCGACTGGCACATGCCGGCGATGGTCGGCGAAACCCGCGAGTATCTCGAACGCTTCCTGGATGTCTTCGACCGCGCCGGATACGCACCGTATCGCGAACGCTTCTTCTGGCAGAACGGCTACCGCTACCTGGGGCTGTAGTCCGCCGACGCGTACGCATCGCCCGCGTTCGCGCCCGGGGTTTCGCGATCGATGCAGAACACCGTGGTGTCCAGATACTCGCGCACCACCGGCCAGCCCACGTCGTTGGCCGCATAGCGGATCAGCGTCGCCGATACGTTGATGGGATTCTGGGTATCGGTGAACTCACCGTTCTGGCGCGCCTTGAAGGCATCGAGCGTATCGGCCTGTTTGTGCTTCCTGCTGTCCTGGCCGCCGTAGAAATGAAAACGTGCGACCCCTCCCCTCGCACACGCGGGGGACGCGTCGAAGTGCCGTGCAGCGTGCGGGTCCGAATACGAGTCCTGAACGGTATGCAGCAAAGCGCCGAGCGCCATGTCCCGATAGTGCTCTTCGCGCTTGAGCCGGTATTTCGGCGCGAACAGATAGGCGATGCTCCAACCGGGACGATGATCGAAGTATCGACGCACGAAGGGCAGATCGACGGCTTCCAACTTCGACTCCGGGTCGAGACGGCCGGTAGCCACGGCATACGCGAACTCGGCCCAATCCAGCACATTGCCCCGAGTGACGTCGGCCGGCTCGCCGTCGCTGCTGGCCATCGCATGCAGGAACTGCAGATCGCCGTAATGACTGCGATAGGTCATGACGTAATTGCGGTCGATGGCGGCCTTTCTACCGCGAAGGTTGACGCCGTACTTCGCGATCCTGTCCGCATCCTCCATCCATATCAGCCACTTCGCCTGCCAACCTGCGAACAGATATTGATTGGGATCGTCGTTCCACCACACGCCGCGCACCAGCGAGTCGTACTTGTTGCCTTGCGGAACGCTCGCCGGCAGCGTGTCCGGTGGGCACACCACGGGGATATCGACGGCCCCCGATGCGTTCGCGGCGCATGCTCGCGCGAACTGCGTCACCTCCTCGTGCACCGGCTCGGTGATCCGGTGCCAGACGGTCGGCATCGGGTGTTGCCGGTATTTGTTCGCGAGTGGGTTGATCTGGTGCGCATCGGCGACGGCACTCGCACACGACAGGAGAAGCACAAGGATGGTCGCTGGAATCGGGTGAGCGCTCGTAGGCATGAAATGCTCTGGATGCGTGACGGGAATACGGCGTCACGATAACAGCGCAATCCGGGCCTGCGGACAGCCGCGATTCCGGCCGGTTCCGGACGCAACATGTGCCGAAGCGCTGAAACATCGCGAGAATACGTTTTCAGAACGTGCTTCGCGTCTTGTCCACCACGTCCGGATCACCCAGAGTGCGACGCATTGGATACCACCCCGATCCCATGCATGCATCGCGACTTCACGGTGTTTGCGTCGGATTAGATGCTGCGACGCAACATCCACGTTCGATCTGCGATGCCGCGATTCACGCCAATGCGACGTGGATGCGACGTGGATGCGACTCAATCTGGAGGCCAGGATGCGCATGTTCTCTCGACGCCACGGCAATACGCTGTCGGCGGTTTCCGTTTTCCTGCTCACGCTGTTGCTCGCGGCCTGCGATCTGCCGCTGCGCGACGACGAGCTGCCCACTGCCGCGGAAACACCGGCCGTACTCGATGCCATCGCCGGCAAACATCACGGCGGCGGCACCGCAGGCATCTGCGACGCGCCCACCGCCAGCACCGTGCTGACGCCGGTGCCGGTGCCGCCGCGCGACGGCGCGCCGATCGACGTGCGCATCCATTACAACCGCCCGGCCGGCGATTACGGCGACTGGGGCCTGCACGTGTGGCAGGTCAACGCCGCGGGCCAGTACATCGCCGATTATCCGGGCGTGTCGTGGCCGTCGCCGCTGGTGCGCTCCGGCATCGACGACTACGGCGCGTACTTCGATCTCCGCGCCTCGCAGTTCACCAATCCCGCCGCCGCGGGCTTCGGCTTCATCGTGCATCCGCCCGGCCAGGGCGGCGATCCCGGCGTCGACCGGGTACTGAAATTCACCGATGGCAACGCGTTCTGGCTGCGTTCCGGCGACGCCACCGTGTACCGCAGCAATCCGCTGGGCAGCGCGCCGGACATCGATACCGTGCGCGTGCATTACAAGCGCTTCGACAACGTCTACGACCAGTGGGGCCTGCATCTGTGGCCGACCAGCGGCATCGACACGGCGCGTCTGCCCGGATTGACCCTGGACCAATGGGAAAATCCGGTGCCGCTGGCGTCGATGCCGAACCACGCTGCGGGCAGCGGCGAGATCACGTTCGACGTGCCCGTGCTCAATCCACAGGGCGACGCCGACCGCAGCGCGGTGGAATTCATCATCCACGGCACGCCGTCGAATCCGAACGGCGGCGTCAACAACAAGGACGGCTGGAACGACAACATCCGCGTGAACTTCGCGGCGCTGTCGATCAGCGATCGCGTCGGGCAAGTATGGCTGGTGCAGGGCACGCCCACCGTGTTCACCGCGCCGCCGGATACGCGCCGCGTCTCCACCGTCGACGCGCGCGCCGCGTGGCTGACCCGCGATCTGATCCAGTGGCCATTGGCCGACGCCTTCGGCACGTTCAAGCTGTATCACTCGGCGAACGGGCAGATCCTCGCCCCGCGCGGACAGGCGGTCAGCGGCGCCGATGGTGCGCTCATGCTGTCGCCCGGCGGCAGCGTGCCTGCCGATGCTGCCGAACGTTTCAAGTATCTCGATGCCGGCGTGGTGCTGGCCGTGGACGCGGCCGACCGCGCGCGCCTCGGCGATCTGCTCAAACAGCAACTGGTGCTGGTGCAGGAAGACGCCAACGGCAAGGTACTGGGCGCGACCACGCCGCAGCTGGCCGGCGCATTGGACGATCACTACGCCGCCGCGGAGGCCATCGACGATCTCGGCGTCTCGCTGCGTCATGGACGCACGACCTTCAAACTGTGGGCGCCGACCGCGCGCAAGGTCACGCTGTGCACCTACGGCGCGCGCGGCGTGGCCCACAGCCAGGACGCGATGCGCTTCGATCCCGCCACCGGTACGTGGCGCCTCGACGCACGCGGCGAACGTCGCGGCGCGTATTACAGGTACGCGGTGGAAGTGTTCGTGCGCGGCGTCGGCGTGGTCCGCAATCTGGTCACCGATCCGTATTCGATCGGGCTGAACGCGGATTCGCAGCGCAGCTACGTCGCCGATCTGGACTCGCCCGCGCTGATGCCGCCGGGGTGGCGTTTCTACCGCTCGCCGGACAACGTCCGCGCGCAGGAAGACATGTCGATCTACGAACTGCACGTGCGCGATTTCTCGGCCGGCGACGCCAGCGTCAGCGCGCGCAACCGCGGCAAGTATCTGGCGTTCACCGAGTGGAACTCGGACGGCATGCGTCATCTGCGCGGACTGGCGCAGGCGGGCCTGACCGACGTGCATCTGCTGCCGGTGTTCGACTTCGCCAGCACGCCGGAGAAAGGCTGCATTACGCCGATCATTCCGGACGCCGCACCGGATTCCGACGCACAGCAGGCCGCGGCCGGGGCCGCGCGCGCCACCGACTGTTTCAACTGGGGCTACGACCCCTGGCACTTCACCGCCCCCGAAGGCGGCTACGCCAGCGATGCCGACGACGGCGCCGCGCGCATCCGCGAGTTCCGCGCGATGGTGATGGCGCTGAACCTCAGCGGCCTGCGCGTGGGCATGGACGTGGTCTACAACCACACCAGCGCGTCCGGACAGGGCGATCGCTCGGTACTCGACCGCGTGGTGCCGGGTTACTACCACCGGCTCAACGCGGCGGGCGACATCGAGCGTTCGACCTGCTGCGAGAACACCGCGACCGAAAACCGGATGATGGCCAAGTTGATGATCGATTCGGTCAAGACCTGGGCCACGCAGTACCGGATCGATTCGTTCCGCTTCGACCTGATGGGCCATCAGCCGCGTGCGGTGATGGAAGAGCTGCGCGATGACGTGTCGGCCGCCGCCGGCCGTCCGATCCAGCTGATCGGCGAAGGCTGGAACTTCGGCGAAGTCGCGAACGGCGCGCGCTTCGTGCAGGCCTCGCAGCTGTCGCTCAACGGCAGCGGCATCGGCACCTTCAGCGATCGCGCCCGCGACCATGTCCGCGGCGGCTCGGGCTTCGACAGCGGCAACGCGCTGCGCAGCAACCAGGGCTACATCAACGGCATGCACTACGACGACAACGGCAGCGGCGGCAACAAGACCCGCAACGATCTGATGTGGTCGGCCGATGTGATCAAGGTCGGTCTTGCGGGTTCGATCCGCGATTACGCGATGACCACCCACTGGGACGCGACCCTGCGCCTGGATCAGATCGACTACAACGGCCAGCCGGCCGGCTATGTGGTCGATCCGCAGGAAGTGGTGAACTACGTCGACAACCACGACAACTGGACGCTGTTCGACAACAACGCGTTCAAGTTGCCCACCGCCACCAGCCGCGAAGATCGTGCGCGCGTGCAGATCCTCGGTGCCGCGATCAACACCTTCAGCCAGGGCGTGGCCTATTACCACGCCGGTATCGACACGCTGCGCAGCAAATCGCTGGACCGCAACAGCTACGACAGCGGCGACTGGTTCAACCGCATCGACTGGACGTATCGCGACAACGGTTACGCCGCCGGCCTGCCGCCGCAGGGCGACAACGGCGACAACTGGCCGGTGATGGGCCCACTGCTGGCGGACGCGCGGATCAAGCCGACACAGGCCGAGACCCGCTGGACCCGCGACGCCTTCCGCGACCTGATGCAGATCCGTGCCAGTTCGCGGCTGTTCCGTCTGCGCACCGCCGACGAGATCAAGCAGCGGCTGAGCTTCCGCAACACCGGCAGCGCGCAGGTGGCCACGGTACTCGCGGCGCATCTCGACGGCCGCGGTTATCCCGGCGCGAACTATCGCGATGTGCTGTATTTCGTGAACGTCGACAAGCTGCCGCAGTCGCTGACGATCTCCGCGGAAGCCGGCAAGCACTACCGCCTGCATCCGGTCCACACCGCGCACAACGCCGCCGATCGTCGCGCCGCCAGCGCGGCCTACGATCGCGCCAGCGGCCGCTTCACGCTGCCGCCGCGCACGGCCGTGGTGTTCGTGGTGCGCTGATCCGCGCCCCGATCCGCGCCATTGCGGGATGACTGCGAACGGCGGCCCTCGGGTCGCCGTTCGCGTATGCCGTATCGAAAACGGCGTCGGCCGCACAGCGACCGGATTTCACGCGCACACAGCGATGTCGCGTCTCTGCATGAAGCGATCGCTTCACGACGATTTACCGTAAAAAAACGCCGAATATACGTTGGTGTTCGATCGGGCATTACACCCGTACAGCCATCGAAAATCGTGCTTTTCCCATGGATTTGCGTACTTTCATCGTACGTTTTGCGCACCGATGCCAAGGTTTCGATCACGCTTTCAAACATCGGTGTTTCCAATGCAAGCCAATTCGTCCGTAAAAACCGACGTCGTCAAGACATTCATTGCAGAGCCGAACTTCCCGTGCGTGGGCGCCAAGGCAGCGCTCAATCAGGGTCATCTGGACATTTTCGTCGCCGGAGACCTGCGCGATTCCGCCGCCGACGAAGCGATCATCAAGGCCCTGCAAAAATTCGCGGAAGGCGTGAACGAGGACAAGGTATTCGCGAGCTTCTGCGTGACCTTCCCCGACACGCCGCCGCTGTCGGAACCGCTGTTCGAAAGCGCCCTGTGGCAGCGTCTGCAGGCGCTGCACGACATCGACCGCCGGTATTCGGACTGGGACCCGCTGGTCAGCAGCGATCCGCGATCGCCGGATTTCGGCATGAGCCTCGGCGGCCACGGTTTTTATGTCGTGGGTCTGCATCCCAACGCCAGCCGGCCCGCCCGCCGTTTCGGGCAGGCCGCGTTGGCGTTCAACCTGCACAGCCAATTCGAACAGCTCAAGGCCGAAGGCCGCTACGACAAGTTGCGCGGTGCGATCAGCGAACGCGACGCGGCCCTGTCCGGCTCGAACAACCCGATGCTCGCCGAGCACGGCGTGGTGTCGGAGGCGGTCCAGTACAGCGGGCGCGCCGTGGGCGACGAGTGGACGTGCCCGTTCAAGGCCGGCGGGTTCAAGGCTGGCGCGCGGTCGTCATGATCCGTCACATCGAACCGCGCAGCGGCGTCGGCTTCGAGTTGGCGTGCGGACAGCGATTGAAAGTCATCGATCCTCAGGGCGAACAGGTCGCGGATCTCCTGGCCTACCGGCGCGACGATATCGGCGAAGCGCTTTCCTCCGGGCGCAGCATCGACTATGCCGCCAGCATCTATCTGGGGATCGGCGATCTGCTCTATTCGAATCGCAGCAACGCGATGCTGGAAATCGTCGAAGACACGGTCGGCCGCCATGACTTCCTGCTGACGCCGTGCTCGGCGGAAATGTTCCGCATCATCTATGGCGATGCGAAGCCGCATCGCGGCTGCTTCGGCAATCTCGCGGCGGCGCTGGCGCCGTACGGCGTCGCCGCCGACCAGATCCCGACGGCCTTCAACATCTTCATGAACGTCGCCGTCGACGCAGACACCGGAGCGGTCTCGGTGCTACCGCCTTTGAGTCGCGCCGGCGACTACATCGTGTTCGAAGCCCGACAGGACCTGGTGATCGGCCTCACGGCCTGCTCGGCCGGCCAATCCAACAATTTCACGTATAAACCCATCCACTACGAAATCATGGATTGAATCGATGCGTAGCGATCCGGCTTGAATACGTGCTCGGCCGCCGGATTGCAGACGCACGACGCAATATGCGACCGGGATCATGGGGCGATCGGTGCGGCGGGCGCCGCAGCGGGGCCGCTGAATGTCGTACCGCTCACGTCCTCATCGCGCCAATCGCGACCGGTATCGATGCCGGTGGTCCACCAGGTGTGCGCATCGATCCGCAGCGGTCCGCGCACGCGCTCGTGGAAGCGCACCGGTAGCAGGTATCCGGCCACGTCGCGATATTCCAGGAACGTGGTGTCGACATGCGCGCCGAGCGTGGTCTCGAAGCCGTTGAGGCTCATGTGGATGCGGAACAGCCGCGCGGTCTGCCGATCGATCCACACCACCACCTCGTCCTCGGCCGCTTCGCCGAAGCCCGGGCGCACGGTGGCGCGCAGGCGGTGATACGTCTTGCCCCGCTCGCCGACGTCCGCGAGCCGCGTCCATGTCGTCGCGCGGTCGAGAAAGAAACTGGGACCGAAATGGAACATGCGGAACGCGTCGTTGGTCATCGCGGTCGCGCGCAGTTTGGCGGGATCGGTTTCGCGCACCCCGTTGTACGCCACCGTCAGTCCGCCGCGGCTGCGCACCACGTGCTTGCTGCCGTCGGGACCGGTGTGTTCGATGGCATACAGACCGTCGCTCGGCCGGTAGCGCTCCTGCGAGCGGATGCGGAAACCGCTGTCGCTGACCACCGGCTGGATCTTCTGGATCAGCGCATACCAGCGACCGTCGGTGGAAAGATTGATGTCGCCAGGATAGCGCCGCAGATCGCCGCCGTGGGCAGCGAGCGTGCGCGCGAAGATCGCATCGCCGCTCAGGCCGTCGGCGAACGCGGTCGTGGGCGGATCCGGAGGAAAACGGACGCTGGCGCAGCCGGCCATCGTCAGACAGAGCAGCATCAGCGCGAGAACGGACGACGACCGGAACGGTTGCATGGCTGATCCTCGGAAAGCAGCGGAGACCGGGATCATACGGGCGGACGGGCGCGGCGGATGCGCAACCGGTACGCGTGGCGACGATGGCGGCCCCTGAGGCCGCCATCGTGGTTTGACGCCGATGCATCCTGACGACAAGGTCATCCGCGCGCGGCATCGATGCGCATCAGGTGCCGCATTTCGGCCAGCATCCGCCGCCCGCCTCCAGCGGACTGGGCAGGTCGGGATGGAATTCCGGCTGCGCCGTGTCGATCTGCGGCGGATTGGAGATGTCGCTCTTCATGTCCGGATAATCCGGGTCGATCAGCATGATGGTTTCGTTGGGATCGCGCAGCGTTTCCGGATCGACTTCGATCGCCGTCCAGCCGGCGACCGTGCGCACCGTCGCGTTACGGATGCGTTCCCACGCCTTGATGTCCTCTTCGGTGGGCTCGCCCGATCCGGTGTCGGCGTCCGGGTTCACATACCACTGGTCGATGATCTTGCCGTCCTTGTCCTGACGCAGACCATGTCCATCCGCGCCGTCGTAGAGAAAATCGCCGTTGTCGAGCGCGTAGCCGGTGGCGCCATCGTCGTAGTTGTAGATTTCAGTGACAGCGGGAAGATCGAGATCCTCGCCTTCTTCGCCGCCCGCGCTGATCAGCCGGGCATCGACGCCACCCACACGACGCGCAGGCATGCCCTTGTCGTCGTGACCCAGGACCAGCGTCAGACCATCGAATTCGGCGCTGTAGCCGTGCTCGGCCAACAGTTCGGTATCCAGGCCCAGCCGCGTGAAGGCATCCTTGCGCTCGCCGAGCGGGAACGCCGCCAGCGGCGATTCCTCACCAACGCCGTAAGCCTCCAGCTCGGCCTGCAGTTCGGCCGGATTGACGATGATCTTGCCGACGCCGAACTCGAAGGTCGGCAACAGTTGCGCACCGATCATATCGACGATCAGCGACAGTCCGGGACGGCTCTCGCGATCGTACGGATCGGTACCGGCGACGACTTCGTCGGCGTCGTTGTAACCATCGCCGTCGGAGTCGACCACGTTCCATGCGTAATAGCAGACGGACAGATCGCAGACGCGGATGTGGCGCAGTTCGGGATCCGCGGCGTGGACGGGCGACGCGAACGACATCGCGCCCAGCACGGACAGCAGTGCGGAAGTAAGAAGTGTCTTTTTCATGGGATATCCAATGATCGTGGTGCGTCCTCCGGCCGATGCTTCGGCCGGGCCGGTCGCGACATGCGACAGGCTTGCGGGAGAACGCCACGCATCATCCACGTCGGCCATGCGGCGCACGCGCTGCGCGACCCGTGTCACAGTTCCTCGCGTGCTGTCCTGAAGCCGCGATTTAGCGCGTTTGCAGTACCTGCGCGCGCAGCTGCCGGCGGCAAAAATGGATGCCCGGAACCGTCGCGTCATCGATGCCTTTCCGGAAGGGCCGACGTTTGCGATCGCGCTTGCAGCGCGGACAGCCAACGACGGACCACATCGCCCGGTTCATGCCAGCACGTTCACCGCGTCGCCGACCCGCAGCGCGCCCATGCCGTGCGGAATCAGATTCATGCCGAAGGCGATGCCGGCCGGCGTGCGTCGATAGTCCTTGAGGATATTCAGCGGTTCGCCATCGTCGCGTCGCACGCCGGTCACCGGATCGACGGTGGTGAACACGCAGCGGGTGCAGCGCTTGACCGCATCGAACTCGACATCGCCGATGCGCACGCGCGTCCAGTCGTCCTCGGCGTGCGCAGCCGCATCCGCGATCACCAGACTCGGCCGGAATTGCGCCATCGCAACGGGCGCGCGGCCGGCGTCGGCCAGACGCGCATTCAGACCATCCAGCGCGGCCTGCGAAATCGCCATCAGCGGATAGCCGTCGGCGAAACTCACTTCGTCGCCGGGCCGGGCATAGGCGGGATCGACCGCACGCCGCGCGGCATCGTCCATCCGCACCAGGCGCACCGGACGCTGCAGGCATGCGCTCAGCCAGGCATCGGCAGCCGGATCGACGCGCTGCGCGTCCACCGTGTCCTTCCAGATCGACACGCGCAGACGCGGCGCATCGGACGGCGGCGGCGGCACGTCGAGATCGGGCAGACCGGGCGCTGACAGGCGCAGGCCTTCGCCCATCGCCTCGGCGCGGATCAGGACCATCTCCGACACCTGTCGCGCGGTGATGAAGCCGCCGTCGGCATCGACCGCCAGCCAGCGGCGGTCGTGTCGCGGGCCGCGCGGCTGGACGTCGAAGGTGTCGACCGCGACGCCCGCGGCCGACTTCAGCGGGTACACATGCAAGGATGAGAGGCGCATGAAAAGGGCTTGCTCCGGGATGACGCGCGACCGTAACCGAGCGCCCCGGCAGCCGTCCATCCTCGTCTGAACCGGACCGCCTGCATGCACCGCGTCCATCTCACCGGTTGAGACGCGCAGCGTGCAGAATGGCGCCATGCAACTGACCCGGAAACTCGCGATCCTCGCCGACGCCGCGAAGTACGATGCCTCGTGCGCGTCCAGCGGCGGCGAGCGTCGCGATTCGCGCGGCACCGGGGGCATCGGCAGCGCCGGGGGCATGGGCATCTGCCATTCGTACACGCCCGACGGCCGCTGCGTCTCGCTGCTGAAGATCCTGTTGACGAATTTCTGCATCTACGACTGCGCGTACTGCGTGAACCGGGTATCCAGCAACGTGCAGCGCGCACGATTCGCCACCGACGAAGTGGTGCGGCTGACCCTCGATTTCTACAAGCGCAACTACATCGAAGGGCTGTTCCTTTCCAGCGGCATCATCCGCAGCGGCGACTACACGATGGAGCAGATGGTCGAAGTGGCGCGCAGTCTGCGCGAAGACCATCGCTTCGCCGGCTACATCCATCTCAAGACGATTCCCGAGGCGTCGCCCGACCTGCTGGCCGCCGCCGGCCGTTACGCAGACCGCCTCAGCATCAACGTCGAACTGCCCACCGAAGCGGGGCTGGCGAAGCTGGCGCCCGAGAAGACGATGCCGGGCATCCACGCCGCGATGGGCGAACTGCGCTGGCGCATCGACGAGAACCGCGAGGCGCGCAAGCCACAGGCCGCGACGACGAAGCGCCGTGCCAAAGCGCCGCGCTTCGCGCCCGCAGGACAGAGCACGCAGATGATCGTCGGCGCCGACGATGCCGACGACCGCAGCATCCTGCACACCTCGCATGGCCTCTACAACGATTACCGCATGCGCCGGGTCTACTACTCCGGCTTCAGCCCGATTCCCGACGCTTCATCCAAGCTGCCGATCAAAGCGCCGCCGCTGCTGCGCGAGCATCGGCTGTATCAGGCCGACTGGCTGCTGCGGTTCTACGATTTCAAGGTCGAGGAGATCGCGCCGGACACCGCACAGGGCGGCAGCGGCATGCTCGATCTCGACATCGATCCGAAACTCGCATGGGCATTGCGGCATCCGCAGCAGTTTCCGGTCGATCTCAACACCGCGCCGCGCGAAACGCTGTTGCGCGTGCCGGGATTGGGCACGCGTAACGTCGATCGCATCGTGCTGGCGCGGCGTCACGGCAAGCTGCGCATCGCCGATCTCGCGCGCCTGCGCGCGCCGCTGCAGAAGATGCTGCCGTTCGTACAGTTGCTCGATCACCACCCGCGCAAGCGTCTGGACGATCCCGGCGTGCTGCGCGCGCAGCTGGCGCCGAAGCCGCGCCAGCAGGATCTGTTCGCGGCATGAGCGCCGCGCCGGCCGGCGCCGCCTTCCGCGCCGAAATCGAACCGGCGTGGGATCTGGCCGCCTGGCGCGATGCCGCGCGGATCGCGCTACGCGCGGACCTCGCACCCGAGGACATCGACTGGACCGGCGACGCCCAGGCCAGCCTGCTGCCGGCCACGCCGCTTTCCGCGGCGCAACCGCGCACCGCGCCGCCGTCGGTCCCCGCACGGCTGTTCGAGCTGGCGGATGCGGTGCTCTGCCATCGCGACCCGCAACGGCATGCGCTGCTCTATCGAATCGCATGGCGGATCGCGCACGGCGAGAAACATCTGCTGGCGCGCGTCACCGACCCCGACACCCGGCGCGCGTCGGAACTCGCCAAGGCCGTGAGCCGCGACACGCACAAGATGAAGGCGTTCGTGCGCTTCCGCGAAATCCCCGGCGAGCACGACGCGTTCATCGCCTGGTTCGAGCCGGAACACTGGATCCTCGATCGGGTCGCGCCGTTCTTCGCGCGCCGCTTCGCCGGCATGCGCTGGGCCATCCTCACGCCGTACCGAAGCGTGGCCTGGGACGGCAGCGCGCTCGCATTCGCGCCCGGCATGCACCGCAGCGACGCGCCCGCGGACGACGCGCGCGAGGACCTGTGGCGCACGTACTACGCGCATATCTTCAATCCGGCGCGTCTCAACCCGCGGATGATGCGTCAGGAAATGCCGCAGAAATACTGGAAGCATTTGCCCGAGGCGCACTTGCTGCCGGAGCTGATCCGCACCGCGGGCGAGCGGGTGCGCGAGATGCAGGAGCGTGAGGCGGAGGGGCCGCGGCGGAGGATTCCTAAGCGCTCCGGCGAGGCAGACATCGCTTAGGATGACGCATCGCCCGCAGCGGGCACGTCGATCTTTACTTGCATGAAACGAATCCTCGCCGCTCTGCGGTCCCTCTTCCGTGGAGCGCATGCCGCGGAGCCCGGGGCTCCATGATCATTTCTTTTCAAGGCCCTACATTCTTCGCCGCAGCGGACGAGGACTGCTTTTTTCGTTGGCTTGCCTCGTTGCCCGAGTACAGGGGCATTCGCGGCACCGGCACTACTCTTGAGCTGACGCTGGAGAGCCCGGTTGAGCTGGATACGGTACGGCAGCTGCTTGTGATCTTTCGGCGCTGGCTCATCGACATCACCCCACTGCTACCGTTGCGATCCCGGAGACAAACATTCTCACGTTCTGGGAGACTACTTAACGAAGTGCCGGGCGCGGGGGCCAACAGTTCATTCAAGCCGAACCGGCATCGGGTGGCTTAACTCAGGCGTCAGGCAAAAAAATGATCGTCAGAAAGCAGCATAGAGGCCCGCGCTACAAGCCAGGGATGGTGTATGCAGTCCCGCTCGCGGATAAGTCCTACGGCCTAGCGCAGGCTGGGGCTGCCATGTTCACGCATGTTGTCTATGTCGCGTTATTCATGGACCGCTTTGAAGCTGTTCCTGAAGCGCCCGAGTTGGCACCTTCTCGTGTTGTGTCGCTCACGGCGACTTGGCGCAAGGACCTCAATAAAGGCGAATGGATCCCTCTGTGCGTGACTGATCTCACACCGGGTCTGGTAAAGCACCCGACCGAAGACCTTGCGGCGGGCGGGTACGTGAGCGCGAAGCACTACGATGCGGGCTTGCTTTCCGAGTTCTTGTCCGCGTGCCACGGCGCGCTGCCGTGGAACGTCATGCATGACCCGGCGTACTACGAGAAATTACTGATGTCGGGCGCTTCGCGACCTGAAAAGATCGTAATGCTCGGTGAAGAAGAGCGAGCCGCATACCGGCGGGAAGTATTTGGTGTTCTGGCCTGACAATTTATTCAAGCCAGCCCGGCATCGTATCCGCTCAACTCAGGCGCTCTACGCCAGATAACCGCCATCCACCGCCAGACACGTGCCGGTGACATAACCCGCCGCCGGCGAACACAGGAACAGCACCGCAGGCGAGATTTCATCCGGCTGCGCGCTGCGGCCCATCGGGATCAGCTGCGACATCATGCCCATCAGCTTCGGATTGGACGTGATCGACGACGCGAATTTGGTGTCGGTGAGTCCCGGCAGTACCGCGTTGACGCGAATGCCCTGGCCCGCGAGTTCCTTTGCGAAGCCTTCAGTCATATTGACGATGCCGGCCTTGGTCATCGAATACACGCCCTGCCCTGCCGCGGGCCGTTTCGCATTGACCGAGGCGATGTTGACGATGCTGCCGCCACCCTTGGCTTTCATGCGCCGCGCGGCCTGCACCGTGGTCCAGAAATAACCACGCAGATTGACGTCGACGGTTTTCTGATAGCTGCCCAGATCCATGTCGATCATCGGGCCGAAATACGGATTGGTGGCGGCATTGTTGATCAGGACATCCGGCGCCTTGTCGGCCGCGTCGAGCGTGGCGAACAGGGCTTCGATCGCGTCCGGATCGCCGACGTGCAGCGCATGCGCTTCGGCGGAGCCGCCGGCCGCGCGGATCGCGGCCGCGACGGTTTCGCAGGCCTCGACATTGCGCGAAGTGCAGACGACGTGTGCGCCGTGCGCGGCGAGCGTATGGGCGATCGCTTCGCCGATGCCGCGCGATGCGCCGCTGACCAGCGCGATCTTGCCGGAGAGGTCGAACAGGGGGTCGGATGTCGACATGGAAGTCCATGGAATCAGGGGTGGAAGGACGGCACGCGCGAGGCGGCTTGCTATGCTGGCGAGACTAGCACAGCAGGAACGAGACACATGGACAGCAGACGACGCGTACTGATCACCGGCGCAGGCAGCGGATTGGGCCTGGCGCTGGCGCATCGCTACGCGCGCAGCGGCGCGCGCGTGGCGTGCGTCGACCTGATCGCCGAGCGCGCCGAAGCGGCCGCCGCGGCACTGACGGGCAGCGGTCATCTCGCGCAGGCCGTGGATGTCGGCGACGACGCGTCGATGCAGGCGCTGCACGATCGCATCCAACGCGAATGGGGCAGCGTGGACGTGCTGATCAACAACGCGGGCATCGCTTCGGTGGGCGCGATGGTCGACACCACCATGGAAGAGTGGCGGAAGATCATCGACATCGATCTGCTGGGCGTGGTCCGCGGTTGCCGATTGTTCCTGCCGGCGATGCTGGCGGCGCGCAAGGGCCAGGTCATCAACACCGCGAGCTTCGCCGGCCTGGCCGGCGCGCCGGGCATGATGAGCTACGGCGTGGCGAAAGCCGGCGTGGTCGCGCTGTCGGAACAACTGCGCGCCGAAACCCACGCGAGCGGCGTCGGCGTGAGCGTGATCTGCCCCGCGTTCTTCCGCACCAATCTGCTGGAGACCGCGTTCGCCAGCGACAGGATCAAAGCGAAGGTCATCAAACTGATGGACACCTCGCCCGATACGCTGGACGGCGTCGCCGACAAGGTCTTCGCCGCGGCGGAGCGCGGCGAATTCATGATCATCCCGACCAAGCGCGAGCCGATGCGGTGGCGGATGAAGCGTTTTCTGCCGGGATTGTATTTCCGGATGATCCTGAAGCTTGCGCGCCCGCACATCCGCAGCGCCGATACGCATTGAAGCCTTGCATGCGCGAGCGCTTGCACAGCGCTCGATGCTGCATGTTCAACGCCGATCCCGCATCGCCATCACCACCCCAAGCCCCGCGAGCAGCGACACCGCCGCAGTGCCGCCGTAGCTGAGCAGCGGCATGGGCACACCGACCACCGGCAGCAGGCCGGAAATCATGCCGGCGTTGACGATCACATAGACCGAGAACGCGAGGCCGAGCGCACCGGCGAGCAGGCGCGAATAGGTGTCGCGGGCTTCGCTGGCGATCCACAGGCAGCGGCCGACGACGAACATATACAGCGCAAGGGTGATGCTGACGCCGACCCAGCCGAATTCTTCGGACAGCACCGCGAAGATGAAGTCGGTGGTGTGTTCGGGCAGGTAATCGAGGTGCGACTGCGTGCCCTGGCCCCAGCCCTGGCCGGTCCAGTTGCCGGAGCCGATCGCGATCTTCGACTGGATGATGTTCCAGCCGGTGCCGAGCGGATCGGATTCCGGATCGAGGAAGGTGCGGATGCGGTCTTTCTGGTAGGGGCGCAGGAACCAGAACCACGCGACCGGCGCGGCGGCGGCGACGCTGGCGCCGGCGGCGATGAACCATCGCCACGGCAGGCCCGCGAGGAACAGGGCGAAACACCCACTCGCCGCGACCAGCATCGCGGTGCCGAAGTCGGGCTGCAGCAGGATCAGCAGCGTCGGCACGGCGACGATGCCGCCGGCGATCAGCACCGTGACGAACCGCGGCGGCAACCGCTCCTGGTGCAGATACCACGCGGCCATCATCGGCAGGCTGAGCTTGAGCAGTTCGGCCGGCTGGAAATAGAACACGCCGAGATTGATCCAGTGATTGCCATGCTTGCCATCGCCGATGAACAGCACGGCGACCAGCGGAAGCAGCGAGCCCGCGAACACCAGCGGCGTCAGGCTGCGCAATTGCGTGGGCGATACCCGCGACAACAGCCACAGCGCGCCGAGGCCGACGCCATAGCGCGCGCCCTGCGCCATCACCAGTCGCGGGCTTTCGTTGCCGGCGCTGTACAGCACGGCCAGACCGATGCCCATCAGCGCCAGCAGCGCCGCCAACAAGGGCAGATCGAGCGTGCGGGTGAAACGCAGGAACAGATCCAACAACCAGCGGACGAAGGCGCTCATCGCGCGGGCTCCTGCACGGCCGGGGTCGCCGGTGTCGCACTGCCGGCCGTGGCGCCGGTACTCGCGCTGCTGCTGGACACGACATTCGCGAACGGATTGGCGGCGAGCTGGGCTTCCAGCACCTTCGGGTCGGGCTCCGGCATCTTGCCCAACAGCCAGGCATCGAGGATCTTGCGCGCGATCGGTGCGGCGGTGCTGGCGCCGTAGCCGCCGCCCTCCACCACCACCGCGACGGCGATGGTCGGATTTTCGGCGGGCGCGTAACCGATGAACAGCGCGCGATGGCGCAGATGCATCGGCAGGTTGCGCGGGTTGACGCTGACGTTGCCGCGACGGCTGACGACCTGCGCGGTGCCGGTCTTTCCGGCGATGAGATAGGGCGCGCCGACGCTGATCACGCGCGCGGTGCCGCCGGGGCCATGCACGGTGCGGATCATGCCTTCGCGGATGACCTGCAGGTTGGCGGGGCTGCGGCTGATCGCGCGCGGCGCCGGTTGTTCCACCATCACCCACGGCTTGTCGAAATCGGTGCGGCGCGCGCTGACCAGGTGCGGGCGGCGCATCAGGCCATCCGCGGCGAGCGCGGCGGTGCTCTGCGCGAGCTGCAGGGGCGTCGCTTTCCAGAAACCCTGGCCGATGCTGGAAATGATGGTGTCGCCGGGATACCACGGCCCCTGTTTCTTCGCGTTCTTTTCCTTCCACTCCGGCGAAGGCAGGATGCCGCCGGTTTCGCCGGCCAGATCGATGCCGGTCGGCGCGCCGAACCCGTACAACGACAGGTATTCGTCGAACTTGCGGATGCCCATGTCCAGCGACAGCCGGTAGTAGTAGGTATTCACCGAATCGCCGATCGCCTTGCGCGCATCGGTCCAGCCGTGGCCGCCGCCGTGCGAATCGCGATAGCCGCGCTTCTGCCCGGGGATGCGGAATTCGCCGGTCGACAGCACCTTGTCGTCGGGCGTGCGCAGGCCGCTGTCCAGCCCTGCCAGGGTGATCAGCGGCTTGAGCGTGGAGCCGGGCGCGACGCCGCCCAGCACATTGCGGTTGTACAGCGGGCGCGCCGGATCGTCCATGAATCTGCGGTAGTCGGTATGCGAGATGCCGTTGACGAACAGATTCGGGTCGTAGGTCGGCAGACTGACCATCGCCAGCACTTCGCCGGTGCGCGGATCGATCGCGACCGCAGAACCGGTGAGCTCGCCGAACGCGATACTGGCGGCCCGCTGCACGTCGGCGTCGATGCTCAGCCGCAGGTCGGCGCCGGGCGTGGCGGGAATGCGGCCGAGGCTGCCGATGACGCGGCCCTCGACGTTGGTCTCGATCTGCTCGTAACCGATCGCGCCGCGCAGGCTGTCGTCGTAGAAACGTTCGATGCCGGACTTGCCGGTGTGGCTGAACGCGGCGGTGCCTTCGCCGAGTTTCTCGATGTCCTGCTTGTCGACGCGGCCGACATAGCCGATCACATGGCCGAACAGGTCGCCATAGGGGTAGCGGCGGGTGAGATACGGCACCAGCTCGACGCCCGGATAGCGCCAGCGGTCGACCGCGAAGCGCGCGGCTTCTTCGTCGTCGATGCGCAGCCGCAGGGTCACCGGCAGGAAGCTGCGGGTGACGCGGCGGGTGTCGTTGAAACGCGCGATGTCCTCCGGCGCGAGCGGGATGATCTTCGACAGCGATGCGATCAGCGCGTCGATGTCGCCGGCCTCGGCCGGCACCACGTCGAGACGGTAGGCGGGCACGTTGTCGGCCAGCACCCGGCCCTTGCGGTCGTAGATCAGACCGCGCGCCGGCACTTCCGGCCGCTGCTTGACCCGGTTGTCCTGCGAACGCTTGGCGTAATCGGTGTGATCCAGGACCTGCAGCTTGAAATACCACGTCGCCAGACCGCACAGCGCGAACGCCACCGCGAGGAAACCCAGCGCGGCGCGGCTGCGGAACTGCTCGGCTTCCTGCGCGGAATTCCTGACGTAGTGACGGCGCATGGCCTCAGCCCGAGTGCTTGCGGCCCACGCGCAAGCCGTCCAGCAGCACGAACAGCGGCGGCCACAGCGCGGCGCCGATCAGCGGGGTCCACCAGTGCATCCAGCCGCGGATGGGTTGGCCGAGCACGAAATGCGCGGCGGTGACGATGATCTGGTCGTTCAGCAGCAGGCCGCCGATGGCCAGCGCCTGCTGCGCCATCGGATAGAAGCGCAGCTGCGGCCGGAAGCGCTGCAGGATGAAGGTGATCACCGTGAGCCGCAGCGCCTGCTCGCCGAGCACGCTGCCGAAGGCGACATCCGCGAGCAGGCCGATGGAGAACGCCAGGCCCAGGCCGACGCGGTCGTGGTCTTCCAGCAGCCAGTAGGCCAGCACCAGCGCCAGCCAGTACGGACGCAGCGGCTGCAGCATCGCCGGTAGCGGCAGCAGGCCGAGCAGCAGCGCGACGAACAGGCTCGCCGGAAACAGCCAGGGGCGGCGCGTGCGACTCATCGGGCGGGCGCCTGCGGCGACGCTGCCGCGGCAGCCGGGGGCGGCGTCGCGGTCTCACCGACCGGGGCCGGCTCTATGGGCCTGGGCTGCACGGGCGACGCCACGGACTGCCCGGGTCGCAGCAGCAGCACATCGCGACCGCGATCCAGCCGCGCCGCGGGTTTGAGGTCGCCGACCAGGAAGGCGCGGCTCTCGTCGCGACGCAGCGCGGTGATGGTGCCGACCGGGAAACCCGGCGGGAAGCGTCCGCCCAGTCCGGAGGTGACGATGCGGTCGCCGACCTTCACGTCGCTGGACGTCGGCACGTTGGCCAATTCGAGGCGGTCGCCGCGACCGTAGGCGACCAGGCGGATGCCGTTGCGCGACACCGCCACCGGCACCGCGTGGTCGGGATCGGTCAACAACAGCACGGTCGCGGTGGACGGGCGCACATCGATCACCTGGCCGATCAGGCCGCCGGCATCGATCGCCGCCTGACCCATGCTCACGCCCTGATCGGCGCCGATGTCCAGGATCACGCGCTGGCGGGTGGGATCGAGGGCGATGTCGAGGATCGGCGCCAGTTGTACGTCCAACCCGCCCTGTTCCGCGGCGCCGAGCAGGCCGCGCAGACGCGCGTTCTCGGCGGCGGCCGCCTGCAGCCGCGCGATGCGCGCGCCGCTGATCAGCAGCGCATTGCGCAGGGTTTCGTTCTCCTTCGCCAGCCGCGCGCGGGTGGAGGCATCGTCGCGCACGGTGTCGCCGAGCTTCGCCGGCAGTCCGGCCAGGCGCCACAGCGGCTGTACGACGATCTCGATCTGCCCGCGGATCGCGGTCAGCCAACCGCCGCGGTGGTCCATCACCATCAGCGCGATCGACAACGCCAGCGCGACCAGCAACCGCAAGGTGCCCGCGATCTCGTCGGAGCGTTGTGCGGAGGGGCCGGCGTAGGGAGGCACGTCAGGAAATCGTTCTGAAGTTCGCGAAGGGGTCGGAAGGTGCGACGGTCCGGTCCACGGAGGGGCCGGCGCAAACGGCCGGAGGCCGGTTGCGGAGACTGGCAAAACCCACGCGTTTTGCCAGTCTCTCCGGATCGGCACAGGGATGTGCCGTATCCGGATACAGGATTACTCCGGCGAGAAGAACTCGTTGCCGTGCATGTCGACCAGCTCCAGCGCACGGCCGCCGCCGCGGGCGACGCAGGTCAGCGGGTCGTCGGCGACCTGCACGTGCAGACCGGTTTCCTCGCTGATGAGCTTGTCGAGGTCGCGCAGCAGCGCGCCGCCGCCGGTCAGCACGATGCCGCGTTCGGCGACGTCGGCGCAGAGTTCCGGCGGGGTCTGTTCCAGCGCCAGCTTGACCGCGCTGGTGATGCCGCCCAGCGGCTCGCGCAGCGCGTCCAGCACTTCGTTGGAGTTGAGCTTGATCATGCGCGGCACGCCTTCGGCGAGGTTCCGGCCCGAGACTTCCATTTCCATGACCGTGGCCTGCGGATAGGCGCAGCCGATCGTCAGCTTGATGCGTTCGGCGGTGGCTTCGCCGATCAGGGTCCCGTGGGCGCGGCGCACGTAATTGATGATCGATTCGTCGAAACGGTCGCCGCCGATGCGCACCGACTGGGCGTAGACGATGCCGTTGAGCGCGATGACCGCGATCTCGGTGGTGCCGCCGCCGACGTCGATGACCATCGAGCCGCGGGCTTCGGTCACCGGCAGGCCGGCACCGATCGCGGCGGCCATCGGTTCCTCGATCAGATACACCTCGCGGGCGCCGGCTTCCTCGGCCGATTCCTTGATCGCGCGGCGCTCGACATTGGTCGAGCCGCAGGGCACGCACACCAGCACGCGCGGGCTGGGCTTGAGGAAGCGCGATTTGTGGACCTTGCGGATGAAGTGCTTGAGCATTTCCTCGGTGTAGGTGAAGTCGGCGATCACGCCGTCCTTCATCGGACGCACCGTGGTGATATGGCCGGGGGTGCGGCCGAGCATCTGTTTGGCCTCGCTGCCGACCGCCGCGACCGTGCGGTTGCCGCCGCCGACGCGGTCGTGGCGCACCGCGACCACCGAAGGTTCGTTCAGGACGATGCCCTGGCCGCGCACGAAGATGAGGGTGTTGGCCGTGCCCAGATCGATGGACAGGTCGTTGGAAAACATGCCGCGGAACTTTTTGAACATCGGGAAGCGTGCCGGTGGGGGAGCGTTACGGAGGGTGCCGGAGGGCAAGAGGCGCAAAACCGCCGGGAAAACTGCCGGATCATCGCGAAAGCATTCCCTGGCATCGCGGCGGTTGCAGAAGCCCGTTAGGGTAACAAAAAACAGGTTCCACGGCGGGAACGACCTGCGTGAAACGCGCATCTTCCGCCACCGCGACCGCGGGATTCCGGCCACCGGACGACAGCCCACAGCCCCTGCGCCGCGAGCGTGGCGGATCGACGCCCTCGGGGACGTGATGCTGGTCTCGCTGCGGGGCAACCGCTACCCTATCGGGCTATTTCCCGGAAGAAGACACGACACGATGGCTGCCCTGATCTGCGGTTCGTTGGCCTACGACACCATCATGGTGTTCCCCGACCAGTTCAAGAACCACATCCTGCCGGACAAGGTCCACATCCTGAACGTGTCGTTCCTGGTGCCGCGGATGCGCCGCGAATTCGGCGGCTGCGCCGGCAATATCGCCTACAACCTCAAGCTGCTGGGCGGCGATCCGATCCCGATGGCCACCGTCGGCCAGGACTTCGGCCCGTACCGCGAATGGTTCGCGGAAATGGGCATTCCGCTGGATCAGGTGAAGGAAATCCCGGAGCTGTTCACGCCGCAGGCCTTCATCACCACCGATCACGACAACAACCAGATCACCGCCTTCCACCCGGGCGCGATGATGCGGTCGTACGAAAATCACGTGCGCGACGTGCCGAACGTGAGCTTCGGCATCGTCAGCCCGGACGGCCGCGACGGCATGCTGCAGAACTCGAAGGAATTCGCCGAGGCCGGCATCCCCTTCATTTTCGATCCGGGCCAAGCCATGCCGCTGTTCAACGGCGAAGAACTGCGCGCCTTCATCGAACAGGCCGACTACGTGACCGTCAACGACTACGAGTCGAGCCTGCTGCAGGAACGCACCGGCTGGAGCGAGGACACCATCGCCGGCAAAGTCAAGGCCTACATCGCGACCCAGGGCCCGCGCGGCGCGCGGATCTTCACCGGCGGCAAGACCTTCGACGTCCCGCCGGCCCACGAACGCAGGGTCACCGACCCTACCGGCTGCGGCGACGCCTTCCGCGCCGGCCTGATCTTCGGCATCCAGAAGGGCTACGACTGGCCGACCATCGGTCGCATCGGCAACCTGATGGGCGCGCTGAAGGTCGAGCACCCCGGCACCCAGAACCAGCGTTTCGACTACGCCGAGTTCGCCGAACAGTTCAGCCAGCAATTCGGCTACGCGCTGTAACCGGCCCAAGCGGAACCCCAACTGCGAAGACATCGGGGCCGTGCCCACGGCTGACGAAAACGAAACGGTTGCGTATCGGAAACAGCGGCCTGAAAGCCTCAACCATCGCAACCGGCTAACCTGCGCGTTCCCCCCACTGGAACCCGTACATGTCCATCGCCTACTGGTGCATCCTCATCGCCGCCGTCCTGCCCTACGTCTGGATCGGTGTCGGCAAATCCGCGGCCCGCGGTTACGACAACCGCGATCCGCGCGGCTGGGTGGCGAAACAGAGCAACCCGCGGACCCAACGCGGCAACGCCGCGCATCTCAACGCCTTCGAGGCCTTCGCGCCGTTCGCAGCCGCAGTGCTGATGGCGCAGGCCGCGGGTGTCGACCCGGGGCGCATCACCGCGCTGGCGGTCGCCTTCATCGTCTTCCGCTTGCTGCACGGCGTGTTCTATCTCGCCGACAGACACCTGCTGCGCTCGTCGGTATGGGCGGGCGGCATCGGCTGCGTGCTGGCGCTGATGGTCCAGGCCGCGCTGCGGGTGGGTTGATCGGCCCTTCGATGTTCGCGATCCGAAAAGCAAAAAGCGCCGAAAGGCGCTTTTTTTGTGCAGGCGGACGATCCTTGAAATCCGGAAGAGGACTTCGGCCCCGGTAACGGTGAAGCAATATTCTGCCACCGGATCGGGCTTGAATAGATCGGTCCTGAAGGCCCTCCTACGAACGGATTTCGACGCCCGGACACTTTTCGGACGCACAAAAAAAGAGCGCGCACATATAGTGCGCGCTCCCGGAGAAGATCATCCTGACGTCACCCGTGCAGGTGCGTTCCCCCCCTTGCAACCTCCGTATTGCAGCCAGCGTCCCTACCGGCTGGAGAGAGAATACCGATGTGATTTCTGCTGTGAAGATGGGGGGCATCCGGAAAACAGCCAATCCCGGTGAGCGGAGCTCAGGAAACGGCGCTATCTGCCTGATTCTCATGCTATCAATAGTGGCATGCCACCAAAAGCAGACAAAGTGTAGACAACCTTGATAGCGAGGTGACTATTGATGGCATTTCCAATATCTTCAACGGAAGTGTTGCGATATGACCGAATCCGCCCCTTTTTCGTGAAACGGATCACAGAAAAATGAACTCCCAGAACAGAATTCGATTGGCGCGACGCCATTCCGGCCTTTCGCAGGCGAAATTGGCGGAGGCGATCGGCGTCCAGCGCAGCGCGGTCAGCCACTGGGAGTCGCCCCAAGGCAAGAATCCAAGCGTCGATCACCTGCGATCTCTGGCGATGGTCGCCGGCGTCACGTTCGAATGGCTGGCGACCGGCCGCGGCAAGATGCAGCTGTCCGAGGACGCGATGCTGGACTCGGTATCGGCGGCCGACGCGATCCTGGTCGAGGACATGCTGGAGCTGCGCTTGATTCAGGGGTTCCGGGAAGCCTCGCCGCGCACGCGCATCGCGCTGGTGGAAATCGTCGAGGAGCTCACTGCGAAGCGGCTGGGCCGCAGCCGTCCCAAGCGGCCGCTGGGAAGCGAGTGACGGCAGGCGGGCGGATGCGGTGGCAACCGCCCGCTGGTCGCGCATCCGACCGGAACTGATCGTTGCGGAGGCTGTCCGAGCCTCATTCGTGTCCCTACACTGGCCCGCTGCGGCCCCTGCAGACACCCGCGCCCGGACTGATCACCATGCTCCCATTCCCCCGACGCCTCATTTCTTCGCTGGCGTCACTGCTGCTCTTCGCCGCCTTCCCCGTCGCCGCCGCGATCGACGAATCCGATCTGCTGCCGGTCGATCAGGCCTATGTCCTCAGCGCCGAAGCCACCGACGCGGACACGGTGCGGATCCGCTGGAAGATCGCCGATGGCTACTATCTCTATCGGCATCGCACCAGCGTGCAGACGGCCACGCCCGGCGCGCGCAGCGGCGCACTGACATTGCCCAGGGGCGAACCGCACGAGGACGAGTTCTTCGGCAAGACCGAAACCTATCGCGACGAACTGGTCGCCACCCTGCCGGACATCGTCGGCGCGGGCGGCACCGTTGCGCTGAAGATCAAATATCAGGGCTGCGCCGACGCCGGCATCTGCTATCCGCCGCAGACGCGCACGCTGTCGGTGAAACTGCCGTCGGCATCCGCTTCCGATTCGACTACGCGCGCCGTCGCGGACAGCGGCGACTTCAACCCGCTCGCGTCGCGTGCGGGCGCCTCCGGCGCCAACCCGCTCGGCAGCGTGTTCGGCAATACCGGCAAGGCCGGGCCACTGCCGGAGGAGCAGGCCTTCGCGTTCGACGCCATCGTCGGCGACGGCAATGCCCTGCTGCTGCGCTTCACGCCCGCACCGGGCTACTACCTGTATCGCGACCGCAGCACTTTCAGGCTCGACGCCGACGGCATCGCGCCGGGCAAGCCGCAGTGGCCGAAAGGCGTAGCCCACCGCGACGAGCACTTCGGCGAAGTGATCGTTTATTTCTCGCCGGTCGACCTGAAGCTGCCGCTGAATCGCACCCGCGCCGACGCGCAGGCGGTGACGCTGCGTGCGACCTTCCAGGGCTGCCAGAACGACGGCATCTGTTATCCGCCGATGACGCGCACGGTGAAGATCGCGCTGCCCAAGGGCGAAATCACCAAAGCGCCAACGAGCGAAATCGCGACGGCAGCGCCCGCCATCGACGACGGCAACGCCGCGACGACCGCAGCCGCCGCGCCGGTCGCCACCGGAACACCGGACGCCTCGACCGACGCAGCCACGGACGCGCAGCCCATCGCGGCGGCTACCGCGAATGCCGCGTTGCCCGAACCCACCGACACGCGTTCGACCGAAACCTTGTTCTCGGCGCTGCTGCTGGCCCTGCTGGGCGGCCTGATCCTCAATCTGATGCCCTGCGTGCTGCCGGTGCTGTCGCTGAAGGCGCTGGGTCTGGCCGGCAGCGGCGAAAGCCCGCAGCACGCCCGCGCGCACGCGCTCTGGTACACCGCGGGTGTGCTGGTCAGCTTCGTGGCGCTGGGCGGGCTGGCGCTGGCGCTGCGCGAGGCGGGTCAGGCGCTGGGCTGGGGCTTCCAGCTGCAGCAGCCGCTGGTGGTGGCCACGCTGGGCCTGCTGATGTTCGGCTTCGGCCTGAGCCTGTCCGGCGTCTGGCACGTGGGCGGACGCTGGACCGGCGTCGGCCATCGTCTGGCCAGCCGCAGCGGCGCAGCCGGGGATTTCTTCACCGGCGTCCTCGCGGTGGTGGTGGCCGCGCCCTGCACCGCACCGTTCATGGCCCCGGCGCTGGGCTGGGCCTTCGCCGCGCCCACCGCCTCCGCGCTGCTGGTGTTCGCCTTCCTCGGCCTGGGGCTGGCGCTGCCGTTCCTGCTGATCGGCTTCGTGCCCGGGCTGGCGCAGCGTCTGCCGAAACCCGGCGCGTGGATGGAAACCTTCAAACAACTGCTCGCGTTCCCGATGTACCTCACCGCGATCTGGCTGGTGTGGGTGCTGGCGAAACAGCGCGGCGCCGACGCGGTCGGCTGGTGGGCGCTGGCCGCACTGGCGCTGGCATTGGCGGCTTGGGCCTGGACCCATGCGCGCATGCGTGGCACCCGCTGGGGCCAGGTCGTCGCGATCGTCGCGCTGCTGGCGGCGCTGTTCCCGCTCTGGTCGATCTCGAAACTCTCCGCCGCCGACGCCGCGCAGGTGCAACTGCCGGCCGATTCGCGCGCGGTGCCGTTCTCGGAACAGCGCCTGGCCGATCTGCGCAACGCCGGCCGCGTCGTCCTGGTGAACATGACCGCCGACTGGTGCGTCACCTGCAAGGCCAACGAGAAAGCGGTGTTCGCCCGCGACGGTTTCCGCGAAGCGCTCGACGACGCCAACGCCGTCTACATGGTCGGCGACTGGACCGATGTCGATCCGGCGATCACGAAGTATCTGCAGCGCTACAAGGCCGTCGGCGTGCCGCTGTACGTGGTGTATCCGCGCGACGGCGGCGAAGGCAAAGTGCTGCCGACGGTGCTGACGCCGACGATGGTGCGTGAGGCACTGGAGAAGGCATCTCAATGATGAATCCGGCCGCATGACAGGCGTTCCCGTGTACGTGCTGCTGCCCCCGGAAACCGAGCCACCGGAGATCTCCGCATTCAACCCGTTTCGCGCTGTCGTCGTCATCGAGCGGCCAGTCTCCGCGGCTTGGCAGGCACGCATCAGCGATTGGCTCGTGCGGTCCGGTTGCCTGTACATGATGGCCTGGGGTAACAACTGCAGTGCATGGGATGATTCTGTCGATATCGCGAATCTGGAGCACTTCGACTACGGCGATATCCCTGCAGACAGAGACGTGATGACGACCTGGCACACGGAGGATTCGCTCGATGAGTTGTTCTTCTTTGCGAAGCACCTCGCATCCCATCCGATCATTGATCTTCCGCACATCGTTCTCGTCCACATCTCTACTGTTTGCAAAGAGCTGGAGTTCTTGCAGGCCTACGATTCGGTGAAGTAATGAAAACCCGCAACGTCCTCCTCGTCGCCACGCTCGCCGCAATTCTCGGCGCGGTCGCCGGCCTGTTCGTTTCCGGGCCCGGGCCGCTGTGGCGCAGCAAGCTGGGACAAGAAGCTTTGCAGGGCGCGCTGGATGCGAATGCCCCGCCACCGCCAGCGGGCATCGCCGTGGCGATAACCGGCGAACCGATCCCGCCGCTGCAACTGCCCGATCTGACAGGCCGCACCGTGGCCGTGCCCGCGGCCTGGGGCGGGCGGCCGCTGCTGATCAACGTCTGGGCCAGCTGGTGCGGCCCGTGCATCGAGGAAATGCCGGAACTGCAGCGTTTCGCCCGTACCCAGGGCGCAGACGGGCTGCAGGTGGTGGGCATCGCGCTGGACGAACCCGACGCCGTCCGCGCGTTCCTCGAGCGGGTGCCGGTGGATTACCCGATCCTGATCGACGCCCCGGGGCCGGCCGATGCCGGCGTGCGTCTGGGCAATCTCAAGGGCGTGTTGCCGTATTCGGTGCTGATCGGCGCCGACGGGCGGCTGCTGGCGCGGCGCGTGGGTCCCTTCGTGGCCGGCGAGCTGGAAGACTTCACCGCCGCAGCCCGCTGATCGCGCTCGCTGATCCGGCGCGCCAGGCAATCGAGCACGCCGGCTCCTGCATGCACCCGGTTTCTGTCCTGTAGAGCGGACTTCAGTTCGCTGTCGAAACCCTGGCAACTTCATTGCCACCAGCCGTGGGCACGGCCCTGATACCGTCGCGGGTCGGGTTCTGCCTGGGCCGGCCCCCCTTCGCGGAAGGAAGCGACACAGCACGGCACCCTGCTGCCCCGCTACGACACGTGACCCTGAGCGTGGCTCGTGCGGCGCGGCCGGCCTCCGCCCTGTCAGACCTGCCAGACCCCCCGTTTTGCGACGGATTCCCGGTTGAACCGGACGGCGCAGGACGCCCGCGCGCGGTGGCCGGGCATTTGGCACGAACGATGCTTACGACCTGCGATGAGCGCATCGCACCTCGGCGCGCTTGCCGCGACCAGGCACGGCCGCGCGCTTCCTTCTTCCACCCAGGTACGCCTTCATGTCCGCGAATACCGTCCCGTTCCCCGTGCAAAGCCGGTTGTTCGGAAAGTATTTCGAATACAGCCGCTACAACGACGTCGTCCGCACCATGAACGGCATGCTCGCGGGGATCCCTGACGGCCAGGCGTGCGTACTGTCGAACTCGGAAGGGCATCACCTGGCCCATGCGGCCGCGCCGATGCTGGATGCGCCGCGTCTGGCGGCCGTCGCCAGCTCGCTGGTCAACATGGCCGAAACCCTGATCCGCGACCTGGGCCAGCACGGTTTCACCGACATGACCGTGCAGACCGACGCCGGCATCGTCGTGATCCAGCGCGTACCGCGTCCCGGCCAGCAGATGGTGATGCTGACCGCGACCGGACACGAAACCAATCCCGGACTGGTGGCCAGCCTCACCCGCCACTGCGCCACCGCCATCTCGACGCTGAGTTCGGCCTCCGGCCGCTGACCGCAGCTCTCCCTATTCCCGCAGTCCGGCCCGAACGCCGGATCGCACGTCGCAACCGGCCCCGACGCCGCAGACCGATACCGTACAACCCGTGCAGGGCGACGGCCCCAGGCAGCAATGCCGGGGCCGTACTTTTTTGCGGCGCACGCGGACGCATCCGGGCCATTCCCGGCGCGCGACCCGGGAGATCCCCGGCCAGCCGACATCAAGCCGCAATCCGCGGCACGCATCCTCCTACGGGCGGGACATGTCGAAGGCCCTGATTCGCAAGGCGAAATTTCAAACGGACGCTCGAAAAGGGCCGAACTTCGCCGATCTGGACACTTCTCCTGCTTTCGCGCAGACTGGCGTCCCAATCGACGGATCGATTCCATGGCGCGACTGCTCGTACTGCACGGCCCCAATCTGAATCTGCTGGGCACCCGCGAACCCGACATCTACGGGCACGCGACGCTGGCCGCGATCGATACGGAGCTGGCCGAACGCGCCGCCGCCGCCGGGCATGCGCTGGAGAGCTTCCAGTCCAATGCCGAGCACGCGCTGGTGGACCGCATCCAGGCCGCGCGTGGCCATGTCGATTTCATCCTGATCAACCCCGCCGCTTTCACCCATACCTCGGTCGCGATCCGCGACGCGTTGGCGGCGGTCGCGATTCCTTTCATCGAAGTGCACCTGTCCAACCCGCATGCCCGCGAACCGTTCCGCCACACCAGTTATTTCACCGATCTGGCGGTGGGCATCGTCGCCGGCTTCGGCGCGACGGGCTATGGCCTGGCGCTGAGCGCCGCGATCGGCCGCCTCGACACCGCATCCACCTGATCGCGTCGTCACTAGCACTGCATCCACTTTCCATCAACGACCACCGACGCCCGCGCCATCGCGCCCGGGCAACGAGCGAGAAGACACCTCATGGACCTGCGCAAAATCAAGAAACTCATCGACCTGCTGGAAGAATCCAACCTGGCGGAAATCGAGATCAAGGAAGGCGAAGAATCGGTGCGTCTCGCGCGCCTGCCCCGGGGCGGCGTGGCGATGAGCGTACCCGCGCCCGCGCCGCTGCATCTGGAACACACCCAGCGCGCCGCGCAGCCGACGGCGATGCCGATGCTGTCGCCGGTGGACGCCGCGACCGGCGGCGGACGCAACGGCTCGGACCTGCCCGATGGCCACGTCGTGCGCTCGCCGATGGTCGGCAGCTTCTACGCCTCGCCGTCGCCGGACAAACCGGCGTTCGTGAAGATCGGCCAAGCGGTCAAGCAGGGCGAGACCCTGGGCATCGTCGAAGCCATGAAAATGTTCAACCCGATCGAAGCCGACGTTTCCGGCACCGTGCTCGCGATCCTGTGCGAAAGCGGCCAGCCCGTCGAGTTCGACCAGCCCCTCTTCGTGATCGGCTGAGGGCGCCGCCATGCTGGATAAAGTGGTGATCGCCAACCGGGGCGAGATCGCGCTGCGCATCCTGCGCGCGTGTCATGCGCTCGGCATCAAGACAGTCGCGGTGCATTCCACCGTCGACCGCAACCTCAAACACGTGGCGATGGCCGACGAGTCGGTCTGCATCGGCCCGGCCGCGTCCAAGGACAGCTACCTCAACATGCCGGCGATCATCGCCGCCGCCGAAGTGACCGACGCCCAGGCGATCCATCCGGGCTACGGCTTCCTCAGCGAGAACGCGGATTTCGCCGAACGCGTCGAAACCTCGGGCTTCATCTTCATCGGCCCGCGCGCCGAGACCATCCGCATGATGGGCGACAAGGTCGAAGCGATCCGCGCGATGAAGGCCGCGGGCGTGCCCTGCGTGCCCGGCAGCGGCGGCCCGCTGGGCGACGACGCCAAGGAGAACATCCGCATCGCCCGCGAGATCGGCTACCCGGTCATCATCAAGGCCGCGGGCGGCGGCGGCGGACGCGGCATGCGCGTGGTCCACACCGAGGCCGCGCTGAACACTGCGATCCAGACCACCCAGAGCGAAGCCAAGGCCGCGTTCGGCAACGAACAGGTCTACATGGAGAAGTTCCTGGAGAACCCGCGCCACGTCGAGATCCAGGTGCTGGCCGACGGCCAGGGCAACGCGATCCATCTGGGCGAACGCGATTGCTCGATGCAGCGCCGGCATCAGAAGGTCGTCGAAGAAGCGCCCGCGCCCGGGATCACCCCCGAACAGCGCGCCGAGATCGGCAAGGTCTGCACCGAGGCCTGCGTGCGCATCGGTTATCGCGGCGCCGGCACCTTCGAATTCCTCTACGAGGACGGCCGCTTCTACTTCATCGAGATGAACACCCGCATCCAGGTGGAACATCCGGTCACCGAGATGATCACCGGCATCGACCTGGTGAAGGAGCAGTTGCTGGTCGCCGCCGGCCAGAAGCTGTCGATCGTCCAGAGCGACATCGTGCTGAACGGCCACGCCATCGAGTGCCGCATCAACGCCGAGGACGCCGACACCTTCATGCCCTCGCCCGGCCTGATCAAGCATTTCCACGCCCCCGGCGGCCCCGGCGTACGCGTGGATTCGCACATCTACGAAGGCTACCGGGTGCCGTCGAACTACGACTCGATGATCGGCAAGCTCATCGTGCACGCGCCCGACCGCGCCACCGCGATCGCGCGCATGAAGGTCGCGCTGAGCGAAATGGTGGTGGACGGCATCAAGACCAACATCGCGCTGCAGCAGCGGATCATGGCCGACAGCGGTTTCCAGGCCGGTGGACAGAACATCCATTATCTGGAAAAGCGGCTGGCGGAGCGCAAGGAAAAGACGCTGTCGATTCTTTGAGCCTGTCGATGCGCGCACAGTGGTTCGCATGCGCCGTGCTGGCGGTCTGCGTCGCGGCTGTCGGCGCGGCGTCTCCGCCGCCAGCTTCGCCCGCTCCGGAATCGGAAAAGGCGGCAGCTGGCGGCATCGGCACTTTCAGTTCGCGACTGGTGGTGGTGGAAGCCGACGCGGAAAACGATCCTGTCGCCCGCGCGTATGAGGCCGGTATGCGGATGCGACTTCCGGACAGCTCCGAAGCCGGCATACGCGGGATGTTGGGCAGCCCCATCATTGCCTCGATGATGGCGCATTCGGAGATCGACTTCGCGGACGGCGAATTCGCCGGGACATGGGAATTCATCCCACCTCCAGAAGGCGCATGGCCGACGCGCGCCTGGCGGGGCATCGATCGCAGCAGCGTCGATGGCTACGCCGCAGAGCGCATCGGGTATTGCAAAGACAGTCGCAAAGCCTGCACGGCCTGGTTCGAAGCCGGACGCAACCGCTCTCCACAGCCGCCGCATTCGGCCGGTAGCAAAGCCTACGCGCAGTGGACGAAACGCGTGATCGAAGAACCCTGCCAGCCGGGCGCCGACCATCGGCCCGGCACTTCACGCCTGCAGCGCGCGATCATGCAATCCGGCATGGAAAAAGCGACGGTAGTGCTGTCGTTGCTGCTCAATCCCTGCGGCGAGCCCCGCAAGGTTTCGATCGCGACAAGCTCAGGCTCCCGCGACATCGATCGTGCGGCGATCGAATGGGCGAGACGCGCGCGATTCGCGTCCACCCTGCAAAGCATCGGAAGCCTCGGTCGCCGCGGCGCTCTGGGCAAATTGCCGTTCACGTTCCATGGCGAGCAATGACGGCAACGATTACGCCTCGCGTACTTTTCCCGTCACCGTATCCACCATCACATCCGCGCACTGCGGGTTGCCGCCGAACACGTACGACGCGTTCGCCCAGGTCACGCCCTGCGGGATGCGCAGGGCGACGCGCGAATAGGGTTCGGTATAGCCGAACTGTTCCTTGAGCCGGTCGGCGTCCGGCAGGTCCATGCCGATCGGCCAGTCGATGGTCGCGCCGCTGGGGATGTTGTCGACGCTTGCAGGCTTGTCGAAGGTGCCGTAGCCGGTTTCCTCGACCACCAGCGTCGCGCCGCCGTCGCGCCTGAACAGCACGCGCAATTGATCGATTGCGGCGGGATGCTCGATCAGGCCCGCGGAGGAGTGGCCCTGCGCTTCGAGGAATTCGGCGTCGGGATAAAGGGTCTGGGCGCGCTCGATGGCGATCTGGACGCGTCCGTTGAAACTGAGCATGGCCATCGTGGCGGTGTCCTGTCCTGGTGCGGCGCGGCAGGAGCGGCATCGGCAGCGCGAGCGACGCGGGCAGGCCCGCGCCGGATCGGAACTACCACGTCCCCCCTGGCCGTGATGCCCGGAAACGCCGGGCACATCCCACCATAACGCAAATCGGCCGGGCGCCGGCCGCCGCACGACCATCGTGCATATCACGGCACCCGCGCCGGCTCGGGCTATCATCGGGCCTCTCCGCAGCAGGACAGGACGAGGCAGGGACGTGAATCCGCAGCACGGCGCAGCACCCCACGCAGGCGCGCAGGCCGACGACCCGAACGCGCTCGAAGCCGAACTGCAGACGTTCTCGCGCACCATCGACCGCACGCTGCGCCGGCATTACGCCACCGAAGGCATGCGCCGCCTGCTGCGACAGCCGCGCCATTACCGCGAACAGGGCCGCCCCGTCTTGATGGCCGCGCCTTCGATGTGGCTGATGATGACCGGCCTGCTGGTGATCGCCGCGGCCGCGTTCACCCACTACAAACCGCATCTGCTGCCCGAACTGTTGCCGAAGCTGCCGCCGCAGCTCTCACCGATCTCGCTGTGGTGGGTCGCCGGCATCCTGCTCGCATTGATCCTCGTCGAACGCTGGCTGCTGCCGCGCACGGCGCTGCTGCGGCATCGCTTCCGGTTGATGCGGCTCATGCACACCAACGGCGAGGGCGCCTTCCCGTTCGTGTACATGGTCGCGCGCACCGCCAACAGCCCCGCCGGATTCGGCTGGGAGTCCTGGCGCGGCACGCGCGGCGTGGAGCCCGGCGATATCGTGATTTCGATCAGCGACGCCCACGATCGCGGGCTCGGCATCATTCCGCTGCGCACCAGCGGCCGGCTGCCGATCGTCGTCTGGGATCGCGACCTGCTGCAGAACGACGCGTTCCCGCGCATGCCGCCGCGCGTGCGCGAACTGGCGATGGCCTTCGACGAAGCCTGCGACCGCAACGTGAAGCACGCCGACCGCATCGAACGCAGCCGCGCGCTGCGCTCCGGGCAAACGCAGCCGAAACCCGCAGTCGATCCCGCGCGCGCCTGGTCGGGCGTCGCGCTGAACCCGAATGTGAAAACGCAGCTGATCTCGCTGGCCGGGCATTTCGCCAGCGGCAGCGCATCCGCCACGCGCGGCCTGCTGCTGTACGGCCCGCCCGGCACCGGCAAGACCCTGATCGCGCGCACCTTCGCCGAGAGCATGGGCTGCGCGTTCTTCCCGCTGTCGCTCACCGATCTGAAATCCGGCTTCATCGGCCAGAGCGGCGAGAATGTGAAAGCGCTGTGGATCAAGGCCCGCGCCGAACCGCGCGCGGTGATCTTCGTCGACGAGTGCGAAGGCGTGTTCGGCCGGCGCGGCGGCACCAACACCGACAGTTTCGTCGAGGAAATCGTCACCGCCTTCCTCGCGCAATGGGACGGTTTCGACAAACAGGCGCACGTCTGGGTGGTGGGCGCGACCAACCGCCGCGACCTGATCGACGCCGCGATGCTGTCGCGCTTCGAGGATCAGCTCGAAATCGGCCTGCCCGATGGCCGGCAGCGGTTGGAAATCCTGGCCGGCGAATTCGCGCGGCTGGCCATTCCGCCGCCGCTGCCGGCGAAGACCGAAGCGCTGACCCTCGGCATGTCCGGACGCGAGCTGAGCAGTCTCGCGAAACGCGTCGCGCGCGAGCACGGCATCAAGACGCCCATCGACGACGACGGCCTCGCCACATTCACCACCGCGATGCGCAAGCAGGGCTCCACCGCTACCGATTCGCGCGCCAGTTGGGACACGCTGATCCTGACCGACGACACGATGAAGGAATTGAAGACCACCGCCGGCCTGCTGCAGCACGCGGAAACCTTCCGCAAGCGCGGGATCGGCGTACCGCGCGGGCTGCTGCTGTACGGCCCGCCCGGCACCGGCAAGACCCAGATCGCGCGCACCCTCGCCAACGAAACCGGGCTGCGCTTCATCGCCGCCTCCACCGCCGACATCAAGCAGGGTTTCCTCGGCCAGAGCGGCCAGAAGGTGCGCGAACTGTTCGAGCGCGCGCGCGAATCCGCGCCGTCGCTGCTGTTCCTCGACGAGATCGACATCATCGCCGCCACCCGCGGCGGGCAGTCCGATTCGATCCTCACCGAAATCGTCGGCCAGCTGCTGCAGGAAATGGACGGCATCGCCGCGCAGACGCAGTCGGTGTTCGTACTCGCCGCCACCAACCGCCGCGACCAGATCGACGCCGCCGTGCTGTCGCGCCTGCCGAAACAGATCGAGATCCCCCTGCCCGACCGCGACGCCGCACAGCGCATCCTCGCCGTGATGCTGGCCGGCAAACCGCTGGCCTTCGATCTCGACGCCGGCACCCGCGCGCTCGCACCGCGCACCGACGGCAAGAGCGGCCGGGATCTGCGCAGTTGGGTGGAAAGCGCGGAGCACAGCGCGGTGGCGCGTGCGATCGAGGCAGGCGATCCGGATGCGATTTTGTTGGAGTTGCGGGATTTTGGTTGATTCATCGATTCGCGATGACCAATGACAGGCACCATGCCCTGCCTTCTCCCCGCAACGCAGGGAGAAGGTGCCCGAAGGGCGGATGAGGGGCGCTCTTGCCATCATCGAACTCTCTGTAGGACCGGCGAATCACCGCAGACCTTGCCGAGGAGAAGGCCCCTACAGGGGCAGCGGAAGCCGCGAAAGAAGACCCGATAAAACCTGACTGAGGCGACCCTGTTGCTTCTGACAGGCCATGCTCTCGATCAATCAATACGAGTGTTGCGCCGAGCCCGAATGGGCTGCGAAACATCAGGCACTGGACTTCTTTGTCGATGGGGGTTGGAACTGCGCTTCGGATCGTCGGCAATCACAGGGGAAAGCGTGATGAGCAAGGGCGGATCGGGTGGTGGTGGAAAAGGTGGGTCCGGCGGCGGCAAAAGCGGATCTGGTGGAGGTGGTGCGAAGGGTGGGCCGGGTGGTGGTGGAAAAGGTCCGGGGAATGGGGGTGGTTGGCCGAGTCGCACGGCTGGACCATCTGGTGGCGGTCGCAGTAACGGGCCTTCCAAGTAGTCAGAGTTGTCGTTAGTTCACGTCCTGTCTCTCGTTGAGAATCAGGTTCGCGGCTTACTTCGACATAGCTTTTTACTGAAAAAATCACAGCGCGAACTCAACCTTCGCTTTTTGACTATTTTGGAAATTTACTCTGATCCCGGTTTCCTACCGACCCTCGCCGACGGCGTCGCGCCGCAGCCCCGCTGACGACGCAGCGGCCCCGGTCATGGAAGACGATCGCATCCTGGTCCAGATCCTGCCCCAGACCCCCGCGTACCGATCGAAGGCCCCTGTAGGAGCGGCGGAAGCCGCGATGCTCTTGCTCTTGTGGGAGCGGCGCAAGCCGCGACGCTTCTACCCTGCAACAACGGCAATCTTCAACACCGACACCACAACCGCCCCACTTCCAACCCAGCCCCATTGCAAACCCCACACCCGGCCCTTCGCCAACGGGATCGACGATTGCGCAACAATCAACAAGCGCCTTCGCGCTTCGCGCGACCAATCCCCCATCGCCCGACATCGATCCACGCATTCGGCGCAGACAATATCGATACGCTCGATCAATCGAAATCCGGAAATTCATCGCCGCAGCGCACAGCAATCGCTGCGCTTTTCGTACGAGCGGCGGGAGCCGCGACGGAGTTTGGAATTGAGCTTAGGCTGAGGTGTGGGGGAATGGGTTTGATTTGGACGGCTGCTTTCGACTCGGTGGGGACGATGCCGAAATGAACTCGACCCCTTTTCCAGCATAGCTACCATACGTCGCCACCACGCGCCACGTGGTGCGCCCTTGCACGTGCTGCAAGCACCGACCTACATCCAACCCGTACCGATTCGCCGTGCTACAGGTCACATACGCGTGGTGCTGCACTATCAACCTTGAAGAACGCGCGCACTCGTTTTCATTTGTTCCGCTACTATCCAGCATCTTCAGAGTGACGGATGGCCGAGCAGATGATTCACCCTATCTCACTCTCCGCAATTTACCTGCAAACCTTCGTCATCACCATGGACGGAAAGCACAAATTACGGAGTCACGCCACCGGACTCTTTGTGCGCGACGGAGACTCGATGCTCCTACTGACGAACTGGCATGTAGTTTCCGGCCTCGACCCGGCCGATCCAACGATGCAGCACGGCAAGCCGTCACCGCATTACTTGAAAGCTATCGTCCCAAGACACAATCGCCAAGTTTCCACGCTGTGGCTACCGCTCTACGACAAAGAGATGAAGCCCATTTGGTTTGAGCACCCATCCGGCTCTGGTGTCGATCTAGCCTTCATCCACCTACCACGCGCTCTACAAGATCACTTTCTGTTCTATGACATTCATTCCGTTGAGGATAAGGCGGAGATAGAAGAGATTGTAGGCCGTGATGTCTTCGTCGTTGGGTACCCATTTAGCAAGGAAGAATTGCGGGAGGGCTTTGGCCAGGAAGTGATGTACTACCTACCAACATGGAAGCGAGGCAGCATCGCATCAGAGCCTACGCAAAAACTGGGGGGGCGCGTAATCCTCATCGATACACTTTCGCGACCTGGTATGTCGGGGGCGCCGGTTTTTACAGCTTACGACTCTGAAGGGGTTATGCCGACGTCGTTGGCGGCGGCTGAGTCCATGAAGCAACTGATGAGTGGCAAAGGACCGCCAGGCATGCATGTACTCAACTTATTAGATACTTCGCAGATGCGGACTGTGCGGCGAAAGCGATTCCGATTCCTCGGCATTTATTCGGGCACCATAGGTAAAACCAAGTTAGCGGAGGTGGCGCTCGGTAAGTGTTGGCACGCAGACGTGGTGCAGGAAACAATAAAACTACACCGATTTGGTGAAATGCCCTATCACTCACCTATTGAGAACGAGCACTACACCAGCTTTCTGGCAAGGTTTGAGAGCGGCGTATTTGTGATAAGAAACAAAGACGGAGATGAAGAGATTCGCGTACAGCTTTAGACATAAAGATACGAGTACCTTGGCGATTGAACATCGCCCGCGGTGAGATCGCTGGCTGACGCCGCGAGGACGCTCCCTATGAGAGCTGCAGGCGATCCTAGACGACAGGCCAGAGGCCTATTACGAGCATCGGATCGCGAAGGCTGCGTAGCGCCCCTAGGATAGAAGGATGCCGAGGGCGAGATTAAGTTGCCAGCCGAATCATCTGCACTTCTTTTTGCAGCAATCGCGCCACAAGAATTTGCAAAGCAGCTAACAAATAGAGTTCTCGATTAGATAGAACTTGAAATCCACTGTGAACGATATTGGATCTGATGTCATAGATTTCTGCCACCTGCGACATTAGTTCATCGCGCTCCTTATGGTTTTTACCTAAAGCGTATGCGCACCTATTTTTATAAATAGCCCCCAAGCTCAACTCCTTATTTCCTTTATCATTTCGTTCGCTAAGCATAATTTCCATTGCGATTGTGGCCTGCACAAAAGCTAAAGTTTCATTCTCAGCGCACAGACTGTCACATAGCCATTTAGCTGCCCGTATAACTCTATTTCCGATTTCGGCACTTTGAACAAATGTTTCTCGCAGTATTTCGCCAAAATGCAGAATTCTTTTTTGAAATTGATCCAAATGAGCTGATCTCGCTTCGTCATAAAAAGTTAGCTGCCTTAGCATTCGTAGAATTTCCGGTGAAACATTTCCAAAACCGACAAAGGACAATGCATCATCTTCATTCTTATGTATGCTGTAACGCTCTTCATGCAACTTAAATGGAAATTGGCTTATTGAATTTTTTCTTGAATTGAACCCAAGCAATTGGTAAGCCCATGCAAGCCCAAAAATTGCTTGCAAACGCTCAAACGCTTCAATCTGCGGCGCATAGTTTTTAATCTTGCCGACATAACCCGCAACGGTGAACGCAATGCCTCCGCTACTTGGCCAAGACCAATTTAATGCTCCACTCAAAATCGTTGTAAATTCGGTGGCATAGTCAGGCAGGGGGTGAGCAGCTTTAAATGCATCGGTAAATGCAACAAACTGAAAACTTTTCGGCCATTCAGCGGTTGCGAGTGTCTGTACGAAAAAAGCGAGATCCTCGCTTAGTGGAATCGTAATTTGGTACCGGTAGGGAATGCGGAAGAAATCATCTGCCAACCGCTCTGCTGCAGCGGACAGGTCACTAAATTCAGGGAATTGATCCAGCCGCCATTCCGGCCCTTCCCGTTCTGATGCTCCACCCTTCCATATAACTCCTGAAATAGCTTCCAACATAAAGTCTGCCAAGGGAGTCACGCTGATGCTGCGCTCGGCTAATTTTCGCTGGGGTGAGGAATGCTTATCTCCAAAAGAGGCATCGAGACCGAGCAACAGTTCCACGCTTGTGTACGACAGATACAAGTTAGGTTCAACGCGCACCTCAGCCAGGGTCTGGGCGATACGTTTAACCAACGCCTCGCGCCGTTGAGCATCTTTATCCTTGTGCATATGTCCCCTAATGGTGAGCAAAAGTCAGCGCGTCTAATGAAAAGAACGCAGCCCCAAAAATACCACCTCTTCCATACCGAAGTGATGGTACTGGTACGGCAGCCACCCCAATCCCTGCTGCGCGCCGTCTAACCCCCGCCACGCCTGCGCACTACATGCGAGAAATAGGGTCAGGTTCATTTCCGGGCCGCTTCTGCCACGAAGCCGAAACCATCCCAGCGTCTGCCCCCGCCCCTCATCCGGCCTTCGGCCACCTTCTCCCCGCAGGCGGGGAGAAGGAGAAAACGTCATCAGCGGGCGCGTGGCGTGGGGCAAACGCAAGGCCGTAAGGTGCATACACGTAGGGCGCATAAGCGAAGCGCCATGCACCTTCTCCGTGGCATCCGCCATCGGTGACAGCTCATCGCGCATGACGCCTTCGGCTTATGCGCCCTATGACTTGCGCCGAATCACAAGGACGCTTCATCGCCGCCCGACATCAAGCTGCGTCAAATAAAGCCGCAGATCGAATTCCAACTGGTGATAGTCCGGCGCCATGTGCGCACACAGCTGGTAGAACGCCTTGTTGTGCTCGGCTTCCTTCATGTGCGCCAGTTCATGCACCACGATCATCTTGAGGAACTCGGCGGGCGCATCGCGGAACACGGTGGCGATGCGGATCTCGCGGCTCGCCTTGAGCTTCCCGCCATGCACGCGGGAGATCGCGGTGTGGGTACCGAGCGCATGCTTCATCACCTGCAGCTTGCTGTCGTAGATCACCTTGCCCAGCGGCACCGCTTTGCGCAGATGCCGGTCCTTGAGCGCCTGGACGTAGTCGTACAACTGGCCATCGTTGCGCACGGCATGGGGCTGGCCGTACCTGTCGGCCAGCAGCGCGCCTAGAGTGCCCTGCTCGATCAACGCGCGTACCCGCGCCTGCAGGTGTTCCGGGTAGCCGGCGAAGTACTTCAACGCTTCCATCGGCAGAGGGGCGGCAGGCGGCGGGGACGGCCGGTATGATGGGCCGGAAATCCTCGGCAGGAAACCGCGACATGGCGAAGGCGAATCCGCTTCAGGAACAACTGCTCAAAGCGGGCCTTGTGAAGAAGTCCAAGGTGGCCGCGGTGGCGCGCGAGCAGAACAAGGCCCGGCACGGCAAAGGGCCGGCGGCGCCCAGCGAAATCCAGCTGGAAGCGGAGCGCGCGCGGGCCGAGAAGGTCGAACGGGATCGCGCACTCGCCGCGGAGCGCAAAGCGCAGGCGCATGCGGCTGAACTTCGTGCGCAGGCGCGGCAGATCATCAACGACAGGAAAGTGCCGCGCACGGGCGAGAGCGAATACCGCTTCACCGCCGATGGCGCCATCCGCACGCTGTTGATCGACGCGGATCTGCGGAAGAAGCTGTCGTCCGGCGTGCTGGTGATCGCCCGCCTGGACGATCGCTACGAGCTGTTGCCGCGCGCGGCGGCCGACAAGGTGCGGGAACGCGACGCTTCGATGATCGTGCTGGATCATGGCCAGGCCGCGGGCACCGAGCCTTCCGCCGCAACCTCAGAAGACGATGCGTATTACGCGCAGTTCAAGGTGCCCGACGACCTGATCTGGTGATCGCCGGTCGATGTCGATGTCGATAACGATCCGGATCGTCGTCCGGAACACCCGGTCCGGCCGCTACGGCTGGAGAATGTCCCGGATCATCGATTCCGAATAGAACGCACCGCTGCTTTCGCTGCGGGCCATCATCGCCCGCCACAGCGGCACCGGCGCGATCGCGTAGTGATGGAAGCGCTTGAACCCGCAGGCGTACAGGGCACGATTCACGGTCATGTCGTCGTTGAGGTCTTCGCACTCCTTGAGGAGTTCCTGCGCATACCGATCGCTCGCGTCCTCGGTGAAGAGGCCGGTCGCGCGCAATGCCTCCAGCGCGATCGCCTCGGCGCCGCCTTCGTGCACCCAGGGATCGTCGTTGCCGATGCCGCCGCGGGTCAGGTTGAGCTGCCACAGATGCGCCATTTCGTGCGCGATCAGGCGCGCCATGAGCGCGCGTTTCTTCGGGTGATCCTCGACCAGCCCCGCGCCCTGCAGGCGGTAGGCGATACCGCCGCCGACGGCGCCGCCCTTGATGCTGATGTTGCCGGGCGCCCCGTCCAATCCGACCAGCGCCACCGAGATCAGCGGCCTGTCGATCAGGGGGCGCTGGAACGCCTGCGCGTAGAACTGCGACACCTTCGCGGTGGTGTCGTCGATGACCTCGCGCAGCCAGGCCGGCGCCTTCGGATCGACGATGACGTTCGCGTCGCCCATGCGCGCCGGGGTTTGCGGGCCGAAGTAGGCATAGCCGCCCAGTTCGGTGCCGGGCTTCGCGGGCGCGAGCACCGTTTCGCCGGGCAGGCCGTGCAGATGCAGCGCGACGTCCATGGCACGGGCGCGTCCGCCCTGCGTGAGCGAGCCGTAGAGGAAGCCCAGATAGAAATCCCAGCCGCCGTCGGAAAAGCGGTCGATCGGCGCGTATTGCGCATCGACGAATTCATCGTAGGCGCTGATTTCGACACTCAGCCGGGTCAGCGGCGCGGCGCTGCGCAGGCTTTCCGTGTCGTCATCGGCGACCAGCCGCACGCCCGGCGTCAGCAGGCGCCAGGCCTGCTCGCGATAAAGGCCGATGCGCGCGCCCAGTTCGACGGCGGTGACGGGCTTGGCGAACACGTAGTCCGCGCGCCACTTGTCGGCAGCGATATGGGTGAGCGTCAGCTCGGTATGCAGCGGCGCCGGGGCCGCGGCGCGGGCGGTGCCCACCAGCGATGCGAACAGCAGGACTGCGGACGCCGCAAGCGCCAACAGGTGCATCCCTTGGCGCGAGCGTATCGCAGGGTCGAACAGGACATGCCGCATGGCGTGACTCCGGGGACGCTGGCTTCGACCCATTGTCGACGGCAGCACCACACCCGCGGCATGTGCAGGAGGTCACCATGACGCGGGGCACCCCGCTTCGGCTGGATGATCGATGTCCGCTTCCGCAAGGCGTTCCCGCGCACGTCGCTTCCGATGGAACGCGGCGATGTCATTCGGCGTGCTTGAGCACGCCCTACGCGGCTGGTGTCGACGTCGCGCTACCGCGACGCAGGCCCCGGCTGCTGCGCGAAGAACCGCATCATTTCGCGGCTGGCATCGGGCCCTTGCGGGTCGGTGTAGGAGCCGGCGGCGCTGCCGCCCGACCAGGCATGGCCGGCGCCGTGCAGCAGCCAATGCTCCAGCACCGGGCGACGCTGGGCGTCGGTGTGCACGGTGCGCGTGTAGGCATGCAGGCCGGGCGGCGATTCGCGATCGACGTGCGTCGTCAATGCCGCACCCGCGCCGGCCTGCGCCAGCACGTGTTCGCCGTTGACCGGGTGAACGGTGCGGTCGCGGTCGCCGTGAAAGACGATGGTGGGCATCGCCCGGCCGCGGCGGACGGGATGGCCGGCGCTGCCCTGGCGCATCGCCGCGAACGCGGCGCCGACGTCGGTGGCCGCGCCCGGCGCCAGGCCGGAGTGCACGCCGACCGCGGCGAACAGGTCGGGATACGCGGCGCCCATGATCGCCGCCGCCGCGCCGCCGGCCGACAGCCCGGCCACGTAGACGCGTGCGGGGTCGACGTCGTGCGCCGCCATCACCGCGCGGGTGATGCCGGCGATGATGGCGGGCTCGCCGCCGTCGCGGGTCTGGTCCGCGGCGTTGAACCAGTTCCAGCAGCGTGCGCTGTTGGCCGATTGCGGCTGTGCGGGATAGACGACCAGCCAGCCCTCGGCCTCGGCCAGCGCGTTCATGCCGGTGCCGGCGGCGAAATCCTCCGGCGACTGGGTGCAGCCGTGCAGCATCACCAGCAGGGCCGGCGGCCGGATGAGCGCGCGGCCGGGCACGTACAGGCGGTAGTCGCGCTGGCCTGCGGGGCCGGCATGGACATGGGTATCGAAGCGCGCGCCCGGTGCGCAGGCCGGCGCCTGGGCGGGGCCGCGACGCTGACCCTTCAGCGGCATGCTGCGCAGCTTGGCCATCAGGCTGCGGGGCAGCGGGTTTGCGCCGCTGCGGCGGGCGGTCGAGGCCGGGACGGCTTCGGTGGGGGCGGCTGCTTCGGCGGGCTCAGCGTCGGCGCGCGACTGCGCGTGAGACGGGTCCGGCGTCCACGCGCCACCGCTGCCGGGCGACGGCGGCAGCATGTCGATGGGTGCGTGGCCGTGCGCGGTGTTCGATGCGGTGGTGTCGGATGAAGTCGTGTCCGGCGCGCCGGCGCCTTCGCCACGCAGCACCGCCATCGCCTCGCGCAGGCGGCCCTGGCGGGTGAGTCGGGTGGCGTGGGCCATGTCGATGGTCTTGTGCAGCATGCGAATGATGTCCTGCGCGGTAGCGCGGTGGTGACGCGGTAAGGAATGACGCCGACGGCAGGGCCGGCCAGGAATCTCAGACGATGCGGTCGCGCAGGGCGGCCTTGACCTCGGCGCTGGCCTGCAGCGCCCCCAGCACCTGCAGCCGGCCGATGGTCTCGCGCGCAAGCTCCGCACTGACGTCGGCCGCGATCACCGCCAGCCCCAGCACCTGGATGTCCAGGGTTTCGCCGGCCGCGCGCACCGCTTCGAGGTCCGCCCGGGTGAACTGACGCAGCCCGAGCTGCAGCCGGCGCCGGGCGACGGACTGGCTGACGGCGTCCTCATGGCGGTCCAACTGGTTGCGGATGGCGGTGCGGATGAAGTCGGTGCGGTTGGCGTAGAAGCCTTCCTGCACCAGCAGGTCCACCCGACCCAGGTCCATATGACCCAGGTTGATGGTGATTTTCTCGCTGTCGTTGGCGCGGCTGGGCAGGATCTGGGCGCGTCTGGTCATGGGCGCACCTTACATCATCATCCATATGGATGGTATCAAGATGGTATATGGAGGGCTGCAGGGTTCAGCTCCGTTCGGCAATTGGCCCTGATGCTCCGCGAGGGCCGGCACGCACGGCCAGCGCTCACGCGACATTGGCAGGCGCCTGTGCATACTCGCCTGCCCTTCGATCGGCCGGTTTTTGCCTATGGACCCGTACAAGGTTGCCGTGACCCTGGTCGGGCTGGCGTTGCTCAGCGCGGCGTGGATGCCCCAGTTGCTCAAGCGCTATCCGCTGACCCTGCCGATGTTCTACGTGGCGATCGGGTATCTGGTGTATTCGCTGCCCATCGACCTGCCGCGGGCCGATCCGCTGCGGTTCCCGGTGGTGGCCGAGCATCTGACCGAACTGGCGGTGCTGGTGGCGCTGGTGGGCGCGGGGCTGCGGATCGACACGCGTTTCAGCTGGCGGCGCTGGCGGCTGACCTGGCGACTGCTCGGCATCACCATGCCGCTGACCATCCTGGGCGGCGTGCTGCTGGGTCAGCATCTGCTGGGCTACGGCCTGGCCACGGCGATGCTGCTGGGCGCGGTGCTGGCGCCGACCGATCCGGTGCTGGCCTCCGACGTGCAGGTGCATGGGCCGGGCGAAGGCGGCGAGGATCCGGTGCGTTTCGGGTTGACGTCCGAGGCCGGGCTGAACGACGGTCTGGCGTTTCCGTTCGTGTGGCTGGCGGTCGCGCTGGCGCTGGCGAACGCCGGGGAACCGATGGACTGGGGCCGCTGGTTGGCGCTGGACGTGGCGTGGCGGGTGGGCGCGGGCGTGCTGATCGGCTGGGGTGTCGGCTACGGGCTGATGCACCTGATCTTCCGGGTGGAACGCGAGTCCTCGCTGGCCACCACCAGCGACGGCATGATCGCGCTCGCCATCACCCTGTTCGTCTACGGCGTGGCCGAACTGTGCCACGGCTACGGGTTCCTGGCGGTGTTCGTGGCCGCGGTGGTGGTGCGCCAGCACGAGCGCGACCACGAGTACCACACCACCCTGTCGCTGTTCGCCGAGCAGTGCGAAAAGCTGCTGATGGCGTTGCTGCTGATCCTGCTGGGCGGCGCGGTAGCCAGCGGCATCCTCGGCGCGCTATCGCTGCAGGAAATCCTGTTCGCGCTGATCTTCGTGCTGCTGGTGCGGCCGCTGGCCGGATGGATCGGCACCATCGGTACCGGGCTGCAGCAGCGCGACCGGTGGACCATCGCGGTGTTCGGCGTGCGCGGCATCGGTTCGCTGTACTACCTGGCGTTCGCGCTCAACCAGGCGCAGTTTCCGGGTACACGCGCGCTGTGGTCGATGGTGTGCCTGGTGGTGCTGCTGTCGATCCTGCTGCACGGCATCAGCGCGCGGCAGGTGATGGAATGGTTGGATCGGCGGCGGGGGCGGGGGCGTCGCGGCGATGCGTGATCCGCGCGCGCGGCCTTTGCTTTCGTAGAGCGGACTTCAAGTCCGCTGCTTTCCTATCCGTAACCGTTTCGTTTTCGTCGGCCGTGGGCACGGCCTGATGTCGTCGCCGGCCGGGTTCTGCCTGGGCGGGCCTGAAGGCCGCTCTACGGAAGACAAACGCGCTTCTTCAGCGCTTCAAATACACGATCAACAACACCAGATCCTCATCGCCGGTCTGTTGGATCGAATGCGTGCTGCCGGTGCGCGTCAACAGCACGTCGCCCGCGGTCACGTCGTGCACCACGCCATCGAGGATGTAGCGGCCGTTGCCGCTGAGGACGTAGTAGATCTCGTCGTGATCGTGCTGATGCAGGCCGATGCCGGCGCCCTTGTGCAGCGCGCGTTTGCGGAATTGGAACGGCATGTCGGGCGCGTCGGCGAACATCGGGTATGCGGTGGTGACGCCGGCACCGCCGTGCGGGCCGGGCTGCGTGCGCGCGAAGGCGGCGCTGTGGACGACCGATGACGGATGCGGCTGCGCGGTGCGATCGGCCAACGCGGTCGGAAGCGCGCCGCAGTCGGTATCGCGGATCACTTGCTTCGACAACGAGGGATCGAGTTTCTTCCAGCCGTCCACCACCAGGCACGCCACCGCAACCGCGCCGCGCTCCTGGAAATGGGTATCGTCGGCCTGCGCCTCATCGGGCGTGCGCGCTTCGGGCACATGCATGAAGAACAGTTTCGACGGTTCGTCGCCGAGCGCGCGCAGCCAGTCGGAACTGCTGGCGTTGAGATCGATCAGGCCGAGCTTCTCGCGTGCGGCGAGGTCGCGCACCGCTTGCGTGTAAAGACCATGGGTGTCGAGCAGTTGGCCGTGATCGAACCTGCGCCGCGCCACAGGGGTGATCAGCAGCGGCGTCGCGCTGCGTTCGCGCGCCAGGGTCACGTAGCGCATCAGCCACATCGGGAACGCATCGCGCGGTGCGTTGTAACGACTCGGATCTTCGAGTTTTGCGTCGTTGTGACCGAACTGGATCAGCAGCACATCGCCGCGACGCAGCTCGCTGTCGATGCCGTCCAGCCAGCCCTGTTCGATGAAACTGCGCGAGCTGCGGCCGGCCTGGGCGTGGTTGCGCACCTGCCATGCGGCGGGATCGAAAAAGCTTTGAAGCTGCTGGCCCCAGCCCTGTCGCGGGGCGCGCTCCGGGCCGTACGCGCTGGCGGTGGAATCACCGGCGATGAAGACGCGGCGCGGCATGGGTTCCGCAGCGATGGCGGAGGCTGCGAATGCGAACATCGACAACATCACCGCGAACCTGCGCATGCCGGCGCTACCGCGCCAGCCAACCGCCGTCGACCGGGATGATCGCGCCATTGACGTAATCCGATGCGCGGCTGGCGAGGAAGACGGCGGCGCCGTCGAGGTCCGAGGCTTCGCCCCAGCGCCCGGCCGGGATGCGGTCGAGGATGGCCTTGCTGCGGTCGGCATCGGCGCGCAGCGGCGCGGTGTTGTCGGTGACCATGTAGCCGGGTGCGATCGCATTGACGTTCACGCCCTTGCCGCCCCACTCGTTGGCGAGCAGACGGGTGATGCCGGCGATGCCCGACTTGCTGGCGGTGTACGACGGCACGCGGATGCCGCCTTGGAACGACAGCATCGACGCGATATTGACGATCTTGCCGCCGCCGTTGGCGATGAAATGCCGGCCCGCGGCCTGGCAGAGAAAGAACGCGGATTTGAGATTCACGTTCATCACGTCGTCCCAGTCCTGTTCGCTGAAATCGACGGCGTCGGCGCGGCGGATGGTGCCGGCGTTGTTGACCAGGATGTCGAGCCGGCCGAACGCGGACAGCGTGCTGAACATCATGCCCGGGATCGGTTCGATCGACGTGAGATCGGCGCGGAGTTCGACACAGCGGCGGCCCAGCGCATGCACCAGCGCCGCGGTCTCTGTCGCCGGCTGCCGGCTGGCGACCGCGATGTCCGCGCCCGCCTTCGCCAGCGCCAGCGCGATGCCCTGCCCCAGCCCGGCGTTGCCGCCGGTGACCAGCGCGACCTTGCCGCCCAGATCGAACAGATCGCTGCTCATGCGCGCCTCACTTCAGTTGGCAGATGTCGAGCTGCTGCATGTCGGTGTAGTCGAGATTCTCGCCGCCCATCGCCCAGATGAAACCGTAGTTGCGCGTGCCCGAGCCCATGTGGATGGACCACGGCGGCGACACCACGGCTTCCTCGTTGCCGATGACGATGTGGCGCATGTCGGCCGGATCGCCCATGAAATGCATGACCTTCTGGTCGTCGCCCAGGCCGAAGTAGAAATACACCTCGGAGCGGCGGTCGTGCAGGTGCGGCGGCATGGTGTTCCAGACGCTGCCCGGCTTCAGCAGGGTCAGCCCGAGCAGCAACTGACACGAGGTGCAGGTGGCGGGCACGATGTACTGGTAGATCGTGCGCTCGTTCGAGGTTTCCAGCGCGCCGCGTTCCAGCGGCACTGCCTGGTCGATCGAGATGTGTTTGGTTTCGTAACGCGCATGCGCCGGCGTGGAGAACAGATAGAAACGCGCGGGGTTGGCGGCATCGACGGAAGCGAACGTCACCTCGGCACTGCCCATCGCGACGTACAGCGCGTCGCGCGGCTTGAGCGTGTAGGCGACGCCATCGACGGTCACGGTGCCGTCGCCGTCGGCGACGTTCACCACGCCCAGCTCGCGGCGTTCCAGAAAGGGTTTGCCGGCCGCGGAGGCCGGCTGGGTTTGCACGGGCAACGAAAGCGTTTGACGCACCGGCGCGGCGCCGCCGACGACGATGCGTTCGTAATGGGTGTAGTTCAGTTGGACGGCATCGGCGGCGAACAGGCCATCGATCAGATAGCGCTCGCGCAGTTGGTCGTTGCTGGCGCCGTCCATCGAGTCAGGATGACAGGCGTGATAAGTCTTCTGGAACATCGCTTTCTCGCTGGGATGCCTTGGTCCGGTCGAATCATAGCCGGGTTTCAGGCGATTTGACACCGGTTACCAAAGACAAGGCGCGCGACGGCGGAAAAGGTGCTGCAGGGTCTTGCGGCCGGCAATAACGCAAACATCGATACGAGGAGAGCCGGGGGCAGGGTTGGCGGGAGACGTGATCGCCCGCCCGCGCTGTGTCAACCGCCGCCACCGCCTCCACCACCGCCATCCCCCATATCGCTGTTCTGCGACGACATCGTGCGTGCGCCCATCCGCATGACCGGGCCCTTCGGCCCATCCATGTCCATCGCTTCGGCACGCGACTGCTCCAGTTCCATCGTCTGTTGACGGGTCTGCTGCACGGTCTGCGCCACCGTCGACGACTGCTCGATGGTCTGGGACAGGGCTTGCTCCATGTTGACGGCGATCCGGCGATGCGCCGGGTCGTTCAACCCGCCTTGAACGACGAACACCGCTTCCGCGCGCCCGGTCTGCGGTTCGATGCGATTGCCCGGCACCACATGATCGATACCGGTGAAGTTCCAGCCCTTGGTGGACAACGCCTCGGCCACGGTCGACGCGCCCAGCGTCTCCTTCTGGTGCTGCGACAACCCCATGCCGGGGGCAGCTTCGACTTTGGCTATCGCGCTCTGCGCCTGCTGATACATCAGGTGCGCAGGGTGCGAGGGCTCGGTCATCAACGGCGCAGCGGGATGACTGCCGTGCGGCTGCCCTTCGGATTGACGCAACAGGTCGTCATCGCGTGCGTACTTCCGCATCGGCAACGAAGGATATTTGAGGAGGAGACTCGATTCGAACGCATCCAGCTTCGCTTCCATGCTGGGCACAGCGGTATCGTTGAGATGACGATTGAAGCTTTCGCTGCCTGAAGGCAACACGAGCCCACTGAATATCGCCGACTTGCCGATGCTCACGGGATCGCCATGGGTCATCAGGGTGTTGGCGTTCAATGAAGCGCCCGCGAATGCTACTGCGCCGGCAGCGGGCGCGTAACCGCTCACCTGCGACAACTTGTCGCCGGCAATATCCAGTACCTGGTCCACCGACTTCCCGAAGTAAGCGATCTTGTCGTGCTGATTCTGGACACCTCCGACTGCAATCCGGTCGAGCATATCCCCTGCATCCCAGGATTGTTCGCGTATCTGGCGCGCTTCCTGCCCGGCATCGCGCAGCGCGTCAGCCGCCTCGCCGATATTGCGTTCACGGGCAGCGCTGCCCGCCTGCTGCAGTTCGGACGCTTCGCGGTTGGCCCGGTGCTGCAGTCCATCGGGCAGAAGGTCGATATCGCCGATCCGGCGAAGGATCGCCGCGCCTGCGGACGCGCCGCGTGCCTGAACTTCTCCCTGCACGAAATCGAGTGTCGCCTCCGCCTTCCCGGCGAACTCGCGAACTTCGGCGGATGCCTCGCCGCTCATGCGTAGCCCGATGGTTGCTGCCTGCCCGATGTTGCGCGACATGCCGCTTTGAACATCGGCCGCAACGCCGGCCATGCCGTTCATGGCGTCACCGGCATGGTCAAACATCTTCGCCTGATGCTTGCCGCCGATCTCGACACATCCGCCAACCACGTCGCCGACACGCGCGGCCTCCGCTTGACGATGCGCCAGCTCAAGCAGCGGCCCCGCGAAGCTCGACACTCCGGACAGGCTGGGAACATCCGCGCGCGGGATCAGCGCACTCTCGGGGTCATCCGGGTCGCTGCGTTTCATCGCCTGCATCAGCACCACGCGCCCGGCCGCCAGCGGCATATCGCGCAGATAACGCTCGGGGTCGCCGTCCGCCAACTTGTCCATGAGCGCCCCGAACGACGCGCGGGCATGCGCCGGCATCTGCTCACCGATCTGCGCGACCACCGCATCCCGCGCATCCTCGGGCACATTGACGAGGATGGTCGACGTGTGACGCATCACCTCGGCCAGCTGCTTGTTGTGGAAGGCATCCAAGCGATCGATGTTGTGGACCACGCCATCGCTCAGCAGCTCGCCCTGCACTTGGTAGGCGGTGATGCGCGGATTGGGGTCGTGTAGCTCGACGCCCGGGTTCTGACTGGCGAATCGCTGCGCCGTCATCGGGTGCAGCGGTGCGGCATTGATGGTCACCGCGCGCTCGCCGCTGACAGCGACAGCGGCCGTCGCTATGCCGCCGCCGAGGGAGTGGCCAGTGTAATCGACATCGATGCCCAGTTTCTGAAAATCATAAGCCATTCTCATGGCGCGATCGTAGTAATCGGTCTGCAGGCCGATCGCCTGCGGGCCATTGACGCCAGCGAAGTCTTCGATGAGCGTCTCGCGCGTCTTCCCATTCGCGAGTTCTATCGGGCCGGACGAGCCCTTGAATGCAATGATCGGCTTGTAGCCGGGGCCGAGGATCTCCGGATCGGGCAGATATATTTCGGCGCGAAAGCCTGATTTATCTGGTTTCAGGTAATCATAAATTGCAATGTCAGACAATCCTGCCATTTCGGGGATTTGTCTCCTGAGTTCTCCTAGATTCTCACTGCCTCGACGCCAGCCTAGCGGTGGCTGTCCCTTACCCGCTGCGGATGCGTACACATCCTGGCCCAATCTGGAACTCTCGAGCGCATGGTGCATCAATTTCAGCCGTTCTAAGTCAGCAGCGGCGTGGGGTGTGCCCAAGCTGTGCAAATGTTCGCGCCATGCACGGCGCTGTTCCAACTCTTCGAGCCGGTTCATGGCACGATCTCCTGCGCATCCGGCAGCGGAACTTTCGATTCATCTATTTCATAACCGAATGCCTCCCGATCCTTGCGATAGTTTTTAGGTATGGGGGGGCGGGAGAAGCCATTGGCCAGCACCCAGCGTTGGCATTTGGTCTGCCACTCTCGACCAACGCCTGCTTTCATTGGCTTCCAGAAAATGGCTCTGATCGTCGGGGAGGCGGTGTGGCTGGAGAAAGGAGGAGTCGCGAGATCGCCGTGATACTCCAGACCAGGGTCCGCACCGCGCTCGAGCAGCCAATGAACTCTCTCGAAACCCCCACTGGTCGCATAAAGTTCGACAACGGGCCCGCTGATGCCGCCCGAGTGCGGCTCATTGATATTTGCACCTCGCTCAATCAGCAATTGCACGTTCGGCCATTGGTTCTGCCATATGAAAGCTTGGAACACCAGTGTTTCGTTATTGGAATTGCGAGTATCAGGATTACCGCCATGATCTAAGAGATGGCGCAAGTAGATCGGATCCCCCTGCTTAGCAGCCCAAACCATCGCATTATTTTCGTAACGTCCTCTAAAGCGCTCTGTTTCCTGCGCATGGTGCAAAATGGCAGCATTCGGGTCCGCACCATTCTCCAGCATCGCCTTGAGGCCCGCGGGATTCTTCGTGAAGATCGGCCACGCGATCAACGGCATCCCTTCCGGGGAGAAATGCTTATCCGGATTCACGCCCTCCTCTTTCATCAGACGCCGCACTTCGGCGGCGTCGCCGAACTCGGCGGCCACCGCAAGCGCCTGCGCCCCCTTGTCGGGGTACCACGTTTCGAGGCTGCGGGTGTGCGCCGACTTCGCGGCCGGCGACGGTGCGGACAGCAGGCAACCCGTCTGCAGGAACAGTGCCGTCGACAACAGCAGCAGATGGATGAGTCTTTTCATTCACACTCCTTATTCAATCACGTCCGACTTCGCATGCATGGCAGGCAGCCGGCTGCATCAACAGAATACCAGCAGCACCACGAGCATCAGGCCGCGCGCCGCATTCATCACGAGGCCGAGGAACCACCCAGGGTAGATCCTGACGCGCTTACCCGGGGCCATCCAGATCTCCTGCTGCATCATTCCTGCGATTGCACGATGTGAAGCCACGAACTCGTCGCATGCCACCGACCCGCATCCATCAGGTTCCGGGCGTGAACACGTCCCCGACTCATCCAGCTCGATCCCATCGCAAGCATGCCGGTCCGGACCTGTCCTGTTCCCGGCGAAGGCAAACGCTTGGGCCTACGTTCCGATACAAACATGAATTTGTCAATTGCATAAAGCAAATACGCCGATCCCCGGCACAGGCTCTTGCGCGCAGTGCGGACTTCGGATGGATACTCAGGATATGTCCGTCCAACCGGATGCGCAGTCGGATTTGTCCGCATTCGCGTGTCGGATTATTCCTACCCTTCCGCTGATCCAGCGCATCGTTGGCAGCAGGAATCACATCAACCGACTTGCGGCACACCGATCCGTGGCTCTACCGCACGGAATATCCGTCCGATCAGAACGAATCGAACGATCGAACCCGTCGGTTCAAGTCGCGTCTCCCGAGCGACCGCGGTCGATGCATGCTGCGAACGTTCGGCGGGCGCGCGCAACCGAAGCCCACAGAACGGCTTGCGGCCTTTCGAAGCGCGCTCACTCCGCCATCGGCGGCATGCACGAATCCCGGGCGACCAGGTGCGGGGTGACGGCGGTCGTCACCGTCGATGTCGCGCCGTCCTGGGCCAGCAACAATGCCGCGGCCTGGCGGCCGACATCGCGGACCGGCAAGCGGATGGTGCTCAGCGCGGGCCACAACTGCGAGGCCAGCGGGCTGTCGTCGTAGCCGACCACCGACAGCTCGGTCGGGATGGAGATGCCCATGCGCTGCGCAGCCTTGTAAACGCCGGCGGCCATCTCGTCGTTACAGGCGAAGATCGCGGTGGGGCGGTCGGGGCGCGCCAGCAGTTGCTCGGCGCCGGCGACGCCGGACTCGAAGGTATAGCCTCCTTCGTAGATGCGCTCGGCCGGCACCTGGATCCCGCGCCGCGCCAGCGCATCGACGAAACCTTCGCCGCGTTCGATCGACGAACGATAGCTGCGCGGGCCGGTGATCAGGCCAACGCGGCGATGGCCGAGCGATTCGAGATAGTTCGCCGCTTCGGCGCCGGCGATGCGGTCGTGGGTGACCAGCATCCTGCCGGGATCGTCCAGCGGGATCGACGCGATGCGTACGTAGCGACAATCGATCTCGCGCAGGGTTTCGGCCAGCGCCTGATCCTCGGACACCCGCGGAATCAGGATCACGCCGTGCAGTTTCTGCTGGCGCACGAAACGGCGGATGCCGTCGATGTAGCCCTCGCTCTTGCTGTCGCAGGGATGCACGACCAGTTCGTAGCCCGAATCGCGCAGCGCGTCGAGCACGCCGTACTGGATGTTGACGATGTACTGCGCGGTGGGGTTGTCGAACACCAGCCCGATCAGGAACGAACGCCGGAACGCCAGTCCGCGCGCCTGCGGATCGGGCACGTAGCCGTACTCGCGCATCAACGCGTGGACCTTGGTGCGGGTATCGGGTTTGACCAGCGGCGAGTCGTTGATGACCCGCGAGACGGTTTTCTTCGACACCCCGGCGAGGCGGGCGATATCGTTGATCGTGGCCTTGCCGGAAGCGGCGGACGGCGTGGGCCGCGATGCCGAGGAAACGGGGGTTTTGGCGGTCATGCGGGGGATTATGGACCCAATCGCAGCGCGGATGTCCCGGGGGACATCAAGATTCCCGGGACGCCGCGCTCAATCCCGCACGATCATTTCAACGCGACCGGCAGCCACAGCGACAGCGCAGGCACGAACGCCACCGCCAACAGCACCGCAAAGGCGGCCAGCCAGAACGGCCAGATGGTCTTCAGCGCCTCGCCGACGCTGATCCGGCCGATGGCCGTGCCGACGAACAGCACCGAGCCCACCGGCGGCGTCACCAGGCCGATGCCGCCGGCGAGGATCAGCACCACGCCGAACTGCAGCGGGTCGATGCCATAGGCCTTCGCCACCGGCAGGAAGATCGGCGTGCAGATCAGGATCATCGGCGCCAGATCCATGAACGTGCCCAGCAACAACAGCACCACCACGATCAACAGCAGGATCGCCAGCTTGCTGTGCGCGACCGCGCGCATCGCTTCGACGGTGGCCGCGGGCACTTCCAGATACGCCAGCAGCCAGCCGAACGCGGCGGCGGCGGCGATGACGAACAGGATCGCGCCGGTGGTGCGCGCAGCGTGGGTCAGGGTATCGAGGAACGCGGACCAGCCGAGTTTGCGATGGACCACACAGGCGACCAGCAGCGCGTACAGCACCGCGATCGCCGCGCTTTCCACCGCGGTGAAGATGCCGGCGCGGATGCCGAAGAAGATCAGCGCGACCAGCATCAGCCCCGGCAGCGCCGCGACGAACCGCTGCAGCAGCGCGGCGAAACCCGGGAACGCCTCGGTGCCATAGCCGGCGCGACGCGCCAGCACGTAGGCGGTGACCATCATCGCCGCAGTCATCAACAGCGCCGGCAGCATGCCGGCGGCGAACAGATCGATGATCGACACGCCGCCGCCCGCGGCCGCGGAGAACAGAATGAGATTGTGCGAAGGCGGCACCAGCAGCGCGACCAGCGCGGCGTTGATGCTGACGTTGACCGCGTAATCCCTGGCGTAACCGCGCTGCACCATCTGCGGGATCATCGCGCCGCCGACCGCGGACACGTCGGCGATGGCCGACCCCGACACGCCGCCGAAGAACAGCGACGAGACGATGCTGACCTGTCCCAGGCCGCCGCGCATGCGCCCGACCATCGCGCTCGCCAGGCCGATGAGCCGTTCGGAAATGCCGCCGCGCATCATGATCTCGCCGGCGAGAATGAACAGCGGAATCGCCACCAGCGAGGCCGAGCCCGCGCCCGCGGCGACCTGCTGCGCCAGGATCAACGGCGGCAAGCCGATATAGGCCAGGGTCGCCAGCGCTGCGGCGGCCAGCGAGAACGCGACCGGCACGCCGATCATCAGCAGCATCACGAACACGCCGAACAGGATCAGGATGTCCATGCCTACGCCGCCTCCGCGCGCGCTTCGGATGCGGTTTTTCCCGGCGCGCGGAAACAGCGCGCCAGCGCGAAGATCGTCATCAGTGCGCCGCCCAGCGCCACCGGCGCGTACGGCAGCGTTTCGGGAAAAGGTGCGCCGGCGGTGCGGACATCCATCCCGCTCGCGAACAGCGCGAACGACCACCACGCCAGCACCGCGCCGAGCAGCGCGATGATGAGTTTCGCGAAGACGAACAGCGCGCGCCGCAGCGCGGGCGGCGCGGTATCGGCCAGCAGCGTGAACGCGAAATGGCGGTCGTTGTGCACGCCGGCGGCAGCGCCGAACGCCATCGCCGAGGTCAGCAGCGCCAGCGTCACCGGTTCGGTCCAACTGGGCGAATCGTTCAGCACATAGCGCGCGAACACCTGCCAGCCCTGCACCGCGACCAGCCCGACCAGCGCCAGCGCCGCGAGCGCGACCACCGCGTCGGCCAGACGATCGAGGCGGGTCTTCGTTGCATTCTTCTCATGCATCGCTGGTCGTCTCCATCAGGCCGCGGCGCGGATCGCGTCGTGCAGGCGGCGCAATTGCGGGTCGCGCAACAATTCGCGCACCAGCGGTTCCGCAGCCTTGCGGAAGGCATCGTGGTCGACCGCATTCATCTTCACGCCTGCGGTTTCCAGCGCCCGGCGGGATTCGGCTTCGGACGTGTCCCACAGATCGCGCATGATCTTCACCGATGCGCGCGCGGCGTCGGTCAGCAGTGCGCGATCCGATGATGTCATCGCATCGAGCGTGCGCTTCGAGATGAGCAGCGCATCGGGCGCGTACGAATGGCCGCTCTGCGACCAGTAGCGCGCGGTCTCGAAATGGCGGCTGGCGTGGAAGCTGCGCAGATTGTTCTCCGCGCCGTCGATCAGATGGGTTTCCAGCGCAGAGAACACCTGACCATAAGGCAGCGGCGTGGGATTGCCGCCGAGCAGCCGGATCAGCGCGATGAAGATGTCCGACGGCGGCACCCGCAGTTTCAGACCGGCGAGATCGGCCGGCGTATGCAGCGGCCTGCGGGTGTTGTAGAAACAGCGCGCGCCGCTGTCGTAGAGCGCCAGGCCGACGACATCGCGCGCCTCGAACCCGCGCAACACCGCCGCGCCGACCGCGCCATCGTGGACATGGCGCTGATGCGCGACCGAATCGAACGCGAACGGCATGCACAGCGCTTTCGTCAGCGGGAACGCGTTGTTGAGCGCGCCGGTGTAGACGCGGGTGAAATCGATCGCGCCGTGACGCGCCATTTCCAGCGTGTCGGACTCGCGGCCCAGCTGGCCGGCGTGATACATGCGGACGCGCAGGCGGCCGCCGGTTTCGCGTTCGAGGGTGTCGCCGATCCAGCGCACCGCGGCGACGGTCGGATAATCCTTCGGATGCACATCGGTGGCGGTGAGCACGCCAGCGGCGCGACGATCGCTCGCGCCTGCGCCGAAGATCGCGCCCGCACCTGCGGCGCACAGGGCCTGCAGCACGCGCCGGCGCGCAATCACGCGTCGCGCCTCGGCATCGCCAATACCGCGACGACAGAGATCTCACCGATACCGTCGAAACTCACCTGCGCCTGCTGTCCTGCGCGGATGTCGTGGATGCCGGTGGCGGCGCCGGTGGACACCACTTGCCCGGCGCGCAGCGGCATGCCGCGACGCGCGCAGCGCGCCAGCGCGAAGCGCAGCGCGGCGACCAGGCCGCCGGCGATGTCGCTTGCGCGACCGCTGCCGACGACTTCGCCGTCGATCGCGGTTTCGCAGCGCAGATCCTGTTCCAACGTCCCCAACATGCGTCGCCACTCCGGTACCGGCGGGCCGAGAATCAGGCCTGCATTGTTGCCGAAGTCGGAGACCACCACCGCCGGGCCCAGATCGTTGATGCGCGGCAGCGGGCTGCCGGCCAGTTCGACGCCGACCAGCAGGGTCTCGACCAGCGCGAGCGCCTCGTCGTCGGTCCACGCCGTCTTGCCTGGCGGCGCATCGGCGCCGAGGCGGAACACGAATTCCGCTTCCACCGCAGCGAAGCCCCCGTCGATCACCGCAAAGCCCGCAGCGTCGTCCGGCAGCGCCTGCCGCACCGCATCCTCGAAGATCGGGCCGACCAGACGTTCCTCACCCATCCGCGCCAGCCAGGCGTCGGGAATCTTGCCGACCTTCCAGCCGGCCACGGGCGTCGGCCACATCGCGATCGCCGCATCCTGGCTGGCGTAACCGGCGTCCAGCGTCGGCGGCAGCGCGCCCGGATAGTCCGGCAGCGCGGTTGCCTGCAGGCGCGCACGGACCAGACGCCGCGCGATTTCCCAGCTGTCGGAGTCGTCGCCCACCACGCCGCCGCCCACCGTCTCGTTCATTCCCGGATTCGTCCCCTGATGCGTTGAAAGGAGTTGTATAGGAAACCGGTGTCATTGACAATCCGCAGTGCACGATAAGCCACCTTCCGGAGATGCCGGCATGACCCGTCCGCTGTTGCTGTCCACCCTCGCCGCCCTGCTGCTGTCCCTGGCGCAGACCGTCGCTGCCGCACCCGGTCCGGAAACCAGGCCGGCATTCCCCGGCGCGCTGGGCTGGGCCGCGCATACGCCGGGCGGGCGCGGCGGCACGATCATCCGCGTGACCACGTTGGCCACCGAAGGCCCGGGGTCGTTCCTCGAAGCGGTGAACGCCAAAGGCCCGCGCATCGTGGTGTTCGAAGTCGGCGGCGTGATCGATCTGGGCCTGAAGACGGTGAAGATCCGCGAACCCTTCCTCACCATCGCCGGACAGACCGCACCGCAGCCGGGCATCACCCTGATCCGCGGCGGCATCGACATCGCGACCCACGACGTGATCGTGCGCCACATCCGCGTGCGCCCCGGCGAGGCCGGCCAGCCGAAGCGCAGCGGCGTGGATTTCGACGCGATCTCCACCGTTGGCGGCCGCGACATCATCGTCGATCACTGCTCGCTGACATGGGCCACCGACGAGAATCTGTCGGCCTCCGGCCCGCGGTTCGGCGGCGAGACGCCGCAGCAGTGGCGCGACAACACCTCGCACCGCATCACCTTCAGCCACAACCTCATCGCCGAAGGGCTGGCGTATTCCAGCCACGGCAAGGGCGAGCACTCCAAAGGGTCGCTGATCCACGACAACGCGCGCGACATCCTGATCATCGGCAATCTGTACGCGCACAACCGCGAGCGCAACCCGATGTTCAAGGGCGGCTCGCAGGGATGGGTGATCAACAATCTGATCTACAACCCGGGCCAGCGCGCGGTGCACTACAACCTGGTCGCCGCCGAATGGGACGGCCATGCCTACGAGGACGGGCGCCTCGCGCTGATCGGCAACGTGATGCGCGGCGGCCCGGATACGCCGAAGAATTCGGTGCTTTTCATGTTCGGCGGCTCCGGCGCGCTGGACCTGTATCTGCACGACAACGTCGCGGTCGACCGCATCGGCGAACCCTTGCCCATGCAGGGCCGCTACAGCACCGCGCCGGTCGGCGTACGCATGCTGAAGACTTCGCCCGCGCTGCCGTTCGGCGTGAAGCCGATACCCGCCGCCGAGGTGCAGGACGCGGTGATCGCGAACGCCGGCGCGCGGCCGTGGGATCGCGACGATATCGACCGGAGGATCCTCGCCGACACCATCGAGGGCCGCGGCGAAGTCATCGACAGCGAGCAGGACGTCGGCGGTTACCCGAAGCACGCGGAAACGCGCCAGGCGTTCGTGCCGGCGGACTGGGATCTCGACACCATGGAACCGCTGAAGCCGTTGCCGCGCCGCGACCCGCTGCGCTGATCGAGCACTGAGCGCGCACCGTGGATCGCAGCGGCATGGATCGCAGCCGCCGACGCGCGCTTCAGACCGGGCTCGCGCTCGCCGTCGGCGCGCTGCTGCCGCACGGCGCCGCTGCCGGTCGCGATGAACGCGTCGTCGCACGCATGCGCAGCGGTCGCGTGCGCGGGCTGCGCGACGCGCCTGCAGATGCGCGCGAAATCCTGTCGTTCAAAGGCATTCCCTACGGCGCCGACACCGCGACGACGCGATTCCTGCCGCCGGATCGCGAAACGCCGTGGCGCGGCGTGCGCGATGCCCTGCGCTACGCCGCATCGGCGCCCCAGAGCGGCGAATCCGGTCCGGGCAGCGAAGACTGTCTCGCACTGAACGTGTGGACACCCGCGCTGCGCGACGGCGGCAAACGGCCGGTGCTGATCTACATCCACGGCGGGGCCTACAACACCGGCTCGGGCAGCGATCCGCTGTACGACGGCACGCGCCTGTGCCGGCGCGGCGACGTGGTCGTGGTCACTGTCAATCATCGTCTGAATCTGTTCGGCTATCTGTATCTCGGCGAGTTCGACAAGCAGTACGCCGCGTCCGGCAACGTCGGCCAGCTCGACCTCATCGCGGCGCTCGAATGGGTACGCGAACACGCCGCTGAATTCGGCGGCGATGCGGACAACATCACCGTCTTCGGCCAGTCCGGCGGCGGCGCCAAGATCGCGACGCTGATGGCGATGCCGAAAGCCGCAGGGCTGTTCCATCGCGCGATGACCATGAGCGGACAACAGGTGACCGCCGCCGGCCCGCGCGCGGCAGCGCAGCGTGCGAAGATTTTTCTCGACGCGCTTGGCTTAGCCCCGGATCGTCTCGATGCGCTGCGCACTTTGCCCATCGACACCTTGCTCAGGGCCGCCCGCGCACGCGATCCGTCGCGGGTCGAAGACATGAGCCTCTACTTCGGCCCCGTACTCGACGGCCACGATCTGCCGCGACATCCGTTCCACCCCGACGCGCCGCCGCAATCCGCGCGCATCCCGATGATCATCGGCAACACCCGCGACGAAACCCGTGCCTTCCTCGGCAACGATCCGGCCAACCACGCACTCGGCTGGGAGCAATTGCCGGACAAGCTGCGCAGGCATCAATACGTCGATCTGCCGCCGGACACCGTCATCGCCGAATACCGCCGCCTGTATCCGCACTACACGGCCAGCGATGTGTTCTTCGCGGCGACCACCGCCGGTCGCTCGTGGCGCGGCGCGGTGCTCGAAGCCGAGGCGCGTGCAATTCAGGCGGCGCCCACCTGGGTCTACCAATTGGATTTCCCATCACCGCTCGACGGCGGCAAATTCGGCGCGATGCACACGCTGGACATTCCGCTGATGTTCGACAACGTCGGCCAGCCGGGCTCGCGCACCGGCGATGGCGAAGCGGCGCAGGCCGTGGCGGATGCGATGAGCGACGCGCTGCTGGCCTTCGCGCGCAGCGGCGACCCGAACCATGCCGGGCTTCCGCATTGGCCGCAGTACGAACTCGACCGACGCGCGACGATGCTGTTCGATGCGCACTCGACGGTCGCCGACGACCCGCGCGGCGGCGAGCGCCAGCTCTACGAACGCGCGCCGTTCGTACAGCGGGGCACGTTCTGATCGCGCCGTAAGGCCGTGAAAAAGAGCGGCGCCACCCAACCCGGATGACGCCGCCAAGGGGACCCACGGTGATGCTTCAGAACGAATAGCGTGCGCCGACGAAGTACTGCCTGCCGGTGTGGTGATAAACCGACGCGCGATTGCCCACCGTGTCGACGAACTGGTCGTTGTACTCGTCGGTCAGATTGATGCCTTCGAGGGTCAGCGTCAGCTTGTCGTTGACGTTGAAGGTCATGCTGGCATCGACGTTGAAGGTTTCGTTCTTGCCTTCGAAATCGTTGCCGCTACGGCCCGGCACCGTCTGCAGATAGCGGTCGCGATACGAACCCGAGACGCGGGCGCTGAAGCGCTTGTTCTCGTAGTAGAGCGTTGCGTTGTAGGCGTCCGGCGACAGATTCACCAGGTCGGCGGTCACGAACAGACTGCTGGTCGGCGAGATCGCGTAGTCGATCTCGGACTCGACGTGCGTGTAGTTCAGCAGCAGACCGAAGCCGCTCCACACGCCGGGCAGGAACGAGAACGGCTGCTGGTAGTTGAGCTCGAACCCCCTCAGCGGGCCGCCGGGGGTGTTGATCGGCGACGTGATATCGAACGGCGTGTCCGCCGGCAGGCCTACCGGGGCCAGCAACTCCAGCGGTAGACCGGTGGTGTTGAACGGACGGGTTTCGCGCAGGGTCTGGATGTAGGTGTCGATGTCCTTGTAGAACAGCGCGACGCTCAGCAGCGAATTCTCGGCGAAATACCATTCCGCCGACAGATCGTAGGTGGTCGCGCGGAACGGCTGCAACAGCGGGTTGCCGGTGGTGATGGTGCGCAGCGTGGTGTTGACCGTGCCGCCGGGATTGAGGCTGGGCAACTGCGGCCGCGCCATCACTTTGGCCGCGCCGAAGCGGACCACGAACTTGTCGGCCACATCCCAGGCGAGGTTGAGCGACGGCAGCCAGTCGTCGTAGCTGTTCTTCACCACCACTTCGCTGCCGCCGCCGGTGGCGAGATAACCGGTCGCGGTCACTTCGGTGGATGCGTACCGCGCGCCGAGGTTGCCGCGCAGCCGGCGGCCGACGAATTCGGTGTCGAAATCCATCTGCAGATAACCGCCCTGATCGGTTTCGCGCACCGCGAAGTTGTTGCCGCGCGCGTTGCCGACGGTGATCCCGCCGAGCCGGAAATCGTCGCCGTCGCCGGCCGTGCCCGGGGTCGGATCGCAGTTGCAGTAGATGTTGAACAGCCGGGCGATGGCGTTGAGATCTGGAATCAGCCAGCCGTTGTGGCTGCCCGAGCCGAACCCGCTGAACGTGCGGGTGATGTCGGCCAGGGTCACGCCCGCCGGCAGGCCGGGCACGCGGGTTTCGTTGGCGCGCCGCGATTCGAAGGTCTCGAAACCGTATTCCTTCCAGCCCAGGCCCGCCTTCAGCGCGATCGTCGAGTTCAGGTCGTAGATCAGGTTGAAGCGCGCATTCTGGAACTTGTTGTCGGCGCCGAGCGGACGGATGCGGATTTCCGAACCGGTCGAATTCGCCACCGGGCTGCTGACCCACTGCCATGCGGTCGGGCTGTTGACGTCGAACGGATAGGTGATGACCGGCTCGCGATCGTTGCCGCGGAAATCCCACGAATAGCCATCGACGTTCTGGATATCGAGGGTGACCGTGGTCTGCACCGGATTGCGGAACTCGGACTTCGACAGGCCGGCCTGGGCGTTGAAACTCAGCTTATCGGTGAAGCGCGTCTGGAAGTCGAAACCGAGCTGGGTGAACGTGGTTTCCAGCTCGTCGTAGCGCGATTCGGAGCGCACGTCGACATTGTTGAACACGCCGTAGACCAGATTGCCGCGGCTGTCGACTTCGGCCGCGACCACTTCGGTCTGCGGCTTGCCGCCCTGGGCCGCGGTGCGGCTGAAGGAAATGGTTTCCAGGAAGTCTTCCTGGCGCGTGGCTTCCAGCTTCGAGTACAGCGCGTCGATCGCCACCGTGGTGTCGTCGTTGATGCGGAACTGGAATGCGCCGGTGATGCCGGTGCGCTCCTGTTCGTGGGTCAGGCGACCGTAGCGCGGCAGGCGCGGATGGAAGGTGCCGGGCGCCATCGCGGTGTTGTACGCGTCGACGTTCGATGCGGTGTTGGTCGGGCGCGGAATGCCGGCCGCGCAGTTCGCCGCCGACGAGCCCGCGCCGGTGGACGCGGGCGTCACCCCGACCGGGCTGCAGAAACCGCCCGATGCGCTGCTGGGCTCCCAGCGCACCGCGCTGAAGCCTTCTTCCAGCGCGTTGCGCTTGCTGTGCGCCAGCGACAGCGCGGCGCCGACGCGGCCGTCGGCCCAGGTATTGCTGATCAGCGCGGCGAAACGCGGATCCCACGAGTCGGACAGATCGTTGTAGCTCATCTGCCCGCTCACCGTGGCGGTGAACTTGCGATAGTCGAACGGCCGGCCGGTGCGCAGATCGACGGTCGCGCCCAGCGAGCCCTCGTCGACTTCCGCCGACTGGGTCTTGCGCACGGTGAGGTTGTTGAACAACTCCGAGGCGAAGACGTTGAAGTCGAAACCGCGGCCGCGATTGGCGCCGCCCGAACTGTCGGTGCCGCCGGTGGTGGACAGCGCCTCCATGCCGTTGAGACGGACGCGGGTGAAATCCGGGCCGAGACCGCGCACGGTGATCGAACGGCCCTCGCCCGCGTCGCGGTCGATGGACACGCCCGGCACGCGCTGCAGGGATTCGGCGAGATTCTGGTCGGGGAATTTGCCGATGTCCTCGGCCACGATCGCATCGATCTGTTCGGCCGAATCGCGCTTCTCGTCCAGCGCCTTGATCAGGCTGGCGCGGAAACCGACCACTTCGATCTTGTCCAGCGCCGCGGGCCCCGCGCCTTCGGCGGGAGGGTCGGCTGGCGTCTGCTGCGCCGCCGCCGTCATCGCAGCCAGTTGCAGCGCCAGACCGATCGACGCGGCGAGTATGGTAACCGGTGTCTTTTTGTTGTCTTGCTGACTGTGCATCTATTCCCCCTCCCGGAAATATAAAGCGAAATTGCCGCGGGACACTCCGGCGGTGAGCCGGTTATGATGTCCGACGAAGCCGCGAAAAATGACACCGCTGGCCAAACGTAGCAAAAGACGTCCCGCAAAGCATGCTGCAACGCAGCAGCCCTGACCGGCAGCCATTTGTTCAAGCCGCCGCGCAGGCCCATCCCTCATCCGGAGGTTACATGTCTGGTCAGCCCGCACGTCCCGGTCGGATCGTCTGTTTCGGCGAACTCCTGTTCCGCCTCGCCGCCCCGGGCCGCGAGCGCCTGCTGCAGACGCCGCGGCTCGACGTACAGATCGGCGGCGCGGAAGCCAACGTCGCCGTGTCTTTGGCACGGCTCGGGCACACCGCGGCGATGGTCGGCGCGGTCGCCGACAACCCGCTCGGCGATGCCGCGCTGGGCGAACTGCGCCGGCATGGCGTCGATGTCGAAGGCGTGCTGCGTCGCGACGGTCGCATGGGCCTGTACTTCCTCGCCACCGGAGCCGGCCTGCGTCCCAGCGAAGTGCTGTACGACCGCGCCGGGTCGACGTTCGCCCTCACCGGCAGCGCGGCGTACGACTGGCCGCGACTGTTGGCGGGCGCCGCGCTGCTGCACGTCTCGGGCGTGACCCCCGCGCTCGGCCAGGCCACTGCCGCTGCCGCGCTGGCGGCCGCGCGCGCGGCGCATGCGGCCGGCGCGCTGGTGTCGTTCGACGGCAACTTCCGCCCGAAACTGTGGGCGGCCTGGGACGGCGACCCCCGCGCGATCCTGCACGCACTCATCGCGGAAGCCGATCTCGCCTTCGCCGATCACCGCGACATCGCCGTGGTCCTCGGCGAAGCCGACGACCCGGTCGGTCACGATGAACCCGCCGCGCGTTTTGCGGTGGCGGCCGGGCGCGCGTTCGCAGCGTTTCCGAGGCTGCGGCGCATCGCCACCACGGTGCGGCTGCAGCACAGCGTCGACGATCACAGCATGAGCGCGTTGATGGCCACCCGCGACGGTGCGCTGCATTCCGCACCGACCCATGCGCTGCACGGCATCGTCGATCGCATCGGCGCCGGCGACGCCTTCGCCGCGGGCGTGCTGCACGGCATCCTCGGCGGCATGGCCGATGCCGACAGCCTGCATTTCGGGCTGGCCGCGGCCTGTCTGAAGCACAGCATCCCCGGCGACTTCAATCTGGCCGATCGCGACGACGTGCTGGCACTGATGCGCAACGAACGCCTGGACGTGAAGCGCTGAGCGCCGGACGCCGGATCCGTCACGCAATCTTTTGCGTACGGGAAACCCGACAAGCGGCATGGTCGCCGGTGTGAGGCATACGGACGACACCGGCGCAGGATTGGTCGAGTGTTAACATCCGCGTCCTTCGCATTGATACGGAGTCGTCGATGTCGGCAGCAAAAACCGTTTTCATGTTTTCCGGACAAGGGTCGCAGTACTACCGGATGGGCAAACCGCTGTTCGATGGCGACGACGTTTTCCGCGGACATATGCTGCGTCTTGATACTTTGGCGCACAAGCTCAGCGGCAAACGTGTACTGGAGGCGATCCACACCGGCAGCAAGGCCGACGCGTTCGATCGCACCCTGCTGACGCATCCCGCGATCTTCATGACCGAATACGCATTGGCGCTGCGCCTGATCGATGCCGGGATCGAACCCGACGTCACGCTCGGCGCGAGTCTCGGCTCGTTCGCAGCCGCAGCCGTCGCCGGCTGCATGGGCGAAGAGGACGCGATGGCCGCGGTGATCGAACAGGCGAAATCCTTCGAGGATTCGTGCGAACGCGGCGGCATCATCGCGATCCTCGCGGAACCGGCGCTGTACGAAGACGAGTCCTTCCTGCATGCGCACAGCGAAATGGCCGGGATCAATTTCGACAAGCATTTCGCGGTGGCCGCGGGCCAATCGGATCTGGACGCGATCGAAGCCGAGCTGAAACGTCGCGGCATCATTCATCAGCGGCTTGCGGTGTCGTTCGCATTCCATTCGCGATGGATCGACAATGCGAGGGCGCAGTTCTGCGCCTTCATGCGAAGCGTGCCGCTGAAACCGGCGACGCGTCCGGTGGTGTGTTGCGAGCGCGCGACGACGCTGGCGCCCATGCTGCCCGACGACTTCTTCTGGGGCGTGGTGCGGCGACCGATCCGGTTTTTCGACACGATCGCCCAGCTCGAACGTCAGGACACGCATCGCTATATCGATGTCGGCCCCTCCGGCACGCTGGCGACCTTCGTGAAATACGCGCTGCCGGAAAGCTCCGCTTCCACCGCGCATGCAGTGATGACGCCCTACGGCCAGGATCGGCGCAATCTCGATGCGCTGTTGGCCACGGCCTGAACAAGAAAAGCATTACGACGGAACGACCATGACGGATTGGAGCAAGGACTTGAGCGCGGCGCTGGATTCGGGCGATGCCGAGCGCATGCGCGCGATGCTGTCGCGGGTGCCGCGCGAGGCGATGCGGCAGATCGTACCGGCGCTGGAACACATGGCGCAGACCGGCGAGCGCGAAGGCCGCATGGAGGAAGCGCTTTTCTATCGCGATCGGCTGGTCGACGCCTTACCCGCCGAAAGCGTTCACGGCAACGCCCAGCGCGCCGAGCGCGCGCGCTTGCGCCTGCGCCTGCAGCGCTACGCGGATGCGCTCGACGATGCGCAGCGATTGGCGGCGGCATTGCCGGAAGACGCGCTTGGTCATCGACTGGCCGGCGAGGCGCATGAAGGTCTGGACGATGTCGCACAGGCGCTGGCTGCGTATCGACGCGCTCTGCGCTGCGCGCCCGACGACGCGCTCGCAGCCGGCATACGCACGCTCGACGAGACGATGCGCAAAGCGGCGCTGCTGCATCAGACGCTGGATCCGGAGGCTGCGCAGGAGCCGCTGCGGATCGAACTGCCGCCACCGCCAGAAGTCCGTTTCGACCCTGCGCTGTTCGATGATCCCTCGATGCCGCCCGGAAGCGATGCATTCCGCATCGAAGGCATCGCGCGTCATCTGTGGCGCTACAGCGCGCAGTCGTCGGCGCGCAATGCGATACAACGCCTGACCGATCCGCTCTGGTGCGCCGCCTGGGATACCGCGCTGGGCGATACCGCCGGCGCGCGCGTGCGCTTCGTCGGCAGCGAACTGGGCGTGCTCGCCCTGCGCGCGCTGGATCACGGCGCCACGCATGCGCTGTGCGCCGAGCGTTATCCGCAGGACACGCGCATCGCCACCGGCATGGTCCAGAAGCATTTCCTCGCGCCGTGGCACGCCATGCACGGCGACGCGATCCAGCGCTGGAGCGAGGACGAGCGCCGCGCATCGTTCGAGACTTTCGCCGCCGCGATCGACATCAGCGGCAGCGGCGAAGACGCCGCGATTCCTGAATGCGACGTGCTGGTCTTTCCGCAGATCGATCACACCCTGCTGGGCACCGGCATCGTCAGCGCGGTGCGCGCCTACTGCGGCGATGGACGCGCCGCACCACGTGTGCTGCCGGCACGGGCCACGCTGTATGCGATGGCGGTGCAGTGGAACTATCCCGACGCGGCGGATGGATCAGCAGGGGACGCACTCGCGCTGAACGCCATCAACCGTCTGCGCTGGAGCGCGTATCCGCAGCCCCTGGAATCGGGCACTGGATTCTGGACCGCGCTCACCGCACCGGTGGAAATCGGCGCGCTCGATTTCGCCGCATTCACCGACGTCGCCTGGGATCTGTCCCTGCCCGCCGTTGCCGATGGGGACGTCGACGCGATCCTGGTCTGGTTCGAAGCGGAGCTGGGCGATGCGCGCATCAGCAGTGCGCCCGACAGCGATCTGCGCTGCATCCGCCCTGCGGTGTACTACACCGATACGACGCCGCTGCGTCGCGGCGAATCGTTGGCGCTGCGTGTCGAAGCGCAGGAAACCCGGCTGCATCTGCGCCCTTCGCCGCCGCCCTCGCAGCCGCGCGCGCATGCACTGCCGACCTGGTACGTACCGATGCTCGTCGATGTGCGTCGTAACGCCGGATATCGCAAAGCGCTGCACGCTGCGCTGGCGGCTGCGCCCTCGCAACTGGCGCTGGATATCGGCGCCCGCTGCGGCCTGCTGTCGATGTTCGCCGCGCAGGCCGGCGCCGCACGCGTGATCGGTTGCGAACAGCATCCTGCCATTGCCGGAATCGGGCGCGAAGTCGTCGCCGCCAATGGTTGGGCCGACCGCATTTCCCTGATCGCAAAGGAGTGCCGCACGCTCACCGTGCCCGACGATCTGCCCGGGCGCGCCGATCTCGCGATCTTCGAGTTGTTCGATTGCAGCCTGATCGGCGAAGGCGTGCTGCATTTCCTCGCGTATGCGCGCGAACACCTGCTCGCCGCCGATGCGCGCTATCTGCCGGCCGGCGCGCGACTGCGGGCGATGGCGGTGGAGTACAGGATCGACCGCATCCTCGGCGTCGACGCCACGCTGCTCAATCCGTATCGCGCATCGCCCGGCTTCATCAACGTCGATGCGCGCACGCTCGACTATCGTGCGCTCAGCGCGCCGTTCGATCTGTTCGACTTCGATTTCGCCACCGCCGGCCCCGCTGCGCAGGAACTCGCGATCGATGTGCCCGCGATCGCCGACGGCAGCGTCGGCGCGATCCTGTTCTGGTTCGATCTGCGCCTGGATGCCGACACCGTGCTGTCGAATGCGCCCGACGGCGGCGACGTCCTGCACTGGAAACAGGGCCTGCAGTTCCTGCCGGAAGCGCGCATCGCTGCCGGCCAGACGCTGCCGCTGGTCGCGCACCACAACGGCAGCGCACTGCGCCTGCAGTGGCGCGCCGAGGGACTGCCGACGGACGCGTTCTCGCGGATGCCGCGCTTCGATCCGCGCTGGCTCGCGGCCAACACCGAGCTGGAACAACAGACCCGCAATCTGCTGCAGCACTGCGCGCAGAATCCAGACGAATTCGCCAAGGTCGCGCAGATCGCACAGCGCATGGCCATCGATCCCGCGCGCTACGATCTCGATCCGGTGATCGCCCAGCGTTTCATGTCGATGTTCTTCGCGGGCTGAGCCTGGAGCAGCCTTCGGTGCATGAGGTTGCACCGGACGCTGCAGGGATTGAATATTCCTGATACGGGATAGCGTCAACGCCAGCAGTGCCTCCGTGACCGCGGACGGCCACGACATCGCGCGCGGCAAGATCGAGCTGATACCGCAGAAGCTGTCGACCGGCGCATTCGAGACGGCACAAAACTCAGGAGAGGCTCATATCGCGGCGGCTCTAATGGCATGAGCTTCATGCGCGTCAGTTTTACCCGCGCATCATCGCTGAAAGGCGAGCCGCTTCTGCGCGCGCGCCGAGCATGTCGACGGCAACTATCTGTACCGGCCATCGCATTTCGGCCGCGCCTGCCGATGCCGGCGCCGGCCGCGGCATGGCGCATGCCACTTGGTTGACATGCGGAGAATACAGAATATGCTCGATCCGAACGCACCATAGTATCGCTGAGAACGGAAGGAACCGTAATGACCGCAACGACCCTGGACATTGGGACGTCACACGAAACCGTGACGATTCCGGAACCGTTCAACCCGTTCACGCCGGGGTTCAACGAAAACCCGTACGAGCACTACCGGATGCTGCGCGATACCAATCCGGTGCACGAACACCCGATGGGATTCTGGTTCTTGTCCCGGTATGCAGACGTCTCCGCGCTGGTGCGCGACGCCCGAATGTCAGTGGCGGACCACAACCTCGCCGACGGCCGGATGCGCGACCAGTCCCAGCAAGTCATCGCCGACGCGCCCCTCAAACTGGTGTCCATGGTGGTCACCGATCCGCCGGACCACACCCGGCTGCGGTCGCTGGTGGGCAAGGTGTTCACGCCGCGCTCGATCGCCGCGCTGGAGCCGATGGTGACCGAACTGGTCGATGCGTCGCTGGACCGCATCGCCGATGCAGGCTCGGTCAACCTGATCGATGCACTCGCGTACCCGTTGCCGTTCGCGGTGATCACGACGATGCTCGGCATGCCGGATACCGATCCCAAGCGGCTGCTCGAGTTGACCGAGATGCTGGTCGTCGCGTTGGAACCACCGGGCATCAATCCCGAGTTCGATCTCGAGATGATGACGGCAGTCGAAAAGGCCGAGGTCGAGCTGTCCGGCATCATGCAGGAGATCATCGCGTGGAAGCGCAACAACCCGGCCGACGACCTGCTGACCGCGCTCATCCAGGCAGAGCATAACGGCGACCTGCTCTCCACCGACGAACTGGTGGCCCAGGTCATGCTGCTTTATCTCGCCGGCCACCATACGACCGTCAACCTGATCGGCAACGGTGTCACCGCGCTGCTGCGCCACCCCGACCAACATGCGCTGCTGCGGTCGAACCCGGACCTCATCGGCAACGCCGTCGAGGAGTTCCTGCGCTACGACAGCCCCCTCCACGAGACCAGCCGGATCACCCTCGCCCCGTACCGGATCGGTGGACGGGAGATTCCTGCCGGCTCGATGGTGGTCGCCTGCCTTGGCTCGGCCAACCGGGATCAGCGGGTGTTCGGCCCGGATGCCGACGTGCTGCGGCTCGACCGCGAACAGGCCCGCCAGCACCTGTCGTTCGGCGCCGGCGCGCACCACTGCCTCGGCTCCGCGCTCGGCCGGATGGAGGGCCGGGTGGCGATCAGCCGGCTGGTGGCCAGGTTTCCGCGATTGTCGTTGTCCGGTCCGGTGCGCTGGAACGGCCGGGTCAACGTACGCGGCGCGAAGGAAGTCCCGGTCAGCGTGTAGGCACGTGGCCCGGCTGGTGGCAAGGACGAAAACCTCGTCGACGTCGGGCAACTCTCGCAGTCGCCGGATCCCACGCCCTCCACCTCGCCAGGACCGAACCTTCTGGTTCGGCCTCGATAGGTGCACGACGAACGTGCACCTACTCGCGGGCGGCGAAGGCCATGCTTTCGAGCGCGCCGAATGCCGGCAGCCCGAAGCGGTGATGCACCGGACGCTTCAAACATTCTATTCACGATGTCGGGCACGATGTGTTGGGTGTGCCCCGCCGTCATGGCCCAGGCCTTCAAAGAATTCCAGATGCAGTAGCGCGACCGGACTTGTGGCTGGGCCGATGGCGATAGCGCGTATGCGCTGCAGCTCGCAGGCTCGCTTCGATTTTATCCGCCGCATCGCAGGCGAAAGACGAGTCGGCTCCCGGCGTGCGCCAACACATCGACGACGACTCTTTCTACCGGCCGCTGCATCTCTCGGCCGCGCCTGCCGATGACGACGCCCGACCGCATCGATTTCGCTGCCACTTGATTGACATGGGCGGAATACAGAATATGCTCAACCTGAACCAAATCATTACCGAAAACGGAAGGAACCAGAATGACCGAGACGACGCAGGAAGCCGAGACGACCCAGGATATCGGGACGGCGCAGGAAACAGGGACCTCCCCGGAACTGTTCAACCCGTTCACGCCGGGGTTCGACGAGAATCCTTACGAGCACTACCGGACGCTGCGCGACACGAACCCGGTGCACGAGCACCCGATGGGGTTCTGGTTCGTGTCCCGGCACGCCGACGTCTCCACGATGCTGCGCGACGCCCGACTGTCCGTCGCGGACCACAATCTCGCCGCCGGTCCGATGCGCGACCAGTTCGAGCAACTCGTCATCGACGCGCCGGTCAAACTGGTGACCATGATGGACAGTGACCCGCCGGACCACACCCGACTGCGGTCGCTGGTGGGCAAGGTGTTCACGCCGCGCTCGATCGCCGCGCTGGAACCGATGGTGACCAAAATGGTCGACGAGTCGCTGGATCGCATCGCCGATGCAGGCTCGGTCAACCTGATCGACACATTCGCGTTTCCGTTGCCGTTCGAGGTGATCTCGGCGATGCTCGGCATGCCGGAGACCGATCACAAGCGGCTGCTCGAGTTGACCGAGACGCTGGTCGTCGCACTGGAACCGGTCGGCGATCCCGATGTGATGAAGGCGATCGTCGGGGCCGAGGTCGAGCTGTCCGGCATGATGCAAGAGGTCATCGCGTGGAAGCGGAAAAACCCGTCCGACGATCTGCTGACCGCGCTCATCCAGGCTGAGCATAACGGCGACCTGCTTTCCAACGACGAACTGGTGGCCCAGGTCCTGCTGCTTTACGTCGCCGGCCACCATACGACCGTCAATCTGATCGGCAACGGTGTCGCCGCGCTGCTGCGCCACCCCGACCAACATGCGCTGCTGCGGTCGAACCCCGACCTCATCGGCAACGCCGTCGAGGAGTTCCTGCGCTACGACAGCCCCATCCACCAGACCCGCCGGATCACGCTCGCCCCGTACCCGATCGGCGACATGGAGATCCCGGCCGGCGCGATGATGATCGCCTGCCTCGGTGCGGCCAACCGGGACGAGCGGATGTTCGGCCCGGACGCCGACATGCTGCGGCTCGACCGCGAACAGGCCCGCCAGCACGTGTCGTTCGGCGCCGGCGCGCATCACTGCCTCGGCTCCGCGCTCGGCCGGCTGGAGGGACGAGTGGCGATCAGCCGGCTGGTCACCAGGTTCCCCCGACTGGCGTTGTCCGGTCCGGTGCGCTGGAACGGCCGGATCAACCTGCGCGGCGCGACGGAGATCCCGGTCAGCGTGTAGGCACGTGGCCCGAGTGGTCGCAAAGGGCGAAGACCTCGTCGACGTCGGGCAACGCCCGCAGTCGACGGGTCCGCATCATCCCTCGCCCTCCTCTACTTGCCCCGGACAGAACCCCGGTAGTTTTCAAGATCGTTGTCGCGTCCCTCGATCCCTCATGCCGCTCGCGTCTGGTCCTCCGTCTGCGCGCGTTCGGGATCGAGATGAACGATCGTGGGCGGGATCCGGTTCCCGGCCTTGCCTGTCCATCGCCGGGCGGCGCGGCGTCGCGCCTGCTCAGCGCGGGCGTTGTCGTCGCCGATCCGGGGCCGACTGAACGTCAGGCCTGTCAACAATTGATAAAGGAGGTTCCATGCCAAGGATGGGTCGACATCTATTCGCTGCGGCGCTGGTCTTCTTCTCTGCTAGTGCGGTCGCTCAGAGTGATGCCTACAAGGCCGGTTACAGCGCTGGGCAGCAGATACGTCGCCTCATTGGTCTGGCCTTGCCGGTTGTGGCAGTTGCCATTGCGGTTATTGTTGGCTGGCTGATCTATAGAGCATGGCGTAAACGCCGTGCTGCTAATGACAGACAGGCCTGACAATTCATTCAAGCCGAGCCTGCATCGTTACGGCATCAATCGGATTGCTGGTCAGGGCGGGCAGGCTTGATTCAGGCGATGGCGCCACGCCGAGATGCTGCATCCGCGCCAACATCGACGAATCTTTCATCGCGCTGCCTTGCCTGAGTGCAACGCCAGCGGACGACCGCCGATCCCTTCTCGCAAACAGGCGCAACCCGGCAGGGCTGCCGCCAACTCCGACGATTCCAGCGCGCGCACTCCGTTCGCCACCAGTGTGCGGCTGAACAAGTCCTCTATCGCGTTGAATCGCACCAGGAACCCCTGAGACCGTCTGGCGCGAGTCACGCCGCCATCGACAGCGCGACCTGTTGCCGATAACGGGCCGCTTCGGCCACGCTGGCGGGATATTCCCGATCGGTCCCAGCAGTCGTTCGCGATTGAACCAGTCCACCCGGTATCGTGCAGCGCGCCAGCCGTCGGCCCTCACGACCCATCTGCTTCCAGACCTTGCGCGCACCGTATACCTGCCGGTTTTCGTCCCGCCACCGAATCTCCCCGCACAGGACCGCATCGTGACGCGCACGCCCGGACACGAGGCCGGATCGGCCTGTGTCCGGCATGCGCGCCGAAGGTCGACGGCGCGATCGGCAAGACCCCGCCGAGATCCCTGCGGGGATCCAGTCAGCGGATGTCGTCGATGAACTCCAGCTTGGCGTTGACGAATCTGGGTTCCTTCAAGGTCCTCCGCAACGTGGTCGCGAAGAACTTGTGGCTCTCATCGACGAGGGTCACGTTGAGGAGGAAGTACGGAAAGAAGCCGACGCCTGGCAGATCAACGTCCTGGATCAGCGACACTTCCACCTTGCCGTTGGCCTTCGGCGTGTAGGTCCAGCGGTTGTGCATCCGTTCCACGCGTACCACGCCGGGCGTATGCGGCAAGGCGTTGGGGATGGACACCACGTCGAGCACGACCTCCTTGGTCTTCTTGTCCTGTTCGAACATCGTCGTGATCAGCAGCTCGCGATCGGCGAACGGTCCGGGGAGTTCCACGCGCCACATATCCTTGTCGTAGCCGCCCAGCACCGGGTCGAAATCCTTGATGCGGGTCATATCCTTGCATCCGGGAATCCATTCCTTGCAAACCGCCAGCGTGTCGCCGACGAACACATGCTGCGAGGTCAGCTGGGTCAGTGTGTAGTCGCCTTCCATCACCGTTCGCGCCTTCAACAGCGGGTCGCCCGGGGCCTTCAACAAATAGACCTTGATGCCATCCTCGTCCTTCGCGAGCTTCCACTCAGCCGAACCGGAGGCCACCCACGTGAAATGCGCGACGAGCACCGCCATCACAAGCAGGCTGAAGACGAAGTAGAGCCTCTTCCAGAGCGGATCCTTGATCTTCTTCGGGGCCGCGGCCTTGTCCGTGGCCGCGGTATTCGATACTTCTGTCATGTTGTCTTCCTGTCGTTGGGATGGGCTGGATGGTGATCGAACACGAGCGCCGCTCGTGCGGGGGACGCGGTCAGGCCGACACGGCCTCCGCTTCGGCGGGCGCGTTCCGGGTCCGGGTGAGGATGTCGGCGAGATACTTCGCCAGGCAAAGCAGCGTGAGTGTCGGCGCGACCCGTCCGTTCTCCGGGATGAGCGAGCCGTCGCAGACGTAGAGATCGCGCACGCTGGTTTCGAGTCTCGCGTCGACATCGCTGCCTACGCGCAGCGTACCGAGGGCGCCGCCGGAAAACATCGGCGCCTTGAAGATGTCACCGGCACCGGCGCGTTCGAGGATCGCGCGCGCCGCCTGCTCGCCGCGCGCGAGCTTGTCGAAAACCGCCGCATCGAGCGCCTTGTGGTAGCGCCCATCGGCGGAGAGCCCGCCGCCGACTTCGTCGTGGGCCATGACCGTGATTCCGAGGTGCTCGGGATACGCGAACATTCGCGAAACCTGCATGTATTGCAGCATGAACATGCGGAACGGCAACTTGTGGACGTTCGCATCCTTCAGGACGATGCCCTCTTCGAGCATCATTTCCATGACGCCACAGAAACTGTCCACGCCACGAAGGCCCGGGACGCGCCCGAACAGCGTAAAGCTGGGATCGATGAAATAGCCGCCCGCGGCGACATGCTGCAACCCGCTGCCGCGCAGCAGCAGCGGCGTCGCCAGCGAGCCCGCGCAGAGAACGACCCGCTCCGCCCGGAACCGGACGGTACGGCTGCCGAAGGTTCCTTCCCGGATCCGGCATTCCACGCCGACCGCACGCCCGTTCTCGATCAACACGCGTTCCGCGAGGGCCCGGCACTTGAGCACTGCGCCCTGGCGCACGGCTTCGTCGACGAAGGTCAGCGCCTTCCACTTGGCGTCGTACGAGTAGACACCGCTGCACTTCGACTGGTCGATCAGCATCAGCTTCTTCTTCCAGCCGTCGTAACCGGCCGCCATGGCGCCTTCCCGCATCCTGTGCGACTGCGGGCTCATGAGCGCGTCGGGCATCTCGGCGAGCGGAACCTGTAGACGGATCGCATCGTAGGCGGGCTGCAGATCGATCCCGAGCGCGCGATAGGCCTCGATCGGCGGTTCGTCCATGACCGCCAGATACATCGCGCTCGAGCCGCCTGCGGCGTATACCCTGGCGTCCTTGAGCTTGTCGGTCACAAGGACCTCGTTGAACATCGACGCGAGCGACCAGACCGTCTCCTGGAGCGGGAGATATTGCCCCCGCTCCAGGATCAGCACTTTTTGCCCGCGGCCACTGAGCTCGCGCGCGATCACGGCTCCGGCGGTGCCGGAGCCGACCACGATGCAATCGTAGATTTCGCCGTCGCCGGACAGGGTCATGGCTTGGCCGGCACCTGCTGCGCCCCGCCCTTCGCCTGGGTCAGATACTTGCGATAGAGCTGCATGTGACGCTCGCGATAGGCGAAGTCGGTCAGCGACCGCTGGCTCAGGAACTCTTCGTCGATGTCGACGTTGAGCACGAGGCCGGGATGCTCCCAGGTGGTGATACGGCGCTTGGTGAGGTTGTTCATCATGGCGTCCGTGACCACCCAGACCTTGCCGAACTGCTTCACGTTCAGCACCGACAACTGCTTGTAATGCCTGCCGCTACGATCGTAGAGATCCTCCTTCAGCACCAGGAAGCGCTCCTTGTCGACGTAGGAAACGATGCGGCCGTAGAACGAACGCTTGCGGCGATTGGGCGTCGGGGTCAACTCGATCTTCCAGACCGGGCGGCCGCGATAGGTGTCCTCGCCAAGCATCTTGTACGTGTAATCCCTCACTCTCCTCACGTCCGCGTCTTCGGCCGACAGTTCCGAACCGAACACGGCTCCGCTCTCGCCGCTGTCGGCGACGGACACGATGCGCTTGACCTTGCTCAAGACGGGCAGATAGACCCAGAAGTCCGAAGCCTTGTCGTCTTCGGCGTATCCCCAGGACAGCATCGCCGTGTTCTTGTCGCTGATCGGCTGGATGATGACGTCGAGCGCCTTGTATTCGAGCTCGCGCAGTCCCGGAGGGCGACGGGTCTTGCCGAACGACTCGAAGACCACGATGCGTGGCTTCTCGGCGCAGGACAGCTTTCCGCCGCTGACCTTGTAGCGGCAGGTCGAGTACTTCATCTGGCGGACCGAAGACGAATAGCTGTGATTCGTCGCATCGTCCACCTTGATCATGATTTCCCGGGCGTCCTGCGCGATGGATACCATCGGGGCGGCCAGGAACATCGCCGCGAAGAGAATACGGTAGGGGGTTTTCATCCAACGGTCTCCTTTTTGAACTTCGGTTTGAATTTCAGCAACAGGGCGGGCAGCAGGAACAGGTCGTTGAGCAGGCCCATGAAGATCGCCAGCGCGCCGAACTTGCCCAAGTTGGACATGCCCGCCCCGGAGGCGATCGCCATCATGCCGAAGCCCAGGCCCAGGATCAGCGAGGTGAACACCACACCCGGTCCGGCTTCGGTCATGGTCCGCCGCAGCGCGGCGTTGACGTCGCCGTCCTTGGCCAGTTGCAGTTGGTAGTTCGAAATGAAGTGGACGGTGTCGTCGACGGAGATGCCGATGACGATCGGCGCGAGCATCATCGTGAAGAAATCAAGGGGAACTCCGGTGATCCCGAGCAACCCCAGGGTGAGCAGCGCAGGGATCAGGTTGGGAATCAACGCGATCATTCCGACCTTGAACGAACCGAACACCAGCAGCAGGATCACGCTCACCGCCACCAGAGCGATACCGAAAGTGATGGCCTGATTTTCGGTGATGTACTGGGCCGCCTGCATCGCCAGCGCGAAGATGCCGGTGATGGACACCTCGGTCTTGGGGTATTTCGACTTCAGCTCCGCCATCATCCCGTCGATGTCGGCGCGCATCTGCTGAAAGACCTCGTGGTACTCGTACGACCCGTAGCTGTGCAGCGAAATCTTGATGTTGGCCTTGCGATAGCTGTCGTCGACCAGGCGCTGGCGCTCGCTCGGGTTCGCGTTGTTGAACAGGAACAGGGTCTGCGACAGCGTTTCGCGCGTGTCGGGGATCCGATCGTACTCCGGTGCGTTGCCGTTGAGCTTCCGGTTGGCGTCCTTCGCCACATAGGCGATGGAGTTGGTCGTCACCACGTACTTCTTGTACTTGCTCTCGAACTTCTTCTGCAGCGCGTCCATCGCCTTCAGCACGTCCGGATCCTGCAGGGCGAAGTCCTCCTTGAAATCGAGGTACAGCACCATGGTGTAGGCGCCCATCATGTGCTCGTCGGCGATCTTCACGCTCTGCGTGAAGGTCGAGTCCTCCGGATACTGGTCCAGGATCTGCGTGTCGATCTTCATCTGGGTCGCGCCGTAGATGGAGCCCACGAGCACCAGGATGAAGGGAATGATGAACGCGACCGGACGCTTCTCCACGAGTGGAACGACCTTGTCCAGGACCGATCTGAGATGCGGCAGTACATCCAGGAACCGCTTTTTCTCCGGCATGTTCTCAGGCGTGACGACGATCACCTTCTTTTTCGATACCGTCGGCCAGAAGTCGATCAGCAGCGGCAGCAGGTAGAAGGTCAGCAGCAAAGCGATCAGGATGCCGAGGGTCGACATGATCGCGAAGTTCTGGATCGGAACGACCGGCGTGATGTTCAGCGCCATCGTGCCGGTCATGTTGGTCAAGCCGGTCAGGAGCAGCGCCACGCCGGCGAATTTGTAGGTGCGGCGCAGCGCATTCTGATGGTCGATGCCGGATGTGCGCTGGTTGGTGTAGCCGGTCAGCGCGTGCACCGAATCGGCGACACCGACCGTGAGGATCAGCAGCAGGATGAGGATCACGAAAGGGTTGAGGGTGAGGCCGAGCAATCCGGCGGCGCCAAACGTGAACATCGTGCTGAGGATGACCATCAGCATCGACCACACCACGGCCGAGGCGGAACGCAACAGGAAGCACAGCAGTACCGCGATGATCGCGAACGCGGCGACGTAGAGAATGCCCATCTCTTCTCCCATCTTCGCGTCGTGCTCGGCGGCCGCGGTGTTGCCGAGCGCGTAGTAGTCGAACTGCTTGGCGTACTCGGGCTTCTCGAGAATCTTCTTGATCTCATCGAACAGCTTCACGTACTCGGCCTGATCGGTGGGCTTGAACTCGACCAGCTTGTCCTCGTCCGGCGAGGTTGTCTGATCGAGCGACAGAACCGTTTCATCGGTGATCTCCTCCGCGTCGACCGGGATCGTGCCGAAATCGGTTTCGATATGAATGCCGCCGTACTTGTGATCGCGCGAGAAGAACTGGAGCGGCAGTTGCTTCTCGGCTTCCGCGATCGCCTTGATCTCGGCGAGCGCTTCGGGCGAAGTGGGCACCGTGTCGCCGACGAGCGCCCTGGAAGCCAGCACGTCCCCGTCGACCGTCAGCACCTGCGCGTTCACCAGGGTGTCGACCTTGACGATGTGTTCGAGCGCGGATGTCTCGCCCTCCTTGAGCCTGGCACGGAAGTTGATCAACTCGTCCTGGATTCCGCGGGCCGCCTCGAGAGAGGCTGGGGAGAAGACATCGCCGTCCTTCGGCTTGTAGACGATATAGACGCCGTCCTCGCTGCCGAACTGCGCGTGGTAGCGATGGAACGCGACCAGCGTCGGGTCTTCCTTGTCGAACCATCCCTCGATGGTCGCGTCCATGCGCAGCTTGCTCATGCCGAAGATGCTCGCGGCAAGTACGGCAAGGAAGACGATGCCGACCAGCAGGCGTTTCTTGCGCAATGTATCCGGAATGTTTTCGAAGTGATCGGACAATCGGCTTACGATTCGCTCTCTAACGGACATGGATGTACTTCCTGTTGGTCATGATGATTGCCTTGCGGAGGTTCGACGCCCCTGCAAGGAAAAACTGATTGGGGGTTCGATGCGATGCGCTCCGGGTCCAGCCCGTGCCATCGGTCGCGCCAGGCCGGCGGCTCATTGGAAGAGCTTCGCGATCACGGCACTGCCCTCCTCGCCGACGACGGACACATGGTCCGCGTCGACGTCGATGCAGACGGCAGGCTTGGCCAGGAACTTCTCCCATCCCAATTCCGGCGGCTGGTCGCCGTTGCCTTGCGTCGCGCGGATGATCACCGTCTCGCAGGCTTTCGGCAGCTTTTTCGGACGATAGCTGCGGCAGGCATTCTCGTTGGCGATCGAAAGCTTATAGGCGAGCATGAAATGCTTTCTGGGTATCCAGATGCTGTTGCGCTGGATGAGTTCGAAGAGGTAGTCGGCGCGCTGGTCCTCGGGGACTTTGCGGAATTCGTCGGCATTCAGTTGCTGCTTGCCCTTGAACGACTTGATCAGGTCGACGAAGGCCGCGGCAATCTCATCCGAGACGCTGCGGACGGACGCCGACGCCGGGCAGCGACAATCCACCAGCACCAGACGATCGACCGCGATCTTTTTCTTCAACAACTGATGCACCATCTCGAAAGCGACGACCGCGCCATTGGAATAGCCGAGCAGGCTCAGACTGCTGCAGTCCCGTAATGCCGCAAGGGCTTCGACATTGGCTTCGGCGATCGCCTGTATGGAATCGAGCGGTTCACGCTTGCCATCCAGGCCAACCCCCTGGAACCCGAACATCGGGCGGATGCCGTTCATCATGCGGCCCAAAGTCGCCAGCGACAGGACGCTGCCGTCGGCGCCCGGGACGGCGAAGACCGGCTGTCCCGAAGCATTGGTCTGCATCGGTACCAGAAGACCGCCGGAGACCGCGTCGCGGTTGACGAACCACGTTTCGAGATCGGTTTTCGGCGTGGCCGTCCGCTGCGGCTTCGCGCGCGAGGCCGCAGCGGACGGAGCGGGAGCGGACGCAGCGGACACGGCGGCCTTGCCGACGACGTGGATTCGATCGATCTTGGCCCGGTAGTTTTCGGCGAGATGTCGGCCGAGATGCTCGATGTCGGGGTAATTGAACACGACGCTCGGGGAGAGGTTCTCGTCGAGCAAGTCGATGATTTTCTGGATCAACGAGGCCATTCCGATCGAATCGAAGCCGAGGTCGATGAAGCTCTGGCCGACGTCGAGGTCCGCGCGCGGCATGTGCAGCAGTGCGGCGGCTTCCTGTGCGAGGAACAGCGCGATCTTGTCCTCGGCATCGAGCGCTTGCGCCTGTTCGCCGTCGGCGAGCGCATCGACGAAGCGCCATTCGCGCGCGACCCCGGGCGCACCATCGCCGTCGTGTTCGCTCTTTGCTTTCTGCGGCCTTGCCACGGTGGGGATTTCCACGCGCGACGGCGATCCGGCGTCGTCGAAATCCAGCCAGTAGCGGTTCTTGGCGAACGGATACGCCGGAATGTCGACCAGTTGCGGCAGCGCTTGCGCGTTGCGGCGACGCGTCAGCACCGCCTCGCGCCAATGGCGCTCCCAGGGCATGTCGATGCCGCCGACCCACAGCAGCGCGATATCCTTCAGCATGCCTTCGCGCAGGTTTTCCAGCAGCTTGTCCTCGCCGATCTGCGACTTGATCACGTCGAAGACACGTGCGTTGTCGCGCTCCTGCGGGCCGCCGATGAAGATCGGGCCGTTGCCGTCCACCGGCTTGTTGCCAGCCAGATGCTTGGCGGCACGCGCCAGAAGTTCTATCAGTTCCTTGTGGCTGGCGGCGACGATGGCGAGCCGATGTTCCATCGGTACGGTCGCCAGCTGCATGGTGTAGGCCAGGTCCTCCAGCGCCGGCGTGGGCTCCTGCGTGCGCATGCGGCTGGAGTAGAGCGCCAACGATTCCTGCAGCGATTCGCGCGTAAGGGCCAACGATTCCTGCAGCGATTCGCGCGTCCGTGCCGAGAAGACGAACAACTGGCGGCCGCTCGGCTCTGCGCGCGCGACGCCGTGGTCGCTGCTGTATTCCTCGAACAGCAGGTGCACGTTCACGCCGCTGTCGGAGAAGGAGTTGACGCCCGCGCGGATCGGTTCGTCGCCGCGGCGCAGCGTGTCGAACGACAGCGGGTGGTCGGCGATATACAGCGGATGCGCCTTGGATTCGATGTCGATGAAGCTGTTGAGCGTCTTCTTGGTGATCGTGGCGGGGAACTGCTTGTGGTACAGCGACAGCGCGACCTTGATCGCGCTGGCCACGCCGCTGGCCGGCTCGACATGACCGATGTTGCCCTTGATGCTGCCCAGCGCACACTGCTTCTCGCCCGCGGTCGGCGCAGCGAATGCGTTCTTGATGCCTTCGAACTCGAAGGAATCGCCCCACTTGGTGGCGTAGCCATCGACTTCGATGTAGCGGACCGAGTTGGGCGCGATGCCGTGCTTCTCGTAGCATTCGGCGATCACCTGGGTGATGGCTTCGTGCTTGATCTCGGAGATGAAGCTGGCACGGCCGCGGTTGTTCTGGTGGCTCGCGACGACCTTGGCGAAGATGCGGCGGTTGTCGCGCTCGGCTTCGTCCAGCCGCGTGAGCACCAGCAGGCCGACGCCTTCGCCGCGGGTGAAGCCGTTGGCGGCGTCGTCGAACACGCCGCAGCTGCCGTCGGGCGACAGCAGGCCGTAGCGCGCGATCGCCGCGTAGTCGCCTTCGAAGAGATTGAGCGACACGCCGCCGCAGATGGCCACGTCGCACTCGCCCTGCGCCAGAGATTGACAGGCGCGGTGGATCGCAAGCCCGGACGAGGCGCAACTGGCGTTGACCACTTCGCTCGGACCCTTGAAGTCGTACAGGAACGAGATGCGGTTGGCGAGGTAGTAGATCGGGCTGGACGAGCTGAGCGCCGGAGCGCTCGGGATGCGGTGCAGATTGCGACGCAGGTGATGCTCGTATTCCGCGTACTCATAACCGATGAAGAGTCCCGTGCGCGTACCGCGCAGCATGTCCGCGCGCAGGCCGGCGTGCTGCAGCGCGTGGTAAAGCGCCTGCGTCACCAGGCGTTCCTGCGGGTCGCACAGGCGCGCTTCGTCTTCGCTGAGGCCGAAGAAGGCGGGGTCGAACCGATCGACATCATCGATCAACGCGCCCCAGCGCGGCGCGGCGTCGGCGTCGCCAGGCCCCCAACGGGTGCCCCTCAACGGCGCGATCAACGAGCGCTGTTCCATCAGGTTGTGCCACAGCGCTTCCGGCGAAGTGGCATCCGCGAAGGTGCAGGCCATGCCGACGACCGCGATCGCGGGGCTGCCGGTCGGCAGCGCGACCGCCTGCACTTCGACGGGCTCGGCGCTGCGCTCGTCGACGGCCAGACCGTAGTAATGGGAAAGTGCGTCGGCGTGGTGCTCCAGCAGGTGGTCGATCAGCGCCTGCCTGGATGTGAAACGCTCGCCGTGCAGGTCCAGGCCGTATTCGTCGCGGACGAAGGCCAGCATGCGCTGGAGGCCTCCTGCCCCGTCGGCGCGCGGTTGCCGTGGCACCTCCGCACGGCGGCGCGGCGCGGCGCCCCCTCCGGCCGATACCGCCGATGGCTTGGCCGCGGCGGGTGCGGCAGGCTGTGCGGCGGCGGTCGGCTGCGCCTTCGGCGCCGGCGCGGCCGGGGCCTGGTTCATCGAACCGCCGATGACGCCGGCCAGCTCTCTGATCGAGTTGACCGCCGTCAGCTGCGCCGGGGTGATCGATACCTTGAGCTGTTTGCTCAGGTTCGTCATCAGCTCGATCGCGATGATCGAGTCCATGCCGAACGAATCGAAGTCCGCGTCGACGTCCAACCGATCGACCGGGATTTTCAGGGTGGACGCGACCGTTCTTGCGATCGTGTCCAACAATGTCGGTTCCGCGACAGCGCTCATCTCAAGTTCCCTGATTCTTCTGCCAACGCGAGGTCGGCGGCGAGCAGCGCCTTCAGGCGCTCCATTTCGTTGCGGGGCGGCGCGTTGCCGGACTGCGGAGACGCGAATGCCGTGGTTTCGGGCAGCAGTGCGGTGTCCTGCACCGGCTCCTCATCGGGTTCCCGGAAGAACCCGCTGCGCTTCAGGTTCGACATGCTCGCCTTCACGCCTGCGATCACCGCCTCGATGTCCTCGTCGGTGTGCGCCGTGGTCAGGAAGCAGTTGCCCTGGATGTTGGTCTCCACGCCTTCCATGCGCAGCAGGATGAAGAACAGCGCTTCGGTCACGCCCCAGTAGCTGTCGACGAAACGGAAGCGGAACAACGAACCGAAGGTATCGATGACCACCGGCAGGCGCTCTTCGCCGAAGAACGCATTCAGCGTCTCGGCCAGCCGCGTGGTCTTTTCGTTGAGGGTGCGCTGGAAGCAGGTGCAGCCGTCGCACGATTGCATGCCATCGCCGGAGCCCTTTTTGATTTCTCCCAGGACGGCCAGAGCGGCGGCGATCTTCAGCGGGTTCTGCGAATGGGTACCGGCCATGCCCGTGCGCTTGGAGCTCGGCATGCTGTCGTCGTCGAATCGCCAGGTGCCGCCATCGATCAGGTCCATGTATTTCGCGGCACCTGCGATGACGCCCGTGGGCAGGCCGCCGCCGGGAACCTTGCCATAGGTGGCCATGTCGGCCTGGATGCCGAAGCGGCCCTGCGCGCCCTTCGGGCAAACGCGGAACCCGGTGATCATCTCGTCGAAGATCAGCGGGATGTTCTTCTCGATCGTCAGCTGGCGAAGCGCCTTGAGGAATTCCACCGGCTTCTTGTAGGGATGGCGAGATTGCACCGGCTCGACCAGCACGGTGGCGATCTCGCCGGCGAGCTGCTCGATCGTGTCGAGCGACGCCATGTCGCCGTAGTCCAGCACGATGATCTGGTCGGCGAATTCCTGCAGGATGCCCGGCGCCATCGGGAAGCTGTTGCCGGCGAGGTCCCTGGTGGCCGCCACCGCATCCGAGAGTCCGTGATAGGCGCCGTCGAAAAGAACGATCTTCTTGCGGCCGGTCGCCGCGCGCGCGATGCGGACCGCGAACATCACCGCCTCCGTGCCCGATTGCGTGAACAGCGCGCGTTCGTGGCCGGTGATCTCGCAGAACAACTTGCAGGCCCGGAAGATCATGTCGGAATAGCCGACCAGCGGGATGCCCTGGTCCAGGCTGTGCTTGACCGCGTCGATCAGGAAGGGCGCGCGGTGCCCGAACAGATTCACGCCCATGTCGCCGGAGATGTCGATGTACCGGTTGCCGTCGGCGTCGTGGACGTAGGCGCCTTCGGCTTTGGTGTAGGTGATCTGGAAGTGGAGTTTCTTCAGATCCTTGATCAGGTGGAAGGCGCGACGCTGATCTACGAAGTGGACCTGGTGTTCGAGAACATTGGCCTTGGACTTCGGCACGAAGCGGTCGTACTTCTCGACGAGAGCGGCGATCCAGGCGCGGTGCTCGTCGGTGAGGTCGCGCTGGTCGAGCGTCTTCAGGGCCCGCGCCGCGCCCTTGCCGGCGTGCGCCGGCGCGATGCCGTCCGCACGACGGACGATCGCCAGCACCTGCAACTGCGACTCTTTGTCTAACGACTGGAACAGGCGCATGGCGTCCTGCTTGTCGATCTGCTTCGACAGGATTTTTTTCGATACGTCTTCAACGGGCATCTGCATGGCGGGGTCCATCTCGCGGTCGCTAGAATTGATATTGATATCGGATGACGAACTGCTTCTGGTCGCGATACGGCCAGGTCCCACTACGTTCGTCCCGTTCGTCAGGATAGAACAATTCGAAATAGACCGTGGAGTTGTCGTCGATCAGGTAGGAACTGAGAAACTTGTGCTGGAAGCTGGTGTACGGTCTGGTATAGATGGTGAGCCAACTCAGGGTCAGGTCGTCGTTGAAGAAGCGGTTGCTCACCGAGCCCACCAACGAGTATTCGTCCTGCTCGCGTCCCACGATGTCGCTGCGCCAGTCGAGCAGACGGCTCCAGACGACTTCGGCGCTGTAGGTAAGCGACCGGCCGCCCGGCGAATAATCGAAACCGAAGCTCGAGTCGAACTGGTCGCTCTCGACGATCGACAGATCGCTGCTGCCGGCCGGACGCGCGAAGAATGCGCGCGGCTGTTTCAGCGCCACTTCCGCGCGCAGCAGCAGGTTGTCGATCGCGATATTCGCGGTCAGGCCGTACATGCGGAATCGTTGCTGGCGCACCAGATAATCGTTGTCGATCAGCCGCGCCGCCATCAGGCTGATATCGCTCTTGCCGAACGTACGCTTCCACCGCGCCCCGAATTCGTAGGTGCCGGCATTGCCCCAGTCGTCGTCCGGCGCGTTCCTGTCGAAGGCGCCGGGGATGTCGTACTCGGACCCGCGGTCCGGATACTTGTTGTAACCGGGTCGCGGCACGAAGAACGCGGTCCACTGACCGGAGTCGCCGAAGTGATCCATGGCGAGCATCTGCTGACCGACGCGGGACTCCTCCAGCGAGATGAAGAAGAACTCGGCGTTGTTGCGGGGACTCACTTCGTCGGTGATCGCGCCGCCCTCCGAAACGCCCCATGGCAGGATCTGGTAGCCGAGCCGGAAGCTCGTGTTGCCGAAACTGCTCTGCAGGTAGGCTTCGCGCGTGACCAGTTCGCGAAAAGGATTCTCGTCCTTCGCCTTGGCGCGATGATCGTTGCCCCAGTGCAGATTGAGCTTGGTATCCAGGCGGAGAAACAGATTGCTGGTCAAGGGCTTCGAATACTCCACCCGGACAGACGAGCGGTTGTTCACCACCCGCTTCGGCGAGGCGAACTTGTACGAGGTTTCGTGCTTCAAGCTGATGCGCAACGGCTCCAGCCAGGCCGCGAGCGGGCCGTCCTCGTCCGGCGTGAGCCCGGTCGGGTCCTCGCCGCCTTCGGTTGCCGATACCGGTCCGTCGGGCTCCTGACCGACAAGGTCGGGACCCACAAGATCCGGGCCGACAATATCAGGACCATCGAGCAAAGGCTCGCCATCGGCGCGCGGTGCCGGCGCGCCCTGGACATTGTCCCTGTCGTCGTCGATGTTCGGATCCATATCGATTTCGAGGTTGTCGAAGTCGATGGTCGTGTCGCTGCCGATAAGATCCGGACCATCGAGCAAAGGCTCGCCATCGGCGCGCGGTGCCGGCGCGGCCTGGGCATTGTCCTTCTCGTCGTCAAAGTCCGAATTCATGTCGATTTCGAGGTTGTCGAAGTCGATGGTCGTGTCGGTGCCTTGCTCCGTCGACAGCCCGTCGGAGACTTCGTCGCCGCGCGCGTCCGGCGCGCCCGCCTGCGTCTCGGCGGGCGGATCGATAACGACGCCTTCGAGCAAATCGCTGCCCGGATCGGGCGCAGGCCCGGTCTTCGGAGTCTGCGCACAGGCACCGAACGCCACCCCGAGCGCCAGCAGGGAAATACTCACCGACTGCATCGCCACCGACGTCATCGATCGCGCCTGTTGCGGGTGTGGGCGACAGCACGGTTCGCGGACGTGCGTGACTGGGAGAAATACGATCTTCATTCAGGTCTCGTGCCGCTTGTAGATGTCGTCCAGCACATCTCCGGGCTCGACACCCGGAGGCGCCCGCGACGCTCCTCCCTGCGGCGACGCTGCGATCGACGCGTAGATCGATTCCAGCAGGGATTCGAATCCGTCCCTGGCCGCAGACGGCGTTTCCATCCCTGCGCGTCCGCGAACCGCGCGCGCAGCTGCGTCGCCACGATCGTCGTGGCCAGACTCGACCTCGGCGGACAGTTGGTCGGCGGTGTGCGCGGAAGTGGAGTAATGCGAAGACGATTCCATGTCCAATGCGTTCATGTGCGTTCGATTCACGATGCCATCACCGCTTCGCCGCCGTACCCGCTCGCTGCATCCTGATCCCGGTAATAACGCACCTCCTCCGACACCCACAGGTCGTCGAGCGCGCGTTGGGAGATCACCTTGATCAGCGCCACCTGATCCATGTCCGAGGCGACGAAGGCTTCCAGCTCCCGCATGGCTTCCTCCGGCTCGATCGAACCGATCCCCATGCTTTCCATGCGCTTGCGATAGAACGCATCGGTGACGACGCCGACGCTGCCCCAATAGGCCCAGTTGACGATCTTGACCGGATACGGATGACGTGCGCGCATGGCCTGCGCGAAGCTGTCCTTGAAGGTGCAGCCGGCGCAGTAGTTCGACTGGCCGGCGTCGCGGTGGAACGACGCCACCGACGAGAAGAACAGCACGAAATCGAGATCCAGGCCGGCGAAGGCACGCTCGATGTTGACGCTGACGTCGACCTTGGCCGCAAGGCTCTGGCGGAAGACGGCCTCGTCCATCGCGCGCACCGTCTGATCCTTCAGGACCAGCGCGGAATGCACCACGCCATCGATCCGCGGGAAGCGCTCGCGGATGGCCGCGACTGCCGCCGCAAGCCCCGCCGCGTCGGTAGCGTCGGCGGAAACGTAGTGCGGTTTTCGGCCCAGGCCCGCGATCGCATCGAGCTTCGCTTCGATATCGGCATCCTGCGGCCGGCGACCGATCCAGATCACCTCGGCGTCGTAGCGCGAGACCATGTGGCGCGTCCAGACTTCGCCGAGCCCGCCGGCACCGCCGATCACGACGTAGACGCCCTTTTGCCGGTACGCGGCGTGCGGGGAGGACAGGCGGCCGACATCGGCGAATTCCTGGCGGAACCACTCGTCGCGGCGGAACGCCAGGCCCCTGCCCTGCTCGTCCCAGGGCAAGGCGAGGATTTCGCGCGGGTCGAGATCGCCGGTCGATTCGATGTCGAGCAGCCGGAAGCGCCACAGCGGCAGCTCCTTGGCGACGCTGCCGATCATTCCATGCACGCCGGCATGATGCGGCGACACCCGTTCGTCGTCGAAGACCTGCAGCGCGCGGCGGGTGACGACCGTGAACTTGAGTTCGCGCTCGAACCGGTCGAGCCGACTCAGGGACTTGAGGATGCGGAACAACGAGAGTACGCCCGCATCCTGGCTCGGGACGATCGCGTCGTGGTCGCCGACGTCCGCATCGGGAGCGAACCACAGCAGATGGTCGAATTCGCGATCGGACAGCAGGCGCTCGATCCGTTCGACCGAATCGCCGGCAACGATCGGCTGATGTTGCAGTTCGATCGTAGCCCCGCGCAGCCAGGCGAGCATCGCCTCGTCTCCACCCAGCAGCAGGCAGCGTTCGCCCGGCGCCGGCGTCACCGCGTCGCGTCCGAAGCGGACCGGATTCCAGATCGGGACCAGCGCGCGCAGGGCGGGCCTGGACGCCGGGGTTGCGGCCGGCCTCGCGAGCGCCGGCGCAGTACCGACGGCGCGCGTCGACGCAACGGCGGGCGAGGCAACTCCGGGCGCGGATGCGACCGTGCGCGAGATCAGACCGCGGATGCTCACCCGCGGCAGACCCTGGTCGTCGACCAGATCGATATCCAGCGACGGCATGCCCGCGATGGACGCGCCCGCTGCGCGGCGGACCCGGACCCACATGTCGTCGGTGGTGCCGCCGTGCACGATCATGTTGTCGAAGGCGAACGGCATCACCGCAGCGCCGGCTTCGCCGTCCAGACCCGCGAGCAGCCCGATCGTGCATTGCATCGCCGAATCCATCATCGCGGGATGCAGGCCGAAGCGCGGATCCGCCGCGCCCGGCAGGCGCAGGCGCGCGATCACTTCGTCGCCGTCGGTGCGCAGGTCGGTGATGCCCTGCATCGTTGGCCCATAGCGCAAACCCAGCGCCTCGAAACGCGCGTACAGCGCATCGCGATCGCGGTCCTCGCCCTCGATGGCCTCATTGACTGCGGCGATATCCACCGGGTCGGCATCGAAGGCGTCCGCGCTACAGCGGACCCTTCCGCTGGCATGGGGCGTTTCGCCGCCTCCGCTCTCGGAGAGAATCTCGTATTCGAGCCAGCGTCCGCCGTCCTCGTCTTCGCCGTTGTCGTGCAGCACCACCGTCAGCGCGAACGCATCGTCGACCACCACCGGATGGATCCAGGCGTGATCCTGGAATTCGAACGTCCGCGTCCGGTCTCCGGGCAGCGCCAGCGCCGCGGCGGCGCGCACCATTTCGACATAGGCCACGCCGGGCAGCACGCGGCGTTCGAGCACCACATGGTCGCGCAGGAAGAATTCCTCACCGTTGAACTCGGACGTGAAGATCAGACCCGTTACATCGGACACGTTGGCGTGCAGCAGGGGATGCAGGATCGACGCAGCCGCCGCTGCCACCGGTTCCGGTCGGGCGCTTTCGGGCCGCTCCGGTATCGCGAAGCGTCTTTTCTCGAAGGGATACGTGGGCAAGGCGATGCGCCGCGCTCCCGATCCCGCGAACAAGGCGTCGAGCGACAACGTCGCCCCGCGGCAGTACAGATCTGCGAGCGCGAGCAGCTTGCTGCGCACTTCTTCGGCCGGCAAACCGCCGAGAACCTGCTGCACCAGAAAACGCGCGAACTCGTCGAGGCCAGGCGTCGCATTGCCCGAACGCTCGACTTCGCCGCCGACAAAGCAATCCGGCGCGCGCCGATGCCGGTTCAAGCGCTCGAGCTTGGCGATCAGATCGGCGAGATCGTTCACCACCAGCACGCAGCGATGCGCGAAAAGACTGCGGCCAGTGGCAAGCGTGAAAGCGATATCGTCGAAATGTTCGCCGTTGCCGGCGTAGAGCCAGGCGATGAGATCGGTGACCTTGCGCCAGAGCGCGGCCTCGGTCTTTGCCGACAACACCACGATGCGCGGCATTGCCGGCGCGCGCTGGGGCAGCGGCCGCTGCGGCGGCTCTTCCAGCACCATGAAGGCATTGGTTCCGCCGATGCCCAGGCAGTTGATCGCGGCGCGTCGCGGCGTGTCGGACTGCGGCCATTCGATCGAATCGGTGTTGACGTGGAACGGGCTGCTCTCGAAATCGATCTTGGGATTCGGCGTGGCGAAATTGACGCACGGCGGAATGCGCTGAAATTTCAGGCACATCGCGACCTTTATCAGACTCGCCATGCCGGCTGCGATATCGAGATGGCCGATGTTGTTCTTGACCGATCCGATCGCGCAGAACTGGCGACGCTGGGTCTCGCTGCGGAACAACCGGCTGAGCGCAAGGATCTCGATCGGATCGCCCATCGCCGTACCCGTGCCGTGCGCCTCGATATAGCCGAGGCTGTCGGCGGACACGCCGGCGCTGTCCAGCGCGGCACGCATGCAGTCGAGCTGGCCTTCGACCTTGGTGGCCAGGAAACTCATCTTCTGGCCACCGTCGTTGTTGATGGCCGATCCCTTGATCACGGCATGGATGCAATCGCCGTCGGCCAGCGCCTGTTCCACGGACTTGAGCAGGACCATGCCGACGCCGCTGCCGAATACGACGCCTCGCGCGTTCGCATCGAAGGCGCGGACCTGCCCGTCGGCGGACAGGATGTTGCCGCTCTCGTACACATAACCCGCCATGTGCGGCGTTCGCACGGCGACCGCACCGGCCAGGGCCATTCCGCACTCGCCCAAGCGGATGCTCTGGCAAGCCAGATGCACCGCAACCAGCGAGGTCGAGCATGCGGTCTGCACCGCGACGCTCGGGCCGCGCAGGTTCAGTTTGTAGGACAAGCGCGTCGGAGCGAAGTCCTTGTCGTTGCCGACATGCCAACTGCCCCCGGTCTTGCCGACGACATCGGCATAATGCTCGGTGCACGACAGCAGATGGCTGGAAACGATGCCGCCGGATCCGGCGAATACGCCGACCCGGCCGGGTTGGGTGTCGGGTGGATAGCCAGCATCTTCCATGGCCGACCACGCGCATTCGAGCAGCAACCGGTGCTGCGGATCCATGATTTCCGCATCGCGCGGCGGAACCCAGAAGAACTCCGCGTCGAAGCAGTCGTGGTCCGCGAGCAGCGGCGCCACTTTCACATAATCCGGATCGGCCAGCGCTTTGGCCGATACCCCATGGGCCAACAGTTCTTCGGTAGAAAGTGCGGCGATACCGGAGCGACCGGCGCACAGATTCGTCCAGAATTCATGCGTCGAGGCCGAGCCGGGAAATTTCCCGGCCATTCCGATGATTGCGATGTCGCTGTGCTGCTTTTCCATTCCGAATCCTGCTCCAATGCATGCCATCGATCCCGCCGCGCAATGTCGTCGGCGAGGCGGTCGATCGCATCCAGAAAACTACTCGATCAGCGCTCGTAGGCGGCGCAAAGATCGCCGACCGTGCGCAGGCCGGTGATCGGCACGTCGCCGCTCGCGAACGGGTCGAAGGAAAACTCCATTTCCAATATCGCGAGAATGCGGGCCAGATGCAGCGAGCGGAATCCGAGATTATCGATGAGCGCGCTGGAATCGCTGATCGTGCCGAGTTGTAGACCCTCCTCCTCGGCGACGCGACGGAGGGTGTCGTAGATGATCTGCTGGTGGTCGTTCATGGTGTTCCTGAAATCGGGGTTGAGCAGAAAGGCCAGCGACGAGGCTGGGCATCAGGCGGAGAAGCCACCATCGACCGAGAGGGTCTGACCGGTGATGGCGCGCGTCGACAGCAGGAAACGGGCGCTGTCGACGATGTCCTGGGTGGTGCACATGGCGCGCATCGGTGTCCGGTTGATGATGCGGGCACGCTGGGCATCGGTCAGATGGCCGACCATCTCGCTTTCGAAAAAGCCGGGCGCGATCGCGTTGACGGTGACGCCCTGCGGACCGACCTCGCTCGCGAGGCTGCGCGTGAACCCCAGCAGCGCCGCCTTGGTGGCGCTGTAGACAGACAGGCCCTTGTGACCGCGCAGGGCGTTGACCGAGGAAATATTGATGATGCTTCCGTGACGGTTCGCGATCATGGCCTTGAGGCAGGTACGCGTCAGCACGATCACCGACTCCAGATTCAAGGTCAGCGCCAGATGGATGTCGCGCTCCGAGGTCATCGTCAGCAGGCCCTCGACGCCGACGCCGGCATTGTTGATCAAGGCATCGATGCGCTTGTAGCGGCGCATGACGTTCATGCCGAAAGTCCTGACCCCGTCGAGGTCGGTCCCCTCGATCGCTTCCCAATGGAAACGCTCGCCGTTCGGATCCGCGCTGCGCAGCTGATCGATGAAGCTGTTGTTGGTACGGCTGAACGTGGCGACGATGTCGCCCGCGTCGAGCCGGTCCTGTACCAATGCCTGTCCCAGTCCGCGGCTGCCGCCGCTGATGATGACCACTTTTTTCCCAGTCGCCACTTTGTTGCTCCCTTTAGGCATCGATGACATCGTCCTGCGCTATGCGCGCCGGGCGACGAGTTTTCTTGAAGCGTGCGCCGAACATCGGTTCTTCGCTGACCCTGACCCCGACGGGCACCTTGAACGCCGGCAGATGCTCCCGACAATGCGTGCGCACGCGGCGCTCCACGTCTGCCGTCGGTTCGGGCACGATCAATTGCACCGTCGCGAACACCAGGTGACCGGTCAGCGCGCTTGCCTTGCCGCTGACGACGACGTCGCTGATGTTCTCCACTTGCAGGATCAGGTTCTCGATCTCGCTCGGGTAGACCTTCTCGCCGCCGACGTTGATGATCTCCGACTCGCGCCCGAGGATGCGCAGGTAACCATCGCGCTCCTCGACCATGTCGCCGGTGTTGAGCCACCCGTCTTCGTCGAAAGGCGATGGCGCATTGAGATAACCGATCATCGCTGCGTCGGTCCGGATCCAGAGGATGCCGTCGACGATCCGGGTCTGATGGTGCTCGCCACCGACCTTCATCCAGGTCGAGCTGGCGTCTTCCGATCGGGTCGGCAGTATGCCGACTTCGGTGAGTCCATACGTCTGTTTGCAGCGCACGCCGGGCAAGGCCTGGTTCAACGCCTTCAGCGTCGCCAGCGACATCGGCTCGGTGCCGTAGGTGACCAACTCCAGCGACGACAGATCGTAGGCCTGACGCTGATCCGAAATGAGGAGCATGTTGAGGAAGGTCGGCGTCGTCGGCAGCAGCTGAACGCGCTGCGACTCGATCGCATGACACACCGCGGCGGCGGAGCGATCCGCGACGAACACTGCGGTGCCGCCGTTGCACAATACGTGCAGCAGCGTGTTGATGCCGCCGATATGGTCGAACATCAGGAAAATCAGGGTGCGGTAGGCCGCTCCGGGTTTCTGCAGGACATTCGCGATCAGCCGCGAGAAACGATGCACCGAGGCCTTGTTCTTGCCGGTCGACCCGGACGTGAACAGGATCAGCCCGGCTTCCTTGGTGTCGCCGCGCAGGCGATCGAGCAGCGGGTGCGCCTGGCCATGACCGCAGTGCGTGTATCGACTGCTGCCGTCGTTCGAGAATTCGAAAACGCCATCGACGCATGCGGTCGCGAGCGCGTCGTCCACTTCGAAGTCGCTGGCGGACAGGAAGGGCACGACGATGTTCGCATTTTCGACCAGCGCGAACAGCAACCCGATCATGTCGCCGGAGACCTGCCCGCGCAGTGCGATGCATGCGCCCGGGGCGATGCCCGTCGTCTGCAGTTGCTGCCGCCAGTGACCGATTTTCGCGTGCAGTTGGGCATAGTCGAGCGTCGCGCCGTCACAGACGATCGCTGTGCGTCCGGCGTAGTCCGCCCAACCCTCGATGAGTGTCGCGAGATCCTGCATTCAACGCTCCCTGTTCGAAGACCCGCAACGCGGGTGAATCAGCCGATTATCCGGTCCAGCAGTATCAGGTCGAAAAACGGTTCGATCAACCAAGCTTTCGACATGGTTTCCGCGGGCTGTGCGTGCCCCTGCGATCCTTGTGTCGAACGCCATGCCGGGCGACCACAGGACAAATGCCTGCACCTCGCGGCTGCCGGTGCGGCAATGCGCATCATGCCCAGACTTTGGTGACAACGATGCGATGCCCATCAGGTCGCGTCCGCCTCGAAGATCGCGTCGAGCGCATCCTCGAATTCGAGGCTCGCCGTACGCTGCGCCGTGCCGTCGGACGCCGGGGCCCGCCCTGGGGCGTAGAGCGATTCGAGCATCGAGGCGAATTCCTCGTCGTGCGCGCGTTCGGCGTCCGGCGTCTCCGGGTAGCCGATCGTCAGGCCCTTGATCTTGATGAGCACGCGACCTTCGGCATCGATCACGTCGATGTCGATCACGGCACGGCGGTCGTGGCGGCCGCCGCCGCGTGCCGACCGAACCCATATCGCACCTTCACGGGCCGCCCCTTCACGGGCACCGACCGGCGCGAACGCGATGCGCTCCAGTGCGAGCAGGGTCGTTGCCGACGGCGGAACGCCGCCGCGGGCCAGATGATCGAGACAAGCCAGGTGCGAGAGCGAGAGCAACGCGAAGGTGTCCAGCGCATCGACTGCGGCCGCATCGACCGCGCCATCCGGCGCCGGCGGCAAGCGGAATTCGAGCAATTGCTGTCGCTCGCCGCGAAGACAGGCGACAACGCCATTGGGCAGGCGTTCGCGGACCATGCCGGCATCGACCAGGGCGCCATAGAAGGCCGGAGCGTCGTGGACTTCGCCGCCGAACAACTTGCGCAGTTGGGACACATCGATGCGGCCGGGATCTTCGCTCGCATCGTAGTTGCCGGCGCCTTCGCACAGCATCGACTCGCCGTCCGCGCCCGCGGTCCTTACTTCGAAGTCGAAGCCGCTGTCGCCGGTCGCGTACAGCTCCGCGGAGACGGTGCCGCCCTGTGTCGTGGGCTCGAAGCCCGCCCACGTCAGGGAACGCAATTCGATGCGTGCCTTGTGACCACGGTCGCCGAGGGATTCCCGCACCGCCAGCCGTACCATTTCGACCGGCAGCAGGTCCGGTAGTCCGGCGTCGGGCCGCAGCGCCGTCCCGCGCAGCGATTTCTCCAACGCCACACTGTCCGATGCGAACGACTGCCGCCCGAACACCGAGACATTGCGATGCAGCAGCGGATGCAGGGCGGCCTGCGTGCCCGACTGCGCTTTCTGCGCCTCGGGATTGATGCTGAACCAATAGCGTTCGCGCGCGAAGGCGTAGGTCGGCAGCGCGCAGCGGCGCATGGCGTAACCGGTGTACAGCGCCTTCCAGTCGGGCTCCTGGCCCTTCAGCCAGATGTCCAACAGCGGGGCGAGATCGCGCTCGCGCAGATGTTGTGCGATGACGTCGGCGGCGATCGTGCCGATGTCGGCCTTGCGGCGGACGCTGGCCTGCCTGACGCCCGCGCCTTCGACATCGCCCTGCACGAAGCGCTGCAGACGCTCGATGAGGTCCTGCATGGAATCCACGACCAGTCCCATGCGCTCGGACATCGGGTCGCGGCCGACCTGCAGGGTATAGGCGACATCGGCAAGCGTGTCCGCGTCCGGACCGGCAACGAGATGCGCGAGCAGGCGCTCGGCGTTCGCGCGCAGGCGGTCGGCGGTCTTGGCGGACAGCACGACCAGACAGGGGCCGGTCGGACGCGCGGCAGAGACCGTCGGCGGCTCGATATATTCCTCGAGCACGACGTGCACATTGGCACCGCCGAAACCGAACGAGCTGATGCCGGCGCGGCGCGGGAACGGACGGCCCTGGTCGTCGACCGCCGGCTCCCAGTCCTTGGTCTTCTCCACCGGATAGAACGGCGTGTTGTCGAGATTGATGTAGGGATTGAGTTTCTCGAAGTGCAGCAGAGCGGGAATCTGCTTGTGTTTGATGGACAGCAATACCTTGAGGATGCCGGCGATGCCCGCCGCGGTTTCGAGATGGCCGATGTTGGTCTTGGCCGAAGTCAGGCCGATGTGCGGCTTGGCGGCCGGCGGCAGCTGATGCTTCCGGTACAGGTCCGAGAACGCCTTCTTCATGGCCTGGATCTCGATCGGATCGCCCAGGCTGGTACCGGTGCCGTGGCATTCGAGATAACCGACGCTTCGCGGATCGATCTCGGCCTTCTCGTAGGCTTCGACCAGCAGATCGGCCTGCGCATTGGGGTTGGGCGCGGTCAGCATCGTCGCCTTGCCGCCGTGGTTTTCGGCGGTGGATTTGACGACCGCGTAGATGTGGTCGCCGTGGGCGATCGCATCTTCCAGCGACTTGATCAGGATCGCGCCCGAACCTTCGCCGCGCACGTATCCGTTGGCGCGCGAGTCGAAGGTCTTGCACTTGCCGTCGTCGGCGAGCATGCCCGCCGCACCGAAGGAGATATGCCCCGCCGGCGTGAGCATGACCTGCACGCCGCCGACGATCGCCATGTCGCAGCTGCCGGTGTGGATCGACTCGATCGCGCGATGCAGGGCGATCAGCGAACTCGAACACGCGGTGTCCAGCGGCGCGCTGGGCCCATGAAGATTGAGCAGGAAAGACACGCGGTTGACCAGAATGGCGTGCGACGTGCCCGACGCGGAATAGCCGTCGAGTTCCACCTGGTTCATCGCCATCAGGTCGATGTAGTCGCGGGTCGCCGCGCCGACGAACAGACCGGTCCTGGTGCCCGCCAGATCGGAGACGCGGTGGCCGGAATCCTCGATCGCGCCCCAGACACTCTCCAGGAAAATGCGCTGCTGCGGATCCATCATTTCCGCTTCGCGCGGCGAGATGCCCCAGAACAGCGGATCGAACTTGTCGACCTCGCGCATGAAGCCGCCCCACTTCGACAGCGTCTTGTTCTTCTCCGCCATCGGATTGCCGTAATACGCTTCCCAATCCCAACGATCCGGCGGAATGAGCGTGACCATGTTGTTCTCGGCCTTGCTCAGCTTGTCCCAGTATTCGTCGAGCGTGTCCGCCTGCGGCATCACACCGCTCATCCCGACGATGGCGATCGGCCGCTCGATGAAGCGCCGCGCCGGCGAGAAGCGGCCGTTGCCTGCGGATACCGGCGCGTCCGACACCGTGACGGCCGGCGCCGTGAGGAGGTTCTTCGATGCGAATACAGGCTGATCCGGGACCACCTGGACCGTGCCGGTCGATCCAGCGTTGACGGCCGTCGACGGCGCGCCTGCCTGCGCGTGCACGCGGAGCATGTTCTCGCGGTGATCCTGGGCGAGATGTTTGGCGATCTCGCGGATGCTGGGATATTCGAAGAACAGGACCGGCGTGATATCCAGGCCGTACTTGTCGTTGACCATGTTGCTGAACGACGTGAGCCCGATCGAATCGAAGCCCAGGTCCAGCAGGATCGTGTCCAGATCGACATCGTCGGCATCGATCTTGAGGAAGTCCATGACGATCTGCGACAGCGCGTCCTGGACCCGTATCGCCAGATCGCCGTCCTCGCCAGCCGGCGGCGCAGTCGCAGCGGCGGAAACCGTTGCGGCGGCCTTGGCCGGCGCCTCCTCCACGCCGATGCCCCACGTGCGCTCGACCTTGTCCTTCACACCCTGCAGCACCGCGAGATGCGGCAGATCGCTGTGCAGGCCCAGCATGAACGCCTGGATGCCGACCTCGCGCTGCAGCGCGCGGATACCGAGATTGCGCTCGAAGAACAGCGCGGTCTGCTCGTCGAGACGCATGCCGCCTTCGGCCCATATCGACCAGTTCAGGCTGAGCGCCTTGCCGTGCCGCTGTCCGGCGCGCGTGCGCGCATTGCGCTGCGCGGCGAACGCATCCATGAAATGGTTCGCGTACGAGTAGTCGCTCTGGCCGGCATTGCCCGCCAGCGCCGCCAGCGACGAAAACATCACGAAGAAATCCAACGGCTCGTCGCGCGTCGCATCGTCCAGCAGCACCGAGCCGCGGATCTTGGGCGCGAACACGGCCGCCATTTCGTCGCGCGTCTTGTTGCGCAGATACGCATCGCGCAGCACGCCGGCACTGTGGATGATGCCGTGCAGCCCGCCGTAGCTGTCCTTGCACACGCGGACGAGTCTTTCGACATCCTCGCGCCTGGACACGTCGGCCGGCACGTACACCACTTCGCCGCCCGCCGCGCGCATCGCTTCCAGCGCCGCTTCGGTGTCGGGCTTGAGCGCACCGCGACCGCTCAGCACCATGCGCGCCTGGAACTGTTTCGCCAGATGCTCGGCGAAGATCAGGCCCAGACCGCCGGCGCCGCCGGTGATCAGATAGACGCCGCGATGCCGGATCGGCGCCGCATCGTGCGCCAGCGGCGCGGGTGCGGGCCGGTTGTGGATGCGACGCAGATAGCGTGTGCCTTCGCGGTAACGCACCGCGAGGGCCTTGGTGTCGTCGCGGAATTCCGCTGCGATCGCGGCGACCGACATGCCGTCGAAGCCGGGTTCGACGGCAGGATCCGCACCGACGATTTCGACGACCTTGCACGCGAGTTTCGGGCACTCCGCGCGCAGGATCGTCGCGAAGCCCTGGATCGCCTCGTTGTACGGCTGTGCAGCGAACGGCGTGCTGAAATACAGATACTGCAGGCGGACATCGGCCTCGCATTTCTGGGCGATGACCGCCTGGGTCAGGTACAGGAAGGCGTACACGCCGCGATCGAGCGCCTGCATGGTGCGGTCTTCGGCCGACAGACCGTCGGCATCGCTCCCGGGCAACGCGGACCACGCGAAGCACATGTGCAGGGTGGCATCGGATTGCTCGCGCAGCGCCGACAGCAGGGTGGCGAAATCCTCGCGGTTGCCGGCATCGATGCGATAGCGATGCGCGTCGATGCGGGCATAGCCATCGCCCGGCAGTACTGCGATGAGCGTGTCGGGATCGCCGCCCGAGGCGACCAGCGCGGCGCGGTAGGCGTCGTGGCCCGCCTCGTCCGGCGCGAACAGCACCACCGTCTGCCGCGACGGTTCGCCGGCATGGATGGACAGCGGCGACGGCTGCCATTCGGTGCCGAAATACAGGGTGGAAAACTCGCCGTCGTCGGCCGGTGGCGGCGCCTTGGACGCGGCACCCGGCTTCTCGTGCACGTCGAGCAGCGGCACGCCGACCGAATCGCGCACCCGCACCAGCACCTTGCCGTGCTCGTCGACGATGAGCACGTTCATCTTCGAGACGTTCGACGATTTCCTGGCGTCGTTCGCATCGGTCACATAGCTGTAGCAGACCGGCGTGAGCGGATGCAGGATCTCCACTTCGCCCAGCGAGTACGGCACGAACATTTCGCCGCCGGCGTCGGCGAGGCGCGCGCCCATCGCGGCCTGGAACGCGGAGTCGACCAGCGAGGGATGCAACACGAACTCGTCGAAGCGCAGCGCGTCGAGTTCGGGGATCTTCAGTACGCCGAGCACTTCGAAGCTGGACTGCGGGTTGCGATGGACCTCCTGCAGCGCCTGGAAGGTCGGGCCGAGACCCAGACCGAGGGTCTTGAACTGCGGATAGGCGCGTTCGGCGTCGCTGACCTTCTCGCAGCGTCCGCGGATCGCATCGAGGTCGACGAATTCGTCCTCGGCGGCCTCTTCCTGCGCGGTGGCGTATTGCAGCTTGCCCTGACAGTACAACTGTTTGCCGCCGCCCTCGCGTTCGCTGAAGACCTCGAACGTCACCGTGTCGCCCGAGGGCTTCAGTTCGATGAAGACTTCGTTCGGCAAGCCGTTCTGGACCGTCAGCGGGCTGACCCAGAGGATGTTGCGGATCCTGCGGACCTTGCGCCCGGCGGCGATTTCGCCGGCCTTGCGCGCGAAATCGAGATACGCGACGCCCGGCAGGGTCGGAATGTCCGAGACCAGATGGTCGTAGATGAAGAATTCTCGGTCGTTGAAGACCTTGCGGAACAACTGGCGTTCGAACGTGGATTCGTTGGTGTCGATCAGCGGATGCAGGCCCGCGGCATGCCCAACCGTCATCGGGCCGATCGTGCTGCCTTCAGCGGGTTCGAGCCAATGACGCTTGTCGGCGAAGGGATACGTCGGCAGCGAAATGCGCCTGCCCTGCCCGCCGCTCTGCATGCCCTGCCATTCGGACACCAGGCCGTCGATCCAAAGCTGCGCCAGCTTCATCGGATCGCGCGATTTCGCGAGCAGATCGACGAACGCTTCCTTTTCCTTGCGGCTGAGCATCTTGGTGATGCCTTCCGCATTCTTCACGTGGCCGTTGAGAATGTTCTCGTCGCGCGTGCCAGCCAGGAAGCACTGCAGCCTGTCGATCAGCCGTTCGTGGCTGTCCGCAAGAATGGCGACACGGTGATCGAAGGATTTGCGGCCGAGCTGCAGGGTGAAGGCGATCTCGTCGAGGCTGGGCGCGGACGCGTCGTCGCGATGCTTCTCCATGAACGACTTCAGCCGCATCGCGACCTGCCGCAGTTGCTCCTCGTTGCGCGCGGACAGCGGGAATATCCGCAGGCCGCGTTCCACCGGCGCGCCGTTGGCGGACAGTGCGGTGTCGTCGACCGCTTCGAGTATCACGTGCGCATTCGAACCGCCCGCGCCGAAGGAACTGATGCCCGCGCGCAGCGGCTGCAGTACGCCGTCGACCTCTTTCGGATGCCACGGCATCAGCGCCTGCTGGACCACGAACGGCGAATGCGCGAAATCGATGAACTCGTTGAGCTGCGCCGAATGCAGCGACGGCACCAGAGTGCGATGACGCATCTGCAGGATCGTCTTGCAGACGCCGGCGATGCCCGCGGCCGCTTCCAGATGGCCGATGTTGGTCTTGATCGAACCGATCGCGCAGCTCTGCAGCGCGACCTTGTCGTTCTCGAACGCCTGGTTGAGGCCGGCGATCTCGATGGGATCGCCCAGTTCGGTGCCGGTGCCGTGGGCTTCGATGTAGCCGATGCTGCGCGCGTCCAGGTTGGCCTTCTTCAGCGCAGTGGTGATGACATCGCACTGCGCCTTCGAGTTCGGCACCGCATAGCCGCTGTTGCGGCCGCCGTGGCTGATCGCCGAGCTCTTGATCACCGCATAGATGTTGTCGCGATCGCGCCGCGCCTGCGAAAGCGGCTTGAGCAGCAGCGCGCCGACGCCCTCGCCCGGCACGTAGCCGCTGGCATCGCGGCCGAACGCGCGACACAGGCCATCGTCCGACAGCAGCCCGCCGGCCACGGTGATTTCCTGCTTGCACTGGTGCACATCGAGGTTGACGCCGCCGACCAGCGCGGCCGCGCATTCGCCGCGGCGGATGGCGTCGCAGGCGAGATGGATCGCGGTCAGGCTGGCCGAGCACGCGGTATCCACCGCGATGCTGGGGCCGGTGAAATTCATGAAGTAGGAAACGCGGTTCGCCACGCTCCACAGGAACGAATTGGCGATGACTTTGTTGCCGGCCAGGCGCTCCTCCGCGCCGACCATCTGGTACATCGCCCACACCGCACCGACGTACACACCGATCCGGCGCGCACCCAGTTCATCGCTCTGGAACGCTTCGGGATAGTAGCCGGCGTCTTCCAGCGCTTCCCAGGTGACTTCCAGGAACAGGCGTTCCTGGGGGTCCAGGGTCTCCGCTTCGCGCGGCGAGATGTTGAAGAACAGCGAGTCGAACCGGTCGAGATCGTCGAGAAAACCGCCGCGGTACCGGCCCAGCACATCGCGGTTGCGGCGGCGGTCGAACCGCGACTGCGGGATCTCGCTGATGCAGTCGCGGCCCTGGATCAGATTCTCCCAGAGCTCATCGGCATTCCTAGCCTTCGGCAAACGCGCCGCCATGCCGACGATCGCGATCTCCATGTCGCTCTCGATGGGCATGTCGGACGCGCGCGGTGCGGCGGCCTCGGCAGCGCGCGCGCTGTCCCCTGCATGCGCCACTGGCGCATTTGCCGCTTGAGCGGATGCCGCCGCAGTCTGCGCATTCTGCGCTGCGGGTTCTTGCGTATTGCCTGCGGGCGCCGGTGCGACGCTCTGCGGCGACAGCAGTCGATGAAGCGTGAGGCGGACGTTGAGATTGCCTGCGCCTTCGGCGGCGTTGAGATCGGGAATATTGACGATGTCCGCGAATGCGTTCACCAGCCGGTCGCCCAGCCGCTTTACCTCGTCGGCCTTGAGGCCTACGGGAATGGCCAGCCTGACCAGTTGATTGAGCGAAGTGTTCTGCTGCATGCCGACGCTGTGGGCGCCGGCACGGATACCCGTCGCCAGATACAGCCACGCCGCGAACGACGCCACCGGCGCCGCCAGATCGCGGAATGCCGGAATGCGTTTGACGTCGATCAGCACGCAGTGGGCCAACGCCGGACGCACGACAGGTACAAACCGTTCCGCGAGATGCATTCCCAGCGCGCGCACGGCATCGACGCGGCGACGGACCTGGGTCTCGATGTAGCCGCGGTTCTGCAGCGATGCCGCAATGCATTTCTTTTCGGTGACATCCAGCGCTTTGCCGCCGCGCTGTTGCAACGCCTGCAGCCGGTCGTGCAGCGCCTGATCGTTGGTGGCGATCAATCCACCCTTGTTGACGCAGAAATCCTTGGCCAGGCTGGTGACCACCGCATCGCCCTGCGACAGCAGCGCCTCGACGACCTGCCACAGCGAGGCATCGCGCCATTCGGGGTCGTGTTCGATGACGACCAACGCGTTTTCCAGCACGCGGGTGGCGTCGAGCACCAGCGGAACGCCGTGCTTCTGCAGCAGCGCCTTCACCTGCCTGAGGTGCGCCAGCGACACCGCGCCGCCGCCGCCGGCATTGTCGGTCAGCTCGATGCAGACATAGCCGATCTGCGCCGCGTGCGCTTCGATCTCGGTCTGCAGCGCCGGCAGGTCGATGTCGCCCTTGAACGGTTCATCGGACTGCAGGTCGAACACTTTGGCCACCGGCAGTTCCAGCGGCGAGAAACCCTTGTCGATCTGATGGTAGATGGTGCTGGGAAACAGGATGTTCTGCGGTACCCGGCCCTTCTTTTCCCACGCCTGGCAGAACAGGTCTTCCGCGGCGCGTCCGGATTCGGTCAGCGTGAAATGCGCGAACGGAAACACGCGGCGCAGACTGGCGTTCACGTCGATCGGCCGCTGGATCTGCGCGAACAGGATGGCCATCTGCCTGTCGATGGCCGGCAGCTGCAGTTGCGCCCAGGAATCGGTCTTCAGATCGAAATCGACCTGTGCCGCGGTGAGATTCTGCGGATTGAAACCGGCCGTTTCCAGCGCTTTCCAGCGCGGCGTGGAGGCGATGTCGGCAGTCTGTACCGTGGTCGTCGGTGCGGCCGAAGTCGCCGCGATGGCGGTCGCTGGCGCCGATGCGGACGCGGCCGAGACATCGATCGCAGGCGGCTCGTCGCTGTCCGCGGTCGACGGATCGGCGATCATCAGGATGATGTCGAGGACGTTGTCGGCCTTGCCCGCATCGACCGCGCGGCACAGGAAAATATCCTTGCTCTCCGGACGGAACTTGTTCTTGAACTGCAGATTGCCCGCATCGTTGAAGATGTTCTGCTGGCGCAGATCCTCGAGGATGCTTTCGATCGCGGGATCCGCGTCGGGCGAATCGCCGAGTTTGCAGCCATACGTGCCGCCGAGACTGAAGACGCCGCAGCCTTCGTCGCGCAGGGTCTGGATGATGTTGACGATCGCGAATTCCAGACCGCCCAGCGGCATGTCGGGTCCGTAGAACTCGAGATCCATCAGATAGCCCGCGCCCGCCGCCAGCGGCGAGACCAGGATCGCGTTCTGCAGCACATCGTCGACGTAGCTCAGGAACAGCCGGTGCTCGCGATCCAGCGTGCCGGCCAGGATTTCGGCTTTGACGATGTGGATCAGCGGGTTGACCATCGTGCGCGATGCGCACCACTGGTCGATGATCGCGGCGACCGCTTCGGCGGTCTTCGGATCGCTGCCGCAGACGTATTCTTCGGTGCGGCAGGCGCCGGCGTTCGCGAACTTGGACACCAGATAACGCAGGCGGCGCATCTTCTGGCCTTCCAGCGTGAACGACGCCAGATCGGTCACACGCTGCATCACGCCGAACGGTGTCGCCGAAAACGCCTTGCCGCACAGCGCAGGCAGACGGTCTTCCACGAACAGATTGAACTGCAGGCCGTGCGCATCGCAATACCGGTACAACTGCTCGGCGAGCGGCACGAAATGTTCGTCCGGGCCGGTATAACCGTAGGCGAGCAGGATGCCCCTGCCCTTGCCGCAGTTGAAGTAACCGCGCTGCTCATCCCCGAAGAACAGCAGCGGCGCGATCATCGCGGTACCGCGCGACACCGAGGATTCGTTCTTGTACTGGTGGAAAATTTCCGCCCGGCGCTGGCTGAGCTGCGGGTAGCGGTCCAGATGCCGCAGCGCGACCATCGTCGGCATCGACGGTGCGGCGACGGCAGGCGGTGCGGTCGCGGCAACAGCGACGGCCTGCACAGGCGCAGCTTGCTGTCGCGTGGCTTCCGCCTGCATCGCCGGCGCGCGAACCGGCGGCGGCGCGTCCCCGAACTTGCGCATCAGCACATCGGCATGCGCCTTGACGAAATAGCGGGCGAGATCGCGAACATTGAAGTTCTCGAACAGAAGCGTCTTCGGCAGCGTGCCGAAGTCCTGTTCGAGGCGCTTGAGTATCTTCAGGATCAGGAACGAGTTGACGCCGAGTTCGCCGAACGGCGTTTCCGCATCGAATACCAGCGCAGCATCCGCCGCTTCGCAGATCAGCGATTTGAGATAATGCTCGGTGCGCTCATGCAGGGTATCGTGGTCCATCATTGATCAGCATCCCTTGCGTTCCTTCCCCGGCGCCAAGTCTTTCCGGCACCACGTCGAATCATAGTCACTTGAAGATCGAGTAACAACTCGAATAACGGAAATTCCTTGGGAATTTCGCCGTTTTTTCGTGAATCGAGGTCTGCGGCGCGCCGTCGCGCGGCTGCGTCGCCGCCTCCGTACGCGATGCTTCCCGGATACAGGTCATATTTCGACAACGATCTTTCCGCACGCATGGCCTTTCTCCAGATAACGGATGGCATCGGCAGCGTCCCCAAGCGGGTAATGCCGATCAATGACCGGGCGAAACGCCCTTTGCTCGAGCAATCCGGCGAGCGTCGCCAGATCCTCGGCCGTGGAAGTTTTCGACACCACGATCCAACGATGTCCGCGGTCGACGAGCGGCATCGCCAATACATTCAGCGCAGGGCGCAGCGGACCGATCCAGCGGTTCGCGCCGGGGCCTCCCACCCAGACGAACCGGCCCTGCGGCGCGAGCACGCGCCGGCAGCGACGCACGGCCTGGCTGCTGACCATGTCGACGATCGCGTCGTAACGGGTGGAACCGGCGGTGAAATCGTGCTTCCGGTAATCGATGACATGATCGGCGCCGATGTCGCGCATCAGCGACCGCTTGGCTTCGCTGCACACGGCGGTGACCGTGGCGCCGAAATGCTTCGCAAGCTGCACCGCATGCACGCCCACCCCGCCGCCCGCGCCATTGATCAGCACGTGCTGTCCGGATTTCACCTGACCGTAATCGCGCACCGCGTAGAGCGCGGTGCATCCCGCCAACGGCACGGAGGCGGCCTCGCCGAAAGAAAGATTCTGCGGTTTCCTTGCCGCGATCGCCGCAGGAACACAGAGGTATTCGGCGAACGCGCGGGTGCGTCCGGTGTACAGACTCGATACCTCGCCGAAAACTTCATCGCCGGGACGGAAAACGGTTACCGCATCGCCCACCGCGTCGACCACGCCAGCAAAGTCCAGACCAAGACCGTTGTTCTTCGGGCGTTTCAGGCCGGACTGGAACCGCATCATATAAGGGCGCCCATGCATCAGATAGCTATCGGCCGGATTGACCGAGGACGCACGCATGCGGATGCGCAATTCATCCGGGCGCGGCTCCGGAACGTCCACGTCGCGCATCTGCAGCACATCGGGCGACCCGTAGTCGTGATAAACGATCGCTTTCATGCGCTTGTCCTGATATCGGTCTCGATCTTGACGATCGTGCCCTGCGCCACCGCGACCAGCATGGATTCCTGATTGCGGACGACGTAGACCTTGCATTCGCACACCGCCTGTCTCAATGCGAAGGCCAGCACGGAAGATTTGGCGACCAGCAGATCGCCGATGGTCGGCATCACATAATTGATCTTGAATTCCGAGGTCACGCAATTGCCGAGCACGGTCGCGCCGGCGAAGGTCAGGCAATTGTCGGCCAGGTAACTGACGACGCCGCCATGCACGAACCCGTAACTCTGCTTGAAGTCCTCGCGGATCCGCAGTGACAGTTCGGCATAGCCCTCGGACAGCTCGCACAGCTCAGTGCCCAGCAGCCTGCTGAAGGGCTGCGACACCAGCACCTGCTGACCCATTTCGAAGAATCCGTTCAACTCGACGCCCTCGCTGCGGAATATGGGGCGTTGCCCGATGCGTACGCGGCGCCGGCGGGATCGTCCAGGCCGATCCGCTGCAGCGCGCCGCGGTATGTCCGCTCGTCCTTGCCGAAGGGATTGATCACATCGCTGAATGTCGATGCGCTGTCGGCGGGAAGCAGATATTTGACGAACGTCGCAAGGGTTCCGCTGGGGCCAACGTCCAGGAAATGGAAGTCGCCCCTCTCGAGCAGGCGACGCACCGTGGCGCCGAATTCGACCGGCTGGCGGAACGTGGCCCACAGGCGCCGCAGCCAGTCCTTCGGATCGCTGTCGCCGTCGTACACGCGGCCGTCCAGACACGACACCATCGGCGTGCGCAGCGGTGCGAAGTCCAACTTTTCCGCCAGCGCCATGAACGGCGCTTCGAGCGCCCGCTGCATTTCGGTATGGAACCCGTAATTGACGGCCAGCGCCTGATGCACCACGCCGTCGCGCTTCAGCGCTTCTCGCAGCGGCGCGATCGCGTCGACCGGTCCGGTCACGACAAGATGCCGGTCGAAATTGCGCGCGGTCACCCAGCAACCCGTGAGCAGGTCGGCATAGCGCGTTTCGATGTCGGGCACGTCGACCACCGCCAGCATCGTCGCCGGAGGGCTTTCGGCTTCGATCAGCCGGGCGTAATCGACGGCGAAGCCGATGCCCTGCTCGATGGTCAGCGCTTCGCCGACGATCGCGGCGGTGAGTTCGCCCAGACTGTAGCCGAGCAGATAGTCCGGCCTGGCGCCCGCTTCGATCAGCACCCGCGCCAGGCTGAATTCGAACGCGAGGAGCGCCGGATTGGTATGCAGCAGGCGGTCGAACGGCTGGCTTTTGTCGCCGTCGCGGTACAGCGCGTCGCAGAGCGAAGCGCCGATCAGCGGCGCCGCGATTTCGTCGCAGTGCTCCATCCACAGCCTGAATCTGGGATGCCGGTCGTAAAGCTCGCGTCCCATCTGATGGTACTGCGAGCCTTGTCCGGAAAACATGAAGACGAGAGGAAGACGCATGGACGGTCAGGCCGCCGAATGTTCTTCGAGCGACAGCTCGTCGAGATCGAAGTAGCCGTTGAAACCTTCCATGTACACCGCAGCGCGGTGACCGAACAGCACAACGGCCGGGGTACGCGTGATCAGCGCGCCATACTCGGTCACCAACGACTTCACGCCGGTGCCGACGGGATGGCGGCTGTTCCAGGCAGCGACCTTCTGCTCGGCGAGCGCGAAACGATCGCCGTGTGCGCTGCCGGCATCTGCCGCGACGCTCGCGGGCGCCGCAACGGCGGCGTCGACGTTCGCGACCTGCGGTTTTTCATCGGCTTGCGCCGGCGGCGGCGCCTGCTCCGCAGCGGCCTTCGCGGCGATCTGTTTGATCTTGAGGATCATTTTCGCGAGCACGTCGCCGTGGCCGATCTCGACGAATTCCATCGCATCCGACAACGACATGAGATGGTGGATCGTGTCGCTCCACAGCACCGTGCTGGAGATCTGTTTCGACAGGTACTCGACGACGGAACCGTTCGGGTAAGGCTTGGCGGTCAGGTTCGCGATCACCGGTATCTTCGGCTTCGAGAATTTGCGCTTCTTGAGGAAGGCCTCGAATTTCTGCTTCGCCGGGATCATCAGCCGCGAATGGAACGCACCGCTGGTATTGAGCGGCACGTACATGACCCGGTCGAACTGGAAGATCTCCTGGCATGCGGCGATGTCGGCGGTGGGCCCGGAGATGACGATCTGCAGCGGCGTGTTGTAGTTGGCGATGTCGACGTTGACCAGCCCTTTCTCCTTCAGCAACGCCTCGATCTGGTCGCGGCTGGCGTTGACGATGGCGGCCATCGCGCCCTGGGTCGCCTCGCTCATCAACTCGCCGCGCTTCTTGACCAGCTTCAGGCCGGTCTCGAAGTCGAAGCATTCGGCCGCCAGCAGCGCGTTGAATTCGCCGAGGCTGTGACCGGCAAGGTAATCGGGCGTCTCGCCCGTGTCCTGGATCCGCTTGTAGTACGACAGCGCATTGACGACGTACAGCGCCGGCTGCGTGAACTGGGTCTTGCCCAGTTCGCGCCGCGGATCCTCGAGACACAGTTCCTTGATGGAGTAGCCGAGCACCGCGTCGGCCTTCGCGGTCAGCTCCGGAAACGCATCGAACAGATCGCCGCCCATGCCGCGCGCCTGCGAGCCCTGCCCCGGGAACATGTAGGTTTTCATCGAATCCTCCTGAAAAAAAACGTAATTACGAAAAGTGTTGTCGATCAGCCACGTTGCAGGCAGATCGCAGTATTGATGCCGCCGAAGCCCATGCTCATGTTCAGCGCGCGCTCGACGACGTGATCGATGGCAGTCGCACCCACCCAGCGGAATCCCGCGTCGATGGGGTTGTCCAGATTGCGCGACGGATGCAGGCGTCCGGCCTGCATCTGCAGCATCACCGCGATGAGTTCGACCATGCCGGCGGCGCTGAGCCCATGCCCCACCAGCGATTTGGTCGCATTGATGTACGCACGATCCAGTCCGCAGGCGCGCAGCGCGGCCAGCTCGGTCTCGTCGCCGACTACCGATGCGGTGCCGTGCGGATTGACATAATCGATCGCATCCGCGAGCAGCCCGGCCATCGCCAACGCGCCGCGGATCACGGCGGTTTCGCCTTCGAGCGACGGATTGGGATTGCGGTTCGCGTCCCAGGCCATCGCCCAGCCCTTGAGTTCGGCGTACGGCGTGCGCGTCGCGTCGGCGGCGCGGCGTATCACGATCGCTCCGCAGGCTTCGCCGAAGATGAAACCGTCGCGGTCGCGGTCGAACGGCCTGCAGGCCAGCGCGGGCTCGCGCGCGAAGCGGTCCGAGCCCATCGCGCCCAGCGAACGGAACGCCTGGCACTCGAAGAACGAAAGATCCATCAGTGCGCCGAGCGCGATGCAGACATCGACCTGTCCGGAGCGGACCGCTTCGATCGCCTGGATCGCGGCCAACTGTCCGCTCGCGGACGCGCCGCCGACGGTGATGGCCAGACCGCGGATGCCGAAGACTTCGCTGCACACGCCGCACAGATCGGTATCCATGAAGGTCATCGCATGCGTCGGACGCAGGAATTCCACCCGGTCCTGATACTTGGCCTGGCTCAGCGCCAGTTCGCGCTGCTGGACGTTGGACCCGCCGACGATCAGGCCGATCCGGCGCGGATCGACGCCATCCAGCCCGGCGTCTTCCCACGCTTCGTGCAGCGTCGCCAGCGCCACCTGCGCGGACCAGGACAGGTTGCGCAGCTTCGCCGCGGCGATGGCGTCGGGCATGCGCAGATCGGCGATCTCAGCACCGATGAACGGAGCGGCGACGTCGTCGGCCGCAGGCGGCTTTTGCCGGCCGGGACGACGCATCGCCGCGAACCGGTGTTCGCCGGCCAGCAGCGCAGCGGTGAAGTCGCGACGGCCCTGGCCGATCGACGCGGTAATGCCTATCCCGGAAACGACGATGGGCGTGCGCTCAGCGGCATGCATGGTCAGATCGATCCTTCCTGGGAGCGTTTCATGTGCATGTTCAGAGCCGTGCGTGCAGCAGCGTCGCCAGCTCGCCCATGTTCTCGGCCTTGGCGAATTCGATCATCGGCGCCTTCAACGACAGCGATTCGAGGGTCAGCATCACGACTTCGGAACGATCGATCGAATTCGCGCCGAGTTCGCGCAGGGAATCGGTGAACTGGAAGGCGTGATCGTCGAGCCCGGGCAGGATGTCCCGGGTATGGCCGACGATGGTGGCGAAGATTTCTTCAAGGGTCATGGCGATCTCGGTGTTGGAGTGGTCGGTTGTGGTGTGAACGTTTGCGGAGGGTGTCGAACGGGTGCAGATGCGATTCGGTTCGGTTCGCGATGCTGGTTTCGGTGGCTCGGCTTGTCGTCGGCGGATCGATCCTGTGCGCTCATGCGCCGAACAGCGTGGCGATCTTCGCCTTCACCTCGGGCTGGGCGAAGGTCACCGCATGCATGGCGACCTCCTGCGCGATCGTGGCGGGCAGCGCCTGTCGCAGCGGCGCGCTCAGATGGTCCTTGAACGCGACCAGCGAGACGCGCGGCTTTTCGGCCAGCGTCTGCGCGAGTTCCAGCGCATGCGCCAGAACCCGGTCGCGCGGAAGCACCGGAAACGGAACGCCGCGCTGCTGCAGCTCTTCGCCGCGGTAGTTGTTGGCGGTGAGCATCATTTCCGTGGCCAGGCTCAAGCCCAGCTTCTGCGGAAGGATGAAGGTCGCGCCCATGCCCGGCGTGAAGCCGTAGCGCATGAAATTGGCGGTGTAGATATTCTCCCGCCCCAGCACCACCAGATCGGCGAACATTCCCAGCACGAATCCGCCGCCGATGCCGTGCCCCTGCATCGCGGAGATCACCGGCACCGGACAGTGCAGCGGCAGGCCGTAGAGCGCGCGGTCGGTGAATGCGCCGCGGCCCTCCGACAGATTCATCAGCTGTTCCTGGGTGCCGCCGCTCGCGAAATAATTGTCGTAGCCGGTCAGCACCACGACCTTGCAGTCCGGCAGACGCTCGACTTCCGCGAACGCGTTCATCAGCCCCTCGGTGAGCGCCTCGGAAAACGTGTTCCTGCTCTCGCGGTCCTGCATCCTGATCTGGACGATCTGCGGCGCCACGAACTGCAGGTCGACGACGTTCCCGGCGCTCACGCCGTGCCCTCCCATGGAAACTGGCCGGTCTTCACGTAGCGCGAGATCCTCTGCAGGTTCTCGACATCGGAGAACACCTCGCGATTCCCGGCCAGCGCCAGCGGCTCGGCCGCGGCGATGGACGTCTCGATCGCAGCCATGTAGCGCTTGTAGCGCGCAACGCTGGTCTTGTTGAGTCTGCGCAGTCGCAACAGGTGTTTGCGCAGCAGGTTGTCGCTGTTGTCCTCGAAGGCATCGACCAGGCCCCACTCGCGCGCGACCTGCACCCCGACCGGCTGTGTCGACAGGGTCATGGCGTTGGCCTTCGCGAAACCGATCCGACGCACCAGGAACGGCAGCACGCAGGCAGGCATCAGTCCGAACAGCATTTCCGAGAGGCTGAACACCGCTGCGGAATCGGCGAGCACGATGTCGCAGGCGGCGACGAAACCCATGCCGCCGGCGTTGGCCTTGCCGCGGACATGCGCGATGGACACGTACGGCCCGGTGGCGAGGCGCCGCCAGACGTCGTACAGCGGCTTGGGGTCGCTTTCGGGCACGCCTCCACCGTCGAAGCTCTTCTGCAGCTCGGCGAAATCCGCGCCGAAGCAGAAGACCTCGGGCAGGCCTTCGACCACGACGATCTTCGCGCGCGCGTCGCATGCGTCCAGGGCCGACGCGAACTCGGCGATCAACCGGTCGTTGATCGCATTGTTGGCTTCCGGCCGGTGGATCTGCAGATACGCGATGTCGTCGTCGAAACGCATGCGCAGCGCGGTGAAGTCGGCGCTGTCGATCGAGCCACCGTTCATCAACCGACCCACTCGTATTCGCGGTGGAATTCCTTGATCTCCTTCAGGAACATCACCGGCTTGCCCATCGCGCCGCGGGCCCGGGCGATGAAGTCGGCATCGAGCACGACGTTGCGGGTACCGAACTTGACGGCGTTGCTGCCGACCAGCAGGCGGTCGTATTCCTCCATCGTCAGTTCGGTGCGGCGGTCGAGATGCGCCTGGATGCCCATCGCGCGCAGGCGCTCCTGGCCTTCCTTGCGCACCACGCCGCTGAAGAATTCGGAGCAGCAGCCGGAGCCGTAGGAGAAGGCGCCGATGCGCTTCGGGGTTTCGAAATCGCCATGGTCGATGGTGCTTGCGATCGCCAGCGCCATGGTCGCGCCCATGATGTTGGCGACGCGCTGGCAGTGGATCATGCCGGGGGTGACGCGACGCTGGAAATCCTCTTCGATCGCCTGCGGCTTGGCCTGCACCATCTTGCGCATCATGTTGCGGTGCGCGCCCTTGATCATGCCGCCGAACGGGCAGTGATAGGCGATATAGCTGAAGGTGGCGGCGAAATCCGCGTCCGGCACGCGCTTCTTGTATTCCAGGAAGGCGTTCTCGCAGCAGTCCAGATAGGAGAGCAGCGACAGGTCCGAATCGCCGGCGTCGCCGTCGACGGTGGGCCGGCAGGTGTCCATGACTTCGTAGCCGTAATAACCGTTCGCGCCGACGTCGACCTGGAAGATATGCGGCTGGTCGCTGATCAGCATCGCGACCGCGCCGGAGCCGCCGCTGGGCTCGGCGAACGACCAGTCGGCGGTCAGCGCGTCGCCGCCTTCCTCGACCATGAAGCGCGAGATATCGGTGGCGATCACGAGCGCCTTCGCGCCCGGCGAGGCCTGCGACAGCACGAAGTTCACCGCCATCTGGATGCCGGCCGCACCGGAATAGCAGGCGTTCTTGATCTCGAACAGGCGGCAGTTGCGGTTCAGCCCGAGCAGCGAGTGACAGTAGGTGCTCATCGACTTGCCGAAATCGAAGGCCGATTCGGTACAGGTGATCACCATCTCGATGCGGTCCCGCTCCTCGGGGCTCAACGCATCGACGATGGGCTTCGCGGCGTTGACCGCGAACGTGATCGGGTCTTCGTACGGCAGCGCGACCGTCTTCTCCTTCATCAGCAGGTTCTCGAACCGGGTGGTGTCGAGCCCGCGATGCGCGGCCAGCTTGCTGACGTCCAGGAATGCCGTACCGGCGAACACGTTCATTGCTTCAATACCAACTGCTTTCATGCTGTCCTTCTCCAAAAAACAAAAATTGTCGTGTGTCGCCGCATCCGATGCCGGCCGCCGCTACGGGCGCAGGATCCGCCAGTCAAGCTTCGCGCCCGTGACCCAGAGTTCAGCGATCTTGCCGATCTCGCCGGTCTCGACCAGCCGGCGCATGAACTCCTGGCCTGCCTGGGTATCGCCGATGTCGCCCGTGCCGGCCTTGCTGGATCCGCGGTAGACCTTGCGGTGGTAGAAATCGTCCTTCTCCTCCAGGAAGCCCTTCAGGAGCGCGTCGAACTCGTCGATCGAGCGGACCACGAAGGCCACCCGCTCCTGCATGCCGGTCCTGCCGGTCTGCAGGGTGCGCGCGATCCGCCGCAGCGTCTCCTCGCTGCGGTCGGTCCTGGCGAGGAATTCGGGATAGGCCCGCAGGGTCGCGTGCAGGGTCTCCGCATTGCGCGCAGAGAACACCAGCAGTTGTTCGTTGTCGTCGTTCTCCGAGGCATGAGCGGACGTCGGTTCGACGTACTCCTCGATGACCACGTGCGCATTCACGCCGCCAAACCCGAAGCTGCTGACCCCGCCGATGCGCGTCTGCCCGGCCGGAACCTCCCAGTCGACCGCCTGCTGCGCGACCTTGTATGGCGTGCGCTTGAGGTCGATCAACGGACTGATCGTGTCGCAGTGCAGGCTCTTCGCGATTTTCCTGTGGCGGATCTGCAGGATGACCTTGATCATGCCCATGACGCCCGCGCCGTACTCGAGGTGGCCGATATTGGTCTTGATGCTGCCGAGATAACACGGCGCAGCGATCTGTTTTTCGGCGGCGGCATCGGCGTCGAGCAGTTCCTTGGCGACGGTCTTCAGCCCGCTGATCTCGACCGGATCGCCGAGCTCGGTGCCGGTGCCGTGACATTCGATGTAGCCGACACGATGGAAGTCGATCCCGGCATCCTCGATGGCGCGCCGGATCACCGCGGCCTGCGCGTTGGGATTGGGCGCAGTGAGCGATGTGGTGCGTCCGCCGTGATTCTCGGCCGCGCCCTTGATGACGGCGTAGATATCGTCGCCATCGCGCTGCGCGGCCCGGAGCGACTTGAGCATCAGCATTGCCACGCCTTCGCCGCGCACGTAACCGTTCGCCTTGTCGGAGAAGGTCTTGCAGCGGCCGTCTTCGCACAACATGCCCGACTTCGCGAAACTGATATAGACGTCCGGCGACAGCAGCGCGTTCACGCCGCCGATGATCGCCACCTCGCACTGCCCTGCGCGGATGGCTTCGATGGCGCGATGCGCCGCCACGAGCGAACTGCTGCAGGCCGTGTCGATGGGATTGCTGGGGCCGTGCCAGTCCATGTTGTAGCTGATCCGGTTCGGCCCCACCGAAGACAGGGTGCCGGTCACCGAATAGGCCTCGATGGGAAGGTGGCTCATCATCGTGGTGTAGCTGCTCGGCCCGGAGCCGACGTAGATGCCGGTGTTGGTGCCCTTGAGGCTGTCGCCGCCGTAGCCCGCGTCCTCGATGCATGCCCAGACCGATTGCATCATCAGCCGCTGTTCGGGGCTCATGTACATCGCTTCCGCCGGCGAGATGCCGAAGAACAGCGGATCGAAATCCTTGATGCCGGTGATGAAGGAACCCCAGCGGCTGACGCCGGGGTAATCGCGCCAGTCCCAGCGATCCGACGGGATCTCGCTGATCATGTCGCGCCCCTCGTCGAGCATCCGCCAGAATTCGTCGGGGTTGTTCGCACCGGCGATACGGCAACTCATGCCGACCACGGCGACGTCTTCGTCGCGATAGCTGGACCGGTTCCGATAGGCCTCGCGGAAACGGCGTGCGAACTGCGACACGGCCGCACCATCGCTGACCGCCGGCGCGCGCGCTGCCGGCTGCGATGAGGCATCCGCCGCACTCTTCGCTGCGGGGGCGGTGGCCTTGGCGCCGTTCACCGCGAACTTCCTGGTCATCTCGGCCGTATGGTTGTCGGCGAGAAACTGGCTGAACCGCAGCAGATTCGAAGCCTCGAACATCGCCGTCGGCATCAGATTCAGGTCGTAGACGTTGTTCAGATGCGAGACGAAGCTGGAGATGAGAATCGAATCGAAGCCGAAGTTGGTCCAGTCTTCGTTCTCGTTGATCTGGTTCGGCTTCATTTTGAGATGTTGCGCAGCCTGCAGGCGCATCTCCTGCAGGATCTCGCGCTGCAGCTTGTCGAGTTCGGCCGAAGATTGCTGCGGCCGAGCCTCCACCGCGATGACCTTCGGAGGCGCGAACAGGGCCGCATGCGCATTCTTCTGGCCGTAGAGCGGCAGCAGATTGGCGTGCGGCGAGGCGATGGCCAGACGCAGCGCCTTCAGGCCTTCCGCACTCGGCAGTGGCTTGATCGCATACGTCCGGGCCAGCGTCTCGCGGCTGGCGTCGTCGAGTTGCATCGCGCCTTCTTCCCACAGCGGCCAGTTGATGCCGAGCGAAAGACCGTGCGCCTGCCGTGCGCGTACGCGCGCCGATCGCGCTTCGATATACGCGTCCATGTAGCCGTTCGCGGCCGCATAGTCGAACTGCCCGGCGTTGCCGAGCGCACCGGCGACGGACGAGAACGCGATGAACAATTCGAGCGGGCAGCCGGCCGTGGCGCGATCGAGGTTCTCGATGCCCTGCACCTTCGGCGCGAGCACCCGGTCGATGGCATCGGCGGTCTTGTGGATCACCAGGGCGTCGTCGATGAGTCCCGCGGCGTGGATCACGACATTGATTCCGGGATGCTCGGCGACGATCTTGTCGACCTCATCGAGCCGCGCGATGTCGCAGCGGCGATGAACGACGTTCGCGCCCGATGCCCGCAACGCTTCGATGCGCGCGGTCTCCGCCTCATCCGGCGTGCGCCGGCCCAGCAGGATCAGGGTGCTGCCCGTCGTATGCGCGGCGATGTCCTGCGCGACCAGCAGGCCCAGCGCACCGAGCCCGCCGCTGATCAGCGCGGTGGTGCCGTCGCGCCAGGCGAACTCGCTGCCGATGTCGGCATCCGCATCCTGATACGACAGCGCCACATACGCGTCTCCGGACTTGAGGCGGACATCGATCTGCGAATGTTCGATCGACACCGTCTTCAACCCCGCCCAGAGCCCGCGCGCGGCGTGGTTCTGATCCGTCATGTGCAGTTCGAGCACCGAGCGGGTCTGCTTGTCCACTGCGAGCGACTGCGCCGCTGCCAGTAGCGCTTTGGTCGTCGCGACATAGTCGCCGCTCGCGTCCACCACATGCACCGCCAGATCGTCGGCCTGCGGCGGCGTTACGTTTTTCCAGACCGGCCGATGGAAGCTCAGGCGGTCCTGCCTGGCGTTCAGATCGATCTCGCGCGTCTGGAATCCTTCGATGATCACGCGGACATTGCCGTGCTCATCGGCGGCGACGTAATACATACCGTCGGGACGCTGGCGGATATGGACGATCATCGTGTCCGTCAGCGCATCGACGACCAGGGTATTGGTCACCGCGAACGGTACGACGTTCGCCTCCGGATTATCGACCAGCGCCAGCCCGCTCTGGATGATGCTGTCGAGCGCACCCGCGTCCATCGCCATGCCGCGCGCGGACGAGCCCGGCAGGCGGATCGTGGCCAGACCCTCGCCCTTGCCGTCGAGGAAAATCTCGTCGACGCCGCGATGGGACGGGCCCAGTTCGACGCCGCGATTCCGGTAGGTCTGGTAGAACGCCGACTTCGTCGGGCCTGGACGCGTGATCGCGGCGCGCAGCGCGGCGATGTCCAGGGTCGGCGCATAGCCCTTGGCGGCCAGACATTCGGAGGTTTTCTGCACCGATACCCGGCTCTGGAAATGCACGCCCTGCTCGGTGCTGACTTCCACGCCGAACTGACCAGCGCCGCCCGGATACACGCGCACCGTGACCGTGCGCTTGTCCTTCACGGTCAGCGCATTCACGAACACGCTGTCGCTCAGCACCAGCATGGCGTCGTCGCCCGGAGGCGCCGACGCGGCGACCGCGGCGCGCGCGATCTCCAGATAGGCCATGCCCGGCAGGATCTTCTGCCCCTGGATGATGTGGTCGGCGAGAAACGGCTCGGTGCCGTCGAACACGGATCTGAATTCGCCAATGGGATAGCCGTCGTTGTTTGCGCTCATCGATGCCGAGGTCTTCATGAATTCACCGCCATCGAAAGTCGCGCATGTTCGTTCGTCGCGATGCCCGACGGTGGCGGCACCAGGGCGCGCACGTAGAAATTGGTGATTTTCACGAGCGTTTCGCCGCTTTCGCTGAGGATGTGGACGTTGAACTGCAGGATGCCTGTGCTGGCGGCGCCGACGCTGTCGCTGGACCGCTCCACCAGCACATGGCAGCGTGGCGTGAGGCTGCCGAGGATTTCGATCTCGTCGATCGCGAACGGTAGATGCGGCACGCCGCCTTCATCGGCGGCCAGCAGCGCCACCACGGTCTGCAACGCACCGTCGATCAGGCAGGGATGCAGCACGTATTGCTCGAAGTCCTTCGCCAGCGATGGATCCAGCGCGAGCGTGGCCAGGGCGCAGCCGTTGCCGATCGCCACCTCGTCGATGACCCGGAACGTAGGGCCATAGTCGAACCCGAGGCGCTGGAAGAGCTTGTAGTAACGTTCGCCGTCATGGCTTTCGCCGCAGCGCTGGCGCCATTCCGGCAGCGACTCGCGCGACGACGCCCCGGGCCCGCTGCGATCGTCGAAGAAGGCGCGGCCTTCGCAATGCACGACGCGCTCGTGATCGTCGTCGACCGTGGTCACGACGAATTCCACGCTGTCGCCGTTCGGATTGACCAGTCCGATCTTGAGATCCTGCTGCGGATCGGTCAGCGATAGCGGCTGAACCCAATAAATGTCCTTGAGCCGGCGTACGCGTCTTTCTCCAGCGACCGTCGCCGCGATGCAGGCCATTTCGATGAAACCCGCACCCGGGAACACTGCCTGGCCCTGGATCCTGTGATCCCGGGCGTAGTACTGGTCGTCGACGAGCGCGGCATCGAAGCACACCCGTTCCAGCGTCGAGGCATTGTGCGAGATGAGCGGATGCAGGCGCGACGGCGCGCTCGCCGATACCGCCTCCAGCGCGGCGAAGTCGACCGCCCAATGCCGATCGCGCGCGAACGGATAGACCGGCGCGCCGGCGACGGGGCGCAGCGGCGTGCCGTGCGGGCCGGCGACGTCGTGCAACAGCAGCCAGTCGACCTTGCCGCCCTGGGTCCAGAACACCGCCAGCCCGGCGAGGTCGGCTTCGGCGCACAGCGCCTGCATGCGTTCGCGCTGCTCCCGCGAGGTATAGCTTGGCCCGCCTTGGGCCTCGGGACCGCCCTGCCAGAGTCGCGCAGTGGCGGAGAGGTTCCGATCGGCGTCGAGCCAGCGCTGCAGGGTCTGCCGGAGCTGCAGCGCGCTGTCGACGATCAGCGCCAGCCGCTGGGGCATCGCCTCGCGGCCGATCTGCGCGGTGCGGCACAGCGCCGCGAGATCGCAGCCGGGATTGAGCGCGAGGAAATCGACGTGCCGATACGCGTATTCGCGCAGACGGTCGACGTTCATGGCCGACAGCACGAACAGGGATCCGCCGGCGGTGGCCGGAGCGACCTCCGCCTCCGCGGGCAGGTATTCCTCCAGCACCGCGCAGGCGTTGACGCCGCCGGCGCCGAAGGCGTTGATCAGCGCCCGGCGCGGGACGCCCGCGGGCGATTCCCAGGCGCTCAGGCCCGTCTGCAGCACGCACGGCGAGCGCGCGAAATCGATGTCCGGATTCACGACCTGCGCATGGATGCTCGGCGCGATCTGCCGGTGCTTGAACTGCATCAGGATCTTGGCGATGCCGGCGATGCTGGTCGCGGACTCGGCGTGACCGATGTTGGCCTTCAGCGACGCCAGCGCGCAGAACCCGGTGTCGGCGGTCTGCTGTGCGAAGGCCTGGGTGATGGCGGCGACTTCGAGGCTGTCGCCCATCTGCGTGCCGGTGCCGTGGCCTTCGATGAAACCGATGCTGCGCGCCGGCACGTTTGCCTGGGCCAGTGCCTGTGCGATGACGTGCGCCTGCGCGTTCGGGTTGGGCGTGGCGTAACCGCTGGAACGACCGCTATGGTCGTAGGCGCTGCCGCGGATCACGCCGTAGATCCGGTCGCCATCGCGTTCGGCCAGGCGCAGCGGTTTGAGCACCAGCGTGCCCACGCCTTCGCCCGGAATGAAACCATCGTCGCCCGCACCATAGCTGCGGCAGGCGTCGCCCACCGCGAGCATCCGGCGATGGCAGAACGACTGGTACTTGGCGGGATGCAGATACAGGTTGACGCCGCCCGCCAGCGCGAGCTGGCACTCGCTGCGCCGCAGGCTCTCGCAGGCTAGATGCACCGCGACCAGCGACGACGAACACGCGGTGTCGACGGGAATGCTCGGGCCCTGCAGATCCAGCGTGTACGACACGCGGTTGGCGATCGACCAGGGCATCGCGCTGGGCGTGATCATTTGACCGCGCTGCCACGCCTCGGGGGCCAGCAACTGATACGAGTTGGTGGTCACGCCCACGAAGACGCCGACATCGGCGCTCTTGCCTTTCGGGTAGCGCTGCTTCAGGCGTTCGCGCGTGTAGCCGGCATCTTCGATCGCGGACCAGGCGGACTGCAGGAAGCGGCGCTCCTGCGGGTCGATGATGTCCGCTTCGGCATCGGCGATGTTGAAGAAGCCGGCGTCGAACTTGTCGAAGTCCTCCAGGAAGCCGCCGCGCTTGCAATAGATCTTGCCGTGCCCGGACTGCGCGGGGTCGGGGTCGTAGAACGACGCCGCGTCCCAGCGGTTTTCGGGCACGCCCTCGATGAGGTCCGTGCCGGCGCGCAGATGCGCCCACAGCGCGTCCATGTCGTCGGCCTGCGGGAACGACGCGTGCACGCCGATGATGGCGATCGGCTCGGCATGCGCGTGCATGTGCGCGTCGGGCGCGGCTGCGGCAACCGCCGGCGCTTGCGACCGCATGGCGATGGATGCGGCGGTGACCGCCGGTGTCGACGGCGTGGCATCGATCGTGGATTCGGCCGCATTGACGACGCCCTGCGTCGCGCCCTCGCCCTCGCCCGCGAACCTCGCGGTCAGCGCGGCCGCCGCGTGTTCGGCCAGATACGCCGCCAGCTCGGCGACGGTCTCGTATTCGTACATCAGGGTCTTCGGCAGATCGCCGAGGTCCTGTTCCAGGGCCGCATGCAAGCGTCCGATCATGATCGAGTCGAAGCCGAACGCCTCGAAGCGTTCTTCGATATCGATCCGGTCGACCGGAATCCTGGTTTCGGCATGGACCAGCCCGCACAGATAGTCGCGGGTCTGCGCCAGCAGGACGTCGCGATCGATCGTCGCTCCGCCGGTCTGCGCGGTGGTGGTGGAGAGGGTCGTGGTGGAACCGGCGACAGCGGTGCTGGACGGGTCGCAGTAGGCCGCGATCTTCGAGGGATAACCGTACAGCGCCAGCGCCCGCGGCAGGTCGGAACGCAGCAGCGTGTCCCAGTAATCGAAGCCGATTCCGGTCGGCAGCGCGCACAGTCCGGTCCGTTCCTCGGTACGCCGCAGATCGGCCGCGGACAGCTGCATGCCGCCGGCCTGCCAGTACGGCCAGCCGATCGACAGGGTCTTGCCGAAGCGCTCGCGGCGCATGCGCGCGGCGTCGCGATGTTCGGCGAACGCGTCCATGAAGGCATTGGCGTAGGCGTAGTCGGTCTGGCCGACGTTGCCGAAGCTGCCTGCGCCCGACGAGAACAGCACGAACAGGTCCAGCGGCTCGTCGGCGGTGAACCGGTCCAGATGCAGCGTGCCCTGCACCTTCGGCGCCAGCACCCGGCGGAACTGCGCGCGGTCCTTGCGGATCAGCAGCGCATCGTCGTTGACGCCGGCGCTGTGCAGTACGCCGTTCAGTGCGCCGAAGCGCGCCTTGACGTCCGCGATCAGTGCGCGCGTCCGCTCCGCATCGGCGATGTCCGCCTGCAGATACACCGCTTCCGCGCCGAGCGCGCGCAGTTGTTCCAGCGCGTCCTCGATCCGCGCGTCCGGGGCCGAGCGCCCGCTGATCGCCAGCCTGGCCCGGTAGTGTTCGGCCAGATGGCGCGCGAACAGGATGCCCAGGCCGCCCAAGCCGCCGGTGATGAGATACGTCCCGCCCTGCTTGAGCGGCACCGGCCCTGCCGGCGTGCGTTCGGGCGACTGCAGCGCCAGCGCGCGCACAGAGCGCTGCGCCGCGGCGGCGCCGTGCGTCCGGTAGCGGACTTCGGTGTCGCGCTGCGGTGCGGTCTGCAGTTCGTCGATGAGCGCTGTGACGGTGTCGATGACGCTGGTCGCGGGATCGATGTCGTCGTGCTCGATCGACAGCACGCGGCCGTGATAGCGGTTGTTCTCCAGCGCGAGCGAGCGGTAGAAGGCCGCCAACGCTTCGCACGGTGCGGTGTTCGCCTCGGCGCTGGCGTGGAAGAACGACACGAACGCGCACGGCGCCTGCTGCGCGCCGGCGCCGGCCAGCGCCCTGCAGAACCCTGACAGCGCGTCGATACCCGCGTGCAGGGCGCGTTCGATGGCCTCGCCCGCCGTCTGCTCGTCGGCGTGCAGCGACAGGCGCGCAGCGTTCGCGTTGTGGATCACCCGGGTCGGCGTGCGGCCCTGGCGCCTCAGTGTCTCCAGCAGCGACTCGAAATGCTGCGGCTGACCCGCGTCCACGCAGAAGCGATCGGCGGCGTCCTGACTGAAGGCATCGCCCAGGCGGACCAGCAGAATGGTCTTCAGCGGCGACGCGGTATGCAGGCGCGCCTTGATCTGTTCGAAAAGTTGATCGTCGGTGTCGATGATCAGCAGCACGTCGTCGGGCCCGAAGGCGGCGCGCGGCGCGGGCAGCGCGGCGTCGCGCCAGACGGGCGCATAGCAGGTCGACCGCTTCTCTTCGCCGCTGTCCGCAAGCGGCGGCGCGGGCGCGGATGGCGCTGCGGCGGGCGTGGAAACGAGAGCCGGGGTCTGGACCTGGGCCAGAGCCGGGGCCGGCTGCGGCCAGTAGCGTTCCTTCGCGAAGGGATAGCCCGGCAGACCGTGAAGCCGCTGCGGCAGGGGGTCCGCATAGAACGGCGACCATTCGAACTTCGCGCCCTGCGCCCAGAGCGCGGCGAGTGCGGCGGACTGGCGCAGGCCGTTCCGCTGCAACAGATCGGCGGCCTCTTCGGTCGGAATCACCGCGTCCTGGCTGCGCAACACGGTGCCGCGATGGCAGCTGCCGCCACCGAAGCTCGACAGGAATTCGCGCAGCTGCGTCCGCAGTCCGGCGACGGAGTCGACGACCCAGGCGCAGCGCTCGCGCATCGGGTCGCGCCCGATCTGCAGCGTGTACGCCAGATCGCGCAGCGCGATCTTCGCGCCGCGGCCATCAGGCTTGTTGGCACCGGGCTTATCCGATGCATCCTTGTCCAGGCATGCGAGCAGATCCTGCACCATCACCATGAGCTGCGCCGGGGTGCGCGCGGACAGCGGGACGATGCACGACGGTGATGCATCCATCGCCGCGGCCGCGGGGTGCGAACGCAGCGCGGGCACGTACTCTTCGATCACCACATGAGCGTTGGTGCCGCTGAAGCCGAATGCGCTGACCGCCGCGCGGCGCTTGCGACCCGCCACCGAAGGCCAGTCGTGATGCGTCCGGCTGACGTAGAACGGCGAGGCCGCGAAATCGAACAGCGCGTTCTCGCGCTTGAGATTCACGGTCGGCGCCAGGGCCTTGTTCCGCAGGCTCAGCAGCACCTTGTGCACGCCGGCGACGCCGGCCGCACCGGAGATGTGGCCGAGATTGGTCTTGATCGCGCCCAGCGCGCAGGCGTTCTTGCCGCCGCCGTGCTCTTTGAACACGGTCGACAGCGCTTCCAGCTCGATCGGGTCGCCGAGCTTGGTGCCGGTGCCGTGGGTTTCCACGTAGTCGATCGACGACGCGTCGATCGCATAACGGCGGTAGGTGTCGCGCAGCAGTTCGATCTGGCTGTTGACGCTGGGCGCGGTGATGCCGTTGGTCTTGCCGTCCTGGTTGATGCCCGAGCCGATGATCACGCCGTGGATGCTGTCGCCATCGCGCTCGGCGTCGCTGAGGCGCTTGAGCACGACCGTGCCCACGCCTTCGCCCGGCACGAAGCCGTCCGCGCCGTTGTCGAACGTCTTGCACTGGCCGTCGTGCGCCAGCATGCCCGCGCGGCACATGCCTTGATAGGCTTCGGGAATCAGGTACAGACTCACGCCGCCGGCGAGGCCCATGTCGATCTCATGGTTCAGCAGCGCCTGGCAGGCGAGATGGATCGCGACCAGCGAGGACGAACACGCGGTGTCGATGGGGATCGCCGGACCCTTCAGATTCAGGTGATAGGCGATGCGCGCCGCACCGATCGCGAAACTGTTGCTGGTCGTCTCGATATTCTGCGGACTGCTCTTCGCCAGCAGGAACGAATACTCGCTGCTCATGATGCCCATGTAGACGCCGCACTTGCGCTCGCTCAGCGCGGCGCTGGAGTAACCGGCGTCCTGGAAAGCGCGATAGCTTTCCTGCATGAACAGGCGATGCTGCGGGTCCATGACCTCGGCTTCGGACGGCGAGATCTGGAAGAACATCGGGTCGAAATGCTCGGCGCCGTCGAGCATGCCGAGCCATTTGCAGTACACCTTGCCCGGCTTGCCGGGCGTCGGGTCGTAATACGCATCCACGTCCCAGCGTTCCGGCGGGATTTCGCGGATCGAGTTGCGGCCCTCGGCGAGGTTGCGCCAGAGCTGGTCGAGATCGTCGGCGCCGGGATAGCGTCCGGACATGCCGACGATGGCGATCTTCTCGTCGTTGCGCTGCGCGCCGGCCGCGGGCCGCGCTTCCGGCAGCGTGCGCGCGGCGTGCGAACGGCGCTGCAGGACGATGCCGTCGCCGGCGGGCATCCGCATCGCCGGGGGCGGCGCGGACGACGCGGCGGCTGCGGACGATGATGTTGCGGCCGGCGTCGGCGTTTCACGCTGCGCGGTGGGCATCGGCGCAGATACGGCTTCAGCACGAAGGGATGTCGCAAGTGCGGGTGCGACCGGCTGAGGACGCGATGCGAGTTCGCCCTGAAGGAAACGGGCCAACGCCTGGATGTTCGAGTAGTCGTAGACCCGGGTCGCGGAAATCTCCAGGCCGTAGGCCTTGTTGATCATCTTCACCCATTCCACGCCGACGATGGAGTCCAGCCCCAGATCGATGAACGAACGGTCGTCGTCGATCGCGTCTTCGTCGAGGTACAGCGCCTGCGCAAGGCTGGTGCGCAGCGAGCGCTTGAGCGCATCCTGGTCGACGCCGACGACGGCCTGCGCGACGGGCGCGGGCTGCGGAGCGGACGGTGCATGCTGTTGTTGAGCCTGCTCAACGACTGCATGCGCAACAACAGCCTGCGCATCGGATGCCGGCGACGCCTGCACCACGCTCGCCGGGCGCGCGACGGCCTGTACGGGCGTCGCGGGGGGCGTCGCGGACACCGCGGACAGCTGGCTTTCGACGAACGCGGCCAGCGCCGTGAGGTTGCTGTAGTCGTAGACGCGGGTCGCGCCGATCTCCAGGCCCAGGCCCTTGTTGATGTTCTTGACCCATTCCACGCCGACGATCGAATCCAGACCCAGATCGACGAAGGGGCGGTCGTCGTCGATATTCGCCTCGTCGAGATACAGCGCCTGCGCCAGCGAACGCTTGAGAAAGCCGCGGACGTCCTGCGCGGGCGACGCGGCGCTTTGCGAAGGTACGCTCTGCGACACGGCATTCGGCGATGCGGTGTTCGGCGATGCATCGATCGACGGGGCAACGCCCGCCTGGACGGTCGTCCGGTTCGTCGGCAGCGCGGCGGGGATCGCCGCAACGGCTGGCGTCGCATCCAGCATCGGCAGGCGCGACGCGTTCGGCTTCGGCAGCGGAACGCCGACGATCGCAGGCACCGCGGCCGGTTCGGGCAGCGCGATGCCGGCAGGCTTTCCGGACACAGGGGCGACGACGAATGCGACCGGTGGGGTCTGCGTATCGATCTGCAGATCGATCTGCGCACCGGCGGCCTGCGTCGGCAGCAGCCGGCCGCGACCCTGCGCGTGCACGTATTCTTCTTCGGCTTCGCCGCTGAAGATGTCGAAGTCGATGCCGTCGTGTTCGCTCGAGGGATACAGCGCGATGTGCAGCGCGGTGACACCGTCGACCACGAAGGGCGACGCGAAGCGCACGTCGCTCAGTTCGACCGCCGCGGCGGTCGGCGACACGCGCCTGGCGCAGGCGACGGCCGCGCGCGCCATGTCCAGAAGCACCGACGACGGCAGCTGCGCGCCGGCGCCGTCGGCATGACCGACGGCGAACGCATCGTCCGTGCGGAACAGCGACGAATAGCGCAGCTGATCGAGATCGGAAGTGTTTTCGTGCAACAGCGGATGCAATGCGTTGACGGCGACCGCGCCCGTGGCACCGGCCCTGGAAGCGGCGCTCAGGGGGACGACGTTCGAGAACAGTCCCTTGATCGGGTCGATCCAGTACTTGTCCTTCGCGAACGGATAGGTCGGCAGATGCATCCGCAGCGGCGTGTGCCTGCCGTGGAACTTGCGCCAGTCCAGATCGAATCCCTTGGTCCACAGCTCGGCCAGCTTGGCGAGCTTGCGCTGCGCGATCCATTTGTCGAGGGCTTCCTCGTAATCGGGATCCGCGGCGAACAGACCGAGCATCTCGCGGTGCGCCTTCAGGTTGCCGCGATAGACGCCGTCGGCGGTGGCATCGAGCGCCCCGGCTTCGACTGCACCAGTATCCACAGCCGCGCGAAGCAACTGCTGCAGCCGGGTCGCGGAATCGACGACGAACGCCAGTCGCTCTTCCATCGGCTCGCGCCCGACCTGCAGCGTGTACGCCAGCGCCGCGTGATCGATCCAGCGGTCTTCCTCCACGGCGTCCTGCAGGAATGCCAGCAGATCCTGGGCCTTGCGAAGCAGCTGTTCGGAGGTGCGCGCGGACAGCGGCACGATGGTCTGCACGCCCGGCAGCGTCGAATCCGCGCCATGGGCATGCGCAGCGACGGCAGGTTCTTCGATGACGAAGTGCGCATTCGCGCCACCGGCGCCGAACGAGGACAAGCCGGCGATACGCGGCACGCGTCTGCCATCGACCACGGGCGCGTCCCAGTCGCGCAGCGACTGGTTGACCTCGAACGGCGTGATGCCGAAATCGATGTTGGGATTCAGCCGCTGCGAATGCAGCGACGGCGCGATCTGACGGTGGCGCATCTGCAGGATGACCTTGGTCAGCCCGGCGATGCCCGCCGCCGATTCACAATGACCGATGTTCGACTTCGCCGAACCGATCAGGCAGAAACCGGTGTCCGCGGTGTGCTCGCGGAAGGCCTTGCCGAGCGCCGCGATTTCGATCGGGTCGCCCAGCTTGGTGCCGGTGCCGTGGGCTTCGATGTAGCTGATGTGGCGCGCATCGACGCCCGCATCCTTCAGCGCATCGGCGATCACCGCCGCCTGCGCCTGCGGATTGGGCACCGTGTAGCCGTTGGTCTTGCCGCCGTGATTCAGCGCGCTGCCGCGGATCACCGCGTGGATCGCATCGCCGTCGCGCTCGGCGTCGGACAGGCGCTTCAGCACCGCCACGCCCACGCCTTCGCCCGGAATATAGCCGTCGCCGCCTTCGCCGAAACTCTGGCAGTGGCCGGTGCTGGAGATGAATTGCCCCGCACTCAGCATGCTGTACTTGTCGGGATGGATGCTGAGATTGACGCCGCCGGCCAGCGCCATGTCGGTGCGGCCCAGCTTCAGGTCCTGGCACGCGAGATGGATCGCGGTCAGCGACGACGAGCACATGGTATCGAGCGTCATGCTCGGTCCGTGCACGTTGAGCGCGTACGACACCCGGTTGGCGATGCTGGCGAGGCTGCCAGAGCGGTTGTATTCGCCGTACATCACGCCGGCGTACACGCCCACCTGGCCGGGCAGCGCATCGGCATGCGGCATCCGCAGGCTCTTGCGCGAATAGCCCGCGTCCTCGATCGCCATCCACGCGTGCTGCAGGAACAGCCGCTCCTGCGGGTCGATGTACGGCGCCTCGCGCGGCGAGACGTTGAAGAACTGCGCGTCGAACTCGTCGGCGCCCTGGATGAAGCCGCCCCACTTGCTGTAGTGCCCGGGCTGTTCGCGGTCGCTGGTGTAGTAGTCCTGCCAGCGCCAGCGCGACTCGGGAATCTCGACCACGCAGTCCTTGCCGTCGCGCAGATTGCGCCAGTAGTCCTGCAGGTTTTCGGCTTCCGGATAGCGGCCGCTGAGCCCGACGATGGCGATCGGTTCGGAGGTGGTCGTGCGCGCGGACGGCGCGCGGCGCAGCAGTCCCTGCGACTTGCCGCGCAGCGAAGGCTGGGCGGTCGGACGCGCTGCGGCGGGCGGATGCCGCGGAGCCGGCGCGCTGGGCAGGGTGCTGGTTGCTGCGGTGTGCTCGACGGCCGGCGCCAGCAACGCCTGCAGCGGAACCCGATACGCCTGCGCGAGATGTTCGCCCAGCGCCGCGACCGTCTGGTATTCGAAGAACAGCGTCTTCGGCAATGGGCCGAGATGTTTTTCGAGCTGGGCGGTGAGGCTCATCGCCAGGATCGAATTGATGCCGTAGTTTTCAAGCGCCTCGTCGATATCGATCTGCGACGGCGCGATCTTCAGCAGCGGCGCGAATTCCCTGCGCAGGAAATCGCGGACCTGCGCGCGCAGATCGCCGTTGCCGGCGCCGGCAACGGCGACGACGGAAGCGTCGGCGGCGGAAGCATCGGCGTAAGGCGCATCGGCATCGCGCATCGCAGGCGCATGCGCGGGCAGGCGCGTGGGTGCACGGCGCGCCGCAGCGGCCGGCGGCGCATCGAACAGGCGGCGCAGCCGGCGGCCATCGCCTTCGACCGTCAGCACCTGCGCGTGCGCGGAGGCCAGCGCTTGGCGGAACACCGCGATGCCCGACGCGCTGCGCATCGGCAGCATGCCCGTCTGCGCCTGCAGCCAGCGCACGCCGTCGGCATCCGGACGCATGCCGCCCTCGTCCCACAGCGGCCAGTCGATCGCCAGCGTCCTGCCCGAACGCTGCCCTTGCGCGACCTGCGCCTGGCGGAAGCCCGCGAATGCGTCGAGGAAACCGTTGGCGGCCGCGTAGTCGGCCTGGCCGACGTTGCCGAATACCGAGACGCCGGACGAGAACAGCGCGAAGAAATCGAGATCCGCATCCGCGGTGGCGTCGTCGAGATGCCAGGTGCCGCGCACCTTGGGCGCGAGCACGGCAGCCACGTCGCCGGCGTTTTTCTTCAGGATCAGGTCGTCGCTGCGCGCGCCGGCGCAGTGCAGCACGCCGCGCAGCGCGCCGATGTTGCCGATCGCTTCGATGACGCGTCGGCACTGCGCGGCATCGTCCAGATCGAGCTGACGATAGTGCAGCCGATCGCCGAAGCCGTAAGCGTCGAGTCGCGCGGCGATGTCGCCGTCGGGCGCCGAACGGCCGGTCAGCACGACCTGCGCGCGCTGCGTGTGGTCGAGGATGTCGCGCGCGAACAGGCCGCCGAGGCCGCCGAGGCCGCCGGTGATCAGATAGACGCCGTCTTCCCGGTAAGGCGAGTCGCCGAGGATGTCGTCAACACCCGCAGGGATCTGCGGCAACAGCGTCCAGTCGAGCGTGCGCCAGCCTTCCGCGGACGACTGCAGCGGCGAGCGCTGCGGCTGCGCGGCGGCTTCGGCCAGATCGGCGGCGAGCGCTTCCGGCGTCGTCTGCGCAGGCACGATGACGAGTTGCGCGGTGAGCGCGGGATTCTCCAGCGCCGCCGTTCTGAGCATGCCGCCCAGGCCGGTCAGCAGCCGCCCTTCCGCGGTATCGGCGATCACGCACTGCAGCAGCGTCGTTTCGGCGCCGGTCCGCTTCAGCGCGTCCTGCAGATGTTCGAACACCTGCAGCGCGATGGCCTCGTAGCGCAGCGCCGGATGCGCGACTGCGGCTGCGGACAGCGATTCGACCGCGCTCCCCGGACGCAGCGCCGACAGCGCGACTGGATCGACGCCGGCATGGTCGCAGAGCAGCACGCGTACATGCGCGAATTCCTGCACGTCGGCAGGCAGCGCATTGCGCGGATGCGGTTCGCTCCATCGCGGCACCGCGACCAGCGTTTCGACGGCGGACGGGTCGTTCGTGGCGGTGTCGAAGCGGCGTGCGCAGAACCCGCGGATCTGCACGCAGATCGTGCCGTTCGCGTCGCAGAGATCCAGATCGAGGGTGATCTGCGCCGCATCGTCGGACGCGATGTCGGCGCGGCGCACGTACGCATGCAGCTGCTGCGCGCAGTCGCCGAGGATGCACAGCGATTCCAGGGCGAAGGGCAGCATCGGATCGGCCGTCGGCGCGTCGCGCCCGCCCAGTCCGATCGCCGCTTGCAGCGCGCTGTCGATCAGCGACGGATGCAGGGCGTAGGCGGCGTTGTCCTCGCTGGCGAGTGCGTCGGGCAGCGCGAGATCGGCCAGCACCTGGCCGTCGCCGCTGTCCAGAGCGACGATGCCGCGGTGGGCCGGGCCGTATTCGATGCCGATCCGCGCGTACTGCCGGTACACGGCGTCGGCGTCCCAGTGTTCGCGACGCATCGCGTCGCGCAGCGCGGCCAGATCCAGCGGCGCTGCGTCGCCTTCGAAACCGTATTCCCCGGGATCGTGGAAACGCACGCGGCCGGAGGCATGGTCGGTGCGGTGCCCGGCGTCGGTTTCGCTGAACACGCTGAATTGCAGCACGTCATCGTCCGCGTCGAGTTCGATCGAGATCGCACGCTCGGTTTCGACCGCGAACGGCGACAGCCACAGCACGTTCTCGAACGCGATCAGCGACGTGGTCGCCAGCTCCGGCACCGCATCGGCGACCGCCGCGCGGGCCATCTCCAGATACGCGACGCCCGGCAGCACGCCGACGGCGGCGCCCGACGGCATCCTGACCCGATGATCGCGCAGGAAGAATTCGTCGCCGGTCAGCTGCGTGCGGTAGCGCTGCCGGGTCAGGGTCGAGACATTGAGATGCAGCAGCGGATGCAGCCGCGCAGGCGTCGCCCGACGGCCCGAGAACTGCCGTATCAGCTCAAGCGCGTTGGCCTTGCCCAGGCGTCGGCTCTTCAGCTCGGAAACGATGTATTCGACGAAATCCACCATGCAATCCTTTCTCTAATGTCCTTGTCCGCTGCTTCGTTGCAGCAACTTCAACGCCTTTACTGTCCCCGCCCCACGTCGATTCAGGCCAATTGCTTCACCCGCGCCGTCACTTCCGCGGCGCTCATCGTGTCCTCTTCCAGTTCCGCGAAGAGCCCGGCGATGACGTCCAGGTTGTGCAGGTATCGGTCGGGCGGCGGCGCGGCGGCCGTCGCCGGAACGTGTGCGGCACGCACACCGTCCTCCGACGGAATCCAGCAGTGCATGCGCGCGAACGCGTAGGTCGGCAGATGGATCCGCTCGGTCCGGCGCGCGGTGTCCGCGTCGGCGTTCTGTGCGTGGGCCGCCTGCCGGTAGCCCTGCGCGCCCAGGTCGGCGACCCGCTCCTGCAGCAGCGGATGCGCATGCCGGGGCTTGTCGCCGGCACGGCCCGGCATCGGCGCAGCAAGGCTGTCGCTTGGCGCGATCCAGTACGCGTCCTCGGCGAACGGATACGGCGGCAGCGCGACCCTCTGCGGCGTGCGCGGGCCGTGCAGCCTGCGCCAGTCCAGCGCCAGACCCTTCACCCACAGCTCGCAGAGCTTCAGGGCGTTGCTGTCGGTGATGCACTTGTCCACGACCAGCGCCGCCATGCCGGCGTCTTCGTTGAGCAGGCGCACGCTTTCGCGTCCCTGGCGCACGTGCGCGGCGAACACGCCGTGCGGCAGCGGCCGGTTCGTCACTGCGGCATCGATGTAGGCGCCCAGCGTGTCGATCATGTCCTGCACGCTGCGCGCGACGAACCCCAGCCGTTCGTCCATCGCATCGCGATGGCACTGCAGGCTGTAGACCAGCGCGGCCGGGTCGAATCCGGGATCGCCTGCAAAACCGGCCTGCAGGGCATCGCGCAGATCCCGCGCCTTCTGCAGCAACTGTTCGGGCGTACGCGCCGACAGCGGCACGACGAAGCCGGCATCGGGCGACATCGGCAGCTCGACCGCGGCGGCCGACGGACGCGTGGCGGAGGGAACGTGTTCGGCCACCACAAGATGCGCGTTGGTGCCGCTGAAGCCGAAGCCGCTGATCGCGGCATGGCGCGCTGCGCCTTTGGGCGAAGCCCAGTCGCGGGCGATGGTGTTGACGAAGAACGGACTGGCGTCGAGATCGAGGTGTTCGTTCGGCGTTTCGAAGTTGGCGCTGGGCGGCAGCGTGCGGTGCTTCAGCGCCAGCAGCAGCTTGATGAAGCCGGACACGCCGGCCGCGGTCAGGCAATGGCCGATGTTGGTCTTCACCGAGCCGATCGCGCAGTACTGGCGGCGGTCGGTCGCCGGCAGGAACGCCGACTTCAGCCCGTCGATCTCGATCGGGTCACCGAGCTTGGTGCCGGTGCCGTGCGCTTCGACCAGTTCGATGCGGCCGGGATCGATGCCGAAGCGATCGTAGACATCGCGGATCAGGCGCTGTTGGGACTCCGCATTCGGCGCGGTGATGCCGTTGGTGCGGCCGTCCTGGTTCACGCCCCAGCCGCGTACGACGCCGAGGATGTTGTCTCCGTCGCGTTCTGCATCGGCCAGGCGCTTGAGCATGACCATGCCGACGCCTTCGCCCGGCACGAAGCCGTTCGCGCGCTGGTCGAAGGTGTAGCAGCGGCCGTCGGGCGAGAGCATGCCCGCATGCGCTGTCTTCAGGAACATGTCGGCGTTGGCCATCACGTACACGCCGCCGGCGAGCGCGATGTCCGAGGCGCCCGTGATCAGGCTGTCGCAGGCCGACGCGATGGCGACCAGCGACGACGAGCACGCGGTGTCGATGGACACGCACGGCCCCTGCAGGTTCATGAAATACGACACGCGCGCCGCGAGGATCGAGGTCGCGTTGCCGGTGAAGCCGAGTGCGTTGATCTGCTGCTCGCGCGACAGCAGGTTGTAGTCGCCGTTGGCGCAGCCGACGAACACGCCGCATCGGCTGCCGGACAGCCGTTCCGCGGTGTAGCCGGCATTCTCCATGCCGTGCCAGCAGCACTGCAGGAAGACGCGCTGCTGGGGGTCCATCGCTTCGGCTTCGACCGGCGACAGACCGAAGAACAGCGGGTCGAACCGGTCGTGCCCTTCCAGCACGCCCATCCACTTCGAATTGCTCTGGCCGAGCCCGGGCTGCCCTTCGACGTAATAGTCGCGGGTATCCCAGCGCGACAGCGGAATCTCGCTGATGCAGTTGCGTCCGCTGGCGATGTTGTCCCAGAAGCTTTCGACGTCCTTCGCCATCGGGAAGCGGCCGGCCATGCCGATGACCGCGATCTCTGTGGCGTGCATGCCGAAGGCGTTGGCCGCCTGCCGCGCCGGTGCGGTCGCCGCGGTGTCGGCGTGGCCGCGCCACGAGGTGAGCACCGGCCAGTCGAACAGCGGCATGGCCGCAGTGGCAGCGGTGCCGGCCACGCTTTCGACGAAGGCGCGCGGCGCGACGGCGGGCGCGGCGGGCGCGACGACCGGTGCGGGCGCCTCCGCTTCGGCGCGCTGGACAAGCGTGTCGCGCACGAAGCGGGCGAACTGCTCCACCGTCGGATGGGTGTAGACCCGGGTCGCTTCGATGGCGGTGCCGTAGCGCTGGTTGATGGCGCGGACCCAGGTGACGCCGGAAATCGAGTCGAGGCCCAATTCGACGAAGCCGCGATCGGCATCGATGCTGTCGGGTTCCTGCCGCAGTTCCTGCGCCAGCAGCTCGATCAGGCTGCGACGCACGGCGCCAAGATCGACGCGAGCCTGTGCGGGCGCGGACGATGCGGATGCGGAAGCAGGTGCTTCGCGACGCGGCGCGACGGCCTGACTCACGGTGACGGACGCAGGTGCCGCGGCGCGGACGGCGACGTTATCCGTGCGGCTCGTATCGCTGCGCGGCAGGTCGGTGGATGGCGCATCCACCGCCGCATCGCTCGACCGCTGATCGCCGACATGCTGGGCGAGCGTGCGCAGGTTCGGGTAGCTGTAGACCTTGGTCGCTTCGATCGCCAGACCGAAATGCGTGTTGATATTACGGATCCAGGCGACGCTGGAAATCGAATCGAGACCCAGATCGACGAACGGCGTGAGCGCGTCGATCTCGCTTTCGTCCACGCGCAGCTCTTCGGCCAGCAGACGCCGGATCGTCGGCAGGATGTCGCTGCCTGCAACTGCAGCGGACGGCGCCGCAGGGGAGCCTGCGGATGTGCGCTGTGCCGGTGCGTGCTGCACGCGCTCATGTTGCTCAAGTGCGTGCTGCGCCGGCGAGAAGCGCTGCTCGATGCGGCTCAGCGCATCGGCATGCCCCACCAGGGTGGTTTCGTGCATGGCGACTTCGCGCGCGAACAGCGCCTGCCAGGCGTCGAACTGCGGCGCGATGCGCGCGGTCTTCCACGCCACCAGATCGGCGCGCGCATGGCGGGCGACGCTGCGCGCAAGCGCCAGCGCTTCGTCCAGCACGCGGTCGCGCGGAAGCACGGTCAGCAGCGGATTGCGGCGCGCCAGTTCCGCGCCGGTGATCTCGCGTCCGGTGAACAGGCTGTCGCGGGCCAGATCGAAACCCAGCCGGGCCGGCAGGATGCCGGTGGCGCCCGCGCCGGGGGTGAACCCGAAATTCATGTACGGGCTGACGTAGCGGCTTTCCTCGCTGAACAGCACGGCGTCGCAGAACAGGCCGAGGGTCCAGCCGGCGCCGATGCCGTGGCCCTGCATCGCGGCGATGACAGGCAACGGGCAGCGCATCGGCAGCTGGAACACATCCAGATCGGTGAAGCGGACCTTGCCTTCCTGGATCGATTTCAGACCGTCGCGGGTGCCGCCGGAAGAAAAATAGGTGTCGTAGCCGGTGAGCACGACCGCCTTGCACCCGGGCGCCGCCGCGATGCGGTCGAACACTTCCTGCAGGCCGGCGATCATCGCGTCGGAGAACATGTTCCGCGCGTCGCGATCTTCGAGGCGCACCAGCACCACGCCGTCGGCATCGACGCTGGCGTGGACCACGGTGGAGGTCAGGGTCAGCGCGCCCGCTTCCACCGCGATGTCGGCCGGTTGATCGGCGACGGTCGCAGCGGAGCCGCTGCCAGGAAGCTCCTGCAGCGACTGCAGCAGCGCCTCGCCGGCAGCGGACGATGCGGTGGCCGCAGCGAAGCCGCTATCGAACTCGCGGGCCAGATGTTCTTTCAGCAGACGCAGCGCGTCCGCGGATTTGTCGGACAGATGGGCGCAGAACGCATCCACCGCGGCCGCGACGCCTTCGCGCGGCACCACCGTCGCACCCCAGCCGGCGGCCTGCAGCTCGCGGCCGCTGAGCGGGCGCTCGCTCGCCGCCAGCAGCGAGGCCAGCGACGCGCCGAAGCGCGCGACGAGCCAGTCGAGCTGCGCAGGCTGGACGAGGACCGGGCCGTCGTCCGGCGTTGCGAAGCCGTAGTCCTGGGCTTCGACCGCGATCACCGCATCGCAGGCGCAGGCGAGCCGGAAACCGGCGCCCAGCGCCTGCCCCGTCAGCACCGCCAGCGTTGGCGCGGGAAACGATGCCAGCGTCTGCAGCAGCGACTGCGTGCGGTCATCGGCGAGCGCCGCGTGTCCGCCCTGCAGGAAGACACGTTCGTCGCTTTCGATCAGCAGCGCCTTGAGCGACGGCAGTCCGCGCGCATGCGCCAGCGCACGCTCCAGCGCATCAACGAGTCCGGCCTCCAGCGTGCCCGCAGGCGCCTGCAGACGCAGCGCGAAAATACCGTCGCCGCGATCGCGCAGCGCGACCGATGCGCGAGCGCGATGCGCGCCATCGAGAGAACCGCTGTCCGCATCGGCACCCGCCGTCAGCGACAGCACAGGCTTGTCCAGCGTGGGCTTGTCCGGCGTGGCCGCCGCTGCGGCTGTCGTCTCTTCGGGTGCGGTGATCTGTTCGGGCAACGCCAGCGCGATCGCGCTCGGCTTGGGAAGCGATGCCGCAGTCGCGAACGCGGTCGCCACCGCGCCGACACCCGCAGGCGATGCTGCGGTCGGGTCCGCTGCGCCGCTTTCGAACAGGCGATCCGGCATGCGCAGGACCGGGGCGGCCTCACGCACGGCTTCGACCGTGTTCTGCGGCTTGTTCTGCACTGCCGGTGGAGCCGCGGCGACGATGGCGGGCATCGATGTCAGCGCAGTGAAGGCGATGCACACGGCGCCATCGTCGGCGCACAGCGCGATATCGACGCACGGCGCGTCGTCATGATGCGACGCGGCGTTGGCGCCGATCCACGCGTAGCGCGGCCGGGCGGCCACGGGATACACGCGCATGTCCGCGAATCCCGCAGGTAGATGCAGCGCGTCCTGCGCGGGGCGCAGCCACTGCGCGGCGAGCATCGCCGCTTCGACGATGGCCGGATCGATCGCGCAATCCCCGAACGCGGCGTGAGACGGATCGGATGGCGCGAACGTCAGCCACAGTCCGTCCGCGGCGCGATGGATCGCATCGACGGCCTGATACAGCGCATCCACGTCGAGCCCGATGGCACGGCCGGCTTCGAGCACCGCGGCCCGATCGGCGAACAGCGGCGACGCGCCGCGCGACAGTGCGGCGACATCAAGCATCGGCGTGGGCGCATCGGGGCAGGCTTCGACGAAGCCCTGGCAGAACACATGGCCATCGCTCGCGTCGCACAGTTCGAACGCCGCCGCGTGGAGCTGCGGACGCAGGCCCTCGCCCGGCGGCAGCACCGCGATGCCGACGTCGATCACCGACGGCAGCGCGCGCGGCGCGGCGAAACGCACCTCGCGGAATGCCCATGCCCCACCCTGCCGCAGCATGCCCAGCCCGTCCGCCAGCGCGGCCCGCGCGGCTTCCAGCTGTAGGCCCTGCGGCAGACCCGCGTGGCCCTGGATCCTGAATCCACCGATGCGCGGATCGTCGGCGCGGAAGCTGCTGAGATACTGCTGCTGCCCGGGTTTCGACGCGTTGCGGTGGACCAGGGAATGGATCGTCTGCGCTGTCGTCGCGGCGGCAATGGCGTGCGGCGGCTCTTCGCGCCAATAGCGCTCCCGGGCGAACGGATAGACCGGCAGATGCATGCGCCCGGGCAGGGGCGCGCTGTGCAGTTTGAGCCAGTCCAGGTCGAGACCCTTGGTCCAGACATCCAGCAAGCGCGACACCTTGCCGGAGACGAACCAGCCGTCGACGCTGGCCTGCAGGTCTTTGTCGACGGTGAACAGCGCGATGGTTTCGCGGTGACGGCGGGACTGCGCGTAGTACAGATCGTCGGCGAGCGCGCCGTCTTCCAGGCTGTCTTCGGCGAGGAATACGGCGAGTTTTTCGAGCAGGTCCGCGCGGGATTCCACGCGCATGGCGAGGCGCTCTTCCATCGCTTCGCGGCCGATCTGCAGCGTGTAGCACAGGCCGGTCAGATCGATGTCGGCATCGCGTTCGACGAAGGCCTGGATGTCGAGCGCCTTCTGCCGCAGCTGCGGCAGGGTGCGCGCCGACAGCAGCACGACGCCGGGTGTGGCTTCGTGACGGGTGGCGCGGGCCTGCGCGCCGGCCTGGGCTTCGACATGGGCTTCGACAACCAGATGCGCGTTGCCGCCGCCGGCACCGAACGAGGAGATGCCCGCGATCAACGGCAGTGCTTTGCCGTCGATCACCGGGGCATTCCACGGACGCAGGCGCTGGTTGACCTCGAACGGCGTGGCCTCGAAATCGATGTTCGGATTCAGCCGCTCCGAATGCAGCGACGGCACGATCTGCCGGTGGCGCATCTGCAGGATGACCTTGGTCAATCCGGAGATGCCCGCTGCGGATTCGCAATGACCGATGTTCGACTTCGCCGAACCGATCAGACAGAAGCCGGTGTCCGTCGTGTATTCGCGGAAGGCCTTGGTGATCGCCGCGATTTCGATCGGGTCGCCCAGCTTCGTGCCGGTACCGTGCGCTTCGATGTAGCTGACGTGGCGCGCATCGACGCCCGCATCCTTCAGCGCATCGGAAATCACCGCGGCCTGCGCCTGCGGATTCGGCACCGTGTAGCCGTTGGTCTTGCCGCCGTGGTTCAGCGCGCTGCTGCGGATCACCGCATGGATCGCGTCGCCGTCGCGCTCGGCGTCGGACAGGCGCTTCAGCACCACCACGCCCACGCCTTCGCCCGGAATATAACCGTCGCCGCCTTCGCCGAAACTCTGGCAATGGCCGTCGCTGGAGATGAACTGGCCGGCGCTGAGCATGGCGTACTTGCCGGGATGCAGACTGAGATTGACGCCGCCGGCCAACGCCATGTCGGTGCGGCCCAGCTTCAGGTCTTGGCACGCGAGATGGATCGCGGTCAGCGACGACGAGCACATGGTATCGAGCGTCATGCTCGGTCCGTGCACGTTGAGCGCGTACGACACCCGATTGGCGATGCTGGCGAGGCTGCCAGAGCGGTTGTATTCGCCGTACATCACGCCGGCGTACACGCCCACCTGGCCGCCGCGGCAGGCCTGCAGCGCGGCGCGGGTATAGCCCGCGTCCTCGATCGCCATCCACGCGTGCTGCAGGAACAGGCGCTCCTGCGGATCGATCTGTTCGGCGTCGCGCGGCGTGATGCTGAAGAAGCGGGGATCGAATTCGTCGGCGCCCGCGATGAAGCCGCCCCAGCGGCTGCTGTGCTGTCCGGCGGCCAACGCTTCGCCGCCGACGGGGTCGGCGCCGTTCGGAGCACGATAGTAGTCCTGCCAGCGCCAGCGCTCGGCGGGAATTTCGCGGATGCAGTCCACGCCCTGCGACAGGTTGCGCCAGTATTCGTCCAGATCCCAAGCGTCCGGATAGCGGCCGCTGATGCCGACGATGGCGATGCTTTCGCTGTGGGCGGATGGGCTGAGGATGGATTCGTCGTCGATGCCGGGCTTGTCGATGCCAGGCTTGTCGATACGTGTCGTCGCGACAGCGGCGTCCGCGCCGCGCATGTCGGCGTCGCTTCGCGGTGGAAGCGCAACGGACTGCGCTTCGATGTGCGGCTGCGACCCGATGGCGTCGGGCATGCGACGCGCCGTACCGATGCGTTTGCCGGGTACCCGCGATCTCGCGGTCGTCGTCGCCGCGGCCGTGGCCGCCATTGTCGTCGCGGAGGGACCGGTCGCGGGATTCGGCAGCACGATGCCCGGCGACAACAGCGAAATCAGGCGATCCGCGTGCGCGGTGCAGAAATAATCGTTGAGCTGCGCAATGGTCTGGTATTCGAACGTCAGCGTCTTCGGCAGCCTGCCGAAGATCGTTTCGAGATGCGTCACCAGCTTCATCGCCAGGATCGAATCGATTCCGTACTGCTCCAGCGGCGCCTGCGGCCGCAGCCGGGCGGCGGGAATCTTCAGCAGCTGCGAGAACTGCCGGCAGAGGTACTCCAGTGCTTTCTCGCGCAGGACGTCGTCCATGGCGACCGGCGTTGCGCTGACATGGGTTGCGTTGACATGGGTTGCGTCGACGACACCGGCGGTCGCGCTGTCGCGGGCGGTCCCGGTCGCGGAACCGCTTGCGGAATCGGTCGCTTCGAGCAGCGCCCGCATCGCCGGCAGTTCGCCTTCCATCACCAGCAGACGCTCGCAGGGAAGCGCGAGGCCGCGGTACATCGCGCGCATCGCGGCGACGGTGGACAGCGGACGCATGCCGGTGTGGTCCAGCAGCCGCTCGCGGGTGGCATCGTCCATGCCCATCCCGCCGTCCTGCCACAGCGGCCAGTTCACCGACAGCGTGCGGCCATGGCGTTCGCCCCGCGCTGCCAGACGGTTGCGGTGGGCGGCGAACGCGTCCATGAACGCATTCGCCGCGGCATAGTCGACCTGGCCGACGATGCCCCAGCAGGCCGCGAAGGACGAGCACAGCAGGATGAAATCCAGCGGCAGGTCGCGCGTCGCAAGATCGAGATTCGCCAACCCGGCGACCTTCGGCGCCAGCACCGAGGCGAACGTCGACGGCGATTTGCGCAGGATGAAACCGTCGCGGAGGATGCCCGCGCAGTGCAGGATGCCGCGCAGCGGCTGGTCCTGCTCCCGCAGCTGGGCGACGAGGGCGTCGACGGCGCCGCGATCCGCCACGTCGAGCGCGACGTATTCGATCCGGTGCAGCGGGGTCGCCAGCGCATCCAGCGTGCGGCGCGCCTCGGGCGCGAGCGCCGAGCGCCCGGCCAGCACGATGCGCGCGGAGCGGCACTGCGCGACGATCTCGCGCGCGAACTGCAGGCCGATGCCGCCGGCGCCGCCGGTGATCAGATAGCAGCCGCCTTCCTTGAACGCCACCGGCGCTGCGGATTGCGCGTGGTCTTGGGGATGCTGCTCCACTACGCGTTGCTCCAGCACGCGCCAGCGCAGGACTTCTCGGCGCAGGCCGCCGGCGTCGCGCACATGGCGGACGGCCGCGCCGCGCGGCGCATCGATGCAGGACTCGTCGTGCACGAGCTGCCGCAGTTCGGCAGCGCCGATATCGGCCGGCACCCTGATCACGCGCGCGATCAGGGCCGGCGTTTCTTCCATCGCCGTCCTGAACATCGCGTCGAAGCCATAAGCGACCGCCTCATCGGCAACCACTTCATCGACAGCGGTCGTATCGGCAACGATCACCAGCGCGCGAACACCCTGCGCTCCCGCCAACATCGACTGGATCGCCGCGAGCGCCTGCAGCGCCGCATCGGTAAAGATCCCGTCCGCGGTGACATCCGCGGGAGGCGCAAACGCCTGGACCCGCGCGTCCCCATGCGCCGCTTTCAGCGACGCGACCTTCGCCGGATCGAGGCCCCAGACGAAGATCCGGTCGACAGGCTGCGCCGGGACGGGGGTCGCCGATGCGGCCACCCATTCGGGCGTCGCGAGCAGGACGCCCTGCGCGGCGGCGGACGCCTGTCCTTTCAAGGCCTTGATCCGCACCAGCGCTTCGGCCTGCGCGAGCCGGCCTTCGGCGACCGCGCGATAGATGGACAGCAGCGAATCCTTCATGACGACAATCCGAGTTCGACGGCGTCTTCGGCGGACACGTCCTTTCTGGAGATGCTTTCCAGCAGCTCCCGATAGAAGGTTTCGTCGAACATCTCCGTTTCATCCGACGCTTCGTGCGTCGACGCTTCGTCGTACATCAGTGCCGCGTCAGCCATCCGTGCCTCATTCAACATGCGTGCGTCATCCGGCAGTCCATTCCCATCCAGCTTCCCTTCTCCGTCGAAACCCCGTGCGCCGTCCACCGCCCGCCAGCCGAAGCCGCGGATGTCGACGCAAAGCGCGCCGTCCTTGCCGAAGATGGACACATCGCAGCTCTCCACAGGCGCATGTCCGCCGCTGCCGTCGATGGTGCCCGCTACAGGTGTCAGCACGACGACGACTTCCGACGGACACGGTGCGTGCAGCGTCAGCGAGCGCAGTGCGAACGGCACCGACGGCGCTTGCGGCAGCGCCTGCAGCGACGGCAGGAAGCCGACGCAGGCCTGCAGCGCGGAGTCCATGATCCCGGGAGGCATGCGGTAGGCGTCGCCGGCGATGGAAGGCAACGCGACGTCCGCCACCAGTTTTCCGCCCACCCGCGAAATCGCGCGGATGCCGCGATGCGCGGGGCCGTAATGCAGTCCCATCCGGGCGAAGGCGGCGTAGATCTCGTCGCCGCTCCATCGCTCGCCGCGCTGTGCCGACGCCAGCAGCCCGGCGTCCGCCATGCGCTCGCCGGCCGCATCGACGAAGCGCGCTTCGCCCTGGCAGTGCAGGACCCGACCGTCGCCCGAACCGCTGGCGATCTCGAACGCGATCACGCCGTCGTCCTCGACGCCGAGATCGATCTCGACCGCCATCGGCCCGTCGACCACGATCGGCCGCCACCAGACCACATCGCGAAGCGTCAATCGCCCGTGCGGTCCCGCTTCCGCAAAGCCATCCGGCAGCGCATCGGCGATCGCCGCCGTCGCCATTTCCAGATACGCGACGCCGGGAAGCACATGCTCGACCCGGCCCTCGCGGAAACGCACGCGGTGGTCGCGCAGGAAGCTCTCGCTGCCGTCGAACGTGGACCGATAGCGCTGCTGGCGCAGGGTCGACGCGTTGACGTGCAGCAGCGGATGGATCGCCGCTATCGCGCCTTCGGCGCGCTGCGCCACCGCTGCGTTGTCGTCTTCCAGCCAGTAGCGCTCCCGCGCGAACGGATACAGCGGCAGTTCGACGCGTCGCGGGCCACGGCCGGCTTCGGCCGGATGGAGTTTCGCCCACGGAAGCTCGACGCCGTCGACCCACAGCTCCGCGAGCTTGTCGAGTTTCCCGTCGCGCAGGCAGGTATCGATCAGCACCGCCTTCAGTTCGGCATCCTGGCCGATGAAGGCCAGTTTGCCGACGCGCGACAGGCTGCTGCCGACGTGCATGTCCGCAGGCGTCCGCTCGGCGGCGAACGCACGCAGCCGCGCTTCGAGTTCGACCAGCGAATGCACGACCAGCGCGCAGCGTTCCTCCATCGCTTCCCTGCCCACCTGCAGCGTGTAGGCGATGTCGTGCAGCGAAGGCGCGCCCTGCGCGTCGGCGTCAGCATCGGCGATGCGCGCCGCCAGTGCATCCGCCAGCGACTGTGCGCGCTGCCGCAGCTGTTCGGTGGTTTTGGCCGACAGAGGAATCAGCGCCGGACGCGCAGAGGCCGCATCGTGCCGGGCGGCGGTGCGCACGTCGCGCGTCGGCGCCGCTTCCAGCACCAGATGCGCATTGGTGCCGCTGAAACCGAAGGCACTGACCACAGCCGAACGTCCGCCCTTCGCGTTCTCGGGCCACGGCTTCAGTGCGGTGTTGACCACGAACGGGCTGTCGGACAGATCGATGTGCGGATTGAGGCGTTCGAAGCTCGCCGCCGGCGGAAGTTGGCGATGCTTCAGCGCCAGCACCAGCTTGAGCGCGCCGGCGATGCCGGCCGCATACAGGGTGTGGCCGATGTTGCCCTTCACCGAACCCAGCGCGCAGTACCCGCTCTTGTCGGTGTAGTGGCGGAAGGCCTGGGTGAGGCCTTCCACTTCGATCGGATCGCCCAGCTTCGTGCCCGTGCCGTGCGCTTCGATCAGCTGGATGTCTTCCGGATCGATCCCGAAGCGGTCGTAGACGGCGCGCATCAGGCGCGTCTGCGACACCGGGTTCGGCGCGGTGATGCCGTTGGTCTTGCCGTCCTGGTTGATGCCCCAGCCGCGGATCACCGCGTGGACGATGTCGCCGTCGCGCTCGGCATCGGCGAGCCGCTTGAGCATCATCGCGCCCACGCCTTCGCCGGGCACGAAGCCGTTCGCGCGATGATCGAACGCGAAGCAGCGGCCATCGACCGAGAGCATTGCGGACTGACCGGTCTTGATATGCATCATCGGCCCCGCCATCACCGCCACGCCGCCAGCGAGCGCGAGGTCGCAGTTGTCCGCGACCAGACTGTCGCAGGCGTTGGCGATCGCGACCAGCGAGGAGGAGCATGCGGTGTCGATCGACAGGCACGGCCCCTGCAGGTTGAGGAAGTAGGCGATGCGCGCAGCGAGGATCGACATCGCCGCGCCGGTGAAACCCTGGGTGCTGTACTGGTGTTCGCGCGAACGCTGGTGGTAGTCGGTCGAGCCGCAGCCGACGAACACGCCGCAGCGGCTGCCCGACAGGCTGCGCGGGTCGATCGCGGCGTTCTCGATCGCATGCCAGCAGTTCTGCAGCATCAGCCGCTGCTGCGGGTCCATGACCTCGGCTTCGGTCGGGGAAATGTTGAAGAACAGCGGGTCGAATGCGTCGCAGTCGTCCAGCACGCCCATCCAGCGGCTGTTGGTGGTGCCGGGGATCGAGATGTCTTCGCTGAAGTAGCGTTCGATGTCGAAGCGCTGCGGCGGCACGGGATCGATGCAGTCCTTGCCGCCGGCGATGTTGCGCCAGAACGCGTCGAGGTCGCCGGCGCGCGGGAACTGGCCAGCCATGCCGATGATGGCGATGGCGTCGGCACTCACGCTCCGACGCGCGGCCTTGCCGCGCCACGAGACCAGGGTACGGGCCGAGCGTGCGGCCGGGCGCACGCGCTCGGCCGCCGCCGCCGGCCTGGCCTCCGTCTGCTCTGCCGGCACGGAGGACGGCTGCGGTTGGAGCGGACTCGGTTGGAGCGGACTCGGTTGAAGCGCGCGCGCCGGCAGCAGGCCGGCAAGAAAGCGCGCGAACTCGGCCAGGGTCGGATGGCTGTAGACCTTGGTCGCTTCGATGCGGGTGCCGTAGGTAGTGTTGATCCTGCGGACCCAGGTCACGCCGGTGATCGAATCCAGGCCGAGGTCGACGAACTGCCGGTGCGCGTCGATCTCGTCCTCCGGCATGTGCAGTTCCTGCGCGAGCAGTTGCCGGAGCACAACGGAAAGATCCGCCTCGGCGGCAGCATTCGTCGCCACAGGCTTGGTCGGCATGAGCGGCGCCGGCGTCGGCACTGCAGCCGGCGGTGACGCGGGTCCCGCGACGGCGGGCGACGGCTTGGCGGCATTGGCGACGGACTTCGTCGCCACGGCGCCCAACAGCGCGACGCGCTCGACGACGAAATCGCGGAACTGGCGCAGCGTCGGATGGCTGTAGACCTTGGTCGCCTCGATCCGGGTGCCGTAGGCGGCGTTGATTCTGCGGATCCAGGTCACACCGGTGATCGAATCCAGACCGAGGTCGACGAACTGGGTGTCTTCGTCGACATCGCCGACGTCCATCTGCAGTTCCGCCGCGAGCAGCGTTTTCAGGAAATCGGCGATGTCCTGCGGCGAGGCGCGCGAAGCGGCAGTCGCTTCGTGCGCGGCGGTATCCGCCGGCGGCACGGCTATGCTGGGCGCGGCCGCTGCGGCGGGCTGTGCCGCAGGTGCGGGCCCGACATCGGACAGGAAATGCTGCATCACGCCCTGCAGCGCGTGACCCTGGCCGACGAAGCTCCTGTCGTGCATCGCCAGTTCGCGCGTATAGGTCGCTTCGACCGCATCGAGCAGCGACGCGCTGAAATACCGCTTGAGTGCGCGCACGTCGCCGGCGTCGCGTGAGGCGATGGCATCGGCCAGCGCCAGCGCGCGCGGGAGAATGTCGCCGCGCGGGCAGCAGCCGTGCGGCAGGCCTTTGGCGCGCAGTTCGCTGCCGGTGTATTCGGCGGCGGTGAACAGGGTTTCCCTGGCAAGATCCAGGCCCAGACGCGCCGGGAAAATCAGCGTGGAACCGGCGCCCGGCGTGAAGCCGTACTGCATGTACGGGCTGATATAGCGGCTTTCGGCGCTGAACAGACAGAGGTCCGCGAACATGCCCAGCGTCCAGCCGCCGCCGATGGCATGCCCCTGCATCGCGGCGATGACCGGCAGCTTGCAGCTCATCGGCAGCTGGTAGACCTTCGCATCGGTGAATTTGGCGGTGCCCTGCTGGATCGCCAGCAGACTCTCGCGGGTGCCGCCGCAGGCGAAGTACGTGTCGTAGCCGGTGAGCACCACGGCGCGGTAGGCGTCGGACGCTTCGATATGCGCGAAGACCGCTTCCAGACCGTGGATCAATTCGGGCGAATACAGATTCTTCGCATCGCGATCGACCATGCGCACCACGATCACGCCGTTGTCCCGCACCTCGATGTCGATGGCGGAGGACTGCGGCGGAGGCGATGCGGCGCTGGCTGCTGCCGAGCTGTCGGCATCGGCATCGGCATCGCTGTCGCCCGGAGCCGGCGCATGGTCGAGGCTGCGCCACAGGCGCAACAGCGCCGGCGAACGCAGCGGCGAGGTTTCGGCAAGCGCCAGCGCGGCCGCCAGCACGTCGGCGGCGTCGCCGCGCGCGATGATGCCCGCGGCGGACGCGAGCGCATCGCTGTCGACGGCGGCCGCGCCGAACAGGCACTGCCGGGCCAGGTTGTCGCCCAGACGGCGCGCGAACCGCGGCATCGCCTGCCGCAGCAGTGCGGGATGCCGCCACAGCGCATCGGCCGAGCAGTGGCCGCGGTCGCCGTGGACGCAGGCGTCCGCGCTCAGGCCGAGCAGCCAGCCGATGCCGTCGGCATCGTGTTCGAAAGCGACGATGACCGGTGCCGGGAACGCCGACAGGGTCGCCTGCAGCGCTGCCAGTGCGGCCAGCGTCTGTGCCTGCACCTGCGCAATTTCAGCCGCATCGGAATGCTGCGGCAGACCCGGCAGAAAGCCGGCGACATCGCTGCGCAGCACCACCGCGGCATGGCCGCGGATCGCCAGCGCGTCCAGGGTCTCGCGCAGACGGCCGAGCAGCACCGGCAGCGTCGCGTCGCCTGCGCAGACGCGGACCGAAGCGACGGCGTCGGACAGCATCTCGACCGCGATGCCCGGAAGCGCTGCGTGCGGTTCGCCCGCGGGCTTCGGTTCCGGTGGCAACGTCGGCGCCGGCTCCCTCTGCGGACGCGGCTCGCTGCCGAGACGCTCGACCAGCGGCGCGAGCGCCTGCGCCATGTGCTGTTTCAGCAGGCTCAGCGATTCGCGCGGTTTTGCGGCCATGTCCGCGGCCAGCGCCAGCGCGACCTGCATGGCCTGCTCACGCTCGGCGACCGGGAAGGTCCAGCCCTTGTCCCACAGCGCGCGTCCGTACTGGCCGCCGCTGATGTACAGCAGATCGTTGGCGCGGGCGCGGCCGAAGCGCGCCGCCAGCAGATCGGCTTCGGCCAGCGTCGGATGGAGGCCGTGCACGGCTTCGGAGAACGCATAGCGCGACTCGCGCGCGCAGACCATGAAGTCGCAGAGCGCACCGAGCAGAAAGCCGGCAGCGCCGGCATCGCCCTGCATCACCGCGATGGTCGGCAGCGGGAACCCGGTCAGCGCGCGATACAGGCCGGCGTCGATGGCCGCGTCCAGCGACGCGACGTCGCCCGACAGGAAGCCGGTCCCGCCATCGGCGACCAGCAGCACCCTGGCGTCCGCGCGCTCCTGCACGTCCTCCAGCGCCTGCAGCAGTTGCTCGACGACCACGGCCGTCGGCGCGTGCTGCACGACGGTCACTGCGTAGACGCCGTCGCCGAGCGCGTGCAGATCGACGCAGACCTGCGCCGGCACCGCGGCACCGTCGTGTTCAGGACGATGCAGGGTAATCGTGGGTCTGGCCGGAACAGTAACGGCGGGCGCAGTGCCGGGCGCGACGATGGCGCTCAGCGACACCATCGGTTTTTCGATCCGGGCGGGCTCGCGCACGACCGAAGCCGTCGTGCGCAGGAACGCGATCCTGCGGCCGGCTTCCGGCGACACCGGTGCCGGCGCGCGCGCTTCGGCGGCGTGCTGTTCGGGCATCGTCGGCGCAGACGGCAGCAGCGGCGCGGAGGCCACAGCCGCAGATGCACTGGCGGCGGCGGCAATGGAATGCGTGCCTTGCAAAGGGGTGCCCTGCGCAATCGACACGCACGCCAGGCACAGGCCACGCATCTCCAGCACCGGAGCGCCGAGCGCATCGAAGCAGGCCACGTCCCAGCGCGACGCATCGGCGTCAGCGTGCATGCCGTCTTCGCAGCGCAGAACGAGGTAGCCCCGCGTGGCGCAGGGGCCGAACCACCGCACCGCATCGATGCCGTGGATCTGCCAGTCCAGCGGCGCCGACGGCAGCGGGGCCAGTTCGCCCCGCAGCCACACCGCAGCCTGCATCACGGCGGCCAGCAGCTCGGGCGGCAGGCCCCACGTTGCGGGCGTCGATGGCTCGGTGCTGGCGGCGTATTCAAGTACCAGCTCGCGCGCGGTATGCGCGATGCGCTGGACGGCACGGCGGTCGGCGCTGTCCGTCAGACCCAGTGCCGCGAAACGGGCATGGAAGGTATCGGCGGCGATGCCGCGCGACAGGCGCGCGGCGAGCGTGGCGACGTCCGCCGCCGCCATGTCGGCAACAGCACTGTCCGTACCCGCAGCGGCGGCGGCGAAGCGCGCGCGGCCCTGTGCATGCACCTGTTCGACACCGTCGCGCGCGCTGAAAATCTCGAAACGCAGTGCGTCGTCGGTCTCGGGCAGCAGGGCGACATGAAGTTCGCAGTCGGCGTCGATGCGCAGCGTGTCGTCCAGCGCGATGTCTTCGCAGCGAAGACCGCGCGCGGCGACATCGTCGGGGCAGGTTTCGGCGATGGCCGCGCGGGCCATTTCGACGCACAGCAGCGCCGGCACGCGGCGCTGCCCGGCGCTGTCGACCTCAAGGAAATGCTCGTCGCCGGTCAGCGCGACGCTGAAACCGGGGCTGCGCAGGGTCGACGTATTCCGCTGCAGCAGCGGATGCCTCGCCGCCGCGGCCTCTCCTTGTCCGGACGTGCGCTGCGGCGCAAGCCAGTGGCGTTCGCGCGCGAAGGGATACCCCGGCAGCGGGATGCGTCCCGGCTGCGCGCCGGCATACAGTCCGGCCCACGCGATGTCGACGCCCCTGACCCAATGTTCGGCGATCCGCGCATCGTCGCGCTGCGCGATCCAGGCCTCGCAGCGCCGCGCGAAATCGGAGTCCGCCCGGCAGGCAGCGAGAAATTCCCTGCTTTTTCTCACACTGCCGCGATAGGGCTGCGGAGCGGTGCGGGCTTCATGGGTGCTGGCTTCATGAGTGCGCCCCTCGTCCGACAGCGCCTGCAGCTGGCGCTGCAGATCGTCCAACGATGCGGCGATCAGCACGATGCGCTCGTCCATCGCCTCGCGCCCGACCTGCAGCGTGTAGGCCAGCGACGGCAGATCGACGCCCGCGCCGCTGCGCTTCACGAAGGCGAGCAACTGGCGGATTTTCTGCTGCAGCTGATCCGGCGTGCGCGCCGAAAGCGGCAGCAGACAGGCGCGGCCGTCCCACGCGTGCATGCGCGCCGGGGCCGGCGCCTCCTGCACGACCAGATGGGCATTGGCGCCACCCGCGCCGAAAGACGAAATGCCGGCGATGCGCGGAATCTCGCGGGCAGCGGCGCCTTCGCCCACGACCTGCCGGCGCCATGCGGCGGATTCGCGCTGCAACCGGAACGGCGTGGCCGAGAAATCGATCTCTTCGTTGACGTCGTCCGCGTGCAGGGTCGGCACCAGCTGCCCATGCCGGAACTGCAGCAACACCTTGGTCAGGGCCGCGATGCCGGCGGCCGACTCGCAGTGGCCGATATTGGATTTCAACGAGCCGATGGCGCAGTGCTGGCGCTCCGCGCCAGCATCGACCGGCGCGCGGCGGCTGGTGCGGAAAGCCCTGGTCAGGCCGGCGACTTCGATCGGATCGCCGAGCGCGGTGCCGGTGCCGTGGGCCTCGATGTAGCTCACGTCGGCGGAATCGACGTTGGCACGGGCCAACGCGGACGACACCACCTCCGCCTGCGCGGCCGGATTGGGCACCGTGTAGCCGTGCGTGCGGCCACCGGTGTTCAGGGCGCTGCCCTTGATGACGGCATGGATGGTGTCGCCGTCGCGCAGCGCCTGCGCCAGCGGCTTGAGCACCACCGCACCGACGCCCTCGGCATCGACGAAGCCGTCGGCGTTGCGGCCGAAGGAGCGGCACTGCGCCCCTTCCGACAGCATCCCCAGAGCGGTGAGCTCCACCATGTGCTGCGGATCGATGATCAGACTGACGGCGCCGGCGATCGCGGCCTCGCACATGCCGCTGTACAGGCTGTCCAACGCGACATGGATCGCGGTGAGCGACGAAGAGCAGGCGCTGTCCACCGCGAACGAAGGGCCGGAGAAATCGAACAGGAACGAGACCCGGTTGGCGACCGAGTAGAACAGCGGCTGCACGGTGTAGCGCGAATTCATCACCCCGACGAACACGCCGACCTTGCCGCCCGGAGCGAGCGTCGCGGGCGTGTAGCCGCTGTCCTCGATCGCGTGATAGCTCGTTTCCAGGAAGAGGCGTTCCTGCGGATCGATCTTCTTCGCTTCCTTCGGCGCGATCCGGAAGAACAGCGGATCGAACTTGTCGATGTCGTCGAGGAAACCGCCCCAGCGGGTGTAGCTTTTGCCGGCCTTGCCCTTCTCGGCATCGTGATAGTCCTGCCATCGCCAACGGTCGGCGGGGACTTCGCTGGCGCAGCTGCGCCCGGACGTCAGGTTGTCCCAGAACGATTCGAGATCGGGCGCCTGCGGATAGCGGCCGCTGACGCCGATGATGGCGACATCGAAGCGCACAGCGCGCTCCGCAAGTGCGTCGGCCGAAAGCGTTGCGTCCGCTGCGGACCGCATCGGCAGCGCTGGCGTTGCGTCGCTGCGCAGCGCCAGCCGTCGGCGGCCGGAGCGGTGCAGCGATTTGCCGGGCGCGCGCACAGCGGGCGCCGGCATGTGCGTCGATGGAGGCGCAGGCGCACCGGAGGCGGATACCGTCGCCGCATGCACGGTCGCCGCATGCACGGAAGCCGCGTGCGCGACGGTTTCCCGATCGTGTTCCAGGAAATGCGCGACCAGGCCGTCGATGCTATGCACTTCGAAAAACAGCGTACTGCGCGTGTCCGGAAAAAGCTTGCGGAAGTGCGTGGTCAGCTGCACGACCAGAATGCTGTCCAGCCCGTATTGTTCCAGCGGCTTGTGGGTTTCGATCTCGGCCACGTCCATCCGCAGCGCGCCCGCGATCATCTCCCGGAAGAGCAGCGCGCAGGCTGCGCGCAGTGCGGCATCGTCGGTCGCCACCAGCGCGGGGGGGTTGGCCGACGGGGGTGTCGTCGCGGGTACGGACGTCGTCGTCGCGGAGGCCATTTCAAGCGCTGCGGGCGAAGACGGTGCGGCGACCGGCGCGCCCCTGCGAGGCGCTGCCTTCGCGGGCGCAGCCGGCGGCGCCAGCCGTTGGCGAATCACGCCGTCGCTTCTCGCCGCCAAGGTCAACTGGCCCAGCCCATGATCCGCATGAGCCGGAAAGCGGATATCGAGGAAGCGCTCGGCCTTCAGCAGCGATTCCCACTGCGCCGGGGACAGGCACGGGCTGCCGGGCAGGCGCAGCTTCTCGTCCTCATACAGCCACCAGCCATCGAGCAGGCCGAAGGTGAAATGCGTATACCACGACCACGCGCTGAGCTCGTTGACCAGCAGCATGCCGCCGCGCTTCAGCAGCGCCTTGGCGTTGCGCACCGTCTCGCGCATGTCGGAAGTGGCGTGCAGCACGTTGGTCGCGATCACCGCGTCGTAGCGGTTACCCTTGATCGACTGCAGCGAAAGCGGTTTGCCCACATTGAAGATCGCGGTGCGCAGCGCCGGGAACTCCGGTTTGTAGACCTCTTGCGCATGCAGCAGGAAGGCCTTCGACAGGTCGGTGTAGCAATACTCTTCGACCAGGTCGCCGAAACCGCGCAGCATCGGCAGCAGTCCCGCGGTGGTGCCGCCGGTGCCGGCACCGATTTCGAGCAGGCGCAGGCCGCGCTCGCCGCGCGCCGCTTTCGCCGCGCATTCGGCGCGCAGGCTTTCGCACAGCACAAGATTGAAATGGTCGGCGATGAGATTGTGTTTATAGATGCCTTCGACCAGATGCATCGACGACTCGGGAAACATCACGTCGGTCGCGGGCACCACGCCGCTCAGGATCTCGGGCAGCCTGCGCAGGCAGGCTTCGATCAGGGTGAGATAGGCGCGATGGTTGGCGTTCTCGCACCAGCCCGGCATCGCCGCATCCCAACGCGGCCACAGCGTTTCGACGGCTTCGTCGATGAGAAAACGGCAGTGCCCCGTTGACGGATCGATGGCGACAAGCCGGTGCGCCTCGAGATGAGACAGCGTGGCATCCAGCCAGCGGCGGTGCGAGGGGCGCAGCATGGCGATGTGTTCGGCCGGCGCGTATTCGCCGTGCGCATCGGCGAACAGCGCACGTACCTGGGCCGCCACGATCGCGGTGGCCAGGCGCCCGGCATCGGCCGGCAGCCGGGCGGCCTCCAGGTCGGAGGCGGAGATATGCGGTGGCGCGTGACCTTCCGCTGGAGTCTTGTCCGATGCGTTCATACGCGTTACTACATCCCTGTAGAATTCGTGGATCTTTCGTGGTCCGGGTAGTGCCGGATCTCTCCCGATACCGCCAGATCGTCGAGCGCTGCATCAGACACCACTTTCGCCAGCACCAGCTGGTCGACGGGCCCGGCTTCGCTCACGATCCCGCACGCATCGAGCGCGCTGTGCAGAGCGTTCCCGTCATCGGCAGATAAACGGATGCGCGTGTCCGAAGATTCCAGCGCGATGCCGGAAGCCTGCACGGGACGATCAGCAATGAGTTGACGAATACAATCGAAGGGAGACGACACTTCCGAGACAAATACGCCCAATGCTTGATCCTTCAAGACGACGGCACGGCAAAGCCGCGCACACGGCACACATTCCTTAAGCTTTCAGGGGCTCACCCCGGAGATCGGTCCAAGCGGAGATCTCGATGATTTCATTTGCTTATTACGTTATGCAGATTTCCCTTCCCCACCTCATATAAACAGACTCTCCGGAATATTGTCAATGCGAGTATTTGCCGAATCGATGCGCTGCAAACGTTTTCCTGAAATTTCTTTTTGAGAATCAACCTCATATCGGCCGCCAACCTGAAGACCATTCCGATTGCACGATGCAATCGCGATCTTTCAAGGAAACAGACGCATCTTCGCCACTGGTCAGGACACGCTCCGCAAAGATCGCCTGCGAACCGCGTCGGGAACCACCTGACCGGAATCGCTTCCATTCACCGTTTTCATCGACTAATGATGCCGCTTGAAAGTGACAAGCAGAATATCGATCGGAATCGACATCTGACTCGCGTATCGTGATCAGCCCGCCGACGGCGCGCAGATCCCCGGGTCGCGATCGCTTTCGAGCGACTACGAAGTCGCGCCGGAAGGACGCTTCTGGCTCGCCGACGCCCGCAAGGGCTATCTGCTCACCCGCGCGATGCTGCGCTTGGCGCTCTCGCGCTATCCTCGGATCGGCCCTGAGCATTGGCGTTTTCGAAGAATGCCTATGGCCGGCCGGCGATCGTAGAGGCGATCGTTGACGCCGGAGTCCAGGCACGCGGGCTTTCTTCAACTTCCCGTATACCCGCGGCCTGATCGCGCTTGCCGTGACCTGCGGCCGACCGCGAACCGGGAATCGATGTCGAGAACATCGCCGCACGCGCCATACGCTCGATGTGGCGAAGCGCTTGTTCTCGTCGGCCCGAAGTCGCTGAGCTCCCGTGCGTCGCCTTGGACCGGCAGCAGGATACTTCTTCGAGCATCGGAGCTTCTGGCAGTACCGACCGACCGCGGATCATCTGATGGCGATCTGCGCCGAACGCCATGTCGATGATGGGCCTGCAATCTCGATACGGAAATTCACGCCTCCGGGCAACGAAATGCTGGCGATGGCACCGTTCCTTGCGATGCCGGCCGCACGAGTCTTCGACGATTTCGTTCTGTCGACGCGCGGTGATCGCGCTTCCCCGAGGATAACCGGGCGCATCGTAGCGGAAGCCATCGATACGCACGTTGCGATCGATGTGGATGCGCCCGTAAACAATGAGAAATTTCCGCTCCTGCATTTTGAATATTTATCGAAATGGTTCTTCGGCGATTGATATCAAGAAGGCACCACAGAGTATCGAGCGTCGAATATTTTCTTGCGGTAGTGCAGCCGCATGTCTGACCCACCCCCGATTCCTACGGAAGAAGTCAGACAAGGTGTTATCTCGAACCGGCACGTCCGAGCGGATCACTTACATGCCGCTCCGGAGCCCGGTACCGCAACCAGCATTTCTTCAATGAATCGGGGGCCGATTTCTCGCGCCGCTCACTGTGGATACGGAAGGCGATCTTCACGGCCAGCGCAACCCGGCTACCGGCCTGAGTCAGCCATGACTGCTTTCATCGCATGTTGGGCCGAGCTGATCCACCAAAGTCCGTGAAATCGGCTCGAACCATGATGCGTCGCCCGGTCGAATCGACCCGGCACCTGAACAGTCCGCGAAAGTTCCCGAACTCACCAGTTCAGTATTAAGGTTTTGTTATGCGGCAACCCTGAGAATGCCTCCACCGAAGCGGATCCGGACTCTCTCCCCGACCCGCCTCCGGTCCAATAACAATCAATGAGGTCAACCCCATGAAGCGTTCTCTCCTTGCCCTGACCCTGCTCGCCGCCCTTCCGTTCGCCGCCTCCGCGGCCGAAGGCGTTTCCTACAATTATGTCCAGGGCGGCTATGTCGCCACCAACGGCGATGGCGACGCCGATGGCTTCGGCATCGACGGCTCGGTCGCGGTGCATCCGAATTTCCACCTGTTCGGCGGCTACAACCAGCAGGAAATCGACAACACCAGTATCGACATCGACCAGTGGAAGCTGGGCGTCGGCTACAACTACGGCATCAACGACAAGGCCGATCTGGTCACCCGCGTCGCTTACGAGAAGCTCGACGCCGGCAGCGGCTTCGATTTCGACGGCTACAGCGCCGAAGTGGGCCTGCGCGGCGCCTTCGGCAGCAATTTCGAAGGCTATGCCATGGCCGGCTACGAGGACTACGAGCAGTTCGATGGCGATTTCTACGGCCGCGTCGGCGCCCAGGTGAAGTTCAACCAGAACTGGGGCCTGAGCGGCGACGTCAAGTTCGCCGACGGCGACACCCAGTGGTTCGTCGGTCCGCGCCTCAGCTGGTAAGCACAGCACCGGTATTCGCATTGCTTCACCCGTGCAGGGCTGGCGTAAGCCCCTGAATACGCCCATTCGCGAGCGGCCTCCCCTCCGTGTCGCGACCTGGAAGCCCGGCAACCGCCGGGCTTTCTTGTTGGGCGGCGCAAAACCGGCGCGGGCTTGGGTAAACTGCGAGGCCGCGCCCGACGCGGACAGGACATCCACAGCGTTCACCGGTAAATGGGGAGATTCATGAAGAAGCAACTTGCGGCCGCACTCGTGCTGGCCTGTCTGCCGTTCGCGGCCTCGGCTCGGGACAGTCTGGGCAGTTTCACCTATGTCGAAGGCGGCGTTCAGCGCGTCAGCGTGGATCTGGACTCGCTCGGCAACGACAGCTTCGATTTCGACGGCGTGGGCATCCGCACCTCGATCGAGCTGGGCGACAACATCTATATCTACGGTGGTTACGCCTGGTCGCGCAACGACGATTTCGCCGTCGACATCGATGCGCAGCAGATCCACGCGGGCATCGGCTACCGCCATACCGTGTTCGACAATGCCGATCTGATCGGCGAACTCGGTTTCCAGCACACCGAACTGGATGCGGACGGCCTTGAGGAAAACATCGACGGCGCCCGTCTATCGGTGGGCCTGCGCGGCGCGCTCGGCAACAGCTTCGAAGGCTGGGTCAAGGCCAATTACGTGGACGGCAGCGACTACGACGGCGAATTCAGCGGCACGCTGGGCGCGCAGTTCGTGATCAACGAAACCTGGGGCATCGTGGGCGAAGTCGAAGCCGGCGACGTGACCTCGCAGTACATGCTGGGCGTTCGCGCCAGCTTCTGATCTGCCAGCGTCAAGTGTGAAAAAGCCCGGCATTGCCGGGCTTTTTTCTTGATCGCGACCACCGGAACCCTCAATCGCCGAACAGACCTTCAGGGTATTCCGGCTTCTGCTCGCGCGCCATCAGCCGCTTCAGGCCTTCGCCCGGGGTGATCTCGCCCTTCAGCACGTCGCGCACGGTGCTGGAGATCGGCAGCTCGATGCCATGGCGGCCGGCCTGGCGCATCACTTCTTCCGCGGTCTGGATCGACTCGACCACTTGGCCGATCTCGCGGACCGCGTCCTCGATCGACTGTCCGCGTCCCAGCGCCAGGCCGAGGCGCCGGTTGCGCGACAGGTCGCCGGTGCAGGTCAGCACCAGATCGCCGAGACCGGCGAGGCCCATCAGGGTCTCGGCCTTGCCGCCGATGGCGAGGTTGAGGCGCAGCATTTCGTTGAGGCCGCGGGTGATCAGGCCCGCGCGGGCGTTGAGGCCCAGGTTCATGCCGTCGGCGACGCCGGTGGCGACCGCCAGCACGTTCTTCATCGCCCCGCCCAATTCGGCACCGAGCATGTCCTCGCCGGTGTAGGCGCGGAACGCGGGCCCGTGCAGGGCGTCGGCGACCTGCTGGGCGAAGTCCGGGGTATCCGAATGCACCGTGAGCGCGGTCGGCAGACCGGCGGCGACTTCCTTGGCGAACGACGGGCCGGTGACCACTGCGAGCGGTACTCCCGACGGCAGCAGTCCATCGGCGACTTCATGCAGGAAACGCCCGGAGCCGGGCTCGAAGCCCTTGGTCGCCCAGGCCACGCCCGCGTGCGCCGGGCGCAGCGGCGCCAGTGTGCGCAGGGTTTCGGCGAATGCGTGCGAGGGCACCACCACCAGCACCAGATCGCATCCGGCCATGGCGGCGGCCAGATCGGGGGTGGCGCGCAGGCTCTCGGGAAGCGGAATCCCCGGCAGATACCGGGGATTCTCGTGGCGGCCGTTGATCGCCGCGATGGTCGCGGCGTCGCGGCCCCACAGGACCGTGGGATGGCCGTGGCGGGCGATCAACGCCGCCAGGGCCGTGCCCCAGGAGCCGGCGCCGAGGACGGCGACGGCGGGTTTCGCGGCGGTCGCGTCCGGATGATCGGACGACATGCTCGAAGCCAACGTCACGAAACGGACATCGCGTCAGGCGTTGCCGGCGGTCTCGGCACCGGCCAGGGTGCCCTGCTCGGCGCGCTGGCGCAGGCCTTCGGCGTACAGGCCTTCGAAATTGATCGGCTGCAGCAGGAACGGCGGGAAGCCGCCGGCCGTGATCAGGTCGCTGACGGTCTGGCGGGCATACGGATAGAGGATGTTCGGGCAATGCACGCCCAGCATCGCGTCGAGGGTCTGGTCGTCGAAACCGCCCAGACCGAACAGGCCGGCCTGACGCACTTCGACCAGGTACACGGTCTTGTCGACGAGCTTGCAGGTCAGGGTCACGCCCAGTTCCACTTCGAACAGGTTGTCGGCGACGCGCTGGACGCGCTGGTTGAGGTTCATTTCCAGCGCGGGCTGGCCCTGCTCGTTGAACACCTGCGGCACACCGGGGGCCTCGAACGAGACATCCTTGACATAGATCTTCTCGACCGAGAAGGTCGGGCCGTTGGCTTCGGCTGCGGCGCCGTTGGCGACGGGTTCGGACATGGCAGTGCTCCTGAAAGGGAAAGCGGAAAAGAGGGCGATTATCGCATGGCGCCGCGCGGGGCAAGCGTCGTCGGGAAGACGGTGCCCGCCCATGTCGCCACGGGTCATCTGATCTGGGAGCCGGCGTCCGCTTTTACAAGGCGCAGCTTCTGCAAGGCACGCCGGGGCGGTCCGATCGGGGACGGTCCGATCGGACCGCCCGATGACGCAGGCAAAGGCTCAGTGCTTGCCCTTGATCAGCGGCAGATCCGCCTGCTGCCAGGCGGCGATGCCGCCGTCGAGGATGTGGACCCGCTCGAAACCCGCCTGCTTGAGGCGTTTTGCGGCGGCGACGACCGTGTTGCCGCTCTGGCAGACCAGCACGATCGGCAGGGCCTTGGCCGGGGCCAACTGCTTGCTTTCCGGGTCGAACTGGGCCATCAGCACATTTTTGGAGCCGGCGATGTGGCCTTTCTGGAAATCGGCGGTGGGGCGCAGGTCCACCACCAGGGCATTGTCCTGGTTGATGAGGGCGGTCACTTCCGCCGGGCGCAGCGATTTGTATCCGCGGAAAAAACGCGACAGCTCGTTGCCGATGATGGCGGCGGTCAGGCCGACCAGCGCGAGGCTGTAGACCGGGTTGCGGCCGGCGAAGGCCGACAGTTCTTCGAAATTCACGGGGGAACGGGTCCGAATGGCGCGGGAAGCGCGCGCAGCGGCGGAATTGTCGCCTGCCGCGGGGCTGCTGGCAAAATCCCGCCCGGGTGGGCGGCCCGGACGCTCACCCGCCCGAGGCGTTTACTGGCCTTGCCAGAAGTCCGGCAGGCTGTCGATCCACCAGTTCTTGGCTTCGGGGTCGTAGCGCCAGACCTCGGTGTAACGGAGTCTGCGCTGCTGCATGGTGTTGCGATTGATCACGTCGATCTGCACCTCGCGCATCTCGCTGCCGTCGTCGCCGGGCATGCTGGCCAGGTCGCGATAGCCGGAGATCTGGATCTGCTCGTAGCGCGAGAACTCGACCGCGCTCATCGGCTTGGCCTTGCGCAGCTTGGGGTCGACCATGGTCCAGGCGCCCTCGAAATCGCCCCAGCGGATCGCCGCGGAATAGGCGTACTTGTTCTTTTCGAGAAGCGCTTCCTTCTTGCCTGCCATCGCCGCGCCGGCCGTGGACGCAAGCAGCAGGGCGATCAACAGCGTCGCGATCGTACGGATCCGGGTGCGGATGGGGGCGCGGGTCGGAGCGTGGGTCGGAACAGGGGTCGGCATCGTGGCTCCGGGGCATTCTGCGGCAACAGCCGGCATGCTAACCCCTCAGCTTCACCGCGTAACGCGACCGGCACTCGGTCGCCACGCCGCCTTCAGGTAAGGCCACCTCCGCCAGCACGCCCAGCCGGGCGCGGCCGCGGCTGCGCAGGGTATCGAGGAAGACCTGCCAGGATTCGCCGTCGGCCAGCTCGGCGGTGGCTTCGAGGTCCGCGTACAGCGGTGCGCGATAGCGGATTTCGCTGTCGGCGACGAAGACATCGGCTTCGATCCCGGCTTCGGCCAGCCGCAGGGTGATCAGGCTCCAGCCGGCGAGCGTCATCAGCGAGGTGAGACTGCCGCCGAAGGCGCAACCCTTGTCGTTGATGTTGGGCGCCAGCGGCGCATGCAGGCGCAGGCGTTCGCCGGTCGCCTCGACGATGCGCAACCCCATCGCCACCACCGGCGGCATCGCCATCAGTTCGGCTTCCAGCGCGCGCCTGGGCGACGGTCGGATCGCACGGGCGGCGGGCGGTTGGGTGCAGGGGAACAGTTCGGTCATCGACAACGCTCGGGGGGAAATCGGGGCCTGTCCGCTGCCGGGCTCTCGGTGCGAAGCCGGCTTGCGGGTGAAGATACGAATAGCCAAGCTGGGTAGATGCGCAGAACCGGCCCGACGATACCCCGCAGCGAGCGACGCGAAGACTACACCGCGCCCATTGTGGTTTCGTTGCGACCCGCGAACGATCACGCCGCGATGCGTCGCGCCGCCGCCGCACACGGCCTGCGCGTGGTCGCGCTGTCGCCATGGCGGATCGCGGTCCGCGACGACATCGCGACCCGCGACGCGCTGCACGCAGCGCTGACCGCAGACATCGTGATCGTCACCAGCCCCGCGGCGGCCCGCGCCGCCGCCGTGCTGGCGCCGCTGCGGGCACGGCGCGGGCAGGTGTTTTACGCGATCGGCGGCGGCACCGCTACTACACTTCGGCGTATGGACATCGATGAAGTTTGCGTACCCATGCGCATGGACAGCGAAGGTCTGCTGGCGCTACCGGCACTGTGCGATGTGCGCGACTGCGACATCGGCCTGATCACCGCGCCCGGCGGCCGCAACCGGATCGGCCCGGATCTGCAGGCGCGCGGCGCGCGGGTGCGTCGCGCCGATGTCTATGTTCGCGAAGTCATCGCACTGTCGTCCGCATCGATCGCCCGACTGCGCGCGTTCGCCGGCCCGCTGCTGCTGCCGGTCAGCAGCGGCGAAGCATTGAGCGCGGCGCTGACCGCCGCCCCCGCCGATATCGCCACCCGTCTGCGCGGCGCGGTCGTACTGGCGGCCAGCGAACGCCTGGCCGCGCTCGCGCGCGACGCCGGCTGTATCGATGTGCGCGTCGCTGCCGGGCCGCGACCGGCGCAATTGCTGGCGGCCGCGTTCACGAACAGCTGAAGCGACACGACGCTGTGTTCAGCATCGCGCGACATCGCAGCGACAACATCCGGCCGACATCCCGGCTACCATGATGCGCATGCCGCACCCGATGCCGCCGGCCACCCCCACCATGACCGAAAGCGCCACGCCCGCCATCACCGGCGAACCTGCACCCACGCCCCCGCAGCGCCCCGTCCAGCGCGGCGGCGCGGCGTGGCTGGCCGTGCTGCTGGCGTTCGCCGCGACCGGCGGCTGGCTCTGGTACAGCGACCACCAGCGCACGGAGCGCGAGCGCGCCGCCGGGGCCGAAGCCGCACAGCGGGTTCAGGCACTCGAAGCGCGCCTGGGCCGCCTGCGCGACGATGTGCGCGGCCACAGCCAGCGACTCCAGCAGGCCGACGCCACCAACCGCGTACTGCGCGACGAACTGCTGGGCATGGGCCAGCGCGCGACCCTGCTGGAAGGCAATGTCGCCAAACTGGCCGACGCCAATCGCCACGGCGCGCAGGCGCTGCGTCTGGACGAAGCCGAACTGCTGCTCACCCTCGGCCAGCAGCGCCTGCAACTGGCGGCCGATCTGGAGGGCGCACGCCACGCCTACGCGCTCGCCGCCGGCGTGCTCGACGGCATCGACAGCCCGGGCGCGCTGAATCTGCGCCAGGCGCTGGCGCAGGAGCGCGCCGCGCTCGAAGCGCTGAACGCCGATCCGCGTCTCGTCGCGCTGCAGCGGCTGGATGCGCTGGCCGCGAAACTGCCCGACCCCGCCGCACTGCCGCGCGCACCGGCGCCGGCCGCGAACGCGCCTTGGTGGGATCGGGTGTTGGCGCGACTGGTCAGCGTGCGCCGCAACGACGCGCCGGTCGCGATCGCCAGCGAAGATCGAGAAGCGGGCGACATCGCCCTTCAGCTCGAACTCGCGCTCGCGCGCACCGCGATCGAACGTCGCGACACGGCGGCGATGCGCGCCGCACTGACCCGCGCCGACGCCTGGGTGCTGCGGCTGTGGCCGGCATCGCCGCAGCGCAAGACCGCGCTGGACGAACTGCGCGCGCTGCGCGCCGCGCCGCTGGCGCTGGATATTCCGACGCTGGGCAGCACGCTCGAACAACTGCGGGCGCAGCGGGGGACGTGATGCGGTATTTCCAGAACCTATCGCATGCGTCGCATCGGGACGCGACCTTTCCGGCATGAACCTCTTCCGCAACCTGCTGTTCTGGCTGCTGCTCGCGCTGGCCGGCGCGCTGCTCGCGCAGGTGCTGGTGCAGGATCCCGGCTTCGTGCTGGTGCGCTATCTCGGCACCACCGTCGAATCCACGCTGGTCGGCGGCCTGTTGATGCTCGGCGCCGCGCTGTTCGCGCTGTGGCTGCTGTGGAAGCTGGTCGCGCTGCCCTTCCGGCTGTGGCGGCAGCGGCGCGAGCGTAATGCGCGGGCGCGTCTGGGCGATGGCTTCGATGCCCTGCATCAGGGCCGGTATGCACAGGCCGAAAAACTGCTGTCGAAATCGGCGCAGAACCCCCGCTTCGAAGCGCCGGCGCGGGTGGCTGCGGCGCAAGCGGCGTTGGCCCGCGGCGATGCCGACGCCGCGACCGCGCATCTGGACGCCCTGCCGACGCAGCATGCGCCGCTGCGCGCGCTGGTGCTCGCCGACGCGGCCCTGGCCGAAGGCCGGGCCGCAGACGCCACCGCCGCGCTCGATGCCGTCGCCGATCAGGCGCTGCCGCCGCGCGCGCTCGTTCTGCGCGCCGATGCGCTGGCCGCGCACGGCCGCAGCGCGGAGGCTTACGGCATGCTGGGCGCGTTGCGTCAGCAGCAGGCGCTGACGGCGTCGCAATGCGCCGAACGCGAACGTCTGTGGGCGGCCCGCATGCTGAACGAAGCCGACGACGGCAACGCACTCGCCAGCAACTGGGACGCACTCCCCGCCGCGTTGCGCACCGTGCCCGCCGTGGCCCGCGCCTATGCGGACCGCGCCGCCGCGCTGCGCTGGGACGATGCCGCCGTCGGCTGTCTCGAACAGGCCATCGATGCCCAGTGGAACGACGCGCTGGCCGCCCACTACGGTGCGCTACCGCTCGATCGGCTCGACGCTGCCGCACTCGCCCGCCGTCGCGCCCACGCCGAACGCTGGCGACTGGCGCACCCGGACAGCCCGGGCGCACTGCTCGGGCTGGCGCGCATCGCCCGCGCACAGGGCGAATGGCCGCTGGCCGAACAGGCCCTGCATCGCGCCGTCGCCGCAGGCGGCGACCTCGCCTGCATGGCGGATATCTGGGAGGAACTTGGTCACGGCTTCGCGCAGGCCGGCGACGACGCGCTGGCGCGGCTGAGCTACCGCAACGCACTGCGCGCGCTGCGCGGCGAAGCCACCGATGCGCTCATGGGGGAACGGCTCGAATCGCCTCAGGCCCATGAGGACGCGGCGGGCGACCTGCACGATGCGCCGGGTCTTCCGCCCACGTGACCGAACGCCCGTATGTCCCTCCACGGCGCTCGGCTATGCTTCGTCCAATGCGCCCATTGGTCCACCGATGACACCGCCCAGCCACGCCGTTCCCAGCATCGACATCGATCCGGACGACGCGACCGGCGTCCGCCTGTCCGGCGAATGGACGATCGGCCACGCCGATGCGATCAGCGCGGCCCTCCGCGCCGTACCCGAACAGGCCCGCCGCCTCGATGCCACCGCGGTCGCGCGGCTCGACTCGCTCGGCGTGCTGCAACTGCTGCGTTACGTCGCGCGCCGCGAACTCGAGGCCGATGCCCTGCAGTTCCACGACGACCACCGCGCGCTGGTGCAGGTGATCGAGGACGTGAAGGACGGGCGGCCGAAAACCAAGAAGGCCTACGGTTTCGCCGCCGCGCTGGAGCGTCTGGGCCACGCGGTCCACGACAACGGGCGGGAAGTGGTCGCGCTGGTGAGCTTCCTCGGCGAAACCCTGGTGAAGCTGGGGCGCACCGTGACCCAGCCGCGCCGCCTGCGCCTGATCGCCACCGTCTTCCACATGGAGCAGGTCGGCCTGGACGCGGTGCCGCTGGTGATGCTGCTGTCGTTCCTGGTCGGCGCGGTCATCGCGTTCCTGGGCGCGAATATCCTGGCCGACTTCGGCGCCTCGATCTACGTCGTGGAGCTGGTCAGCATCGCGTTCCTGCGCGAATTCGCGGTGCTGCTGACCGCGATCATCCTCGCCGGGCGCACCGCCAGCGCGTTCACCGCGCAGATCGGTTCGATGGTCAGCCGCGAGGAAGTCGACGCCATCCGCACCCTCGGCCTGGATCCGGTCGACCTGCTGGTGATTCCGCGCCTGCTCGCGCTGATCGTGATGCTGCCGCTGCTCACCTTCATTGCGATGCTGGCCGGCCTGCTCGGTGGCATGTTCGTGGGCACGAGCAGCCTCGACATCCCGATCCAGGCCTATTACGGGCGACTCGAGGAAACGATGGAACTGCGCCATTTCCTGGTCGGCATGGCGAAAGCGCCGGTCTTCGCGATGGTGATCGGCCTGATCGGCTGTCTGGAAGGGCTGCAGGTCAGCGGTACCGCGCAGTCGGTGGGCGAACGCACCACCTCGAGCGTGGTGCAGACCATTTCGCTGGTGATCGTGCTCGATGCGTTCGCCGCGATCTGGTTCATGCATATGGGATGGTGATGGACATTTCGACACGCCGACTGACGAACGCCATCCGGGAAAAGCACCGTCGTCCCGGCGCACGCCGGGATCCAGTCTTCGTGCTCGGGAAACCCTTCAACGGCTGGATCCCGGCGTGCGCCGGGACGACGGGATGTTCGATCCCTGCCACGCGCCTTTGATATCGACGATGCAGACAGACACCACTCCCGAAATCATCATCAAAGTCCGCGGCCTGCGCAATCAGTTCGGCGCGCAGGTGGTGCATGAGAACCTCGATCTCGACGTGCGGCGCGGCGAGATCATCGGCGTGGTCGGCGGTTCGGGTAGCGGCAAGTCGGTGTTGATGCGTTCGATCATCGGCCTGCGCGAGCCCGACGATGGCGAGATCGAAATCCTCGGGGTGAACGGCCGCTCGCGCGACGCCGAAGACCGCCTGAGCATCGAACGCAGCACCGGCGTGCTGTTCCAGGACGGCGCGCTGTTCTCGTCGCTGACCGTCGGCGAGAACGTGCAGGTGCCGCTGAAGGAACATCATCCGGAGCTGCCGGAATCGCTGCTGTACGAACTGTCGCTGCTGAAGGTGAAGCTCGCCGGGCTGCCGCCGGATGCGCTGGACAAACTGCCCTCGCAGTTGTCGGGCGGCATGCGCAAGCGCGCCGGCCTTGCGCGCGCGCTTGCGCTGGATCCGCCGCTGCTGTTCCTCGACGAACCCACCGCCGGACTGGATCCCATCGGCGCCGCGGCGTTCGATCACCTCACACGCACCCTGCAGCAGGCGCTCGGTCTCACCGTGTTCCTGATCACCCACGACCTCGACACCCTGTACGCGATCTGCGACCGTGTCGCGGTGCTGTCCGACAAACGCGTCATCGCGGTGGCGCCGATCGCTGAGATCGAACGTTTCGACCACCCCTGGGTGCAGGAATATTTCAACGGCCCGCGCGGCCGCGCCGCGCGCGACAGCCAGCATCGTGCCAAAGCGATGGCCGCGCTGCCATGAAGAGCTTCGTGCGCACCGCTACATACGCGGCCGGCATCGCGCTCGGCATCGCCTTCTTCGGCATCTTCGCGTGGGCAATGATCAGCCACACGCCCGTTTCCGAATGGACCGGCGGAAAAGGTCGCGTGGTGTCCGCATTTGCACCGGTCCTGGCGGCAAAAGTCTCGATCACCGACAAAGCCGGAACACTGTCATCGGAAACGGATGCCGACGGCCGTTTCGATATTCCGGTCGAATCCGAAAAGATGTTCTATCTTTCCATGGCCAATCCGATGGGGCATGAGGTCGCGGTGCAGGTCGAAAAAGACGGCGTGGTACTCAAGCGATGGGTGTTCATGAAGAACAGACTAGGCTGGAACTATTTCGATTTCGGCACCATTGATATCGCATCGGATGCGGGTGTTCCGCCCGAACCGAAATTCATCCGTCGTTGAAATCCGGACGAAGCCGATGAACGCACTCTCTGACGAGGACTGAACGTGGAAACCCGTGCCAACTACGTACTGATCGGCGCCTTCACCCTGATCATCGCGGCCTTCCTGCTGCTGTTCGGGCTGTGGGCGGCGAAATACACCTCCGAGAAGGACTGGCGGTATTTCAACGTCATCTTCGACGAAGCCGTGACCGGCCTCACCGAGGGCGGCAGCGTGCAGTACAACGGCATCAGCGTGGGCACCGTCGACACCCTGAGTCTGGCGCCGGACGATCCGCGCAAGGTCATCGCCAAGGTGAAGCTGCGTGCGAGCACGCCGGTGAAGGTCGATACCCACGCCAAGCTGTCGTTCACCGGCCTGACCGGCACCGCGTTCATCCAGCTCACCGGCGGCAGTCCCGACGCGCCGCTGCTGGCCGCCGCCGACGACGAAGTGCCGACCATCATCACCGAGTCCTCGGCGCTGCAGAACATCGCCGAAACCGCGAACAAGCTGGTAGCGCGGCTGGACAAGGTGCTGAGCGACGAGAACATCAACAACATCGCGAAGACGCTCGAGAATCTGGAAAACGCGACAGGGGCGATCTCCGACCAGCGCGCAGATCTGAGCACGCTGATCGTCAACGCGCGCATCTCCAGCGAAAAGCTCGCCAACACGCTCGATACCACCAACAATGCGGTCAATTCCATCGACCGCGAACTGGTGCAGAAACTGCCGCAGCTCATCGCCAAGCTCGACAGCACGCTCAGCCGCATGGACTCCGCCGCCAACAACGCCGACAAACTGATCGGCGAGAACCGCGGCGCGATCAACAGCTTCACCCAGGACGGCCTGAGCCAGCTCGGCCCGACGATGGAAGAGCTGCGGGCGCTGGTGCGCGACCTGCGCAAGATCAGCGCGCGCTTCGAAGACAACCCGGCCGGTTATGTGCTGGGCCGCCAGAAACCCAGGGAGTTCGAGCCGAAATGAGCCGCCTTTCCGCACGAATGCTGTCCGCACGCACGCGCCGCGCCCTGCGCATCGCGGCGCTCGCCGTCGCCACCGCCGCGCTCGCCGGCTGCGGGATCCTGCCGAAGCAGGAAACGCTGGCGCTGTACGATCCCACGCCGCAGCGCGGCGCTGCGCAGCAGACCGCACCGACAACCGCGAATGCCGAAGCGCCGCAGGCGGACTGGCAGTTGCAGATCTCACGTCCGTACGCGGACACCATGCACGACTCCGCGCGCATCCTCGTGCGCCCGGAGCCCGGCGAACTGCAGGTCTACAGGGGCGCCGCGTGGGTGCAACCCGCGCCGGACATCGTGCAGGACACGCTGCTGCGCGCGTTCGCCGACAGCGGCCGTTTGCCCGGTGTCGCCCGTCGCGGCGATGGCGTAAGCGCGCGCTACCAGTTGCTGCTCGACCTGCGCCGCTTCGAATCGGATTACGAAGGCGGCGCCACGCCGAACGTGCGGATAGAACTCGGTGCCCGCCTTGTGCTGAACGCCGACAACCGCGTCGTCGCCAATCGTGTGTTCGACATCGCCACACCCGTCGATGGCACCGATGTCGTGCAGATCAATCGCGCGTTCCAGCGCGGGCTCGGCGAAGCGACGACGCAGTTGATCGACTGGACGCTGACGGAAGGCCTGCGCGACAGCAAACGCCGCCCGTGATCCATCCGCGGGCGGCGAAGGCGAAGGCGCGAGCCGGCCAGCGCCCGCGCCCACACGACGATCAGCGGGCGCCGACGGCCACCCTGTTCTGTTCCTGCTGCTGGGACGGATCGCCCTGCTGTGCGGGCGGCGATCCATGCCTTTCCGCCATGCCGGTGCTCTGCGCCAGTGTCTGGCCCGTCGCCTGGTTGTAATCGATATACGAATTCCTCGACGCCGGATTGGTCGGATCGCCCTGCACCGCCACCAGATAGCTTTGCCCGTTCGGTGAATTCGTCCTGCTGATATGGTCGATATCGCGAAGCCCCGTGAGCTTCGCATCCGCCGCGACCGCTGCCGCCGCTTTTTCCAGATCCTCCCGCGAACCGAAACCGCCGCTCGGCCCCAGCTGCTCCAGATTCGTAACCGCCTGCCGGTAAAGCTTGTTGTCCGGATGATCGGGATTGGAAATCAGAAGCCTGTCCGCCGGAGCGGGCTGCTCGCTCGCGGGCGCCGGGGGCCTGTCCACTGGCGCAGGCTGCGTGTTCGACGGCGCCTGTGATCCGTTCGCCTGTGCAGGCTGTTCGCTCGCAGGCGCTGGCTGCGCGCTCGAAGGCGTCTGCGCGGGTTGTTCGCCGGCAGGCGCTGGCGGTCTGTCCGCCGGCGCCGTGGTCGCATTGGCGGGCGTCTGCGGTCTGTCGGGCTGTGCGGTATCTTGCGTCTGCTGGATGCCCAGCGCCGCCAGCGTCCTTGGCCCGGCAATGCCATCGGGATCCAGATTCTGCGAACGCTGGTAGTTCTCGACCGCCGATGTCGTCGCCGGGCCGAATCTGCCATCCGTCTCGAGCTGCGCGCCATTCCTGTTGAGCCCTTCCTGCAGGGCGCGCACACCGTCGCCGGTGTCGCCTTCGCGATACATGACGGTTGCGCCGGCGGCAGGTGCGGATGGCGTCGGCGACTGCGAAGGCGCGACCGGATCGCCGGATTGCGCTTGCACGGGCCGCAGTTCCAGCCCTTCGGCGATGGCGGCGACGCGGCGCCCCTGATCCTCGCGCACTCCCTCGATCGTGTTGCCCAATCCCGGGGCGTCGAGAATGCCGTTGTTGTCGCGATAGGACTGCGCGCGCCATTCCGTGACCGCGGCCTGCGGCGACGTTCCGCTATCGATGCTTTGCTTGAGCTCGGCCAACTGCTCTCTGTTCATCAGACCATAACGGTCCTCGAACGTCAGCGGCGATTGATTCCACGCGTCGATCGCATTGGCCGCGATCAGATCGCGTTGCGGACCCGGGGTGAAACCGGCTTCGGTCAGCGCGCGATCCACCCTTGGCCACTGCTCGGCCAGGCGGTCCGCCTGCACGCGGTCGGCTTCCTGCGGCGTCAGGCCTTCCCCTCTCGGATGCTGCGACACCTGGTATGAGCCGAACCCCTTGTTGACTTCGCCGTTGCCGGGATCGATGTGCCTGAAATAAGCGTCCGTCGGCTGACCGTTACGGTCGATCGTGCCTTCTGCAAGCCCGATCGCAAGATAGATCGACGTGCCGGTCAGATCCGAAGACCTGAGCTGTGCGCCGATATCGCCCGCACCAGCGGTCGCGGGCGGCGCTGGAGACGTGGGCGAGGTCTGGCTTTGCTCCTGCGCCGCAGCCAAAGCCTTCAGGGTGTCCGGGCCGGCAACGCCGTCCACAGTGAGATTGTTTCCGCGCTGGAAGCCCTCTACAGCCGCCTTGGTGGCGGGACCGAACTCGCCATCGACAACGCCGACATCATGGCCGACCTTCTCCAGCGCTCTCTGGAGCTGCTCGACCCGGGGCCCGGTATCGCCGGACTGCAGAAGTTCTGCACTGGCCGCGTTCGGAGCCGTCTGCGAGGAGTTGTTCGGGGCGGGCGTCGATCCGGGAGCCACGACGCCATTCGATGGCCCCTCCGTGGTCAGCGCGCCGCTGTTGATATCCGCGACATATTGTCTGAGTACTTCGTATTCCGCTTCGATATGCAGGTGGATCGAGCCCGGAGATCCGGTATCGCTCTGGATTGCGATCGGCTGACCGTATTCGACCCGCTGCCCTTCCTGGACCAGAGTGTTGTTCGCGTCGGTGTGCAGTATGTAGGCGAGCCGGTTCGGCTCCGGCTGGCCTTCGACGTAGGGCTTGTCGTAGATGATCATCGCGTTTTCGTTGTCGTGAAGAAACGACACATAGCCCGCGACCGGCGAAGGTACCGGAACGTTGCTGTCGGAGTTGGTGTCCTCCCGAACGAGCGCCAGATCCTTTTTGAACAGCGCTACCTGGCTCCCATCGTCGCGGGCGACATAGCGGACTTCCTCCTCTTCGCCATTGGGTGCGGTCGCATAACTGCGGCCCGCCTCATAGCCACGGCTCTCGTGATGCCTCGAGACACTGTCGTAGTCCGGAACGACATTGCCGTACCCTTCTTCGATATGGATCCTGCTCATGGGTGAACCTTCCTGAGTGGGTATGCGCCGCAGAGCTGCGCAGGGAGCTGCGAAGGAAAGATCGAGGCATCCCGCGCCGCGGATATCCGGCATCGGAGGACGCTTTCGCTTCCGCGATGCGCGATGCCCGCGAATACGCGCACGGGAGCCCGATCCATGCCGTATCTGTGTCGCACCCGCAGGCGGACAAATCCTCTCGATATAATTTCGAAAAGCTCTCGAACTTATTCCTCATGAGAATCAGAGGCTTGAAACGCGACGACGGCGATGCGTCGAAAGATCGCCCGCAGGCATCCGTCCGCGGACGGCGTCGGCGTTTCCGGGAATAGACGGCCGGACCGTCAGCGCAGTGCGGACAGCGGCTCGGTCAGACGGACCGCCAGCCGGTCTTCGGCAGCCCAATCGGGCAGCGTGCGCGCGGCGCAACGACCATCGGCGCCCGACGCGCAATGGGCGATGCGCAGCAATTCGGACCCCAGGCGAAGACCGGGACCGGCGCCATCGAGCCCCGCCACACGATCGACGACCCTGCGCGCCGCCTGCAGCCGGCGCGCGTCGGCGCCCGGCAGGCCCACGGCATGGCGCGTCATCAACGCCAGCGCTTCGGCTTCCTGGCGACTGGGTTCGCGAATGGCCAGCAGCGCATCGATCCGCGGGCGCAGCAGTCGCCACGCACCCGCGGGTTCGCGATCGAGCACGCGCTGGCGCGCCGCGGCGATCAGGCCGAAATCCGTCTGCTCCGGACTGCGCATGCCGTCGTTGCAGCGTTCCAGATAGGCGTTGGCGCGATCGCGGCGGCGCGCCTCGGTCAGCACCCAGGCGTAGAAACACGGATTGGGCGAGGCGGTGATGTCCAGCCCGGCACGCTCCATCGCATGGATGCCCTCGACCGCGGCGGCGATCTCGTCGCGCCAGAAATGCGATTCGACCTGCAGATACAGCGACCAGGCCATCGCGCGCGGATGCGGATGCGGCGCGCGCTGCAGCGCGCGGACTTCGGCCAGGCCGTCCGCGTAGCGTCGCGCGCCGACCACTTCGGCGGCCACGAAATACGGATGCAGGCTGTTGCCGCCGTCCAGGCGGGCGTCGCGGATGCGCTGGCGCGCGCGGTCGAGGTGATCGCGCCAGGCCGCGGGGCGATCGCGATCGATCCGCGCCAACAGCAGCAGCGCCTCGATTTCCGCGCGCAGATGACCGGACGCGCGCGCCTGGTCGACGATCGCATCGAGTTGCGTGCGGCGCGCGGCCAGCATCGGCCCGGGGACGATCGGCTCGGCGCGCTGCACCCACACCCGGCTTTCGGCCGCCGAGGCGGGATCGCCCAGGCGCGCGAAACCTTCGGCGATCCAGGTCTGGCCCTCGGCCGCGGCCTTGCGCTCGCCGCGATGCATGTGCAACGGGCCGAGATTGGTGCCCAGGCGCAGCGCGGCATGCGGCCACCCGGCGCGTTCGGCGATGGTCCGCGCACGCTCGATCTCGTATTTCGCGCGCTCCAGTTCCTGCAGCCGCAGCAGCGCGAGGATCAGCGCGTCCTCCTGCTCCAGCCATTCGCCCGCGCCCGCGGGCTGCGCGTACAGCCGTTCGATCTCGCGCAAGGCATCGCGCAGTTGAAGTCGTTCGACGCGCGCGACCATCGCCGCACGCGAACACGGGGCCGCGCCCAGCCGGTCGGGCGCGATCCGCGCCAGCAGACGATCGATGCGGCAGCGGCGGACGGCATCGATCTGGACGGCTTCGGTTTCGACGGCGGGCTGGAGCGGCCGCGCCGCCGCGCGCGCTTCATCCGCGCGCCCCTGGTCGAACAGCAGACCGGCCAGCGCGATCCGCGCATCGGTCATCCGCCCGTCCAGGCTCAGCGCACGCCGGAATTCCAGCAGCGCGGTGGCGCGGTCGAAGCGGGCCTCGGCCAAGCGCCCGGCGACATAGGCATCGGTGGCGGGGCCGGGCGAACGGGTCGGCACGGACAGATGCCGGCTCAACAGGGTCTGCAGCGCATCGGGCAGGCCCACGGCCGGACCGCGGTAGCGCTCGCGGATGCGCACGCGCCCCTGCACCAGCGTCAGCTCCGCGTCCAGCGTCTGCCGGTCGGCGCGGTCGATGCGCACCTGCAGGTGCGGGCCGCGGAACGGATTCTCGATCTGCGCGCGCTGGAACACCACCACATCCACATCGCGCAGATGCGCCTGTTCGATGGTCTTGCGCAGCAGCGTTTCGCGCAGCCACGCCAGCGACGGCGGCGCCACCACCGCCGCGGTCATCTCGATCTGCGGATCCAGCGCGATGCCGCCCTGCGCCTGCCACCAGCGCCACAGGGGAATCGCCGCGAGGGCGATCGACGCCACCAGCACGACGGCGATCGCAGCAGCCCATCCGCGACGACGCAATGCGGGAGCGGCCTGCGGCGCAGCGGCGGGCGGATCGGCCTCGGGGAATGTTGGCGCATCTGTCGCGGCACCTGTTGCGGCATCCGGCGCGGAGACCGTGGCGGAGTCATGCGTGGAGTCATGCGTGGACTCCTCGACCGGTGCGGAACGGATCCATGCCTCCTCCGGCACCACCAGCAGGTAGCCGCGTTTGCTGCGGGTCTGCAGGATGTCCTTGCCCGTCGGGCCGAGCGCGCGGCGGATCTGCCAGATGCCGTTGGTGATGGCGGCATCTTCCACCACCCGTCCGGCCCACACCGTTTCCAGGATTTCCTCGCGCGACACCAGGGTGTTGGCGCGCCGCGACAGCAACAACAGCAACGCTTCCGCGCGCGGCGTGAGCCCGCTCGATCCCTGCTCGCCGGATACCGCACCGTGATCCAGATCGATCACCAGCGATCCCAGCCTGAACCCTGTGAACACGGACGCGATGCCCGATCCCATCAGCCCATCCCATGGTTGGCATTGACTCGAGTCTAGAGTGTCCCGGACACGTTTACACGTGCGTTACATGCGCCGGCAGCGCGGCGATCGGGCGAAGCGGCGGGCCCACACGCAAGGGGCGCGCCGAAGCGCGCCCCTCATCCGACACCGCATCAACGCGATGTCGTCGCGATGCTCATCGCTTTCATTCCACCGAGGGCTGGGGCGGCGGACGCTTGCCGCGACGCGCGTTGTTCCAGCGGCGCAGGCCGTATACGCCCAGGCCGACCGCCAGCCACAGCGGCCACACCTGCAGCAGGGCCAGCAGCAGATCCAGCAGGCCGTACCAGCCGACGCGCAGCGCGCTGAACAGGCGCCAGAAGAACCCGGGGCTGTGCTTCTCGAACACCGCTTCGACGTCGACCATCTCGGTCTGGCGGATCTTCGACAACTGGTACAGGGTGAGATTGATGGTGCTGAAGGCGACCCGGTCCTCGAACTCCTTCTGCTGGATCAGGGCTTCGTCGCGCTGCAGTTTGGAGCCGGTGCGCGCGGCGATGACGTCGGCCTTGCGGTCGAGACGGTCGCCCGACTGCAGCGCCTGCCCGAGCTCCAGCTGCGCCTGCTGTTCGCGCTGGTAGGCGAGCTGCTGGCGCAGCATCTGGAACTGCGCGTCGGCGGCGTCGAAACCGCGCTGGTCGAGGAATTCCATCTGCGACGCGATCGCGCGCAGGAAGGTCTGGGTCTTGTCGCTGGGCACGCGCACGGTGAGCGTGCCGCGCACCGTGTATTCGGCGAGTTCCAGCAGTTTGCCGTCGCCGGCCGGGCGGCGCTGCACGCTGAGCGTCTGCGCGGCGATGTCGTTGTCGACGACGAAACCGCCCTGCTGCGCGGCGACATCCTCGATCGCCAGCGCCGAGGTGTAGACATCCTTGACCCGGAACTGCGCCTGCGCGGTGCGGATGAATTTGCGCTGGCCGTCATCGAAGGTGGCGGCGCTGGAACTGACCTGCGCGGCGTCGACGGTGGTGCGGGTTTCGACCTGCGCTTCGCGCTGCAGGCTGTCGCTGCCGGGCGCCATCTCCGCGGCGGCATCGGCGGCCGCTTCCTGCGGCATCGGCGCGGACGCGGGCATCGCGCCACCCATGGCTTTCCCGGCGCTGCGCTCCATCGCCACCGAATCGGATGCGGCGCTTTCGGCGGCGTTGTCCTGTTTGCTGCAGGCGGCGATGGTCAACGACAGCACGGCCGTCAGGCCGCAGACGAACAGGTTCGAGCGGATGGAACGCATGGTGTTTCCCCGGTGATCGATCAGTGATTGGGCGCCGCTCGCGGCAGGATGGCGGCGCGCGATGGGCAGTGCGCGTGATCAGAACGTACCGGATCGGATCGCGGGGTTAGCCGAAAGCGGCCACGGCCTGATGTAACCGGCGTCACCAACACCGGCGTCAGCCCGACGTCCAAGCGAATATGCGTAGGCTGGCGCTGAGCGTAGCGAAGCCCAGCGCCCGCGATCCTACGATGTGCCGTCATCCCGCTGCCGACGAAGCTGGGCTTCGCTACGCTCAGCGCCAGCCTACGCCGCTGCGCTCAGCGCCGACCTGCGCTGGATTTTCAGCGGATTTTTTTCAGCGGACTTTTTTTCAGCGTTCCAGAATCGCGACCACGCCCATGCCGCCGGCGGTGCAGATCGAGATCAGGCAGCGGCCGCCGCCGCGTTCCTTCAGCTGCTTGGCGGCGGTGGCGACGACGCGCGCGCCGGTGGCGGCGAACGGGTGGCCCGCGGCCAGCGACGAACCCACCGGATTGATCTTCGCCGGATCGATGCTGCCCAGCGGCGTATCCAGGCCGAGGCGGGTCTTGCAATAGTCGGCGCTTTCCCAGGCGCGCAGCGTGCACAGCACCTGAGCGGCGAAGGCTTCGTGGATTTCGTAGATGTCGAAATCCTGCAGCGTGAGGTTATTGCGCTTGAGCATTTCGGCAACCGCGACCGTGGGCGCCATCAGCAGGCCTTCGCCATGCACGAAATCGACCGCTGCCACGTGCGCGTCGCGGATGTGACACAGCACTTCGTGCCCGTGCTGCGCGGCCCATTCGTCGGAGGCGATGAGGCAGGCCGAAGCGCCGTCGGTCAGCGGCGTGGAATTGCCGGCGGTCAGCGTGCCGCGGCCGGAGGTCCTGTCGAACGCCGGTTTCAGCGACGCGAGTTTTTCCAGCGACGAATCCGGACGCAGGATGTTGTCGCGCGAAACGCCGCGGAACCCCACCACCAGATCGTCGAAGAAGCCGCGCTCGTAGGCGGCCGCCAACTTGTGGTGCGACGACACCGCCCACGCGTCCTGCGACTCGCGGTCGATCTTCCATTCCTTGGCCATGTCCTCGCAGTGCTCGCCCATCGACTTGCCGGTGCGCGGCTCGCCCACGCCGGGCAGTTCCGGCTTCAGTTCCTTGAACGAGAACCCGTTGGTGAAGCGCGCCAGCTTGTCCATCGTGGTCTTGGCCGCGGCCACCGACAGCAGCCGGCGGCGGAATTTCTGGCCGTAGACGATCGGCACGTCGGAGGTGGTGTCGGAGCCGCCGCCGATGCCGACCTCGATCTGGCCGGTGGAGATCTTGTTGGCGACGGTGATGATGGTGTCCAGCGAGGTGCCGCAGGCGCGCTGCAGGGTGATGCCCGGCGTGAGCGGCGACAGGCCGGACGAGAGCGTGGCTTCGCGGCCGATGTTCCAGTCGCTGCTGTGCTTGAGCACCGCGCCCATCGCCACTTCGCCGAGCTGCTGGCCGTGCAGACCGAATTTCTCGACCACCGCGCCGAGGGTCCGGACCGACATTCCGAGGTTGCCGACATCGGTGTAAGCGGTGTTCTGGCGGCAGAAGGGAATGCGGGCGCCACCCAGAACGGCGACGGGACGACCATGCAGCATCAGACACCTCGTGGGGATTGGTCCGCAGGCACGGGCGCGCGGCGGACATGGAGAGATAATGTGCGAGTGTAACGCCGCAACATGGCACGGCCAACGAGACGATGAGCGCAAATCCGCACGATACGCAGAGAAATCCCCCGCACATGGTGGTGCGCGGCGCGCTGGCGCTGGAGCTTGTGCCGGGCACTCAACCCGGCCGCGCCGCGCTGGGCCAGACCGATGCCGGCGCGCTGGCGGGCCTGGTGGGGCGCGACCTGGCCACCTTCGCGGCCGACGCGGCCGGTCTGGATCTGGTCTTCGCCGGTGCGCACTACGACCCCGCGGAAGTCCTGCGCCCGGGCTGGCCGATGCACCGGCGCCTGGAAGAACTGCATGCGCGCGCACCGCGGGCGGACGGGTCGCAGACCGAGGCCGCGCGGGTCATCGCCTTCGGCGCCGACGACCGCGGCGTGGTGCCGCAGCCGCTGCGCGCCGAGCCGGAACTGCACGGTGGGGCGCTGCGGGTGCTGCCGTTCCTGCTGGTGGGCAGCGCCGAACGCGCCACCGCGGTGGCCGCCGAATTCGAGCACGCACTGCTGGAGCGCGGCATGGCCAAGGCCGACACCGCACTGCTGGCGCAGGACACATTCGACGCCAGGATCGAGCACGCCCGCTATCTCACCGTCCACGACCTCGCCGCGATGACGGCCCTGCAGTATCGCCACGTCGGCCTGGACGCGCTGTGGCCGCTGCTGGAAACCGCATTGCTCGCGCCGGCACAGGACGCCTGGCTGGACGCGCCGCCGGAACCGCTGCTGCGCTACGTCGACGGCGCCGTGCGCGCCGCCGGTTTCGACCGCAGCGGCTGGCAGCGCCGCTATGCGGCGGATGAGTCGGACTTGGCGCGCATCGATCGCGGCTTCGCCCACTTTCAGGCGCGGCAGCGCCAGCTCATTGCGATCCTCAAGGTCCACGGGCTCGACGTGCATTCGGTACCCTGCCCCGCAGATCAGGATCCGCGCGCGCTACTCTAGCCTCGACCCGGCCACGCCGACCGCACGACACAAGGAGGTGTCCGACATTCCCTCGCACAGACCCGGCACTCCGCTGCCTTCCACGCGCACGCCTGCGCGCCGCCGGACCGGCATATTCCGCGCGCCGCCGCGCCGTTCTAACTCTCAAGGAACGAAAGCATGAACAGAATCGCGACACTCATGGCGCTTGTGATCGGCGCCCTGCTCCCGGTGGCCGCCAGCCACGCCGTGCCGAACCGGGTCACCGACGGCATGGTCGGCGAATGGCACATGTCCCCGACCTCATCCTTCCCCCTCGGTTACAAGCGCGTGCTCGACACCAGCGGCTACAACCGCCATGGCCGCATCTACGGCGGCGAAGTCGGTTCGTACGGCTGGATGGACCAGGGCGCGAACATGGTCGGCGACAAATACGCCCAGGTGCCCAATTCGGCCAACCTCAATTTCGGCACCGGCAGCTTCACGCTGGCCGCCTGGATCCGCATCACCGACACCACGCGCTCGGTCAAGACCATCATCGACAATCGCGGCAGCAACGGCCGCGGCTACGCGTTCGCTGTCGAAGGCGGAAGCCGCCTGCTGTTGCAGATGGCGGATGAAACCGGTTGGATCAATCTGTTCTCCGATGGCGCCGTACCGTTGCCGCCCAACCGCTGGCACCACGTCGCGGTATCGGTGAACCGCACCTCCTGGCCGATCAATGTCTCGTTCTACATCAACGGTTACCAGAGCGGCTACGCCACGCCGAAGATGGGCAACGTCAACAACACCGATCTGCCGTTCTACATCGGCGGGCACAAGGACATCGCGTCCTACCGTTTCGGCGATCGCATCGACGAAGTCTTCGCCTACAACCGCGCGCTGCCGAACTGGGAAGTCTGGAACGTGCTCAATCCGGGCCAGCCGGCGTTCACGCCCTCGTACTGGAACGTCGGCGGAAGCCGGCAGTACAACAACAACTGCTACAACTACGCGAACAACAAGGCCACCAACACCTTCGCGCAGCCCGGGCGGGCGTCCATCGGCACAGCGGGTTCGATGACCTGCGCCGCGGTGCGCGCCGCGGCGATCGGCGACGGCCTGGAGCCGATCTCCGACTATCCGAGCTGGCCGCTGGACTTCAAGAAAGGCGTGGCGCTGGTCACCGGTTACGTCGGCTCGACGCCGGACTATCACTGGTACCGGCTCGACTCGAACGGCACCTGGAGCCACAAGCCCGGCGGCGGCACCGCGCGCAATACCGACGAGAGCGGCAACACCATCACCGATCCGCGTACCGCGAACCGTGGCGGCTACGCCAATTTCTGCGGGTTCTTCCTCGCCTGGACCGATATCGCCGAAGGCTACGGCCACGAAAACATCAACTGACCCCATCGGGCACAAGGACATTCCATGATGAACATCCAATCGTTCGGCAAATCCATCGCCGGTGCGCTACTGATGGCGGCGGCGTTGCACATCGGCGCGGCAGCGGCGGCGCAGCCGCAGGGCGAGGCGCTCGATCCGCCCGGCGAAAAAATCCGCATCACCTACCTGTTGTTCTCCGGCCGCCCCAACCCGACGGTGACGGTCGCGCCGGGTCGCGTATACGAGGTGGTGACGAAAGAGTTGGCCGGCGCGCGCGGCACCGGCACCGCACTGAAGAGCGGCGATGAACCGTCGGTACTGGGCTACAACGGCATCCTGCTGGAACAGATCTCGGCCGACGGCCGGATCTCGCGCCACGTCGTCAAAGGCAGCCGCCTGCGCATCGAATCGGAGAGCGACTCGCGCGCTGTGATCACCTCATCCAACGCCGCGAGGGGCCTGGAAGCCGCCCTGCTGTCCATCGGTCAGTCGTACGGCGCGCTGGATCCGGGCCTGCTGGCCTTCATCGCGAAATCGGCGCGGCCGTGACCGCAGCACTCTGATCGCGGATCGATCAGGCACCGGCCCATGCGCACATCGCATGGGCCGGCATGCGGCCACGGACGCCGCGATAGCCCTACATCGCGATCTGGATCACCCCGCAGCCCACGCGCGCGCCGGCGTTGCCGGCCGGCTGGCTGCTGTAATCGTCCGGATCGGCGTGGACCACGACCGCGCGGCCGAGGATGTCGTTGGGCGCGCCGCTGCCCAGGGTGACGCCCATCAATCGCAGATCGACGCGGGCCACGCCGCTGGCGTTGGACGTGAGGTTGTCCATGTCGCCGAGGTGATGCACCGGCGTGCCGGCGCGACCGTGCGCGGACGAGGACGGATTGAAATGACCGCCAGCGCTGCTGGCGTCGGCGGCGCTGCAGTCGCCGCGCTCGTGGACATGGATGGCGTGGGTGCCGCCGCGGCCCAGACCGCCGAGCTCGCCTTCGATGCGCACGCCGCCGTCGATGGCGGTGATCGCCAGCCTGCCGCTGACAAGGCTGGCCGAGGCGGGCGCGAGGTTGGCCTGCGCGCGCTGCACGCGATGCTGCGGCTGAGCGGGTGCAACGGATTTCGGCGGCGGCGGCGCGCTGGCGCAGGCGGCGAGCGAGGCGGCGAGGATCGAAACCACGAGAATGCGGGTCGGCGTCATGAGAACAATTCCTGCGGTGCGGGGGAGTCGATCATAAGCGCCGCTGGATGAGCGTATCGCCACCCGCGGGAAACGCTTCGTCCGAATCATGCATTCGGAACGATCGTCCAGCGTTTGTCTGCCGATCGAATCAAATGCGTAGAACGGCCTTCGGGCGGCCCAGGCAGAACCCGATCGGCGACGGCATCAGGGCCGTGCCCACGGCTGACGAAAACGAAACGGTTGCGTATCGGAAGCAGCGGACTGAAGTCCGCTCTACGAGGGATGAACTGTGTTTTCGTGGTTGGCATCGCAAGCGTGCCGAGCACACGAACACTCATTCACACCGGCTTGCGCGGTTTGCGTCCCGATCCCAGCTTGCGGGTCAGCGTGTTGCGGCCCAGGCCGAGCTTCGCCGCGGCTTCGGAGCGGTGGCCGCCGGTATGCGCCAGCGCGGCATCGAACAGCGCCCTGTCGAACATCGCGCGTGCTTCGGCGTTGAGATCGACGCTGCCCGCGTCCAGGCGCGCGCGCGCCCACGCGGCCAGCGCGGCTTCCCAATCCGACGACAGCGATGACGAGGATGCACTCACCGCGGACGCCGCATCGGCGAACACGTCCTCGAGATCCGGCGCAGCGATCACATCGCCCGGCGCCAGCGCGGCCAGCCGCCAGCAGAGGTTTTCGAGTTCGCGCACATTGCCCGGCCAGTCGTGCGCGAGCATCCGCTGCAGCGCCGCGGGCGCGAAGCGTTTGACGGGCGCGTCGAATTTCAGCGCCGCCGCGCGCAGGAAACGTTCGGCCAGCCGCGGGATGTCGTCGCGCCGCGCGCGCAGCGGCGGCAGTTGCAGCCGCACCACGTCGAGGCGATGCAGCAGGTCGGCGCGGAAGCGGCCTTCGGCGGCCAGCGCGTTGAGGTTCTGGTGGGTCGCGGCGATCACCCGCACATCGACGCGGATCAGCTCGCGGCCGCCGACGCGGAAGAATTCGTTCTCGGCCAGCACCCGCAGCAGTCGCGTCTGCAGCGGCAGCGGCATGTCGCCGATTTCGTCGAGAAACAGCGTTCCGCCGTCGGCCTGCTCGAAGCGACCGACGTGACGGCGCGCGGCGCCGGTGAACGCGCCGGCCTCGTGGCCGAACAGTTCGCTTTCCAGCAGTTCCGACGGAACCGCCGCAGTGTTCAACGCGATGAACGGCTTGCGCGCGCGCGGCGATTCGCGGTGCAGCGCGCGCGCCACCAGCTCCTTGCCGGTGCCGGTTTCGCCGGTCACCAGCACGCCCAGCGGCGCCTGCGCCAGACGGCCGATGGCGCGGAACAGCGCCTGCATCGCAGGCGTGTCGCCGACCAGCGCATCGCCGACGGTCGCATCGATCGCAGGCGCCTGTTCGACCGACAGCGCATCGGCGCGGCGCGCGCGACCGGGCGCCAGCGCCTGCGCGGCGAGCGCGACCGCAGCATTGAGATCGAACGGTTTCGACAGGAATTCATGCGCGCCGCCGCGGAACGCACCGGCGGTGCTGGCGATGTCGGTGTAGGCGCTCATCACGATCACCGGCAGCTGCGGGTGTTTCGCCTTGATCGCATCCAGCAGCACCAGCCCGTCGTCGCCCGGCATGCGCACGTCGGTGAACAGCAGCTCCGGCGGCGCGCGGCCGGCGATGGCATCCAGCACGCCGCCCGCCGAATCGAAGGCGGTGACCTCGTAACCCGCTTCGCGCAGCGCGGTGGCGAGGACGAAACGCACCGAACGGTCGTCGTCGACCACCCAGACCGATGCGGCGTCGTGGGTTGCGGCGTCATGCGTCATCGATATGTTCCTTCGTGGATTCCGCATCCTCATGCGGATGCAGCGGCGCGAACGGCAGCACCACGGTGAATACGGTATGGCCGGGTCGCGAGCGGTAGCTCAGCGAGCCGCGATGTTCGCGCGCGACCTGCTGCGCCAGCGCAAGTCCCAGGCCGGTGCCTTCGGCGCGGCCGCTGACCAGCGGCAGGAACACCTGCTCCGCCAGCGCTTCGGGCACACCGCGGCCGTCGTCGGCGATCTCCAGCCGAAGCGCGCGCGCATGCGCCACATCGCCGATGCGCACGCCGTGCTCCACGCGGGTGCGCAAGCTGACGTTGGCCGCGCCGGCCTCGATCGCATTGCGCACCAGATTCCACAGCGCCTGCGTCAGGCGATCGGCGTCGCCGGGCAGTTCCGGCAGCGACGGGTCGTAGTCGCGGATCAGTTTCACCGCCCAACCGGCGTCGCTTTCCGCCAGCCGCAGCACGCGTTCCAGCACGACATGGATGTTCAGCGGCTCGTGCGCGCGCGCCGGCTGTGGCGACAGCAGTTGGTCGATGAGTTCGGTCAGCCGCGCGACTTCGGATTCGATCAGGCCGGTGAGTTCGCGCGCCTCGTCGCTCTCGACGCGGCGGGCCAGCAGCTGCGCCGCACCCTTCAGCCCGGCCAATGGATTGCGCAGCTCATGCGCCAGGCCCTTCAGCGCCGCCGACAGCGCCGATGGCAGCACCGACGCCGGATCCTCGCCGGGAAATTCGTCGACCGGGTGCGCCTCGATCCACCAACCGCCGTCCGCGCGCTGCGACAACAGGGCGTCGGCATACGGCCGGTTCTCGCTGCCCGGGAAGCCGAAATGCAGCCGCCGCAGCCGGATCTGCTCGCCGGCCGGCGGCTCGGCCAGCATCCGCGCCAGCCGCTGGCCTTCCACCTCGAACGCCGCCAGCGGCACGCCCGCCAACCGCCGCTGGCTTACCCCCAGCCAGCGCGCGAAAGCCAGATTGCCGCCCGCCACCCGGCCCTCGGCATCGCACCAGGCGATGGGCGTGGTCAGGGCGTCGAAGGAAGCGGTGTCGAGCGCGGCAGGGGTGAGATCGGCGGACATTGCACCAATCTAGTGCAAGCTGGCCGGGAGCGCGAGCGCTGCACCATTCGGGTACGGTTCGCCATCCGTTCGCCGGCATGTCGATTCCCGGGCCGCCCGAACGTCTTACCGGATGTGCGCGGCGCATTCGCCCGTCATCGACCCACGTGAAAAGGAAACCACCATGCTCCGTCCAAGCCTGTCCGCCGTCGCGCTCGGCGCTGCCCTCGCCGTCGCCGCCTTCGTCGCGAGTGCCGCACCCGTCGCCTACCGCATCGATCCCGATCACACCTTTCCCAGCTTCGAAGCCGATCACATGGGCGGACTGTCGGTCTGGCGCGGCAAGTTCAACCGCACCACCGGCGACGTCGTGCTGGACAAGGCCAAAGGCACGGGCACGCTGGACATCGTGATCGATATCGACAGCATCGATTTCGGCCACGACGCGATGAACACGCACGCCAAGGCGGCGGACTTCTTCGACGTCGCGCAGCATCCGCAGGCCACGTTCTCGGGCAGCCTCGAAGGCTTCAAACAGGGCAAGCCCACGCGCGCGACCGGCAAGCTCACCCTGCGCGGCGTTACCCGGCCCGTCGTGCTGAAGATCGGCAGCTTCAAGTGCATGCCGCACCCGATGCTCAAACGCGAAGTCTGCGGCGCCGACGTCTTCGCCACGCTGCAGCGCGACCAGTTCGGTATCTCCGCGGGCAAGGACTACGGCTTCGACATGAGCGTCGCGCTGCGCATCCAGGTGGAAGCGATCGCTGCGGAGTGAGCGAGGACGCTGTGAACTCTGCATCCCATGTAGGAGGGCCTTCAGGCCCGAGCTTCAGCCCGCAAACCTGATCAAAAGCCAGCTCGGGGCTGAAGCCCCTCCTACGCAAGCACAGCGACGGATTCAAACGTATCCGTAACGGATCGATAGCGTCGAGCGTGGAATCCGCTTCGCGGGTTCCACCCCGTTGCTGCAATTCGCAGCCCTACCTGCGCGCGAACGCCGCGAATCCGCTCATGAACTCCGCCAGCAGCTTGCGCGTGGCCTCGTCCGCCAGTTCGCCGTCCTCGTCCAACAGCTTGTGCACGCGCGACACCTGCAGGCGCCCGCCCGACCAGAACTGCACGCCCAGCGTGCGCAGCACCGGCAGCCAGGCGTTCTGCGCCAGGATCGTGCCGAAGCCGCCCGGCGATGCGCCGATCACCGCGAACGGCCGCCCGCCGAACACCCGGCCGATGTCATCGCCGGGACGCGACAGCCAGTCGATCGCATTCTTGAACACCCCGGGGATGCCGTTGTTGTATTCCGGCGTACACAGCAGCACGCCGTCGCTGGCCACGATCTTGTCTTTCAACGCGACCACCGCAGCGGGCAAGCCTTCGCGCGCTTCGAGATCGCCGTCGTAAAGCGGGATGCCGTGCAGCGTGGCGGCCTCGAACTGCACGTCATCGCCTGCGAGCGATTGTGCGGCGCGAAGCAACGCCGTGTTGAAGGAACCGCTGCGGAGACTGCCGGAGATGCCGAGGAGGTTGGTCATGGAGATTCCGGAGGATTGCGTCGAAGGAAGTTACGGTAACACCGTGGGGCGGAACCGCCGAAGGCGATTCCATCGTGAAGCGTGATCGCGAGCCGATGGCGGAATCCGTTCTGCCGATTCCGGCCTGCCGACGCGCGTTGCCGCCCGTATCGATTACGGCAGTTGAATGCCTACTTTTTCAAGCAGAAACATTGTGCGGTCCTCCGACTACCGCCGCCGCATTCGTAAAAGAAATTTCCCCGATATTCGCTCTTGTAACTGGAGCCATCCGCGGCCTTGCACACCATTCCGGTGCTTGTGGCTGCGGCGACGCCTTCGGGACTGCAGATGCCACCGCAGGAATAATCGCCGTTGGATGTCGCCCAATAGCTGTCCGGCAACCCGGACACCGGCAGTTCCGCGCTGGTGAAATAACCGACGACGTCCGCGACCAGATGCGTCTGCGCAACGCTGTAGACACTGAACTCATTGGTCGCAGCGCTCTGGTCCAGGCGCACGATGGTGAAGCCGTTATGGATATCGTTGGCGGCGTAGTTCAGCGTCGCTGCGTTCGGTCTGCTGCCCAGATACGGGAAGGCGGTGATGTAACCGGCGATGCCCGGACTCACGACGGTGAAATGGACCGCCGCTGCAGCGAACGAGCCCTTGTTGCCGACATTGCAGTTCCCGGTATCGCCTCCCTGCGTTGAAAAGTCGACGACATCGGCCAGATCGAAATTGCGCACACCGTCGGCAGCGATCGGTCCACCGACGATGCGGGTGTCGAGAATGCGGCACGGCGCGACCGGGACATACACCAGATCCCGATCCGCATCGCCGAGCGCCTTCGTGCCGGCCAAGGCAGCCGGTGTCGACCCGGAGGGCGACGCCGCCAGCAGCGCATCGTTCATGGCCGAAAAGCTGTTCGCCGCGGCGGCCGTGCGCAAGGCAGGCAAGGATGCGCGGGCGAAGGCCGGGGCCATGCCTTCGGCCCAGCGCCGTGGATCGGTGCGGTATGCCTCCTGCACGTGATCGGCCCATTTCGCGACGATCCGGTAGACCCACTGTCCACGCTCGGAGCGCGGCTGACCGTTGGCATCCGTCAGAACCGGATCACGCGCCGAGGCCGATACGGCGATCATCAACGCGAGCACCCATATCGCAGCGACACGCTGCGCGAATTTCGAGATTTCCCCCTGCATATAAACCTCCTGTCGGTAATCGAGCAGCGTCCGCACGATCCGTCATTGAACCGGGGCAGACAGCGTTATCGGGTCCAGTCGCGCAGTCGATCGGGCGTGAAACGGTTCAAGAGCGCCACATCGATGTGCTTGCCCGATGCGCATCGCAACCTGCGGCGAGCCGCCTCCGTCGCAATGCCTTCCGATCTTATGCCCGGGCAAACACCATCCGCAATGGCGTGACGCTCGAACGAGCGTATCGACAACGGTTCCCGCATTTGTATCGGTGGCGCATGCCGCCATAGCCTGTGTCCCGCGACAGCGAGACACGGGATCGCACCGCACGCGCATACGCATCGATCGCGAGCGTGCGTTCCGATCCTGTCCATCGCAGCCGCCAACGCAAGACGGCGATGGGCATGAAAGCACTCGCGGAAAGGATTCGCCAACGCCGGCATTCAAAAGAATGAGTTACCAGGTGAGAATCGGATCGGCACGACATCGAAACATTGCCCATCTCCGTTCACAATGGATGGCGGAACGCCCGGCTCGCGGTGACGATTCCCCGGGTCTCGTCGGTGGCGAGACCCGGGCTACGAAAATCGATGTTGCCTGATGCCGAATGCCGGCATCGATAACGGTGATCCTCGTTCCTGACATCACTGCGATGTCTCTTCGCTTTGCATCCTCGCGACGATCGTATCGGGGTCGCGACGCAACGCCGCAGCACGTTGCACCGCAAACAAATCCAACTTCTGTCACACGCCTGAAACACCGACAGGAATGCTGCACCGCGACAAATGTCGCCGTGTTGACCCTGTCTATGGGACACGCTAGGGTTAGCCCCGCCTGGGGCGGACCGTACGGGTTCGGATGGCGGTCAAACGGGGCAAGGACGATCAGAAGTCCCTCGGCTTCTCGCAAGACACAACTTCAACAAGGATGCAGATCATGATCAACCGATTCGGCAAGAATGCGCGTGCGTTGCTCTCGACCCTGATTCTGGCAGCCGTCGCGGGGCCGTCGATGGCCAGCACGCTGAACCAGAACGTGTCGTGGACCATCGACCGCTCGGGCACCACCGCGAAGTATCGCGTCGTCGCATACGGCGATTCCATCTATGCGGGCTACAACGGCTCCATCTTCAACGCCGCCAAGTATTCGGCGCCCACGGTCGATGCCGAATACCTGTCGGCGCTGTGGGGCGCGGACATCGAAAGCATCCGTCGCGCCAAGTCGGGCGCGGTCGCCTCCGACGTCTACAACAACAAGATCGTCGCCGAACGTTCGTACATGCAGGCCGCTTCGACCCGCGTGGTGACCTTCGAGATGTGCGGCAACGACGGCCTGCAGGCGCGCACCGCCTTCAAGGGCCAGACCGGCACCTGCAATTACAACGTGCTGAGCACGGCGGTGGCCAACTGCAAGACGTATCTCGCGGCGGGCATGGACTACATCAACGCCAACGCCTATTCCGGCGTGAAGCTGAAGGTCGTGGCCAATCTGTACTACCCCGGCTACAACGCCGACAACGTGCAGAGCTCGTGCAACGATCCGACCACCGGCGCCAAGGTGAACCTGCGCGACAAGTTCCTGCCGGCGATCGCGCAGATGAACTACTGGACCTGCGAATACGCGCGCCAGAAGGGCTTCAAGTGCGTGGACAACTTCGCCGAGTACATGGGCGCGGACTACGACACCAACGGCGATGGCCAGATCGACTCGCAGGCGCTGAAGTATGTGGCCGGCGAAAGCGAAGCCAGCTATCTGGCCCGCATCACCGGCGCGCTGCGTCCGACGCTGCGCGACGCCAATACCCACTTCGTGTCTTCGTCGAGCAGCTACGACTACATCCAGTCCGACGACACCCACCCGACCTACACCGGCGGTACGGTGTCCGCGGGTCTGTGGGGTGGCGCCACCGGTACCGGCGCGGCGCGCTACACGTCCTTCGCGGGCGGCAAGAGCCCGATCTGGAACCAGTACGGTCATGAGCGCATGGGCTGGTCGTTGTCGACCTTCAGCCCGATCGCTCCGTAACGCACGTCAGCGTCGATGGATGATCGCGACAAACCGCATCCCGCGCCGTCCGCTACGGACGACGACGGGGTGCGCGTGGTCGAGCGCACGGGTGCCGAAAGACGCCCGGCGCTTTTGTACAAGGCGCTGGCGCTGGTCATGGTCGGCGCGATGCTGTCCGGCGGCTTCCATCTCTACACCCGTAACGAAGCATCGGATGCCGGACAGGCCGATGCCATCAGCAACACTGCCGACACGCGCATCGCCGACGCGAACGCGATGGGCGCCGAGAATTCCGCGACTTCCGCAGCGGCCGCCGCGGCGCGTCGCCAGATGACCGCGCAGGCCAACGGCCCGGGCGATCCAACGCCCGATCTGGCCGACGCGCTGTCGGGCATCGTGCGTCCCGGCGAAGAGCCGTCGGGCGCCGAAGTCATCGCCGAATTGAACAAGGCCGGCATCCATACGGGCATCGGCGCGTTTCCGCCGCCGGGCACCAGCCCGCCGCTGGTGGGACTGGCGGTTCCCGACGATTACGCATTGCCGGAAGGCTATGTCCGCCATTTCCAGGCGACCGACGACGGTCAGCGGATCGAACCGATCCTGATGTTCTCGCCCGACTATCAATTCTTCGATGCGTCCGGCAAACCGATCCAGATCCCGGAGAACCGCGTGGTTCCGCCGGGCATGGCGCCGGACGGGCTGACGGTGCGGCCGATCAAGATCCCGCCGCCGCTGCAACCGGGGAAACCCTAGATCTGAACGCGACCCTGCGCTCCCACCCCGTCTGGCGCGGACTCGCGGCGGTCGCTGCCAGTGCGGCCCTGCTGGGCCTGTACGCTTCCGGCACCGCATACGCCGGCATTCCATTCGTCTATCTGTTCGGCTTCGTCGCGCTGGTGCCGTGGCTGCTCGCGCTGGACACCACCCGCAGCGTCCGCGGCGCCGCGTGCAGTGGTCTGGCGATGAGCCTCGGCTTCGTCGTCGCGGTCCTGGCCTGGTTCGGCTTCGCCATCGCCCACTATGCCGAGGCGGACTCCGCAATCGGGCTGCTGATCGTGCTGGCGTCTTCGCCGCTGCTGCAGCCGCAGTTCATCGCCTTCGCGCTGGTGCGTCATTTCGTTGGGCGTCGCCACGGCGCGGTCGTGCGCGCACTGGCCGGTGCGTCGGCGTGGGTCGCGGCCGAATGGCTGTTCCCGAAACTGCTGGGCGACACCCTCGGTCATGGGCTGTATCCCTCGCACCTGCTGCGCCAGATCGCCGATGTCGGCGGCGCGGCCGGCATCACCTTTCTGCTGATCCTCGCGAATGAAGCCTTAGCCGCCGCCATCGCGCGCCGCCGCGACGGCAGGCGTGCAGTGATGAAGCCGCTGGCGATGGCCGCGTGCGTGGTGATGCTGATGGCCAGCTACGGGGGCGTGCGCCTCTCGATGCTGTCGGCGGCGCCGGCAAGCAACGACAAGCCGCTGCGCGTGGGCATGGTGCAGTCGAATATCGTCGACTACGAACGCCTGCGCCGCGAGATGGGCGCGTATGAAGTGGTCCGCCACGTGTTGGACACGCATTACGCGATGTCGCGCGAGGCGGTCGAACAACATCAAGTCGACGCGCTGCTGTGGTCGGAGACCGTCTACCCGACCACGTTCGGAAACCCGAAAAGCGAAGGCGGCGCCGAACTCGACCGCGAGATCCAGGATTTCGTATCCGCCGCCGGCGTGCCGCTGGTGTTCGGCACCTACGATCTGGATGCGGGCGGCGAATACAATGCGGCCGCGTTCCTGCGACCGCAGGCGGCGCCGCTGGGCTTCTATCGCAAGACCGATCTGTTCCTGTTCACCGAGTACGTGCCGCAGTGGCTGGACGGGCCGACCTTCCGGCGCTGGATGCCGTGGGCCGGCACCTGGACGCGCGGCGACGGCGCGCGCGTGTTCCCGCTGCAGCTGGCGGATGGGCGCGAAATTCCGGTCACGCCGCTGATCTGCCTGGACGACGTGAACAGCGATCTGGCGATCGACGGCCGGCGGCTGGGCGCGCAGGCGATCCTGGGCATGTCCAACGACTCCTGGTTCACCGGCCACCCGGCCGGCGCGAATCTGCATCTGGCGGTGGCGGCATTCCGCAGCATCGAAACCCGGCTGCCGCAGTTGCGCGTGACCAACAACGGCGTCAGCGCGGTCATCGACGCGACCGGCGCGGTGGTCGCCCGCACGGCGATGGACGAACAGAAGATCCTCATCGGCGAAGTGCAAACGGGCGAGCCCCCCGCGACGCTGATGGTGGCCTGGGGCGACTGGGTCGGTCGCGCAGGCTTCGCGGTCCTCCTGTTGATGGCGCTGTCGGCCATCGGTGGGGCGCTGACGAAACGCGCCGCCCGCAACGCGGCGTCTTCCGCATCGACGACGACATCGCCGCAGGACTTTCGGGCCGAGGTCGTCGTGCTCGCGCCCGCATGGCGCATCGCAGCGGGTCTGCTGCAGGTGTTCGCCCGCGGCAGCCTGTTGTGGATGGGCGCGGCGCTGCTGTTGCTGGACAACCCGGAAACGAATCGGCTGACGCAGATCTGGATGTTCGCCGCGCTGGTGCTGGCGCCCGAGATCGCCGCATGGTGCATCCAGCGCGCCTTCGCCGCGACGCTGCGCATCGAGGGCGACGCGCTGGTGCTGGAGCAACGCGAACGACGCACCGAGATTCCGGTGAAGAGCATCGCCGCGGCGACGCCGTGGACGCTGTCGGTTCCGGCCACCGGCGTATGGCTGACGCTCGACTCCGGGCGACGCTGGTCGCAGGGCATCGCGCTACGCGATCCTTCGGCCCTGATCGATGCGCTGGTCCGCGCCGGCGCGCGGCCGACGTTGTCCGGAACACTCACCGGCCGCGCGGCGGCCTACCTGCGCACGCGCCTGGCCGTGCCCCGCAAGGCGATCGACCGCATCGCGCTGAAGTTCGTGCTGTTCCCGCTGATCCCCGCACTGCCCGCCTTCCGCCTGCACCAGCACATCGCCTTCGGCGGCACCTTCGGCGAGTACCACAGCTTCGGCCTGCAGGCCTACCTCACCGCATTCGCCATCTGGTGGGCGACCTGGGCGATCAATCTGGCGATCTTCGCCGCCGCGCTGCGCGTCGCGATCGAAGCGGGCACGTGGCTGTCGCTCGTGCTGCGTCCCGCCAGCGCGATCGACGTGCGCAGGACGCTCGAATTCCTCGGCCGGCTGGTGTTCTACGTCGGCGTGCCTGCGTGGCTGGCGATCCGCTTCCTGGCTTGATCGCCGATTGACGCGTTCTGGTGTTGGGGAGACTATTGGTTACGCCTCGAAACTGGGGTTAAACAAGAGTTAGGCGGTAAAAAGCATTCGGTAGTTGCATTGCCAGCGCTGCAGCTTTTCGGCTTCGTACAGCATTGCTCTTCGGATGGTTCTTGGGCACGTTGCTTCCTCGGTCAAGTCCTTCTGGCGCGCTTACACATCGCATGCGTTGCGTTGGCCGGCTTCGGAAGCGGCGATCATCATCTGAGGCCTCACCACGTCTGATCCACTGCTTCGGACACGGCCGACTGTTGGTTCGCGAAGCGCGCTCAATCGTCCGGGCTTCGGCTCTCGGTCTGGTCGTCCGCAGTTCAGCGTCGCCGGCATCCGGCCCGCCTAACAAGTCGTTCAAGCCGACCCCGTGTCGTGGCGCCGGCCACGTGCTATGCGCTACGCTTGCACGTGTCCGCCGCCCCGCCACAGGGCGGCTTAACTCCGGCGTTAGACGTGTGGATCAAGTGATTCGGCAATTTGTAGACCTGTGCGCCGCCGATACGCCTGCCTCCGAGGCCGACGTTGAGGCGGCTTGTGACCTGGCTGGCATTTCGCGCGATGCCTTCTACGATGACCTTGCTTGGTACATCGCTAATGAGTTCGCCGCTGGCCGGCTCACTTTTGAGGACGGCGACGCGGCAATGAACTGGATGTTTGGTATGGCGCAGTTCGCTCTACCAGAGTTGGCCTTTGAGGTGTTCTCAGCATTTGATGATGGAGAGTTCGAACGCCCAGAGGTTCTTGGTGGCACTGACCCGGTATCCCTTTACACGCGGCCGCACATTGCTGAGATCATTGCTCGCGGCCACACGTCTAACAATTCATTCAAGCCGAGCCCACATCAGGGCGGCGCCTAAGTGCGCGCCTTCGACTATATTCGCATTCAGTCGCCGCCCTGCTGCGGGCAGGCTTAACTCAGGCGTTAGGCTCCTATGATGAAAGTGTTTCGCTGGCTTGCAGTTCTTTGGGGTACCTTGTCGCTGATCGGCATGGCTTGGATATCATTCAGTTGGTTCCCGGTTATTGCGCAGCCAAGCGCTAACGAACTTGGTATAGCTTTTATGCTGTTCGCGTTCTATGGGTGGCCTGCATGGGTCGCATTGCCGGTCGTATTGGCCACTCAGTGGCAAAGCATCAGCCCAGCGCAGCGAGCAATCACGCTGGCACCACTTGTTGGGGCAGTATCGCTTTACTTATCGGCCAGAGTAATGGGGTTATAGTGGCCTAACAATTCGTTCAAGCCGTCCCCGTGTCGTGGCGGCTTAACTCAGGCGTTAGTTCCGCATGCAACCACTCTGTAACTGAAGTACTTGACGCTTGTGACGATGTTGGTTTCCTTTCTCTCCGTGAAGAGCCAGGCTTTAACTTGGTGATCCGTGTTGAGGCTTCCGATCCGGGTCGAGAGTTCGAAATTCGCTGGCCAAGCTACATCAGCTATGCCGTAAGGAGCGAGCACTACTGCCAATGGGACAGTGAAGAGACTTGGACTGGGAAGCATGTTTTTAGGCTCTACACCAAATCCAAATTCATAGACTTCGTTTCCAACTCGACGTTCGCAGAAGGCGACTTCCTCGGCCCATTCAAGCACTACCAGATTCAGAGCCTCTACCAGATCATTGACATAGCCAGCTGTGAAGAGCCGTCTATCGTTGTGTCAGTGCGTGCCTAACAATTCGTTCAAGCCGACCCCGCATCGTGGCGTCGGCCACGTGCCTGCGCTACGCTAGCAAGCGTCCGTCACCCCGCTGCGGGGCGGCTTTACTCAGGTGTTAGCGTTCAATGACAGATCCCAACAACTGCTACGCATACTTTGGCGTTTACGGCGATGAGATAGATCCGTCGGCCCTGTCTGCGGAGCTTCTCGTCGCGCCGACACAGGCTTGGCGCAAGGGCGATCTGGACTCAAGGCGCCGGGAAAGGAGGACGGGGCATTGGGCACTCTACTCAAGACTCAATCGCACAGCCGAACTTGAAGAGCACTTACTCGATGTTTTAATGCAAATGGATTTCAACGCATCCGCATTCGCTGCCGTCAGCCAGCGCTTCGGGGGCACCATGCAGTTGGTTGGTCACTTCCATGACATAGGTGCTGGCCTCAACCTATCCAAGAACGTCATATCCCGTCTCGCCTTTTACGATGTTCAGTTGGACCTCGATTCCTACTATCTGTACTCGGACAGAAGGGAGTGTACGGATTGAGCTAACAAGTCGTTCAAGCCGACCAAGTGTCGTGGCGAGGTTTAATTCAATCCTTGGGGCCCCTTATGGCTGTCTTCACTCTCGTTGCGCAATATCAAGGCAAGTCGTTTACTTGCCAAGTGATCGGTTCAAACGCAGAGGAAGTTGTTTCCCTTTTCCTTTCAACCATCTATCCACACACATGCCGAACCGGACTTGGGCCCCAAGCACCAGAGCTTACTGACGCTGACGTCATATACATTACGCCCATGATTGATCTTATCAATGTCTGGGCTGTCAGTATTGGCAAATCCGGCAAGTATGTTTCCGTGGCTTGTGTACTCACTGCATCACAGGCAGGAGCCTGACAATTCATTCAAGCCAAACCCACATCAGTACGGCTTGATTCATCCATTAAGCGGCACAGCAACCCAGGATTGCGACCCATGAGTCTCGAACAGCCAACACCATCGCTTCACGGTTCCTGCCATTGCGGAGCAGTGCGCCTCGCCCTTCCATTTGCGCCAGACAAGGCTACGAGTTGCAATTGCTCGCTCTGCCGTCGCCTGGGAGGCATCTGGGCCTATTACGAGTTTGGAACGGTGTCTGTTCAAGGTCATCCCGAGAACACGGAAGACTACATCTGGGGCGATCGCACGCTGAGGAACGTGCGCTGCAGAACGTGCGGCATCGTGACCCACTGGGAGCCGCTGGAACCCGAGCCAGGCGCCCGGCACGGAGTGAACCTGCGCAACTTCGAGCCAAAGCTCCTGGAGTCAGTGGTCGTCAGGCGCTTCGACGGCGCAGACACATGGACATTCCTCGACTGAGCATTTACCACGTGGTGACGTCCAACAATTCGTTCGAGCCGACCCGGCATCGTGGCGTCGGCCACGTGCCTACGCTACGCTGGCACGCACTCGCCGCCCCGCCCCGGGTCGGCTTGACTCCGGCAGTCAGGTGCGCATGACACAGTCCCGCAAGCTCGTGAGCTACAAGCAGCACATGGTGGCCAAGGGGATTGGAGAGTCCACTGCCTTCCCGCCGGCGTGGCACATGCTCTGGGCCATGGGCATCGAGCTTCCGCCGCCTCCATTTCTCGGTTTCATCCCCCTTACGCTTGTCGCCGGTGGGCTTTTCGGTCCAGTGTTTGGGCTTGTCGCCTGGATCCTCAGGAACCTGGGCGTGCGGGAAATGGCGGTCAACGAGGCGCTTTGGGTCGCGCTGACCGCAGGCGCCGCGTTCGGGCTGATCATGGCGGCGTACTATCGCCACTTGGCGCGCAAGCACCGCTTGGGCGCCTGGGCTGCGTTCCCGGTCTCCGGGCTGCGCACCTGATGATTCGTCCAGGCCGATGCCGCTTCGCGGTGCGGCTTAACCCAGGTGTCGGCCTCCATGGAGAATGCACATGCCATCCGTAAAGACGCTTGCCATCACTGCCCTGCTCCTGTTCTCATCCAGCGTGCAGCCAGCGCTGGCCGCTCATAACGACCCTGCAGACGTAGCGGCAATTCGTGCGGTCCTGGAATCGTTCCGCGTATCGATCATCAAGAAGGACAAGGCAACGTTCGTTGGCCTCTTTTTCTCCGACAAACCCGAGCATGTGACTTGGCAATTCGTGGACGACGACATCCGGGTGGCCCGTTTCAAGGAATTCGCATCCGAGCCGAGTAAAGCGCTGAGGGTTCCAGGATGGAATTACCTGGCTTTCATAGATGACCTCACCAGGACTGGCGCCGCACCGAGCGAGGAAGTCATTCGGAACGTCGTTATAGACACCGATGGCGAGGTCGCTTCCGTGAACTTCGACTACTCCTTTTTGCTCGATGGCAAAGAAGCGAACCGGGGCCGTGAAATGATGCACTTGGTCCGCACCGAGGGCGGCTGGAAGATCATCTCGGTGATATTTTCACAAAGGGATCCAGTATCCGAATAGCGGTTGGAGGCCAACAATCCATTCAAGCCGACGCTTTCGGCGCGGCTTGACTCCGGGGTTGAGGCCGCAGCCATGATTTTCCAGGGACGCATGAAAACCGGGGAACGCGCTTTCGCCGTTGTTTTTGCTATCTTCCTGCTTTGCGCAGGGAGCTATGTCGCGCTTTCCGGGGAGACATCTGCGGCGTGGCGGTGCATCGGCGGTGGAGTGCTTTTCGCGCTTGGCGCCAATGCCATTTACGGTGGCATCACTGGCAAGCGCCCTTGGATTTCCAGGGTTGGCCCACTGCCGTGACGGATCTGGGCCCTGACAATTTCGTGTATGGGCTCACCACGCAAGGTAGTGCAGCCTGGGCATTCGCGACAGGCGCTGTCTGACAACAGGAGAAATCATGGGGACTCGAGCCTGGCAAACGATCGCACTGAAGACCCCGGGCTCTCCGCTGAGTACTGTCGAGAGCCACTCGAAGGAAGAGGCCGCGCGGATTGCTGCTGCCTTGGGGAAGAATCCCGTTTCGATCAAAGAGTGCACCTTGAGCGATGCGTTCCGGGAAGTGGGCGTGCAATCGAAGGTGACAGCAATCGGGGCGTATCGCAGTGGCTATGTCGTTCTTGACTTCGATATCGCCAACGAATTGATCTGCAGCAGCAGAAAATCGAAAAGGATCGTCGACGTCCTTTGCGCTCCGGATATCGCCGCTGTGGTTGCCCATAGCGTTTCAAGCTCCTGGGGTTATGCGATCTACAGGGACGGCAGTTTGCTCAGAGCCAGCGCAGGCGGCGACGGAGAATGGCATATCAACCGGGGAAATCCACTTCCCGAGTTCGAACCAGGACTGGTCGGATCGAATGTGGAAGAAACCGACGCGGGTTACAGGTTGTCCGACGTCGCCGAGGACGACGATGTCTGCGGTTACGAGATCGGCGATGATGCCGCAAACCTCATCACGGATGCCTACATCAGCGCTGATCTGTGGTACGAGTCGAGATGCTCCCTGTTCGAGAGACGCGGATTCATATCCAGATGTCTGGCGCGGCTTTACCCGAACAGTGCATACAATCAGAACCCGGTTAGCGGATCGGGTTGACTCGGGACGCAGCGCTCATGGGAAAAAAGCATGTCCCAACACAGAATCCATCGAATGAAGTTTTCCAGCGTCTACCCGATGTATGTGCAGAAGGTCGAACGCAAGCAGCGTACGCGGGAAGAGTTGGACCGGATCATCTGCTGGCTGACCGGTTACGGCCAGGCGGAGCTCGAGCGGCAGATCGAACGTCAAGTCGACTTCGAGACCTTCTTCGACGAATCGCCATCGTTCAATCCGAACGCTTCGCTCATTACCGGCGTGGTGTGCGGCGTACGCGTGGAGGACGTCGAAGATCCGCTGATGCGCAAGGTCCGTTATCTGGACAAGCTCGTCGACGAACTCGCGAAAGGAAAGGCGCTGGACAGGATCCTGCGGCACCATTGAACCGATTCAGGGCATTTTTAAAGCTGCATTGTCTGGCAGGAGGGCCTTCAGGCCGAGCTTCATGCCGCGAACCGATGATCGAAAAAAGCTCGGGGCTGAATCCCCTCCTACGCAAGAAGAGCGATCGATTCGAACATGTCATACCGGATCGATCGCGCACTTCAATGGCAACCCACAAGGCATCCGTTCTCATGGAAAAACTCTGCAAATACTGCAAGGAACGACCGGCAACGACCGATACCCTTGCCTGGTATACCGTCCTGACGCTTTTGCTCTTTGGAAGCGGTGATATGTCCTCCCGTTGCTGCGAGGACTGCGCGGGCGGCAGGAACCTGTTGGCGCTTCTCTTTCTGGCCGCGGCTGCGGTCTTCCTCTTCGTGGTCGCTGTCATTCTCTGGTGAAACCAATGACGCTGCCTCCGATGTCCGTGCGAATCCAAACTGCATCACGGCATCGGCCTTGCGCGGCGCACGCCTGCGGTCTCAGTGAACAACGACATATCACACAGGGCGAGCGGGCATGAAGACGTCTTCGTTCTCGTGTCTGGCAGCACTGGTCATCGCGTCCGCGACCGTCGCATGTTCCGCTTCCGGTGCAGATCCGCTTTCCGACAAGACGCGTTGGAGCGAAGACTTCACGCGGCTTTCCCCACCCACGCCGGAGTGCCCCGGCGGCAGCCTGGCGGCGCTGAAAACCCGGATGAGCGTCATCGGGCCGTATACCTTGGCATCATTCGAACGGATGGCGGCGCGCACCAGGACGGAAGATCAGGATGCAGGAACGAAGACCCTCGTTCCCTACTCCGTTTCCGCGTTGGTCAGGGCCCGGATGAAGGATTCCGAGCGCATCCATGGCTTCGACTTCGCGACCGACCCGAACAGATCACCGTGGTGGGGATTTCATGGCGTCGTGGTCACGGACGGCGATTGCATCATCCACGTCGAAGTCGGCGGATACGATCATGGATAGCAGACATATCCGCTCATTCAAGAAGATATTTCGCGTGGCGCGATCTGATTCGATCGCCGTGGGCTCGCTCTTCTTTCAAGCCCTCCTGTCGATCTCCCTGGCCTCCTGCGCTACGGCGCCGGCGGCAGAGGAACCCGCCGATCTCATCGCGCCGGGCCAGCCGATTTCCCGATTGCGTTCGCTCGACTGGACGATATCGCCCGCCATCACGGTCGAGGAAGCGGAAAGCCGCGATGGCCTGGCAGACTCGGAGGATTGGCAGCGGTTCAAGAGCCGCATGCGGCCCGGCGATGCGCTGCGGCCTGTCGCTCACAACGCCGGGATCGGCTACGCGGTCTTCCGCAGCGGCGTGCTGGAGGACATGTTCCTGGTGATCGTTTTCTAGACGTTGCATGCGGATGCGTTGAAGCCAACGCTGTATCGTGGCTTTGGCCGCGCGCCTGCGCTACGCTGAGGAGCGACGTCGTCCCGCTGCGTGGCGACATCATCCCGCGTGAGGTGGCTGCTCACATGGCCAGATATTGGTGGCAGTGCATCCACTGCGGCGACCGGCCCGCCTGGCTGGCCGTGTGCGAATCGAAGAGCATCGCCGCATTCATTCACGATGAGTTGGCGCCCAGCGGCTGGAATCAGACGTTGTTGCGCCGCACCTGCACATGCAGGCGGCGCTCCGTGTACATCACTTACCGATTGAAGCGCGGCGATCCCGAGCGGGTCAGCGTCAGATCCATTGTCGGCCTACATCTTGAGGATGAGTATTTCCCCATGGTCTGGGAGACTTTCCGGCATGCGACGCCACGGACGATGTGGATCGACTTCAAGTACCAGCGCGGTCGCAGCTCCTGGGGACTGACCAAGCGGCTCGTTCTGCAGCGGCCGCACCTGCTGCGCCTGCTGCGCGCTTACGAGAAGGCCACCGGCCGGCCTCTACATCCCACGGCATGAACACGCATTCGATCCGCACCCGCTTCGCGCTTCGGCGATTCCGCGCATCCGTACGCGACATGCATCTCATGAACTGGATGCTCGTCGCCATCACCGCTCTGCTGGCGGCATGCGGGTCCTGCGGTTCCAATGCCGAAGCGATCGCATCGGCGCGCAACCTGTCGCAGCCACGGCTTGCGCGGCTGTTTCGCGATCTGCAGGCCCTGGATACCCATTCGAGGCAGGGTCGCATGCATCTCGACGCACGCACCGGAATCCCCGATGCGTTCCGCGATCTCGGCCCGCAGTCCATCGCGATCGACGGACGCACCGCACGCGTACATCTGTCGGGTTGCGCAGACGACAAGGTGCTTCTGATCGCGAGAGGTCTCGACAAGCGCGGCCGCAAGGAGATCGCGCTGCTGACCGGCGAGGCGAAGAACACACTTATTCTCTGGCGATCCGAATGACGTTCGACGGCTCGATTCGCTGAATCATGAACATGCTACGCAGCCCAAGACATTCCCACCCATTCATTTCGAAATCGCAGAAATGCCCGCATTACGCTGTCATTCGAGCGCCGCTCCTGATCTACCCGAATCTTTTGACGCGACGGAGTTCGCATAGGTCGTAGGCTGGGCTGAGCGTCAGCGAAGCCCAGCATCGCGTCGCATCGGGCCAATCGCAGCTGCCCCACAGGCTGGGCTTCGCGGCGCTCAGCCCAGCCTACGCATGCTGTTCGACATCCTGTATCCGGTACCTACTTGTCATCCAGCAGCCATATCCGGAATCCGCTTGAACCGATGATTTCATTTCAGAGAAAAGTGGGGATACCTCAGCCCGCAGTCCATGGAATTCAATTCATGCAAATTGCGGCGCCGCGTGTCCTATGCGAATCCTGGCCTGTGTATTCAGCCTGTCTTTCGTGATAGAAACACAGGCGCGCACAAGCGCTCAATCTCAACGCAAGGAGCACACACATGATGATCGGCAAAATCCGGCTGTTGTCTCTGGCGGCATCGATGCTTGCGGCAGGCCTGATCCTGACGCCCGGCCAAGCGGAGGCATTTCAGCGCACCATCGTGACCGAATGCGAACCCTATGAGCCGTACCCGGGCGCCAATCACCAGCGATGCACCCGATACCATTACAACGACGGCATACTGATGTTCACCAGCGTTTATTACGTCGACGAGAACGGCATGTGGTACCGCATCTAGTCGCAAGGATCGGCGCGATGCGCCACGCAACACCCGCTCCGGGCCGACTCCGTTTTGCGGATCGGCCCGGAGCGTTTCTGCTCGCCGACATCGGGCGTCCGCACACGGAATCGCGACAGGCTGAAGACCTGTCGTGCGAATTGCCAGTGCGGCAAGGTCGCGGCGGAAGCATCGCTGGACCTCGAACAGCGCAGCGATCGATGCCCTTGCTCGATCTGTCGCCGCAGCGGCATCGTTTCGGGCGAAGACGAACTGACGCGATATATTCATGGCGTCGCGCGACCCGGCGCGGCGCCCAGGCTGAATGCGCTGCGCCGCAGCATAGGGCGCGGAGCGCTGCAAACGAATTCATGGCGACCCGCGGCGCTGACAGCCATCGCACGGCGTGGCAAGGTGCAGCCACCGACGCTGTCGCCTTTCGAGTGTTCCCGGTGAAATCCATCGCGCCATTGCTGCTTTCGACCACGCTGCTTTCGACCACATTGCTGCTCGGCTTCTCGACGCAGGCCCACGCGCAGACGCCTGCGCCCGGGCAACACACCCTGACCCTCGAACCCGCCACGGGGCGATGGTGGGACCACGCCACCGTCTACGAGATCTGGCCGCGCTCGTTCAAGGATTCCGACGGCGACGGCAACGGCGACTTCAACGGCATGACCGCGAAGCTCGATTACCTGAAGGATTTCGGCGTCGATGCGATCTGGCTCACGCCGGTGTTCGAGGCGCCGTCGTACCACGGCTACGATTTCCAGGATTTCTACAGCGTCGAACGCGACTACGGCACGATGGCCGACTTCGAGCGCTTCATCGCCGAAGCGCACGAGCGCGACATCAAGGTCATCCTGGATCTGGTGCTGAACCACATCTCCGACAAGCACGAGTGGTTCCTCAAGTCCGCGCGCAGCGAACCGGGCTATGAGGATTATTTCGTCTGGCGCGACCAGCGCCCCGAAGGCTGGGGCCAGGCGTGGTCGAACCAGCCGAATCCCGAAGCGGTGTGGCACTGGAACGAAACGCGCAAGGCGTATTACTACGGCGCGTTCGGCGGATCGCAGCCGGACGTGAATCTGAAGAATCCCAAGGTCGTCGACGAACTCGATCGGCTCGCGGCGTTCTGGCTGAAGAAGGGCGTGGACGGTTTCCGCCTGGACGCCGTGCGCTACGCGATCGAGGACGGCCCGCTGTCGCAGCAGGCGGACACGCAGGCGACCATCGACTACTGGACCGGCTTCACGCAGCGCGTCAAAGCCATCAACCCGGATGCGCTGCTGGTCGGCGAAGCCTGGGCCGCACTGGAAACCACCGGCCGCTACCGCAACGGAGGCCGCGGGCTGGACGCCGGCTTCGATTTCGACTTCGGCAATATCGTCATCAATCTCCTCAAGCCCGACGCCACCCGCCGCGCCGATTTCGGCACGCTCAGCGACACCGACACCGGCAGGAAGCGCGAGAGCCTGTGGGCCAATCTGCAGCAGCGCGCCGCCGCCGCGCCGATGGGTTATTTTTCGCCGTTCCTGACCAACCACGACCAGAACCGGATCATGCACACGCTGGAAGGCGACGCGGCCAAGGCGCGCATCGCCGCGAGCCTGCTGCTGACCTCACCCGGCACCGCCTATCTGTATTACGGCGAAGAAATCGGCCTGTCGCAGTACGCGACCGGCGAAGACCGCTATCGCCGCGCGCCGATGCAGTGGACCGACGACGCCAACGCCGGCTTCAACGCGAGCGGCCGCAACTGGATCGACCTGCGCGCACCGCGCGGGTATCGCGGCGACCAGGGCGCATGGTGGTCGACATACTGGAAGCAGCAGCGCGGCAAGGGCGTCTCGGTCGCCGCGCAGCAGGCCGATCAGACATCGCTCTACCACCACTACAAGCGCCTGCTCGCGGTGCGTCGCCAGAACCCCAACCTGCAGCAGCCGCTGGCGCTGCGCTACCACCCTGTCGACGCGTCGAACGTCTGGGTGCTGCAGGCCAGCGGACAGGGCCGCGACACCTGGGTGGTGATCAATCTCGATCCTGCGAGACCGGCGACGCTGGATGTGCCCGAAGCGCTGCGCGGCGGGCGCATCGACCAGTTGAGCGGCGGGGCAAAACAGCTTGCCGAACGCGTGGTCTTGAAGCCCGGAGAAACCTGGGTGTTCTGAGCGGCGCAGCCGCTACCGCGCCACTCCGAGACGCAGCAACGGGTGACCGATGCGTTTGGCGGCCGCTTCGGCCTCGACGCAGACCTTGGCGTTCGCATCGCCTTCGCGCCGGGCGAGGGTGCACTGGGCGCGATGCAGCATCGCGCGCGGCAGGGCCGCGGCGCCGACTTCCGGCTTGCCCGCGATCCAGGCGAGCGTGGCGCGCGCCCGCGCGGGTTCATCGACCAGCGCCGCGGCCAGCGCCAGTTCGCCCAGCAGTTCCATGGTGCGATAGCCATCGACCGCACGGGCGCCGGTTTCGGCGGCACGCAGCGCGCCGGCCGCGTCGCCGGGTCGCCCGGCGGCGTGGGCGGCGACGGCGAGCCACAGCTGCGCGCGGGCACGCATGATCCGCTGTTCGACGCCGGGCGCGTCCTTGCCCACCGCGCGTGAGATGGCGGCATCGCAATCGTCCAGCGGCGCGAAGGCGGCCTTCGGATCGCCGGCCAGCACGGACGCCTGGGCCTGAAGGCAGGCCAGCGCGGCATGATCCATGGGCGTTCCCGACTCGCCCATGGCGCGCCGCGTGGCCTGCAGCTCTGCGGCGGCCCGGGCGGGAAAGCCCGCCCAGATCGTGCCGCGACTGCGTTCGTGATCCAGTTGCCAGCGATCGAACGGCGAAGACCGGGCATCGGCCAAGAGCCGACGCAGCCAGCCCAGCGCCGCCTCGCGATTGCCGCGCAGGCGCTCCAGCCCGAACAGGCTCTGCAGCGCGGTATCGATGCCGTTGCGGTCCCCGCTGCGTTCCAGCAGTTGCAGCGCGCGCTGCCGGTGTTCGATGGCGCCCGCCAGATCGAGCTGCCGGAAGCGATCGTTGGCGAGGATGAGTTCGACCGCGCCCTCGCGATAGATATCGCCCGTGGAGCGGGCCGCTTCCAACAGCTGCGCCAGTTCCTGTCTGGCGACCGGCTGTTCGTTGAACATTCTCAGGCCGACCTGGAACTGGCGGGTTTCCAGCCTTGTCCGGTTGGACTTGCCGCGTTCTGCGGCGGCCAGGGCACGGGTCGCTTCGGCCGTGGCCGCAGCCATGTCCGCAGTGCCGTAATGCAGGCGCGCCAGATTGAGACGGGCTTCGGCCTCGAGTTCGGGCTCGCGCAGGCGCTGCGATTCCTGCAGCTGCAGGCGCGCCGCGGCGATGGCCTGCGCCGGATCGCTCAACGCGATGGCGCGCATCTTGTAGTAGTCCACGGCCCATCGTGCGGAGAGACGCTGCGGATCGATCGGCGCCAGCAGCGCCAGCGCCTGCGGCCCGTCCCCCGCCAGCCCGTGCGCCTGCGCGGCGTTCATCCGCCATGGCAATACGTCCGGATGCGCGGCGACCAGCCGCTCAAATGCCTTGGCCGCGGCCGCGAAATCACGGGCCAGGAACAGGCTGCGCGCGCGCAGCGCGACCGAACTGGCGTCGGTCTTCATGGCCAGCGTCCGATCGACCTGACGCAGGTGGGACAGCGCGGCAGCGCGATACCCCTGCTCGATCAAGGCATTGGCGAGTTCGAGCCGAGCCGGGGTCAGCGCGGGATAGGCCTGCAGCGCAGCTTCGAAATGCGCGGCGGCGGCGTCGGGATCGTTCTCCCCCTGATCATCGATGCCGCGCGCGAACGCCATCAGCGCCGCTTCGGGCACCGGCCCGGACATCTCGCCGATGCCCACCAGCGCCAGCGACGGGTCGTAGGTCAGCAGGCGCTTCTGGACGCGCGAGGCCAGATCGAACAGCCGGTCGATCGGCGCGCTGTCCTCCCAACGCTCGCGCCTGCCATCGGCGGTGACCAGGGTCCACCGGACCGAAACGCGCCGTGGATCGATGCCGGACCGCACGCCGAGGCGGCCGCTGAGGGTGGACGACGGGCCGGACGCGCGCGCGGAACCGGCTGCAGCGGCGTCGGGCCCGCTCGTGCCGGTGACGACCACCTCCAGATTGCCGTGCAGACCGGTGCGCAGTACCCCGCGCAGGGCCGACAGCGTCCATGCATCGTGGGCGGGCGCGTCCGGCGCCATCGCCAGGGTGATCGCCAGCGGCGAGGCGGGCGGCGCCTGCGCTGTCGGCCAACGCAGCACCGCCACGACCGCCAGCGCCGCGCACAGCGCCGCCGCAAGCCACAGCAAGGGCCGCCGCGGCCGACGCCCCGCCTCTGCGACGGCGCCGATGGGTCTCTCCGGCGGGGGCGGCGCGACGGGCAACGGGTCCCCGGTGGGCGTCGGGGCGGTGTTGTCCGGCGGCGGCGGCAGATCGATGCAATAACCCCGGCCCGATACGGTGCGGATCAGCCGGTGGCCCTCCGGGCCAAGCGCGCGGCGGACGAGGAACAGGGTCTGGCTGAGCGCCGAGTCGGTGACCTCGCTGTCGCCCCAGACGCCGTCCAGCAGTCGGGCGCGGGTCACCACCTCCCCGCGGTGGCGCAGCAGCACGACCAGCAGATCGAACGCGCGGCCGGACAGTTCGACCCGCTCGCCGTCGCCACGTATCAGCTGATGCGAGGACTCGTCGAGGGTGAATTCTCCGAAACGATGGATGGCCAAGCGGTCATTCTCCAACGGACGTTGTGCGCGGAACGATGCCTGACCGCCGCAACCCGGACAGATTACCCGGCCCGTAACAGCGTTCGTACGCACCGGACGCCATGACGATGGACCATCCAGTGGTGACGCGCAGCCCATCCGGGTGCCTGTTGGGCAACGCGTTCAGGCCTTCGGCGGGAATGCCCGCGAACGTACCCGCCGCATCGCGCGCATCGTAAACGCGTCGTCGACGCCGCCATGGGCATGCCATCGGAACGCTCCGGCCAGAACGATCCGCCATCGACTTCGCGGTTCTGTGACAGGGCGCGCGCGGTGTGAGCAGAACGTGAAGTCCTGCCGGAGGAGGCGTGGCAGTTTGCCGCCTCCCGTCCGCGCCACCACCGAGGAGTTCGCCGTGCACCGCAACCCGCAACGCAACGCAAGCCCCGCCAGTCCCTCCACCAGACTGCCCTTCTCGCACAGCAGGCTGCGACCCATCGCCGCCGGCCTGCTGGTCGCCCTCGGCGCACTGGGCATGCCGGCCTTCGCCGCCCCCGGCGATATTCCGCATCCGTCGCTGCTGCTGACCAATGCAGACATCCCGGCGCTGCGCGCGCGCGCCACGCAGTCGCCCCACGCCACCATCCGTTCGCAGGCGCTGAGCATCGCCAACACCGCCACCCTGCCCGCCGTGGCCACCACCGCCGCCAACGTCAGGGAGCGCGCGTTGCAGCTGGACAACATCATGAGCGCCACCGCCCTGGCCTACGTGCTGGAGACCGATGCCGCCAAACGCCGGACCTATCGCGACAAGATCGCCACCCATCTGGGGTTCTGGAACCCCGCCGCGACCGGCAGCCTGTCGGCGCACTACCAGTGGGCCAAACCGCCCACCGAAGACTGGAACTACATGACGCCGACCTCGAATGCCTTCGTGCAGTCGGTGTTCGCGCTGGACGTGATCTACAACGACCTGACGGCGGCGCAGCGCACCCAGTTCCACGCGTGGCTGGGCATCCCGGGCAAGTTTTACACCGACCGCAAGATCAACTGGATGACCGCGGGGCTGGGCGCGCGCGTGGTGTGGGCGCTGTACAACAACAACACCGCGGTGGCCGCGCCTGCGATCCGGGAATACGTGGACGACACCAGAAGCATGATGTCGTCCGACGGCGTGTTCGGCGACGGCGTGCAGTACGGCAGCAGCCGCTGGTGGAGTCCCGATCGCGAGGTCAAGGTCTCGGTGGGCAACCTGCTCGCGGTGCAGGGCCTGATTCCGCGCGAGTCCTGGTACGGCGACACCCGCTTCGTGCGCTACATGGAATGGCTCACCGGCTATTCGCATACGCCCGCCCGTGTGGGCTGGGCGATCGGCGACTCCAATTCGATGCGTTACCCGACGTGGCTGGGCAGCGCCCACAACGCCAGGCGTTATTCCGCCGAAGCCGGCCGTTACGAGGCCTGGCTGAAGCAGGGCATTCCGCCCAAGGGCCGGCTGACCTCCTACGTGTTCGACGACACCACGCCCGCCAGCCAGGCCAGCATGGCGCCCAGCCGCATCTTTCCGAACGGCGGCGCCTATTTCCGCCAGGTGCGCGCGGCCGGCACGTTCTCGGATCAGGATCTCGCCGGCGTGCTGCACAACCTGCGCTACGAAGGCGTCTACAACGCGCACGCGCACAAGGAAGTGAACAGTCTGCATCTGGCCGGCTACGGTGCCATGCTGCTGCGCGGCTCGGGGTACAACAACTGGGGCACGGGTTATCAGGGTTTCAGCTGGCAATACATCAACCGCCGCGCGGTGTCGGGCAATGTCGCGCTGATCGATTACCAGATCGAACGCGACGGCGGCACGATCTATTCGCCGTCCGCCACCAACGATCATCGCGACACCGAGATCGACCGCCAGGGCAATACCAAATTCGGCGGCGACGGCAAGTTCGGTCGCGGCGTGAGCGGACTGGTCACCGGCGTGGTCGACATCGCCAGCGGCAGCACCGCCGGCACCCGCAACGGCGGCGTCGCGCTGGACGCATTGCCCAACGGCAATCACCTGCGTCATTTCTTCATGGTGCAGCCCATGGGCGCCACGCCGGGCTATTTCGCGAGCTTCGACCGCGTGACCGCCCGCACCGATTACACGCCCAGGGCGACGCCGCTGCAGTCGCATCTGGTCTGGCATCCGAACGGCAATGTCGTCACCACCCGCGGCAACGAAACCGAGTACGAATGGTCGATCGCCGGCAACGCGAACGTAAGGCTGATCGCATTCCTCGCGACCCAGCCTTCCGCGCGGCGTCTGGTGGACGGCGCGCTGGCGCCCAACAGCGTCGGCAAATACCTGTTCGCGAGTTATCCGATGAACGCCAATCGCGTCGCCCAGACCGTGACCGTGCTGTACCCCTACGTCAACGGCAATGCCGCCACGCCGCGGCCCACCTTCACTCGCCTCGCCGGTGCCGGCTATACCGGCGGACGCGTGAGCCAGGCCGGCGGCGTGGTCGATTCGTTCTTCGAGACCCAGGGCGCCAACGAAGCCCTGCCGTTCCCCGGCGCGCGCGTCCGCGGCTCGGCCACGATGATCCGCCAGGTCAACGGCGTGCTGCGCTATTACGCCGCGACATCGGCGAACACGCTGCGCGTGGGCGACCGCGGCTTCGAGAGCCCGAGCTTCATCACCGCGGTGATCGATGGCGGTACGGGCAACGTCTCCGTCCCCAGCGGCGGCGCGGCGGTGACCTTCTACCATCCGGCCATCATCGGCGTGGAAGTGGACGGCGTTCGCGACCTAGCCTCAGCGAGGAACGGCGGCGTGACCGTCAACCTCAGCGGCGGCGATCACCGCATCCGTCTGGTCGGCGTCGACGCCACCGCCGCCAACGGTTCGGCGCCGCTACGCAGGCGTTGAGCCGAAGGCTGCACGCTGGAAAGCGCCAGATCCCGCCGACGGCCCGATGTCGTCGGCGGGATTTTTCGTGGCGCGCGTTGTCGCGGCCCACGCCCGCACCTACACTGCCGACAGCTCCCGGCTCCGGACATCGGCATGACCTACACAGACACCGTCGCCCCGAATCCGGCGCGCTCATGGATGGCGCACATGTCGGCCGGGCTGGGCATCCTGTCGCTGATGGGCGTGCTGTGTTTCCACTTCCCGGAACTGCTGACCAGCAAGGAATTCCGCGCCACGTATTCGGAAACCCTGGCGCGCAATCTGCTGTTGATCGGCCTGATCGCGGCGTTCGCGATGGGCACGCTCGCGATCCTGCGCAACCGCAACCGCCGCATCGCATTGACCGGCGTGATCTCGGCGGCGCTGGCGGTGCTGCTGGGCGGCGCCACCGTCCACTTCAACGAGATCGAATCCACGCCCTACTCACTGGGCCTCGACTGGTTCGTGATGTCGCTGTTCTTCTCGACGATCGTGTTCGTGCCGATCGAACGCATGCTGCACGTGCGCAACCAGTCGCCGCTGCGTCCCGAGTGGCGGACCGATCTCGCCTATTATTTCGTCGGCCACATCCTGGTGCAGTTCATCCTGATCGCGGTCACCGCGTCCACCACGACGATGGATGCGCTGATCGCCAGCGACACCGTGAAAGCCGCGATCCAGTCATGGCCGATCTGGCTGCAGTTCATCCTCGCGGTGTTCGTCGCCGACGTCTTCCAGGCCGGCCTGCACCGGATCTATCACAACGTGCCGTTCCTCTGGCGCTTCCACGCCGTGCACCATTCCAGCCGGCACATGGACTGGCTGGCCGGCTCGCGCATCCACCTGATCGAAATCCTGCTGACCCGCACCGCGGTGCTCACGCCGCTGGTGGTGCTGGGCTTCTCGGCGCCGGCCATCAACGGCTACGTCATCCTGGTCGGCGTGCAGGCGGTGCTGGCTCACGCCAACCTGCGCATCAATTTCGGCTGGCTGGAATACGTGCTGGTCACGCCGCGCTACCACCACTGGCACCACGCACGGCACGCCGACTACATGGACGTGAACTACGCCATCCACCTGCCGCTGGTCGACATGCTGATGGGCACCTTCAAACGCCCACCCGCGAATACCTGGCCCGACGAATACGGCGTGATGAAACTGGAGACCGTGCCCACAGGCATCGTGGCGCAAACGCTCATGCCGCTGCGCACCAAGAAAACCTTCGACGATTTTGTGGGGAAGCCGTAGGGCGGGGTAAGCGCACCACAACATCTCGCCATATCCGCAACGATAAGAATCAAACGAAATCGACCGCCTCATCGACGACCGACGATAATGCAGGCCAAGGTGGAGTGCGCGGCGTCGTTTGCGGTGGGGTTGCGCGCACCCACCACACCCTAAGAGCTAGTCTGCCACTCCTTAAGCAGCTTCTTCAGCGGGGTAGAGGCGACCACGCTTTTCTGCATGAGCACGGAATTGTTTACTCAATCTCCGCCATTCCTTTTCGGTATACGGGGAATAGTCAATAAGAGCATGCGCGGTGTTTTCGGGCAACGGATCAGAATAAGCATCGATTGATGCTGCGGCATACTCACCAACGGAGACAGCCCATACACCACCCGAGTTGCGGCCCGAGGCGAGGTAAGCCTCAAAGGCTTCGCGTGCAGTGATCATGCTGTTCCGGTCAGAAGAAAGCTGACCCTCATCGCTAGAATTCGGCTGAAAGGCGCGCGATGCAGGCCTACCCTCTTGTACCCAAATTGTGATCACTTGTCGAAGCAGAAGCTCGTCATGGTCGTCCAACTTGTATTCTTTTCCAACTGGCATTATTTACCCCCCATATCAGAATCCATTCCGCTCCAGAAGCGATTGAAAGCTGACAAAGCATTCTCATCAAGCTCAACAATCTCAGCGTTGATCTCGCTATCTGTATCGACATTCAGCGCGTGAAGCTCAATCACAAGATTTGGCAGCGCAACCGTTGCGCTAATTTCCCAGTCTCCGCGAGTCCATTCGCCCGTGATGCTTCCATCTGGAAGCGGATACAAGTAAGGCATTGGCAGTCCGGCCTTACCAGTTATCAGTCTGACTAGCTCCCTCATTCTCGTGATAGCTGATAGATCCGGAGCGGGGTTCTGGGTTGAATACCAACCTACCGGTGTACGCGCAATTTCATCTAATCGCTCATCTAGCGGTTGCTGAGGCTCTTCATCTGTATAGATGAGTTCCTTGTAATCCGTGATTTTTGTAAGACGATCTTGCCGGTCGAACAAGCCTGCGCCGACAACCCTAACCTGATGCCGCCTACGAGCAATGGCTTTTTCGCACTCCTCATCTGTATCAACTCTAAGGTCAAAGCGAGTTCCATCTTCGTCTACCAAATGCACGATGCAGGCGCGAATCTCACCACCGGTGAGTGTAAAGCGCTGATCTAGTACATTCTCGTATGTCGAGTTTGCAGATAGGACGATGCGCTTACGCGTTTCACTATCGTATCGAACAGGAGCCGTGCGGCCATGTGAAAGTTCGGCATGCTCACCAGCGCGAAGGCTTTGTCCAAAGCGATTGAATTTCCCGACAAGCTCACGCGGAAACTCTTGGGGAAGTGCTTGACCATCGTTAGCAGCCGCTATCACACGATCAAGTAAATCACGCGCATCCTCAAACTCCCCGTACCGAGGAAAGTCGAATCCTACTTGTCCTGCTTCTGTCGGCTGCTCCTCGAGCGCATCTAACCTCTGCGCTAACGCAGTCGCGCTGTTGCCTTGAATAACTTGGGATAAACCAAGTTGAAACGACTCTTCAAAACCTTTAGGTACCCTCTGACGATCACTGTTCCGTTCCCGGAAAAGGTGCTTCGCAACTTCCACAACAAGGTCACGATAGGCGGCAAGGTCAGGGAGAACATCAAACGGGATTGTGTGGGAGTCGAATCGCCCACCAGCAAAACGTACGCGCACGAAATCGGCTGTGCCATCGATTTCCGCTTGCGGTTGTTGGTTCGGTGCGTCTGTCATGCCGTAGGCCTCTCCAACCCATCCTTAAGCTGGCTTGATATAGCAGATTGCGGCTCATGTGTCTCGTCTCTCAAGACAGCGAACTGCAGCACTGGTTCCTCAATTTACCAAAACCCGGGTACAAGCTCACTTTCCTACGCCTTAGTTGGATCCGAAGCATGTTTCTAACAAACGCCAGAATCAATCACATATCGATGCCCTACCAAAACCCCTCCCCTTCCCGCTCACTCACCACCTTTACGCTGTACTCCGCCATCCTCCGAATCAGCTCCTCCGGCAGCGGCTCGTCATAACGAACCCGCACCATATGCGCCGTGGTGTCATGCGCTTTCAGCTCCTCGCGGAAATGCTCCAACGCCGCGGCAGGCGGAGCAAAGCTCAGATGCGCCTTGTGCGCGGAGAACGCGTACACGAACCGCGGTTCGACGAAGAACGGGTTCCCCCACTTGATGGTTTCCTCGGCCTTGGGCGCGGCGCGCTTGAGAATGGCGCGCAGCGCGCGCAGGTGCGGCTGGCCGGCGCCGGGGGCGGCGCGGATGTACTCGTCGATGGTGGTCGGACGTGGGTGTGCCATCGCATGCGCTCCGGGTAGGATTGCTCCCGGATGTTGCATCAGCTTTCCGCGAATGACCATCTCCGCAACGACAAGGGCGAACCCATGACGCAGTCCGACGCGAACGAAGACCTCACGCCATCGGCGCGCATCACGGCGCGGATCGCCGCACTGGGCGACTGGCGCGGCGAGACGCTCGCGCAAATGCGCGCGCTGATCCACGAGGCCGACCCGGACGTGGTGGAGGAATGGAAGTGGATGGGCACGCCGGTGTGGTCGCACTACGGCATCCTCTGTACCGGCGAGTCGTACAAGGACAAGGTGAAGCTGACCTTCGCCAAGGGCGCGTCGCTGCAGGATCCGGCCGGGCTGTTCAACGCAAGCCTGGACGGCAACATGCGCCGCGCGATCGATATCCACGCGGGCGAGGTGGTGGACGCGACCGCGTTCAAGGCGCTGATCCGCGAGGCGATCGCATGCAACTCCGCAACGAAACCGAAGCGCGCGAAGACGCCGAAACCCTGAGGAAATCGGCGCGCGACCGGGCGTAAACGCGAGGCGCAGGTGCCGCGAATCGTGCGCGAAATGCCGATGCCGATGCCGGCGAATCTGAATGGGACGGCCCGGCCCGGGCGGGATTTGCCCGCATGCTGTAGGATGGCCGCACAAAACGCTGCATTCGCGCGTTGCGTCCCGAATTCCAGACGGCCCCCGCGGTACCCGCGGCCCTCGCTTCCATCCGGCTCGCTCCGCTCCCTTTCCTGCGTCCGCACCCATTCCGGGACGACGCCCACCGGGAGCCATCATGCCCACGATCCACGCTTTTCCGTTCGTTTCTGCTGCCAAAGGCACCATCGCGGTCTGTTCTTGAACGCGGTCGCCCGCGAAAAGGGAGTGCATTGCAGCAGTTGCGATGCCCTGTGCTGCCGCCTCACCGTGGTGCTGTTCGAGGAAGACGCCATTCCGGCGCACTTGACCGAGCGCAACGAACAGGGCGTGACGGTCATGGCACGCGATGCCGACGGCTGGTGCGTCGCGCTGAACAACGCGCGGATGAATTGCGGCATCTACGAAACGCGTCCGGCGATCTGTCGCAAGTTCACGATGGCCGGGCCGTATTGCCGCGATGTGCGCGCCGAAGCCAGTCGTGCGCAGCATTCCGTTCCCATCACTCTGGTGCGCTGAGAGGTCTTATCGATGCCCCGCAAGTCAAACGCTACTGCCAACGCCGCTGCTGCCACGGATGCAGCCGCTCCCGCCGCCAAGCCGGCACCCGCGCCGTCGACGGCCGCCAAGTCCGGCACCGGCGATATTTTCCGCAAGCCCAAGGAAGACAAGCGCAGCGCGCTGACGCACGAAAAGATCGCCGATGATCTGGTCGCCTTCCAGCGCGCCGGCGGCAAGATCGAAGTGCTGGGCAATACCCAGACGCTGAAATCCATCAAGCCGCCGGAAACGCCCGCGGCCGCCACTTTGCGCAAGGATCGCGAAGCCGCAGCGGCGACGCCCGCCGAGTGATTCGAGCCGCCGCAGAAATGCGGCGGTCTGGTATTCGCGATCACGTCAAGCCGCGCGTGCGCCCATGCCGCGCGGCTCTTCGATCTGCTGCGCGCTCCCGCTGATTGCGTTCGGTCGAGGCCAGACGCTGCGCCGCTCAGAGAGCCGGTGTTGCGGGCGCGATGAAGGGATCGGGATCGCGATCGAGGCAGCTCTGGCCGCTGGGCGAGAAGCGGGCATCGTGAGTGCAGGGCCACAACTCGCGCGGCACGGTGTTGCGAAGGTCGAAACGCTGCCCGTTCCAGACCAGGAACCCGAAATGCGCGATATGCACGTCCCCGGGATAACCGGCGGAAAACGCACGGGGATGGTCGCGCGGCAGGCCGCCGCCATCGCCCAGTTCCACGTACAGCCGCAGCACCGTCACTTCGGGCAGGCGACTCATGTCCACCGACACACCGGGATGAGCACCGGTTTCGTCGTGAACGGCATAGCTTGCGCGGTCGGATGCACGCAGTAGCGGATCGTCCGGCAACACCCGGCGGGTGACGTCTTGGACGCGCTCACCGTCGAGGCGGTAAGCGGTGAAACCGAAACGCGGCGCGGCGCCGGCCTGGATGCGGGCGGCGCCCTGCTCCTCGTCGAAAACGCAGAACCTGCTGCCGACGCGTTCGCCCGGAACCAGCAACGCCTTCAGGCCGACGCAGCCGTCGATCTCGCTGCCGGTCTGCAGCAGATACACGGTGTCCTGCGGTCGCACGGCGGCCAGGGTGCGCACGGTCGCGCTGAAGTACAGGCCGTCGGCTTCGTGCTTCAGGCGCAGGTAGCGGTCCGGTGGCCCGTCCTCGTTCGGCACTACGAGGATTTCGGCGCGCTGCAGCATGCCGCGGCGGGCCGCCAGCGGCAGCCCGGAATCGGCGGTCTTCAGCCCCAGCAGCAGCCGTTCGATATCCTCGGGCGCGCGCTCCAGCGGCGACCAGGTCTCGTCGTATTGCGCCATCGCCAGTGCCGGCCACAGCGCGACCATCGCGAGTGCGGCATAGGCGCGGCGATGCCATTCCTCTCTGCGCGTAACGGTCGTCATCTGCCGGAGTTCCTGGAAACCTGCTTGGATCATGCCACAGCGAAAAGCGCGGGCTTCCGCCCGGATCGCACCTCCGCGCTGCGAACGTGCCGAACCGCCCGTGCCAAATCCGGCGGACCGGCTCTACACTCCGGACATGAACAGAACCCACAGAACCCGCCTCGCGCTCGCCGCCCTCATCGCCCTTACGCCCACCGCCCTGCCCGTGCTGGCGCTGGACGGCAAATGGACCCCCGAACAGGTCCTCGACATCGACCCCAAATGGCTGAAGCAGCAGGGGTTGAAGCTGCCGCCGTCGGCGCTGTGGGACGGCAAACGCGGCACCGGGCTGCTGACCGGCACGGTGAACATCGCCGGCTGTTCCGGGGCGTTCGTCTCCGATACCGGCCTGATCGTCACCAATCACCACTGCCTGTTCGGGCTGGTGCAGGAACACAGCACGCCGCAGCGCGACCTCATCACCAACGGCTTCCTGGCGCGCAGCCAGGCCGAAGAACTGCCGGGCAGCACGATGCGGGTGGAGATTCCCAGGCGCTTCACCGACGTCACCGCGAAGATCCTGGCGGCGGTGCCGGCCGGCGCCGAGCCGCTGGCGCGGTTGCAGGCCATCGACGCGCAGCAGAAGGCGCTGGTCGCCGAATGCCAGCGGCAGCCGGACACGAAGTGCAAGGTCGCGGCCTTCGACGACGGCGTGACCTACACGCTGATCGAATCGATCGAGCTGCGCGACATCCGTCTGGTGTACGCGCCGCCGCGCGCCATCGGCGAATTCGGCGGCGAGGTGGACAACTGGTCGTGGCCGCGGCACACCGGGGATTTCGCCATCGCCCGCGCCTGGGTGGGCGCGGACGGCCGCCCGGCGGAACGCGCGGAGGGCAATCGCCCGTACGCGCCGGAATTCTTCTTCCCGATCTCGAAGCGCGGCCTGGACGAAGGCGATTTCGTGATGGTGCTGGGCTACCCCGGCATCACCTACCGGTCGCTGATCGCCGAGGAAATGCGCGAGCGCCGCGAACGTTTCTTCGTGCGCCGCGAAGACGTGTTCGGCGAATGGATTTCGCATCTTGAACGCAGCAGCGCCGACGATGCAGAGGGAAAGATCGCGGTCGCGGCGAATCTCAAGGGCATCCTCAACCGCCACAAGAACGCGCAGGGCCAGATCGCCGGCCTGGACCGCGGGCGGATGGTCGACAAGCAGGCCGCGCAGGACGATGCGGTCGCCGCATGGGCGGCGCAGCATGCCGGACACGCCGCGGCGGTGGCCGCGCGCGACGCGCTGCGCGTGGTGCTGGCCGAACGCGAACGCACCTGGGAGCGCGATTTCCTGCTGAATCTCATTCCGATGGGCACCGAAAGCGTGGCCGGCGGCATTCCGCCGCTGCCGAAGAGTCTGTATTACGGCGCCAGCCTGGCGCACAACGCGCACGAACGCGCGAAGCCGGATGCGGCGCGCGCGGCGGGCTATACCGAAGCCGAGCAATCGAAGCTGCGCGAACGTCTGCGCCGCGAGCAGAGCAACTACTTCGCCGCCGCCGACCAGCGCGTGTTCGCGGCGCTGGTGCGTCGCGCGCTGGCGCTGCCGCAGGACCAGCGCATCGCCGCGGTCGACGCGCGCTTCGGCGGGCTGTCGTCCGAACAGATCGACGCCGCCATCGCCGCGATGTACGCAGCCTCGCCGTTGCTCGACCCCGCAGCGCGCGACACGATGCTGGGCGAAACCATCGACGCGCTGACCGCGCGCAAGGATCCATTGCTGGACTTCGGCATCGCCTGGAACCGCGACCTGCGCGCACTGCGCGAACGCGAACGCGAGTGGAACGCGCGCAGCGCGATCCACCGCCCGGTGTGGCGGCGCGCGGTGGCGGCCGCGGCAGGCAAACCCATCGCGCCGGACGCCAACGGCACGCTGCGCATCAGCTTCGCGCACGTGCAGGGCTACGCGCCGCGTGACGGCGTGCGCTACACGCCGTTCACCACGCTGGCCGGCGTGCTGGAAAAAGACACGGGCAAGCCGCCCTTCGAAGTGCCGGCGACGGTCCGCGACGCCGCGCAGCGCGCGGGCGCGATGCGGGTGAACTTCCTCGCCGACGGCGACACCAGCGGCGGCAATTCCGGCAGCCCGGTGATCGACGGCCGCGGCGCGCTGGTCGGCATCAACTTCGACCGGGTGTGGGAAAACGTCGCCGGCGACTTCGGATTCAATCCGGCGGTGTCGCGCAACATCAGCGTCGACATCCGCTATCTGCTGTGGCTGCTGAAGGACGTGGAACATGCCGACGGCCTGCTGCGGGAGCTGGGCACCGGCGTGGATTGACGCGATATGATCGCTCCGCGACCGCCCGGCACTCGCCCGGGCCGCTTCGGACGCGACGGCGGCATCGAGTCGACACCATGGACCGGTATGTGCGTACAGAGCCGATGGACCGGTGATGCGCACAGAAGGCCGATGGATCGGCCGATCGCTGCTTCCGCAGGCGTTCTACCGGTTTCACGCGGCACTGCACGGGCAACGACGCTATGAATCTCACCGATCTGATCAATCGGCGCGCATCGGTGGAAAAACCCGAGCTGGAAGCCCTGGCCGCGGCGCTGTGGCCGAAACTCGAACGCCTGGCCGCGCACCAGCTGCAGGGTCGCCGCGGCCTGACCCTGCAGGCCTCGGACCTGGCGCAGGATGCCTACATCGCGCTGATGCACGAGTTTCCGGGACGGTTCAACAACCGCGAACATTTCTACGCGCTGGCGGCGCGGATCGTGCGCAACATCGTGGTCGACTACATGCGCCGGCGCAGCGCCGACAAGCGCGGCAGCGGCCTGCCGTTCGAGCGTCTGGACAGGATCGAGAACGAAGTGGCCGCGCCGATCGACGACACCGTGGACTGGATCGCGGTGGATGCGGCGCTGACCGTGCTGTCGCAGCATCACGAAGCCGCGGCGCAGGTGGTCGAACTGAAATTCTTCGCCGGCCTGACCAACGAACAGATCGCCGAAGCGATGGGGCTGTCGCGCGCCACCGTGATCCGTCATTACCGTTACGCGCGGGCCTGGCTGATCGATCACTTCGGCGCGGAGCCCGGCGCGGATGGTTGAGCGCACGGAAGACGAGACGACCAGGGGCGGCGGCGGCGAAGACAATGCCATCGACGAAGCGCAACTGTTCGAAACGCTGTGCGAACTGGATCCCGGGGCGCAGGCGCGGCGGCTGATCGAACTGGACCGCACGCATCCGGAACTGTCGTCGCGGCTGCGGCGGCTGCTGGCGATCGACGAAGCCTACGGCACCCATACCGCGCGCAGCGTGCTGGTCACGGAGTTGCCGGATCCGCTGGGCGACATCAGCGACATCGGCGCGTTCCGGCTGGTGCGCCAGATCGGCCGCGGTGGCATGGGCGTGGTGTATCTGGCCGAACGGCGCAGCGGTTTCGAGCAGCAGGTCGCGATCAAGATCATGCCGCGCTTCGCGATCGACGACGCCAGCCGCGAGCGCTTCGCGCAGGAGCGCAGGATCCTGGCGCAGCTGCGGCATCCGAACATCTGCAGCATCCTCGACGGCGGCGAACTGGCCGACGGCACGCCGTGGCTGGCGATGGAATACGTGCCGGGCGAAAGCCTGTGCGCGTGGTGCGCGCGCCATCGCAGCGACGCGCGCGAGCGGATCGCGCTGTTCCTGCAGCTGTGCGACGCGGTGCAGTACGCGCACCGCAATCTGGTGATCCATCGCGATCTGAAAGACAGCAATGTGATGATCGACGAGCGCGGCGCGGTGAAGCTGCTGGATTTCGGCATCGCCAAATCGCTGGCGGCGATGGCCGACGCCGGGCAGACCGCGATGCAGGATCGCTTCTTTTCGCCGATGACCGCGGCGCCGGAGCAACTGCGTGGCGAACGCGCCACGGTGGCGGTCGACGTGTACGCGCTGGGCGCGCTGCTGCACCAGTTGCTGTGCGGCGTGCTGCCGTTCGAGCGGCCACAGCGCGACCCCACCGAACTGCAGCGCGCGATCCTGGACACCGTGCCGCCGCGGATGAGCGAGGTGCTGCAGCGCGAGCGCGCCGCGCCAGCGGCAACGAACGCGCTGCCGGCGCCATCGATCGGTCCGCAGGCGCTGCGCGGCGAACTCGATGCGATCGTGGCGCACTGCCTGCGCAAGGACGCGTCCGAACGCTACGCCGAGGTCGGCGATCTGGCGCGCGATCTGCGCGCCTGGCTGTCCGGCCATCCGATCTCGATTTCGCGCAACGACCGGCTGTATCGGGTCGGGAAATTCCTGCGCCGCAACCGGGTGGGCGCGACCGTGGTCGCGCTGGCGGCGGGCAGCGTGTTGCTCGCGCTGGCGGTCACGCTGTGGCAGGCGTCGGAACTGCGCGCCCAGCGCGATGCGGCGCAGCAGGCGCGGGCGCGCTCGGAGAGCGATCGCGACCGCGCCCGCGCCGTCGCGTCGTTCATGCGCGGCACTTTCGAGCAGGCCGATCCAGGCAACGCATCGGCGGGCGGCCTGCTGGCGCGCGAACTGATCGAACAGGGCAAGCGCCGGCTCGGCGAACTGGACGGCCAGAAGGACGTGCAGGCCGAACAGGCGCTGCTGCTGGCCGAGATCGACGCCGGCATGGGCCTGCTGCGCGAAAGCGATGCGACCTTCCGCGCGCATGCGCCGGCGATCGAAGCGCTGTCCGCCGTGGACCCGGACGTGCGCTGGCGGGCAAGCCTGCTGCGGTTCTCCAACCGGCGCGAACTCGACGCGGACGGTCCGCAGCTGGACGCCGAACTCGCGGCGCTGAAGCGGCTCGCCGACACCCCGGAAGCGCACGTCCAGGTGGCGCGCCAGGAAGAACGCCTGGCCGCGCGTCGCTCGCAGTTCGCACGCGCCGCGGAGATTCTGGAAGAGGCATGGCGGCGGCATTCGGCCGCGCTGGACGAACCCTCGAAGCTTCGGCTCCGGATCAATCTGGGCGAGGCGCTGTTGAATACGGACCGCGCCGACGATGCCCGCCGGATCGGCGCGGGCATCGACCGCGATGCGCTGCACGAGCACGATTCCGCGCTGCAGATCCTCGCGCTGGCGCTGATCGTGCGCGAACTGGATGCACGCGTACGCGATCATCAGGGCGGCGACGACACCATGCTGCAGGCCGACCGCGAGGCCCTGATCCAGGCCATCGGCGATCGACAGGCGGCGGCCGAACGACTTTACGGCAGCGATTCGATCCAGGCCGCCAGCGCCTACATCTGGTCCGTCGGCATCGCTACCGATCCGCAGCGGCAGGACGCGCTGATGCAGAAGGCCTACGCCATCCAGCGCGCGAAGCTGCCGCCGTTGTCTTCCGCGCGCGCGCGCGCCGAATTCGTCATGGCCCGTTACCACCTGGACCTGCGCGATCGACCGGATCTGGCCGAGCCGCACCTCGCGCAGGCGGTGGCGATCGGTCGCAAGGTGTCGTCGCGCGCGCACGCCGATGTGGTCACGTTCGAGCTGCAATGGGCGCGGACCCTCAACGCCATGGGCCGGCATCGCGAATGCCTGGAGCAATTGGCCGCCCCGCCCGGCAACCCCGAGGACATCAAGGACGCGGGCCGGCTCAGCGAGTTGCACCTGGAGCTGGCCAAGGCCGCGGTGGCGCTGCGGCAGCCCGCCCAGGCCCGGGCCGAGATCGCGATCGTCAACGCCCTGTGGCAGCGGCTCGGGAAGCCGCTCCCGCCCCGACCCGCCGAGACGCTGCGCGCGATCGAGCGCTCGCTGACGGCGGCCGGCGCCGGCATGTGATCCGCTCCGGCCCCGGATTGCGCTCCAGCTACCAGCAGGTTCGCGAATCGAGGCCTGCCGGAGCCGCCACGGATGGCCGCTTCGCCGGGTCGGAGGCTCGAACCCGCGATTGCAGCAGGTCCTGACGACGTGACCCGGGCGATGCACTGCATGCGACGGGACCCGACCGACGAGACTCGATCCATGAGACGCCACTCGCCGAAAATCGTGCGTCGGTTGCGCGTTCGACAGGATCGGCCCGGGAGAGCGCGGCCCGGGAGAGATCAGGCCGACGCATCGGCACCGCCGGCGAAAGCCGGTGCCAGCATCACAAGCCCTGGATGGGCAGGCCGCAGCGCTGCGGCGGGGTCCGAACGCATGGAGTGCGCCAATCGACAAGCGGCTGAAACTTCCATTCCCCCCGGAGACATCCATGATCAAACGCATCGCTTCTTTCGTACTGTTGGCGGCCTGGATACCGCAGGCCCACGCGTTTCCGCCCTGCCCCATGGACCCGATGGAATACGGGCCGCCTCCCGAGGGATTCACCGTGGCGAACGCGGCCAGAGTGGGCACCGAAGCCGCGCCGTGGTTCAAGGCGGACTACCAGTTCGTCGGCGATCCGACGGTCATCGGTCAGATCGCGCCGACGCGCGCGATCGACCTCACCGTCGATCCCAAAACCGGAAAGTGCCGGGATCGCGACGGGCTACCGATCCCGGGCGCGCACCTCTCGGCGGGCACGCTGCGGCTCGACCCCAGCTACGCGCCGAAAAGCGGCTTCGGCGTCATCGATCTTCCCTATCTGCCGCGGGTCGCCACCCATGGGCTCACGGTGCAATATCGGCTGGATTTCACGGTCGACAACGGCCTGCTGTTGAATCCGGCCGATTGGCTGGACGTGGTGCAGCTGGATTTCTTCCGCAACGGTTCGGCCGAAGTGAAATATCCGCTCTCCGTAGCGAGCGTGTACCGGGTACGCAAGACCCAGCGCAACGATGTCCATGCGACCATCGAAATCATCGAGTCCCGCGCCTTGCCCCCCAGCGACGGTTCCAAGGCGATGCTCGTCGACAGCGTGGTCGCCGTCATTCCGCTACGCACCGGCCGGGAAACCGGCATCGCCATGCGCTGGACACAAGCCGCCAAACAGCGCACTGGCGACGATATCGCCCGCGACGCATACGACATCGATACCGTTCTCGAAGTGCTCGGCCCGAGCGACGATGTACTCTACGCCACGAAGTTGCCCGAACAGTGGGCCAGCCTGGTCTCGATGGGCCTGCTCGACTACAACGTCGGCGATGCCTCGCACTACGAGAAGACCAGCGCCATGGAACTCAGCAACATGACGCTGTCGGCGACGCAGCAGGACTGATCGGAACGATCGGCCCGGGCGCCGCGATTGCCGCGGGCGCCCGGGCTTTCGACGTCCCGCCGATGTCGAGCACGTAGCAGGCGGAGCTGGAGCCCGATTCCCATCCAGCGCGGATTGGACAGGCAAACACGATTACCGAAGGACGGATCGCCGGTTTCCGCGCGAAGGCGAGCGGAAACGACCGGCCTACAGACGCAGCAGATGCAGGAAGCGCGTGGTGGACGTGTCTTCGATGCAATGCACCAGACGCACGCCCGCGTCGCGATACAGCGCCTGCCAGGCTTTGCGGTCCGGCGGCGGAATGCCCTGGCCGGAAATCGCCTGCACGTAGTCGTGCAGCAGGGTTTCGCGGCGCGCGTCGCGGCCGTGGCCCAGGCGGCCGTAGTAATCGCTGACCAACAGCCAGCGCTGCGGGAACACGAGCGACAGTCGGCGCAGCCATTCGACGGCGGCGCCGTCGGCGGCGCAGAGTTCGTTCGCCAGATCGCCGGCCACGATCGCATCGATCTTCGCGCGCGCGGATGCCGGCAGCACGCGCTCGGGCTTGCGGCCGTCGCCCTGCAGGATGCGCACGCGCCGCGACGCACCGGCGTTGCGCAGTCCGGCGCGGGCGATCCGGCACATGCCAGGGTTGGCATCGATGCCCCAGCCGCGAAACACGGCATCCTGCTGCGCCATCGCGCGCAGCAGATGGCCCGGGCCGCAGCCAAGATCGAGCAGCGCACGCACGCCCAACTGCGACAGCAGCGACGCCGGCACCTGTTCGGCGCCGCCCGGCGCATACAGGAACGCTCGGGCGTGACGCGCGCGATCGACGGCGCGGCCCGCACCTGCCGGCCTGCGCAGCAGCGTCGGCAGCGCAACCGCATTCGCGGCGAATGCGCCCGCATACAGTTCGGTGACGAAGCGCGCTTCCGGCGTATCGGCGGCTGCGCGCACGAAGCGGCGGCCGCGTTTGTCGATGGCATCGCTGCGTGCGGCCACGAATTCGAGGACCGCGGCGAGCAGCGCGGGATCGAGGCCGAACTCGGCAGCGAGATCGTCGGCGCTGCGCGGTCGCGTCAACGCATCCAGCACGCCGAGATGCTGCAGCGTCGACAGCGCGTGGCCCAGCTGCAGACCTTCGGCGAGCTCCAGCGCCGACCAGCGCGTCGAGGCGGCGGCTTCGTCGCTCAATGCCGCCGCTCCGCAGCGACCTCATCCTGCCCGGACCACGGCACGAGGATGCCTTCGGCGACAAGCTCGCGGAAGAAACCGTCGCCGATCTCGCCGCCTGCGCTGTCGCGGATCATCGCCGCGACCCGGTCGCAGCGCTGCGGCTCGGCGAATACGCCGAGGATCGCTTCCACGCCTTCGTCGATGCGATACGCATGCGGCGTTTCGCGACCGAGATGCAGCAGATAGCTCATCCGTTCCTGATCGTTGTCGTCCACGTCGCCTTCTTCGAGCAGACCCGCGTCCGGCGCGCTGGCGCGGATGCGTTCCAGCCACGCGTCGCAGTCATGCAGATCGCTGAGGATGCGCACCCGCCCGTTCAGCACATATGGCTGCGGCGGATCGTAAGTGGATGCGGGCGCGAACGCATGCGACGGCATGCGCTCGCCGTGCAGGCCCAGCCCCAGCCGGAACAATGACGCCACGTGATGGCGTGCGCCGAACGTGCGCTCGACGAACGCCGACAGCAGCGCGGCATCGGGCGTCGGCAGCGTCGCGGCGTCGCCGCCGTCGTCGGCCTGCCGGGCGAAGTCGCGGAACGCAGCCATCAGCGCGCCGAGGCTGCCGTCGAAGCGACGCAGCGCATATCTCACCACGTCCGCGCCGACCCGGCGCAGCAGATCCACCGCGAGCACCGCGAACACGTGCTCCTCGCGCGGCAGCTCGGCGGGGTAGTGGAAATAGGTCTGGAAGATCTCCGGCGTGCCGAGCACCAGCTCGCGATCGCCGGCGTTGAGCAGGAAGGTGTTGTACGGACTGGAATAACCGTCGTAGCGCACGTCGGCGCCGCGTTCGGCGTACATCGGCGTGCCTGGCTCCGGCTGCAGGATGTGCAACTGCGTGAGGCAGTCCGGCGAGATGCAGCGGCCGATCATGTCCAGCGTGTCGTCCTGGTCCTGCCGGGTTTCTTCGGGGTAGCCGGTGATGAACGATGCGGTGGCGTCGATGCCGAGGTCCGCGCAGACCGCCAGCGTCGGTTCCACCAGATCCAGATCGAGTCGCTTCTGACTGATCTTCTGCATCCGCGCCGAACCGGTTTCGATGCCGAAATACAGGCCGATGCAGCCGGCATCGGCCATGCGCTCCAGCAGCATCGGATTCACACAATCGACACGCGCCGACACCCGCCAGCGGAAACCGCGACCGCGCACCGCCTCGCAGAAGTCCAGCACCTTGCGCTTGTTGACCGTGAACATGTCGTGGTCGAGCTTGAACTCGCTGTAGCCGTAGCGTTCGCGCAACAGTTCGAGCTCATGCACCAGCCGTTCCGGCGATTTCAGGCGGAAGCTGCGCTGGAAAAAACCGGCGGTGGAGCAGAACGTGCACGCGAACGGACAGCCGCGTCCCGCTTCGATCCGCAGGAGATCCAGACCGAGTTCCTCGATCGGATAGTGGTGATAGGGCAGCAGCGGCAGCGCGTCGAGGTTCCCCACCTTCGGCTTGCCCGGCGTCATCCGGAATTCGCCGCGCGTATCGCGCCAGCTCAGGCCGGGCACGGAAATGAAATGCCGGTTCTCCAACGCGCGCAGCACGCCGGGGAAGATCTCGTCGGCCTCGTGGCGCACGATCAGATCGAACTGCGGGAAGCGCTCGATGATCGGCCGGTCCAGCATGGTCGCGTGCGGTCCGCCGAGCATGATCGGCAGATCGGGCTCGTGCCGGCGCAGCTGCGCGGCGACGTTGATCGCGAACAGGAAACTGCAGCCCAGCGAAGTAAAGCCCACCGCGTCCGGGCGGTCGGCGAGGATCGAGGCCGCCGCGCGTTCGTACAGGGTGTCGTCGTAATGCAGTTCGCCGCTGCGCAGCAGACGTTTCGGATCGTAGATGCGGACGTGGTGACCGTCGCTCTCGGCCGCGGCGGCCAAGGCCAGCAGACCCAGATGCGGATGCACGTCGAGCAGCGCGAGGTCGCCCTCCTCGGGCATCACCAGATTGTCGATCAGGCTCAGGCGCATGCGGCGCGCGCTCGACGCTGCGGCAGGGCGACGATGCCGATCGCGGCGAGACTGTCGAGCCCGATCGCGACCGCGCGCGCCGCGTCGCGACCGCCGCCGAGTTCGCGCGCCAGTGCGGCCGCGCTGCGCCGGCCGTCGATGCGCGACAGCAGATGCTGACCGAGCGCGTCGACCGCAATGACCGAGGTGTCGCCGATGTTGTCGGCGTCGTTCTCGCTGCTTTCTGGCGGGTGCCAGAAACAGAACGCCTGCGGCTGCAGCGGCACGTCGTCCAGATCCGGCGTGCTGGCATGCAGCACGTCCGCGAGTACGCGCGGGTCGGACTGCAGCTCCTGCAGCGCGATGTCGCCGCGGATGCGCGGCGCGCGCGACGCAACCGGCGCGGCGATCGTTGCGGGCTGCGGTTCGCGGAGCTGCGCCACCGCCAGTTCGTAGCGCAGCGCATCCCACAGCAGCGCGTGCGAGCGGATGTCCGGATCGTGCCATCCGCCGACGAACGCGACCAGATCGCGCGCGCGCTGCGCCATGTCGACGGCGAAGGCGCGGCCTTCGCGCGAACGCTGCAGCGCGTACGCGGAGAACAGGTCGATCTCGATCGCCGCCACGCTCATCAGCCGGAACCCCAACGGGAACATCGGCCGCAGCGGATTGTGGCGCACCTTTACGCCGAGTCCCGCGAACTTCGCCAGCGCCTGCAGATCGAAGCCTTCGGGCTGCACGCCGAGCGCGCGCAGCTGCGCGCTGTCGGCCATCCACTGTTCCAGCAACTGCGGCCGATCCACGCCGGCCGCCATCACCGCATGCACGCGCGCCAGGCTCACGCCGCCTCCAGCAGTTCGCGCACGCGCTGCAGATGTCGGTGCAGGATCGGTTGCGGAAACGCCGCCGACCAGTTGTATTCGACGGTGAGCGCCTGCGGACGCACGTCGCGCAGCACCCGGCGCAGCAGCTCGAATACCTGCGGCGGAGCGGGCACCGCGTGATCGTCCCAGGCGATGCCCGACTGCACGCTCAACCCGGAAATATGCACTTCCACCACCCGCGACAGCGGCAGGCGATCGAGTTCGCGCTCCGGATCGGCGCCGGTGTTGAGACAGGTGATGAGGAAATGGCTGAGATCCAGCAGCAGCCCGGCGTCGCAGCGTTCGAACACCGCGGCGATGAAATCGGTCATCGGCATCGTGCTGCCGGGAATCTCGAAATACTGCGGCGAATTCTCCAGCAGCAGCGGCGTGTCGCCGAGCTGACGGCGCGCGGCCGCGAAGTTGTCCGCCACGCGCGCGACCGAGGCTTCGCTCAGCTGCGGGCAGACGGTGTAGGTGAGCGTGGTGGGATCGATGTCCGCGTCCGTTTCACCGCCCAGCGGTTCGGCCGAGACGAACGCGAGGTGTTCGCCGACCCACGGCGTGCGCAGGCGTGCGGCAACATCGGCGATCGCACGCATCGTGTCGACCGGCGGCGCGACCGTGCCGGCTACCGAGACGCTGGCACAGTGCAGTACCAGCGGAATATGCGCCTGCAGCGCGCCGGCTTCGGGCGTATGCCGCAGTTGCTCGAACGGGATTTCGATGTAGTCCAGCGCATCCGGATGCGCGTCCAGATACGCGAGCGCGCTGGGCCCATAGGCCAGACCGAGCCGGGTGCGTGCGGGATCGGAACGGAAATACTTCATTCGCATGGATCCTCGAGCCGACGACCGCGAAGCGAAAGCGACGCCGGTGTCCCGCGTTTGCGGAACATCGATCCGTCGCCACGTTGACGACTCCGGCCCTTGGGAGCCGGAGCCGCGACGCTCAGTCGTACAGCCAGGGCCCGCCGAGCTTGCCGCCGGTCAGATCGACCTTGCTCAGGCTGACGGTCAAGGTGCCTTTCGCGATGCAACGCTGGATCGCGGCGATCTTCTTCGCGTCCAACGGCATGTTCAACTCGAGTTTCGGGATGGTGCCCGAAAACGCGACTGTCGCGGCCTTGGCGACGGCTGCTTTCTTCGGAGATGCTTTCTTCGCGCCGGCCTTCTTGGCGGGTGCTTTCTTGGCTGCGGCTTTCTTCGTGCCCGGCTTACGGGTTGTTGCCATTTCCCTGCTCCTCTTCTGCGTGTGAAGGGCTCCATGCGGAACCCGGCGATGACACTGCAGTATCCTTGCGCGTGGCGATGCGTGAGGGCGCGCTGTGCCGAAACTTGAACCCCTTCGGCGAAGCTGTCAACACCCCTCTGTCAACACCCCTCATCCGACAGCTCGACGATATCGGCGATGCCGCCATGCAGCATGCCGCGCTTCGCCGGCGATGCGTCGTACATCCGCAGCGTCGGATCGACCGTCGGCATCAGCATCACCTGCACGCGCCAGTCGATATCGGCATCGCCGTCCAGCACGATCGCGCCTTCGCGCAGCAGCGCGGACAGCGCGGTGTGCAGCATGCGCAGCGCGAGCGCGCGACCCACGCAGCCGTGGCCGCCGGCGCCGAACGGAAAGTAGGCGTACGCCGGAGGCCGCAAGCCCGCCCAGCGCGACGGCGAAAACCGCTGCGGTTCCGGAAACCACCGCGGATCGCGATGCGACAGGAACGGACACAGCCAGACTTCGCAGCCCAGCGGCAGTCGATAACCGCCCAACGCGACCGGTTCGCGCACCACGCGCACCATCAGCGCATTGGGCGTGAGCACCCGCAGCGATTCGCTCACCACCGATTCGAGCAACGGCATGGACGGGGCCGTGCGGCCATCGCGACCGTCGTTCGCGATGGACTCGGCGCGAAGCCGCATCTGTAACCGGGGCAATTGGCTGATCGCCAGCAGCGTCCAGGTCAGCGCCACCGCGACCGGTTCGTTGCAGGAAATGAACAGCACATTGGCATGACCGACGAAGGCGTCCTCGTCGATGTCGTCCACCATCGCCAGCGCGGCGAGCGCGCCGTAGCCGGCGGCATGGCCCGGCACCGCGCGTGCTTCCCGCCGATAGCCGCGCAGAGCCGCGTCCACCGTTCCGCCCAGCGCGATCAGGCGCGTCCGCATCGCGGCATCGACCGCTCGACCGGGCGCCGCCGCTTCGCGTCGCAGCTGGAAATAGTCCATCAAGTGCACCGGCCCGACGATCGCGCTGCCGGCCGGGCCGAACAGCAATCGCGACGACGCTTCGAGCGTCAACGCACGCATCGACACCAGCGCAGCGGCACCGGCACGCATGCGCGCAGCGACGGCGCGCACCGCGGGCGCGATGGCCACCCGCATCGCCTCCGCGTCGACGGCGGCGAGCATCCGCGCCAGCACTTGCTTGTGGTGTTCGTGACGATCGCCGCGCATGCCGTGCAGACCGGCGTTGAGCATGCGCAATGCCGGCGGCAGACCGAGCGTCCGCGCTGCCGATTCCGGCAGCACGAAACGTTCGATATCGGTCAGTACGGCGCGCTGATAGGTCTCGCCGAACACCACCACCACGCCGGGGCAATCCTCGTCGCGGGTGAGCAACGGACCGGCGTGATCGAGGCGATACAGGTCGCCCAGCTCGCGCCGCCAGCGGTCGAGGCAGGCCATCGGTTCGGCGCCGAGCCGCTGCAGGTCGTGCGCGCACGGCATGGCCGCATCGAACGCCACCTGCGTACGCACATCGACTGCCTGTTCGGGTCGCTCCATCGACAACTCCCGGCGAATCTTCCGGATCGATCATACGCCGGCGGTGATGGGCATGAACGAGCCCGACCGACGCTGCGCCTGGACCGTGGGACCGCGTTGCGCACGCACGAAGGTGCCTCGCCAGCGACCAGCGCTGATCCTCCCGCACCGCGCAATACGCTCAGGGAACCGGGTCCACGCACGGATCCAGCGGTGCCGGAAGGCACCGTCTCCTCACTTCCAGGACGTTTCCCATGATCCGAAACACCGTATTCCCCGCGTTGCTCCTGCTCGGCGCGCTGCTGTTCGGCGGCCGTGCCCAGGCCCAGCAGATTCCGGAAGGCCCATTCCAGAGCGTCCAGGGTCTGATCCAGGCTTGGCAACAGTTCGATCCGGCGGGCGCCGGCTACGTGTACGTCGACGGCAGCCTCGTGTTCCAGCGTTACGGCTTCGGCCCGGCCGCCACCGGCCAATACTTCGTCTGTCCGCAGGACGCGCTCATCAAACTGGAGTGCCCGGCGGAAGGACCGTTCCGGACCGCGCAGGCGATCATCGACTACTGGCGTCAGGCCGATCCGTGGGGTGCGACCTATCTGTACCTCAACGGTCAGTTGATCGAACAGCGGATGGGTTTCGGTCCGGCCAATACGCAGTACTACATCACCTGCACCAACCGCCCGGGCGGCGGCTTCATGACCAACTGCAATCTCTGAACGATCTCCGCAACGCAAGACGGCGCCGGAAACTCCGGCGCCGTCGTTTGTTGCGCATGCATCCTGCGGCTTGCCGCAGGGTCGATGCTCAGCTCTCGTACGCCGCTTCGCCGTGCGAGGCGATGTCCAGACCTTCGCGCTCGGCTTCCTCGTTGACGCGCAGGCCGATGGTGTACTTCACCAGCGTGAACGCGACGAACGACACCACGCCCGACAGCGCCACCGTCACCAGCACGCCCTGCAGCTGGATCCAGACCTGCGCGCCGATGCTGTAATCGGCCAGCGCGGTTTCGGTGACGTAATCCCAGATACCCGCGCCGCCGAGCGACGGCGCCGCGAACACGCCGGTGAGCAGCGCGCCGGCGATACCACCGACGCCGTGCACGCCGAACACGTCCAGACTGTCGTCGGCGCGCAGCAGCTTCTTCAAGCCGGTCACGCCCCAGAAGCAGACCACGCCGGCGATCGCACCGATGGCGAGCGCGCCCATCAAACCGACCAGACCGGCGGCCGGGGTGATCGCGACCAGACCCGCGACCGCGCCCGAAGCGCCGCCCAGCATCGACGGCTTGCCGCGTGCCAGCCACTCCACCGCACTCCAGCTCAGCACAGCGGCCGCGGTGGCGAGGAAGGTGTTGGCGAATGCCAGCGCGGCCACGCCGTTGGCTTCCAGCGCCGAACCGGCGTTGAAGCCGAACCAGCCGAACCACAGGATCGAGGCGCCGACCATCGTCTGGGTGAGGTTGTGCGGACGGATCGCTTCGCGGCGATAGCCCAGGCGCGGGCCGATCACGTACGCGCCGACCAGACCGGCGATGGCCGCGTTGATGTGCACCACGGTGCCGCCGGCGAAATCCAGCGCGCCCTTCGCCCACAGGAAGCCGGACTTCGCGAGCACGCCGTCGACCGCATCGGTGCCGGTGAACGCATCCGGACCCGGGAAGAACCACACCATGTGCGCCATCGGCGCGTAGGCGAAGGTGAACCAGATCACCGTGAATACCAGCAGACCTGCGAACTTCACGCGCTCGGCGAACGCGCCGATGATCAGCGCGCAGGTGATGCAGGCGAACGCGCCCTGGAACACGAAGAACGCGAGCTCCGGGATGTACACGCCCTTGGTGAAGGTCGCGCCCATCGCGCCGTTGAGCCCTTCGCCGAACAGGCGCGCGCCGCCGCCGATGAAGGCGTTGTTCTCGGTGAACGCGAGGCTGTAGCCGTAGATCACCCACAGCACCGCGACCAGCGAGAACACCACCAGGCACTGCATCAGGATCGACAGCACGTTCTTGCTGCGCACCAGGCCGCCGTAGAACAGCGCGAGACCCGGCAGGGTCATGAAGATCACCAGCGCCGAACACACCAGGATCCATGCGGTGTCGCCCTTGTCGGCGACCTGCGCGGGTGCGGCGGCCGGTTCGGCGGGTGCGGGCTCGGCCACGGCGGCAGCGGTGGTGTCTGCAGCGACTTCCGCGGGTGCGGCCGTCGTCTCGGCAGGCGTTGCTTGCGGCGTGACCGCTTCGGCAGCAGGTTCAGTGGTTGCGGTGGTTGCCGCGGCTTCGGTGGCCGCCGTCGATTGCGCGGCGACGGTCAAGCTTGCGCCGAAGGTCATCGCGCCGACCAGCAGCGCCAGCAAGGCAGTACGGGTTCTCGACCCGGACAGAAATCCAGTCTTCATGGGACATGTCTCCGAGTGTGGGTTAGAGCGCGTCCGCGCCGACTTCGCCGGTGCGGATGCGGATGACCTGTTCCAGCGCAGTGACGAAAATCTTGCCGTCGCCGATCTTGCCGGTGCCCGCGGATTGCTGGATCGCTTCGATCGCCGCGTCGAGCCGATCGCTCGCCACCGCAACCTCGACCTTGATCTTGGGCAAGAAATCGACGACGTACTCCGCGCCGCGATACAACTCGGTATGTCCCTTCTGTCGCCCGAAGCCTTTCACTTCGGTGACGGTGATTCCGGAGACGCCCATTTCCGACAAGGCTTCGCGCACCTCGTCGAGCTTGAACGGCCGGATGATGGCGGTGATCAGTTTCATGCGCTCTCCCCGTTGGCGAATATTCGCTGTGGATGACCGCCGGCACCGCAGTGCCGGCGGCCGATGAAGAGAACCGCTACGCAGTCCGACGTGGGGAAGGAAGCTGCGTATGCGTTTCCCGTGCCTCGTCCTGCAAACCTTCCGGTCCGCAATGCCGGGCGATAACACCGTCCCGGCTTACCCAATACCGCTGTATTCATCACGCCCGACACATCGATCCATCTTTCCACCCCGTAGGCTGGGCTGAGCGCAAGCGAAGCCCAGCACACAGCACCACGGGACATCCATCACCATTGCTTCTTCGCTTTGCTGGGCTTCGCTTGCGCTCAGCCCAGCCTACGGATCCGACGTGGGGAAGGAAGCTGCGTATGCGTTTCCCGTGCCTCGTCTTGCAACAACTCGAATCGCCGATGCCGCTTTCACGACGGTCGCGCGTTCAGAGCGCGATCGTCATGAACATGCTGTACGGGTCTTCGGCGTAGTCCGCGAACGGACCGCATGGCTCGAAGCCGAAGCGCTCGTACAGCGCCCTCGCCGGTTCGAATACCGCCATCGAACCGGTTTCCAGACTCAGGCGCCGATACCCGCGACGCCTGGCTTCCTGCAGGATGTGGCGCATCAATCGCGTCGCCACCCCTTTGCGCGCGTGCCCCCGCACGGTGCGCATCGATTTGATCTCGCCGTGCGCGGGGTCGAGTTCCTTCAACGCGCCGCAGCCCATCAGCTCGGCCGCTTCCCAGACGCTCCAGAACGTGACCTCCGGACGGCGCAGACCATCGAGATCCAGCGCGTGACAACTTTCCGGCGGCGAATGCAGGGCGAGATCGGCCTTGTGATCGCGCAGCAGCGCGATGATCTCGTTGCCCTGCAGGTCGTCGATACGGATATCCATCGTCACCTCCGCCGGATGCAACTCCTCCCCTTGCGCGCAGCGCAGGGGGAGACTCGGGAGGGGGTGCTTTTTTGCCGGCACACAAGCAACCCCTCCCCAACCCCCCCGTTCGCTTTCAGCGAAAGGGAGGGAGCAAAACACCTGCCCTTCGCTTGCGGCGAGAGGGAGGCAGCGCACATCAGATCGTGTAGTACATCTGGTATTCCAGCGGATGCGTCGCCGCGCGGAACTTGGTGACTTCCTGCATCTTCAGCGCGATGTAGCCGTCGATGAAGTCGTCGGTGAACACGCCGCCGGCCTTGAGGAACTCGCGGTCCTTGTCGAGCGCTTCAAGCGCCTGATCCAGCGAATGGCAGACGGTGGGGATGTTCTTCTCTTCTTCCGGCGGCAGGTCGTAGAGATCCTTGTCGCTCGGCGCGCCGGGATCGATCTGGTTCTTGATGCCGTCCAGGCCGGCCATCATCAGCGCGGCGAAAGTGAGGTAGCCGGAGTTCATCGGATCCGGGAAGCGGATCTCGATGCGGCGCGCTTTCGGGTTGGCCACGTACGGAATGCGGCACGATGCGGAGCGGTTGCGCGCCGAATACGCCAGCATCACCGGCGCTTCGAAGCCCGGGACCAGACGCTTGTAGCTGTTGGTGGTGGAATTGGCGAACGCATTGATGGCGCGCGCGTGCTTGAAGATGCCGCCGATGTACCACAGCGCCATCTGCGACAGGCCGCCGTAGCCGTCGCCGGAGAACAGGTTCACGCCGCCCTTGGCCAGCGACTGGTGCACGTGCATGCCGCTGCCGTTGTCGCCGACGATCGGCTTGGGCATGAAGGTCGCGGTCTTGCCGTTGCGGTGCGCGACGTTCTTGATGATGTACTTCATCGTCAGCAGTTCGTCGGCCTTCTGCACCAGGGTGTTGAACTTGGTGCCGATCTCGCACTGGCCGGCGTTGGCGACTTCGTGGTGATGCACTTCCACTTCGATGCCGGCTTCTTCCAGGGTCTTGCACATTTCGGCGCGCAGATCGTGCAGCGAATCGAGCGGCGCGACCGGGAAGTAGCCGCCCTTCACCATCGGCCGGTAGCCGGTGTTGCCGCCTTCGTATTCGCGCGCCGAGTTCCAGTGCGCTTCCTCGGAATCGATGTGGAAGAAGGTGTGGCCCATTTCATTGGCGAAACGGACGCTGTCGAAGATGAAGAATTCGGGCTCCGGGCCGAAGAAGGCCTGATCGGCGATGCCGCTGGCCTTGAGATAGGCCTCGGCGCGCTTGGCGACCCCGCGCGGATCGCGCGAGTAAGCCTGCATGGTCGCCGGATCGAGGATGTCGCAGGCCAGGATCAGGGTGGGGTCGGCGGTGAACGGGTCGAGGACCGCGGTCGACGCGTCGGGCAGCAGGACCATGTCGGATTCGTTGATGCCCTTCCAGCCGCTGATCGAGGAGCCGTCGAACATCTTGCCGTCCTCGAACAGGCTGGCCTCGACGATCGATTTCGGGAAAGTGACGTGGTGCTGCACGCCGCGCATGTCGGTGAAGCGCAGGTCCACGAATTCGACCTTGTGGTCCTTGATGAGTTTTTCGACGTGCTCGAGTGACATCTTCGGAAGCTCCGATGGGTTTGAAGGATGGGTTCCTCTTTGCAAGGTGCGTGCCAGTTACGGAATTCGTTCAAGCCATTGATTCAAATCGGATTTGGCATTTCGATCTCGATCTTTTTGCACCTTTATGGTTCATTTTTTCGAAACTCCCTGTTTTGGCTCAATCGTGTTTGGTTCAATCGTGATTCCGGTCCTGTGCCGGGGTTCGTCGCGACTCGCGTCGCTCCCACAGCGGGCACTGCCGGGGCCCATCGCGACTTCCGTCGCTCCCACATGAGCAACAGGGACGCGTCATCCGGGACCAACGGCACTCCTTGTGCGGCAATAAAGGGCGACAGACTCGGTCGACACCGCTTCGCGAGTCAGCACATGGACGACACCGTCGCCGCCACTCCACCGAACCTGTTCGCGCGCGCCGTCGCGGCCGTGGGTCATCCGCTGCTGCTGGCCGGCGCGCTGGGGCTGTGGTGGGCGCTGGGCGCGAACGACGGCGCCATGCTCGCGACGCTGGCGTCGGTCCTGGTGGTGTCGATGCTGCTCGAGCGGCTGATACCGGCGGAACCGGCATGGCGCCTTGGACCGGGTGCGACCCTGCTTCTGGCAGCCCTGTATCTGCTCGGCCTGATCGTCTCCGGGGCGCTGATCGCAGGCTACGAATCGCTGCTGCCAGCGGCGCTGGCGGGCGTCAGCGAGCAGGTCGGTGCGGCCATCTGGCCCGATGGCTGGCCGCTGCTGGCGCAGGCGCTGCTGCTCTATTTCGCCTCCGATTTCATCTATTACTGGATCCATCGCGCGATCCACCGCTGGCCGCTGCTGTGGCGGATGAGCGGACACGGCTTCCACCACGGGTTCCAGAACCTGCATGCGATCAACGCCGGGGCCAGCCATCCCTTCGAACTGGTGCCGCTGGCGCTGCCGCTGGTGCTGTTGGCGGTGGTCACCGGGGCGCCGGACGGGGCGGTCGGCGTTGCGGGCATCCTGCTGCTGTCGAACGCCACCCTGGCGCATGCGAACGTGCGCATGGAAACGCCGGTGTTCAGCGCGCTCTTCACCTGCAGCGATCAGCACCGGCGCCACCATTCGGCGGTGTTCGAGGACAGCAACACCAATTACGCCTGCAACGCGATCCTCTGGGACCGGTTGTTCGGCACCTACAGCCGCGGCCCGGTCGTGCAGACCGGCATCGGCCCCACCCAGCCGCCGCTGTGGCGGATGTTCCTGCTGCCGTTCGCCGAGCCGAAGGACGTCGACACCGTCGCGATGCGCGCCCGCGCGCCGGACTGAGGCGGCAGGCGCTGCCGTGCGCCGGGATCGATCCGCCTTGCCCTAAACTTGCGCCACGCCGGACCGCGGCGGTACGGACTCCGTCATGCGCATTCGCCTCTTCACCCTGCTCTCGCTGTCCCTGCTGTGCGCGCCCGCGCTGGCCCAGAACGCAGGCCACGGCACCTGTCTGGTGCTCAGCGGCGGCGGCGCGCGCGGCATGGCGCACATCGGCGTGATCAAGGTGCTGGAGCGCGAGCGCATTCCGGTGGACTGCATCGTCGGCACCAGCATGGGCGCGGTGGTCGGCGGTCTGTACGCCAGCGGATTGACCGCGACCGAGATCGAAACCCAGCTGCGCGCGCTGGACTGGAACACCATGTTCGCCGACCGTATCGACCGCCGCGCCTTCACCCAGCGGCGCAAGGCCGAAGACCGCAGTTTCCTGGCGAAGGGCGGCTTCGGTCTGCGCGACGGCAAGCTGGGCGTGGCGCCGTCGCTGTTCGAAGGCCAGCGGCTGGCGGTGGCGCTGCGATCGGCGCTGCTGCCGATCGCGAATATCGAGCGCTTCGACGATCTGCCGATTCCGTTCCGCGCGATCGGCACCGATCTGGAAACCGGGGATGCGGTGGAGATGGATCGCGGCGATCTGGTCAATGCCGTCCGCGCCAGCATGGCGGTGCCGGGCGCGTTCTCGCCGGTGAGCTACGGCGAGCGTTCGCTGATCGACGGCGGCGTGGCGATGAATCTGCCGGTGGAAATCGCGCAGGGCTGGGGCGCGCGGCGGATCATCGCGGTGGACATCGCGGCGCCGCTGAAGAAGCGCGAACAACTGCTCGATCCCTTCAGCATCACCGACCAGATGGTCACCGCGCTGATGCTCAAGGAAACCCGACGCCAGCGCGAGCGCCTGGGCGCGGACGATGTGTTGATCATTCCCGAACTGGGCGCGCTGGGATCCGCCGACTTCACGATGGCGCTCGACGAGGGCGTCCTGCTGGGCGAACAGGCGACCCAGGCCGCGCTGCCGCAGTTGCAGTCGTTGCGGGTGTCGCCCGAAGCGTATGCCGCCTGGCGCGATGCGCGGATGACGAAACTCGAACCGATCGGCGCCATCGATCGCGTCGAACTGGTCAACACCTCGACCATGGACGACGAAGCGCTGCGTGCGTACCTCGGCACCCAACCCGGGGACAGCATCGACGCGAAGAAGATCGAGGAAGACCTGAGCCGCCTGTATGGGCTGGGCGAATTCTCGCGCGCCTACTACACCGTGAACACCGACGAGGCCGGCAAGACCGTGCTGACCTATGTCGCCCGCAGCCGGCGCTGGGAAGAAGACGGCACGCTGAAGTTCGGCATCTTCATGCAGGACGATTTCGAGGGCGGCGGCGAGTATCTGCTCGGCGCGCGCTACGGCAAGCGCGAACTCAACCGCTTCGGCGGCGATCTGCTCCTGGAAGCGCGGCTGGGCGACAGCAACCGCGCGTTCGCCGAATGGCACCAACCGCTGAATCTGCAGCGCAGCCTGTTCGTGCGGCCGGCGCTGGAATGGGTGGGCGAGAACGAATCGCTGATCGACGACGACAATTTCAGCAGCGACTACCGCCACAGCCGCTGGGACGCGCGCGCCGCGTTGGGCGTGAGTCTCGGCCGCTGGGGCGAGGTGTCGGCCGCGCCGTTCGTGCGCCGCAATCATTTCGATCTGCGCCGCGATTCGCTGCCCACCGGCATCCCGCGCACCAGCACCAGCGCCGGCGTCGATCTGGCGCTGACGCTCGACACCCAGGACGACGCCGAATTCCCGGGCCAGGGCTGGTATCTGCAGGCGCGGCACACGCGCTATCTGTCGATCCTCGATGCCGACACCGAAGGGTTCACCAGCCGCGCGAAGGCGTCGTACGCGTTCACCGCGCTGGGCGCGCGCTGGCAGCTGGGCGCGGAGGCGCAGGACCACCGGGGCAGCGCCTACGAGGACGTGGCGCTGCTCGGTGGCCCGCTGCGGCTGTCGGGCTACGGCATCGATCGCCTGCGCGGCACCGGGTCGGCGCTGACCACGCTGCAGGTCAGCTATCCGCTGGCGCAGCTGCTGCAATACCCGCTGTTCGTCGGCGGCTCGCTGGAAGCCGGACAGGTGTGGCGACGCGGTCAGGCGTGGAACTTCGACCGCACGATTTTCGGCGGCAGCGTCTACACCGCGCTGGATACGCCGATAGGCCCGATCTATTTCGGCCTGGGTCTGGCCGAAGAGGGCGAAGAGGCGGTGTTCCTGCGCCTGGGACAGCCGTATTGAATCTCCTGCACTGAAGAATCTGCAGAACCGAATCCGCCGCATAGAATCCGCTGCCGAGCGCACGATTCCGGTCATGAGCCGGTGCTAACCTGCGCCGGCCACGCGACGGATCGCAGGCGGCCGCTCCTGTTCGCGGCCATTGCGCAGGGATCCGCTGCGGGCCGGTACGCGCCCCCGCACGGACCGTATCCCCCCGTTCGACACAAGGAGTGTCTTATGTGCAGGATCCATGCCTCTCATATCCATGCCCCCCGTTCCTTCCATCGCGCCGCGCTCGGCCTCGCTTTCGCATTGAGCGCCGCGCTGGCCGCACCCGCGTTCGCGGCCGACGACCCGGCCCTCCCCGTCTCCGCAGCGATGCGTCAGGCGCTGCAGCGCGATCTCGGCCTGTCCGCCGGCGCCATTCCCCGTTATCTGGAGACCGAACGCACGGCGGCGCGCCGGCAGGGCGAAGCCCGGCGCAAGCTCGGCGCGAGCTACGCCGGCAGCTGGCTGGAACGCGATGCGAGCGGCGAATTCAGATTGGTGATCGCCACCACGCAGCAGAACCGTACCGCCGCCGTACGCGCGCTCGGCGCCGAAGTCCGCGTGGTGCGCCACAGCCTCGACACGCTGGACGCCGCGAAAGCGAAGCTCGACCGGCAGCGCGGCAAGGCCACCCGCAACGCGGCCGTGCATTCCTGGTTCGTGGATCCGCGCGACAACGCCGTGGTGGTGACCACCGACCCGGGCGCCGAAGCGACGGGCAAGGCGCTGGTCGCGGCCAGCGGCGTGAATCCGGCGCTGGTGCGCTACATCGCCTCGCCGCAGCGTCCGCAGCCGGTGTACGACATCCGCGGCGGCGACCGCTACAACGTGCCGGGCAGCTGGTGCTCGATCGGCTTTTCGGTCACCCAGGGCGCGAACACCGGTTTCGTCACCGCCGGCCACTGCGGCACCGCCGGCACTGCGGTCAGCGGCAGCAACGGCGTGGCGATCGGCAACTTCGCCGGCTCGGTCTTCCCGGGCAGCGATTACGCCTGGGTGCGCAACACCAGCGCGTCGTGGTCGATCCAGCCGCTGGTCAACAACTATGGCGGCGGCACGCTCGGCGTGATCGGCGGCCTGGAAGCCCCGGTGGGCGCCGCGATCTGCCGTTCCGGCGCGCGCACCGGCTATCGCTGCGGCACGGTTACCGCGAAGAACGTCACCGTGAACTACAGCGCCGGGCCGACCTACAACATGGTGCGCTCCAGCGCCTGCGTGGGCGGCGGCGATTCCGGCGGTTCGTTCATCACGCCCGGCGGCGAAGCGCAGGGCGTCACCTCCGGCGGACAGCTCAATCCGCAGACCAACGAGAACTGCTCGCTGGCCGCGCCGGTGACCTTCCACCAGCCGCTGCAGCCGATCCTCAACGCGTATGGCCTGACCCTGCAGACGGTGCAGACCTGCGGCCGCATGAACCCCGGACGCGTGCTGCCCAACGGCGGCTCGGTGACGTCCTGCGACGGTCGCTTCACCCTCGTCATCCAGAGCGACGGTCATCTGGTGCTGTACAAGGCCGGCATCGGCGCCATCTGGTACAACAGCGTCTTCGGCAGCGGCCACACCCTGCACATGCAGACCGACGGTCATCTGGTGGTCTACAACGGCGCCAACCAGCCGGTCTGGTACACCGGCACCAACGGCAACAACGGCGCGATCCTGAAAGTGCAGGACGACGGCAACGTGGTGATCTACAACTATCTGGGCCAGCCGATCTGGGCCACCAATACCTCGGGCGCGTGATCGGGCGCGCCTGATCGGCAGCTTCAGCGGAACCACCCGACACCCCCGGCCATCCGGGGGTGTCTTCTTGCGGCGGCGGCGAGCGGCGGCGGCGAGCGACGGATTGCGCCGTTACACTTCGCGTTTCCTCCCGCGAACGTGCGCATGACCGACCTGCTCGCCGCCCTGTTGCTCGGCATCATCGAAGGCATCACCGAATTCCTGCCGATCTCCAGCACCGGCCATCTGCTGATCGCCGAACGCTGGCTGGGCCATCGCAGCGATCTGTTCAACGTCGCGATCCAGGCCGGCGCGATCCTCGCGGTGGTCGCGATCTACCGGCAGCGGCTCTGGAATCTCCTGGTCGGCTTCAGGCAAAAAGAGAACTTCGATTACGCGCTCAAGCTCGGCGTCGCGTTCGGCGTGACCGCGGTCGGCGGGCTGACGATGAAGCAACTGGGCTGGGAGCTGCCCGATGAAGTGCGGCCCATCGCCTGGGCGCTGATCATCGGCGGCGTCTGGATGCTGCTGGCCGAGCACTTCGCCGCCAAGCGCGCCGCCGCGCTGGGCGAGCGCACATCGATCAGCTGGACGGTCGCGATCCTGGTCGGCATCGCCCAGGTCGTGGCCGGCGTATTTCCCGGCACTTCGCGTTCGGGCGCGACCATCTTCGTCGCCCTGCTCGCCGGCACCACCAGCCGCGTGGCCGCCACCGAATTCGCGTTCCTGGTCGGCATCCCGACGATGTTCGCCGCCACCGCCTACGAGCTGCTGGACGTGTTCAAGGACGGCGGCGCGGTCCACGAAGACTGGACTGCGCTGGCGGTCGCGTTCGTGGCCTCGGCCGTCACCGCGTTCGTCGCGGTGAAGTGGCTGCTGGTCTATATCCAGAGCCATCGCTTCACTGCGTTCGCGGTGTACCGCTTCGTGCTGGGTGCGGCGCTGCTGATGCTGATCCCGGCCGGCGAATGAACACCGCCGGATGACACCGACGCCGCCCGGCACTGACGCACCGCGCGGCTCCTGGCTGCGCGACATCGCGCCGTCGTCGGTCGCGGCCGGTTTCGTCACCGTGCTGGTCGGCTTCACCAGTTCGGCGGTGATCGTGTTCCAGGCCGCGCAGGCGCTGGGCGCATCGGAAGCCGAAATCGCGTCGTGGCTGTGGGCGCTGGGCATCGGCATGGGCGTCACCTGCATCGGCCTGTCGCTGCGCTGGCGCATTCCCATCGTCACCGCGTGGTCCACGCCCGGCGCGGCGATGCTGATCGCCACCAACGCCGGCGTGCCGCTGTCCGACGCCATCGGCGCGTTCGTCGCGGTCGCGCTGCTGACCGCGCTGGCCGGCTTCAGCGGCGTATTCGAGCGCGGCATGCGCCGGGTGCCGCTGTCGCTGGCCTCCGGCCTGCTGGCCGGCGTGCTGCTGCGCTTCGGCATGGACGTATTCGTGTCGATGCGCACGCAGATGGCGATGACGCTCGCGATGTTCGTGGTGTATCTGTGCGGACGGCGCTGGTTCCCGCGCTACGCGGTGCTGGCGACGCTACTGTTGGGCATGGCCATCGCCGGCGCATCGGGATTGCTGCATCTGGGCGACGTCGAATTGCGCGTCGCGCAGCCGGTGTTCACCATGCCGTCGCTGTCGCCAGCGGCGGTGTTCGGCATCGCGCTGCCGCTGTTCGTGGTGACCATGGCCTCGCAGAACATCCCCGGCATCGCGGTGCTGCGCGCATCCGGCTACGAACCGCCGGTGTCGCGGACCATCGGCTGGGTGGGCGCGACCAACGTCCTGCTCGCGCCGTTCGGCGCCTACTCGCTGTGCATGGCGGCGATCACGGCCGCGATCTGCAGCGGCCGCGAGGCGCACCCGGACCCGTCCAAACGCTACGTGGCGGCGGTGTTCGCGGGCATCTTCTATCTGTTCACCGGCGTGTTCGGCGCCACCGTCGCCGCGCTGTTCGCGGCCTTCCCCAGGGAACTGGTGATGGCGGTGGCCGGGCTGGCGCTGTTCGGCACCATCGGCAACAGCCTGTCCGCCGCCCTGCGCGAGGACCGCGACCGCGAGGCCGCGCTGATCACGTTCCTGGTGACCGCATCGGGGTTCAGCCTCGGCGGCATCGGTTCAGCGTTCTGGGGACTGATCGCCGGTAGCATCGCCCTGCTGCTGCGGCCGCGCGCCCACTGATCGCAGGCGCGCAAGCCCGCAACGGCGCGCGTGTATCGTTCAGGCGCGCCCACCGTTCGCGCGGACCCCGTCCCATCCCACCGCACGTTCATGGAAGTCCTTTCGCGGAGCCTGCCGATGAGCCATCCCCTGTCGTCCCTGTTGTTGTCGTCCCTGCTGCTGTCGCTGGCCATGACCGGCTGCGCGCAATCCCCCGCCAATGCCAACGCCAACGCCGATCCCGCGGCCGTTGCGCCCGCACCGTCTTCTTCATCGCCATCGCAGGCCACCAATCCCATGAATGCCACCCTCGGCGGTTACCACTGGCGCCTGCAGGACGCTACCGGCAGCCGCGGCCAGCGCATCCATGCGCTGCTGGCGCGACCGGAGCTGCCGCTGCAGTTCGATTTCGTCGACGGGCGCCTCCGCGTCGCCAACGCCTGCAACAGCATCGGCGGCGACGTGAGCCTGGACGGCGATACCGTCCGCGTCGGCGCACTGCGCGCAACCAAGATGGCCTGCATGGACGCGGCAGTAATGGCGCTGGACGACGAGATCGGCAAACGCCTGCAGGGCGACGCGCGCATCCGCCTGCTGGAAAGCGACCCGCCGCAGCTGGTGTGGACCGCCGCCAACGGCGATGTCCTGCGTTTCGTCGGCACGCCCACGCCGGAAACCCGCTACGGTAACGCCGGCACCACGGTCTTCATGGAAGTCGCCGCACGCACCAAACCGTGCAAACACCCGATGATGCCGAACCCGCAAACCTGTCTCGAAGTGCGCGAGGTCCAGTTCGCGGAAGGCCTGCGCGTCGGCGAACCCGGCGCATGGCAGCTGTTCCACGGCAACATCGATGGCTACACCCACGAGGACGGCATCCGCACCGTGCTGCGGGTCAAGCGTTTCGACATCGCCAATCCGCCGATGGACGCGCCTTCGGTCGGCTACGTACTCGACACCGTCATCGAATCCGAAATGGCCGGGCCGTGATGCCACCGCGCTTCGCCATCATCGTCACCACGTTCCATCGCCCCGCTCCAGGAGATGCCCCATGTCTGTCCGCAACGCCATGATCGCCGCCGCACTGCTCTTCTCCGCCACCGCCTGCGCGTCCGCGAACGGCAACGGCGATTCGCCCGCCGACGCCGCCGCAGGTGCCGCCGCCGATACATCGGGCAGCGCCGCCACCGCGGGCGCCGAACGCGAGCGCACCGCCACCTTCAACCGCGACGAACTGGTCAACACCGGCGGCTGGACGCTGCAGTCCGCCACCGCCGCGGACGGCGCCGGCATCGCCGAGGTCCGCGTCGCGGACGCCGAATTCGCGATGACATTCTCGGGCGGCAACGTCAGCGCCCAGGGCGGCTGCAATCAGCTGAGCGGCAGCTACGTCATCTCCGGCAAGCGCTTGGAGATGACGCTCAACATCGCCACCCGCATGTCGTGCAGCGACGACAGGAACCTCGCCGACCGCCGTTTCAGCGAACTGATGAGCCAGTCGTTCAAGGTCGAACTGTTGCAGCCGCAGCCCTACCGTATGCGCCTGACCAGCGACAGCGGCGACGTGCTGATGTTCCAGGCCAAACCCATCCCGCTCTGATCGGATCGCGTCAGAGAATGCAATGACGGCAATGCAGGCCTCGTCCCGCGAGGCCTGCACCGTCCCCTCATCAGGCCATCCTTGCCGCGTTGCGCGCCTGCTCATCGGGCCGCTGCTGCATGTCGTGCTGCGCGGCGGCCGGCGATAGCGCCGGGGACTGCAACTCGCGCAATCGCTCGCTGCTGGCGGCGAGCGTCTGCTGCCCGGCGCCGGCCACGTCGGTATAGGCCACGCGTCGCCATTCGGCATCGAGGTTCGGCGTGTCCACGGCGAAAGCGCGCGTCGCCTCGGCGTTGAAGACGACGTGATTGATCTGCGGCAGGCGGGATTCGACCGCACTGACAGTGAGGCTGCCGGCCAGATTGCGCGCGAAGTCCCCCGAGTCGATGCCGCGATCGCGCTCGAACGTCTGGATGCGATCCAGCGCGCTGGCGAACATCGTGTGATTCGGATGACGCGGGTCGTCGAGACCCGGTTCGCGCGGGCTCTGCGTCGGCGCGGCCGGATCGGGCAGCGACGATTGACGGTTGTCGTTCGCTGGCGGCGTCTGCTCGCGCGATGCCGGCTCGCCCTCGCGGGTCTGCGGCCGCAGCCTGTCCAGTTGCTCCAGCAGTCGCGGGGAGAGCTTGTTCCAGGCCTCTTCGCCCAGGTCCAGGATCGCGCCCGGGCCGATCTGCCGGGTCGGCGCAGTGTCGAGATAGCGTTCGTACTGGCGTGCCTGCTGCGGATCGAGCAACACGCCGCCTTCGCCGCCGTTGGTGTAGCGCGGCACTTGGCCGGCCTTCGGTTCCCACATGTAGGCCGAGCTGAGCACGCCGCCGCGTTCGGAGATCACGTAGTTCTCGTGCTGGTAGATCGGATGCACCGGATCGTTGGGCACGCGCTGGAAACGTAGATTCGGCAGGTCGCCGGCGGCCTGTTCCAGCATCCGCTGCGACTGCGGGTCGATGTCGCGATAGCGCAGATCGACCTGCACGCCGTCGCGGGCGCGATCGATGATGCGCTGGGTGGCGACGGTATCGATCAGATCGCTCTGGTAGATCCGCAGATGGCCCTGCGCTTCGTCCAGCACGCGGTTCATCGCCGCGGTGTTGGGATAGAAGCCGGCGCGCGGATCGTCGATCAGCACGCCGCGTTCGGCCAGCGAGGTCAGGGTCTGACGGGTCTGCGCGGCATCGGTGCGCGGGTCGCCCAGTCCCTGGATGTAGCTGTGCATCAGCTGCGATTCCTCGGCGCCCATTTCCGCCATGAACCCGACCTTCCGGCTCATGCTGGTGCCGATCTTCTCGCTGCCGATGAACACGCGGTCGCCGATCGCCACGATCTTCTCGTGCGGCACGTTGAAGTTGCTGGGCGGCAGCGGTTCGCTGATGCGGATGTTGGGATGCTGCTCGGACAGCCAGTCGCGCAGCGCTTCGCCGCGACGGCCGTCGATCTGCACGTCGCCGCTGTGGATGGTGATCTGCGCATCCGGATTGCGGCGTGCGTAGTCGGTCAACGCGTCGGTGTACTGGCGGCCTTCGCGCGAGGTGCCGATGCCGTACATCGCGATGCTGACGTCGCCGGTGGTGGCCGGATCGCGCAGCGCGTCCAGGACCGGGCGATAGAGCTGGTTGGCGAAGCCATGGCGCACCACGCTCTCGCCGTCGAGGGTGCCGATCGGATAGTCCGGTTCGCCTTCGCGGCCCACGCGCTGTGCCGCACGGCGGTATTGCGCGCTGTCCACGAACAGCTCGGTGTCGGGCGCGGTGGTCGAAGTCACCCGCTGCCAGGTCGGCGCGATGTCGCTGACCGAGATGCGCTCGGCCGGATCGCCGGCGCGCGCGGGGTCGGTGCTCCGCGCGCTGAGGGCGAAGTCCGCGCCCACGTCGATGCGATAGTGGCCTTCGGTTTCGCGCCCGCGCAGGCGGGCCTCGAACTGCATGCCGGGTTCGAGCGGAATGCGGGTGCGCTCGGACTCCGCGGGATCGAAGCGCACCGAACCATCCACGGTTTGCCGCGCGATGTAGGTGGAACCGTTGGGGAAGGCGAACTCGATGCGCGCGGCGGGGTCGGCATAGGGCACGAAGCGCGGCTCCGCGCCGCTTTCGCCCGGCCGGTTGAGCAGCAGGCCGTCGCGACGCACGCCGGCGATCTCGTACGGCTCGCGCACTTCGCCCTGCGCGCCTGCGGTCACCACCTCCACCTGCCGCGCGCGCGCGTCCGGATGCGGCTCCCCGGGAGGCCGGGGCACCAGCGCATCGGTCGGCACGTAGCGCGGCACCGCGTTGTGGGTCACCACTTCCAGCGAGGGACGCTCACCGTCGTTCACGCCGACGATGTCGTAGCTGCGATCGCCCGAACGCAGCGGCTGCGGCCGGGTCGGCGCGATGTCGTCGCGCGGACGCACCGTCGCATCGTCGCCGATCTGCTGACGGGAATCGGAGCGCCCGTCGATGGTCTGGGTCACGCTGTCGGCGGTGACGTTGGCGCCGAGATTCTGGGTCTGGCGATTGTTGTCGCCGTCGATCACCGTCTGCCGGCGGTCGCCGTTGATCTGCGCTTCACTGGCGTCGATCTGCGTGTTGCGGTCGCCGATGATCGACTGCGCATTGCCTGCCCGCGGTTCGACCCGGATCTCGCTGCCGTCCATCGCGACCTGACGGTCGTTCGCAGCGACGCCCACGCGATTTTCGCTGCCGATGACGGCGACGTTTTCGTTGCCGGTGACGATTGTCGAGGTCTGGGCGTCCTGTCCGATCGATACGCTGTAATCGGTCCGTGTGCCGCGCGCCGACGAAGCCTGCGGGTCGATCTCTGCGCGATTGTCGGGACCGGTCACGGAGAGGCGATTTGCGTCGCCGATCACCGCCGCGTTTTCGTTGCCGGTGAGGATCGTCGCGTTCTCGACGCTGGATTCGGTCGCGACGCTGCGATCGGTGCCGGTGTCGGGCACCGGCGACGTGCCCTGTTCGACCCCGACGCGGTTGTCGCGGCCGATCACCGAGACGTTGTTGTTGCCGTTCGCGATCGCGCCTTGAAAGGTTTGGTCGTTGTCGATGCGGATCGGACCGTGATCGGCGACCGTGCCGGTATCGCTGCCCCGGCCCAGCGTGGCCGGATCGACGCGGACCTCATTACCCGTCCCCGAGATCTGGACATTGCCGGTGCCGATCACGGACTGCACCGTACCTTGGACTTCGCTGTCCTCCAGGCGGATGCGGGTGCCGGTGTTGCCAGAGGTGCCTGGATTGTTCAGCGTGATGCCCAGACCGGCACCGTCCGTAACCTGTACGTTGCCGTTCACATCCGGGCGCACGGTGCGGCCGTCGACCTGAAGACCATCGCCGGCCACCTGCACGTTGCCGCTGCCCGAGACGGTCTGGATCGCGCCGGTCGTGCTGTTCTGCACGTCCACGCCGATGCTGCTGTTGGCCGGCGCGCTGATCGAAATCGAACCGGTGGTTTCGTTGCGTATCTGCACGCCGACGTCGGGCGCATCGGGCGCCGCAGGGTTGAGCCGCGGCAGCCCCGGGTTCGGCGGCTGCAGGAATCTCAGGCCTTCCATCTGCGACTGCAGCTGGCGCACGGATTCGCCCTGCAGCAGCACGCCGTTCTCGAACGAGCGACCGTGCTGCAGCATGTCCTGCTGGTTCTGCCACAGATAGGCGGTGCCGACGTAGGCCTGCTCGCGGTCGGCGACGATGACGTTGTAGTGGGGGCGCGGCTGCCACGCGGACACATCCTCGACCTGCAGGTTCGGCAGGCGCTGCTGGGCGTCGGCCAGCAGTTGCCGCGATTCCGGATCCATCTCGCGGAACTGCACCTGCACGTTCACCCCGGCTTCTGCGCGCTCGATGATCGCGCGCGTGGTCTCGGGGTTGCGCAGTTCGCTGACGCTGACCGTGAGTTCGCGCTCGGCGCCGCGGATCAGTCCGTCCTGGGCGCGGGCGATGTACGGCAGGCGCGCTTCGGGATCGTTGATCAGCACGCCTTCGCGCGCCGCATCCGCAGCCAGCTGCTGGCGACGGCCCACGTCGGCGTCGCCGATCACCGCCTCGTTGAGATATGCGTTGAACGCGCGCGCCGCGTCGGGCGGCAGTTGCACGCTGATGTCCGCCTTGTTGCGCGAACCGTCGATCACCGCGCCGGTGCTGAACAGCACCTGGTCGTTCACCGCCACGCCCTTGGCGTGGATCACCTCGCGCTGCGCGGGATCGTTGCCGAAGAACTCCACCTGGATGCGATCGCGTTCGATGATCTGCTGCAACTCGCGGTATGCGGGCTCGCCTTCGAACGAACGGAAACTCGGTTCGTAGGCCACGATCCGGATTTGCGCGTCAGGGCCGTGCATCTCGCGGAAGTCGCTCATCGCGTCGAGTACGCGCCGGGCTTCGCCTTCGTTGCTGAAGGCGATGTTGAACACGGTGAGCGTCGGCGTCTGCCCGGGTTCGAGGTTGCCGGCGTTGCGGCGGATGAAGTCGGCCTGGGTTTCCAGCGACTGCGCGCCCAAAGCCAGCTGCGGCCCCGGGTTGCCATCGAGATTGCCGAATGCCGGATCGCGCAGCGGCAGACCGGTCGGTTCGGTCGAAATCGCGCGGTTGCGGGTCATGGCCTCGCGATGGGCGAAGCTGTCGACCTGGAAGCTGTCGTTGAAGTCGGGCGAACGCACGTCGACGTAGCGCGGCGCGATGTCGGACGCTTCGATGCGCTGGGTGACCTCGGTGCCGTTGCGGATGCGACCGGTCGCGGTGAGCTCGCCGTTTTCGCCGACGGTGATGCGGTAAGCGCCCTCCATCTCGCGGTCGCGAAGTCGCGCCTCGAAACTCATGCCCGGCGCGAGCGGCATGGTGAAATCGCGGTCCGGCTCCATGGGGAGCATCCGGATCACGCCGTGACGCACATCGCCGAACCGGTAGTCGCCTTCTTCGCCAAGCTGCATGCGGATGTCGACCGCGCGGTTCTCGGGCACGAACTGGGTGCGGCCGTCCGCGTGCGCCAGTTGAAAACCGCGCTCTTCGACCCCCTGCTGCCATCCCGGCGACTGCAACGCCTGGAAGCGCCACGTATCGCCCTGGTAACTCACCTCGCGCCCGACCGGGGTAAAGATCTCCGCGGCCCGCGATTCGGGCACCAAGGTCGTGCGCTCGGGGTTCTGCGGATCCCGCAGCGCGTAGCTGCGCTCGGCGACGCCGGGTCGCTGCCCGGCCTCGACCACGCCATCGGTGAGCCACGGGTCGCGGCCGTACAGCACGGCGTTGCCCGGCTCCGCCAGCGCCTGCGGCGTGGTCGCGCGCATCTCGAACATCGCTTCCGCCGGCAGCGCGCCGACGCGCTGGCCTTCCGGCCGCAGCCGCACCCGGCCGTCCTCGTCCACGCCCATCACGTCGAAACGCTGGCCGTTGGCTTCCAGCGGCGCGGGCGGAAGCATCCGTTCCTCGCGCGGCCGGGCGTGGAACGGCAGCAACGGATCGTCCGGCTGCGAGGCCGGCGGCAGCTGGCGCTGATCGGGATCGGGTGACTGCCGGTCGTTCGGCGGCGGATTCTGCGGCGGCGTGTTGTTCGGCGAGTCGACGCGATCCTGTGGCGGCGTCTGTGCAGCCGGCTGCGTGCCGTTCGGCGGGTCGACGCGATCCTGCGGCGGCGTCTGCACCGGCGGTGTCGCATCGGGCGTCCGGCTGCGGCCGAGGACTTCGTCGGCGCGGTCGTGGATGCGCTGCATCGCCTGCGGCGAGTTCGCCAGATCGATCACGTATTGCTGGGCGCGCTCGACACTGCCGTAGTCCCAGACCGGGCTGCCGTCGGCGTTGCGTGCGGGTCCACGCCCGCCGGCATCCAGCGATTCGCGCAGGGCCTGGGTGTAGGCCGGCCGCGACGGTTCGTCGATGCTGGAGACGGCCGATTGCACCACGCTGTCGAACGCGCGCTGGTGCAGCGCAGCCACCGACTGCACCTGGCGGCCGTCGGTCAGATTGCGGACATGGGACAGCGCTTCGGCAGGCGTGTCCGCACCGGCCTGGTCCAGCGACAGCCGCAGCGCGCGGGCATACGCCGGCTGCAGGTTCTGCGGCAGGGTGTCGACCACATCGTCGACGATGGCGGCGACCGCCCGGTTGTGCACGGCGCGCATCGCCGCACCGTTGGGCGCGGCGTCGAGATTGTCGATATAGCGCTGCGCCGCGCTCGGGTCGCGGATGTTCTCGGCCTCGAAGGTCTGGCGGTAGGCGCGGGCGTAATAGGCTTCGGTCCCGTCGGGGAACCGGTCCGACGCGCCGTTCACCACGATGTTCATCGCGCGGTTGTGGACCGCCATCGCCGACGGCCCGCCCGGCGCGCCCGCAAGGTTGTTGATGTACTGCTGCGCGCCGTCGGGGTCGAAACGTCCCTGGCCCAGGTAGCCCTGCTCGCTGAGGATGCTGGCCATGCTGCCGCGGTAAGCGTCGCGCACGTTGTCGGGGATCTGCCGCAACGAATTGTCGACGACGTGGATCAGCGCGCGCTCGTCCAGCGCCGTGCGGAAGGCGGCGGCATTCGGGCCGGTGAACCCTTCCATGTAGGCCATGCGGTCCTGCGGCGTGTTCGCGCCGGCGTCGCGGAAGGTATCGTCCAGCGCGCGCTGGTAGGCGAATTCCACGCGGTCGGGATACGCCGAGACCATCTGCTGCTGCATGGTCTGCTGGGCGATCTCGTGGTAACGCCGAGTCACGGCGTGATCCGGGTTGTCGTTGAGCCAGCGCGAGAAACCGGCGACTTCCTCGGGCGTGTCGTAGTTGTTGGCGCGCAGCAGCTGGGTGAAGGCTTCGCGGTACGGCTCGCGGTAATTCGCCGGCAGACCGTCCACCAACTGGTCGGTGAGCGTCGCCGCCTGGGCGCTGGGCGAAGCGGTGGGGGTGCGCGTACGCGCCGGAACGTCGCCGGCGGACAGATCGTTGGCGTCGCCGGCCTGCCCGCGTTGGCGCATCGCCTGCGGCCCATCGTCCAGGGCCTGCAACGCATCGCCGATGTTGTGGACATCGCCGTTGCGCAGCCTGCGCGCGAGATTGCCGATCGACAGGCCGGTCTCGATCACGTCCACGGCGTCCAGCGCGATGATCGCCACCCGCGCAGTCAGGAAACCCTTGTGGTAATCGTCCAGCCTGCTCGCATCGATCAGTTCCTGCGCCTCGCGCACCATCTGCTGCAGCGCCTCCGGCACGTCTTCGAGGTTGCGCAGCATGTCGACCGCCTGACGGCCGGCCTCCACCGGGTTCGAAGCCGCCAGCAACAACCCGCGACCGCCGCCGCCGAGCTCTTCCAGCACCGCATCCGCGGCGCCGGCCCCGAAGGCCAGCGGGCCGTGCTGGCCCTTCATGCCCTCGAACACCGAGAACGTGCTCCGGCCGTAGATCTCCTCCACGTGCGCGCGGGTGCGCTCCTTCACCTCGTCCATCAACGGATCGAGGGTGCTCTGCTGCCAGAAGAACAGCGGGTTGTCGCGATCGCGGATGCCTTCGAGGTACTGCACGAACTCGGGCCCGGACATGCTGTTGGCGCGGTCCAGCAACACCTGTGTCATGCCCAGGGCGAAGGCCGGGGTCACGAAGCCGAACGGCGCGCGGTCGCTCAGTTCGTCCAGCGTCTCGTTGATCAGCTCGCCGGTGCGGCGATAGTCGCCGCCCTTCGCCTGCACGGTTTGCTGGATCAGCACCGCCATATCGTGGGCAGCGGCCAGATCGCGCTGCTGCTGCTGGGGATTGTTGAGGTAGGAACCGCCGTACTCGTCGGCGATCCAGCTGGCGGGTTGCGACATCCGTGATTCCTGTCTGCAGCGGCAAGGTGGGCGGCAATGCGTCGGCGACGCCGGTCGCGCGCGAAGCCCGGGTCGGCCGGCGCGTTCCGCGTCGATCCGGCGGCATGAAGACCCGCCGGGCCGCATGCCGCTCGGCGCAGGAACAGGCTCGGGGATTCGGCGCGTCACTTGGCGGCACGCGCCAAGGCGCGCCAGCGCGCACTCTGGCGGAACCAGAGTCCGTTTTTTCGCGGCTTTCGTCACACTTTCCCGGCGGAAGAGGATCCTGAGATGTTTTCAGGCCGCTGCGAGATGTTCTGCAGGCGCGTGCGGGATTCGGGGGGCCACCGCGGATCGGGGCGGTGGCCTAAGGACGAAGCGCTATCGATTCCGGCAGCCCCGCGCCGACCGCGGCGGGCCCCGCCTCAGCGCCTGCGGACGACGTAGGTCTTCGACAGCGAGTCGTGCCAGCCGCGGCGCGCCTTCCCGTTCGAGAACAGCACCGAAAGCGGTTCGAACGGAATGAGACGTGCGAAGCTGCGGCCGACGACCTGGCCCCAGCGCGGTCTGCCGCCGTCCTCGTTCACCACCCGCGTGCCGGTGACCAGCTTGCCGACGGTGAAACCGGAAAGACCTTCCATCACGATGTAATACAACAGCATCGCGCCCAGGCCGATGCCGTAGTCGCGGAGATGATTCGGCTCCTCCAGCCGATCCAACGCGGCCATCATCGACTCGAGCCCCTGTCCGTAAAGCAGCGCCAGGTACAGCCCCCACCCCATCAACTCCAGCAGGGTGAAACAGAAATAGTCGATGAGCAGCGTGAAGAACCGGCGCCAGCGCCCGGCGGGTTCGATCTCCAGCAATTCCTGAGGCAGGGCGTCCGCGATCTCCGCGGCTGGCGAGCGGTACGGATTATGCTCGTCCACGTACGGCCCCCTGTTCGATGTCGCTGTCTGCGGCGAATCGCGAAGCCAGGGCTCAGCCCTTCACAGCGGCATTGAGCGAATACGTCCCGCAGAGCGCGGTTTCGGCCAGCACATGCCCGTGCATGGCGCGGAACACATCGGCGGCCGCGAACGTCGCCGGCAGGTCGAGGCGTTCGATATCCAGCGCGAACAGGCGGAAGAAATAGCGGTGCAGGCGCAGATCGTGGCCCGGCGGGTACGGGCCGTCGTAGCCGAGGTAGTCGCCGCCCATCTGCGCATCGCCGGCGAACCAGCCGGTGTAATCGTTCAACCCGTGGCGCGCGCCCGCGGGGCCGCCCGGCGCCGACTTGCCGCGCGCGGTGACGCCGTCGCTGCAGCTGCCGGCCGCGATCTCATGCACGTCCGCGGGAATGTCGACGAGCACCCAATGCACGAAATCGCCGCGCGGGTGATCCACGGGAATGGGTGTCGCATCGTCGGCGACCAGCGCGCCGTCGGTAGGCGCATCGGTATCGATGCACAGCAGCGCGAAACTGCGGGTGCCGGCCGGCGCATCGTCCCAGCGCAGATGCGGGTTGCGGTTGCCGCCGAAGCCGTCCGGCGTGCCCATCGCGAATTCCGCGGGAATGTGATGGCGGTGTTCGAAACTGTCGCTGACGATGCGCATGGGGAACTCCTGAGTCGAGCGGCCCGGGTTGAACCGGCCCGTGAAGATAGATCGCTTTGGATGAATTGTCAGGCGGCGTTGCCGGCGACGGCAACCCAGAAAAGCAGTCCGCCCATGATCAGCGACGAGATGCCGATCAGAGGCAGGTACCGCAAGGCCCTGGGCACGGCGGACTGCGCAAAGCGATGATGAAGGCACCATGGAATCAGGGCCATGACGGCGGTGGAGACGACGAGGAGCCAGCCGAACGCCGCGAGCGCCGCGGGATACGCCGAATCGCGCGCCACAAGGAGCATGGCGCCGCCCACGATGAGTCGTGCGACCAGCTCCGCGTAGTGCTTGAGTGATGTGTTCGCGAAACCGAGCAGGAACGCACGAGCATTCGTCGGACGAACCAGCGCGATTGCGCCGAGCAACAGGAAGTAGACCGCGACAGCCACCACGATCGCTCTTGCAACGACGAGAAGCATTGGAGTTCCTTTGGCGTTGAGCCGCTTCGCAGCGGGGTGGTGAGCAGGCAAGTTAGGATGGATTGCTCGATGTTCTGAGTAGCCCGGGTGTGCGCGTCGCGCACACCCGGGATGAAGTGCGACATGACTATCCGAAGACCCCGGGCACGGCCTTCCGCCTTACCCGGCTGCGTGGCGACTAATCGCCGCTATATCGAAGAGCGTTGACGGCTTCATGTGCATCTCTGAGGTCAACTTGATGCTTTGATCGATACAGACGAATTGCCGTGATCACTTGGCCGGATCGTGCGAGTTCCATGATCGTGTTGTCTTGAATCTCTTCTTCCGGCAATCGCTCGTCCGGCATGAGCCCCCGGATTGTCTTGATCCACCCATCCTCCTGCGGGACAAACTCGCAGAAGCAGTAGTCGTGGAGCGACTGCACATGAGCGATGTAGCCAATGGATTTCTGACTTTCCTTGAGGTCACGTAACGCCTCACTCCGGGCAATACGCAATGCCTGCTCATAGGTGATGTATTCGGCTTCAAGCCCATCCGGAAAATATCGATCCATAGCCATCCTGACGTCCATCGTATTTTGTAGCCCGGGTAGAGCGCAAAGCGCGAAACCCGGGACCGGGTAGAAGCATGACTCTCTGAAATCCACGGATAGGCCTTCTGCTTTGCGCGACGCACATCCCTATTCGTAATACTTGCCCGCATAAAGAATCTCTGCGCAACGACGCCAAGGACTCCAATTCCGACGATCGAACTCGGAATCGCCCATCGTAGAAGCGGCCCAAGCATGCGCCGCGCCCAGGAAAGCATCGATGCTGCCGTTTTCCCAACCCAGCGCCGCTTGGCCATATGGTGAACCTGGGCGCTCGGATTCCATTTCTCTTTCGGCAGCGAAATCATTCGCCAGCGCATCAACGAACGCCAGGAAAGTCGGCTGATCTACAACCTGCTCCAGTAACCGCTCGCAAGGATCCGACATGGGTGCTTGATGCCTGAATTGAGCCGATCCGCGAAGCGGATTCGGCTTGAATGAAGTTTCAGCTTTTTGCGGATCGCTTTGCAGACACGGACCCGACAAGCCCGGCGCAAACTGCGATAAGCAGCCCTGCAAGCACGAAGGGCGGGCGCCATTGCATACACGCGATGGCGCCAAGCAGCGCGGAGGAGAAGAACATATAGCTGGAAGATCGCGGCCTGGTTGAAAGCAGGAACGCACCAGCGACCAAGAGCACGCTTGCCGAAACGAACGCCATGAAAACCGGCGTGCTCATCTCACCGCTACGAAACTGATTCCAGATAGTGGGTGTGTAAAGCGCCGCCACCAGGGTTTGAAGCACAACGAGCGACCGTACCATGGCGCCCCACCTTCGCGGCGCTCCCGCTGGATCATGCGTCGTGGACGAGCCAGGAGCCAGGTATGGAATTTCTTGAGTCATGTCCGATACTACAATACGTCTTCAACGCCCGAGTTGAAATCGCCCCGCAGAGTTGCGGCGAACGCGTGAAAGCGTAGCTTAGCCAAGTAGGATGGGTTGAGCGTAGCGATACCCATCAAAAGCAACTGCAGAGCTTCCGCGCTGGCGCGCGGGTTACTTTCTTTGTCGCAAAGAAAGTAACCAAAGAAAACTCTCTAGTGCCGAAGCAAATCTGCCGTCTGCGAGATGGCCGGAATTTTTCGATGCGGCATCCTGCCGCGTCGAAAAACGGCGCACATCGTGTGCGCCGCCCTTCGGGTCTACGATCATGGCTTGATCCATCGGCTCGGAATGATCGCGTGGACGAAGTCCATGAGACAGGATTCGCAGCATCGTAGGGTGGGGTGAGCGCAGCGATGCCCACCATCCGGACACGCAAATGACGCAAACATCGAACCGAGCAAGAACAGCACGTAGATACATCAAGGTTTGTTGTGGTTTGGGTGGGCATCGCTGCGCTCACCCCACCCTACGTGCTATCCGCGAGTTCGATTCGACGTCTTTCAGCCTGCCGGATCTGGCTGAGATCAACTTGATCCCTGAGATTCCCCCAGTATTTGATTCTGTTCTTTGTCGGCTTGAACGAATTGTCAGGTTGCCAGCTTCAGAACCCGCCGCAAGCGCCGCAAATGGCGAGCGACGGCCGGCCAGTGCCATATGGATGGTGGATCCAGCTCTGGTAGCGTCGCTGCCCACGCAAGAGCACGCTTCTCCGAATTGGCGGAAACGAAAGAGTCCAGGCTTGCCGGACGCAACTGCAGATATACCCACACCAAACCCCAACCATCAACCCTGTATCGATAGGTGCGGCCATTGCATTTGACTGGGTCAAGCGAAACGTGAGTTCGGGCAAGCCTGCCCGCCATATCGGGATAGTGCACAGCTACGTGGATGCTTCCGCCTGGAGTATCCCGTCTGGCCAGTGCATAGGCAAAGAGTTCTTCAGGTGATTGAAATGTGCGAAGTTCCTGCTCAGGAGCCGAGTACGCCTCAATCACAGTTAAAGGGCGCTCCCTGAAGATAGCCTCAGCTATCGCTTTTATTGCTGCTTCAGAGACGGGATCTTTCATGGCCAGCCCAGCGCCTGATATCAACGAGAAGGAACACTAGCATCGCAGGGTGGGGTGAGCGCAGCGATGCACACCATCCCGACACGCAAAATGACGCAAGCATCGAACGGAGCAAGAACCGCCCGCAGATACATCAAGCTTTGCTGGCGGTTCGGGTGGGCATCGCTGCGCTCACCCAGCCTGCGTGCTCACTGGCAACCCTCTATGTATTGGACAGCTTCTGCCGTACCGGCGTAGTAAACGGTGACCTTTCCGTGATCGGTCTCAAATCGCATGCCATGCTGTTTGTCTGGCGAAAACATGGTGAGGTAGGAGCCGTCTGGAGCCGTATATGCATGCGCCGACACTTCTATGCGGCCGGAATAGAGGGCCAAGACCTCTTCCTGCGACGAGCCGATATGTACTCCAGATCTGGTCCGCACTTTGGGCGAAGAGACATCGATCCGGGCAAGCCGCTGGTTGAGCAGCATGAAACTCACGCCCTCATATCCCCGCGACGCGGTTACGTACTCGCAGGCCTCCGAATCCTCGTCTGGTTCGTATCGCTTCAATTTGACGCCCAAAGCGCTCTCTAGCGCTCGCGGAGACATTCCTATCCGCGCAGGACCGTACGTAGTGAAAGTGATCCGCGGCTCCTGAGCGACGGCCACAGATGCAGTGGCGCAAGCGATGATGCCGGTGACAACCCATAGCGCTGCAATCCTGTACATAACGTCACTCCTGATATCAACGAAAAGGAAGCCCTACTCCCCCGGATACCCCAACGTCTGCGCCACCTCGGACAACAACGCGAACGGTTCGGCCAATGCCTTCGAATACTGGCGCCAGTGACCGAACGGGAAGCGCTGGGTGCCGAGCACGGAGGCGGGCGGGACGCGGATTTTTTCCAGACCGAGGGCGCCGCCGATTTCCGCCGCGAAGGCTTCGACATCGGCCATGGCGTGGTCGGTGAACATGATCGCGTGCGGCTGCAGCTTGTTCTGGTGCAGCGCGACCACGTGCTGCAGCTGGCGGGCGATCCACAACGCGGCGTCGGTCGGCGTGGCGATGCCGAAGGGCATCGGGCTGCCGAAGGCGATCCATTCCAGCAGCATGTCGCGCGGGTCGCGCAGCGGGATCAGCACGATCGCTTCGTGCTGCAGCGGGCGCAGCATCTTCAGCAGCGCGTTGTCCCAGTACGGCAGCCAGTCGATGATGATGCCGTCGTTCACGCCGCGCGAAGGCAGCGCGGCACGCCATTCGGCGAGCAGGCGTTCGGGCGCGAGCGAGCCGTCGTTGAGCGCGGCGATGGTGTCGGGATTCTGCAGCGGATCCTGCGGCGGATGCTGCGAGAAGCGGTCGCCGCGCAGCGGATAGCCGGCGTGGGCGATCACCGCGGCGACCTTCTCGACGCCCGAGCCCGGGACGCCCCAGAGATAGGCGACCGGCGGGGTGCCGGGCAGCGGCGTCGCCGCTTCCGGCCACGGGCCACCGGCATGGCCGGGCACGGTCAGCGGCCAGCGCAGCGCGGCTTCGGCGCTGTTGACCGCGTGCCAGGTCATCGCGGCCTCGCCGTAACGACCGGCGCGGTCCTGGGCGTAGCCCAGCCACAGCATCAGGCGGCGCTTGGCGACGTCGTCGGCCGCCTTGGAAATGAGTCCCTGCACGTGCACGACCGCCGCCTCCGGCTGGTCGCGGATCATGCGGTCGAGCAGGCGCATTTCCGCGCTGCTGCGGCCGGGTTCCAGTTCGACGATGCGCTGCGCGAGCGCGTCGACCGCTTCGGCGTCGCCGCGGGCTTCGTGCAGATGCATCGCCGCATCCAGCGCATTGGTGTTGTCCGGCATCGCCGCGAGCCAGCGATCCATCACCGCCTTGGCGTCGTCGCTGCCTTCGGCTTCGAACGCCAGGCGCAGCTGCCACAGCGAGGTCGCCTCGGGATGTTGCGCCAGCGAGCTTTCCAGGGTGGCGCGGGCATCGGCGAAATCGCCGGTGCGGCGCCAGATGTCGGTGAGGATCGCCCATGCGCGCGGGTCGCGCGGCTCTTCGGCCACCGATTCGCGCAGCAGCGCGAGCGCCTGTTCGTGGCGGCCCAGCGCCAGTTCGAGTTCCGCGGTCATGCGCTTCAGCGCCGGAGTCGCGGTCTCGGGATTGTCCAGCAGCGGTTGCAGCACGTCGCGGGCCTCGTCGGGGCGCTGCTGCTGCAGCAGCACATCGGCGAGCAGGCCGCGCAGGCCGCGCATGTCCGGCGAAAGCTCGATGATCTTCGCGAACGCCTGCTCGGCGAACGCGAACTGCTGCTGGCTCAGATGGGCGAAGCCCAATGCGTACAGCACCTGCAGATCGTTCGGCATGCGCTCGGCGGCGCGGGTCAACAGCGCCTGCGCGCGCACGCCGTCACCGCGACGCAGCGCGACCATGCCTTCCAGCGTCTTGACCCAGGGGTGATCGGGCTGCAGGCGCGCGGCGGAACGCTGCAGGCGCTCGGCCTCGTCGATGGCGCCGCGACCCACCGCCATCTGCGCCTGCAGGATGTAGGCTTCGAACTGGTTCGGGTTGAGATCGATGGTGCGGTTCAGCGCGGCATGGGCCTCATCGAGCTTGTGCTCCTTGAGCAGGAAACCGGCGCGCTGGAAGTGCAGTTCGGCGTCTTCCGGGGCCAGCAGCACGGCGCGGCTGATCGCGTGCTGGGCGGCGGCGGCGTCGCCGTTGGCGCGCTCGGCGTGGGCCAGCAGCGCATGGGCATGGGCGTCGTGCGGGGCGCCGGCCACGGCCACGCGGGCCAGCGACAGGGCTTCGGCGTTGGCGCCGCGCCGCAGGGCGGCGAGAATTCGTTCTTGCATGGGAGTGTTCTGGGACTGCGGGGCCTGGGCCCGGAACCATCGATTGTACCGTCCGCGGCCGCGGCACCGGGCACGACCTCAGGCGGGCGACCGGGCGTCCACCGCCGCCGACAGCCGCGCCGCGACCCAGCGTTCGGCGTAACCGTCGAGGCGGTTGGTTTCCAGGAAGCCGCAGTGCCCGCCCCACTGGGCTATTTCGATCTTCGCGATGTCCGGCAGGCGCAGGGCGTGGAATTCGGCGACCGGAATCACCGGGTCGTCCGTGGAAGTCAGCAGATCGGCCGGCACGTCCAGCGCGGCCAGACGGTCGCCGGCGATCGAGTAACCGTTGAAGTAATCGTCGAGGGTGTCGAAATCGGTGTGCCGCTCGACCATCCAGCGGGTCAGGTCGCGCATGCCCAGCTTCAGCACGCTGTCGTCGAAATCGTAGAACTGCGGGAAGTTGTCGCGCTTGCGGCGCAGCGAGGCGCGCCAGCTCTGTTCGAAATAGCGGATGTAGAAAGGCAGCCCCTCTTCCATCCGGGTCATGGTCAGGCCCGGATCCAGCAACGGGCAGACCGCCGCGGCATGCACCAGCGGCAGCCCGGCGGCGCGCGCGCGCATCGCCACCCGCAGCGCGAAATTGCCGCCCAACGAATAACCGGCGACCACCATCGGCCGCGGCGAACCGTCCAGAAAGCGATTGGCGACATCGGTCGCCGCGTTCATCACTTCATCGATGCGGTTGGAGTGGAACAGCGCCTGATTCAGGTGATGGGTGTCGCCGTGATCGCGGAAATTCAGCCGGAACACCTCGAACCCGGCGCCCAGCAGATGCGCCGCGGTCAGCCGCATGTAGCTGGATTCGGCGCTGCCTTCCCAACCATGCAGCAGCAGCGCCAATCCCCGCGGCGCAGCGCCCGGCAAGCGGCTGTGCACGCCCTCCAGGCGCACGCCGTCGCCGCCGTCGACGATGTAGGGCGTGCTCACCGCACCGCTGCGCCGCAGCAGCACCGCGCCGCGCGCGCGCCGCAGCGGACTGGTCGCGAACAGCGACTGCAGATGCGGGCTACGCAGCCAGCGTGGGGGGCTGTAGGAGGAGGAATGGATCTTCATCAGATGCTCTCAAAACCTTCTGGCTGCGAAGTCATCGATGCCGCTCCCGACGATGCGGATGCTCGGTGTAATGTTCGATAAAAGTGTTCACCGGAACACATTGGCCGCGATGGATCTCATGGAACTGCGGAGCACCGCACAATGCATTGTCGGTATGCGCGCGGCCATTTTCGACCAGGCATTTCGCCACGCCGTCATACACCTGAGAAGCCGTTGCGAAATACGCAATTCCGGTACTTTTCATGAATTCTTCCGGGGCGGGCTGCAAAACCATATCGAAATCGGCCTTGCGATAATCGGGACGAATGCCATGCGCCGCATAGGCAACATCGATGTACGAACCCCGCCGTTCTCCGTGTATGTCCACCGGCTTTCTCAATCGGACGCGATATACAACGCCGCCGTGCGGGATGCAGTACCCGCTATCCGGCAGTTGGCGGACCAGCGCGCCGTCGAAGCAGATATTCCGATACCAGTCGGTATCTGCCGGTCTGGTGAAAACGCCGACGACGATGCTCGGAGTTTCGACAGGCATCGTGGCGCTCACGCAACCGGCGCAGAGCGCCGCAATCATCACGAGCGAAACGGCTCCGCCCCTCACTCCCCCATCGCCTCCACGATCCGCGTCCTGGCGGTATCGGCGAGTCGCCTGCGGCCTTCGGCATCGCCGGGGAGGATCGGTTCGAGGAAGACCACTTCCGCGTTGCAGCCCGGTTCGCCGAGCAGGCGCAGCACATTGGCGGCGAAACTTTCGGTCGGGCCGAACGCGACCACGGTCTGCCGCGAGGCGCCGTCGCCGTAGCGCAGCGCCACCGGCTGCACCGGTACTTCGGCTTCCACCGCGGCCAGGAAGATGCGCGCGTGGAACGGGCCGATGGCGTCGCCGCCGCGGGTGCGGCCTTCGGGGAATACCCCGATGGCGCGGCCGTCGCGCAGCCGCGCCAGCATTTCGTGCAGCACGCCGCCGAGGGATTCCTGGCTGCCGCGCTGGTGATAGATGGTTTCGCCCATGGTCGCGAGCCAGCCGACCACCGGCCAGCCGGCGATTTCGCGCTTGGCGACGAATCCCATCATCCGGTAGCTGTGCAGGGCGGTGATATCGATCCAACTGACGTGGTTGGCGACGAACATGACCGCGCCGGGCAACGGCGTGCCGACGCGGCGCATGCGGAACCCGAAGACCCGCAGCAGGCCGCCCTGCCACCAGCGGACCATGCGGTGGCCGAGGCGGTCGTCGCCGATACGGATCCGGCCGAACGGCGGCGACATCAGGATCAGGGTGATCGGCAGATGCACCAGCGCATGCCACGCCAGCATCGGCGTACGCACGAGATAACGCAGCAGCCTGGCGGCTCGCGCAGCGGGAGGGGCATCGGTCATCGCGCCACCATACCGAAGCGGATTAGAGCTTTGAACCATCTCGATGGGTCGCTTGTATCGCGAGAATCAGGCGCGGTTCGGGATGACGGCGAGGGTCAGCCGCGAGATGCAGATCAGGCGGCCGAAGTCGTCTTCGATGCGGATTTCCCAGACCTGGGTGCGGCTGCCGACGTGCAGCGGCCGCGCGGTGCCGGTGACCCGCCCTTCGCGGATGCCGTTGACATGATTGGCGTTGATTTCGATGCCCACGCACAGATGGTCGGGGGCGCAGCACAGCATGCCGGCGCTGCTGCCCAGGGTCTCCGCCAGCAGCACCGAGGCGCCGCCGTGCAGCAGGCCGTACGGTTGGCGGGTGCGGGCATCCACCGGCATGGTGGCGCGCAGGTAATCGGGGCCGATCTCGGTGAACACGATCCCCAGCGGCGCCATGGCGGTGTCGGTGGACATCGCGTTGAGCTGTTCGAGACTGGTGCTGCGGCGGAAGGGGCTGGAAGCGGAGGTTGCGGAGGTGCTCATGGCATCAGGATAACCGAGCCTGCCGGCGGCGGCCCGGCCGCAGGCGCATGGGAGAGAGGTCATGCGCTGCGGTCGGGACGTATCGAAGCGGTTCGGAGCGCCTGCGCGGGCAGGGTCATGCGGCCGGGTTCAGCCGCAGCGGAAGCGGGCTTGGCCCCAATCGCTGGTGTAGCGCTTGTCCTGGGCATAGCCGCTGCTGGCGCCGTAACCGATGCCGAAACCGCGTTCGCGGTAACGGGCGGAAGAAGAGGTGGAATCGACCGGCGACTGCACGGCGACCGGCGTGCGCGGGGCGAGTGAGGCGTGGGTCTGCGAGGCGTTCATGTTGATCCTGAGAGGTTCGTGCGGGGGAATGACTTGCGGGCGTTGCGTGGCGGATGCGGATCCGGAAACTGTTGGAACGGAAACTGTTGGAACGAAAGCGGGCGACCGGATGGATCAGGCGCAGCGGAAGCGGATCTGGCCCCAGTCGGTGGTGTAGCGCTTGTCCGCGGCGTAACCGCTGCTCTTGCCGTAGCCGACGCCGAAGCTGCGCGCGCCATAGGTGCGGCGGGTCTTGCTGGCGATGGAAACAACGTTGCCGGTGGTGTCGGTCGAGGTGCGGGTGGTGGTGGTGGTCGAGACGTTCATGGCGGGTTCCGTGTGTGCTTGTGATTTGGTGTGTTGGTAATCTACAACACCTACTCACCAAAACAGACATGCCGGAAGTCACCCCACTCTTGTCACGGGCCCAAGTCATTGTTTTTATTGTTTTTCGACATTTGTCGAGCCGACGAACGGTCGCAGTGAGCCTGGCCTGAAGCGCTGACAGGACAGGTTCTGGAGGAAGGGCTGCGCAGATTCAGGCCAGATCGGGCACGCATCGAGCGGCATTTGCCGATTTATGGAGCCATCGGACAGGCTGCGATGGCGGGCTTGAGCCCGCCCCCGGATCAAGTCCGGGGCAGGCTCTACAGAATCGGGGCCAGTCCCGCGCCGAACGCGGTGAAGATCCGCGTCAGCGGCCGGATCACCGGCGCCACTTCAGGGAAATCGCCCACCGGCTCATAGCAGCGCCGGAACTCGGGGTCGCGCGGGGAGATCGGCTGCGGGCAGTCCGGGCCCGGCTTGAACTCGTAGCTGGTGGCGTAGCGCACCGGCCAGAAATCGAAGACCGGCAGCAGCTCGGACATTTTCGACAGCGAGTATTCCAGCCCCGAGAACACCGGCGGCTTGTCGCGGCGCGCGATCATCCACGCATTGGCCGGCAGCATGTCGCGCTCGATGCTGGCGGCCAGCGCGCGCGCGAACGCCGGGTCTTCGATCACCACCACGGACTCGGTGTTGTAGGTGTCGCCGCGCGGGTCGAAGTTGTGGGTGCCGATCACGCCGACGCGTTCGTCGATGACCAGCGACTTCGCGTGCAGGCCGAAGCGCACGCCGCCGCGCTTGAGCGGGACCTGCTCGTTGGCGCCGCGCTTGGAGTAACGCAGCGCGGAGTATTCCCGCGCCAGCGGCGTCGGCCGGTCGGGGGAGCGGCTGCCGCCGATGTCAGGCCCCTCCGAACCCGAGGCCATCCCGCTGGACGACCCGACGCCGGACGAGCCTCCCGCCGAGGACCCCAGTCCCGACGAACCGGTCAGCGCCGGCCCGGGCGAAGCGGAGTCGGCCGGCATCGCACCGAACCTGTCCAGCACGATCGGCGTGCCGTCGTCCTGCCAGGCGATGCCGACGGTGCCGGTGGCTTCCACGTCGATCGGCGCGTCCTGCGGGAACGGCTTGAATTCGTAGATCTCGAACTTGAAATCGCGCAGATAGCGGCGCTTGTATTTGTAGGACAGCGCGTAGGGAATGAAGGCGTCGGTGGCGGCCAGGCTGTTGGTGGACACGATCACCCGCGGCGGCGCGTCGCGCAGCTGCAGCTCGCTGAACATGCGCTGCGCCGGCTTCGACAGCACGAGGTACGGCGTCTGCAGCAGCACGCGGTTTTCGGAGGAGACGATCAGATCGCGCAGCAGCCGCGACGACACGCCCGACCGCAACTTATCGGCCTGGTGCTTGCGCGGCGAGTCGCCGATGTAGCGCAGCGAGTGCACCGGCATCGCCGCATCGACCAGACGGCTGCGCACCAGCGCGGCGTCGTCGGCGTCGCGGCCCATGGCCTCGATCCGCTGCGGCCGCTCCGGCGCCGGATGCTCCACCGCCGGCACGCCCTGGCGCAGCACGAGGCGGCCGACGTCGGTCAGCCGGGTCAAGGGCCGGGTGAGCGGTGCGTTCCAGAAGGATTCGAAGTGCGCATCCATGCTGGCGATCGCCGGGCCGGCGACGAGGATGTCGCGGTCGCGGAAGTTGTAGGACGCGTCCCAGTCGTAATAGTCGTTCTGGTAATTGCGGCCGCCGGTGATGCCGACCAGCCCGTCCACCATCATCAACTTGTTGTGCATGCGCTGGTTGAGCCTGCGCCAGCAGCAGGCGGACGCCAGCGCGTACATCGGGTAGCTGATGCGCGCCCGGCCCAGCACCGGGTTGTAGAGGCGCATCTCGAAATTCGCGTGCGCGCCGGCCAACGCCGCCAGGGTATCGACGCGACGCAGCGCAGCCAGCTGGTCGACCAGCAGCCGCACCTTCACCCCGCGCCGCGCCGCGATCAGCAGTTCGTCGAGGATCAGATGGCCGGCATCGTCCTCGTCGAAGATGTAGGTCTGGATATCGATGCTGCGGGTGGCGCCGCGGATCAGATCCAGCCGCGCCAGCAGCGCGTCCTGGCCGTAGTCGAGGATCAGCGCGTAGTGCTGCGCGCCGGCGGGCGCCGGCACGATGCGGGCAGCGTCGACAGCCGCAGGCGCGGCGGGCGGCGGATCGACTACCGGCGTGGCCGATTCAGGCGCCGAAGACGCCACCGGCACCGCAGACGCATCGGCGACCGGCGCCGGCGCGGGCATGCCGCCGGCGGCGCGCATGCCCAGTTCCAGCAGCGGCGACGGCCGCGCGCAGTTGTCGGCGCGGCCGCAGGTGTTCTCGGTGCTGCGGGCGGCGGCGACCAGCGTGTCCACCTGCCGCTGCTGCGGGGCGGACAGCGAGGCGCAGGCGGACTGGGCGAGGATCACCGCAAGCAGACACAGTGCGCGGAGAGGTGTCATCGGTCGACCCTCATTCGTCGCCCTCGCGCACGCGCAGACGCAGCACGAAGCGGACGTGATCGGACACCGCCAGGATCCAGCGGTCCACGCCGTAATCGGTGCGGCGCACGCTGCCGCTGGCGAGCACGTCGCAGTCGTACGCCGGTCGCGCGCACTCGCTCTTGAGAATGATGAAGGTCTCGCGCCGCGTCACGTCGCGGATGGTCAACTCGCCGGTGAGCTTGCCGCCGTCCGCGATCAGCGCCGGGACGTACGGGTCGGATACGAATTCAACGTCGGGGAAGCGGTCGGCTTCGAAAAAGCCCTCGCCGCGGGTCATGCCGGTGTAGTTCGGGTGGCCGACGATCTCGACCTCGCGCGCGGACATCCGCAGATGCACCCGATGGCGGCCGTTGTCCAGGGTTTCGATGCGGCCGTCGAAGCGCGGGAAGCGGCCCTGCAGCCCCTGGCCCCAGCGGGTTTTCAGGGTGAAGCCGATCCGGGTATGCGCGGGATCGATATCGGCGGCTTCTGCGGTCGCGCTTCCGACCGTGCCGGCCGCGAGCAACAGAGCGAACAGCGGCGTAGCGTGGATTCCCGCGGAATTCACGGCCACCAGAACGCGGAGAGGCTGGCGACGCCCGGCTCCACCGCGGCATCGGTCGGGAAATCCAGGACCACCACGCTGCCGGGCGGCATGCCGCGATAGTCGCCGGACTGGCCGCTGTGCATCAGTGCGGCCAGGCGCTCCAGGCCCGGGTTGTGGCCCACCAGCATCAGGCGTTCGACCTCGTGATGCTCGTCGACCAGTTCGGCCAGCGCGCCGGCGGTGGCCTCGTAGATGGCGTCGACGAGGCGCTGCTCGACGAAACCGACGCCGTTGCCCAGCACCGCTTCCAGGGTCTCGCGGGTGCGCCGCGCGGGCGAACACAGCACGCGGTCCGGCACGAGGCCCTGCGCGGACAACCAGCGCCCGGCGGCCTCCGCCTCGGCCAGACCCTCCGCGGACAGCGCGCGATCGACATCGGCTTGCCCGTCGCTGGCGGGTTCGGCATGGGCGTGGCGGAGCAGGATCAGGGTTCGCATGTGCGCTTCAGTCTTCGGCCCGGGATGATGTGGGTGAGCTTAGCGCGAACCGTCGACGATCGGGATTCTGAACCTTGCGTCGCCCTGTCCTGTGGGAGCGACGGAAGTCGCGATGGGCTGCGGAAAGCCTGTCCGCGACTCATCGCGACTTCCGTCGCTCCCACAAGTAAAGATCATCGCTCCTATGGAAAAGATAGCGCAGCGCTCAGCCAACGGCTTCCGGCAACCGCCGCAGCGCATCGCGGAAGAACAGGCGATCGGCGGGCGTGAGTTCGCGCAGGCGCCGGCGCAGGCGCGCGGCAGCTTCGGCGCTGCGCTGCGCGTCGCCGTCGTGCGCCTCGTACCACGCGACCTCCAGCAGCACGTTGGCGCGCTGCAGCGCGTCCACCTGGACCCGGCCGGCATCGACATCGGCCTGCATCGTCGTCGCCAGGCCGCGCCAGCTGGTCCACGGCACGGTCAGTTCGATCGGCGCGATCCGGGCGCGGAATTCCTCCATCGGGATCACCGGCCAGCGACGGAAGGCATCGGCGCGCGGATGCGGCGCTTCCGGACCGCCGCCGCGCGCCATGCGCAGCAGGTAGATGGTGTTCCAGCAGCCGCCGCCCACGCCGTGACGGCCGCTGAGCCACGCCGCCAGGCCGATCCACTTCAGCGGATGGCCGTCGTCGCTGGGCACGTCCAGCCCGCAGCGCTGGAACAGCCACAGCGACCAGCCCAGATTGCTCGCGGTGGAGGCAGCGGCGTCGAACAGCTCGGCCTCGTTGGCCAGCGCCAGCGCCGCGCGGTAGTAGAGCAACGCGGTGCGCGCGGCTTCGGTGCGTTCCGCCGGTTCGGTGCGTTCGTCCAGCGCCATCGCGCGGTGGATCAGCGCCTGCAGGTTGGCGTGTTCGCAGCGCACCCGCGGGTGGTACTGGAACAGGCCGGTCCAGCGCGGATCCTCGGTGGCCTGACGCAGGATCTGCCGCGCCGCCTGCGGGTCGCGGCCGGCGTAGGCGCACCACGCCTGCACGATCGCCGCCATCGCCCCCAGCCAGGCGTGCTCCGGCGCCTGTTCGTCATGCCAGTGGCGGGCCAGTTCGGCCAGCACGGCGCGCGCGGCGTCGGCGTTGCCGGCGCGGCGCCAGACCATCGCCTGCTGCAGCAGCGCCAGCGCCTGCAGCCACGGGTCAGGCGCCAGGGTCTGCGCGCGGCGGTAGCCGGCCAGGGCGCCGTGGTCGCGATCCATGATCAGCCGCCCGTCGAGCATGTCGCGGCGCGCGCCCGCCCAGGCATGCCAGTAGTCCGGGCTGGCGGTGCTGACCGATTCCGGCCCGGCCACGCTCCGCGCCGCGGAAGCCGCGCCCAGCCACGCCACCACCGCATCGACGCCCGCCGGGGCGTCGTGCAGCGCGATGTCCAGCCGCGCGGCTTCGCCGTCGGCCAGCCAGTACGGGCCGCGATTGCGCCCCGCCAGCGGCAACAGGTCCGGGGCGCGGCTGCGGTCGGTGCCCCAGCCCACGCGCAGCCCCAGGCGCGCGAAATCGGCATAGGCGCGGCTGATCACCATCCGCAGGTTGCGGGTGTTGGCGAACTGTTCGCGCAGTTGGGTCTCGCGCAGCCAGCCCTCGCCGGACTGCGCCGCCAGCCACAGCCGCAGCAGGATCCACAGCGACTGGTGCCGCACCGGCTGCCCCTGCACGCGTGGGGGGGTGCCCAACTCGATCGCGATGCGGTCTGTCGTCGTGCGGCTGGGCGGCGTGCGGCTCAAAGTCATGCGCTCGTGTTTCGTGCGGGCGTGGGGGTGCAGTCTGGCATGGCCGGCCGGGCGCGGTGACAGCCGTTACGGCCGTGACGCGCGCGACATCGCCATCGCTTGGGGCGACCGCGCGACGCGACGACACTGCGACCCACGCCCCGCCACTGGAGTTGCCCGATGTCGCGATTCATCCGTCTCTGCACCGCGCTCGTCGTCCTGACGATGCTGTCCCCTGCCCTGTCCGCCGCACCGCCGACGAAATCCGTCGCCGCACCGACTGCCGCCGCCCGCTTCGCCGACTACGGCCAAACCGGCACATTCCTGCTTCAGCGCGACGGCGCGCTCCCGCAGACCCTGCACGACGATGCCTGGTCCACGAAACCGCTGAGCCCGGCGTCCACGTTCAAGGTGATGCTGTCGCTGATCGCGCTCGAAACCGGCGCACTGCGAGGCGCGGACGAGATCGTGAAGTGGGACGGCAAGCCTTATCCCGACAGACCCCAGTGGCAGAAAGACATGGCATTGCGCGAAGCGATGCGGACCTCAAGCGAAAACTACTTCGGCACGCTGGCGACACGCGTCGGACACGAACGACTGGCCGAATGGGTCAAGCGCGTGGGCTATGGCAACGGCCGCGTCGGCACCAACCCGCCGCGCATCTGGCACGACGGCGTGCTCACCGTCACCGCGCAGCAGCAGCTCGCCTTCATCGACCGCCTGCGCCGCGGCGATCTGCCGTTTTCGGCGAAGACCATCGCCACGGTGAAGGCGGCGATGCTGGACAGCGAGATCGGCGGCCGACGCCTCTATGGGAAGACCGGCACCCACTTCGACGACGGCTCCGGCAACGCGTGGTGGATCGGCTGGGTGGAAGGCCCGCAGGGCGGCGCCAGCTTCACGCTGGGCATCGACCTGTCCTCGATGAACGGTCGCGCGATGCGGACCGCATTGGGCAAGCGCACCGCGCTGGGCAAACAGTTGCTGCGGGATGCGGGCGTGTTGCGGTGATCTCGGCGAAGCGCGACGCGATTGGCCGGATCGTCGCGGCGTTGTCGCTCTGCATCCTGCTGCTGCCCGCGCCCGCATCTGCGCAGGACTGGGTCGAACGCGAGGAGTGGTCGCAGTTGTTCCGCGCCGAAGGCATCGAAGGCACGCTGGTGGTGGTCGACGAACGCGACGGCGCGCGCTGGATCCACGATAAAACCCGCGCGCGAAAGCGATTCATCCCGGCGTCGACGTTCAAGATTCCGCATCTGCTGTTCGCGCTGGATACGGGCATCGCGAGGGACGAATTCCAGACATTCCAGTGGGACGGCGTATCGCGGCGTTTTCCGCACTGGAACCGCGATCAGACCCTGCGCTCGTCGCTCTCCGGATCGGTCGTCTGGGTATACCAGGACTTCGCCAGACGCCTTGGCGAGAAGAAGGAACGGCGTTATCTGCGGAAGATCGGTTACGGCAACCTGGATGTCTCCGGCGGTGTCGACCGGTTCTGGCTGGATGGCGGATTGCGGATCTCGGCGGTCGAACAGATCAAACTGCTGAGGACGCTCCATCGCAACGGACTTCCGTTCAACGTCGGGCATCAGCGCCTGGTCAAGGATCTGATGCTGATCGACGCTGGACGCGACCATATCCTTCGCGGCAAGACGGGCTGGGCATTCGATATCGATCCTCAGATCGGCTGGTTCGTCGGCTGGGTCGAGCATCCGCAGGGCGCGGTGTTCTTCGCGATGAACATGCAGATGCCCAACGGCGCCGTCGACGCGCCCAAACGCGAAGCCATCGTACGGGCCGCGTTGCGCAGTATCGATGCGCTACCCGCACACTCGCTGTAGGAACGGCGGAAGCCGCGACAGGCTCTGGAGAGAGTCATCGCGAATCGACGCGGCTTCCGAGTTCAGTGACATCCATGAACGTGATCGTGAAAGGCTCCAGCAACCGGGGAACTCCACTGAAATCGAAATCGCATGTGCGCGTCGCCCAGTGGAAGCGGGTGGCGAGGAGTGTCGCGTCGTGCAACTGATCGAGTGCCAGCGTCATTTCCTGTGCGACTCAACGCCTGAACCAAGCCGATCTGCAGCAGGGCGGCGATCGGGTACGAAACAGCAGAAGACATGCAATCGGACGCAACCCTGATACGGACTTGGACTTGAGCGCACGGTCAGGCGTCGACCGGCTCATCAAGTTGCACGCCACAGAATGGGCAGTAATTGACGGTGCCCAAGAAAAGCGTCTTGCGCAGGCCGAAATAGCTCGTATGCCTACCGATATTTCCGTTGCAACGAGGGCAGCGTACCCGGTACTGGTAGAAAATCACGCTTGCGAAATAACTGGCGAACGAAACGATAGCCAGAACTTGAAATGGCGGGCTTTCCAGAACCGTGCCGGCAACCACCGCTGCCGCCAGGATGACAGCCGAGGTGAGCGACCAGTAAGCCAGCCGATTTTTCCGTTTTGCCAGATAGTCGCGAATCGTCATCGTTACCTACGGCCTTGAGCCGATCCGCGAAGCGCGTTCGGGTTTGAATTGATCGCCAGGCACGCCCGATGCGCGCCATGCCCAAACCATTATGCCAGTTGCCGAAATCAGCGATATGCCAAGACATGCGAGGCCTGAGACCGATGGTCCCTCATGCCGATAAAGAGGAAGGAATGCGAAGAAGGCCACCATCAATGCGGAAAGGCCGAAGAACGCAAGAACGAGCCGACCATGAGCTGACCTGGACCAAGCGCGCCAAGTCAACCAGCAATGCCATAGAGCAAGCAGTACGCCAACAACCTGAAACTGGATATGTCGGGCAACATCCTTCGGGTGGAACTCTGGCCAAAACGAAGCGATATACATGACGTCGCTAATGACGAATACCAGCAGGGAAAACGCAAACAAGAGGCCGATGTACTTCATGGATACCGAACGCCCGAATAAAACCGACACGCGAAGCGCGTTCGGCTTTTATGAATTGACAGGTCTGCTCACCTTGGCTTAATACCAAGACACTTTGGATCCGCAAAGAAGATTCTCAGATGCTCCAGGCGATCTTCATTACGGCCTTGGCGCCAGTTACGCCGCCCTTACCCCTTCCTCAACCACTTCAACAACGGCGCCCAGTCTTCCTGGTGCTCGCGCACCTGCTGGGAGTGGTAATCGAACAGGCTGCGGCCCAGGCCGACCAGCATCACGTAGGCCTGGCTGTCGCGCAGTTGCGCCACCACCGGATACGGCCACTGCTGCAGCAGTTCCATCGCCTGCTGCGAAGCGTTGGTCCATGGCTTGAGGCGGTTGCCGACCAGGCCCACGCGCAACTGGCCGCGGCGCACGCGCGGATGCTTGGCGATGGCGTTGAGGAAGGGCACGGTGGCGTCGATATCCAGCGTCGACGGCAGCACCGGCACCACCAGCGCGTCGGCGTGTTCGAGGAAGGCTTCGAGGCTGTCGGCGGTGGCGCCGGCGGGCGCGTCGATGACGGTGCGCTGGGTGTCGTCGGGGACCTGCTTCAGCCATGCCTTGCGGGTGCCGTCGATCGGCAGCACCGCAGTTTCGAGATCGGACCGGCGTTCGGCCCAGCGGGTGGACGACCGCTGCGGGTCGGCGTCGATCAGGACGGTGCGGTGCCCGTCCAGGGCCGACTGTGCGGCGAGATGCGTGGCGATGGTGGTTTTGCCCACTCCGCCCTTCGAGCTGGCGACCAGAACCGTTTTCATCGGCACCTCCGCAGTCAAGAGCCCGCAGCTTAGCACCCGCGACCGGCCCGGCAAGCGGCCCGGCCGGGGCGCTGGCGGCCGGCCTCAGGCGGTGAACTGGCTGCGGATCAGCGCATGGAACCAGGCTTCCGGCAGGCACCGGCGCAGGGCCAGCAACAGCCGCGCATCCGCGCCGACCATGTAGCGCATCCGCGGCCGGGGGGTGGCCAGCACCTTGCCGATCCGCCTGGCTACCGCTTCCGGCGGCGAGCCGAAGCGCGACGCCATCCCCGCCATCGCCAGCAGCTTGCGCATGCCGGTGCGGTAATTCTGCGGCGCATCGGCCGGCAGCGCGGCCATGCCGGCGGTCAGGCCGGCCTCGGTCTTGGGCATGAAATCGGTGACGATCCCGCCCGGGCACACCGCGACCACACGGATGCCCTGCGGCCACAGCTCGTGGCGCATGGCCTCGCTCAGCCCCAGCACCGCGAACTTGGAGGCGTGGTAGTACGCCTCCCAGGGGATGCCGATGTAGCTGCCGATCGAGCCGATGTTCACCAGCCTGGCGGTCGTGCCCGGATGGCTCGCCGCATGGCGACGCAGCAGCGGCAGCGCGGCCCGACTCAGGGCTGCCAGCCCGACGACATTGGTGTCCATCAGCGCGCGGGCGTCGGCCCCGGTGGTGTACTCGAAGGCGCCGTTGAGGTTGAAGCCGGCGTTGTTGATCAAGGCATAAAGACCGTCCGGGGCGTGGGCCTCGACCCGCGCCAGCGCGCCGCGGATCTGGTCGTCGCGGGTCACGTCCAGCAGCAGCGGCAGGATCCGCGCGGCCGACGCGGCCGGGGCAGCGGCCACCAGCGCGGCGCCATCGGCCTCGCGACGGACCCCGGCGAAAACGGTGTAGCCCTGTGCGGCCAGGTGCAGGGCCGTGCTGCGCCCGATTCCGGTGGAGGCGCCGGTGATCAGAACGGTGTCGCTGCGCATGGAAAAACCTGTGGGTTGCGGTGGGGAGCCGGATTCTGGACCATCGACCTTGGTCCACAGTCAAGCACCGCCCATGCGCATCAAGGCATTCGAAGCAGCCACCGGCCTCAGCCGCCATACCGTCCGTTTCTACGAGCGCCGCGGCCTGCTGCCCGCGCCCCCGCGCGGCGGCGACAACAATTACCGCGACTACGACGAAGCGCTGGTCGAGCGCGCGCGGATGATCAAGCTGGCGCAGCGGCTCGGCTTCACCCTCGCCGAGATCAAGCGCTCGATCGACGACTACGACGCCGACACCATGCGCACCGAGGACAAGCTGCGCTTCATGGAGGAGAAGATCGCCCAGATCGAAGTGCAGATGGCCGGGCTGCAGACCATGCGCGGCTACCTCGCCGACAAGGTCGCCTGGATGCGCGCCGGCGAACCCGGCCTGCCGCCGTCGCTGGCGGGGCTGGAGGGCGGCACGCGCTGCTGAACGTCGCCCGCGCCGCTTTGCTATCGTGTCGCCCTTTGCGGGCGCCTGCCCCGAGCTACGGACAAGAATGAGCGGTCTCCAGGATCTCGTGGCGCTGATCCGCGCCGACACCCCTTTGATCGTGATCGAGACCCCGGACGAACCGCGGGTGGTCGAACTGTTCCGGCAATCGCTGATGCACGTCTGGCGGGCGCTGTTCCGCTGGTCCATCACCGAGGGCCTGCGCCGCATCGACATGGATCGCGAGGACGAGGCCGACGTGGCCCCGGACGCCGGCGCGACGCTGCAGGCGATCTACAAGTCCGACCAGCGCAGCGTGTTCCTGCTGCTGGATTTCGCGCCGTATCTGAAATACGCCGGCACCCAGCGCCAGGTCCGCGACATCCTGCAGCGCCGCAACTGCCTGCCGCACGTGCTGGTGCTGGTCGGCAACAAGGTCGAGCTGCCCGAAGACCTGGAAGCGCATGCGGTGCGCTACCGCCCGCACCTCCCCAACAGCGACGCGATGCTGAAGCTGGTGAAGGAGGAGGCCGCGTCCTACACCCGCGAGCACGGTGGCAAGCGCGTGGAAGTGGATGCCGAAGCGGTCAAGCAGATCGTGCGCAACCTGCGCGGCCTGAGCGAAACCGACGCCCGCCGCATCACCCGGCACCTGATCTTCCGCGACGGCGTGTTGAACGCCAACGACCTGCCCGAACTGGCGAAGCTGAAGTTCGAGCTGATCAACCGCAGCGGCCATCTGCACTACGAATTCGACCCGGTGAAGCTCGATCACGTCATCGGCGCGAAACGGGTCAAGCGCTGGGTCGAACTGCGCCGCAGCGCGTTCGTCGACGGCAGCGCGCCGCCGGGCCTCGACCCGCCGAAAGGCCTGCTGCTGCTCGGCGTGCAGGGCTGCGGCAAATCGATGCTGGCCAAGGCCATCGCCGCCGGTTTCGGAGTGCCGCTGCTGCGCCTCGACTTCGGCGCGCTGTACAACAAATTCCACGGCGAGACCGAGAAGAACCTGCGCGATGCGCTGGCCTCGGCCGAACAGCTGTCGCCCTGCGTGCTGTGGATCGACGAGGTGGAAAAAGGCCTCGCCAGCTCCGGCGGCGAAGACGGCGGCGTGTCCCGGCGCGTGCTGGGCACCTTCCTCACGTGGCTGGCCGAGCGCAAATCGCCGGTGTTCCTCGTCGCCACCGCCAACCAGGTCCACGACCTCCCGGCCGAACTGCTGCGCAAGGGCCGGTTCGACGAGATCTTCTTCGTCGACCTGCCCAGCGCCGAATCCCGCGCCGGGCTGTTCGCGTTGCATCTGCAGCGCCGCAACGTGAACGCACAGGGCTTCGATCTGCCCGCGCTCGCCACCGCCGCGGATGGATTCTCCGGCGCCGAGATCGAACAGGTGATCGTGGCGGCGCTCTACTCCGCGCATGCGGTGAATCAGCCGCTCAGCGAGTTCCAGTTGCGCTCGGAATTGAAGAACACCCGGCCGCTGTCGGTGCTGATGAGCGAACAGGTGGAAGCGCTGCGCGAGTGGGCAGGGCCGCGGACGGTGCCGGCGGATTGAGATCGACGCTCATCGTCGATATCGAACCATCATCGGGTGCGCCTGCGTCGCACCATTCTTTCCGATACCCCTGTGGGATCGGTGCGCCACAGGCGTACCCTGTTGCGGATCATGGCTCGACGGCGATTGTCGTGATTCCTGGCTCGGCGGCGATGTCGGAGGCATGGCCCAATCTGCAGGATAGACGCCGTCTGCGACCCAGCGACGGAACGATGAATGCGGCCAGTCGCATGCGCGGGCGACTAGGCCATGCTTCACCGGGTTGTAGTGGATGTAATCGACATGCGTGCGGAAATCGTTTTCGTCGCTGATGCAGCGCTCCCGGAAACGGGGCTGCCAGATGCCTCGCTCCCTGCGCTCGATGCGGCGTCGGCTGACCACGTCTTCATGCGGCACACGCCGCGAGAACGCCGCTTTCAGCTGCGACCAGCGCCGGGCGTTGTCGGCATCGCCGTCCGGCAAGGTCCAGATGCAGTGCAGATGATTCGGCATGACCACGGCGGCGGCGAGGTCGAACGGCCGCGCGAGGCGGGTCTCCCGGAACGCGATCCGCAGTGCGTCGATGTTCGCGGTCAGCACGCGACCGCGCCGGTCGGCGAGTTTGACCGTGAAGAAGTAGGTACCGCCGGGCACCCAGAGGCGTCGATAGTTAGGCATGCCCGACAGCGTGCCCGGACGATGCATTGGCCACTATCGGGAATTACCGCATGTGCGCGTCGGAATCATCCGGGTTCGCAATTTACGGACGCAAGCATCATGGATCGAAAGCCTGCGCCTGCAGCGCACCGGGCGTGGCGAGAGATTGCAAGGACGCAGCGTCAAGGGCGTACTCGCTGACGCGCTTTCGGAATTCGTACTCTCCCGTTCTGCCTGACGACCGGCCCGCCTGTGATTATCATCGCCCCGTCCGCGCCACGCGCGTATCAGGGTTTCCACCGCATGAAACTGTCCACGCTCCGGGCATTGGCCTTGCTCTGCCTGCTCGCATTGGCATTGCCCGCCCTCGCCCAACCCGCAGCACCCTCCTTCGCGCTCCCGCGCGAAGCCGCGACCGACGATGCGTTGCTGGCGAAAGCGATGCCGGCTCTGGCGCGGGACGTGGCGCAGGCGTATCGCGACGAAGATCCGGACCGCGACCGCGTCGCGCGTTTCCGCCTTCAGATGGTGGCGGGCGATGCGGTTGGTGCGATCGCGACCATCCACGCGCTGCGGCGGATGCGCATGGAGGCGGGCGATGCGTCCGCCGCGACCCTGTATCTGCAGTACGAGATCTTCGCCACGGCAAAGGTCGCCGAAGCCGCGGGCGCGCCGCTGGACCGCGCGCTTCACGACGCCTTCCGCACGCTGTACGGCGCGCTGGACGACCGCACCGCGCTGCGCTTGCTGTCGTCGTTCGATGTGGGCCTGCCGCGCGCACAGGATGATCTGCGCAAGGCTCTGGCGCCGGCGGTCGAACGCGGCCAGCTGGATCTTCCAGAAGCACTGGAACTGGTGCGTCGCTATCAGTTCGTGCAGGTGTTTTCCGAGTTGGTGCCGCGGGCGCCGGCGCTGTTCGCCGAGGACGACGCGCGGCGTTACCGGATCGAACGCGACGTGTGGATCGCGATGCCCGACGGCGCGCGGATCTCGGCGATGGTGGTGCGTCCCGCATCGATGAAGGACCCGCTGCCGACGCTGCTCGGCTTCACGATCTACGCGAACCCGGACTGGCTGCTGGCGGACGCGAAGACCGCGGCCGCGCACGGCTATGTCGGCGTGGTGGCGGTCACCCGCGGCAAGTCGCTGGCCGGCGATGGACACGCCGCGCCGACCGAGCCCGTCGTTCCGTTCGAACGCGATGGCGCCGACGCCGCGGCGACGATCGGCTGGATCGCGCGGCAACCGTGGAGCGACGGTCGCGTCGGCATGTACGGCGGCAGCTACAACAGCTTCACCCAGTGGGCGGCGGCGAAGCATCGCCCGCCCGCATTGAAGGCACTGATGACCTCGGCCAGCGCCGCACCGGGCATCGACGTACCGATGCAGGGCAACGTGTTCATGAATTTCATGTACCCGTGGCCGTTCTACACCACCAACAACCGCACGCTGGACGACGCCACCTACGGCGACCAGGCGCGCTGGGACGCGCTGAACCGCAAGTGGTATGCCGATGGTCGCGCTTATCGGGACATGGACCTGATCGATGGCACCCCGAACCCGGTGTTCCGCCGCTGGCTGCAACACCCCGGCTACGACGCCTATTGGCAGGCGATGATTCCCTATCGCGAGGAATTCGCGGACATCGACATTCCGGTGCTGGCGACGACCGGCTATTTCGACGGTGGCCGCGTCGGCGTGCAGTACTACTTCGACGAGCACACCCGCCACAATCCGCGCGCCGACCACACCATGGTGATCGGGCCGTTCGGTCACCTGACGATGCAGACCGGCGTGGCGCGCAGCATCGAGGGTTACGACGTCGATCCGGCGGCGCTGATCGATCTGCAGGCGCTGCGCTACGCGTGGTTCGACCACGTGCTGAAGGGCGCGCCGAAACCGGAACTACTGCGCGACCGCATCAATTATCAGGTGATGGGCGCCGATGCGTGGAAGCACGCGCCGTCGGTGGCGGCGATGGCGAACGGTTCGCTGAGGTTGTATCTGCAGCCGGAGAAGCAGGACGCTGCCACGCACCGGCTCGTCGCGAACGCACCATCGCCCGACGCTTCGCTGGTGCAGCGCATCGATTTCGCCGACCGCAGCGACGCCGACTGGACGCCTTCGCCGCTGTCGCTTGCGCCGACGCTGGACGCGCACGGCGGGCTGGTGTTCGTCGGCGATCCGATCGATGCGCCGACCGAAATCAGCGGGCTGTTCTCCGGTGCGCTCGATTTCATCGTCGACAAACGCGATCTGGATGTGTCGGTCGAACTCTATGAACGGATGACGGACGGCCGCCACTTCCTGCTGAGTTATCACCTGGTCCGCGCCAGCTACGCCAAGGACCGCAGCCGCCGCGAATTATTGCAGCCGGGCAAACGACAGCAACTGGCGTTCCGCAGCGAACGACTCACCAGCCGCATGCTGGAGCCCGGCAGCCGCATCGTCGTGGTGCTGCGCGTGAACAAGCAGTCGGACATGCAGGTCAACTACGGCACCGGCGGCGATGTCGCCGCCGAATCCATCGCCGATGCCGGTGCGCCGCTGCGCATCGAATGGCTGGGCGGCAGTTACGTGGAGATTCCGGTCTGGCGCTGAGCGTCGATGCACCATGCCTGCCGTGTGCGGACAGACGGGAAAACCGCCGCTATCTCGCCAGCCACCAGCCGGTGATGGCATGTCTCGGCCGCGCCGCCCACGGCGCGACCAGGGTGACCTGATGGCGCTGCGGGACGCGGAACAGGCTGAGCGAGTTCCAGCGTGGCAGGAAGGTGTCGACCACCGCGTCCCCCGCATCCAGGAACTGCAGTTGACCGCCCCAGTCGGGCCGCCAGTCGCGCCCGAGGTTGACGACGAAGGCGTAGCGACGGCCTTCGGACACATCCAGGTCCTCATGCGGCAGCAGGTAATGTCCCGGGCGGTAGCGGGTGCACTGCGCGGTGGCATGGGTGATGGCCGGATCGTCGGCGAGATGCCGGGCGAACTCGATGAACTGCGGCGTATTGAAGAACCGCAACACGCCGTGGACGAGCAGGTCCGGGTCCCAACCCTCCATCGCCGCCTTCACCAGCATGTAGCTGTCGTAGGCGAACTGGTAGCTGTCGGCGGCGCGCGCATAGCCGCGTTGCAGCAGGCGGGCGCATTCCGCGTCGTCGGGATAGGCACCGCGCGGCGTCGTGCGGGATTCGCCTTCGCTGCGCTCGGCCATTTGCCACGGCACCGCTTCGGCGAGTTCGCGCGCCAGCGCGTCGGCCGCGGCAGGCTGCAGGAAACCGGGGATCTGGATGCGCGAACGCTGCGCCAGCGCGTGCCGCCAATGCTCGATGTCGATCTCGTTGCTGATCATGCGGCGCGTCTGGATGCGATCCGGTGGAGTACGTGCCCGGCGTTCGCCGTGGCCCGGGCATCCTAGCCGATCGGCAGCCCCGCCCACAGCGGCAGCGTCAACAGCGACAGCAACAGTCCGTAGCCGACCATCGCCGCGGCCAGTCGCGGCGCGAGGTTGTGCGAGATCGCAAGCGCGCCGGCGGTGACCATCGACGGCATCGCCGATTCGAGAACCGTGGTCCGCGCCATGTCGCCGTGCAGGCCGAGCAGCGGCACCAGCAGCAACGCCAGCGCGGGCATCACCGCGAGTTTCAGCACCAGGCCGGTCGCGAGCGGCTTGAGTTCGTCGCGCGGCAGCGCGAGCTTCACCGACAGGCCGATGGTCAACATCGCCAGCGGCAACAGCGCGTCGGACAGGCGCTGCAGCGCGCCGGCGATCCACTGCGGCGGCTCGGCCGGCATCACCGTGAAACCGGCGATCAGCGCCCACAGCGGCGGAAACTTCAGCACCCGCAGCAGCATGTCGCGCGCGGTGGGGGGCGGGCTTCCATCGGAAATACCGCCGCCGTAGCGCGCCAGCACCCACAGGCCGAAGGTCGACAGGATCAGGAACGCGCCGAACTGGTCGTAGATCACCGCATACGGCAGCGCGTGTTCGCCGATCAACGCGCGGGTCAGCGGATAGCCGAGGAAACTGGTGTTGCCCAGCGCGACGGTGAGCAGCAACACCGCGCGTTCGTCGTCGCGGAATGTCAGCCAGCGCGCCAGCGCATGCACCAGCACGACGGTCGCCGCCAGCAGCAGCCATGGCACCGCAGCCACGCCGAACTGCGCCGGCTCCAACTCCAGTCGCGGCGCGTAGCGCAGCACCGCCGCGGGCAGGCACACGTACAGCACTACCAGATTCAGCGTCTGCGCGGCGTTGTCCGGCAACACGCGCAGCCGCTGGAAGGCATAGCCCAGCGCCAGCATCGCGAGGATCAGGGCGAATGCGTCGAATGCCATGGGGTCAGCGACTGCCGGTCATCGTTGCGGTGTTGTCTGGCTTGAGGTGTTCTGTGGGAGCGACGCAAGTCGCGACGGGCTGCGGGAAGATTTTCCGTAATCCGTCGCGACTTGCGTCGCTCCCACAAAACTGCACGGCATGTCGCGACTCCGTCGCTCCTACAGGAGCATCTGGATTCAATACCCCGCGGCCTGTCCGTCCTTGCGCGACTCGCTGGCGCCGACGTAGCCGCCTTCGGGATTGACCATGATCGCCTGATAGCCGCCGTAGGGGCCGTCGGCGAAGCGCACGCTGTGGCCCTTGCGCATCAGTGCGCGGATGGTTTCGACCGGAAAACCGGTTTCCAGATCCACTTCGCCGCCGTCGGTCATCGCGGTGTTCTGTCCGGTGGGCTCGGTGCTGCCGTCGTGCTGGATGCGCGGCGCGTCGCCGGCTTCCTGCAGGTTCATGCCGAAATCGATCATGTTGAGCAGGATCTGCACATGCCCCTGCGGCTGCATCGCGCCGCCCATCACGCCGTACGACAGCCATGGCTTGCCGTCTTTGGTGACGAACGCGGGAATGATGGTCTGGAACGGGCGCTTGCCCGGCGCGTAGCAGTTCGGGTGCGCCGGCCTGGCATCGGCGGACGTCGCATCGCAGCCTTTCAGCACGAACATCTCGCCGCGATCCTGGAAGATGAAACCCAGCCCCGGCGGCGCCATGCCGCTGCCCATGCCGCGATAGTTCGATTGGATCAGCGACACCATCATGCCGTCGGCATCGGCGACGGTCATGTAGATGGTGTCGCCTTCGTTCAATTCCGGAATGATGCCCGGCTCGACGCTGCGCGCGGCGCGCTCCATCGACAGCAGCTTGCCGCGTTCCTGCGCATAGGCTTTCGAGATCAGGCGTTCGACCGGCGCGTCGTAGAACGCGGGGTCGGCATACGATGCGGCGCGGTCGGCGAACGCGATCTTCTTGGCTTCGACGAACAGATGCACGTGCTCGGGACTGCCGAAGCCGTAGGTCTTCAGATCGTGGGGTTCCAGCAGATTCAGGATCTGCAGCGCGGAGATGCCCTGCCCGTTCGGCGGCAGTTCCCACACGTCGTAACCGCGATAATTGGTGCTGACCGGCTCGACCCATTCGCCGCTGTGCGCGGCCATGTCTTCGTAGCGCAGGAAGCCGTCGTTGGCCTTGAAGTAGGCGTCGATGGTGCGCGCGATCTCGCCCTTGTAGAACGCGTCGCGGCCGCCGTTGGCAATCTTCTCCAGGGTGTTCGCGAGATTCGGGTTGCGCCAGGTTTCGCCCTTGCGCGGCGCGCGGCGTCGATCCGGCGTGCCGCCGTCGACGGTGAACTGTTCGGCGAAGCCCGGCCACTTCGACAGCACCGGCACGCTGCGGCCCCAGTAATAAGCGATGACTTCATGCACCGGATGGCCGTCGCGCGCGTAGCGGATCGTTGGCGCCAGATTCTGCGCCATCGTGCGTTTGCCGAACCGGCCGTGCAGCGCGAACCAGCCGTCGACCGTGCCCGGGACGCTGACCGGCAACGGGCCGTGCGGTGGGATATCGCTGATGCCGCGACGCTTGAATTCGTCCAGGGTCAGCGCTTTCGGCGAACGGCCGGAGCCGTTGTAGCCGTGCAGTTTCCTGGTTTTCGGATCCCAGACGATCGCGAACAGATCGCCGCCGATGCCATTGCCGGTCGGCTCCATCAGCCCCAGCGCAGCGTTGGCGGCGATGGCCGCATCGACCGCGCTGCCGCCGTCGCGCATCGTCTGCAGCGCGATCTGGGTCGCCAGCGGGTGCGAGGTGGCGGCCATCGCCTTTGGCGCGTAGATCTCGCTGCGGGTGGCGAAGGGTTTGCCGGTGACGCGATCGGCCGCTTCCGCATGGGAAGCCGCGACGGACAGCAGGCACGTGAATGCGAAGCTCATCGACAGGGTACGCATGGAAACCGCCTCGGGACTGGAATGCACAGCGTAACGCGTCCGCTGCGGAGACAGGTCGTGGATCCGTTTGCGACAAGAGCAAATCCCCCCTGCCCCCCTTTTTCAAAGGGGGGAACAGCAACTGCGCTGTCGCCTTGCTTCGCCTATTGAAAAGGGAACGGCAACTGCGCTGGCGATTCGCCGCCTTTGCTTCACTGCCTTTGCTTCACTGCCTTTGCTTCACTGCCTTTGCTTCACTGCCTTTGCTTCACTGCCTTTGCTTCACTGCCTTTGCTTCACTGCCTTTGCTTCACTGCCTTTGCTTCACTGCCTTTGCTTCACTGCCTTTGCTTCACTGCCTTTGCTTCACTGCCTTTGCTTCACTGCCTTTGCTTCGCTGCCTTTGCTTCGTCGCTTTCGCTTCGCCTCCTTTGAAAAAGGGGGCTACGGGGGATTTGCTCTGGCACTTCGCGCCGCCCCACAACAGAAACGCGTGCGGCCCCAGTCCGTGGCTCCACCCCGATCAGCCGCAGCCCCGATCATCCGTTCGCACGGAACCCCACGATCAGCGCATCGTTGTCGATCGCCGGCGAATACAGATAGCCCTGCACCGCATGGACGCCGCAGCCGCGGAGGCAGTCGGCCTGCGCCTGGGTTTCGACGCCCTCGCCGACCACGTCGATGCCCAGGTCGGTGGCCAGCCCGACCAGCGCCCTGACGATCGCCAGATCGGCGCGATCCTGCGGCAGCCCGGCGGTGAAGCCGCGATCGATCTTGATGGTGTCGATCGGCAGATGTTTCAGATAGCCGAGCGAGCAGAAGCCGGTGCCGAAATCGTCCAGCGCCACGCGCACGCCCAGCGCCCGCACCCGCGCGAGCGTCTTCGCGGCGGCATCGGCGTCGCGCAGCAGCATGGTTTCGGTGAGCTCCAGACACAGCCGCTCCGGCGGCAGCCCGGATTCGGCCAGCGCCGCGTCGACGTCGGCGGCCAGTCCGGTTTCCTCGAACTGCCGCGCCGAGACGTTCACGCGCAGCATCGGCGCGATGCCGTCGCGCGCAGGCCAGCGCATCGCCGCGTTGCAGGCCTCCAGCAGCACCCAGCGGCCGAGCCGCACGATCAGGCCGGAACTCTCGGCCGCTTCGATGAACTCGCCGGCGGGGACGATGCGACCGTCCTCCTTGCGCCAGCGCAGCAGGGCTTCGGCGGAGCGCCAGTGACCGTCGCGCAGATCCACTTCGGGCATGTAGTACAGCATCAGCTGACCGTCGGCGAAGGCCTCGCGCAGCGCCTGTTCGGTGCGCATGCGGGTGAGCAGGTCGCGATGGCGGACCGCGTTGAACACCTTGCACCGTCCATGCCCGTTCGCGCGCGCGCGCAGGCTGGCGTTTTCGGCGTTGCGCAGCAGCGCGTCGGCGGACGGCGCGGCGAGATCGCGCGAGAACGCGATGCCGGCGGTGACCGTGGCCGGATAACCGGTGGGCGCGGCGGCGTCGGTCTGCACCAGGTCGATGCAGCGCTCGGCCAGTTCCAGCGCTTCGACTTCGCGCAGATGGCGATGCGGGATGATCGCGAACGCGTCCTCGCGCACGCGCGCCAGCGCCGCATTGTCGGTGGTGAGCTCGCGCAGATGTTCGGCGCAGTCGACCAGGAACCGGTGGAAGCCTTCGACGTCCAGGTTCTCGTTGCCGGCCGGCGGATCGATCTGCAGATGGATGACCGCGAGGCCGGCATCGTTGTCATGCCGCGGCCGCAGCGCGCTGTGCGCGACTTCCAGCAGATGATCGCGGTTGGGCAGATTGGTCTGCGCGTCGTGGCGCTCCAGGAAACGCAGGCGGTTCTCGATCTCGCGACGGCGGGCGACTTCGTAGGCGACCGCGATGTAGTCGCCGATGCTGCCGGCGAACGCATAGTCTTCGGGCGACCACATCCGCGCGCTGCCGACGTGTTCGTGGCAGACCACGCCGATCAGCATGCCTTCCGCGCGGATCGGCGCATCCAGCAGCGAGTGGACGTCGTGGAATCGCAGATAGGCGCCCAGCGCTTCCTGCGAGGCGGAAACGGTGGCGTCCTTGGCGACATCGGCGATGTCGACGACGCGCACTTCGTCCAGTTGGATGCCGTATTCGGAATCGAGCGGCAGGCTTTCGTCGAACCCGGCCGGATTGTGCGTGCCGGTGCTGCGGACGTAGGCATGGACGCAGTGCAGTCGATGGATCGCGGCGTCCACCCGCCAGACGTTGACGCGTTCCACGCCGAGGGTTTCGGCGGCGACTTCGCAGATTTCGGCGACCGCGGATTCGAACGTGCAGTCCTCGTGCCAGACGCGGCGGCCGAGCGCGACCAGCGCGTGGTTGTGACGCCGCGCCCGGGCGCCGCGTTCGAGTTGCCGCTGGCTTCCTGCGCTGACCGTCATCGCCCCCCCGTCCGCACGAAAAGGTCGCGGCCATGGGCGGCCGCAGCGTTTTTCATGCTACGGCAAAACCGGCAGGCGACGGCCATGGCTGCCGCCCGGCAGCGATCGTCGGGCGGATGCGGCACTGCGACATCAGTCGACAGTGCAGGTGAGCGTGATCGTGACCGCGCCATTCAACGGCAGCGTGGGAATGGTCGCGCCCGCGCCCTGCAGCGCAGCGACCAGCGCCGCGCCGGTCGGTGCAGGACAGGCGGCCCCGCCCGCCGCGGTGCAGCTGGCAGTGGTGCAGGCGAGATTGGCCGGCGCCGGATCGGCCACGACCGCACCGTTCGCGGCGTCGGGGCCGAGATTGGTCACCACGATGCTGTAGCTGGCCGAAGCGCCGGACACCACGGTATCCGCGGCCTGATCGATCTCGCCGTTGACGCCGGGCGTGTTGGTCTTGGTCAGGCGCAGATCCGCCTGGTTGTTGCGCACGTTGGTCAGCGTGCAGGTGAGATCGTCGCCCACGACCGCGGTGATATTGAACGTGACGCCGCTGCCCGAAGGCGTCTGTCCACCGGCAAGCGCGTTGGTGCAGGCGTACGTGGTCGCGTAATTCGTCAGGACCGCGCCGGCGGCGCCGGTTTCGCTGAGGGTGTAGACCGCGCCGATCGCGCCGGGGCTGAGCGTCGCCACGCCGGTCGCGGTATTGCCCGCGCCGGTGGTGGTGGCGGTGGCCGGCCCGCCGGTGCCGGCGATGTCGAGCGCGAACTGATCGGTCGCCGCGAAGCGGCCGTTCGGCAGCGCTTTCTGCAAACGCAGGATCGGCAGCCTGCTGTTGGTGAAGGTGCAGGCGAAGCTGACGCTGGCGCCGATTTCCGCGCCGGTGATGGTGTAGGTGGTACCGCTGAGGCTGCCGACCGTCGCGCTTGCGGCATTGACGCAGGTCGCGCCGGTGAGCGACCAGCCGGCAGGCAGACTGCTTTCGTTGATGGTCACGGCGGTGGTGGGCGCGACGATGCTGTAAGCCAGGGTCGCGGTGCTGGCGGTGTTGCCGTCGATCTGGGTCGGCGTATTCACCACGGTGGTGGTGACGGTGCCGGTGGTCTGCCCGGTATTGGTCAGGGTGAAGCCGAACGGCCCGCCGACGCCGCCGAGCGTGGTCTTGAACAGAGTCAGTTTGCGCGAAACGGTGAACTGGTAATCCTCGACTTCGCCGCTCTGCACGGTGCCGCGCGGGGTCGAACAATTGTCCAGCGCGGTGTTGTTGGTGCAGACCCGGAAGCGCGCGAAGGTGGGGCCGATGATCGCGGTGACCGGCACCGCGATGTTGAGATTGGTGGTGCCGGCCGCGACCGCCTGATTGGTCACCATCTGTTCGCCGGCATCGACGAAATCGCCGTCGGCGTTCCAGTCGAACCAGACATTGAGGAAACCGCTTCCGTTCTGGATGTCGACCGGGACGATGGTGATTTCGCCGGTCGGCAGCAGCGGCGTGAGCGTCACCCCGTTCTCGTCGTCGGTGTTGTTGGTGTCGTCGCCGGTGGCGGTGGCGTTGTTCAGCAGGCTGCCGTCGGCATCGACGCTGGCGCCGAGACGGATCCCGGTGATGGTATGAGTGGGGTTGCCGTAGCTGGCCGGCGCGTCGCCGACATCGGCATTGTCGGATTCGAGCAGGAACGAGGCGGTGGTGCCGCCGAATACCGCGGGGGTCGCGGCTCCTGCCGATGTCAGCGTGTACAGACTGCCCGGCGTGGCGCCGCCGTTACGGAAATAGGCACCGCCGGACATGCCGTTCGGCTCGTTGGTGACGCCACCGTTGGGCGTGTCGTAGTTGCCGCCGCTGTTGCCGGTGACCAGACCCGCGGCCGCCAGGGTGGTGTGGCCGGCCGGCAGGACGAAGCCCGCAGAGGTGCCGTTGGCACCCATCACCAGCTTGCCGTCGTCGGCTTCGTCCGGCACCTGGCCGGCATCGTACCCGGTGACGACCATCGCATAGTTGCCAGCCGGGTCCACGCCGCCCGCCGCCTGCGCCACCGCGGTGGCGTTGCGCACGAAACCGCTGGGTGTCTGCTCGACGTTCTGGAAGATCGCCGCCATCAACAATGCATCGTCGCCAGCATTGGACGGCGCGCTGACATCGGGGAACGTGACGCTGACCGTGCCGGATGCGGCGCCGCCGAGCAGGATGTCGATGTCGTTCTCGAACAATACGATGTGGAAGCTGGAAATCGAGAAGAAGGCGGAACCCGGCGGCACATTCGGCGGGTTGGCCGGATCAGGGTCACTCGGAATCGTACTGATGGTGATGAAGCGGGTGTCGCCGCTCGGGGTGCCACCGATCACCAGCGCGTTCTGCTTGTTGACGGTGCCGGCGGGGCCTACGACCCGGGCCGTGATCTGACTGTTGGTGGTGGTAGCGGGGGGCGTGCCGACACGCGGCTCCGGCCAGTTGTCCCCAAGGCCGGTGGAAATGATGTTGTCATTGACGCACAACCCACCCGCGGCATCGGCGTTAGAACAGTGATCGCGCTCGAACGTGGCCCAGACGAACATCGCGCGATTCTTGCCCGCGGGAATATTGAAACTGCCGATGGTCGGCGTACCGGTCGCGCCGGCCCCGGTCGCGTTGCTGGTCTGCGTGTTGAGGTTGGTGACCTGCGCGGCATGGGCCAGCGAAGCGCCGCCAAGGCAGAGCAGCAGGACTGCGAAGACCTGCCTGGCGCGAAGGGAAATGGGATGTCCATAAGCGAGGAAGCGCCGACGCAGGCCATCCGGAGCACCATGACAAGCAAGCCGTCCGTTCGCTTCCATCGATCCTCCCCTGTCTTCGCTCGCGTCCCTACAGCCGCCCGGCTCGCGATACCTTTGCAGCTGCCTTGCCGACGAAGCGATCACATTCCTCCCATTACCGGCGAAAAACGCCGCATCGTGAAACCATTTCCCACGATAAGCGCAGCGCTTCGATGCAGATACTGTCACTTGCTGCAGGTTAGGCTTTTTCCTGCTGCACGTCAGGCCTTTTTACGCCGGAAAATGCAGTTTGTCTCGCGGTTTCCACGCGTAATCGCCCGCATCGATCCGTATCGCCAATCGTATTGAGCCGTTCGATCGTTTTCTCCTATCCGACGACCTTCCGTCACGGCCCCAAGACCTGCGGATGGGGCCCGGGTATCGACCCGGCCCCATCCTCAATTGACGGTGCAGTTGAAGGTGAAGGTGACGGTATTGCTGCCGGCGGTCGCCGGCAGCGTGCCGAGCGCGACCCCGGCGGTCAGATTGGCGACCGTCAGCGGCCCGGCCGGACAGGCGCCGGCAGCCGGGCTGGCGCAGGTGACGACGTTGGCCGCCGGACAGGTGATGCCCGCCCCGGGCGTATCGGTGATCACCGCGTTGATCGCAGGACCCGGGCCGTTGTTGGTCACGACCAGGGTGTAGGCGCTCTGCGCGCCGGACGCCACGGTATCGGCGGCCTGATCGTTGGGGCCGGACAGCGGGGTGTTGGTCTTGGCGATGCTCAGATCGGCCAGGTTGGGTACGTTGCACAGCGGCAGATTCGCCAGCGACGGCGCGGTCGCGGCGTTGCCGGTATTGCCCCGGGTCGCACCGTTGGGAACGAACTCGGTGACCGCACCCGACGAGGTGGTGCCGTTGTTGCCGCCGGTCACGGTGCCGGTGCCGGCAGGAGAGGCGATGAACCCGCCGCCGCCGCCGCCGCCGGGGCCTTCCGATTCGTTGCCGGTGATCAGCTGGTTGCCGCCCAGGCCGCCGATGGCCGACAGGCCCAGGGCGCCCGACGCGGGCGCGACCAGCACCACCGAACCGCCGCCGCCGCCGCCGCCGGGGGCGTCGTTGTGGCCGGGAATCGTATTGGTGGCCGTCGCACCGTTGGCCTGCAGGTTGCCGCTGCCGGCGATCGAAGTCGCGATCACGAATACCAGACCGCCGCCGCGTCCGCCTGCGGCGGCCGCGTTGTTGTTGCCGTCGCCCGCGCCGCCGCCGCCGCCGAAGAACAGGCGGGTGTCGCCAACGATGCCGGGATTGTTCGCGAGGGGACGGCCGCCCAGACCGCCGCGCTCGCGGCGATTGTTGCCGCCCCAGCCGGCGTTGCCCGGTGCAGTGGTGAGTGCGTCCTGGTTGTTGGCGGCATAGGTATAACCGCCACGACCGCCGCCAGCCGAATTGGTGGTCGCGTTGAGGGTGCCGTCGATGTTCCAGGCATTGGCCCAGGCCGCGGTGGTCACGTCCGGCACGCCCTGGCCGTTCCAGGTACCGTTGCCGCCGTTGGCGCCGCCACCGCCGCCGGCGTTGTGGGCATTGCCGCCGCCGCCGCCGTTGGCCGGCGCACCGCGGTTGTAGCGGCCGCCCAGGCCGTCGTAGGTCGCCTGGCTGCCGGCGATGCTCTCGCCCTTCTCGGCGCCGCTGACCGCCGTTGCCGCGACGAACGCGGGCACATCGGTGCCGGCGTCCGTGGTGTCGTTGTCGATCGCGCCGCCACGGAAACCCGCGGCATTGGCGTTGATCGAGCCGTTCACGGTCGCGGTGCCGTCGACGATCGCGGCGACCACGCCGCCGGTGCTGCCGTTCCAGGCCTGCGCCACGATCGACGCGCCGCCGTTGACGGTGAGACTGCTGTACTGCGGCACGCGCACCACCTGCGCGCCGCTGTTGTAGGAGAACCGCAGCGGCGTGGTGTCGCAGGCGGTTCCGAGGGTGATGGTGGTGCCGCTGACCGCGGCGACGCTCACGTATTCGTAGCGTCCCGCGTTGCCCAGCGCGGTCACCGCGCCGTAGGCGCTGGTGTTGCCGGTGCCGATCGTCGCGCCCTGCGCCTGATACACCAGCAGCACGTCGCCGACGGTGATGCCGGCGGCGCTGGCCACCGAAAGCGTGGTGGCGCCGGCAGCCGCGCCGACGCCCAGCGTGGTGTAGCTGTTGACGACCGTATTGGCGACGCCGACCGTAAGCGCGCCATCCTTGCCGGGGACGCGCGCCTGCGCGGGCATCGCCATCGCGCCGCACAGCGCGGTGGCCAATGCCGTCATCGTGCCCATCCGCAGAGCGTCGCGATACTTCGTCACCAGTGGCATTTCGATTTCCTCATGTAGAACGCAGTTTCATTGACCACCGCCGGCCCTGCGCTTCGATACGAAGCATCGCCGATCGTGTGTGTGATGCATGCAGCCATTGAACATCCAGCGCTTGAAGCCGTCGGTTGCGACGCGACGCGCGGCCGCTCCGATCATCGACGGACCGTGCCCGCATCGCGGACACGCTCCGGGCAGACCGTCGCCCTCAGTACCAGCCGACCAGATTGATGAACCAACCCTTGTGGTCGTAATCGAAGTCGGTGAGGTCGTCGCTGAAGGTGGTGAAGTTGTAGCCGCCACCGATGCGCAGGTTCCTGCCCAGGTCGCGATCGATCCCGAGCAAAGCGCCCTGGCGGTCGCCGCCGTCCTCCACGCCCAGCCAGCGGTATTCGCCCAGCGCGTGCCACTTGTCGGCGAACCCGTAGCGGACCTGGCCGGCCGCGAAGGTCGCGCCCGAATCGGCCCACTGCCCGGCGAGACGGCCGAAGCGCACTTCGCCTTCGCGACGCATCAGCTTGGCGGCGTATTCCCAGCGCTGGTCCGGCTTGTAGATGCCTTCGAGCGACAGCACCTGGCTGCGCTGGTCGTAGAACGCCACGTTGTCGCCGATCTGCGGCAACGACGACACGTCGTACAGGTACGTGTACTTGCCCAGCAGCGCCCACTTCGTGGAATCGAACGGGCGCCACGCGAAGCCGAAGTTGCCTTCGATGAACTTCGCGCCGGCCGTGGCCTGCAGCTCGTCCTCGGTCTTCGAGTAGTTGAAGCGCGCCGCGATGCGGAAGCTCTCGCTGACCTTGTGGGTGAAGTTGTTGGTGGTCACCCACTGGTCGCGCTGTTCCGCGCCGGTGTCCTGGCGCCACTCCAGCTTGCTCTGCCACTGGGTGTCGTTGGAGGTGCGGCCGGCGCTGACGCTCACCGCGTTGCGGTCGACGTTGCCGATCCCGCGGTCCAGATTCGCCTGCTGCAGGGTGAAGCCGAGGGTCCAGCCGACGCCCGGATAGAAATCCATGCCGAAGGTGTGGGCCAGGCCGGATTCGTTCGGCGCCTTGAGGAACTGGCTTTCGTTGAACACGTTGACCTGGCTGGACAACCGCCAGCGCTGGCCCAGCGTCCAGCCGGAATTCTGGCGGTCGTTGAACAGCGGGTCGTAATCGCTGCGGTCGGTGGAATAGGTGTAGCCGCCGTAGACGGTGTGTTCGGGACTGATCCGGTATTCGCCGTTGACCTGCGCCGAGTCGCCGCGGTCGCCGGTGGTGACTTCCGCGCCGACGCTGGACAGGTCGCCGAACAGATACTTGCCGCCGAGGGTCAGCGCATCGTTGTCGACATAGTTGCCGCTGTCGTCGTCGACGGTGATCTGCGCGGTGCCGTAGACGTCTAGGCTGCTGCCGAACCGGTGCTTGTACTGCAGCGCCGCCAGCGTGCCGACGGCGTCGCCGGAGACGCGTTCTTCATCGACGCGACGCAGTTCCGCCGCGAGGCTGTTGTGATCGTTGATCCGCCACTCGCCGGTGACCTGGGTCTGGGTCAGGGCTTCGCTGCCGCGTTCGGCGCGGCTGTAGCGGCTACGCACGTTGACGTTGGGCGCGAACTGGCCCAGCACTTCGGCGCCGTGTTCCTGAATGTCCGCGCCGGTGTCGAAACGGCCGACGGAGAAGCCGGCGTCCACATCGCGCCACCAGGCGCCCGCCGACCAGTCGAGATTCGTCCAGCCCAGCTCCTTGAAGTTGGCGCGGGCTTCGACCGCGCGCGCATCGCCCTTGCGGGCGCCGAGTCCGGCATTGGTCTCGGTGAAGCTCAGGCCGCCGTTGTCGGAATAGAAGATCGGCGCGCTGGTCGCTTCGGTGCGGCTCTGTTCGAGTTTCAGATACGTGCCGCGACCGGCCTGCAGGGTCAGGTCCAGACCCTTGAGCGCGTAATCGTCGCCGGCGCGGTTCTCGTCGATCCACGTAGCGCCTACGGCGACGTGATCGCCGAACCAGTGCTTGCCGCGGAAACCGGCGGTGAACTCGTCGGCGTCGAAACCGTTGGGCACGTATTCGTAATCGATCAGCAGCACCTGCGCGAAACCGTCGAGCGGCGTGTCGCGGGTGAGCGTGGGGATGTTCTCGCGGGTGATCTGCGACAGCGGACGGGTCAGCAGCACGCGGCCCTGGAACTCGTCGATCTCGTAGTCGGCGCCGCGGGCCAGATCGACGCGGCGTTCCACCCGGCCGGTGGTGCTGTCGCGCACTTCCAGCACGAGGCGATCCGAACCCGGCAGCACGTCGGTGTGCTTGAGGTAATACAGGCTGCCGCCGGTGCCGAGGAATTCGCTGTGGCCCGGCGCGGTCTGCGCTTCGGAGCCGAACAGTTTCACTTCGCTGCCGGGTTCGCCCAGCGCGGTCGCGCGGCGCGAACGCCAGCTCAACGCGCCGCCGTACAGCGAACGCGAATACTGGCCGTATTCGGTGCCCGTAATCCCGGTGTTGTAGTTGCCCCACAGCGCCTGGTTCTTGTCCCAGTCGACGCGGACGTAAAGCCGGCCCTGGGTATCGACATCGCGATAGGTCGTGGAGTCGTCGCCGTACACCGGGTAGTAGGCATCCGGATCGAGGCGGCGGAACACGTCCTGCGGGTCGGCGTCCCAGAAGCCCTTGAAGAGTTCGGAGACTTCGCGCTCCTGGGTGTCGGCCTGGGCGGTAATCAGGTATTTGCCCTTGACCTTGCCCTTGAGATAGAACGCCAACCGGCCTTCGACCAGGAAGTTGTCGTCGTAACGCTCGTCGCCGGCCAGCGGTTCGATCGAACCGGTGACGTTGCCGCTGGACATCGTGAGGTCGGCGATGGCGACCGCGAACATGTATTTGCCGCTGACGTCGATGTCCAGACGGCGGTTCAATTCGCCCTGGTCGGGCCCGCGCAGTTCGATATCGAACCCGTGGCGGCCCACCGGCACCAGATATTCCGCGACCAGCTTGCGCTGCAGGTCGATGGGATGGCTCTGGCCGTTGATCTTCACGCTGTAGCCGTCCGGAAGATCGCGGCCCTGGATGCGGATCCGCGAACCGTAGATCGGGATGTTCTGCTGGCGCAGCGAGTTCTCGCCGAAGATGCCTTCGACCAGACTGCGCTGCTCGGCTTCCTCGGCGCTGAGCGCGAGGCCGCTGCTGCGTTCCACCGACTGGCGCAGGATCTGGTTGCCGCGCTCGACTTCATCGGGCGTGACCAGCTGCATGCGCTTGGGATAGGTTTCGTCGATGCTGCCGTCGGCGGCGTAGGCGCGGGCGAGATACAGCAGTTCGTCGCCGGCGCGGGCTTCGAAGCCCGCCGGCAGCGCGCCGTCCCACTCGACATCGCTCACCGCGCCCACCGGCAGGTCCACCTTGGCCAGCGGCGTCACCAGATCGGTGTCGCTGGCGCGGTAGATCAGCACTTCGACGCGCTGGATGAAGGCCGGGTAGTTGCTGAAGGCGTAGAAGCGGACCGGCTTGGTGATCCTGCCGCCGTCGAACGCCAGCCGCGACGGCGCCGACAGATTGAACTGCGGCTGGCCGAGGTTGGGATCTTCGGTGGCCCAGATCACGCCGCCGCCCGGCACATCGGTCGACCACTTGCCGATCGCCAGCGCCTGGCCCGGCTGCAGCACGACGTTGTTCTTCGCGTCGACGCGTTCGGCTTCCACCGTCACCCGGCGGTCGGGCTGCAAGGTGCCGGAATCCGACTGTCCGGTGGTGGCGCCGGTGAGCGGACGCTCTTCGCCGCGGGTGCGGATCTTGAACAGCACGCCCTCGTCGGACGCGCAGCCTTCGCTGCCGCAGCGGGCGCTGTCGGCGGTGGCCGGCGGTGGCGTCGGCGTCTGCTGCGCCGAAGCGCTCGCCGCGAAGCCACCGGCAAGGATGCCGATCAGGGTGTAATCGAGCAGTTTCATTTTCATCACGGCGCCCCTCACTGACCGTTCATTCCGGCAGGGGCTGCCGGATCTTCGTTGAAATCGACGCGCAGCTTGCTGCGCATTTCCGTCGGCAGTGCTTCCGCGATCGCCTCGTACACGGCCTTAGCACGGCGCATGCCAAGAGCCACGTTGTAATCCTCCGCTCCGCGTTTGTCGGCGTGGCCGACCACCGCGACCCGGGTGACGCCGCGCGCCTGCAGCGATGCGGCGATCTGGCGGATCAGCGGCAGGTATTGCGGCTTGATCCGGGCGCTGTCGGTATCGAACAGCACCGTTCCCAGCAGCGGCGTCTCGCTCAGCGTCACCAGCGTGGTCTTGGCATCGCCGACGACCGTCCGCAGGCTCACCGGCGTGGCAGCCGCCACGTCGGGCGACAGGCGCTCGACCAGCGCCTTGCGCAAGGCTTCCGCCCGCTTGTACGCCAGCGCCTCCGATTCGGCGTCCGCCTTGATCACCACCTCGCCGCGCCCGTAGCGCTGCGCGGTTTCCGCCATCCTGTCGATGGCGGTGGCGTATTCGTCGCGGATCTCGGCGCTGCCCGGCGCGAACATCACCGAGCCCATCTCCATCTCGACCTTGCGCTCGCCGTCTTCCAGCACCGTCACCGGCATCTTCACGCCGAAGTCGAAGCGGATCGGCAGGCCCGGGGTCACGCGGCGCACCAACGGGTTGTCGGTGGTGAACGTGCTGCCCGGCGGCAACGTGGCCGGATCGACCTTGAGGATGATGTTGCGGCCGCGGTCGCGACCGCCGTCGATGCCCACCAGACGGTAGCGACCGTACTGATCGGTCTCGACCAGCAGACCTTCCACCGAGGCGACGCGTACGCCGGGAATGCCGCGCTCGTCGATGCCGGCGTTGGCGATCACGTAGTCCACCTGATAGCCGTCGGCCACCTGGCTGACGCGGCGTTCCACCGTCGGCTCGGCCGCGTTGAGGCCCTTGGCCGCTTCGCCGCTCTTCTCGACGCGGGTGCTGCCGTCGGCGGCCATGCGCACGGTGACGCCCTGCGTCGAGGTCAGCACGAAGTCGTCGGTGAAGCGCAGCTCGCGCAGCGTCTGGCGGATCACCACCGAGTGCTTTGCGACCGGATCGGCTTCGGACTGACGCGCGGTGATGGTGCCCACGTCGATGCCGTGGAGCATCGGCGAACTGGCATCGGCTTCCGGCGTCGGACCGGTGCCACGATCGACCGTGGTCGAATTCGGCACGTAGGCATCGGCTGCGAAACCGCCCTGGACACGGACGCCCGCAAGGCCGGCCGCATCCTGCCACTGGTCGCCGTCGCGGTCGTTCCAGACCGTACCGACGATCAGCGATTCGTCGAGCATCGGATCGGACACCATCTGCACGGTCGCGGTGGCCACGTTCGAGACCACGCTGCCGTCGTCCTCCACGTACGCGCTGTTGGTGTGGACGCCCGGACGGACGCCCGCGCCGACGCGCAGCAGGTAGGTGATGGTAGCGCGGCCTTCGGCGGCGATGTCGATCTGGTCGACCCGGATCGGATAGGTCCCGACCAGGCGACCGGCGTTGTCGGCATCGGCCACCGCCAGCGAACCCTCGACATAGGTGAAGCCCGCAGGCGGCGTGTCGATCAGCGTGCCGTCGGTCATCGGCGTCAGGCTGGTGTTGTCCAGCGTCAGCGTATAGCGGACCAGATCGCCGACATTCACGTCGCGCGGGCTGGCGGTCTTGACGATGCGGATCGCGGCCGGCGCGCCGTTCACGGCGACCACGGCGGTGCTGGTGGAACTCACCGTCTGGGTCGATGTGGACGACGTGGCCGTGGCGGTCACCACGTTGTCGAGCGTACCGCCCGCCGCCGCTTCCGCCGGCGTCACGGTATGCGTGTAGGCGTTGCAGGTCGCGGTCGCGCCCGGCGCCAGCGTGGTCGGCGTGCAGGTCAGCGTCGTCGGCGTACCGCCTTCGAAGCTGTCCACCACCGTCAGGCCGGTCAGGGTCACGTTGCCGTTGTTGCGCACGCTCACCGCGTAGGTGATCACGTCGCCCGCGTCCGCCATGCCGACGATGCCGCCATCGGTGGTCAGGGTCGCGGTCTTGGTCGCGGCGATCAACGGAGACTGCACGATCGGCGTGCTCGTCGTGTCCGGCGGGCTCGTCGTCGTGCCGCCGCCCGGCGGCGTGCCGGTCACGGTCGCACTGTTGTTCACCACGCCCGCGTCGACTTCGGCCTGGGTGATCGTGTGCGTGCCGGTGCAGGTGGTGCTCGCGCCCGGCGCCAGCGTCGTCACCGGACAGGTCGCCGGTGCATCCAACTGCGCATCGTTCACCACGATCCCGGTCAGCGGCACATTGCCGGTGTTGGTCACCAGGAAGCTGTAGACGATCGTGCTGCCTGCAGCGTTGCCCGACGGGATACCCGCGGTCTTGTCGACCGTCAGTGCAGGCGCGGCCACCAGCGGCGTGCTCGTCGTGTCCGGCGGGCTCGTCGTCGTGCCGCCGCCCGGGGTGGTGCCCGTGGCGGTCGCGGAGTTATCGACGGTGCCGGCGTTCACTTCCGCCTGCGTGATCGTGTGCGTACCGGTGCAGGTCGTGCTTGCACCCGGCGCCAGCGTCGTCACCGGGCACACCGCCGCGGCGTCGAGCTGCGCGTCGTTGATGACGAGGCCCGTGATGGTCACGTTGCCCGTGTTGGTCACCAGGAACGTGTACGCGATCGTGCTGCCGGCAGTGTTGCCGCTCGGCGTGCCCGCGGTCTTGTCGATGGTCAACGCAGGCGCTTCGGCGATCGGCGTGCTTGTCGTGTCCGGCGGGCTCGTCGTCGTGCCGCCGCCCGGCGTCGTGCCCGTGGCGGTCGCACTGTTGTTCACAGTGCCGGCATTCACTTCCGCCTGCGTGATCGTGTGCGTGCCGGTGCAGGTCGTGCTCGCGCCCGGCGCCAGCGTCGTCACCGGGCACACCGCCGCGGCGTCGAGCTGCGCGTCGTTGATGACGAGGCCCGTCAGCGTGACGTTGCCGGTGTTGGTCACCAGGAACGTGTACGCGATCGTGCTGCCCGCGGTGTTGCCCGAAGGCGTGCCCGCGGTCTTGTCGATGGTCAGCGCAGGCGCTTCGGCGATCGGCGTGCTTGTCGTATCCGGCGGGCTCGTCGTCGTGCCGCCGCCGGGCGTGGTGCCCGTGGCGGTCGCGCTGTTGTTCACCACACCGGCATTCACTTCCGCCTGCGTGATCGTGTGCGTACCGGTGCAGGTGGTGCTCGCGCCCGGCGCCAGCGTCGTCACCGGGCAGATCGCCGCGGCGTCGAGCTGCGCGTCGTTGATCACCAGACCCGTGATGGTCACGTTGCCCGTGTTCGTCACCAGGAACGTGTACGCGATCGTGCTGCCCGCGGTGTTGCCCGAAGGCGTGCCCGCGGTCTTGTCGATCGTGAGTGCCGGGGTGGCCGCGATCGGCGTGCTCGTCGTATCCGGCGGGCTCGTCGTCGTACCGCCGCCGGGCGTGGTACCCGTGGCGGTCGCAGAGTTGTTGACGGTACCCGCGTTCACTTCCGCCTGCGTGATCGTGTGCGTGCCCGTGCAAGTCGTGCTCGCACCCGGCGCCAGCGTCGTCACCGGGCACACCGCCGCGGCGTCGAGCTGGGCGTCGTTGATGACGAGGCCCGTCAGCGTGACGTTGCCGGTGTTGGTCACCAGGAACGCGTACGCGATCGTGCTGCCCGCGGTGTTGCCCGACGGCGTGCCGGCGGTCTTGTCGATGGTCAGCGCAGGCGCTTCGGCGATCGGCGTGCTCGTCGTGTCCGGCGGGCTCGTCGTCGTGCCGCCGCCCGGGGTCGTACCCGTTGCAGTCGCGGAGTTATCGACGGTGCCGGCGTTCACTTCCGCCTGCGTGATCGTGTGCGTGCCCG